>Ga0308159_1000056_pt1 | contig 496414 bp, 427 predicted proteins | sample PhyCR1_FD_201040 | JGI IMG/M metagenome (GOLD analysis project Ga0308159, IMG submission 201040) | Phyllosphere microbial communities from UC Gill Tract Community Farm, Albany, California, United States - DLSLC.R1 | ecosystem: Host-associated > Plants > Phyllosphere > Unclassified | place... | reverse complement strand
TAGGAGAGCATGTGGCATTGGGCGAGGGCCGCGAGCAGCAGCTCCTCGGGGTTCCACCGCGCCGGATCGCCGCGGAAGGGCACATCGGCCGAGCCCAGGATGTCGGGTTTGCCCGACGCCCGCACCGTGAGATCGCGGCTGTACTCGCGATAGCTCGACGTGCCCGTTCCGGTGTTACCCGTCCACTCGGCGTTGATCGTGTACACATGCTCGGGACCGGTCATCCCCCCAGTCTGCCACGCTCAGCGCGCGTGCGCCCGGGCCGCTACGCTTGGTGCGGCGGAGCGTCGGGCGCCGCAGAAAAACGGAGAACCAACACGTGTCAGACATCACCGCAGAAACCTTCCCCGCATCCTCGGCCCGAGAGCTCGCGGTGGTCGTGCGCAACGGCTTCGTCGAGTCGCGGCACCTGGGTTCGGCGATCGTCATCGACCAGCACGCCGACATCATCCGCGAGATCGGCGACCCGCAGGCGCCCGTGATCCCGCGCTCCACCCTCAAGCCGTTCCAGGCCATCGCCGTCATGAACGCGGGGGTGGGCCTGCGCGGTGCGGCCGCCGTGCTGGCAACAGCGAGCCATGCGGGCACGCAGCGCCATGTGTCGGTGGTGCGCAGCATCCTGGCCCAGGCCGGTCTCACCGAAGATGCGTTGCAGTGCCCCGCCGATTGGCCGGCCGACCGAGCCGCGCGCGACGAGCTGGTGCGCGACGGCAGCGGCCCCTCCCCCGTCTACATGAACTGTTCGGGCAAACACGCCGCCATGCTGCTCGCGTGTGCCACGAACGGATGGCCTATCGACACGTACCTCGACGTCGACCACCCGCTGCAGCGCGCCATCCTCGACGTGATCGAGCGCTTCACGGGTGAGAAGCCCCAGGCCACGGCGGTCGACGGATGCGGGGCGCCCGTGCACGCCATCAGCCTCGCGGGTCTCGCGCGCGGCATCGGCCGGGTGCGCACCTCCTCGCCCACCTCACCCTTCGCGCTCTATCGCAATGCCGGCATCCTGACGCAGGCCGTGCTGGCGGATGGCTGGGCGCTCGACGGCGTCGGCCGTGACAACACACTCGTCATCGATCGCCTGGGCGTGCTGGCGAAGCTCGGAGCCGAGGGCGTCATGGTCATGGCGGCCCCTGACGGCACCACGGTCGCGGCCAAGATCCTCGACGGCAGCCTGCGCGCGGCGACGGTCGTGGCGCTGCGGCTGCTCACCGACGCTGGCGCGCTCAGCCAAAACGACGTCGACGACCTGCTGCCGCAGCTGCACCTCGACGTTCTGGGCGGCGGCCAGCCGGTCGGCATGATCCAGGTGTCGCCAGACCTCTAAAGGGCGAGCGGCCGCCTCGTCGGCACGCCGCGCGCGGCGCTCGGCAACCCGTGCTCGGCGCTCGGCGCTCGGCACTCGGCGCTTGGCGCTCGGCACTCGGCGCTTGGCGCTCGTCGCTCGGCACCCGGCTCGCTACGGCGTGATGAGCTCGTCGAGCACGATGGCGGACACATTGTCGCGGCCGCCGTTGTCGAGCGCTGCCGTGACCATGAGCTCGACCGCCTCTTTCGGCGATTCGGCGCGCATGAGGAAGTGTTGCAGACCGTAGTCGGTGAGCTCTTTCGTGAGACCGTCTGAGCAGACGAGCCAGCGCGCACCCGAGGTGGCGGGGACATCCGTGTAGTCGGGCACGGGGTCTTCGGTAAAGCCGACCGCGCGCGTGATGACGTTGCCGTGCGGGTGCGTCTCGGCCTCGTCGGGCGTAATGGCGCCGATGGCGATGAGCTCTTGCACGACCGAGTGGTCGAGCGTGACCTGGATGAGTTCATCCCCCAGCAGCCGGTAGACGCGCGAATCGCCGATATTGAAAACAGTCCAGCCGGGACTCGGGGTGCTGGCGAGCATGAGACCCGTCACCGTCGTGCCCGTGCCCAGATCGCTCTGACCGACCTCGTTGAACATATCCTCGACCGCGTCGCGAAGCGCGCCCTCGATGGTGCCGCGATCGACATTCTTGCCCTCGGCGACGAGCCCGCGGAAGCGCTCGACGACGGCCGCGCTCGCGACCTCGCCGGCGTCATGCCCGCCCATACCATCGGCCACGGCGAAGACGGGCAACTCGACGATGAGCGCGTCCTGATTGACCTGGCGTTTGCGGCCGGTGTCGGTGACCGCGGCCCAATTGAGGGACAGGGTGCGCCCGTCGGAGAGGTCGACAGCGCCCGAACCGGTTCGCACGTCGATGTCGGTCACCCGGGGTCCTTTCGGCAGGGGAACAAGGCAGTGTGCAAAAGTCTAGTGTCTCTGAGCCGATCTCAGTGGCATACGTGGCAAGCCACTTCAAGCCCTTCACAATAGTCAGCTAGCTTACTAAGTTGGAAGGACGATACCGAGGAGGCAGCACCATGACCGATCCGAAGCGCAGCACCACCACCGGCCGTGTCGCCGGGAACGAAGACGCACCCGGCCGACCCGAAAGCCTCGGCCGCGACGTCCTGATGCTGATCGCCTTCATCGCCATCTCTTTCGCGGTAGCCGCGGTCGGCTCCCTCGGAACCGCCGGCAATGTCGATGGGTGGTATGCCTCGGCCGAGAAAGCCCCCTGGAACCCACCGAACTTCCTGTTCGGGCCCGTCTGGACCGTGCTCTACCTACTGATGTCGGTGGCCGCGTGGCTGGTCTGGCGGCGGCGGCACAGCGTGGACGTGCGCCCCGCACTCACGGCGTATGTGGTGCAGCTCGTCCTCAACAGCATCTGGACCCCGGTCTTCTTCGGACTGTATCCGGCGATGGGCCCGGCGGCGCTGTGGATCGCGCTCGCCATCATCGTGCTGCTCGATATCGCCGTGCTCGTCACGATGCTGCGTTTCTGGCCCGTCCGAAAGGCCTCGGCAGTGATGCTCATCCCCTACTGGGCATGGGTGCTCTTCGCGACGACCCTGAACGCGGCCCTGGCGGTGCTCAACAGCTGAACGCGCCGTAATCATTCGGCCCGAGCGCGAGAGAGCCGTCACACCTCCTGGGCCGGCCCCGGGAAGAGCCGGTCGATCTCAGCGACCTCATCGGGGGTCGGCGCCCAGGCGACCCCGGCCGCCGCGTTCTCACGGATCTGCGCCGGAGACGTCGCGCCCGCGATGACGCTCGCGAGGTTCGGCTGCGCCAGCAGCCAGCCGAAGGTGACCTCGAGCAGGGTGCGCCCGCGGGCCTCGGCGAAGACCTGCAGCGCCTCGATCGCGTCCCAGGGAGCATCGTCGAGCAGGTGCTTCCGGATGCGCATGATGCGCGAATCGGCGGGGCCGCCCTCGCGGGTGAACTTACCCGTGAAGAGACCGTTGTAGAGCGGGAAGAAAGGCAAGAAGCCGAGCCCGAACCGTCGAGCCGCCGGAAGGACCTCGCGTTCGGCATCCCTCACGATCAGGCTGAATTCGTTCTGCGCCGAAATGAAACGGGGATGCGAGCCCAGGACGGCTTCGTAGTCGGCCTCGGCGATCTGCCACCCCCTCAGGTTGGAATGACCGATGTAGCGCACCTTGCCCTCGGTGATGAGGTCGTCGAGGGCGCTCAGCGTCTCGTCGATGGGTGTGATCGGGTCAGGCGTGTGCAGCTGATAGAGGTCGATCCACTCCGTGCCGAGCCGGCGCAGAGATGCCTCCACCGCGCGCCGCACGTAACGCCTCGACCCGCGGGCCGAGGGCTGGTCGATGCCGCCGTCGAGTGTGGCATGACCGAACTTGGTCGCGACCACGACGTCATCGCGACGCCCCCCGAGAGCACGACCGAGCATCTCCTCGCTGAGCCCGGGCCGTTTGCCATAGACATCCGCCGTGTCGAAGAAGTTCACGCCGCTGTCGAGCGCTGCGTCGACGACGGATGTCGTGCCGTCCTGCGTTTCGGTCATCGTGTCGGCTCGTCCGAAATTGTTGCAGCCGATTCCTACGGCCGAGACCATCAATCCGGAGCGTCCGAGAGGACGGTAAAGCATGTCGTTCATGCCATCCACCCTACGACGCCTTGTTCTCCACAACCCTTCCCAGCGCCCTTTTCTCCACAGATGACGCTCTCGCTCCTCCGCCCCCGTCGTCATCCCTAGCCTGGACTCACAACGAACGGAGCCCCATGCCATCCTTCATCGCGTTTCCGTCCCCTCTGGGGAACATCACTCTTCAGTCCGAGGGCGAGTTCATCACCGGTTGCGACATCGGCCGTGCATCGTGGCAACCCGAGTCACTGAGCTCGCCCCCAGCGGCCACGATGTCTCCCCCGCCATTACTTGTCGACGCCGCGAAGCAGATCCTCGATTTCCTCGACGGCGACCGGGTGTCCTTCGACCTGCACGTCGAGGTCTCGGGCACGGCGTTCCAGCATGCCGTGTGGAGAACGCTCGCCCGCATCCCGTTCGGCTCGACGATGACCTACGGAGAGATCGCGGTTGCTGTGGGTGTGCCACGAGCCGGCCGTGCGGTGGGCGCAGCCGTCGCCGTGAACCCCGTGCCCCTTCTCGTGCCGTGCCACAGGGTCCTCGGCACCCGTCGCAACCCGGTCGGTTATGACCGCGGCGCGGGGCTCGACACGAAGCTCTGGCTCCTTCGCCACGAGAGCATCGCATTCCAGCTCACGAAACCGCGCGTGCCATCTCCCGAGACGGTGCGATGAGCGCGATTTCGTGCCCGGGTGTGGGCACTCCGAGCTCGAAGCCGACGCCCGCGGCCCACTCGCGCAGTTCAGCGACGCGCTCGAATCGAAGCCCGCTCTGCACCAGGGCACGCGTGAACGCCCCCTTGGTCTTCTTGTTGAAGTGGTTCAGCGCTCGGGTTTCGCCATCGGCGCCGCGCGCCATCACGCGCACGTAGAGCCGCTCGGGCGACAACTCGAGGGGACCGAGTTCGGCATACCCTTCCGAGCGCAGGTCGAGCACCAAACCGGGCACCTGCGCGAGCTCGTGCCGGATGCCGCGACCCCACTGCTGCCGCAATCCCCCCTCTGGCAGCCTGGAGCTGTGCGAGAGGCGGTAGGCGGGGATGGGATCGAGCGCGCCGACCGGGCCGAAGAGGGCCGAATGCACCACCACGTGCTCGTGCGCGAACTCACGTTCTTCCGCAGTGAGTGTCGGGGCACCGAGAGCATCGAAGAGCACGCCCGTGTAACGGTCGATGGCGGGCATCACGGGGGCCTCGTGCAGCTCCCGGTTGCGCTCGATCTCACCGATCTGCCGGGCACTGATCTTCAAAGCCTTCATGGATGCATCCGGGTCGGCCGCGAGGTCGGCGAGTTGCTCGATGAGCGACTGGCGGTAGGGGGTCAAGTCCGGGAACCTCAACTCCTCCAGGTACGACGAACGCCCCGTGCCGCCATCCCGCTTCGTCTCAGACGGAGGCAGGATGACAAGCACGGGGCGTACGCGGTGAAGAGAGGAGGAGTTACTTGACGAGGCTGGCGTTGCCAGCCACGACGGTCACCGTGTTGTTCTCGACGGACAGGAATCCGTCGGACGCATCAGCGGTGATCTTCTGACCATTGTCGGTCGTAACGCGGACCTGGCCCTCTGCCAGGACGGCGAGCATGGGCTCGTGTCCCGGCAGGATGCCGATTTCGCCTTCGACCGTCTTCGCGACCACCATCGACGCCTGGCCCGACCACACTTCGTGGTCGGCGGCGACGACGCTGACCTGCAGCTTCGAGGAAGCCATGATCAGCCGTTCTCCTTCTGGATCTGAGCCCACTTCTCTTCGACGTCGGAGATTGCACCGACGTTGAAGAAGGCCTGCTCGGCCACGTGGTCGAACTCGCCCTTGGCGATGGCGTCGAACGACTCGACGGTCTCCTTGAGGGGAACCGTGGAACCTTCGACACCCGTGAACTTCTTCGCCATGTAGGTGTTCTGCGAGAGGAACTGCTGAATACGACGGGCCCGCGAAACGGTGACCTTGTCTTCTTCAGAGAGTTCGTCGACACCGAGGATGGCGATGATCTCCTGCAGTTCCTTGTTCTTCTGGAGGATCTGCTTGACCGTGGTGGCGACGCGGTAGTGGTCCTCGCCCAGGTAACGGGGGTCGAGGATGCGGCTGGTCGAGGTCAGCGGGTCGACGGCCGGGTAGAGGCCCTTCGACGCGATTTCACGCGACAACTCGGTGGTGGCGTCGAGGTGGGCGAACGTGGTCGCCGGGGCCGGGTCGGTGTAGTCGTCGGCCGGCACGTAGATCGCCTGCAGCGAGGTGATCGAGTGACCACGCGTCGAGGTGATGCGCTCCTGGAGAACACCCATCTCGTCGGCGAGGTTCGGCTGGTAACCCACGGCCGAAGGCATACGACCGAGAAGGGTCGACACCTCGGAACCGGCCTGCGTGAAGCGGAAGATGTTGTCGATGAACAACAGCACGTCCTGCTTCTGCACGTCGCGGAAGTACTCCGCCATCGTCAGGGCCGACAGGGCGACGCGCAGACGCGTTCCCGGCGGCTCGTCCATCTGGCCGAAGACAAGGGCGGTCTTGTCGAAGACGCCCGCCTCTTCCATTTCGGCGATGAGGTCGTTGCCCTCACGGGTGCGCTCGCCGACACCGGCGAACACCGACACACCACCGTGGTCCTGCGCAACACGCTGGATCATTTCCTGGATCAGAACGGTCTTACCGACACCGGCACCACCGAACAGACCGATCTTTCCACCCTGCACGTAGGGGGTCAGGAGGTCGATGACCTTGATGCCGGTCTCGAAGAGCTGCGTCTTCGATTCGAGCTGGTCGAATGCCGGCGGGCGGCGGTGGATGGGCCAACGCTCGGTGATCTCGACGGTCTCGCCAGGCTTGCCGTTGAGGATCTTGCCCGTGACGTCGAAGACCTTACCCTTGGTGACGTCACCGACGGGAACCGAGATCGGAGCGCCCGTGTTGCGCACTTCCTGGCCGCGGACGAGGCCGTCCGTCGGCTTCAGGGCGATGGCGCGAACCAGGTCGTCACCGAGGTGCTGGGCAACCTCGAGAGTGATGTCGGTGTGCTCGTCGCCGATGGTGATCGTCGTTTCGAGGGCGTTGTAGACCTCGGGGATCGAGTCGTGGGGGAACTCGATGTCCACCACGGGGCCGGTGACGCGAGCGATGCGGCCGGCGGCGAGCGTGGCCACTCCGGCGCTTCCCGCCTCAGCTGTCGCTGTATCTGTCATTGCTCTTCTTCTCTCTTTATCCGTCGAGTCTTACTTGGCGCCCGACAGAGCGTCGGCGCCGCCGACGATCTCGGCGATCTGCTGGGTGATCTCCGCCTGACGCGCGTTGTTGCGCAGACGGGTGTAATCGGTGATCAGCTTGTCCGCGTTATCGCTCGCGGACTTCATGGCTTTCTGGCGGGCAGCGTGCTCGCTCGCGGCAGACTGCAGCATGGCGTTGAACAGGCGGCTCTCGATGTAGACCGGGAGCAGCGCATCCAGCACGTTTGCGGCGTCGGGCTCGAACTCGTACAGCGGCAGGACGGTCTTGGAGTCGGGTTCTTCGACACCTTCGACGACCTCGAGCGGCAGGAGACGGACGACCTCGGGGGTCTGCGTCACCATGCTGACGAAGCGGTTGTAGACCACGTGGATCTCGTCGACTCCGCCTTCAGAGGCATCCGTGAGGAAGCTCTTCAACAGGGCCTGACCGATCTCCTGAGCCGTTTCGAACGACGGCGAGTCGGTGCCGCCGGTCCACTGCCCCTCTGAGGCACGCTTGCGGAAGGCGAAGTACGCCACCGACTTGCGGCCGACGAGGAAGTAGGTGACCTCTTTGCCCTGAGACTGCAGCAGCTCGGTGAGCTCATTGGCCTGACGAAGCACCTGTGAGCTGAACGCACCGGCAAGACCGCGGTCCGAGGCGAAGATGACGACCGCTGCGCGCTCGATCTTCTCGGGTTCGGTGGTGAGCACGTGGTCGACGTTGGAGTAGGTCGCCACGGCCGATACAGCGCGCGTGATCGCGCGGCTGTACGGACCGGAGGCGGCGACTCGCGCCTGCGCTTTTTGAATGCGCGAGGCGGAGATCAACTCCATCGCCCTCGTGATCTTCTTGGTCGTCTGCGCAGACTTGATCCTCTGCGTGTAGACCCGGAGCTGTGCGCCCATCGGTTATCGACGTCCCTTGACGATCTTTTCCTGGTTGACCTCTTCGGCCGGAAGCTCTTCGAACTTCTCGGAGCCGACCGAGTTGAGGGGCTTGCCCTCACCGGTCTGGAACTCCTTCTTGAAGGTGTCGATCGAGGACTCGAGGTTGGTGACGATGTCGTCGCTGAGGACGTTGGTGTCGCGCAGCTTGGACAAGACGTCGGTGTTGCGGCCCAGGTAGTCGAGCAGCTCGCGCTCGAAGCGCAGGATGTCTTCGACGGGAACCTCGTCGAGCTTGCCGTTGGTGCCGGCCCAGATCGCGACGACCTGGTCTTCGACCGGGTAAGGCGAGTACTGCGGCTGCTTGAGCAGCTCGGTGAGGCGGGCGCCTCGGGCGAGCTGACGGCGGCTGGCGGCGTCGAGGTCGGACGCGAACATGGCGAATGCTTCGAGCGAGCGGTACTGAGCCAGCTCGAGCTTCAGCGTTCCCGAAACCTTCTTGATCGACTTGACCTGAGCGTCACCACCGACACGCGAGACCGAGATTCCCACGTCGACCGCGGGACGCTGGTTGGCGTTGAAGAGGTCGGACTGCAGGAAGATCTGGCCGTCGGTGATCGAGATCACGTTGGTGGGGATGTAGGCCGAGACGTCGTTGGCCTTCGTCTCGATGATGGGCAGACCCGTCATCGATCCGGCACCGAGCTCGTCGGACAGCTTCGCGCAACGCTCGAGCAGACGAGAGTGCAGGTAGAAGACGTCGCCGGGGTATGCCTCGCGGCCCGGCGGACGACGCAGGAGCAGCGAAACGGCACGGTAGGCCTCGGCCTGCTTGGACAGGTCATCGAAGATGATGAGGACGTGCTTGCCGCCGTACATCCAGTGCTGACCGATGGCCGAACCGGTGTAGGGGGCGAGGTACTTGAAGCCGGCGGGGTCGGAGGCCGGGGACGCGACGATGGTCGTGTATTCCATGGCTCCGGCGTCTTCGAGGGCACCCTTCACCGAAGCGATGGTGGAGCCCTTCTGGCCGATGGCGACGTAGATGCAGCGCACCTGCTTGTTGGTGTCGCCCGACTCCCAGTTGGCCTTCTGGTTGATGATGGTGTCGATCGCGATGGCCGTCTTACCGGTCTGGCGGTCACCGATGATCAGCTGGCGCTGGCCACGGCCGACGGGGATCATGGCGTCGATGGCCTTGATACCGGTCTGCAGGGGCTCGTGCACGCTCTTACGCTGCATGACGCCGGGCGCCTGCAGCTCGAGGGCGCGGCGGCCTTCGCTGGCGATCTCGCCGAGGCCGTCGATCGGGTTGCCGAGGGGGTCGACCACACGGCCGAGGTAGCCGTCGCCGACGGGGACCGAGAGGACCTCGCCCGTGCGCGTGACTTCCATGCCCTCTTCGATACCGGCGAACTCACCGAGGATGACGACGCCGATCTCGTTCTCGTCGAGGTTCTGGGCGAGGCCCAGCGTGCCATCGGAGAAGCGGATCAACTCGTTGGCCATGACGCCCGGCAGACCTTCGACGTGCGCGATGCCGTCGCCGGCGTCGATCACGTGGCCTACTTCGGTCGTTCCGGCCTTGCCCGGCTCGTATGCGGCGACGAAGTCCTTGAGAGCACTCCGGATCTCATCAGGACTAATCGTTAGTTCTGCCATCATTTTCCTTTGAGTTGCGGAAACGGTTCGCGCTTCCGATGTGTCGATCCCAGGGATCGTGCGTCTGTGTTGTGTGCGGCTCTGGGCTGGATCAGCTGTGTGTAGCTGGATCAGCCGGCGAGCTGGAGCTTCAGGTCGTGCAGGCGAGATGCAACGCTGCCGTCGATGACATCGTCACCGACCTGCACCCGCAGACCGCCCATGATGGATGCGTCTACGATCACGTTTATTTTGACATCTCGACCGTAGAGCGAGCTGAGTCCGGCACGGAGCCGGGCGAGTTGCCCCTCGGTGAGCGGTGCCGCAGCCGTGACGGTTGCGACGGTGAGGTTGCTCTGGTCGGCGGCGATGCCGGCCGCGTAACGCAGAAGCGTGCGGATGCGGCGACCACGGGGCTGCTGCACCAGCTGACGGACGATCTCGACCGTCTGCGGTGAGGCCTTGCCCGCGAGCAGGGATTCGACGAGCGCGACCTTGGCCTGCACATCGCCGAGCTTCGAGCCGAGCGCGAGCTCGAGCTCTGCGTCACCCGCGACATAGCGACCGAATTCGAACAGCTCCTGTTCGATCGACACGTCCGAACCGACCGACTGCACCGCGGCACGGATGCCGAGCTCCTCGAGGCCGGCGACGAAGCCGTCCTCGTCGGACCAGCGGCCGGCGGCGGCGGCACTCACGAGGCGCAGCGTGCGCTCGGACACGGACGATCCGAAGACCGTCTGCACGAGCTGACGCTTGACCTCGGCGGGTGCGGCCTTGTCGGACAGGGCCGAGCGCAGGTGCGCCGTGCGAGCGACGACGCGGCCAACGGCGAACAGCTCGCTGACGGTCGTCAGGTCACGACCGGAACCGTTGTCGCCAACGGCTCCCGTCGAGTCCAACTCGCGCAGCGATTCGGACAGTGCTTCTCTTGTCGCGCTACCCATGATGCGTTACGCCTTCTCTGCCTGGTTCGAGGCCTCGGATGCTTCGAGGTCGGCCAGGAATCGGTCGACGACCGCGGTTGCACGGGCGTCGTCGGACAGGCTTTCGCCGATCACGCCGGACGCGAGGTCGATCGCGAGCGAGCCGACCTCGTTGCGCAGGCTGACGACCGCTGCCTGACGTTCGGCTTCGATCTGGGCCTGGGCGCTCTGCGTGATGCGCGCGGCGTCGGTCGCAGCTTGTTCCTTCAGTTCAGCGAGGATGCGCTGACCGTCGACACGAGCCTGGTCACGAATGGCGGCGGCTTCCTGACGGGCGTCGGCGAGCTGGGCCGTGTACTGCTCGAGAGCAGCCTCGGCGTCACGCTGAGCCTCGTCGGCCTTGGCGATGTTGCCCTCGATGGCGGCGGAACGCTCGTCGAGCATCTTCTGCATCTTGGGAAGGAAGACCTTCCAGAACGCGACGAGGATGACGATGAAGCAGACCAACGACCAGACGATGTCATACGTCTCGGGCAAAAGCGGGTTGTGCGAGGTTTCACCCTCTGCGGCAGCCCGCACTAGTGCGTGAATCATCACGCCTCCTTGCTACGAATGACGAAGGGCTTAGACGAAGATGAAGTAGGTCGCGATGCCGATGAAGGCCAGCGCCTCGGTGAAGGCGATACCGATGTACATCAGAACCTGGAGACGACCGGCCAGCTCAGGCTGACGGGCGACACCCTCGATGGTCTTGCCGACCACGATACCCACGCCGATGGCCGGGCCGATTGCAGCGAGACCGTAACCGACCGTCGCGATGTTTCCGTTGATCTCGGCGAGAACGGTTGTTGCGTCCACGTGTTGTTTCCTTCCGTGATGGCGATGTCAGCGGATGCTGACGTCGTTTAGTGTTCGTCAGCCAGCGCGAGCTGGATGTAAACAGTCGTAAGTAGTGCGAAAACGTAGGCCTGCAGTGCGGCGACCAACAGCTCGAAGAGCGTGAAGACGAAACCGAATGCGAGCGTGCCCACACCGAAAGCCTTGAACAGGCCGTCGGCGTTGAAGAAGAAGAACCAGGTCGCTCCGAAGAAGAGGACGAGGAGCAGGTGCCCGACGACCATGTTCATGAGGAGTCGGAGCGTCAGCGTGATGGGCCGCAACACGAACGTGGAGACCAGTTCGATGGGCGTCACGATGATGTAGAGCGGCCACGGCACACCGGGCGGGAAGAGTGCGTTCTTGAAGAATGCGCCCGGGTGCTTCTTGACACCGGCGTAGATGAACGCGATGTAGGCGACGAGCGCCAGAACCAGCGGAACACCGATGACCGACGTTCCCGCGATGTTCAGGAACGGGATGACACCCGTGATGTTCATGAACAAGACCATGAAGAAGATCGTGGTGATAATCGGCAGGAACCGCTTGCCGTCTTTCTTGCCCAGAAGATCTTCGGCGATGTTGACCCGAACGAAGTCGAGGCCCATCTCGATGATCGACTGACCGCGACCCGGGACGATCTTCATGCGGCGCGTGCCGAGCCAGAAGAGGACCAGGATGGCAGCGACCGCGAGGAACCGGATCAGCATGATGCGGTTGATCGCGAAGGGGGTGCCTTCGAAAGCGACGATCTCGGGGAAGAACTCGTTGATCGACGGACCGTGGAACGTGTTGTCGTCGCCAGCAGCCGCGAAGATCGGGGCGTTGATCACAGAGTTGATTTTTTCGCTGAAGTGAACGGAGCTACTCAGCACCGAGTTACTTAACAGCACAGCGTTACCTAACAGCGCTATCTCCTGTTTCGGGGCGGAGAGCGAACTGCTCTCCGAGCGACGAACATTCGGAAGACGCCAAACAACTCACGCGAAATGCGTGTAAATATGCTTGGGGAATCTCCAGAGAGCCTATCAACATTTGGGCGTGCTGACGAATCGGTTTGCCCGTTATTGCGCGTTTTTCTGGTCTCCGGGCAACTGTGCGTCGCTGACATACCCCACGCGCGAACGAGCGACGACCACCATGTCCACCACGAGGGAGCCAATGACGCCGACGATGACACAGACGAGCATGATCACACGGTTGACCCAGGGCTGATCGGCGAGGAGGAAGACCAGCACCAGGAAGACGACGAATTTGAGCAGCCATCCGCCGAGGACGATGCCGAAGAATGCGCCGACGAACAGGTCGGAGCCGTAGAAACGGTTGGCGAAGAGGATGCTGCCCGCCGTGATCGCGAGCATGACGGCCGAGAGCGCCGTTCCGATCAGGGCCGAGACGACGCCGCGGCTGCCGTCGAGGAAGAAACCGACCACTCCCCCGACCAGGGCGATGCCGATGGCGAGGAGGGCGCCGTACTTGAGGGCGTCGACGAATACTTTGTTGGAGCTCATGGGGTGTCCTTCGGGGCGGGGGCGTCATCGTCCGAGCGTCGGACCGGGGATGCTTCTGGTTCAGTGCGTTGAGCTTCTGCGACCGCGACGACCTCGGCGACGAGTTCGTGCGAGATGGGCGCGTCGTGCGGCCGGTCTTCGCTCGCGGCATCCAGCGGGTCGTATTCGCGGACGCGCTCGAACGCGGGATCGTCGGCGCCGACGGTCTGGGCCGAGAACTCGAGCGTCTTGCGGCGACCGAGGGGCGCGAGCGTGACCACGGCGCAGATGATGACACCGGCGATGAGGAACACGAGGGCCACCCAGTAGGGCTGGAAGACGAAGAACAGCAGGCACGAGATGGCGATGACGGATGTCCACGCGTAGAAGATCAGCACGGCCTGAAAGTGCGTGTGGCCCATGTCGAGCAGGCGGTGGTGCAGGTGCTTGCGGTCGGCACTGAAGGGCGACTTGCCGGCCCGGAGGCGGCGGAAGACCGCGAGCCCGAAGTCGAGCAGGGGCACCACGAGGATGGCGAAGGGCAGGATGATCGGGATGTAGATTCCGAGCAGCTGGCTGCGGCCGAGCGATGTCGGGTCGACCGTGCCCGTGATCGCGACGGCGCTCGTGGCCATGAGGAGCCCAACGAGGAGCGCGCCCGCGTCACCCATGAACATGCGGGCCGGATGCCAGTTGAGCGGCAGGAATCCCGCGCAGGCCCCGACCAGCACGGCCGAGATGAGGAGCGAGAGGTTGAAGAAGCTCGTCTGGCCCGTCTCGCGGACCAGGAGGTAGCCGTAGATGAGGAAGGTTCCGTTGGCGATGAGGGCGACACCCGCGACCAGGCCGTCGAGCCCGTCGATGAAGTTGATGGCGTTCATGACCAGCACGATGGCGAAGACCGTCATCGTGAAGGACATCCACGACGAACCGACCGTGAGGCCACCGATCGGGAGCGAGTAGATCTGCACGCCCAGCCAGGCGATGAGGCCCGCGGCGAGGAACTGACCCGCGAGCTTGATCATCCAGTCGAGGTCCCAGATGTCGTCAGCGACGCCGATGAGTACCGTGAGGAGCGCCGCTCCCCCGATGGCGAGGATGGGGCCCGGGCTGCCGAACGTCGAGGCGAAGAACGGGTTTTGCGAGGCGATGACGAAGGCCGCGATGACGCCCACGAACATGGCCACGCCGCCGAGGCGCGGAGTGGGACGCGTGTGAACGTCGCGTTCGCGGATCGTCGGGTAGAGCTTGTATTTCAGCGCCCCGCGGTACACCGCCAACGAGACGACGAACGTGATGACCGCCGTGATCGCGGCGATGATCAGATACTGGATCATGCGTCGCGGGCTGTCTCGGGCGGCGGGGCGCCGTGCGTGGGGGCCGTCGGGGCGTGCAATGTCTGGTTCGACTCGGGGCCTGCGACAGGTGCCGAGAGGACCGGTCGGACATCCGGAGCGGGCTTTTCGGAGTCGGCCGGCTCGGTGTCGGCCGCATCGGTGTCGGCCGCATCGGTGTCGGCCGCCTCGGTGTCGGCCGGCTCGGTGTCGGCCGGCTCGGTGTCGGCCGGCTCGGTGTCGGCCGCCTCGGTGCCGGCCGGCTCAGTGTCGGCCGCCTCGGTGCCGACGGCTTCGGGTTCGGCTTCGGTGCCGACAGCGGGGGCCGCGTCGAGTGGCTCGAGCAGGTCGCCCAGGACCTCGGCGAGCTGGGCGCGGCTGATGGCACCCTCGCGGAGGACCGTGACGCGGCCGCCCGGGCTCTGCAAGCGCGTGGCGTCGACGATGGTCGAGGCGGTATCGCCCGAGGGACCCGCGTCGAGGTAGGAGGAGACGCTGTCGCCCAGCATCCGCTCGGCCTCTGCCGCTGTTGTCGCGGCAGGCAGACCCGTGAGGTTGGCCGAGGAGACCGCGAGCGGGCCCGTCTCTTCGAGCAGTTCGAGCGCGATGTGGTGGCTCGGCATGCGCACGGCGACCGTGCCGTCGGTGTCGCCCAGATCCCATGCGAGGGACGGCTGGGCCGGCAGCACGATCGTGAGACCGCCCGGCCAGAACGCCTCGACGAGGTCGCGCACGGCATCGGGCACCTCGGCCGCGAGGGCCTCGAGGGTGTGGATGCCGGGCACGAGAACGGGTGGCGGCGACTGGCGCGTGCGGCCCTTGGCGTCAAGCAAACGCTGCACGGCGCGGGGGGAAAAAGCGTCGGCGGCCACACCGTAGACGGTGTCGGTGGGAATGACGACGAGCTCACCGCGGGCGATCGCGGCTCGGGCCATTCGCATGCCGATCAGCAGCTCGGTGTCGTCAGAGCAGTCATGGATGCGGGACATTGTGCTCGATTCTATCGTCACCTGCCGAGAGCGAACGGGTCGCCGCGTGTGAGAACGGGGAGAGATACTGGATGGGTGAAGCCATCCGTGTTCTTCTTCGACTGCGACAAGACCCTCTACGACTACGATTTTCTCAAGCGGCTGCCTAATCTGGCGCGCCTGACGGGGTCGACGCAATACCACCTGGCCTCGACCTGGTGGGTGGGCGGGTTCGAGCGGGCGGCCAATGCGGGCGAGTTCGCCACGGGCGACGAATACCTCGAGGCGTTCGCCGAGGTGACCGGGGTGCCGCTCACGCGCGAGCAGTGGTGCGAGTCGCGCAAATCGGCCATGACGATCATCCCGGGGTCGATCGCGGCCCTGAAACGCGCCTCCGAGCTCGGCACAGCCGCGCTGCTGAGCAACAACCCGATCATCTTCCGCGAGGAATTGTCGGTGCTGGCCCCCGAAGCCGCCGAGATCATCGGGGGCGACAACGACCTCGTCTCGGCCGTGCTGGGTGCCGCGAAACCCGAGCGCCGCATCTACACGCGCGCGCTCGGCCGACTGGGGGTCAAGGCATCCGATGCGTTCTTCGCGGATGACTCGCACGCCAACGTCGAGGCCGCGCGCGCCGTGGGGATCACGGCCTTCCATCTGACGAAGACGGCCGACGGGTATGACACCGACGGTTTGATGGCCGCTGTCGAGGAGTTCGCGGCGCGACCGTAGGCCGCACGCTGACGCCGACAGCCATGGCCACGGCCGCGCAACGGGCGCGGTCGCGGTCGCGGATCGAGACGCCGCCGACGAAGCGCGCCCCCAGCGACTCGAGCTAGCGGACGGCCGTGGTGGTGCGGTCGCGCAGCGTCAGGTCGACGTGCGTGGCAGCGGCGCGCCAGCCGCGTTCGGTGAGGATTGCCCGGATGTCGGCGCCCTGGAGCTCGCCGTGCTCGATGACGAGCAGCCCGCCCTCGCGCAGGAGCCTGTGCGCCGTGCGTTCGAGCGAACGGACGAGGTCGAGACCGTCGGGGCCACCGTAGAGGGCCATGGCCGGGTCGAAGAGGCGCACCTCGGGGTCGCGTGGGATCGCGTCATCCGGAACGTAGGGCGGGTTCGAGATGACGACATCGACCGTTCCGTCGAGCTCGGGCAGCGCGCGACCCATGTCGTCGAAGACGAGACGCGCATTGTCGGCACCGGTCGCGGCGAAATTCTCTCGAGCCCAGATGAAAGCGTCGACGGATGCTTCGACGGCGTGCACGCGCGCGTTCGGCACCTCGGTGGCCATGGCCAGCGCGATGGCTCCCGAGCCCGTGCCGAGGTCGACCGCGACGGGTTCGGGCGTCGGCACCTGGCGGAGCGCATCAATCGCGATCTGCACGACGCCCTCGGTCTCGGGACGCGGCACGAAGACGCCCGGGCCGACGCGCAATTCGAGCGAGCGGAACCAGGCGACTCCGAGGATGTGCTGCAGCGGCTCGCGCGCGGCACGGCGCTCGATGAGAGCGTCGAGGGCGACCGCGGCGTCGGGGACGTCGGCGTTGGCGTTGGCGTTGGCGTTGGCGTTGGCGTTGGCGTTGGCGTTGGCGTTGGCGGGGTTCGGGTCCGCGTCGGGGGCGACGCGGCGGTCGGCGTCGACGCGGCGACCCGTGATGAAGGCGGCCTGCAACTCGCCGCGGCCGAGGCCCGTGACGTGGCCGAGAAGAAGTTCGGCATCGACATCCGGTGTCGGTACGCCCGCTCGCGCGAGACGCTCGACGGCCGAGTCGCGCAGCGCGGACAGAAGCGGGGCGGGCTCGGGCGACGGGCTCGAGGATGGCTGGGGAGAAGAAGGTGTGGGAGACATACGCTGAGGGCCGTTGACGGCGACCGTTCCGCCGGGAAGCCTAGCGCAGAGGCGGCGAACACTCATCTCGGGCCCCCAGCCGGGAAGATGACGAACGTCTCGTCATCTTGGTCTCAAACCCCATTCACGCGAATAGGCTTGAGGGTGCGCCGAGCGGCGTGCACCAGAAGGGTGTCGTGCGGCACACCGCACAGGGAGGCAGATCGTGGCAGGCAAGATCTATTCGAACATCACCGAGGCGTTCGGCAACACGCCGCTGGTGCAGCTCAACCGGGTAACGGATGGCGCGGGCGCGACCGTGCTCGCCAAACTCGAGTACTACAACCCCGGGTCGAGCGTGAAAGACCGCCTCGGCGTCGCGATCGTCGACGCCGCCGAAGCATCCGGTGCCCTGAAGCCCGGCGGAACGATCGTCGAGGGCACGAGCGGCAACACCGGAATCGCACTGGCCCTCATCGGAGCGGCCCGCGGTTACAAAGTCATCCTCACGATGCCGTCCTCGATGAGCCAGGAGCGCCGCGTGCTGCTGCGCGCTTTCGGCGCCGAACTCGTGCTCACGGAGCCCGCCCTCGGAATGAAGGGCGCCGTCGAGAAGGCGAAAGAGATCGTCGACGAGACGCCCGGCGCAATCTGGGCCAAGCAGTTCGCCAACGAGGCCAACGCCGAGATCCACCGCAAGACCACGGCGCAGGAGATCTGGCGCGACACCGACGGCGACGTCGACATCTTCATCGCGGGCGTCGGAACGGGCGGCACCATCACGGGCGTCGGCCAGGTGCTGAAGGAGCTGAAGCCCGAGGTGCAGATCGTGGCCGTCGAACCGCTCGACTCCCCCATCCTGAACGGCGGCAAACCCGGGCCGCACAAGATCCAGGGCATCGGCGCGAACTTCATCCCCGAGATCCTCGACACGACCGTGTACGACGAGGTCATCGACGTCTCGTTCGAGGACTCGATCGATGTGGCCAAGCGTCTGGCCGCCGAAGAGGGAATCCTCGCGGGCATCTCCTCCGGTGCCATCATCTGGGCCGCGCGCGAACTCGCGAAGCGCCCTGAGAACGCCGGCAAGAAGATCGTCGCGATCGTGTGCGACACCGGTGAGCGCTACATCTCGACGCCTCTCTGGGCCGGCCTCAGCGACTAGGCTCGACACTCTATGAGTGTTTTCACCCGCATCAGGGAAGACCTGACTGCCGCGCGCGTGCACGATCCTGCCGCGCGCGGCCGGGTGGAGATCTTTCTGACCTACCCCGGCTTGCACGCCATCTGGGCGCACCGGTTCAACGCGCGATTATGGCGGCGCGGCATCCGGTTGCCCGCCCGCGCCGGGTCGGCGTTCGCTCGCTTCCTGACCGGCATCGAGATTCATCCGGGCGCCCAGATCGGCCGACGATTCTTCATCGATCACGGCATGGGTGTCGTCATCGGCGAAACCGCCGTCGTGGGTGACGACGTGATGATCTATCACGGGGTGACGCTCGGCGGGAAGAGCCTCGGGCGGCAGAAACGGCACCCGACGATCGGCGACGGCGTGATGATCGGGGCCGGCGCGAAAGTCTTGGGCGATATCGTCATCGGCGCGAATTCGGTCGTGGGGGCGAATGCCGTCGTGACGCGCGACGCTCCCCCGCATTCGATCATCACGGGCATCCCGGCGACAGCCCGGCCGCGCGACCAGGCCTCGCCCATCGAGCGCGCCCAGTTGGGCGACGACGCCGAAGCAGCCCCAGCCGCCGACTGACTGCCCGCGAAGCGCTGACCCGGGCGATCGTCACTTGTGGATCAGGAGCTCTCTCCACAATCGACACAATCCAACGCAGAAGGCCGACCCGGATGATCGGGTCGGCCTTCTGTCGATGGAGCGGAGTTGTCGCGGACTAGCTCTGATCGCCGATGTCGGCCAGCCGGGCCTCTTCGTCGGCGAGGATCGCGGACTCGATGACGGGCTCGAGGGCGCCGTTCATGACCGAGTCGAGGTTGTACGCCTTGTATCCCGTGCGGTGATCCGCGATGCGGTTCTCGGGGAAGTTGTACGTGCGGATGCGCTCGGAACGGTCCATGGTGCGGATCTGCGTCTTGCGGGCGGCGCTGTCGAGAGCCGCCTGCTCCTCCTGCTGACGTGCCAGGATGCGGGCGCGCAGCACGCGCATGCCGGCCTCGCGGTTCTGCAGCTGGCTCTTCTCGTTCTGCATCGCCACCGTGATGCCCGTGGGAAGGTGCGTGATGCGCACGGCCGAGTCGGTCGTGTTCACGGACTGTCCGCCGGGGCCCGACGAGCGGTACACGTCGATCTTGAGGTCGTTCTGGCTGATCTCGACCTCTTCGGGCGCGTCGACCTCGGGGAAGACGAGAACACCCGTCGTCGAGGTGTGGATGCGTCCCTGCGACTCGGTGGCGGGAACGCGCTGCACACGGTGCACGCCGCCCTCGTACTTGAGGTGCGCCCAGACGCCCTGGGACGGGTCGGTGGCATTGGACTTGATAGCCACCTGCACGTCTTTGTAGCCGCCGAGGTCGGATTCGGTGCGCTCGAGGAGCTCCGTCTTCCAGCCCTTCGATTCGGCATAGTGCATGTACATGCGCAGCAGGTCGGCGGCGAACAGGGCGCTCTCGGCCCCGCCCTCGCCACCCTTGATCTCCATGATCACGTCACGCCCGTCATCCGGGTCGCGCGGGATCAGCAGGCGTCGCAGCTTCTCCTGCGAGGTGGCCAGGTGCTCCTCGAGCGAGGGCACCTCTTCGGCGAACGCCTCGTCTTCTTTGGCCAGCTCGCGGGCGGCCGCGAGGTCTTCCTGCGCCTGGTGCCAGGTGTTGTACGCCGCCTGGATGCGCGACAACTCGGCATAGCGCCGGTTGATCTTCTTCGAGCGTGCCGGGTCGGCGTGAACCGCCGGGTCGGCCAATTGGTCTTGCAGGTCTTTGTGCTCGTCGAGCAGCACCTGTACCGATTCGAACATGTCGCTTTCCTCCCGTTGAACCATCCTGCCCCATCAGAGAACCCGCCTGACCGAAAGCATCCAGAGCGGATGCCACGGGTCAGGCGGGTTCGGTGAGAAGGCTAGCGGTGGTCGCGCTCGTGGCTGTGGCTGTGGCCCGTCGGCTGCGGCATGGTCTTCTGCATCTGCACGAGGAACTCGACGTTGGACGAGGTCTCCTTCAGCTTGCCGAGGACGACCTCGAGGGCCTGCTGCTGGTCGAGACCCGCGAGGGCGCGACGCAGCTTCCACGTGACCTTGACCTCGTCGGCACCGAGCAGCATCTCTTCGCGACGGGTGGACGACGCGTTGACGTCGACGGCCGGGAAGATGCGCTTGTCGGCGAGCTGACGGCTGAGGCGCAGCTCGGAGTTGCCCGTTCCCTTGAACTCTTCGAAGATGACCTCGTCCATCTTGGACCCGGTCTCGACGAGAGCCGTGGCGAGGATGGTGAGAGATCCACCGTTCTCGATGTTGCGGGCGGCTCCGAAGAAACGCTTCGGCGGGTAGAGCGCCGCGGCGTCGACACCACCGGAGAGGACACGACCAGAGGTGGGCGCGGCCAGGTTGTAGGCACGGCCGAGGCGCGTGATCGAGTCGAGCAGCACGACGACGTCGTGGCCCAACTCGACGAGACGCTTGGCGCGCTCGATGGCCAGCTCGGCGACCGTGGTGTGGTCTTCGGCCGGACGGTCGAACGTGGAGGCGATGACCTCGCCCTTGACCGTGCGCTGCATGTCGGTGACTTCTTCGGGACGCTCGTCCACGAGGACGACCATGAGGTGCACCTCGGGGTTGTTCGTCGCGATGGCGTTGGCGATCTGCTGCAGCACGATGGTCTTGCCGGCCTTGGGGGGCGCGACGATGAGGCCGCGCTGGCCCTTGCCGATCGGGGCGACCAGGTCGATGATGCGCTGCGTGAGCTTGTTGGGCTCGGTCTCGAGGCGCAGACGCTCCTGCGGGTAGAGCGGTGTGAGGTTGCCGAATTCGACACGCTCGACGGCGTCTTCGACGCTCAGACCGTTGACGGAGTCGACCTTGACGATCGCGTTGTACTTCTGGCGGGCGTTGTTCTCGTTCTCGCGCGGCTGGCGGATGGCTCCGACAACGGCGTCACCCTTGCGCAGGCCGTACTTCTTGACCTGGCCGAGTGAGACGTAGACGTCGCTCGGGCCGGCCAGGTAGCCGGTGGTGCGCACGAACGCGTAGTTGTCGAGCACGTCGAGGATGCCGGCCACGGGGATGAGGACGTCGTCTTCGGCGATCTCGGGCTCGATGTCTTCGCCGTTGCGGCCACGCTTGCGGTCGCGGTAGCGCCCGCGGCCACGGCCGGCCTCGTCGTCTTGACCCGCTGCGGGGCCCTGCTGACGGGGATTGCCGTTGTTCTTGTCATCGGCGCGAGCGTCGGCGCGGTCGGCGCGAGCGTTGTTGTCGCGGCCGTTGCCGTTGCCGGCGTTCTGGGCGTTGTCGCCCTCGCCGTTGCGGGCACGGTTGCGGCCCCGGCCACGGCCCTGGCGCTCGCCCTGGCCGTTGTCGCCATCGGTGTCGCCGCCCTGACGGTCGGAAGCGTCATCGTTCTGCTGCTTGTCGTCGACCTGATCGGACGACTGCGCGTCGGCACCCTGGGCCGCGCGGCCCTGGCGGGTGTTGCGGTTGCGCCCGCGGCCGGTGGGCTCGTCACCCTGGTCGGCGTTGTCGTTCTGCTTGCGGCCGTTCTTGCGCGGCTCGTTGGGCAGCTCGATGCCAAGGTCGGGGAGCGTCTCCTGCTCGGTGCCGCGCTCGGCGCGGTTGCCACGCTGGCGACGGTTGCCACGGCGGGGCTCGTCGGAGGCGTTCTGCGCGTTCGAGTCGTTCTGCGCGGCGGAGTCGTTCTGTGCGGCGGAGCCGGTCTCGACCACAGCGGCGACCGATTCGTCGGCCGGCGTCGCGGGGATCTGTGCGGGCTGGTCGGCGTTCACGTGGCCGACCGCCGAGACGGGGCCCGTCGCGGGCGCTTGGGCACCCTCGAGAGCGGTCTGCGTGGTGGCACGACGCGGTGCACGCTTGCGAGCCGGAGCGGCGGCGGTTTCGGGCGCCTGCCCGGTGGCGGGCAGCTGCGTCGCCACGCTGTCGGCCGTCACAGCGGCGGATGATTCAGGGACCTGTACCGCGTCGATCGCGGGTGCCGCGACGGAACCTTCGGCCGCGATGGTCGGCTGTGCGCCGCCCTGCGCTGCCTGAATCGCCTCGACGAGGGCTCCCTTGCGGAGTTTGGATGCGCCCGGAATTCCTAGCTGCACGGCGAGGACCTGGAGGTCTGCCACTTTGAGCGAGGTCAGCGGAGCGCCGGATTCCACGGGTGTGTGGATGTTGACGTCAGTCACGAAAAGTATTTTCCTTCCCCCCGCCCGGGCGCATACGGCTCGTCGGGAGCGCCGGTTGCCTACGCGTCTGGGGGCTTCTCCTGCACGTGCCTACCGGAGAGAGAACGTTCGAGTGAACACGGTAGAGAGCACACGTTGCGGAGGCAACAGCATTGAATGTGCGGATTCACCCGGCGGACAGATTTACCTGATCGGCATTTCCCCCGGGATCGCTACCACTGTAGCACTCAAACTTCGGCCGTCCCGCCACGCACAGCGGGGGTTGCGCTGGCGTGGCGGATGCGGCATCCGATCTAGTGTGTGGGGCTCTCGTCGTCGTCGACCGGCGTCACGGTCGCGCCCTTGAAGTCGACGGCGAGCATCATGGCCTGCCACGGCGTGTCGGCCTGGGTGGCGACGAGTTCGGCGGCCGCGAGACGTTGGCCGGGGCCATCCGCCAGGACGAGGATGGAGGGCCCGGCACCCGAGACGACGGCCGCGTAACCGGCGTTGCGCAGCAGCGTGACGAGCTTGGCCGTTTCGGGCATGGCGGCCGCTCGGTAGTTCTGGTGCAGCTTGTCTTCGGTGGCGGCGAGCATGAGCTCGGGGCTCTGCGTGAGCGCCGCGATGAGCAGCGCCGAGCGGGACACGTTGAAGATGGCGTCTTCGTGGGGCACCGACGCGGGTTGCAGGCTGCGCGCGAGCTTGGTGGACATCGTGAACTGCGGCACGAAGACGAGCGGGGCCACTCCGCGGTGCACGATGAGCCGCTTCTGCTTCGGCCCGGATGTCGTGAGCCACGCGATCGTGAGCCCGCCGAACAGGGCCGGCGCCACGTTGTCGGGGTGGCCCTCGAGGTCGGTCGCGATGCGCAGCAGCGTGTCGGCGTCGATCTCGACGTCTCCCTGCAGCAGCCCCCTCGCGGCCATGATGCCTGAGACGACGGCGGCACCCGAGGAACCGAGCCCTCGCCCGTGCGGGATGGTGTTGTGCGCCGTGACGTTCACGCCGGGCATGCGCCGCCCCATGGCCTCGAACGTGTAGGCCATCGAGGAGACGACGAGGTTGCTCTCGTCGGTGGGCACTTCGCCCGCGCCGACACCGTGCACGGTGACGTGGGCGCCGGGCTCGTCGCGCACCTGCACGTCGAGTTCGTCGTAGACGCTCAGCGCGAGACCGAGCGTGTCGAAGCCGGGGCCGAGGTTGGCGGTGGTGGCCGGAACCTTTACCGCCACCCGGCGCGGGGTCGTGGTCACGCCTGGCGTTCGGCGACGAGGCCGAGCACGCCCGCGACCTCGGCCGTGTCGACGGGAACGATGGTGGGGGTGACCTGGCCGCCGTCCTCGGTGCGCAGGGCCCACTGAGGGTCTTTCAACCCGTGACCCGTGACCGTGAGCACCACGGTGCTGCCCGCGGGAACCTGACCGGCTTCGGCCCGCTCGAGCAGGCCGGCGACGCTGATGGCGGACGCGGGTTCGACGAAGACGCCGACCTCTGAGGCCAGGATCTTCTGCGCGAGCAGGATCTTGTCGTCGTCGATGGCACCGAAGTAGCCGTCGGTCTTCTCGCGCGCCGTGAGGGCGAGCTCCCACGAGGCGGGGTTGCCGATGCGGATGGCGCTGGCGATGGTCTCGGGGTGGCGCACGAGTTCGCCACGCACGATGGGCGCACTACCGGAGGCCTGGAAACCGAACATGCGAGGCAACTTGGTGGTGGCGCCGCGCTCGAGTTCTTCGGTGTAACCGCGCGTGTAAGCGGTGTAGTTGCCCGCGTTGCCGACGGGGATGAAGTGGAAGTCGGGCGCGTCTTCGAGCACTTCGACGACCTCGAAGGCCGCCGTCTTCTGGCCCTCGATGCGGTCGTTGTTGACCGAGTTGACGAGGTGAACCGGGTAGTTCTCGGCGAGGTCGCGCGCGATATTGAGGCAGTCGTCGAAGTTGCCCTGGATCTGGATGAGCTGGCCGTTGTGGGCGACGGCCTGGCTGAGCTTGCCCATGGCGATCTTGCCTTCGGGCACGAGCACGGCGGCCGTGATGCCGGCGTGCGCGGCGTAGGCGGCGGCCGAGGCCGACGTGTTGCCGGTGGAGGCGCAGATGATGGCCTTGGCGCCGTGCTCGACGGCCTTCGAGACGGCCATGGTCATGCCGCGGTCTTTGAAGGAGCCCGTGGGGTTCATGCCCTCGAACTTCACGTAGACGCGCGCACCCGTGCGCTCGGACAGGGCCCGGGCGGCGATGAGCGGCGTGCCACCCTCACCGAGGCTGATGATGGGGGTCTTGTCACTGATGTCGAGACGGTCTGCATATTCGTGCAGAACTCCGCGCCACTGCTTCGCCATTATTCGGCTCCTTCAACTCGTAGAACACTGACGACGGCCTGCGTGTCTTCGCTGGCCGTCAACGCCTCGACTGTTGCCTGCAGCGCGGCCTCGCGGGCCGCGTGGGTTCCGATCACCAGGGTGGCGGTGCCGGTGGCGTCGTCTTCTTCGCCGGGTTGGACGGTCTGCTGGACCGTTTCGACCGAGACGCCACCGTCGCTGAGGATGCCAGCGATCCGGGCGAGGACGCCCGGACGGTCGGTGACGAGAAGGCTGATCTGATATTTGGTGGTGACACTGCCGATGGGCAGGAGTGGGAGGTCGGCATGCGTCGATTCGCCGAGGCCCGGGCCGCCGGCGACATGGCGACGGGCCGCCGAGACGAGGTCGCCGAGGATGGCCGAGGCCGTCTGCACGCCACCGGCTCCCGCGCCATAGAACATGAGGGGGCCGGCTGCCTCGGCTTCGACGAAGACGGCGTTGTTGCCGCCGTGCACCGAGGCGAGCGGATGATTGCGGTCGACGAGCGCCGGGTAGACCCGGGCCGAGACACCCTCGGTGCCGTCTTCGTCGGTGATGCGCTCGGCGATGGCCAGGAGCTTGATCACATAGCCGGCGTCTTTGGCCGCCTGGATCTGCTCGGGCGTGATCTGGCTGATCCCCTCACGGTGCACGCCGCTGGCGGGCACGCTCGAGTGGAACGCGAGGCTGGCCAACAGGGTGGCTTTCTGCGCGGCGTCGTAACCCTCGACGTCGAGCGTCGGGTCCGCCTCGAGGAACCCCAGCTCGAAAGCGGTCTTCTGGGCGTCGGCCATGCTGTCGCCGAAACGATCCATGCGGTCGAGGATGTAGTTCGTGCTGCCGTTGACGATCGCCAAGATGCGCTTGATGTTGTCGCCCGCGAGGCTGTCGCGCAATGGACGGATGATCGGGATGGCTGCGGCGACCGCGGCCTCATAGTAGACCTCGGCACCAACCTGCTCGGCGGCTCCGAAAATCTCGGCACCGTGCTCGGCGAGGAGCGCCTTGTTGCCCGTGATGACGTCGGCACCGGCGTTGAGCGCCTGGAGGATATAGGTCTTGGCGGGCTCGATGCCGCCCATGAGCTCGATGACGATGTCGGCACCCACGATGAGCGTCTCGGCATCGGTCGTGTAGAGCTCGGCGGGCAGCTCGACGTCGCGCTTGGCGTCGAGATTGCGCACGGCGATGCCCACGAGCTGCAGGTCGGCTCCCGACCGCGCCGCAAGTTCCTCGCGGTTCTCGAGCAGCAGACGAGCCACCTGGGAGCCAACGGAGCCGGCACCCAACAGGGCCACCCGGAGCGTGCGGTATTCGATCATCGTGCGTCCAATCCGGCGTCGCGCGCCAGTAGTTCGGCCTCGGTCTCGCCACGCACGATCACGCGCGCGGTGCCGTCGACGACGGCGACGACGGCGGGGCGACCGAGGTAGTTGTAGTTGCTCGCGAGCGACCAGCAGTAGGCACCCGTCGCGGGCACGGCGACGATGTCGCCCGAGGCGGCATCGCCCGGCAGGTAGTCGGCGTTGACGACGATATCGCCGGATTCGCAGTGCTTTCCGGCGAGTCGCACGAGCGCGGCCGGCGCGTCGGAGACCCGGTTGGCGAGGCGGACCGAGTAATCGGCGCCGTAGAGAGAGGGACGTGCGTTGTCGCTCATGCCGCCGTCTACGCTCAGGTAGCGGCGCACCGACGACGAACCGTCTTCGCTCGCGACATGAACGTCTTTGCGCGTGCCGACGGTATACAGCGTCATGCCGGCGGGGCCGATGATGCTGCGTCCCGGCTCGAATGCGAGATTCGGCACCTCGATGCCCAGATCGGCGGCGGCCCGGAAGACCGCCTCGGCGATGCCATCGGCGATCTGCTCGATCGGCTGCGGGTCATCGGCCGTCGTGTAGGCGATGCCGAAGCCGCCGCCGAGGTTGAGCTCGGGAACCGGCCCGCCCTCGAGAAGCTCGCGGTGCGCCACGAGGAGGCGAGCGGCCGACTCGCCGAAACCCGACGCGTCGAAGATCTGCGAACCGATGTGGCAGTGCAGCCCGCGGAAGTCGAGAGACTCGTGGCTGCGGATCTGGCCGACGGCGGCCGCGGTCTCGGTAAGCGGCAGCCCGAACTTCTGGTCTTCGTGGGAGGTGGCGAGGAATTCGTGCGTGTGCGCGTGAACTCCGCTGTTGACCCGCAGGCGGACGCCCTGGCGGCGCCCGTGACGAGCAGCAGCCTCGGCGACACGCTCGATCTCTTCGAGGCTGTCGAGCACGATGGTGCCGATGCCCGCGGCGACGGCGCGCTCGATCTCGGCTAGCGACTTGTTGTTGCCATGGAACCCGAGGCGCGCTGCCGGCGCGCCGGCGGCGAGGGCGACGGCGAGCTCACCGCCCGAGCACACATCGATGTTGAGTCCTTCGTCGATCATCCAGCGCGCGACCTCGGCCGACAGGAAAGCCTTGGCGGCGTAATAGATCGTCACACCTGGAACGCGGGGGGTGTCTGCGGAGCCAGCCGGGGCGTCGGCGGCGTCGGCGGACGACTCGGCGCGGGCACCAGAGGCGGCGCGCGCGGCAACGGCCGAACGGAACGCGCCGAGCGTGCGCGCGGCGCGCGCCCGGGCATCGGCCTCGTCGACCACATAGAGAGGAGTGCCGAAGGTCTCGACGAGCTCGCCCGCTGTGACGCCGGCCACCTGGATCTGGCCGTATTGGTCGCGCTCGGTGTTGGCCGAGAAGAGGCCGTCGCCTAAGTCGTTGGCGTCGGCGGGCAGGGCCAGCCAGTCGGGTGCGAGGGGGTGTGTTGCCACCGGGGAACCAATCGTGCGGAGGGAGCAGTCGCCCGGCAGAGGACGACTCCCAAAGTGTACCGAGAACGTCTCTGGGCCACGAACCCGCGGCGGGGCTGTGGACGATTCGGCGCTGGGCGCGCTGTGGAGAACAAACCTATCGAGAGGTCATCCTCGCGACGGCATATGAACCGGGCCGTCTAGCCGCAGGTGCCCGGAGTGCGGAGCGAGCTGCCCGACAGGACGACGTCGTCGGCCGATGCCGTGACGGTCGCCTTGTCGGGTGTCACAGTGAGGCCCGTGAGCGTGACGGCCTCTGGCAGGCGCGACGCGACGCAGATGGAGAGAGGCTGCTGCTGCAGGAGCAGGTCGATGATGGGCTGCACGTCGATGTTGAGCGACCCGACGTCGACGGAAGCCTTCTCGGGCACGAGCTCGACGGCGTTTCCCGCGACCGTTGGAGTGGCCGTCAGAGTGTAGGGAATCGGGAAACCGAGGACGGTCTGCGTGGAGTCGTACGTGACGACGCCGTCGCCCAGAGTGAGGGCCTGATCGGCATCCGGAGCCTCGGCCAGCACGTCGAGCGCCTGCTGCGAGATCGAGAAGGAGGCATCCACGTGTCCCACCGGCTCGGTCGTGTCCTTGGGCACATCGCTCAAGACGGCCCGGGCCGAGATCGGGATGTCGTTGATGGTCGCATCCCGGGCGGTCACCGTCACGGTCTCGAAAACACCCGTGACGTATTGATAGATGAAGGGGGGACCGCTGATTTCCACATCGACGTCGGCGACCACGCCCTCGGGCAGGTTGTCCTCGATCTGCTTCTTCACCACGCCTTCGGCGACGTCGCTGAGCGCGCTGTCGAGCATCCAGAGGGCGAGCCACCCCACGCCGACGATGGCGGGGATAAGGAACAGCCACAGCACCCAGCCGATACGGGCGCGCCGCGGCACATCCGATTCTTCGAACGCGAAATCGAAACCGTCGCTCATGTTTTGCTGCTCCCCCATCGTTCCACCCGTCAGCTGCCGCGCTACATGCGGTCGGGGGCCGTCACACCGAGCAGGTCGAGGCCGTTGCGCAGCACCGTGCCCGTTGCGTCGTTCAGCCACAGGCGCGTGCGGTGCACGTCTTCCACGGGCTGCTCGCCGAGCGGGATGACGCGGCAGTTGTCGTACCAGCGGTGATACAGCCCGGCGATCTCTTCGAGGTAGCGCGCGACACGATGCGGCTCGCGCAGCTCGGCCGCCTGGGCCACGATGCGCGGGAACTCCTGCAGCGCGCCGAGGAGCGCCGACTCCGTCTCGTGCTCGAGAAGCTCGGGGCGGAACACGCTGCGGTCGACGCCGGCCTCGGCCGCGTTACGCGCAACACTGCGGGTGCGCGCATGTGCGTACTGCACATAGAACACGGGGTTCTCGTTGCTGCGCTTGCGCAGCTGCTCGCCGTCGAGGTCGAGCGGCGTGTCGCTGGGGTAGCGCGCCAGCTCGTAGCGCAGCGAGTCGGCTCCCACCCACTCGAGCAGGTCGTCGAGCTCGACGATGTTGCCGGCGCGCTTCGACAGCTTCGCGCCGTTGACCGTGACCATCTGGCCGATGAGGACCTGGATGTTGACATCGGGATCGTCGCCCGCGGCACCCGATAGGGCGCGCAGACGATGCACGTAGCCGTGGTGGTCGGCGCCCAGCAGGTAGATCTTCTCGGTGTAGCCGCGATCCTTCTTGGAGAGGTAGTAGGCGGCGTCTGCGGCGAAGTACGTGTAGATGCCGTTGCCGCGGATCATGACGCGGTCTTTGTCGTCGCCGAAGTCGGTCGTACGCACCCAGACGGCGTCGTCGTCTTCGAAAACGTGGCCCTGGGCCTTGAGGCGCTCGGCCGCGTCGTCGATGGCGCTGCGACCCGTCGCCGGATCTTTCTCGTGCAGCGTCTGCTCGGTGAAGAAGACGTCGAAGTGCACGTTGAAGCGCTCGAGCGAATCTTTGATCTCGGCCATCTGCAGCTGATAGGCGCGCTCGCGGAACTCGGCCAGTGTCTCGTCGCGCGGGCGCTCGAGGATGGACGGGTCGGCGGCCACGACACGTGCCGCGAGCTCGCCGATGTACTCGCCCGGGTAACCCTTGTCGGGCGTGGGCTCGCCGAAGGCCGCCGCCTGCACCGACAGACCGAACTTGTCCATCTGGTTGCCCGCGTCGTTGATGTAGTACTCGGTGCCGACCTCGGCTCCGGATGCGCGCAGCACCCGCCCGAGGGAATCACCGACGGCCGCCCAGCGCGTGTGCGCAAGGTGCAGCGGACCCGTCGGGTTGCCCGACACGAACTCCAGGTTGATGACGTGACCGGCGAGCGACTCGTTGCGGCCGTAGTCGTGGGCACGCTCGACGATGGTGTGCGCGATCTGGCCGGCAGCGGCCGCGTCGAGGCGCACGTTGATGAAACCGGGGCCCGCGACACCCACGCCCTGAACGCCGTCGACCGAGGCGAGGCGCTCGGCGATCTCGGTGGCCAGCTCGCGCGGGTTGGTGCCGAGCTTCTTGGCCAAACGCATGGCGATGTTGGAGGACCAGTCGCCGTGCTCGCGGTTCTTCGGACGCTCGAGCACCACATCGGTGGGCGAGAGCTCGGCACCGGCACCGGGGCGTCGCCCCTCGACGAGCGGGACGAGGAGGTCGAAGAGGCTGCGGGAGAGGTCTGCGGGAGTCACAGCGATCAACTCTACCGTGCACCGAATGTAACCATCTGCCGGGAATCGAACGTCGAAACGGGGCTATATAACGGAGCGCGTGATCTGTGCTTGGTATGGTTCACGAGACCGCTCAACAGGAGGAAAAGTCATGGCCTTGTCGCCCCGGGTAGCCCGCGCATCGCGCGCCGCCACACTGTCCGTCGCCGCAATCGTCGCCCTCACCGCGCTCACCGCGTGTGGCGCGTCGTCGGGGTCGACCGGCACACCCACCCCCATCGAGACGGCGAGCGCTACCCCGACCGCCACCGAGACCCCCGCCGCGACCGCTGCCCCCACGTCTGACGCCGTCATCTCGTCCCCCGTCGGTGTGACCTGCGACCAGCTGCTCACGCTGCAGGATGTCTACGACTACAACCCCAACTACACGGCGCTGCCCGCCGCGAAACCGGCCGTCGACTCGAAGGCCGGACAGATCGCCGGCATGAACGGCCTGACCTGCCAGTGGAAGAACAACACGAGCGAGTCGACCATCGACCTCGGGCTGGCGAAACTCACCGACGACCAGCTGACCTCGCTCAAGAACATCGCGTTCCAGGCCGGCGGCTCGGTTCCCACCTACGGCGACCCCGCGAGTGTCGAGGGCTACTTCAACATGGTCGGTGCGAAGGGCCAGGCGCAGGTCTTCACCGGCTCCTACTGGCTGACGCTGTCCTCGGACGAGTTCCTCGAGCCGGGCGACGCGCAGCAGCTGCTCATGGCGGCCATCCCCCACCTGCCGTCGTCCTAGACGCAGGATGACGAATGCCCCGGTTTCGGCCGGGGCATTCGTGCGTTAACGGACGGTGGGTCAACCGAGCTGGACGTGCGACCAGCCGTCGTCGCGCGGGAGCTCCTCGGACGTGGCCGTGACCGATACGTCATTCAGGGTGAGGCCCGTCCAATGGTTCGTGAGGAACGCGACATCCGAGGCATCCCGGCCCGTGGCAATGCGGACGAGCGACTGGCGCGGTGCCAGGCGTGTGGCATCGACGACGTACCAGGCACCGTCGACATAGGCCTCGACGACGGCGTGGAAGTCCATGGGCGAGAGGCCCGGGGCATAGACCGAGACCATGCGGGCAGGCAGGTCGCGGGCGCGCAGCAGGGCGATCGTCAGGTGTGCGTAGTCCCGGCAGACACCCTGCGAGGAAGCGAACGTCGACATGGCACTGTCGGTGCCGACGCTCGAGCCGGGCACGTAGGACAGCGTGTTCGAGACCCAGTCGACGACGCGGTCGAGCAGCTCGAAACCCTGCGCTCCCCCGAAGGTCTGGGCGGCGAACGAGGCGATGCGGTCCGACTCGGCGTAGCGGGACGGGCGCAAATAGCGGATGACGTCGACGGGGTCGACGGGCTCGGGCAGGCGATCGGCCGCGATGACGGCGTCGTAGCGCACGACATAGCTGCCGGCATCCGCTCGCACGCGGTGGAGCCGGGCGCCGTGCCGGTCGATGAGCTCGGTCACCGGAACCGGTTCGCCATCACGCGTGCACGTCACCGTTTCGGTGAACAGCGGGGTGGCGGCGGCCACGGCGAGCGAGAGGATCACATCGCTCGTGGCACCCAGGTCGAAGCGGAGGTCGGCCGATACGGTGCGCTGCATGTGAGATATCTTCGCACGCGTTTCCGGGGCCCGATCACCCCCTGAGCGGGGCGATGCCGGGCGCGGGATGTCTGGTAGATTCTACGAGTAGTCCGCCTCTGTAGCTCAGTGGATAGAGCGCTTCCCTCCGGAGGAAGAAGTCGCAGGTTCAAATCCTGTCAGAGGCACCGTGTTTATGGCTCGCCGTTCCGGCGATGCGAGACCTGCCGGTGTGCCGGAACTGGTGCTCGCTGTTGTTGCTTTAGGCGGTTGGTTCGGTGACGAAGTCGATGAGTTGTTCGACGCGGCCGAGTAGTTGCGGTTCGAGGTCGGCGAAGGTGCGCACCTGGCCGAGGATGCGCTGCCAGGCCCTGGCCGTGTCTGCCTGCGTTTCGTGCGGCCATCCGAGAGCCTTGCAGATGCCCTTCTTCCACTCCATCGAACGCGGGATGGTCGGCCACTCGGCGAGCCCCAGGCGTTCCGGCTTCACGGCCTGCCAGACGTCGACATAGGGATGCCCCACCACCAGCACGTGCGCGCCGAAAGGCCCGCGCGCCACCGTCTCGGCGATGCGGCTCTCCTTCGAGCCCGGCACCAGGTGGTCGACGAGTACACCGACGCGCCGATCACGGGTGGGCGTGAAGTCGCGCACGATCTGGTCGAGGTCGTCCACACCCGAGAGAAACTCGACAACGACGCCCTCGATGCGCAGGTCGTCGCCCCACACACGCTCGACCAGCTCGGCGTCGTGTTTGCCCTCGACGAAGATGCGGCTGCTGCGGGCCACCCGGGCGCGCTCCTGCTCGACCGCAAACGATCCGGATGCCGTGCGCGCCCGCCCGGCCGACGCCCGAGGTGCCGCGACCAACGTGATCGGTTGCCCCTCGAGCAGGAAGCCTGAGCCCAAGGGGAACGTGCGGCGGCGACCCTTCCAGTCCTCGAGCTCGACCATCTTGCCCTCGACGCGGGTGATGGCGCCCGCCCATCCCGTGCGGATGTCTTCGACGACCAAGTCGAGCGTGGCCGGCTGCGTGGGAATGACGGGCTTGTTGCGGCCTTTCCAGTCGCCGGCGAGGACATCGGTGGAGTAGCGGTCGTCGTGCATGGGGTCAACGCTAGGCGACCGCGCCGCGACGAGGCGGATGCCACGCGTGGAACGACCTGACAGCCATGGGGCAGGCCGCGAACGGAGGCAACGCACGCGCGGACCAGTGCGCAAGGGACGCTTTGCGCCATGCGAGCGATGCCTGGCGGCGAGGAGGAAGCCTATGCCGCGAGGAGCTGGGCGCGCTCGGCTTCGCGGGCGAGGCCCTCGAGGAGTCCGGCGAGCTGACCGGCGGGCGAGGACGGCGCCTCGGGGTGGAACTGCACGCCCGTGATGGGCAGGACCTCGTGCTCGATCGCCTCGACGTGGCCGTCGTGCGACCAGCCGACCGCGATGAGGCCTTCGCCCAGGCGGCCCACGGCCTGGTGGTGGGCGCTCTGGACGGTGACGGCGGCGCCACCGAGGCGGAGCGCCAGAGTGGAGGAACGCTCGAGCTGGATCTCGTGCGGCGTGAGCACGTCTTCGATGGGGACGTCGATGTTGCGGTGGCCGCTCTCGTCGCCCAGGTCGGGGATGAGCGTGCCACCCAGGGCCACGTTGATAACTTGATGACCGCGGCAGATGCCGAGAAGGGGCGTCGCGCGCTCGGCGGCACGGCGGGCCACGGCGATCTGCGCCAGATCGGCGTCGTCGTAGTGCACGCCCTCGCCCGGGTAGCCGACCTCTTCGCCGTAGTGACGCGGGTGGATGTCTTCTCCCCCGAGGATCACGATGGCGTCGGCCTTGTCGGTGACCTCGAGCAGCGCCTCGGCCCCGAGATCGGCGGCCGCGTGACGCGACACCTGCCAGCCGGCACTCTCGGCCTCTGACACGGTGCGCCCGATGAGCTGGGCCACGAACTCGTCGTAATCGGGGGCGTGTTCGCGCATGCTCGCGACCTCGATGACAGCGAGACGCAGATCGGTGTGGAGATCGTGCATGGGTGGCCCCCTTTCTGAGGTGCGAGTGGTGGTGGTGTTTCTATCCTGCCCCGCACCACCGACAGGGGCAACGGGTGTGTAACACGGTGACACAGAAGCGTGTGCGGGCGCGACATCCTATTCTGTGCGTTCTCTCTGCAAAAGCTGATGCCGGTGTCGGTGCCCCGCCCTAGAGTGAGTATCACACCGCTTGACGAGAGGGAGCACCATGGCGAAACAGTCCATTTTCGGCCGGATCACGCAGTTGGCGAAGGCGAACATCAACGCCCTGCTCGACGGAGCGGAAGACCCGCAGAAGATGCTCGACCAGATGGTGCGTGACTACACCGCCTCCATCGCCGACGCTGAGAGCGCCATCGCCGAGACCATCGGCAACCTGCGTCTGCTCGAAGAAGACCACCGCGAAGACGTGCAGGCCGCGGCCGACTGGGGCAACAAGGCCATCGCCGCGAGCCGCAAGGCCGACGAATACCGCAGCAGCGGACACGCCGCCGATGCCGACAAATTCGACAACCTGGCCAAAGTGGCGCTGCAGCGCCAGATCGGCTCCGAGAACGAGGCCAAGGCCGCCGAGCCGCAGATCGCCTCGCAGACGCAGGTCGTCGATCAGCTGAAGAACGGGCTGAACGGCATGAAGCAGAAGCTCGAACAGCTCAAGTCCAAGCGCAACGAACTCGTCGCCCGCGCCAAGTCGGCCGAGGCGCAGGCCCGCGTGCACGACGCCGTCAAGAGCATCGACATCATGGACCCGACCAGCGAGGTCAGCCGCTTCGAAGAGAAGATCCGCCGCGAAGAGGCCAAGGTGAAGGGCCAGGCCGAGCTGTCGGCGTCCAGCCTCGACGCCCAGTTCGAATCGCTCGACGACCTCGGTGAGCTGACCGAGGTCGAGGCTCGATTGGCCGCGCTCAAGTCGGGCAGTCCCAGCCGCGCCGCCGTCGAAGCACCGAACCCGCCCTACACGCCGGGCGCCGGATCCTAAGCTCAGGGCTGCGGAACTAGACCCCATGCGCTACCTCGTGGTGCCCGAGTGGCAGGGTTCGCCCTCCGCTCGGGCCATGCAGTTGATCGACGGTGCCGAGGCGATTCGGGGAGACCTGCCCGCCTCACGCACCGAGGTCGTCCAGGTTCCGCTCGAAGCCGGGTCGGCCATGGACACGGGCATTCATCGGGCGTCGTCGATACAGATGGTGCGGGAAGCCGTCGTCGCCACGCTCGAACGGTATGACCGGGTCGCCCGCGAGGGTGATGAGGCTGGCGTGGACGCCGAGAGCGGCGAGAGAGCGCAGAACGCCGAAAGCGGGCCCGACACCGGCAGCGCGACAAGCGCCGCCGCGAACGCCGGGAGTGCCGCGAAAGCCGAACCCGTGCTCGTCGTCGGCGGCGACTGCGGAATCGCGCTCGGCGCCATCGACCACGCTTCTCGCGCGCACGGGTCCGACCTGGCGGTCGTGTGGTTCGATGCGCACGGCGATCTGAACACACCCGAGTCATCGACATCCGGGGCATTCGGGGGCATGGTTCTGCGTGCCGTCATGGGCGACGGGGCCTGGCCGCTGACGGCCGAACATCCCGTGGCCGACGAGCGCGTCGTGCTGGCTGGTGCGCGGTCCTTCGACGATGCCGAAGCCGCCTTCATCGAGGGTTCGGGCATGACCGCCCTGACGGTGGAGCGCACGACAGCGGATGACCTCGTGGCCGCCGTCGAGGCATCCGGAGCCCGCTTCGTCTACGTGCACGTCGACCTCGATGTGCTCGACCCCGCCCGCATCGCCGGCATCACGGGGCCAGAACCCTTCGGGGTCGAACCCGCCACGCTCGTCGAGGCGATCGTGGCCCTGAAGGAACGGTTCACGCTCGCCGGCGCGAGCCTCACCGGGTTTGCGCCCGCGAGCGCCGAAGCGGCCGACGACGACCTGGGCACCATCCTGCGCATCATCGGAGCACTCGCCCGCTGACCGCGGACGGGAGGCGGGTAACGTGAGCGATATGACACCTGCAACGACGCCTGTGCCCGAGAGCAACGACGCCACTACGGCCGGCTCGACCGCCGCTACTGCTGAGACCGCGGCCGCCGCTGCCGCTGACACCGCTGACGCCACCACCGACGCGCGCGTGCTGGTCGAGCGGCGCGGCCACCTGCTGCTGATCGGCCTGAACCGCCCCGAGAAACGCAACGCCGCCGACGCGCGCATGCTCAGCGAGCTGTCCTCGGCGTACGGGCTGCTCGACCGCGAGCCCGAGCTGCGGGTGGGCGTCGTGTACGCCGTCGGTGAGCACTTCACGGCGGGGCTCGATCTCGCCGACATCGGTCCGCGCGTGCAGGCCGGAACACTCGAGATCGTGCCGCCCGACGGTCTGCATCCGTGGCAGGTCGACGGCACGCAGCTATCCAAACCCGTCGTGCTGGCCGTGCAGGGCATCTGCTTCACGCTCGGCATCGAGCTGGCCCTCGCCTCTGAGATCGTCGTGGCGGCCGAAGGGACGCGGTTCGCCCAGCTCGAGGTGAGCCGCGGCATCCTGCCGTTCGGCGGCGCCACCACGCGGTTCGCGAAGACCGCCGGCTGGTCGAACGCCATGCGCTGGGTGCTCACGGGCGACGAATTCGACGCCCAGGAGGCGCGCCGGCTGGGCCTCGTGCAGGACATCGTGCCGCACGGGCAGCAGCTCGAGCACGCCATCGCCCTGGCCGAACGCATCGCCGCCCAGGCTCCGCTCGCCGTGCAAGCCGCCCTGCAGAACGCCAAGCTCGCCCATCGCGGGCCCGATGCCGAAGCCGAAGCGCAGCTGCCCGCGCTCCTGGCCCGGCTGAGCGCGTCGGAAGACGCCCGCATCGGGATGGAAGCTTTCCTCACCCGAACGACCCCGCAATTCGAAGGAAGATAGCCATGACCTCACACACCTACGACCTAATCGTGATCGGCGCCGGACCCGTCGGCGAGAACGTGGCCGACTACGCGCACAAAGCCGGGCTCAGCGTGGCCATCGTCGAAAGCGAACTGGTCGGCGGCGAATGCTCCTACTGGGCCTGCATGCCATCCAAGGCTTTGCTGCGCACGGGCCAGGCCCTGCACGCCGCCGAGAAGGTGGGTGTAACCGGCACGCTCGACGTGGCCGCCGTTCTGAAACGCCGCGACTCGTTCACGAGCGAATGGAACGACTCGGGCCAGGTCGAATGGCTGACCGGTGCGGGCATCGACCTCGTGCGCGGGCACGGACGGCTCGCGGGCGAGAAGGTCGTCGAGGTGACCACCGAGAACGGCACGCGCACGCTGCACGCCACCCACGCCGTGGCCGTGTGCACCGGATCGGCCGCGCTCCTCCCCCACATCGACGGCCTCGCCGACGTGGCACCGTGGACGAGCCGCGAAGCCACGGCCGTCGAACAGATTCCCGCCCGCACCGTCATCATCGGGGGCGGCGTCGTCGCGGCCGAGATGGCCACGGCCTACCAGGCGCTCGGCTCTGCGGTCACGGTCGTCGCGCGCTCCGGGCTGCTCGGCACCTACGAACCCTTCGCCGGAGACCTCGTGGCTGCCGAACTGCGTTCGCGCGGCGCCACCGTCGTGCACGGCTCGCCCGCCTCCGTGTCTCGCGCCGACAGCGGTGAGGTCACCGTGACGCTCGACGACGGCGAGCACGTCGTCGCCGACGAGATCATCGTGGCAACGGGCCGCACACCCCGAACGGAAGACCTCGGGCTCGCGACCGTCGGCCTGAGCGACGGCGACTGGCTGAGCGTCGACGACACCATGCGCGTCACCGACGTCGAGGGTGGCTGGCTCTACGCCGCCGGCGACGTGAACCACCGCGCGCTGTTGACCCACCAGGGCAAGTACCAGGCACGGGCCGCTGGCATGGTGATCGCGGCGCGTGCGCAGGGGGATGAGGCATCCAACCCCGTTCCGTGGAGCGACTACGTGGCGACCGCCGACCACCAGGCCGTTCCGCAGGTCGTGTTCACCGAGCCGGAGGTGGCGTCGGTCGGCCTGACCGCGAAGCAGGCCACAGACCTGGGGCTCGACATCCGCGTGGTCGACTATGCGCTCGGCAACGTCGCGGGAAGCGCGTTGCACGCCGACGGGTACGAAGGCCAGGCCCGCATGATCGTCGACGAGAGCCGCCAGGTCATCGTCGGCGTGACCTTCGCGGGGCCCGACGTGTCCGAGCTCATCCACTCGGCAACCATCGCGGTCGTCGGGGAGGTTCCGCTGTCGCGACTGTGGCACGCCGTGCCCTCCTACCCCACCATCAGCGAGATCTGGCTGCGGCTGCTCGAGACCTACCGGGCCGAGGCGTGAAAGGAACGCTCCTGAGCTCGCCCCTCTCCTGGCTCGGCTACCTCTACGCCACGCTCGTCGGGTTGGTCTGGGGCACCATCTGGAGCACCGGGCGCGTGCAGCGGAGGAACGGCCTCTTCGTTTTCACGGGCATGCCGAAGTGGACGTTCGGGCGCGGCGGCAGCTGCGTCGGAGCGTGTTACCTGACCGACCACAATGTGTCGGACGACGTGCTCGAACACGAGGCCGTGCACAAGCAGCAGTGGAAGACATACGGCATGTTGTTTCCGCTGTACTACGCGGCGAGCGGGCGCAATCCGTTGAAGAACCGGTTCGAGATCGAGGCCGGATTGGAGAAGGGCGGCTACCTGCCGAAGAAGCGCGGGTAGCGGGCGTCAGCCGGTGCGGCGCCACTGGCGGATGAGCAGGAAGCCGAGGAACAGGCCACCCATCCCCGCCGTGACGATGCCCACCGGAAGCTGCTGCGGCAATGGCGCCTGCTGCACGAGCAGATCCGCCGCCACGAGCAGGGCCGAACCCGTGAGCCCCGCGGCCAGCAAGCCCGCGCCCGAATCCCGCGTGAGCGCCCGGGCGATGTGCGGCGCCGTCAGGGCGACGAAGGCGATCGGGCCGCAGACGCTCACGGCCGCCGCCGACAGCGCGATGGCGAGGAGCACGATGAACACGCGCGTGGCCGACGACCTGGCGCCCACACCATCCGCGATGTCATCGCCCAGCTCGACCAACAGGGTGCGCGGCGCGAGGGCGAGGGCCAGACCCGTGAACACGATCACCGAGACCCAAACCACGGCGGCATCGGACCAGTCCTTGGCCTCGAGGCTTCCGTTCAGCCATCCCGAGACCACCGTGGCCTGTTCCTGCTGAGCGCGGCTCAGCACGAACTGCACGAAGGCGAGCGACAGCGCCGACACGCCGATGCCCGCCACGATGAGACGCTGCGGGGCGGCGAAACCACGACCCGTCGACGCGTAGACGACGATCATGGCGGCGACGGCACCGATGAGCGCTCCGACGGGCACGGGGATGACACTCGGCCACAACAGGCTGACCGAGACCGCGCCAGCCGATGCGCCGGCCGTCAGACCGATGACATCCGGGCTACCCAGCGGATTGCGCGTGACGCGCTGGAAGATGCTGCCCGCCACCCCGAAGGCGAAACCGGCACCGACGGCGACCACCAGACGGGGGCCGCGGATGACCCCCAGGATGAACTTCTCTTTGCCCGAGACGTCGCCGAGCAGGGCCGTCGGCAGGTCGGGAAGCGCGATGCCGAGGCGGCCGAGCGTGAGCGTCGCGACGCCCAGGATGACGGTGACGACGACCAGCAGCACCGACACGACGAGCGGGCGCATCCGGTAGCGGAACGAGAGCCACGAGCCCAGCCGGAACGTGCGCGCCGGCTCCCGAGACCCGCCACCCGCCGCGACGACCGCGGCATCGACGCGCGTCACGCGCGGGCCCCCAGACGCCTCACGACGATGAACAACACGGGCGCGCCGATGAAAGCCGTGATGACGCCCACCATGAGCTCGTCGGGCCGCGCGATGACCCGCCCCACGACATCGGCCGTGAGCACGAGGGCCGGCCCGAGCACCACACAGAACGGCAGCAGCCAGCGGTGGTCGCTGCCGATGAGGGCACGCACGATATGCGGCACCGCCAGGCCCACGAAGCCGATCGGGCCGACACCCGCCGTCGAAGCGGCCGCGAGCAGCGTCGTGCCCGCTCCCCCGACCAGCCGCGTGACACGCGGGCGCGCGCCGAGAGCGACCGCCGAATCCTCGCCCAGCGCCAAGGCATTGAGCGGCCCCACGAGGCTCAGGCAGAGCACCAGACCCACGACGATGAACGGCAGGATGCTCCAGAACGTGTCGAAGCCGCGGCCCGCGACCGAGCCGATCACCCAGAACCGGTAGGCGGCGAAGGCGTCGGGAAAACTGAGCGAGATCGCCTGCACGTACGCCGAGAAAACGGCCGTGACGACGGCACCCGCGAGCACCAGGCGGGCCGGCGAACCGTGCCCACGGCCGTGCCCGATCGCATAGACGATGACGACGGCGGCGACCGCACCGGGAAGAGCCAGCCACACATTGCCCGCGGCTGAGACGCCGAAGAACGCGATCGACGTGACGACCGTGGCGGCCGCGCCCGAGTTGACCCCGAGGAGTCCCGGGTCGCCCAGCGGGTTGCGCGTGACACCCTGCATGACCGCGCCCGCGACCGCCAGGGCAGCCCCGACCAGGACGGCCAGGAGCGTGCGCGGGATGCGCGACTCGACCACGGTGGCCGTGTAGTCGTCGGGCGGGCTGCCGAGGAGCGCCGCCCAGACATCCCCCAACGGGATCTCTTTCGAGCCGACCGAGAGGCTGACGAGCACGAGGAGCCCTAGCACCCCCACCGCGATCAGGAGTCCCGCCGCCCGAGCCCACGCACGACGGCGCCGCACGGCGACGGGAACATCGACGTGCGGCGCCTGCGCGCGTGGTGGGAAGACAGCGGTCATGCGGTGAGGCTACTCGCCGACCTTCGCGAGTGCCTCATCGATCTGCGGCAGGTACGTGTCGAGCGCCCACGGCACCGTCAGCGGCGTCAGAGCCGAGACGGCCATGCCCAGCTGGCGGTCGAGCGAGACCATGTAGGAGCCGCGCTGCACGGCGGGGATCTGCGCGTAGAGCGGCTGCTGCTCGGTGGCCTTCTCCTCGGCCTCGTCGTTGAACCAGGTGATCAACAGGTCCACGTTCTCGAGCATGTCGGCGTTCTCGAGGCCCACGACCGAGGTGAAGGTTCCCTGCGTGATGGGCTGCTCGGCGACCGTCTCGTCCATCTTCAGGCCGAGGGCCGACAGCATGTCGACGCGCGCCGAACCTTTCTGGTAGAACGACAGGGTTCCCGGCTCGCCGCCTGCATAGACGTAAGCGAACGTGTGATCGGCGTATTCGGGGTGGGCTGCCGCGGCGTCGGCGAGCGTCGTATCGATCTCGTCGACCAGATCCTTCGCCTCGTCGGTCTTGCCGAGCGCCTTGCCGATGATCTCGATCTGGGTGTCGTAGGGGGTCTGCCACGCCTGGTCGGGGTAGGCCACCGTGGGCGCGAGCTGCGAGAGCACGTCGTACTGGTCGGCCGTGAGACCCGATTGCGGCGCGAGGATGAGGTCGGGGTCGGCCTCGACGATGCTGTCGACATCGATCTCCGGGTAGACGTCGAACGTCGCCGGCAGCGTGTCACCGTTCTTCTCGACGGCCTCGCGGAACCAGGGCAGCAGGCCATCCTTGTCGCCCGCCCAGCGGTCGGCCTCGATGGCCACGGGGGTGGTGCCGAGCGAGTACACCGTGTCGGCCGAACCCCAGCCGATCGTCACGACGCGCTCGGGCTTCTTCTCGATGACGGCCTCGCCGAGCGCCGACTCGATGGTGACCGGGAAGGCGGCATCGGATGACGACGACGAACCCGTGTCGGTCGACGCCGAGGTCGAGCATCCGACGAGGCCGGCGAGACCGAGGCCCGCGGCGAGGGTGGCCGAGAGGGCGCGCAGCCCGAGACGGCGGGACGAGGTGGTGGACATGGGGGTTCTCCTGAACGTGGATGGTGCGGGGGTGCTCGCGCGGCGCGGGCGAGCGGCGGGGATGAGGGGGTTAGCGGGGAACGCGCGTGGCGGCGTCGGCGATCAGGTCGACGTACTCGTCGAGCACCCACGGCACCGACAGGGGCGTGATGATGCTCGCGGCGTTGACGAACTGCTTGTCGTAGGTGACGACATCCGAACCGCGCTCGACGGCGGGGATCTGCGCGTAGAGCGGCTGCGCCTCGATCGTGGCCTGCTCCTCGGCATCCGAGAACCAGCTGAAGATGAGGTCGGTGTCATCGAACAGGTCGGCATTCTCGAGACCCAGGACGCTCGAGGCGGTGCCGGCCGTGACCTCCTGCTGCGCGACGATCGGGTCGCTCTTCAGACCCATGAGTTCGAGGATGGCGGCGCGCGGCTCGTTCGGCTGGAAGACGCCGAGCGTGCCCGGCTCGCCGGTGTAGAGGTAGGCGAACGTCAGGTCGGCGAACTCCGGGTGCTCCTCGCCGACCTTTCCGAGGGTCGAGCGGATGTCGTCGACGAGCCCCTCGGCATCCTTCTTCTGGCCGAGCGCCTCACCGATGATCTCGATCTGGTCATCCCAGGCGGTCGACCAGGCCTCGCCCGGGTAGGCGACCGTGGGAGCCAGCTGCGAGAGCACATCGAACTGGTCCTGCGTGATTCCCGACTGCGGCGCCAGGATGAGGTCGGGCTCGGCCTCGGCCACGGCGTCCATGTCGATCTCGGGCGTCACCGTGAAGGTCGCGGGCAGCTCGTCGCCGCGCTTCTCGATGGCCTCGCGCACCCAGGCCTGCTGGGCGTCGGCGTCGCCGCCCCACACCTGCTCCTCGACGGCCACGGGCGTCGTGCCGAGCGCGACGGCCGTATCGGCCGAACCCTGACCGATCGTCACGATGCGCTTCGGTTTCGCCTCGATGACGGCCTCGCCGAGCGCCGAGTCGATCGTCACGGGGAAGGCGCCGTCGGCGGAGGCACCAGCGGTCGACGCGGGTTCGGCCGAGGACGAGCAGCCCGCGAGGAGCGCGGTGGCGGTGAGGGTGGCGAGAGCCAGGGCGGGAAGGCGGCGGAGGCGGCGTGAGGTGGTCACGGGGTCCTTTCGAGAGGGCGGGGTGGAACGGTGCCGGGGCACGACGAGGGGGCGCCCCGAGGTGGCGGCGCGCAGGGAAAGTGTGGTTTGGGGGCGGGGCTAGAGGCGGCGGCCGGGGCTAGATCTCGCTCTTGCCGATGCGCCAGTAGCCCATGAAGGCCACCTGGCGGCGGTCGATGCCGTTTGTGGTGACGATGTGGCGGCGCAGGGTCTTGATAGCGCCGGCCTCGCCCGCGAGCCAGGCATAGAGGTCGTCGCGGCGCGGGGCCTGGGCGTCACTCTGGTCACCCGCTGCGGGGTCGAATGCCGCGTCGGATGCACTGTCGGCCGGCACGTCCCACAGCACACCGTTGTCGGTCTCGCCCTCGTCGTCGGCCACGGCGCGAGCAAGAGCGGATGCGTCGGCCGCGGGTTCGCAGTCGAGGCAGAATTTGTCGACCCACGCGCCGACGGCCTCGACGAGGCGGGCGCCGTAGACGGCCGGGGCGGCGGCGAAAGCGTGACCGGAAGCGGAAGCGGAAGCGGCTTCAGCGTCGGCCCGCGGCAACCACGTCACGTCGACACCCTCGGGTGCCACCACGGGCAGCACGTCGGCCGCGTCGGGAACCTCGATGAACACGCTGCCCGTTGCATCGTGAGGCAACGACTCGAGAATGGCGAGGATGGCGGGAGCCGCCGTCTCGTCACCCGCGAGCAGCAGGCGGCGGCTGGCGCCGGGGTTCCAGGCGATGCCCGACGCGCTGTCGGGGCTGAGGGCGTTGGGCCCGACGAGGATGGCCTCGTCGCCGGCCGTGGCGTTCGCGACCCACGATGAGGCGGGACCGGAGTCGCCGTGCGAGACGAACAGCACGTCGACCTCGCGTTCGGCGGGGCGGACGGCGCGCACGGTGTAGGTGCGGAAGGGATTGCGTTGCTCATTGGGCAGCGCGCGCCAGGCATCCCACCAGTCGCCACCCTGCGGGAACGTGTCGAGGCCCGTCTCGGCGAGGGGCAGCACGACCTTGATGCGCTGGTCGAGGCAGTCGGTGCCGAAGTATTGCAGGTCGTCGGAGTGGAAAGTCACGCGGATGAAGTGCGGCGTGAGGCGGTCGACGCGTTTCACGCGGACGGTGAAGCAGCGGTAGGGCAGCACGGGCTCGGAAGCAGGGGCGGCGGTCGGGGCATCCGTCGTAGTAAGCACTACCTAAGTATGGCTTGCCTTACCTAAAGCTCGCAACGCGATCGAGCGAATCTCCGAAGGAATGCCGGAATATTCGCGCGGCTCTGGTTGTATTCATTTACATGGAATTAGGCGTCTACAGTTTTGGTGACATCCACCGCGATCCCGTCACGGGCGAGCAGATCTCACCCCGTCAACAGCTCGCGAACACGATCGAGCGCATCAAGCTCGCCGACGAACTCGGCCTGCACTGGTTCGGCATCGGCGAGCACCACCGCCCCGATTACGCCATCTCCTCCCCCGCGACCGTGCTCGCGGCCGCCGCGACCGTCACGTCGAAGATCCGCCTGGGCAGCGCCGTGACGGTGCTCTCGACGGAAGACCCCGTGCGCGTCTACCAGCAGTTCAGCACCATCGACCTGCTGTCGAACGGCCGCGCCGAGCTCACGGCCGGCCGAGGATCGTTCATCGAATCGTTCCCCCTCTTCGGGCAGAACCTCGAGGACTACGACGCCCTCTATGAAGAGAAGCTCGACCTCCTGCTGCGCATCAGCGCGCAGGAACGCGTCACGTGGCGCGGCAAGTTCCGCGCCGGGCTGACGGATGCTCAGATTCTGCCCCGGCCCGACGGACACGACCTCGACATCTGGGTGGCGACGGGCGGAAATCCGGAGTCCAGCATCCGCGCCGGCGTTCTCGGCCTGCCCATCAACTACGCCGTCATCGGCGGCTACCCCGAACGCTTCGCGCCGCTCGTGGACCTCTACCGCCGCGCCGCGACCGAGGCCGGTCACGACGCCAGCGCCCTGAAGGTCGCCATCTCGGGCCCCGGCTTCATCGCCCCCACCAGCCAGGAGGCGCGCGACACGTTCTTCCCCTACTGGATCGATAGCATGGCGCGCATCTCGGCCGAGCGCGGATTCGCCACCCCCGACCGCGCCTCGTTCGACGCGCAAGCCGCACCCCGCGGCGCCATCTTCGCCGGCAGCCCCAACGAGGTCGCCGACCGCATGATCGCGCTGCACCAGCACCTCGACTACGACCGCCACGCCCTGCAGATGGACTGGTCGGGCGTGCCTCAGCCGCTCATGATGCGCTCGATCGAGCTCTTCGCGACCGAGGTGCTGCCGCAGGTCGACAAAGAGCTGGGCGCGAGCCCGCGCGGCTAGACGCGCCGACACTGACGTCGGCGGCGGCTGAGGAATCGGCTGCCGCCGGCAACACAAACGTCAGGCGCGCGCTGCGCCGTGAATGTGATCGGGCAGGATGTCGAGCCCCACGGTCAGGTGCCGATACGTCTCGGCCACCCCGCGCTCGTCCCCGCCCAGCCAGATGTGCGCCGATTCGGGATCGTCGCACAGCATCTCGCTCGCCCACGCGCGCGCGGCACGGGACACGGCCTCACCTCGGGCGCAGGCCCGGCCAGAACCGACCGACCCGCGGCGCGTCGAACGCGCCAACCAGGTGACGGTCATGCGCGGCGGCGCCGACAGCTCGAAGACATCCGCCTCTGAGGCGACCTCGACGAAGATGCGGCCCGTTGCACACAGCGGAAGCGTTGCGGCGAGCGCCTGAACCTCGGCCAGGACCGTCTCGTCACCCGCGAGCAAGTACTGCACCCGCGTGCGGTGACGGCCGCCGTGGGCTCCGTGACCGAGGTGCGCGAAAGAGCCGCTGTCGGCGTGCTCGGGGAGGACGGAATCGTTCGTCATAACGCTCTCAGTATAGGCATGCCTAACCTATGTTGAGAACTTCTCGGGGCGTTCGTTCAGGCGCGCTCGAGCAGGACGTGAGCGAGGTCATCCAGCTCGTCGTCGGTCAGCCCGTTGTCGGTCAAGAACGCGCGCACGCTGCCGTGCCGACGCACCACGAGGTCGATCGTCTCCTCGAGCACATGCGCGGGCGAGCCCCACACGAGTTCGTCGATCGTGGTCGAATCGGGCACGTGCAGCGCCTTCAGCCGCGCGATGATCGGCGCCATGAGCGAATCGGGCAGGTTCTGCTGGGTCATGGCATAATCGGCGACGACTTCTTGGCGGTCGACGCCGACCGCGAGCAGCGCGAAAGCCACGACGAGCCCCGTGCGGTCTTTGCCGGCCGTGCAGTGCACGAGCACGGCGCCCCCGTCCTCGCCCGACGACGCGATCACGCGGATGGCCCGCACGATTGCATCCGCGTTCTCGGTCACGACCGTCTCATAGAGCCGGGCCAGCGTGATGTCCGAGGCCAGGAACGACGACGCCGACCCGCTGAAGATGGGCGACTCGACGACGCGCACGGGCAGCCCCTCGAGCAGGCTGGGGTTGTGGCGCCGCTCCTCGTCGTCGCGCAGGTCGATGACGGTGCGGATGTCGCGCTGCCGCAAATCATCGCGCGCCTCGTCGGTCAGGCGGTTCAGGGCATCCGACCGGTAGAGCTTGCCCCACTTCGTGGTCGACGACCCCGCGTGATAGCCACCCACCTCGCGGAAGTTGTACGTGCCGGGCAGGGGGTAGTGGCGCGGGGTGCTCATATCCCTATCTTGTCCCGACGCGTCTGGAGATGTCACGAGAAGTCACGATCTGGCCGCCCGACTCGTGCGCCCGCCCCCGATGTCAGAGACTAGAGGCATGACTCTCGATCACAGCGACGTCGACGGCCCGGACGAATTCCGGTTCCTCGCCGGCGAACTCGAGCACCGCGGCATCCTGAACACCCCCGACCATGTGCCGTTGCCCGGGCGGCGCGACAGCGTTATCGACCCGGATGGCCGCGCCATCTCGTATCTGCAGTGGGGCGACGGCGGCCCCGAGTTCACCTTCTTGCACGGCGCGGGCCTCAACGCCCACACGTGGGATGCCACCGTGCAGGCGCTCGGCCGCAACGCCGTGGCCGTCGATCTGCCGGGTCACGGCGATTCGGCCTGGCGCGACGACGCCGACTACTCCCCCGCCACCAACGCCCGGTCGCTGCGCCCGCTCATCGAACAGGTCGTGGATGGCCCGGGGCCCCAGGTGCTCGTCGGCCAATCGCTCGGCGGCCTGACCGCGGCGGTCATCGCGGCCGAGGATCAGGCATCCGCCGACGCGCTCGTCATCGTCGACATCACGCCGGGGCTGCACGAGCAGGGCGCGCAGTCGGTGCGCGACTTCTTGCAGGCACCAGAGCCCTTCCGCTCGCGCGACGAGATCGTCGACCGCGCCATCGCGTTCGGCATCGGCACCGACCGCCGGGCCCTCGAGCGCGGCGTGTGGCTGAACACGCGCGAGCAGCCCGACGGCACCATCATCTTCAAGCACCACCTGGCCAACCTGGGCGACCGCGTGCCCCTCACGTTCGAGCTGGCGAGCGTCTGGGCGTCGTTCGAGAAGCTCGACATCCCCGTGCTGCTCGTGCGCGCCTCGCACGGTTTCCTCGACGACGCCACCGAGCGGGAATTCCTCGACCGCGTTCCCGGTTCACGTTCGGTGCGGATCGAGGCGGGGCACAACGTGCAGGAGTTCGCTCCCGTGCGACTCGCCGAAGCGATCCGCGATTTCGTCGACGAGTCCGCGCCGATTCCGGGTCAGGTCCCGGCATCCGGTACGCTCTCTTGACGCCGCGCATTCCGCGCCGGCGATCACGTGCCCGGGCAAGGTTCTCCCTCCCCGCAGCGCGCTGAAACCGGCAACGCCGCCGCTCTCCGGGGCAGCGCGCCCATCCGCAGCATCGACAGCATCAGGCCCCTGCAGCATCCGCCGCAGCCGCCAGCGACCTCGAGTCCGAAAGTCACGCACCCGCACCACCGGTCGGGCCCCGTCGACCAGGACAGCACCTTTCATCCCCGCCTCTCTGCCGCCGCCCCGTGAGGGCCCCGGCCGGCGGGCGGGATGACCGACACTTGCACTGCAGAAGCATCCCGAAAGGATCGACATGCGTTCCCCCCGAATCCTCGCCGCAGCCGGCACCGTCGCCGCCGCAGCCCTCGTCCTCACCGCCTGCACACCGGGCGGAGGCTCGTCCGAGTCGGGCAGCCCCGACGCCGACGCCACGGTCAACGTGGGTCTGGTGCTCGAACCGACCGACCTCGACATCCGCACCACCGACGGCATCGCGCTCGACCAGGTGCTCATCGACAACGTCTACGAGGGTCTCGTCTCGCGCACGGCCTCGGGCGACATCGTCGACACCATCGCAAAATCGCACGAGGTTTCTGAAGACGGCCTCACCTACACGTTCGACCTCAACGACGGCGTCACCTTCCAGAACGGCGACGAGGTCACGGCCGAGGATGTCGTCTGGTCGATCTCGCAGGTCAAGGACGACGAGGGGATGCAGGGGCACACCGATCTGGCCAACGTGACGTCGATCACGGCCACCGACGACGACACCGTCACCCTGGCGCTCTCGGCCCCCGACTCGAACCTGCTGTGGAACCTCGCGGGCCGCGCGGGCCTAGTGCTCGACGAAGCCGCCACCAACGACCTGTCCACGACCGCCGTCGGCACGGGCCCCTACACGCTGAAGAGCTGGAAACAGGGCGACAGCCTGACGCTCGAGCGCAACGACGACTACTGGGGCGAGAAGGCCCGCGTGAAGAGCGTCGTGTTCCGCTACATCACCGACGCCAACGCGGGCATCAACGCCATGCTGGCGGGCGACCTCGACGTGCAGACGGCCGTCGACGCCAACCTCGCCACGCAGTTCGACGGCAACGCCGACATCGAGATCGCGCGCGGCAAGACCACCGACAAGTACACGCTGGCCTTCAACAACAAGGTCGCACCCCTCAACGACGTGCGTGTGCGCCAGGCCATCCGCATGGCCATCGACCACGCCGCCGTCGTCAAGGCCGTCGGAGGCGCGGCCGTCGAACAGGGCGGGCCCATCCCCGAACTCGACCCGGGCTACGAAGACCTGACGGATGTTGCACCCTACGACCCCGCCAAGGCCAAGGAACTGCTCGCCGCCGCCGGCCAGTCGAACCTCACGCTCGACCTCACCATCCCGTCCTTCTACGGCACGAGCGTGGCCACGCTGCTCATCTCCGAGCTCGAGAAGGTCGGCATCACGCTCAACGTCAAGAGCGTCGAATTCGCCACCTGGCTGAACGACGTCTACACCAACAAGGACTTCCAGCTGAGCTACGTCGACCACGCCGAATCGCGTGACTTCGGCAACTGGGCCAACCCCGACTACTACTTCGGCTTCGACAACGCCGACGTGCAGCGCCTCTACCAGGAGTCGGTCGCTGCGGCCGACCCCGAGACCGCCGCCGCCAAGCTGAAGGAGGCGGCGCGCATCGTCAGCGAGCAGGCCGGCGCCGACTGGCTCTACAACGCCGTGACGCTCACGGCCGTGCGCACGGGTGTCACCGGGTTCCCGACCGACTCGACCTCGACGCGTCTCGACCTCGGCGAACTAGCCGTCCAGGAGTGATCCGCTTCGTCCTGACGAGGCTGCTGCTCCTCGTCGTCGGGCTCCTGGTGGCCAGCGCCCTGATCTTCTTCACCCTGCGGATTCTGCCGGGTGACGTCGCTCAGGTGATCGCGGGAACGCAGTCGACGCCCGAGCAGGTGGCCGCGATCCGGCTGTCTCTCGGGCTCGACCGCCCCATCCTGGTGCAATACGGCGACTGGCTGGGCGGGCTTCTGCGGGGCGATCTGGGTTCATCGCTCATCACGTCGTCGTCGGTGGCCGACGAGCTGGCCGAGAAGGCGCAGGTCACCGTGCCGCTCGCCGTCTTCTCGCTCGTCATCGCACTGCTGTTCAGCGTTCCCCTCGGCATCCTCGCGGCCGTTCGCCGGCGCCGGGTCTCGGGCACGGTCGTCAGCTTCGTGTCGCAAGGGCTCGCCGCCGTGCCCGCCGTCTGGGCCGGGCTCGTCCTCATCGCGATCTTCGCCGTGTGGCTCGGCTGGCTGCCCCCGCAGGGTTTCCCGCTCGATGGATGGGAGGAGCCCGGGCGCGCCCTCCAATCCCTCGTCCTGCCGTCCCTCACGATCGGCATTATCGAGGGCGCCGTGCTGTTGCGCTTCATCCGTTCGGCCGCCGTCGAGGCGAGCGGCGAGGACTATGTGCGCACGGCCGCGGCGACGGGGATGACGCGCACCAGGGCCCTCATCACGCAGGGCATGCCCAACGTGGCGCTCTCGGTGGTCTCGGTGCTCGGTCTGCAGGTCGCGGGCCTCATCGTGGGCGCCATCATCATCGAACAGCTCTTCAGCCTGCCGGGCATCGGACGCATGCTCGTGGCCGACGTGGGCAATCGCGACCTCACCAAGGTGCAGGGCGAACTGCTGGCGCTGACGGCCATCGTGCTCGTCATCGGCACGGTCGTGGATATCGTGCACCGGCTGCTCGACCCCCGACAGCGGGAGACCGCATGACCACCATCCAGACCGGAGCTCCCACGCCCGACCCGCGGCGTGTGCGACAGCTCGCACGGCGTGCCGCGGCCGACGGCACGTCACCCCGTCGGCGCACCTGGTGGCGGGCGCTGCTCGCGACACCGTCGGGGCTCTACGGCGTCGTCGCCGTGGTCGTGCTCGTCGTGGCCGCGGGTGTCTCGCTCGTCTACACGCCCTACGATCCGGGCGCCGCGAACCCGTACGACCAGTGGTTCGGGCCCTCGCTGACGCACCTCATGGGCACCGACAACGTGGGACGCGATATCTTCAGCGTGCTGCTCGCGGGCAGCCGCACGACCGTGCAGGTGGCCGCAGGCTCGGCTCTCATCGCGGCCGTCGTGGGCGTGGCGCTGGCGGCTCTCGGCTCGCTGACGGCGCGCTGGGTGCGTGAGGGCATCGCCGTGCTCATCGACATCCTCATCGCTTTTCCGACCATCCTCGTGGCCCTCATGCTCGCGAGCGTCTTCGGCGGCTCGCTCGGCGTCGTCATCGTTGCCGTGGGCGTGAGCTTCGGCGTGAACATCGCCCGGGTGTCGCGCGGCGAGATCCGGCGCATCGCGCGCAGCGAATACGTGCTGGCCGCGACGGCATCCGGTCTCGGTCGCGGACGGGTGCTCACACGGCACCTGCTGCCGAACATCGCACCCGTCTTCATCGTGCAATTGTCGTGGTCGATGGCGCTGGCCGTGCTAGCCGAGGCCGGGCTCTCCTACCTCGGCTACGGCGCGCCCGCATCGACACCCAGCTGGGGCCGCCTGCTCGGCGAACTGCAGCCCTACATCGGCGTGCACCCGCTCGCCGTGCTGTGGCCGGGCCTCGTCATCACGCTCACCGTGCTGGGCTTCAACCTGCTGGGCGACGGGTTGCGCGACGCCACCGATCCGCGCGTGCGCCAGGGAGGAACCCGATGAATCCCACAACGCCGAATCCCGCTGCGTCGAATCCCGAAGCCTCGAATTCCGCTGCGGCCGACCTCGCTGCGTCGGACCTGACCGTGTCGAACCTCACGATCGAGGTAGGTGGCCGCGTGGTCGTCGATGACGTGTCGTTTCATATCGACGGCGGCGAACGCTTCGGCCTGATCGGCGAGTCCGGTTCGGGCAAGTCGCTCACGGCCCTCGCGCTGCTGGGGCTCTTGCCCGACGGAGCGCGTGTGACGGGCAGCATCCGCCTGGGTGACACAGAGATCGTCGGGCTCTCCGAACGGGAACTCGCGCGCATCCGCGGCCGCCGCCTCGGCATCGTCTTCCAGGAACCGCGCACGGCCCTCAACCCCATCCGCACGGTCGGCCGCCAGATCATGACCCCCATCCGACGACACACGGATGCCTCGAAGCACGACGCCCGGCGGCGCGCCATCGAGCTCGCCACCCTCGTGCGCCTGCCGGAGCCCGACCGCATCGTCGACCGCTACCCGCACCAGCTCTCGGGCGGACAGCGGCAACGCGTCGCCATCGCCATCGCCCTGGCCGCCGACCCGGACGTGCTCATCGCCGACGAGCCGACGACGGCGCTCGACGTGACCATCCAGGCCGAGATCCTCGACCTCTTCGCGCGCATCCAGCGGGAGCGCGGCATGTCGCTGCTGTTCATCACGCACGACCTGGCCGTGCTGCAGCGCACGGTCGATCGCGCCGCCGTCCTGGCCGACGGGCGAGTGGTCGAGGAGGCCTCGATCGAGACGCTGCTGCACGATCCGGCATCCCCGGTGACGCGTGCGCTGCTCGAGGCGGCGCGGGCGACGACATGGACGGCGGGGGCCGGGGCGGATCACGACGACGACGACAACAACAACGACCGAGCGAGAGACGAGGGAGCGCTGTGAACCGCGACGAAGCTGTGGCGGGCGGCGAGGCCTTGAGTCCCGACGAGACTCTGACCGGCGACGATGCGGCGGCCCGCGATGGGCGCGGCTCGACGCCGCGCGCGGCTGCCCACGGAGACGAGACGAACACCCCGACCCGCACGCCGCTGCTGAGTGCGCGCGGACTGTCGCGTCGGTTCGTGTCGCCGCGAGAGAACCTCTTCCAGCCGGGGCGTGTGACCGATGCGCTGAAACCCGTCGACCTCGACGTCTTCGAGGGCGACACGCTCGCGGTCATCGGCGAGTCCGGCTCGGGCAAGTCCACGCTCGTGCGCCTGCTCCTGGCGCTCGATGCCCCGAGCAGCGGCACCGTGACCTTCAACGGCCGCGTCGTCGAACCCGGCGCGGCCGCGAAGCTGCGCTGGTTGCGCCGCGAGACCGGCATCATCTTCCAAGACCCGTATGCGTCGCTCGATCCGCGCATGAGCGTCGGACGCATCGTCGCCGAACCGCTCACGGGCCTCGGCATCCGCACGGAGGGCGGTCATCGCCGGCGCGTCGTCGAGGTGCTCGAGGCCGTCGGGCTCGACGCCGCAGCGGCCTCGCGGTATCCGCACGAGTTCTCGGGCGGGCAGCGTCAGCGCATCGCCCTGGCCCGGGCCATCGTGCACGGGCCGCGCCTGCTCGTCGGCGACGAACCGCTGTCGGCGCTCGACGTCACCGTGCGGGCCCGCATTCTCGACCTGCTCGCCGAATTGCGCGCGTCGCTCGGGCTCACGCTCGTCATCGTGTCGCACGACATCGGGGTGATCCAGCACCTCAGCAACCGCGTCGCCGTCATGACCGAGGGCGAGATCGTGGAGCAGGGCCCGACCGCGCGCGTGCTCGGGCGGCCCGAGCATCCCTATACGCGCCGCCTGCTGAGCGCCGTGCCGACGCTCGACGCCTGACGAAAGACGCTGCGCTCAGCTTCGAGGCCGGGCGGCACGCCGACGAATCCGGCACCGCCAGGCGACTGACCCCGCAGCACGCTCGCGTCAGCGGGAAGCCGCGAGCGCCGGCATCCGGTTCTGCCAGCGGAGCTTGCGCTCGAGCTGCGTGCCGATCGAGATGAGCGCGGCCTCGCCACCGGGGCGACCGATGAGTTGCACGCCCATGGGTTGGCCGTCGGCCGTCACCGCGACGGGCAGCGTGATGGCGGGCAGGCCCGAGGCGTTCACGAACGAGGTGTGCGGGGCATAGAGCACCTGCTGCTCGAAGTTGCGGGCCGGGTCGCTCTGGTCGTGCCATCCGTTCGGCCGCGGTGTGAGCGCGAGGCTGGGGCTCAGAACGGCGTCGAAGCGGGCGAACTGGCGGATGACGCTGCGCTCGAAGCGGCCGAGCACCGACAGGACCTGCGACAGCTCGCGGGCACCGATCTGCCGGCCGGCGCGCAGCAACTCCTGCGTGATGGGCTCGAGCAGGCCGACTCGGTCGCCGTCGACGGGCAGCGTGGCGGCCGAGACGCGCCACACGGTGCGGAAGGCATCCGGATAGACGTTGCCGTGGTCGAGCGTGACCTCCTCGATGCCGTGACCGAACGTGGCCAGCAGCTCGACGGCCTGAGCGACGGCGGCGCGGGCCTCGGGCGCGACGACGATGTCGTAGGCGTCATCCCAAGGTGTGTTCGTGAGCAGCCCGATGTTGAAGCGGCCCTCACCCCGGATCGCGACCCCGAGCAGATCGCCGTCGTCGTCATCGGGCGCGCGCAGGGCGAAGGGATGCGGGATGCGCCCGTTCTCGCGGCCGATCATGGCGTCGAGCAGCATGGCGGCGTCGCGCACGCTGCGGGCGATGGGACCCTTGACGGCGAGCCCCGCCAGCGAATCGATGCCCGAGCCCGACGGCACGAGGCCGCGCGACGGTTTGATGCCGACGAGCCCTGTCGCAGCGGCGGGGATGCGGATGGAGCCGCCACCGTCGCTCGCGGGCGCGAACGGCAGCATGCGCGCCGCCACGGCCGCAGCCGCGCCGCCCGACGATCCGCCCGCGTTGGTCTCGAGGTCGTAGGGGTTGCGCGTCGGCTCGGCGAGCGCGTTCTCGGTGTAGCCGAACAGGCCGAACTCGGGCGTATTCGTCTTGCCGAGGCTGATCGAACCGGCGTCGTCGAGCACGCGCACGATCTCGTCGGAAGCCTGCGACACCACGCCCTCGAAAGCCTTCGAGCCGAAGGTGGTGACCGTGCCGGCGCGTTGCACGAGGTCTTTGTCGGCCAGCGGGATGCCCCAGAGCGGCGACGTCTGCGGCACCTCCTTCTCGACGAAGCGGGCCCGCTCGAGGGCGGCGTCGGCGTCGACCTGCAGGAAGGCGCCCACCTGAGGCTCGATGGCCTCGATGCGCTCGAGGAAGTGGCGGGTGACCTCGACGGGGCCGAGCTCGCCCCGTTGCAGCGACACCCAGAGTTCGACGGCACCCAAATCGTGAATCTCGTACACGTTCCGAGCCTACTCGCCGCGCACGCCCGGCCCGGCGCGCTACTCTCGCCCCATGGCTTACGTCTTCGACCCCATGGGTACCACTGTTCTGATCACGGGCGCTTCGAGCGGTCTGGGGCGCGGTTTCGCCGCCGAGTTCGCCCGCCGCGGCGCCGACCTCGTGCTCGTGGCGCGCCGGCGGGACAAGCTGCAGGCGCTGGCGGATGAGCTGAGCGAACGGTACGGCACGACATCCACCGTGATCGCGGCCGACCTCGCGGCACCGGGCGGCGTCGACGAGGTGGTGTCGGGCCTGGAGGGGCGCGGCATCCGCATCGCCAGTCTCGTCAACAACGCGGGCTATGGCGTGGCCGGCCCGTTCTTGCGCTCGTCGTCGAAGGATGCCACGGGCCAGATCGACCTGAACATCACGGCGCTCGTCAAGCTCACGCACGCGCTGCTGCCGCACCTCACGGCGCATGCGGCCACGAAACCCGGCACGGGCGTGCTTCTCACCGTGTCGAGCGTCGCCGGCCACGCCCCGGTGCCCGATTTCGCGATCTATGCGGCCACAAAGGCTTTCGTGCTGTCGTTCACCGAGGCGCTCGCGTTCGAGCTCAAGGAGACGGGCGTGAAGGTTCTGGCGCTGTCCCCCGGCCCCACCGAGACCGACTTCTTCGCCGTGGCCGGCAATGACGACCAGTCGTTCGGGCCGCGTGAGACGGTCGATCAGGTCATCCAGACGACGTTCCGGGCGCTCGATCGTGCGCGCACGCCCGCGAGTGTCGTGTCGGGGCTGCGCAATAAGGTCCAGGCCGTTGGCGCCGGGATCCTCCCCCGCGGGCTCGTGCTCGACGTAGCCGGACGCGTCTCGGGTCGCTGAGCACACGCTCTCGGGCGCGCCTGCACCCGGGCGCTCGGCATCCCCGCGTCAGGCGTCAGGCGGTTACTTGAGCGACTTCTGCATGAGCACGGTGCCGAGCCAGCGCTCGAACTTGAAGCCCACGCGCCCCATGCGCCCGATCTCGACGAACCCGAACTTCTCGTGCAGGGCGATGGATGACTCGGCGCCCTTGTCGGCGATCACGGCCAGCATCTCTTTGAGTCCCGCCGCCTTCGACCGTTCGATGAGCTCGCCGAGCAGCACGCGCCCGAGCCCCTTGCCCGTGGACGCCGCCCGCAGGTAGATCGAGTTCTCGACCGTGTAGCGGTAGGCGCGCTTCTCTTTCCAGGGCGCTACGAGCGCATAGCCGAGGATCTGTTCGCTCGGCGAGACGGCCACGATGAACGGCATGCCGGCCTTGTGCAGGCGCTCGAATTTGGTCTTCCACTCCTTGAGCGTCATGGCGTCTTCGTCGAACGTGACGACGCTATTGGCGACGTAGTGGTTGTAGATCTCGCGCACGTCGGGCATGTCTTCGAGCCGCGCGTCGCGGATCTCATAGTCGAACGGCGGTTCTTCGCTCGGCTTCTTCCGCAGGTGGGGCGGGAGCCGACGTCGGGGCTGGTATTCCTCTTCGAGCACGGCTCAAGTGTAAAGCGTCCAGTCGACGGGTTTCGCGCCGCCCCGGGCCAGCACCTCGTTGGCGCGCGAGAACGGTTTCGACCCGAAGAATCCTCGCCTCGCCGACAGGGGGCTCGGGTGCGCGCTCTCGATCACGGGGGTGTCGCCGAGCAACGGCTTGAGCCCCTGAGCATCCTTGCCCCACAGAATCGCGACGAGCGGCTGGTCGCGCGCCACGAGCGTGCGGATGGCATGGTCGGTCACGGCCTCCCAACCCTTCCCGCGGTGGGATGCCGCCTCCCCCGGTCGCACCGTCAGCACGCGGTTCAGCAGCATCACGCCGTTGTCGGTCCACGCACTCAGGTCGCCGTGTTCGGGCGGCGTCACACCGAGATCGTCCGCCAGCTCGCGATAGATGTTCTGCAGGCTGCGCGGCACGGGTCGCACATGCTTCTCCACGGCGAACGACAGGCCGATGGGATGCCCGAGCGTCGGGTAGGGATCTTGCCCCACGATCAGCACCCGCACGTCGCCAAGCGGCGCACGAAAGGCACGCAACACGTTCTCGCCCGCGGGCAGGTAGCCGCCCCCCTCGGCCGTCTCCTGCCGCAGGAAGTCGCCCAGGCGGTGGATGCCGTCCTCGACGGGTTGCAAGGCTGTCGCCCACGCGGCATCCATCGACCCGTCGGCGGCCAGTTCGGCGAGCGAATGTCTCATGCGGGAGCGGTGGATCAGCCCTCGGCGAGCGTGACGACGCGCACGCCGTTCTCGCTGCCGGAGATCTGCCAGACGCTGCCCGGTCCGACGACGCGCAGCGGGCCTTCGCCCACGACGAGCGCCGTCGCCTCGTCGATCGCCAGCACGCCCTCGACGAGCCCCGCCTCGGTGGCGGCGATGGCGCGCGCCACCGTTCCCCACTGCGCGGCGTGCACGTCGACGGTCACGTCGATGAGCCCGATGCCCTGCTGGATGGTGACATCGTCGAGTTCTTCTGAGGCGTCCTCGGGGCACACGGGCACCCCGCCGATCTGCCAGCCGCCGATGAGCGCGCGGTCGGCGGCGAGCGCCGCGCCCGCGGAGTAGCCGAGGTAGGGCAGGCCGTCTGCCACCTGGCGGCGGATCTCGCCCGTGACGGGTTCGAGGGCCACGGCGTAGGCGGGCGTGAGGCCGCCCGCGACGATGAGGCCGTCGATGTCGACGAGTGCCGTCTGGTCGAGCGTTGCGCCCTCGCGCACGAGCGCGACCACAGGCTCGCAGGCGCCCGAACGCTCGAGCGTGCGACGCCACGCGGCCGCGTCGTCGGTGCCGTTGCCGTCGTGCACGATGACGACGGCGATGCGCGGGATGAGGCGCTCGCCGTGCACGGCCCGTTCGGCGGCTTCGGCGATGAACGCCCCGTAGATGGCCGGTTCTGTGTCGGCCGGCATCGGCCCGCCCACGAGGTGAATACTCATCCCGTCAGCTTAGCGAGCCTGGGGGTCGCCCACCTCGACGGGAGGGAGCGCCGACCACGGGAACGTGATCCACTGCGACGTGCTCTTCCAGTAGTAGTCGGGCACGAGCACGGTGCCGGGCTTCGTGTACAGCGTGACGGTTTTGACGCGGGCGCCCAAGGCTCCCACGAGCTCCCGCACGAGGGCGAGCGTGCGGCCCGAGTCCGAGACGTCGTCGACGAGCAGGATGTTCTTGTCGCGCAGCGAGCCGCCGTCGAGCATGGGCGGGATGACGACGGGTTCGGGCAGGCGCTCGTCCACGCCCGTGTAGAACTCGACGTTGAGGGCGCCGCAGCTCTTCACGCCGAGGGCGTAGGCGATCGATCCGCCGAGAAGCAGTCCGCCGCGCGCGATGGCGACGACGATGTCGGGCCTGAAACCCGAGGAGAGCACGTCGTGCGCGAGCGTGCGCGTGGCGTCTCCGAAGTCGTCCCACGTGAGGACTTCGCGCTCGGGGGTGTTCTCGGCGGCCGGAGGAGTCACATCGTTCGTCATCTTCTTAAGCTAGCGGCGTTTTGACCGCCGGTTGTAGCATCCGACAATGACGACGCCGCCCGCCCGCCCCTCACGCCTGCCACGGTCGATGGTGGGGGTCAGCGCATCCCTCATCGGCTGGTTCTTCTTCGTCGAGCTGACGAGCGGCATCCTGCAGGGCTACTACGTGCCGCTCATCAGCGACCTGGTGGCGCACCTCGGCATCGTCGACGCCGACTTCAACTGGTTCGAGGCCGCGCAGCTGCTGTTGTCGGCCCTCGTGGTGCCCGTGCTCGCCAAGCTCGGCGACATGATGGGCCACAAACGGATGCTGCTCATCGCGACCGTGCTCACGGCGGGAGCGACGTGGTGGCTGTGCTTCGCCAACGACTTCTGGTCCTTCCTCGCGGCGTGGGCGCTGCAGGGGTTCTACGTGGTGTGGCTGCCCCTCGAGATCGCGCTCATCTTCGAGCGGGGGCGGAAGAGCGGTCAGGCGGCATCCGACACGCGCCGCGCGGCCGGCCTGCTCGTCGTGGCGCTCGAGGCGGGGGCCATCCTGGGCGCGCTCGGCGCGGGCAGCATTTTCGCGGCGCTCAGCGAGAACGTCACGCTCGCGCTCATGGTGCCGGCCGTGGCCGTCACGGCCGTGTTCTTCGTGATCCTGTTCAAGGTGCCCGAATCCGAACCGCTGCCCGGGCGCACGCTCGACCTCGTGGGCTTCGTGCTGCTCTCGCTGTCGCTGCTGCTCGTCACGTCGGGCCTCACGTTCCTGCGGTTGAACGGGCCCGGCACCTGGTGGGTGTGGGCAATCATCCTGGTCGGCGTGGCGGCGATCGTGCCGTTCGGGCGCTGGGAGCTGCGGCAGAAAGACCCGGCTATCGACCTGCGCGTGCTGCGCCAGCCGACCATGTGGCCCGTGCAGCTGACAGCGGGCCTCGTGGGCATCAGCCTGCTGGGCGCGCAGGCCCCGCTCAGCACGTATGCGGGCACCGATCCCGTCAACGGCTACGGGCTCGGGTTGAGCGCGTCGCAGCGTTCCATTCTGATCGGCGCCTATCTGCTGTCGATGATCGTGGGCGCCCTGCTGTTCCCGCTCGTGTCGAAACGCACGAGCCCGCGCATCGCGCTCATCGTCGCCGCGTTCCTGGTGGCAGGCGGATACCTGTTGTTCCTGCCGTTCCACCTCGAGACGTGGCAGGTGTTCACCAATATGGCTATCGCGGGCCTCGGCTCGGGGGCGCTCGTCGGCGCCATGCCCGCTGCGGCCGCGGCGGCGGCACCGCGCGGGCAGACCGGGGTGGCGTCGGCCCTCACGAACACGACCAAGACCATCGGCGGGTCGTTCGCGTCGGCCACGTTTGGCATCGTGCTGTTCGCGGGCGCGGCGGGCGCGGTCACGTCGACGGCGTCGAGCCTCGGCGGCTACCTCGTCGTGTGGTCGGTGTGCGGCGGCGGCGCATTGGTGGCCGCCGTGCTGCTCTTCTTCGTGCCGAAGCTGGCGTTCAGTGACGAGGTCGTGGCGGATGCGGCATCCGCCACGTCGCCCGTCGCCTGAACGCCCGGGTCGGCCCGAGTTGGCGAGCTCTGCCCAGGTCGGCCAGATCGGCCAGACTTAGCCTTCGTCGGCCTGGCGGACCTGCAGCGCACCCTTCGACACCTTGTAGGGCGCGGCCTGGGCCACGGGCTTCACCGTGATGAGGTCGAGGTTGACGAACGGCGGCAGCTCGACGGCGTGCACGATCGTCTCGGCGATGTCGTCGGCGTACAGCGGGTCGGGCACCTCGGAGTAGACGGCGTCGGCCTTGGCCTGGTCGCCGCCGAAGCGCACGAGCGAGAATTCTTCGGTGTGCACCATGCCCGGCGCCACCTCGATGACGCGCAGGGGCTCGCCGTTCAGCTCGAGCCGCAGCACCTCGAAGAGCGCGCGCTCGGCGAACTTGGCCGCGTTGTAGCCGCCGCCGCCCGCATAGGCCACGTGGCCCGCGATCGACGTCACACCCACGATGGATGCCGAGCCGCCCTCGGGGATTCCGCGGCGCAGGGCCGGCAGCAGCGCCGAGATGACGCGTTTCGTGCCGAGCACGTTGATGTCGTACATGCGCGCCCAGTCGTCGACGTCGCCGTCCTCGACCGAGTCGAGCCCGAACGCGCCGCCCGCGTTGTTGACGAGAACGTGGATGTCGCCGATCTCGGCCACGCGCGCGGCGAGGGCATCGACATCCGCCTGCTTCGTCAGATCGGCCACCACCCAGTCGCAGCCCGTCTCGGCGGCGAGCGCCTCGAGCCGGTCGGCACGGCGGGCCACCCCGACGACCTCCCAGCCGCGCTCGCGGAACAACCGCACGGTCGCCGCCCCAATGCCTGAACTCGCACCCGTCACCACTGCACGTCTGGTCGTCGTCGTCATTCCCCCAGCGTATCGCCGCGGCACGCCGCCGCGCCGCGCGGCCGCCCGCCACGTTTCGCCACATTGCGCCACGTTGCGGGCCACTTGCCCGCTCCCGGCCGCGCTCCTAGTCTCGAAGCGAGGCACCACACACGTCGTCGGCCACGCACCGTCGCGTCGGCACCGCACCCCGCCTCGCCACGTCTGCACCGCAGCACCGCACGACCCCAGACATCCGCACGAACATCCGCTCGCATCATCCGCACCACGACCCGGGAGATCTCATGACCGACCTGAACAACCCCGACTGGAAATTCGAGACCAAGCAGATCCACACGGGCGCGCAGCCCGACCCGGTCACGAAGGCCCGGGCCACCCCGATCTACCAGACCACGAGCTATGTGTTCGACAACGCCGAGCACGCGCAGAACCTGTTCGCGCTGTCCGAGTTCGGCAACATCTACACGCGCATCCAGAACCCCACGCAGGATGTCGTCGAGCAGCGTCTCGCGGCCCTCGAGGGTGGCACGGGCGCCCTGCTCGTGGCCAGCGGCCAGTCGGCCACCACCATCGCCGTGCTCAACATCGCGCAGGCGGGCGACCACATCGTGTCGTCGTCGTCGATCTACGGCGGCACCTACAACCTCTTCAAGTACACGCTGCAGAAGCTCGGCATCGAGACGACGTTCGTCGAGAACCAGGACGACTCCGAGGAGTGGGCGCGCGCCATCCGCCCCAACACCAAGCTGCTGTTCGCCGAGACCATCGGCAACCCCAAGATCAACGTGCTCGATATCCGGCTCGTCGCGGATGTCGCGCACGACGCCGGCCTGCCGCTCATCGTCGACAGCACCATCGCCACGCCCTACCTCATCCGCCCCCTCGAGCACGGCGCCGACATCGTGGTGCACTCGGCGACCAAGTTCCTCGGCGGACACGGCACCACCATCGGCGGCATCATCATCGACGGCGGCAAGTTCGAGTGGTCGAAGAACGTCGAGAAGTTCCCCGGCCTCACCGAGCCCGACCCGTCCTATCACGGCGCCAGCTACACGACCGCCGTCGGCGACTCCCTGGCCTACATCATCAAGGCGCGCGTGCAGCTGCTGCGCGACCTCGGCGCCGCCATCTCGCCCAACAGCGCGTGGCTGCTCATCCAGGGCATCGAGACGCTGTCGCTGCGCATCGAGCGTCACGTGCAGAACGCGCAGGAGATCGCCGAGTGGCTCGACCAGCACCCCGACATCGCGAGCGTCAACTACTCGGGTCTGCCCTCGAGCCCCTGGTATGCCGCGGCCAACCGCTACGCCCCCAAGGGTGTCGGCGCCGTGCTCAGCTTCGAGCTGAAGGGCGGGGTGGATGCCGGGCGCGAACTCGTCAACAGCCTCACCCTCTTCTCGCACCTCGCCAACATCGGTGACGTGCGCTCGCTCGTGATCCACCCCGCGTCGACCACGCACTCGCAGCTCACGCCCGAACAGCAGCTCACGACGGGTGTCACCCCCGGTCTCGTGCGCCTCTCGGTGGGACTCGAGAACATTGACGACCTGAAGGCCGACCTCACGCAGGCGCTCGCCGCCGCCAAGCGGGTGGCCGACGCCGCTCGCGTGTAGCAACCCAGAGGTTCGCTCGCAGGCATAGCGCCACTCCCCCGCCGCCCCGGCGTCCGTAACATGGACACCGGGGCGGCGTCGTACCGACAGAATTGAACACATGGACTGGCAGACTTCCGCGGACACCGTTCCGTCGCGCTTCGTCACCGAGGCCGAGGCGCGCACCGTGCTGGGCAAGCCGCCGGCCTCGGGCGCGTGGCGCGACGGCGACCGGCCGGGCGACCGCCGCTTCTCAGAACTCGGCCCCCTCGACTTCGAATCGGGCGGGCACCTGCCGCATGTGCGCCTAGCCTACGAGAGCTGGGGCACGCTCACACCCGAGCGCGACAACGCCATCCTCATCTTGCACGCACTCACGGGCGACAGCCATGTCGTCGGACAGGGCGGCCCCGGGCACAAGACGGGTGGCTGGTGGAACGGCATCGTCGGGCCGGGCCTCGCCATCGACACCGACCGCTACTTCGTGGTCGCCCCCAACATGCTGGGCGGATGCCAGGGCTCGACCGGCCCGTCATCGTTCTCCCCCGACGGCACCGAGTGGGGTGCCCGGTTCCCCTTCACGACCATTCGCGACCAGGTCGCCGCGCAGACGCTCTTCGCGGATGCGCTCGGCATCGACCGCTTCTACGCCGTCATCGGCGGCTCGATGGGCGGCATGCACGCGCTCGAGTGGGCGGTCACGCACCCCGAGCGGGTCGCGCGGCTCGGGCTGTTGTCGGCGCCCCCTGTGACGACATCCGATCAGGTGGCGTTGAACTCGTTGCAGCTCGAGGCCATCCGCATCGACCCCCAGTGGGCGGGCGGCGACTACTACGACGCCGCCGTCGGGCAGGGGCCGCACCGGGGGCTCGCGCTGGCCCGCCGCATGGCGCTGCTCAACTACCGCAGCCCCGAAGAGCTCAACGAGCGGTTCGGGCGGTCATGGCAGTCCGAGATCTCGCCGCTCGGCGACAACGGGCGCTGGGCCGTCGAGTCCTACCTCGACTTCCACGGCAACAAGTTCACGAGGCGCTTCGACGCCAACAGCTATCTGGTGCTCGTCGAGGCCATGAATTCGCACGACGTGGGCCGCGGGCGCGGCGGGGTGGATGCCGCGCTCGAACGCGTCACGGCCCGCACCGTGGTCATCGGCATCGACTCCGACCGGTTGTTCCCCGTCGAGGGGCAGAGCCGCATCGCGCGCGGCATCCGCACGTCCATCGACGACGACGCGACCGTGCTGTCGTCCTCGTTCGGCCACGACGGGTTCCTCATCGAACACGAGGCCGTGGCTCGGCACCTGGCGCGGTTGCTCGCCGCCTGACGCCCCGCACTCGCCGCGCCACCCGCACCCGACGCGTCACCCGCCCCCGCCGCGTCACCCGCGCCGGATAGGATTCCTCGTATGCCACGCGCGCCCCGAGTCGCCACCGGCAGGGGCCCGGCGGGCACCCTCCCCCGGGCGTCCTTCGGCGCGGCCGAGGCCCGGCTTTCCCGGCGTGAACAGGACCGCTTCTCCTACCAGATGGGGCGGTTGCTGGCGCTGAGCGCGGCGGCCTTCGGGCTCATCGGCACGGTCGTGAGCCTCGTCATCCTGTGGATCCCGGGCGTCCTCGCCCCGGGACAGGCGCCCCTCGCATCGATCCCCCTCGTCCTCCTCGCGGCCGCGCACGCCCTGGCCGCGTGGCGGCCCCGAGACATCCTCATCGTCGCCGTCGTCTCACTGGGCTTCGTCTCGCTGCTCGTCATCGGCGTGCTCATGAACGGCGCCTGGAACGTGGGCAGCTCGTCGGCCATGGGCCTCATCGCGGCGCTCGGCATCGGCGGCATCGCGGCCGTGCTCGTCGTCAGCTGGCGCGAGATCCTGCTGGGGGCGCTGGCCTTCATGCTCACGATCGCGCTCTACCTCGCGCTCCTCGCGGGCACCCCGGCCAACCTGTCGGGCGGTGTCGCGCTCATCATCACGGGGTGGGGCGTCGCCGCCACGTTCGGTGGATGGCTGGGCGCCAGTTTCCCGCGCGTCATGCGTCGCATCGGTCGCATCGGCCGCGCCTACAACATCGAGCGCCGGGCGAGCGAGACCGAGGCGCGCCGGCTGCGCGACGCCCGGCTGCTGCACGACACCGCACTCGCCACCCTCACGCTCCTCGCCCACTCGGGCGTGGGCGTGAACGCCGAAGCCCTGCGCCGGCAGGCCCAGTCCGACGGCGAGCTGCTCAGGCGGCTGCGGCTCGGCGAGACACCGCAGCCCGAGGCATCCGGCGAATATTCGCTCACGACGACGGCCGAGGTGCCCGTTGGCGCATCTCTCGCCGGGCTGCGCTCGCGACTCGATGGCCGCGGCCTCGAGATCGACTGGCACGGCGCCGCCGAGATCGACCTGCCGCCCGAACACCTCGAGGCGTTCGTGCTCGCGCTCTCGGAATGCCTCGAGAACGTGCGTCGGCACGCTCAGGTGACTCGGGCCCACGTCACGCTGAGCGACGACGAGACCGCGGCCCGCGCCGTCGTCACCGACGCCGGGGTGGGTTTCGACCCCGACGAGATCCCCGGCGGCCGACTCGGTTTTCGCGAATCCGTCATCGCCCGCCTCGACGACATCGGCGGCACCGTGCGCGTGTTCTCGGCGCGCGGGGCCGGAACCACCGTCGTGCTGGAGGTGACCAAACGATGAGCGTTCCCCTCGACACCAACCCGCGGGCCGGCCGCCGCACCGAGCGCGTGCGGTCGAATCTCGGCACGTCGCAGCTCGGCAGCGGCCTCGCCGTGGCCGGCGCGTTCATCGTGGCGAACGGCCTCTGGCGGTTCCTCACCCATATCGGCGACTACCCGCGCCTGCCGCTCAACGTGGCCGCGTGGGCCGTCTTCGCGGTGTCGGTGACGGTCATCGCGCTGATCGTGCGGCGCCGCGGCTACCTGCTCGACCTGTCCGTCTTCATCCTGCTGCTCGCGGCGCTCGGCGCCACCGTGGCGCTCGATCTCACGGCCATCTGGGGCCTCAGCGGGGCCCGGCTCTACCCCTCGGCTTCCGTGGCGGTGGGTGGAGCGTTGCTCGCCGCCGTCACGCTGCGCCCGGCCCGCGAAGTCGCCGTGGTCACGGGTCTGCTCGGGCTCGCGCTCATAGCCGTCTTCTTCTCGGAGCAGCGTCCCTCCCCCACTACCATCGCGCCGCAACTGCTCACGCTCATCCTCACGGTCGGCCCCGCGTTCGTCGGCTGCGCCGTCGTCGCCTCCTACCGGCGCATGGTGCGCATGGCCCTCGACCGCGTGCTCATCCAGTCGACCGTCGCGGCACCCGCCTTCGGCGTCAGCATGCTCGAGACGGAGGAACTCGCGGCGCTCGACCGCGAGGTCGAGGAGCTGTTCGCCGATGTGTCCTCTGGGCGCGAGCCGCTGCCTCTCACCCCGGCGCGGGCCTCACGGGCTCAGGAGCTGGCCACCGAACTGCGGCAGCACCTCGTGCAGAACCGCAGCACGAGCTGGCTCGTGCACGCCATCGCCGAGTCGGAGTTCCTCGGCGACTCGATCGAGGTCGTCGACCCGCAGGGGCTCGCCGCCACGCTCGACCAGCGCCAGCGCGACGGCCTGCTGAGCGCGCTGTGGTTGCTCATCAGCGCCAACCCGCGGCAGGTTCCGTCGGTCGAATTGCGCTTTCCGGCCATGCCGCTGCCGCCCGTCGACACCCCCACGCAGCGATTCCCGCTCGTCATCGTGGTCGAGGGTGTGCGCCGCGCAGCCGTCGAACCCGGCACCTGGCTGGGGTTCGCGCGTGTGGGAAGCTATGTCGATACCGCACGACCGCTCGGAATTACGGTAGAAATTGAGTGCACGGTAGAGAGCCCTGCCGCTCGCACCCCGAGCCGTCACTGACAGGAGAACCGATGCCGAACACCCTGAGCAACATCCGCCTGGCGATCGTCGACGATCACAGGATGCTCCTCGGAGCCCTCACCGAGTGGGTGCGCAGCGCCGCCGACGACATCGACATGGTCGTCGCCGTGCCCACCTGGCCCGAACTCCTGACCTCGAAAGAGTTCCCCGTCGACGTCGTCCTGCTCGACCTCGACCTCAAAGACAACATCCCCGTGTCGCTCAAGTTGTCGACGCTCAAGGCGGCCGGCGTGAAGACCGTGCTCATGAGCACCTACTCCGACCCCGCGGTCGTGCGCGAGGCGCTGGCCGCCGGAGCCGTCGGCTACCTCGTCAAGAGCGAAGACGCCTCGATGATCGCCGAGGCCATCCGCGCCGCCAACCGGGGCGAGTCCTACATTTCGGCCGAACTCGACCTGGCGCTCAACGCCACCACGTCGGGCGCACCGAAGCTCAGCGCCCAGGAGCGCCGCGTCATGGCCCTCTACGCCGCCGGTGAGCCCGTCAAGACGGTCGCGTTCGAGCTCAGCATCTCCGAAGAGACGGCCAAGAGCTACCTCAAGCGCATCCGCGAGAAGTACCGCCTGTCGGGCCACGACGTCGGCACCAAGGTGGCGCTGCGCAAACGCGCCATCCTCGACGGCATCATCGTCGACTAGCGGCGCTGCGGCCCATCGAGGGCGAGCTTACGAACGGGTGGATGCTGCGGCATCCGCCCGTTCTGCGTTCTGACCGAGCGGCTGCGAGCCGTGTGACGCGGCGCTGCGGTGTGCGGCGCTGCGACTCTCGGTGGCGTAGCTCAGCACGGCCAAGGCGATGCCCGCGACGGTCAGCACGGCACCGACCCAGACCGGTGAGAGGTAGCCGGCGCCCGCCGCGATGGTGACTCCGCCGAGGAAGGCGCCGAGGGCGTTGCCGATGTTCAGGGCCGAGTGGTTCAGGGCGGCGGCGATCGATTGGCTGTCGCCCGCGACATCCATCAAGCGGGTCTGGATGGTGGGGCCGATGCCCTGCGCCGCGAAACCGGTCGCGAACACGAAGAAGAACAGGGCCGGCAGCCAGGCGGCCGTGAGGGCGAGCCCGACGAGCACCACGAGCATGAGCGGGAAGAACGTGAAGAGCGAGAGCTTGACGCTCTTGTCGGCGATGTGGCCGCCCACGAAGTTGCCGATGGTCATGCCGAGGCCGATGGCGAAGAGCACCCAGGGCACGAGGCCAGCGCTCTCGCCCGTGACATCGGTGACGATGGGCGCGATGTAGCTGTAGACGGCGAAGAAGCCGCCGAAGCCGATCGAGCCGATGAGCAGGGCGAACCACACCTGGGCGCGCGTGAACGCCTTGAGCTCTTTGCGCATGGTCTGGCCCGCGTCGCCCGGCTGCTGCGGAACCGCGAACCACACGGCCGCCGTGGCGAGGGCGAAGACGATGGCAACGAGGAAGTAGGCCGAGCGCCAGCCGAACGTCTGGCCCACGAAGGTCGCGAGCGGCACGCCGATCATGTTGGCGATCGTGAGGCCCGACATGACGAGGGCCACGCCGCGGGCGCGCCGGCCGGGACCCATGAGCCTGGCCGCGACGAGCGAGGCGATGCCGAAGTAGGCGCCGTGCGGGATGCCGGCGACGAAACGCGAGATGAGTACCGTCTCGAAGGTGGGCGCGAGGGAGGTGGCGACCGTTGCGACCGTGAAAGCCGCGCCCAGGATGACAAGAACGTAACGCCGGGGGTAGCGGGCGACGAAGGCCGCGATGGTGGGCGCGCCGACGACGACGCCGAGCGCGTAGGCGCTGATGAGCCATCCTGCCTGCGCGTTGGCGTGCTCGGCCGAATCGGCGAACAGCGCGGGCAGCAGGTCGCGCGCGATGTCGGGCAGCAGGCCCATGGCGACGAACTCGGTCGTGCCGATGCCGAACGACCCGATGGCGAGGGCGATCAGGGCAAGACGAATGCGGGTCGACGACAGCGGTGTCGACCCGTCGGTGGCGGCAGGCATGCGCTCAGTCTAGGCGCGTTGTGGCCGGGAATCGAATCGATTCGATTATCGGGTGATCCGCGCAGCCGGGCGCCGGGCGCGCGCACAGCCGGGTCGCCGCGTGTGCTACTCCGCGATGCGGTCGAGGGCGCTCTCGAGGCGGTCGACCTTGCCCGTGAGCTCGCCCGTGTGGCCGGGGCGGATGTCGGCCTTCAGCACCAGCGAGACGCGCGGGCCGAAGGCGCCGACGGCCTCGGTGGCGCGGCGGATGACGTCGAAGACCTCGTCCCACTCCCCCTCGAGCGTCGTGAACATCGAGTCGGTGTGGTTCGGCAGACCCGATTCGCGCACGATCTTGACGGCGGCGGCCACGGCGTCGTGCACCGAGGCATCCTCGTTCGAGCCGCCGGATGGGGCGACGCTGAAAGCGACCAACATGATTTCTCCTCGGTTGGTTAGGCGGATGCGTGTGGGACCGCGGCCCGGGCTTCGGAGCCCGCGCGCCAGATCTCGAGCGCGACGATGACGAGCATGACGGCCAGGCCGGCGTTGCGCAGTGTGATGAGCAGCACCATCCAGGTCTGGGTCTGCACGAGCGCGTCGTAGTAGTAGGGGTAGATGATCTGCGTCATGGCCGCGACCACGAGGGCGAGACCGGCCAGCAGCGGCGTGCGTCGGCCGCCCACGACGATGAGCGCGGCGACGGGCGCGACGAGCCAGGAGAGGTACTGCGGCGACCCCACCTTGTTGAAGACGATGAAGACCAGCACGAGCGCCAGGGCCACCTGGGGGAAGAGGCGCACGGCCGCGACGCCGGCCCGCGTGGCGCGCCATCCGAACCAGGCCACGGCGGCGAGCGCGATGACGAGCAGCGGGGTCATGAGGGTCGAGACGACACCCGCGCCCGTCCCCGTCAGCTGGAAGGTGAGGATTTCTCGGTCGAAGTAGGTCGTGAAGCCGGGCGCCCCGAACGACGTCGCCCAGAGGTAGGGCACCGCGATGGGCGATTCGATCTGGACGCCGCGGCCCGTCTGCTCGGTGATGAAACTGAAAACCGTGAGGCCCGAGCCCGCGAGGAGCGCCGCCGCGACGATGACGACCGAGGTGCCGGCCGCCGCAGCGGCCACCCGCCAGCGGCTGCGCAGCACGATGAAGGCCGCCGCCAGGATCGCGGCCGGCCAGATCTTGATCCACGTGGCCACGGCGAGCAGCACCGACGCGACGATGGGGCGGTTCACGGCGACCAGCATGGCGATGAGCGACAGGGATGCCGTGAGCGCATCGAGCCGGGCAACGCCGATCACGCCGAACAGCAGCAGGAACGCGAGCCACCACCAGGCGGCCAAGAACCGGGCGCGCGTGCGGGTGCCACGCTGGGCGCTGCCGAGGAGGAACCAGAACGCCACGGCATCCAGAGCGGCCACGAGGACGAGCCAGGCGAAGCCGTAGCCCACCACGGTCGTGCCGCCGATGAGCGGGATCGCCATGGGCACGAGCGCCGCGATCGGGTAGACCCAGACCGCGTCGATGCCGACGACCGGTCCCCCGGCGAGCGCCTGCTGCATCCAGCCGAGGTAGACGCCCGTGACGTCGTTGAGCGGCGTGTTGGGGGCATAGATGACGCCGAGCGAGACCACGACATGGACGACGACGAAGGCCACCCAGAGGACGGGGGCCGACCAGAGCAGACCGCCGGCCGGGAAGGAGGCCGCGGCCGCGGTCGGCATACCGCCGGATGCGCGGGAGGACGACGCCGGCGACACTCGGGCCGCGTCGCCACGCCCCGAGGCAGACCCGGAAGGCGCAGCGCCGGACGTGGCAGCGGCATCGCTGGAGCCGAATCCAGACACGGAGCGCGGCGCGGCGGCGGACGACGAAGACGGTTCGGAAGACATCGCCCTCATCCTATTATTCGGCCGCGCCCCGCCGCCGATCAATACCCCGAGAAGTAGTCGCTGTGAACCCGGCGCACACCGGCCTGTCGCAGGGCGGGCTTCAGCGCGTCGACGAGCCCGGGAGGGCCCGAGATCAGCGTCGTGCGCTCGGTCAGGTCGGGCACGTGTTCGCGCAACCGGTCGCCGTCGATGCGCCCCGCGCCGATGTACTTCCATCCGGCCGGCAGCGTGTCGGGCGCCTCGGGAGCCGAGATGAACACGCGGGCCCCCGACCCTTCGAGTTCGGGCAGATAGGCGAGGGCTTCGACATCCGACACCGCGTAGACGAGCACGACGTCGCGGTTCTCGCCACGGCGCTGCGCATCGGTCAGCTGCGAGACGAACGGCGTGACACCGATGCCCGCGGCGACGAGCAGCAGGGGCGTTGCCGGGTCGGCGGGCAACAGGAAGTCGCCCCACACGCCCGTGGCCGAGATGCGTTGGCCGGGCTCGAGGCCGACGAGCGCGCGCTTCAGCGACGACGCCGGCTCGGGCAGGCTGAACGCGATCGAGACGGGTGCCGGCGTATCGGTCGGATGCGCGGCCGACGGCGCAGATACGAGGCTGAAGACGCGGCGGTTGCCCCGCTTGTCGGCGGGCCCGTGCGGCACGGTTACCTCGAGGTATTGGCCGGCGACGTAACGAACGGGCGCACTCGGCTGGAACGTGAGCTCGACGGTTCCGGGCGTGGGGCGCCGCTGGCCCACCAGACTCAGGCGAATGCGGCGGCGCTGGCCGAAGACGAACGCCACGAGGTTCGCCACGAGGAGTGCCAGCTCGGGCGACGAGTACAGCACGCCGAACACGTTGAACGGGATGGCGAACAGCACGGCCGCGATGGTCGCCACCACGAACTGCTGCCAGCGCCGCGGCGGCAGGGTGAGCGGCTCGGACAGCATGAACCCGGCGATGAAGATGATCGGGTAGGACGCCAGGGCCGTGCCGACGGCACCCCCGACATCCTGGCCGAAGAGGAGCAGGCGGATCGTGACGATGACGAGCGACACGAGGATGAACCATCCGCCGATGCCGAGCCGGCGCGTGCGATAGAGGATGAGGAACGCCCCGATGGCCACGAATGGCAGCAGCGGCGTGGTGGCCACCCACCAGATCGACGGGTCGATGGCCGTGACCGTGACGAAGAACGCCCCGAAAGCCGCCGGGTTGAAGATGTGGCGCCCCCGCACGGCGAGCGCGTATTTGCTCACCGTGGCGACCGCGCCGGCCAGCACGATGCCGCCGAGACCCGCCGGCTCGAGCGACGGCTGCAGGATGAAGAAGAGGAGGAGGCCCGTGATGATGGCCGAGCCGTCCTGCGGGCGCACCCGGAACAGCAGACCGAACACGCGCCCGGCCACGAGACACGTGAGCACGGCGGCCGCGGCGCTGCCGAGCAGCACCAGTGGGTCGAACGAGATGAGGTCGGGCGAGAGCACCGAGAAGATGAGCGTGACCGCGAGGAGGGCGAACAGCACGCCCATCACGAGCGTGTACATGCCCACGCGGCCCAAGCGCACATCGAGCAGTCGTTTCATACGAAGATCTCTCCCTGAAAAGTGGGGGTGCGTTCGAGGCGACCCGACGAGAAGATGCGGACCCCGTCGGCGCCGAACTCCTCGCGGAGCTCCGTGGGGTCGGTGAAGAAGAGTGCCGTGGCCACACCGTCGGCCGTGCGGGCGTCGGCGGCGAGGGCCCAGGTGGCGGCGACCTGCGGCGTGGGCAGTCCCGTGCGGCCGTCGATCACGTGGTGTAGGCCCTTGCCCCAGGCCCGCCGGTTGGTGGCCGAAGCGCACAGAGCGGCGTCGCCGAGTTCGACGACTCCGATCGCCTTCGAGGGGTCGTACGGATGCTCGAGGGCCACGCGGATGGGCGTACCCCGCCGGAACAGATCGCCAGAGGCATCCACCGTGAACGTGTCGAAGCGGGCGTCGTCGAGCAGCGCCGCGACGAGGTCGACGAGGTAGCCCTTGCCGGCCGCGCCCACGTCGACCGTCACGGGGCGGGTCGTGTGCACCACGGAGCCGGCCCGCAGCTCGGATGCGTCGGCGACGACATCCGCCAGACGCGGCACGGTCGCCGGGACATCCTGCCCGGCCGGGGCAACCGCGGCGGCCGCGACGGCCGCGGGCACGAGCGAATACTGCGCGTCGTAGCCCAACGCCACGAGCGTGTCCCCGACGAACGGCGTCACGGCCCCCGCGGTGACCCGGTGCAGCCGCTCGTAGACCTCGATGAGCGGCTGCGCGTCGGCGGGAACCCGATAGGCCCCCGCCGAACGCGCCAGCCGCGTCACGAGCGAGTCCTCGCGAAAGCGCGAGTAGTCGCGGTCGAACTGATCGATGCGCGCGGCGATCGCCCGGCGCAGGGCCGCGGGCACCTCACGCTCGGTGTCGATCTGCCACCGCGTGCCGATGGCGTCGAAGACCCACGCCTCGGGCTCCCGCGGGGCGGATGTCGGTGCCACGGCCTCGACCGACACTAGGAGGCGTCGGCGATGATCTTGTCGATGGCGTCGTTGAAGCCGCCGCTCGTGAGCGACGACCCGGCCACCTTCGACACGTTGAGTTCGTCGATCGACTTGCCCACGACGATGTCGTTGATGCCGTCGACGAACTCACCCTGATACTTCTTCGAGTTCGGGTTGGTGGCGTTTGACGTCACGTCGAGGTCTTCGACGACGCCGCCCGCCAGGGTCAGCTTCACGGTGATCGATTCTTCTCCACCCGGGGAGTTGTAGGAGCCGTCTTCGGTGTACGTGCCGTCCTTCAGCGCGCTGGCGTCGGCACCCGAACCGGAGCCGCCCGACGACGACTCGGAGGTGGAGCCCGCAGCGGGCGTGCTCGCACTCGTGCTGGCGCTGCCGGACGTGCTGCCCGTGCCCTCGGCGTCGGCCCCGGCGGAGGAGCACCCCGCGAGGCCCCCGATCACGGCGATTCCGGCGAGTGCTACGGCGGTGTTCTGTCGAGTACTGGTCTTCATGGTGATCTGCTCCCTGTGGCGGTAGATGTGGTCCAACCGTAGGAAGCGAACCGCGGCTACTACTGGGAACATTCTATGAACAGGCTATGCGCCCGAAGCCCGGAATGACGCGGCATCCGAAGAAGTTCCCGTGAATCCGGGCGACGCCGATGGGTTACCTGAACGTTAGTGTGAGGCCGAATTCAGGCAACTTTTTATCGCCGATCCGACCGCGTCGGCCACGTCGAGCGCCGCGATCGGTCCGCCGCCCGATGCCAGCTCGGCGGCCCGCGCGTGCAGCAGGGCACCCGTGGCGGCCAAGGGAGCCAGCGCTCCCGCATCAGCGTCGATTTCGTCACGGTGCGTGGCGACGAGCGCGCCCAGCACCCCGCCCAGCACGTCGCCCGAGCCCGCCGTCGCGAGCCAGGAGGGCGCTCCCGAGACCGTGAGGCGTGTGCCATCCGGGTCGGCGATGTACGTCGTGTTGCCCTTCAGCAGCACGACCGAGCCCGAAACCTCGGCGGCACGCACGGCCCAGTCGCCCGGGGCGTTCTTCACGGCATCCACATCGGTGTCGATGCCCGCGCGCCCGAGCAGCACCACGAGTTCGGAGAAATGCGGCGTGAGAATCGTCTTCGTGCGTTCGCTGTCCGGGCCCGCGTGCACGCGATGGTCGGCGAAGAGGCCGAGCACGCCCGCATCGATCACGGCGGGGTCCCCCGATTCGAGGGCACGGATGATGCGGGCCCGACGCTTCGGCTTCAGCGCCCGCTCGTCGATGCCCGAGCCGATCACCCAGGCCTGCACGCGTCCGTCGGCCGTGACGACCTCGGGCCGCCGGGCCAGCACCAATTCGCTCGGATGCCGCGGGCCCAGGTAGCGCACCATTCCCACGCCCGTGCGGTGCGCCGCCTGCACGCTCAGCACGGCGGCGCCCGGGTAGGACGTCGAACCCGTGATCGCGCCCAGTACCCCGCGCGAGTACTTGTCGTCGCCCGGTGCGGGCACGGCGATCCAGCGTGCCGCATCGTCGTCGGTGAATGCCGTCCATTCGCTCATGTCTCCACCCTACGGCCGGAATATTTGGCGGCGCAGGCCGCTTGTCTCCTGTGGCGCGCGCGTGCTCGCACCGCTCCGCCCCCACCACCGTCGATCGGCGGCCATCCCCGTCGCTCAGTTCGTTCAGCCCTCCAAGGAGCAGGATGTCTCACCTCTTCAGCCCCCTCACCGTCCGCACGCTCACCCTGCGCAACCGCCTCTGGGTGGCACCCATGTGCCAGTACTCGGTCATGGAACGCGACGGAATCCCGGTCGACTGGCACCTCGTGCACCTCGGCCAGTACGCCTCGGGCGGCGCGGGTCTCGTCGTCACCGAGGCCACGGCCGTCAGCCCCGAGGGCCGCATCTCGCCCGAAGACACCGGCATCTGGAACGACGAGCAGAAGGATGCCTGGGTGCGCATCGTCGACTTCCTGCACTCCCAGGGCGCGGCCGCCGGCATCCAGCTCGCGCATGCGGGGCGCAAGGCCTCCACCTTCGCGCCGTGGGGACCGCACACGGGCCACGGTTCGGTGCCCCTCTCTGACGGCGGCTGGCAGACCGTCGGCCCGTCGGCCGTTCCCTTCGGCGACTACGCCACCCCCGAGGCGCTCGACGCCGACGGTATCGAGAAGGTCGTCGAGGACTTCCGCAGCGCCGCCGTGCGTGCCCGCCTGGCCGGTTTCGACGTGCTCGAGATCCACGCCGCCCACGGCTACCTGCTGCACCAGTTCCTGTCGCCGCTGTCGAACGACCGCACCGACGAATACGGTGGCTCGCTCGAGAACCGGGCCCGCCTGCTGCTGCGCGTCGTCGAAGCCATCCGCGAGGTCGCCGGTGATCTGGCCCTCTTCGTGCGCTTCTCGGCCAGCGACTGGACCGAGGGCGGCTGGAACGAGGATGACACCGCCACGGTCGCCGGTTGGGCCCGGGACGCCGGTGCCGACCTCTTCGACATCTCGTCGGGCGGCAACGTGCCCGCGGCCAACATCACGGTCGGACCGGGCTACCAGGTGCCGTTCGCCGCGCACGTGAAGCAGCAGGCCGGCGTGCCCGTCTCGGCCGTCGGCCTCATCACCGAACCGGCCCAGGCCGACAAGATCGTCGCGACCGGTGACGCCGACGCCGTCATGGCCGGGCGCGAGTTCCTGCGCGACCCCCACTTCGCGGCCCGTGCGGCCTTCGAGCTGGGCGACACGCTCGACTACCTGCCCGGCCAGTACGAGCGCGCGCCGCGCGGCTAGCTCGGCCTCGGGCGCTCTGGCGCTGGCACGCGAAAGGCGGCCATCCCCTCGGGGGGTGGCCGCCTTTCGCGATGTCGAGCCGAATGCCAGGTCCTCAGGCCGTCAGGCCGTCAGGCCGTCAGGCCGTCAGGCCGTCAGGCCATCAGGCCGTCAGGCCGTCACGCGGCCAGCCCGTCAGCCGCGTTGGCGCTGCCCGCGCTGCGTGGCGTCTTCGACCTCGCCGACGAGCTCCTCGATGATGTCCTCGAGGAACAGCACACCCGTGGTCGTGCCCTCGGAGTCGAAGGTGCGCGCGAGGTGCGAACCGCTGCGGCGCATCGACGTGAGCGCGTCTTCGAGATCGGTGTCGTCGAAGATGGACACCAATTGCCGCACGCGCTTCGACGGGATCGGCAGGGTCTCCTCCCCCGGCTCTTCGTCGGCTTCGAGCTTGAGCACGTCTTTCAGGTGCAGGTAGCCCACGGGCGCCTGTTCGTCGTCGACGACCACGTATCGCGAGAACCCGTGGCGGGCCACGGAGCGCTCCAGGTCTTCGGTCGTCGCGTTCTCGCCCAGCGTCACGAGCTGGTCGAGCGGCACGGCCACATCGCGGGCCTTCTTCTCGGTGAACTCGAAAGCCGCCACGAGAGCACCGGTCGAGTCTTCGAGCACGCCTTCTCGCGTCGACTGGCCGACGATGGTGGCCACCTCATCCAGCGTGAATGTCGAGGCCGCCTCGTCTTTCGGCTCGACGCGGAACAACCGCAACACGAGGTTGGCGACGGCGTTGAGCGACCAGATGATGGGCTTGAACACGCGCGACACGAACACGAGCGGCGGGGCCAGCAGCAGCACGGCGCGGTCGGGAATCGAAAACGACAGGTTCTTGGGCACCATCTCGCCGAAGACCACGTGCAGGTAGGACACGACGATCAGCGCGATGACGAACGCGATGGTCGAGATGAACTCTTCTGGCAGCCCCGTGAGCGCCAGCGGCACCTCGAGCAGGTGATGGATGGCGGGCTCCGACACGTTCAGGATGAGCAGCGAACACACCGTGATGCCGAGCTGGCTCGTGGCCAGCATGAGCGTGGCGTGTTCCATGGCCCAGAGCGCCGTGATGGCGCTGCGCTTGCCCTGTTCGGCGAGCGGTTCGATCTGCGAGCGGCGGGCCGAGATGACGGCGAACTCGGCGCCGACGAAGAAGGCGTTGCCGAGCAGCAGCACGACGAGCCAGGCTATTCCTGCCCAATCGCTCATGATCGGTCTCCCTTCTTCGTGGTGGTGCGTTTATCGCGCTCGACAGGTTCGACGGGCTCGGCGGCTTCGCCACGGCCCTCGAGCACGGCGTCGGCCGCGCGCGTGCGGGCCGACTTCGCGGTGGTCGCGGTCTGTTCGCGTTTCTCGGCCTGCGCGGCGCGGGCGGCTTCCCGTGTCGCGTCGCGCGTGGCGTCGCGGTCGGCTCGGTCTGCGGCGCGGTCGGCTCGGTCGGACGCCCGTTCGGCGCGGTCAGCCGCGCGCGTGGCTTCGCGCTCGGCTGATCGGGCGGCGCGGGCCGACGACCCGTCGCGCCCGTCGGCCTCGTCGCTCTCGTCGACGGGGCGTTCGGTGAAGCGCAAACGGTCGATGCGACGCCCGTCGAGGCGTTCCACCTTCAGCGTGCCGTCGGCGGTCTCGACCTCGTCGCCCTGTTCGGGCAGGCGGCCGAGCTCGCTCATCACGAAACCGGCGACGGTCTCATACGGCCCGTCCTCGGGCACATGGATGCCCGTGCTCTCGAGCAATTCGTCGGGCCTCAGGCTGCCGGGGAACGCGATCGACCCGCGGGCGCGCACGATGCCGGCGCGCGTGCGGTCGTGTTCATCGACCACTTCGCCGACGATTTCTTCGACCAGGTCTTCGAGCGTGGCGACGCCGGCCGTTCCGCCGTACTCGTCGAGCACGACGGCCATCTGATAGCCCCGTCCGCGCAGCTCGGAGAGGAGCGTGTCGAGGCGCATGGTCTCTGGCACCCGGATCGCCTCGGTCATCAGGGCGGATGCCGGCACCTCGGAACGTCGGGCACGCGGCACGGCAACGGCCTGCTTCACGTGCACGACGCCGACGATGTCGTCGATGCCCTCGTCGACCACGGGGAACCGCGAGTAACCCGTCGATCGGGCGAGGTCGACGACGGCCTGGGCGGAATCGGTGCGCTGCACCCACGCCACGCGCGGCCGGGGCGTCATCACGTCGGATGCGTCGTGGTTGGCGAATTGCAGTGTGCGGTTGAGCAGCGTGGCCGTGTCCTGTTCGAGCACCCCCGCGCTGGCGGAGCGGCGCACGAGGCTCGAGAGCTCTTCGGCCGTGCGAGCGCCGGACAGCTCTTCCTTCGGCTCGATGCCGACCGAGCGCAGCAGCCCGTTGGCGCTGCCGTTCAACACGACGATGGCCGGTTTGAACACGGTCGTGAAGAGCGTCTGGAACGGGATGACGAGTTTGGCGGTCTGGATGGGCAGCGCCAGCGCGAAGTTCTTGGGCACGAGCTCGCCGATGACCATCGACGCGAGCGTGGCGATCACGAGCGCGATGGGCGTGGCGATGACGGGCACGACGTCCTGGGGCAGTCCTACGGCGCCGAGCGGGCCGGCCAGGAGCGACGACAGCGCCGGCTCCATGGTGTAACCCGTGAGCAGCGTCGTGAGCGTGATGCCCAGCTGCGCGCTCGAGAGGTGTGTCGACGTGATGCGCAACGCGGCGATCGTCATGCTGAGCTTGGTCTCACCGCGCTCGCGCCGGGCCTCGAGGTCGGAACGGTCGAGGTTGACGAGCGCGAACTCGCTGGCCACGAAGAGGCCGGTGCCGATCGTGAGCACGATGCCCACTCCGAGCATGATCCACTCGTACATCACGCGAACACCACCCCGAATTGCGCGCTGGGCACGCGAACTCCGGCGAGGGGCCTCAGTGAGGTGCCGCGGAGGGGCCTAGATGAAGAAGTCAGGGACACAGACGATGAAGGAGGGTCATCCATTATTCGCCCAACTATACCGGCGAACCCTGGGTCTCACCAGGCAGGCGCCTGACCAAGAAGCCTGTCTCACCAGGAAACGGGCAGGGCCTTGCCTTCTTCGTATCCGGACGCCGACTGCAGGCCTACGCGGGCCCGCTCGCGGAACTCGGCCAGCGACGTCGCGCCGGCGTAGGTGAACGACGAGCGCAGGCCCGACGTGATCATGTCGAGCAGGTCTTCGAGCGAGGGGCGCAGCGGGTCGAGGTAGATCTTGGACGACGAAATGCCCTCGGCGAAGAGCATCTTGCGCGCGAGCTCGTAAGGGTCGAGGCGGCCGAAGCGCTCGACCACGGCCTTGGTCGAGGCCATGCCCCAGCTCTCTTTATAGAGCCGGCCGTCGTCGTCGGTGCGCAGGTTGCCCGGTGCCTCGATCGTGCCCGCGAACCACGAGCCGACCATGACGCTGGATGCCCCGGCGGCCAGCGCGAGGGCCACATCGCGCGGGTAGCGCACGCCGCCGTCGGCCCACACGTGCGCGCCCAGTTCGGTCGCCGTCTCGGCGGTCTCGAGCACGGCCGAGAATTGCGGGCGCCCGACGGCCGTCATCATGCGCGTCGTGCACATGGCGCCGGGGCCGACGCCCACCTTGATGATGTTCGCGCCCGCGCCCACGAGGTCGCGCACACCGGCCTCTGACACGACGTTGCCGGCCACGAGCGGAATGCCCAGGTCGAGCTTCGACACGGTTGCGAGCGCCTCGAGCATGCCCTCCTGGTGCCCGTGCGCCGTGTCGAGCACGAGCACGTCGACGCCGGCGCGGGCCAGGGCGGATGCCTTGGCGGCCACGTCTCCGTTGATGCCGAGCGCCGACGCCACGACGAGTCGCCCGTCGCTGTCGAGCGCCGGCGTGTAGAGCGTAGAACGCAGCGCCGAGGTGCGGCTGAGGGTGCCGATGACGATGCCGTGCCGCAAAACGGGCGCGAAGTCGAGGTCGGCCGCGACCATGATGTCGAACGCGGCGCGCGCCGTCGGCACGTCGTCGGCGTCGATCGATGCCACCGAGCCGTGCAGCAGGTTGCCGAGGGTGGCGTCGGCGAGCGCCGAGCCCAGGCGGGTCGAGGGGATGGCGCCGAGGAAGCGCCCGTGGTCGTCTTCGACCACCACGCCGTGCCCGGAGACGGGCGGCAGTGCGAGCAGGGCATCGGCCACGGTCGCATCCGCCGTCATGCGCACGGGTGTGTCGAACGCGGTCGGCTGGTCTTTGACCCACCGGATGGCGTGGTCGAGGTCTTGCAAGGGCAGGTCTTGCGGCAGCACGCCGAGTCCGCCCCGTCGGGCGAGGGATGCCGCCAGCCGCGGGCCCGTGACCGAGTTCATGTTGGCCGACACGATGGGGATCTGGGCGCCCGTGCCGTCGTCGGTGGCGAGCGAGACATCCATTCTGCTCGTGATGCCGGAGCGCGAGGGCACCAGGAACACATCGGAATAGGTCAGATCGAAGGCGGGCGCTTGGCCGTAGAACTCCATACCTGTAACGCTAACGCCACCTCCTGACAATGCGACGGTCCGAGGAAGGGTTTAGGCTTGATGATTGGACGCGACGAGCGTCGTAGGACTGCGCCTCGTCGATCAGATATCAACGGAGAGAGTGGGCGATCCTTAGTGTCGAGCCAGGTGACCGGCGTAGGAACCGACGAGGGTTCGTCGGCCGAATTTGGAGCCAACGAATGGCTCGTCGAAGAACTGTACGAGCAGTACGTCGTCGATAAGAATTCCGTCGACGAGTCGTGGTGGCCCACCCTCGAGCGCTACCGCACCGTGAAGGGGCAGGGAGCTTCGGCCCCGGCCACCACCGCGTCCGCAACTCCGGCGGCCCCCGCATCCGCGCCCGCCGCCGACCAGGCGCAGAAGCCCGGCACGCCGGCCGCGCCCACCACCTCGGCTCCCGCGCTCGGCACCCCGCCGCAGGCCGCCCCCCAGACCTCGGCCGCGACCGCAACGCAGTCCACCGAGGAGTCGAAGGCCCAGCCCGTGGCCCGCACCACGTCGGCCCCCGCCAAACCCGCGCCGATCCCGGCCGACGCGCCCGTCACGGCCCCCCAGAAGACCGTCTCCTCCGACGCACCCGCCGACGAGCCGCAAGACACCGTCACTCCCCTGCGCGGCATGTCCAAGACCCTCGCCACCAACATGGATGCCTCGCTCACGGTGCCCACGGCGACGAGTGTGCGCACCATTCCGGCCAAGCTCATGATCGACAACCGCATCGTGATCAACAACCACCTGAAGCGTGCCCGCGGCGGAAAGGTGAGCTTCACCCACCTCATCGGCTGGGCGCTCATCCAGGCGCTGAAAGAGTTCCCGAGCCAGAACGTGGCCTACGGCGAAATCGACGGCAAGCCCAGCGTCATCGCGCCCGCGCACGTCAACCTCGGCATCGCCATCGACCTGCCGAAGCCCGACGGCACACGCTCGCTCATGGTGCCCGGCATCAAGAAGGCCGACACGCTCACGTTCGGCGAATACCTCGTCGCTTATGAAGACCTCGTCAAGCGCGCCCGCGGCGGCAAGCTCGCGGCGGCCGACTTCCAGGGCGTCACCATCTCGCTCACCAACCCGGGCGGCATCGGCACCGTGCACTCGGTGCCCCGCCTCATGAAGGGCCAGGGCTGCATCATCGGCGCCGGCGCCCTCGAATACCCCGCCGAGTTCCAGGGTGCGTCAGAGCACACGCTCGTCGAGCTCGGCATCGGCAAGACCATCACGCTGACCTCCACCTACGACCACCGCGTCATCCAGGGTGCCGGTTCGGGTGAATACCTGAAGAAGGTCCACGAACTGCTCATCGGGCAGCGCGGTTTCTACAACGACATCTTCGCGGCCCTGCGCATCCCCTACGCGCCCATCGACTGGGCTTCCGACATCTCGGTCGACCTGAGCGACACGGTGTCGAAGACGGCCCGCGTTCAGGAGCTCATCAACGCCTTCCGCGTGCGCGGCCACCTCATGGCCGACATCGACCCGCTCGAATACGTGCAGCGTTCGCACCCCGACCTCGACATCGCCAACCACGGCCTCACCTTCTGGGACTTGGACCGCGAGTTCGTCACGGGCGAGTTCGGCGACAAGCGCCAGGCCAAGCTGCGCGACATCCTGGGTGTTCTGCGCGACTCGTACTGCCGCACCATCGGCCTCGAGTACATGCATATCCAAGACCCGGCCCAGCGCAAGTGGATCCAGTCCAAGGTCGAGCGCCCCTACGCCAAGCCCATGCACGACGAGCAGATGCGCATCCTGGGCAAGCTCAACGAGGCCGAAGCGTTCGAGACCTTCCTGCAGACCAAGTACGTGGGCCAGAAGCGCTTCAGCCTCGAGGGCTCCGAGTCCACCATCGCCCTGCTCGACACCATCCTGCAGGGTGCGGCTTCGGCCGGACTCGACGGCGCCGCGATCGGCATGGCCCACCGCGGCCGCCTCAACGTGCTGAGCAACATCGCCGGCAAGACCTACGGCCAGATCTTCCGCGAGTTCGAGGGCACGCAGTCCTCGCGCGACAGCCACGGCTCGGGCGATGTGAAGTACCACCTCGGCAACGAGGGCACCTTCCGGGCAGCGGACGGCTCCGAGCTGCCCGTCTACCTCGCCGCCAACCCGTCGCACCTCGAAGCGGTCGACGGCGTGCTCGAGGGCATCGTCCGCGCCAAGCAGGACCGCAAGCCCATCGGCACGTTCTCCACACTGCCGATCCTCGTGCACGGCGACGCGGCCATGGCCGGCCAGGGTGTCGTGCTCGAGACCATGCAGCTGTCGCAGCTGCGCGGCTACCGCACGGGTGGCACCATCCACATCGTCGTCAACAACCAGGTCGGCTTCACGACTCCCCCCGGAGAAGGCCGCACCTCGGTGTACTCGACCGATGTGGCCAAGGCCATCCAGGCACCCATCTGGCACGTCAACGGCGACGACCCCGAAGCCGTCGTGCGCGTGGCCGAGCTGGCCTTCGAATTCCGTCAGGCGTTCCACAAAGACGTCGTCATCGACCTCGTCTGCTACCGCCGACGCGGCCACAACGAGGGCGACGACCCCTCGATGACGCAGCCCCTCATGTACAACCTCATCGAGGCCAAGCGTTCGGTACGCAAGCTCTACACCGAATCGCTCATCGGCCGCGGCGACATCACGCAAGAGGAGTACGACGCGTCGCACCGCGACTTCCAGGACCGCCTCGAGCGGGCCTTCCAGGAGACGCACGCGGCCCAGACATCCTCGATTCCCGTCATCGTGCAGGAGCAGGACGACGACGGCTACTCGGGCGAGCCCGACGAGACCGGCGTGAAGCAGAGCGTCATCGAGCACATCGGAGACGCGTTCAACAACGCGCCCGAAGGCTTCACGGTGCACCCGAAGCTCAAGCAGCTGCTGCAGAAGCGCTTCGAGATGAGCCGCAACGGCAAGGTCGACTGGGCCTTCGGCGAACTGCTCGCCCTCGGTTCGCTGCTGCTCGAGGGCACCCCGGTGCGCATGAGCGGTCAGGACTCGCGCCGCGGCACGTTCGTCCAGCGCCACGCCGTGCTGCACGACCGCCTCAACGGCCAGGAATGGCTGCCCCTCGCGAACCTGTCCGACGACCAGGCCCGTTTCTGGATCTACGACTCGCTGCTGTCGGAATACGCCGTCATGGGCTTCGAATACGGCTACTCGGTCGAGCGCCCCGACGCGCTCGTGCTGTGGGAAGCCCAGTTCGGCGACTTCGGCAACGGCGCCCAGACGATCATTGACGAGTTCGTGTCGAGCGCCGAGCAGAAGTGGGATCAGCGTTCCGGCCTCGTGCTGCTGCTCCCCCACGGTTACGAGGGTCAGGGCCCCGACCACTCGTCCGCCCGCATCGAGCGTTACCTGCAGCTGTGCGCCGAGAACAACATGACCGTGGCCCGCCCGTCGACGCCCGCGTCGTACTTCCACCTGCTCCGCCGCCAGGCGTACGCTCGCCCCCGCCGCCCGCTCGTTGTCTTCACCCCGAAGTCGATGCTGCGTCTGCGCGGTGCGACGAGTGACGTCGAGGCCTTCACCTCGGGTGTCTTCCAGCCCGTGATCGACGACCAGCGCATCACCGACAAGAACGCCGTCACGCGCGTGCTGCTGCACTCGGGCAAGATCCACTACGACCTCGCCAACGAGCTCGAGAAGGCGCCCGACGAGACGATCGCCCTCGTGCGCGTCGAGCAGCTCTACCCGCTGCCCGCCGCCGAGATCAAGCACATCGTCGACGGCTACCCGAACGCCGAGGTCGTGTGGGTGCAAGACGAGCCCGCCAACCAGGGTGCGTGGCCGTTCATGGAGTTCGAGCTCTCGCAGCAGTTGGGCAACCGCTCGCTCGGGGTCGTCTCCCGCCCGGCGTCCGCCTCGCCCGCCACGGGTTCGGCGAAGCGCCACGGCATCGAGCAGTCCACGCTGCTGAAAGACGCGCTCCGCCAGCAGTAGCCGATAGTCCCTCGCATCCCCGGTTCCGCCCGACACACGTCTCGCGGGGCCGGGGATGTGTCGTGCGTGCCGCGGTTTAGGCTGACTGCATGGACCTCGCCCTGACCGCCGTCGTCGCCCTCGTCACGATCGTCGCCGTCTCGGCCTTCTCGTCGCGCCTCGGCGTGGCCGCGCCCCTCGTGCTCGTCGTGGTCGGCGTCGTCTACAGCTTCATTCCGGGCGTGCCGTCGATCGACATCCCGCCCGAGTGGATCCTCGCCGGCGTGCTGCCGCCGCTCCTCTACTCGGCGGCCGTCAACGTGCCGCTCGTCGACTTTCGCCGCAACCTCAAAGCCATCACCGGCCTGTCGGTGCTGCTCGTCGTCGTGACCGCCCTGGGCGTCGGCCTGCTGCTCTTCTGGCTGCTGCCCGACCTCAACCTCGCGGCCGCCATCGCGCTCGGCGCCGTCATCAGCCCCACGGATGCCGTGGCCGCCACCTCCATCGGCAAGAAACTCGGCCTGCCACCCCGCCTGGTCACGGTGCTCGAGGGCGAGGGTCTCGTGAACGACGCCTCCGCCCTGGTGCTGCTGCGCTCCGCCATCGCCGCCACCGCGGGAGCCGTCTCGCTCTGGGGCGTCGTCGGCGACTTCTTCTACGCCGTCGCCGTCGCTCTCGTCGTGGGGCTCGTGATCGGCCTGGTCACCGTGTTCGTGCGCTCGAAGCTCAAGGACAGCGTGCTCACCACGGCTATCTCCTTCGCCGTGCCCTTCATCGCCTACCTGCCCGCCGAGGAACTCAATGCCTCTGGCGTGCTCGCGGTCGTCGTCGCGGGTCTCGTCACGGGCCACCAGAGCGCGCGTTACTTCTCGGCGCAGGACCGCATCAGCGAGCGCCTCAACTGGCGCACACTGCAATTCGTGCTCGAGAACGGCGTGTTCCTGCTGATGGGCGCCGAGCTGTCGACGCTCATCGCCTCGGTCGACGACAACGTGCTCTCGGTCGAGCGCACGCTCGTGTTGGCGCTGCTCGTGACAGTCGTGCTCATCGTGTTGCGGTTCCTCTTCGTGGTGCCGCTCATCGCGCTCCTGCGCCGCGAGGGCCGCCGTGCCGCCCGCGAGTCGGGCCGCTTCGAGGCCGCCCGCCGGCGCTTCGACGCCATGCCCGACGATGCCATCGAGCCACACCGGCGCAACCGCGCGGCTCTCTTCTTCACGAGACGCGCGGCCGACCTCGACTTCCTGCAGTCAGAGGGCCTCGGATGGCGGGGCGGGGCGGTTCTCGCCTGGTCCGGCATGCGCGGCGTCGTCACCCTGGCGGCAGCCCAGTCGCTGCCCGCCGACACGCCCTACCGCCCGCAGCTCATCCTGCTCGCGTTCTTCATCGCCGTCATCACGCTGCTGCTGCAGGGCGGACCCCTGCCCGCCGTCATCCGCCTCCTGGGCGTGCGCGGCACCGACGAGCAGGCCGACCGCCAGGAGTATGCCTCGCTCATCCAGGACATGTCGTCGGTGGGCGTCGAGGCGCTCAAGAACCCCGACCTGAAACGGGCGGATGGCGGCGACTACGAACCCGAAGTCGTCGACCGCGTGCGTGGCGACAGCGAGTCCCGGTCGGCTGCGGCATCCGAGGTCATGGATGCCTCGTCAGACGTCGGCCCGCACGAGCAATACCGCGAGCTGCGGCGCATCGTGCTCGACGCCGAACGCGCCGCCTTGCTCGACGCCTGCTCGGCCGGCAGCTACAGCTCTCGCACGCTCGCGCGCGCCCAGCAACTCCTCGACATCGAAGAATCCCGCTTCGACCAGGCCACCCACGACTGAGTAGATACTCAGGGCGCACCTGGGCGCGGTCTCTTTACGCACGCCGCGCCGACTTCGGGTACTCAGACCAGGGGCCGCGCTACTCAACTTCGCGGCTCTCCTACTCAATCCTTTCCGTCGCCATTCAACATCTTCCGACATTTCATTATCCTGACCGTACCGAAGGCGTCCGCCTTCATCGTCGAAGGAGACAGAATGGCTTTTGCACACGCTCATCGCGCGACGTTCGCCGGAACGCTCGTCCTTGTGATGGCTCTTATTCCACTAACGCTGGGGCAGCCCGCATCCGCATCCGCGTCACCCTCTTCAAACGTGCAAACCCCGACAAGTGAATTCAGCTCGATTCAAGGCAGTGACGGGTTCATTCGAACAGTGACCACGGGCCTCAGCGTTCCGATTCGCGGCGCGATGACAGCGCGCCTGGCCCTCGCTCCCGGCGACCGCGTAGTCTTGGCGGCCGACGCCACTTCCGCACACGTAATTGACGGCAACGGAGCTACTCTGTTCAACATCGCGGCGCCCGTGACGACTGTCGGGCACGGCGCTTCGCGGCCGGCGACGTTATCGTTCGATGGAAATGTCTTGACCGCGACTTCGCAGGTCAACGCCATTCAGACACGCGCCGCGTGCCCCCAGGCATGGTGGGGAAGCTTCCTCGTTCAGGGTGTGGGGACGGTGGTGGTATGCGGTGCGGCTGGCGCCGCAACCGGGGGCATCGGCGGCGCCGCGTGCAGTCTCGGGGTTCACGTAGCGACGTCTGGGATCAACTGGGACAGCGCGTGTAAGAAGCGGCGATGACCGCGAGGGCTCTGCTCGGTAAATGGGCAAAGAAGTCCGACCCGCGGGACGTGAGCGCATCGGTCACTTCGTACATCGCAACGGGCTGCGTCTCGATTGCGATCGCGTTTGCGGTGGCCGTCATCAAAGAGTCGGGGAGCCCAACCTTCTCTTGGCTCGATGTGGGGCGCAACCTGGCCCCGGTCGCGCTGGGCACGGTCGTCGGAGTTGCCTGCTTGGCTCTTGTGCACGCCGCCTTAGTGCGTCGATGCGCGAGAAAGCAGCCTCGATAGTCCGAGTCATGAAGGCTCGTGCCTCCGGCGCCCGAGCAGGCGCTGGAGGCACGAGCGCGCCGCTAGTGCGTGCCCTGCACCTCGCGGAGGCGGGCGAGGACCTGGTTCTTCAGCTCTTCGGGGGCCACCTCGGTGCAGGCGCGCTGCACCGCCTCGGTGAGCGTGCGCGCCACCAAAGCTTCGTTCTGGCAGTCGACGCACGTTTCGAGGTGCGCTCGGATATCGGAGGCCTCGGTGCTGCAGACTTCGTTCCGCAGGTACTCCTCGAGGTCTTTCTTTGCCTTGTCGCAACCGCAGTCGCTCATCGTGCTCTCCTTGCGGGGGGCGCGGCCACACCACGGTCGCGCGCATAGTCGGCGAGAAGGTCGCGGAGCAAGCGCCTGCCACGGTGCAAGCGGCTCATGACCGTCCCGATGGGGGTTTTCATGATGTCGGCGATCTCCTGGTAGGCGAAGCCCTCGACATCGGCGAGGTACACCGCCAGACGGAAGTCTTCGGGGATCGACTGCAGAGCATCTTTCACGGCGCTGTCGGGCATGTGGTCGATGGCCTCGGCCTCGGCCGAACGCGAGGATGATGCGGTGGTCGACTCGGCGCCGCCCAGCTGCCAGTCCTCGAGGTCGTCGATGGTGCCCTGATAGGGCTCGCGCTGCTTCTTGCGATACACGTTGATGTACGTGTTCGTGAGGATGCGGTAGAGCCACGCCTTGAGGTTGGTGCCCTGCTGGAACTGACCGAACGCCCCGTATGCCTTGGCAAACGTCTCTTGCACGAGATCTTGCGCGTCGGGCGGGTTCTTCGTCATGCGCATCGCAGCACCGTAGAGCTGATCGAGGAACGGCAGTGCCTGCTCCTCGAACAGCGCGCGAACTTCTGATTCGGTGGGCTCGTTCGGCGTAGCCTCGTCATCGACGGTAGTCATCGAGTCCCAGTCTAGGGCTGCGACCTGATCGGCTTCCCGCTCGAGCACTGCGATTGACATCCGCTCTCGCCTTCCGTTCGACATCATGCGGCAATTTCGCCGCTACCCTAGGTAAACGATGCTCGAATCGAAATATTCCGCGCCCGAGTTCAACATCTTCGGCGAGAGCGACAAGGTCCCGGATGACGGCAGCTGGCCGGCTCCGGTGGCCGACGCGCCGCTCGACGCCACGCTCAGCCTGCCCGGCTCGAAGTCACTGACCAACCGGGAGCTCGTGCTCGCGGCCCTGGCCGACGGCGAGTCGCTTCTGCGCGCACCGCTGCACTCCATGGACAGCCGCAACATGGTCGACGCTCTGCGTGCCCTGGGCGCCACCATCGACGAGGTGCCGGGTGCCGGTCCCTTCGGGGCCGACTGGCGCGTCACGCCGGGCGAGCTGTTCGGCAGTACCACCATCGACTGCGGCCTGGCCGGCACGGTCATGCGTTTCGTTCCGCCCGTCGCTGGCCTCGCGCTCGGGCCCACGTCGTTCGACGCCGATACGTCGGCGCGCGGCCGCCCCATGCGCACCATGATCGCGTCGCTGCGGGCGCTCGGCGTCGACATCAACGACGACGGCCGCGGCTCGCTGCCCTTCACGGTGCACGGCACGGGTTCGGTGCGCGGCGGTGCCGTCACCATCGACGCGTCCAGCTCGAGCCAGTTCGTGTCGGGGCTGTTGCTCGCGGCCGCACGCTTCGACGAGGGGCTCGACCTGACGCACGCGGGCGAACGACTGCCCAGCATCCCCCATATCGAGATGACCATCGACGCCCTGGCGGCCCGCGGCGTGCTCGTCGAGCAGCCCGAGGTGGGTCACTGGCAGGTCGCCCCGCAGCCCATTGCCGGGCGCACGATCGACATCGAACCTGACCTCTCGAACGCCGCGCCGTTCTTGGCCGCCGTGCTCGTGGCCGGTGGCCGCGTGACCATAACCGGATGGCCCGAGACCACGACGCAGGTCGGCGCCGACCTCATCGAGCTGCTGCCCCACTTCGGCGCGACCGTGACGCGGGACGGCGACAGGCTGACAGTGGAGGCATCCGGAACAATTTCGGGCGTCACGCTCGACCTCACGACGGGTGGCGAGCTCGCTCCTCCCCTCGTGGCCCTCGCCGCGCTGGCCGATTCGCCGTCGACCATCACGGGTATCGGCCACATCCGCCACCACGAGACCGACCGCCTCGCTGCGCTGGCCACCGAGATCAACGCGCTGGGCGGCTCCGTGACCGAACTCGAGGACGGCCTCTTCATCGAGCCCAAGCCGCTGCAGGGCGGCCTCTGGCACAGCTACCACGATCACCGCATGGCCACGGCCGGCGCCATCATCGGGTTGGCCGTGCCGGGCGTCGTGATCGAGAACGTGGCGACGACCGCCAAGACGCTGCCGCAGTTCACCCAGCTCTGGGGGCAGATGTTGCAGGGATCCGCCGTGCCGGCCGCGCCCGTTGCGACCCCACTGACGTCGCCCGTCACGTCGCCCGCATCGCCGCCCGTGTCATCCCCCACGACGCAGCCGGACGCCTGATGACCTGGTGGGACACGGGCGACGACGACGAGCCCGACTACGACGAATCGCGCATCAAGGTGCGGCCGAACCCCAAGGGCAACCGTCCGCGCACCAAGACCCGTCCGGCCCACGAGGATGCCCAGATCGCGCGCGTGCTCGGCGTCGACCGCGGGCGTTACTCGCTGCTCGTCGACGAGGACGGCGAGAACGAACACCGCATCTCGGCATCCCGCGCACGAGAATTGCGCATGAAACCCGTCACGGGCGATCAGGTGGATGTCGTGGGCGACCTCACCGGCGACGAGGGCACGCTGGGGCGCGTCGTGCGCGTGCGCGAACGCTCGACGTTGCTGCGCCGAAGCGCCGACGACACCGACGAGGTCGAGCGCGTGATCGTGGCGAACGCCGACCAGATGCTGCTCGTCGTGGCCGCCGCCAACCCCGAACCGCGGGCCCGGCTCGTGGACCGCTACCTCATCGCCGCCTACGACGCCGGCATCGAGCCCATTCTGTGCATCACCAAGACCGACCTCGCCGACCCGAGCGAGTTCCTCAAGAACTTCACAGGTCTCGACTTCCCCGTCTATACCTCGCGTCAGGGCGACATGCCCGTCGACGAGATCGGCGCGGCCCTCGTCGGCCACAGCACGGTTTTCGTGGGGCACTCGGGTGTCGGCAAGTCGACGCTCGTCAACGCGCTCGTGCCCACGGCCGAACGCGCCACGGGCCACGTGAACCTCGTGACGGGTCGCGGGCGGCACACGTCCTCGTCCACGATCTCCTATCGCTTCCAGCGCCCCGAGGGGGCCGGATGGGTCATCGATACGCCCGGCGTGCGCTCCTTCGGTCTGGGGCATATCAACACCGACAACATCCTCAAGGCCTTCAGCGATCTCGCCGTCGTGGCCGAGCGCTGCCCGCGCGGCTGCACGCATCTGCCTGACGCGCCCGATTGCGCCATCATCGAGGCCGCCGAATCGGGCGAGCTCGGTGCCAACGGCCCGGCCAGGCTCGACTCGTTGCAGCGCCTGCTCACGACCTTCGCCTAAGCCGGCGTGCTCTGCGGGTCGCCGATTTGCGGGCCGCCGATCTGCAGGGCAAGCGTGCACCCAACGCGGCGGGCGTTGTCAGACCGCGAACCTAGAATGGATGCATGACCGAAAGCATCCGTTTGTCCGCCGGTGACCCGGCCCCCGTCTTCTCGTTGCAGAACCAAGACGGCGAGATGGTCAGCAACGCCGACTACGCCGGCCAGAAGGTCATCCTCTACTTCTACCCCGCCGCCATGACGCCGGGCTGCACCACCCAGGCGTGTGATTTTCGCGACAATATCGCGTCGCTCGCCGGTGCCGGTTACACGGTTCTCGGGGTCTCGAAAGACTCCCCCGCCAAGCTGGCCGAGTTTGCCGCGCGCGACGAGCTCACGTTCCCGCTGCTGAGCGACGCCGACCTCGCCGTGCATCAGGCCTACGGCGCCTATGGCGAGAAGAACCTGTACGGCAAGGTCGTGACGGGTGTGCTGCGCTCCACCTTCGTCATCGGCACCGACGGGCTGATCGAGTTGGCGCTTTACAACGTGAAGGCAACCGGCCACGTCGCGTCGCTGCGCAAGAAGCTCGGCGTCGACGCCTGAGTCTGCTTGAAGGCGCCCGCCGGCCTGAAGGCGTCCGCCGGCCAGAGGCTATTCGGCGGGGTATTCGTCGGGGCGCTTCACGGCGGCCACGACGGGCGGCATGAACAGCAGGACGAGGCCGAGCAGCGACGGGATCAGCAGCGCGAGGCCGATGTCGGCGCGCGCGAACGTGCCCTGCAGCGCGCCCACCGCGACCGACAACTGCAGAATCTGCCAGATGACGGCTCCGGCGCGGATCCACGGTGCCCGGCGGATGGACGACACCGCGACGGCGCTGATCCAGATCGACGCCAGAATCGCGAGAACGAGTATCGCAATCGCGCTCGTGTAGGAGTCGGGCGTGAGCGTGAAGAGGTCCACCACCAGCCAGGCGGTGACCGCGATCATGCCCGCCGCTTCGATGAACAACAGGATGATGAGCGCCGTAAACAGCGGCCCACCGGCGTGTCGCCCGTGAACGGGAGTTGAACTCTCAGAATCAGACATGTGCGAAGTCACCACGAATCCCATACAAAACTATTGATTTGCCACATCCAGTATGCGACCATATTTGAGGCTGAGTTGACGCTCACAGGGTGGTGAGCACATTCCGATCGGTGATCGGTGCACGAAGAGCATCCTCTTATCGAACCGCTGCGAGCGGGCGATGATACCGAAGTCTACTGGGTTCATTTCACACGACAATTCGCGTCAGATCGACGCGTTTTGTGGCGTGCTTATGAAAACACGACTTCGGGGATGCGACCGCTGCACAAGACATCCAGACGGAAACCACTCTGCAACTCGGCCTCGACGAACTCTCGACCGATCGGTCGACATCCCCGAGAATCACAAAAGGAGCACCCCCATGGATTGGCGCGATAAGGCTGCTTGCCTCACGGCGGACCCCGAACTCTTTTTCCCCGTCGGGAACACGGGTCCGGCTGTCGACCAGATCGACAAGGCCAAGGCCGTCTGCGCACGCTGCTCGGTCACCGAAGTGTGCCTGCAGTACGCGCTCGAGACCGGACAGGACTCGGGCGTCTGGGGCGGCCTCAGCGAAGACGAACGACGCGCCCTCAAGCGCCGCGCGGCCCGCGCGCGACGCGCCTCCTAGTCGGAGCACCTCACCACAGACTCATACGCGGCCACCTAGCACCGCCGCATTCCGCACACAGCACCGACGTCCCGGTGCGAATCCTCACCAGATTCGCACCGGGACGTTTCTGTGTGCGGGGTTGCTAAGCGGTCTCGATGTAGCGGAACGGCATCTCGATCGTGACCTCGGTGCCGCTGCCCGTGACGGTGTGCCAGTCGATCGTGCCGCCCAGCTCGCCCTGGATCAGCGTGCGGACGATCTGCGTGCCGAGCCCCGAACCGACCTTGCCCTCGGGAAGGCCGTAGCCGTTGTCGCGCACGAGCACCGACAGACCCTCATCCGTGCGTTCGGCGACGATCTCGACCTCGCCCTCGCGACCCGCCAGGCCGTGCTCGACGGCGTTGGTCACCAGTTCGGTGAGCGCCAGGGCGAGCGGGGTGGCGTATTCGCTCGGCAGAACGCCGAACTTCCCGGTCTTCTTGGGGTGCACCGTGGTGTTGTGTGACGACGCCACCTCGGCGATGAGCATGAGCACGCGATCGAAGACATCGTCGAAGTCGACCTGCTGGTTGAGGCCTTCGGACAGCGTGTCGTGCACGACCGCGATGGCGGCGACGCGCCGCATGGCCTGTGTCAGGGCTTCGCGGGCGCCGTCGGAGTGCGTGCGGCGGGCCTGGATGCGGAGCAACGACGCGACCGTCTGCAGGTTGTTTTTGACGCGGTGGTGGATCTCGCGAATGGTCGCGTCTTTGGTGATGAGCTCGCGCTCCTGGTGCCGCAACTCGGACACGTCGCGGCACAGCACGATGGCGCCCACCCGCTCGCCGTTGTGGCGCAGGGGGATGGCGCGCAACGACACCGTCACGCCGCGGGCCTCGATGTCGGTGCGCCACGGGGCGCGGCCCGTGACGACGAGCGGCAGCGACTCGTCGATGTCCTGCTTCGACGGGAGGATCTGCGTGGTGACCTCGGCGAGCGATTCACCCTCGAGCTCTTCGGCGAAACCCATGCGGTTGAAGGCCGACAGGGCGTTGGGGCTGGCGAACGTGGTGATGCCCTCGACGTCGAGGCGGATCAGGCCGTCGGAGGCGCGCGGGGCACCACGTCGGGGGCCCGTCGGCGCCGAGAGGTCGGGGAAGTCGCCCGTCGCGATCATCTGGAACAGGTCGTTGGCGCAGTCGTTGAAGGTGAGCTCTTGGCGGCTCGGCGTGCGCGCCTCGCCGAGGTTGGTGTGGCGCGTGAGCACCGCGATGGGCGTCGGCGCGTTCTCGGAGCCCGAGGAGGTCAGACGGCGGATGACGGGTACCGCCCGCACGCGCGTCGGGGTCTCTTCGTACCAGTCGGGTGCCGAGGAGTCGATGATCTTGCCGGACTCGAAGGCGTCGGTGACCTGTTTACGCCACTGCGGTTTGATCGCCTGGCCCACGAAGTCGCGGTAGAACAGCGTGGCCGCGCTCGATGGCCGGTAGTGCGCCACGGCGATGAAACCCTCGTCGGGGGTGGGAATCCACAGCACGATGTCGGCGAAGGCGAGGTCGGCGAGCAGCTGCGCATCGCCCACGAGCATGTGCAACCAATCGACCTCGGCGTCGGTGGAGAGACCCTGGGCATGAACCAAATCACTGAGCGTTGACACCCGTCCAGTCTATGGGGGCGCGACGGCCGGACTCGGTTTTCCACAGAGCAGCGATGCTCTAGACCGACCGGTGGCGCACCTGATTGAGTTGCCCTTCGTCGCTCCTCCCCCACCCGGCGGCACCGTATCCGAACCGACCGTCAGATTTTCTGACGGTCACTCGGCGTGCGCCGGGAGGGCAGTGGTCCTCTCGCCGCGTGCGCCGAGAGATCAAGGAGCCGAATGACACCGCCTTTTCCGAACACGCCGTCCGACTCCCCCACGACAGTCAACACATCCGAATACGACGACCCCCGCGACGTGCCCGCACAAAGTCCAGGCCCGGCGGTCACGGTCAGGGCTCCGACGAGAGCTCGATCCACGGGGGTTCCTGGACGTTCGAGCTCGACGGTCAGCGAACAGTCGGCCGGTCGGGCCCCAGGCGGGGCTCCTCCGTCAGGAGCAACCGCGCGACACGCCTCGGACGTGGCGGCACGCGACATCCGCACACCCGAACCCGTGCTCGAACATCTGGCCCTATCGGCGATCGAGGTGATCGCGGGCGCCCGCGATCTGGAGCAGTTGGGCCGCTGGGTGACGCGCGAGGTCTACGAGCACCTCAGCATCCGCGTGACGATCGCCAGCAGAGCTCGCCGCGTGCGCGGGGCCGTCGGCAAGCGACCCGTGATCCTGGGGACGCGCGTCAGCGCCTTCCGCACCGCGCAGACCGTCGTCGACGGTGTGGTGACGGTCACGATGCGCGACCGCACGCGCGCCGTCGCCCTGCGCATCGAGTGGGAGGGGGGCCGATGGCGCGCGAGTGCAATCCACGTTCTGTAGCCGCCCGCGCGGGCCCTCGGTGACCGTCCTGGCGCCCTCACTCTGCCTCGGTGCCCGCGTAACGCGAAGGGCGCCACCCCCTGAGGAGTGGCGCCCTTCGTGAGCTGGGCCTGCCGGGGCGTCGTCGGAGGACGGGGCGCCGCGCGGCGGGCGTTTACTTCTTCTTGGCCTGGCCGCGACGTTCGGCGCGGTTGGCGGCTGCGGGCGCTGAGCCGGACGACTGCCCGAACGCTCCGCGGGCGCCACCCTTGGGGGCGTCTTGCGGGCGGCTCGGAGCCTCGGCCACCTCGTCACCGTCGGCGGCGGCTGCGGCCTTCTGGCTCTCGGCCTGACGCTGCGCGCGGTTGGTGGCCGCCTTCTCGATCTGACCCTTCTGGTTGCGCACCTCGACCTCGCCCGCGTCGTTGGCGGCGGTGAAGCTGAGCTTCTCCTCTTCGCCGGCGGGGCGCTCGAGTCCCTTGGCCGAGACGGTGGCCGCGATGTCATCGGCAGACGGGCGGTTGACTTCGACCTCGAGGTTGAAGAGGTAGCCGACGGACTCTTCGCGGATCTGACCCATCATCTGCTGGAACATGGCGTAGCCCTCGCGCTGGTACTCGACCAGCGGGTCGCGCTGGGCCATGGCGCGCAGGCCGATGCCGTCCTTCAGGTAGTCCATCTCGTAGAGGTGGTCGCGCCAGCGGCGGTCGATGACCTGCAGCACGACACGGCGCTCGAGCTCGCGCATGGCCTCGGAGCCGAGCTGTTCTTCGCGGCGCTTGTAGGCGAGCTTCGCGTCGGACAAGATCTCGCGCCGCAGGAAGTCGCGGTCGAGCTTGCCCTTGCGGCCGGCCTCGGCCACGACCTCGTCGACCGTGAGGCCGATCGGGTAGAGCGTCTTGAGCTCGACCCACAGGGCGTCGAAGTCCCAGTCGTCGCCGTTGCCGTCGGCCACGTGCACGTCGAGCACCTCGTCGATGACGCTCTCGAGGAACTTCTGCGTGCGTTCGTGCAGATCGTCACCCTCGAGGATGTGGCGGCGGTCGGAGTAGATGGCCTCGCGCTGGCGGTTGAGGACATCGTCGTACTTGAGTACGTTCTTGCGGATCTCGGCGTTGCGCGATTCGACCTGCGACTGCGCACTGCGGATGGCGCGGCTGACGACCTTCGACTCGATGGCGATGTCGTCGGGCACACCGTTGCGGCCCATGAGGGCTTCTGCGGCGCCCGAGTTGAACAGACGCATGAGGTCGTCGGTGAGCGACAGGTAGAAGCGGCTCTCGCCCGGGTCGCCCTGACGGCCGGAACGACCGCGCAGCTGGTTGTCGATGCGTCGCGACTCGTGGCGCTCGGTGCCGAGCACGTAGAGCCCTCCGGCGGCGATGACCTTCTCGGCCTCTTCGCCGACCTCGGCCTTGACGGCCTTGAACACGTCGTCCCACTGGGCTTCGTATTCGTCGGGCGTCTCGACGGGGCTCAGGCCCTTCTGGTTCATCTCCTGAACGGCGAGGAACTCGGCGTTGCCGCCCAGCATGATGTCCGTTCCGCGGCCGGCCATGTTGGTGGCGACGGTGACCGAGCCGAGGCGACCGGCCTGGGCCACGATGGCGGCCTCACGCGCGTGGTTCTTGGCGTTGAGGACCTCGTGCCGGATGCCCTTCTTGGCGAGCAGACGCGACAGGTATTCGCTCTTCTCGACGCTCGTCGTGCCGACGAGGACGGGCTGACCCTTCTCGTGGCGCTCGGCGATGTCTTCGACGACCTGCTGGAACTTCGTCTCTTCGTTCTTGTAGACGAGGTCGGACTGGTCGATGCGCTGCATGCTGCGGTTGGTGGGGATGGCCACCACGCCGAGCTTGTAGGTGGACATGAACTCGGCGGCCTCGGTCTCGGCCGTACCGGTCATGCCGGACAGCTTCTCGTAGAGGCGGAAGTAGTTCTGCAGGGTGACGGTGGCGAGCGTCTGGTTCTCAGCCTTGACGGCCACGCCTTCCTTGGCTTCGATGGCCTGGTGGATGCCCTCGTTGTAGCGGCGACCCATCAGGATGCGACCCGTGTGCTCGTCGACGATCATGACCTCGCCGTTCATCACGACGTAGTCCTTGTCTTTCTTGAACAGGGCGACGGCCTTGATGCTGTTGTTGAGGAACGAGATGAGGGGCGTGTTGGCCGACTCGTAGAGGTTGTCGATGCCGAGGTAGTCCTCGATCTTCTCGATGCCGGGCTCGAGCACACCGACGGTGCGCTTCTTCTCGTCGACCTCGTAGTCTTCGCCGGGCGTGAGCGTCTTGGCGATGCGCGCGAACTCGGTGAACCAGCGGTTGGCCTCGCCCGACGACGGGCCCGAGATGATGAGGGGCGTGCGAGCCTCGTCGATGAGGATGGAGTCGACCTCGTCGACCACGGCGAAGAAGTGGCCACGCTGCACGAGGTCGGCCGACTGCCAGGCCATGTTGTCGCGCAGGTAGTCGAAGCCGAACTCGTTGTTGGTGCCGTAGGTGATGTCGGCCGCGTACTGCTCGCGGCGCTCGACGGGTGTCTGGCCCGAGAGGATGACACCCGTGGTCATGCCGAGCGCGCGGAACACGCGCCCCATGAGCTCGGACTGGTAGGTGGCGAGGTAGTCGTTCACCGTGATGACGTGGACACCCTTGCCTGCGATGGCGTTGAGGTAGGCCGGGAGCGTGGCGACCAGCGTCTTGCCCTCACCGGTCTTCATCTCGGCGATATTGCCGAGGTGGAGCGCGGCGCCACCCATGAGCTGCACGTCGAAGTGCCGCAGACCGAGGGTGCGCTTGGAGGCTTCGCGAACGGCGGCGAACGCCTCGGGCAGCAGGTCGTCGAGCGACTCGCCCTTCTCGTGTCGGCCGCGCAGCTCGGCGGTTTCGTTCTTCAGTTCTTCGTCGGTGAGGTCGGCGAAGTCGTCTTCGAGGGCGTTGACCGCTTTCGCGAGGTTCTCTAGCTTCCTCAGCGTGCGTCCTTCGCCGACTCGAAGAACCTTCTCCAGAATTGAGGCCACGAATTGAACTCCAGTTGTCTCGGTGCGCGTCATGTGCGCCGCGTGATGTTCGATGCCCGAAGGCGCCGATCCCGTCTGCGCGTCGTGCCGTGTGCACGACTGACGTCGGGCAATTCTGCCCGGACCGCACTCTATGTTAGCGGGGTGATCGGTGTGCGCACGCTGTAAATGAGTGAACGCCGCGTGCAGCTCGGATGGCTGCACGCGGCGTTCGGGAAAGCCCGCGCGTTTATGCGCGTGACGGCGTGTGCTCAGGCTCGTTTCTGCGAGGCGCCCGCCTCTTCGTCGAGGCCGATGACGCCGTAGTCCCAGCCTTTGCGTCGGTAAACGACGCTCGGGCGGTCGGTCTTGGCGTCGATGAACAGGAAGAAGTCGTGACCGACGAGTTCCATGCGATCGACGGCGTCGTCGACCGTCATCCATTCGGCCGGGAAGACCTTTTGGCGGATGACGACGGGGCTGTAGTCCTCGGGCTGCTCGTCGTCGACGACCTGTTGCGTGGGCACGGCACCCGTCGCGACGGCCTCGATGATCTCGCCGTCGGCGGGCTGGATGTCGATGCCGCTGAACCCCTCGGCGGCCGCAGCGTGCAGCGAGGTGCGGTGCTTGCCGCGGTGCACCTTGCGGCGGTCTTTCGCGCGGCGCACCTGCTCGATGAGTTTGGCGATGGCCAGATCGAACGCGACGTATTTGTCGGACCCCGAGCTTTCGGCGCGCACGAGCGGGCCGGGGCCGATGAGCGTGAGCTCGACGCGGTCGTCACCCGCGCGACCCGATTTGTCGTTGTGACGCGAGACCTTCACCTCGAAGGCGAGAGCCTTCTCGTTGAGGTGCTCGACCTTCTCGGATTTCTCTTCGACGTAATCGCGAAATCGATCGGTGAGTCCGAGACCTAGTCCGACGATGTTAGTTTCCACAGCGACCTCCTCGATAGGGCGTGCCGCCGGATAGTTCGGGCGGTTCTTCCACGCCTTTGGCCCCACCGTAGTCCCCCTCCACGGAGAAGTCACTGACAGTCTGGCCGGGTTGTGCCAACAGCGAACGAAGCGGCGTGGCGGCGATCACGGCCGCGCACACACGGCGAGCGCCGGCCGCGCGCAGCACCGCAGCGGCTTCTGTGAGGGTTGCTCCGGTCGTGCAGACATCGTCGATCAGGATCACGGTGCGACCACAGACGCGGCGTGTGGTGCGCATGCTCCCCCGCATGTTGGCCGCTCGTTCGTCGGCGTCGAGACCGATCTGGTCGGAGGGTTGGCGCACGTAGGCGAGCGCGGGCGTCGAGCTGTGACCGGTGCGACCGAGCACGCGGTCGACGGGGCGATAGCCGCGGGCCCGGTAGCCGCGTCGCGACGAGGGGACGGGCACGAACAGCACCGGACGGCGTCGCGTGGGGAGGCCATCGCGTTCGCGCACAGCCGCGAGCCAACTCGCTTCAGCGGGAAGGGCGTCGGTGACATCGAGACAGGCCGCCGTGACCGCGGCACCGAGCAGAACCGCGAGGCGCTTGTCGATGACCGTGAAGCCCTCGGTCTTGAAGGCGACGATGGCACGCCTGACCTCGTCGGCGTAGGAGCTGCCCGCGAACACGATCGTGCCGTCGGCGAGCGTGCGCGGCGGAGGCGCCGACCGCGCGGCCCGGCGCAGGCAGGACTCGCAGAGGGGATGGTCGGGCGTCTGGCAGCCCACACAGCTGAGCGGCAGGGCCCACCCGAGGGCAGCAGCGAACGGTGAGTGCCACTCGGGGGCGGGGGTCGAAACAAGATCGGTCATGTCCCGAGCATTCCGCGTGCGAGCATCCACCCCGGACGACACGGGGCGATCTGTGGAGAAGAATGCTCGATCGCGGCTGTGGAGAACGAAACGCTAGTCGGGCGAGCCCATCTGCGTCGCCACGAAGCGGATGCCGTCGGCCACCTGCTGCCACGACGACCCCTGGAAGATCGACAGCTCGCCGTCGGCGTCGAGCGTGCGCAGCTGCCTGGCCGTGTTGCCACCCGCCACCGCGACGGCACCCTCGCTCGAGGGAAGCTGCTCGGACTGGCCGCGCACCGCCTGCTGCACGACCGTGCGCTCGTCGCCCTCGCCCGCCGTCACCGATGCGACCGAGACGCTGTCGACCCAGGTGGCGCCGATGGCCGTTCCCGAACCGATCGTCAGCTCGACGGGTTCTCCCAGCGTGAGCGGCAGGTTCGCGTTGTTGCGCTCGATACCCGCCACGAGCAGGCGGTTCTGCCCGCCGCTCCGCAGAAGAGCCAGCACACGCGTGCCGTCGCGCGACACCTGCAGCGACACGATCTGCGAGGCCTCGGGCCAGCTCGTCACGACGGGGGTCTGCGTGCCGTCTGCGGCGATGGCGTGCACGTCTCCCGGGCGGTCGGCGGGGACGGTCCAGACGTAGCCGAAATTGTCGAGGGCCGGCGCGATGAGGTTGGCTCGTTCATCCACCATGGTCGGTGACGATGCGCCCGAGCGAACGGATGCCACTCCCCCGGCTGTGAGCACCGCGGCCTGCGTCTGCGCCGCATTGACCGTGGCGGCCTTCGGGTTCACCCCCTCGATCTGCGTCGACAACCCTTCGATGCGCTGGATGGCCGACGCGTTCTGGAAACCGAACGTCTTGCCGTCGAAGACGAGGGCTCGCGAGTCGACGCGCGGCGTGGCCACCGTGAGCGTCGGAATCTCTTCGACCGTGCCCGCGATCGAGATCTGCACGGCCGTGATCGACGAGACGCCCGTGAGGCTCGCCGTGACCTGCGCCTGCATGCGTTGCAGCGCGATGGTCTCGGCCTGCAGGGCCTCGCGGTTGAGGTCGATCTCGGCCGTCGTGCCCCGCAGCGGCACCGAATCCTTGCTGAGCGCCGTTCCCTCGGGGAACGCCGTGACGACGGCCTGCTGCAGCCATTCGCTCGGGCCGTCGAGCAGCGCCGTGACGATGCGCGTGCCGGTGGACGCGCGCGACGGGAACCAGCGCAGATCGGGCACGAGGTAGGTCCAGCTCGGGTCGAAGAAGCTGAGCGCGTGGGCGCTGAAGACGCTGTCGAACTTGCTGCGTTCGAGCACGATGCCGTCGGGCACCTCGCTGAGCCGCCACTGCCCGTTGACCTCGGTGAAGTGATAGCTGCGGCTGACGGGCTCGGACGAGGAAGCCTCGCGATATTCGCCGGCCGCGCTGACATCCGCCGTCGCCGTCGTGGTCAGGGCGATCGTGCGCTCGTCGACCGCCGAGTAGAGGCGCTTCGACTGCTCGTCGACCGTGACGCTGGCGTCGGGGTTCCAGTCGACCTTGGCGCCGGGGGCCAGGAACTCGCGCGCGATCTCGTAGTTGTTCAACGGGCTGGATGCCGCCTCGACGAAGCCCTCGAGAATGGCCTGTTGCTCGGCATCCTGTTCGGGGCCCTTCGGCACGAAGAGGAACCCGGGGTCGGTGTCCTCTTGCACGCTCTCGCCCTGTTCGACGGGGCCCTGGCGAGGGATGACCGCGCACCCCGTGAGCACGAGGAGACCCGCGACGAGGAGGGCGAGGATGGAGGGGCGCGGCGAGCGCGACGAGTGCAGGGCGGTCATAGCGTGTTCTCCCGCCGGTAGTCGGCTTCCGAGGGCAGGTCGTGCCCGGGCGATGTGTGTGCCGCCGCGCCCGAGCCGGACGTGGAGGCGGCAACGGAACCGGCTGCCGCGTCAGACGAGACCCCGGCACCCGGAGCGTCGGCGAACGTGGGCGCCGTGCCCTCGGCATCCTCGGGCGGCAGCGGCAGCGGCGACACCGAGTAGGCATGCCCGAATCGACGCGGCAGGGTGAGGCGGAAGCACGTTCCGCGGCCCTCCTCCGACCACAGTTCGAGCGCACCGCCGTGCGATTGCGCATCCTCGAGCGAGATGGCGAGGCCGAGACCCGTGCCGCCGATGGTGCGTTTGCGCGAGGGGTCGGCGCGCCAGAAACGGTCGAAGACGCGGAGCGCGTCGGCTTGCGTCATGCCGAGACCGTAGTCGCGCACCGACAGGGCCACGGCGCGTTCGTTGCTGTCGACCGTGACCACGATGGGGCGACCCTCGCCGTGTTCGACGGCGTTGCCCACCAGGTTGCGCACGATGCGGCGGATGCGGCGCGGGTCGACCTCGACCTCGGAATAGCCGCCCGGTGCCACGAGACGCAGATCGCTGCCCTTCGACTCGGCCAGGCTGCGCATCTCCTCGACGGAGTCCTCGGCCAGGTGCACGAGGCTGACCGACTCTGTTTCGAGCTCGACCGACCCGGCGTCGTAGCGGCTGATCTCGAGCAGATCGCTCAAGAGCAGCTCGAAGCGCTGCGTCTGCGTGTGCAGCAGCTCGGCCGTGCGGGCCGTGGCGGGCGGGAAGTCGTCGCGCTGATCGAACAGCACGTCACCCGCGAGCCGGATGGTGGTGAGCGGCGTGCGCAGTTCGTGTGAGACATCCGAGACGAATCGTTGCTGCACCATCGACAGGTCGGCGAGCTTCTTGATCTGCGCCTGCAGGCTGTCGGCCATGCCGTTGAAGGACCGGGCGAGGGTGGCCAGCTCGTCTTCACCGCGTTCGGGGATGCGCACGGCCAGATCGCCGGAGGCCAGCCGCTCGCTCGTGTCGGCGGCGACGCGGATGGGTGTCACGACGAGTCGCACGACCACCCAGGCCACGGCGCCGACGAGCAGCATGAGGGCGAGCCCGCCCAGGAGGAGCGTGCGCTGCACGAACAACAGGGTCTGCTCGGAGTCGGCCAGGTCGTAGCCGATGTAGATCTCATAGCGCCCGGCCCCCGGCACGGTCACCTCGGAACCCACGATGATGCCAGCGCTCTGAGACCCGTCGTCGCCCGTGAGCGTGGTCGACTGCCACCACTGATCGGTGGCACTCGACCGCACGCTCTCGCGCAGCTGCTCGCTGATGACGTCGCCACCGAGCCGCGCGGCCTCGAAGTCCTGCGGTGCCAGGGGCGTCGATTCCTGACCGGGCGCGCGGTAGCCGGCGATGAGCTGCGACGAGGATGCCTGGGCGATCTCGGTGCGCGCCGAGATCATGAGGTCTTGTACCGCCGCTTTGTCTTCGGCGTTCGACGAGTCGAGGATGCGCTGGGCCGACGCCACGGCTCGGTTCGACTCGGCCAGGACCTGGTTCAGGCGCGACTGGAACAGGTCGTTGCCGATCGAGAACGACATGTACATGCTCGTGACCAGGACGGCCAGGAAGGCGAGCACGAACGTGATCGCCACGGTGCGGAACTGCAACGATCGGCGCCACGTCGCGACGATGGACGTCGGCCACGTGCGCCACGCGCGGAAGAACGTGGCCGCTCGCTCAGTGCCGGTCCGCGCGGGGCCGGGCTGCGCTGGGCCGGGCTGCGCCGAGCCGATTCGCGCCTGTCCGGTTTGCGCCCGTCCGGTCTGAGACATGGGGGTTCGGTCAGGCCACGGAGCCGGCGCGATAGCCGACGCCGCGCACCGTCATGACGATTTTGGGGTTGTCCGGATCGAGCTCGACTTTGGCGCGCAGGCGCTGCACATGCACGTTGACGAGGCGCGTATCGGCCTTGTAGTGGTAGCCCCAGACCTGCTCGAGCAGCATCTCGCGCGTGAACACCTGCTGCGGTTTCGACGCGAGCGCGAGCAGCAGATCGAATTCGAGCGGGGTCAGGCCGATGGTCTGGTCGCCGCGGCGCACCTCGTGGCCCGAGACGTCGACCGTGACATCCCCCACCGTGATCGACTCGTTGGTCTCGGTTGGTGCCGGGCGCAGGCGCGTGCGGATGCGGGCCACCAGCTCTTTGGGGTTGAACGGTTTGACGATGTAGTCGTCGGCGCCCGATTCGAGGCCCTTCACGACATCCGCCGTATCGGATTTGGCTGTCAGCATGATGATGGGTACGCCCGACTCGCTGCGGATGCGGTTGCACACCTCGATGCCGTCGATTCCGGGCAGCATGAGGTCGAGCAGCACCAGGTCGGGTTTGGTGCGGTGGAAGGCCTCGACGGCTTCGTCGCCGTCGGCACAGAACTCGGGGTCGAAACCCTCGGTCCGCAACACGATGCCGATCATCTCGGCCAACGCGGTGTCGTCGTCAACCACCAAGATTCGTGCGCTCATTCGCCTCGTTCTCGTTTCGCCTGCACGCGTGTACGCGCCGCAGTTGGGTGACTCGCCCCGATAAGGCGAGTGGTCGTCGAGTCATCCTAACGGCGGACGCTGAGGGGGCGCAGTCCGATCGATGGTAAACCGGGCCGACACTATGACAGCATGGTGGAAAGACCCTGTCCGTGAGCGGTGAGGATTCGCTGGATGACCAACGACGATGGATGGCGCTCACCCGGCGCCGATGCGAACGCCAACGGTTCCGCCGGAAGGCGGGGCGACGATGCTCCCCCGCGCTATGGGGAGCGTCTGCCGGAGGGGCAGGCTCCGCAGCCGTACGGGCAGCAGCCGGCCGGCCAGCAGCCCCAATACGGGCAGCCCGGGCCTTACGGTCAGCAGCAGCCGTTCGGCCAGCCGCAATACGGACAGCAGCAGCCCTACGGCCAGCAGTACGGCCAGCAGCCGTTCGGCCAGCAGCCGCCCTTCGACCCGAACAACCCCTACGGGCAGCAACCGTTCGGTCAGCAGAACCAGGGCTGGGCTCCCCCGCCCAAGCCCGGCCTGATTCCGCTGCGCCCCCTCTCGTTCGGCACCCTCATCGGGGCGCCGTTCCAGACGCTGCGTCGCAACCCGAAGACGACCTTCGGCAGCGCCCTGCTCATCACGGGTGTCACGACCATCGTCACGCTGCTCATCGTCGGCCTGGTCAGTTACTTCGCCTTCGCACGCATCTCGCAGGCGAGCTACGAAGACCGCGACACCATCGCGGCCGGCGCGCTGCTGCAGGTCGTGCTCGCAAGCCTGATCCCCCTGCTGCTGACGATCGCGGGCGCCGTGTTCCTGCAGGGCGTCATCGTCACCGAGGTGGCCCGCGCCACGCTCGGCGAGAAGCTGCGTCTCGGCGAGGCCTGGAAGGCGACGTGGCCGAGGTTCTGGCCGCTCGTCGCCTGGACGCTCGTCGCGTCGCTCGCCATGATGCTCGCGATCGGCCTGCTGATCGGCCTCATCGTTCTGCTCGTGTCGCTCGGCGGCGGTTTCGTCGGGGCCTCCGTCGCGGTCGGCATCCTGGGTTTCCTCGTTCTCATCGCGGCCGTCTTCTGGCTGTCGACGAAGCTGGCGCTGGTGCCGAGCGGCATCGTGCTCGAACGCCTGGGCTTCGCGGCCGCCATTCGACGCTCGTGGTCGCTGACCACCGGCTACTTCTGGAAGACGCTCGGCATCCAGCTGCTCGTCGCCTTCATCGTGGGCACCGTCAGCCAGGTCGTCACCACGCCCGTCTCGGTCATCTTCTCGGTCGTGGCGGGATCGCTCGACCCGACCGGTTCCGCGATCACCGACAACAACATCACCACGATCGTCGTGCTCTACATCGTGCTGGCGCTGCTGTCGATCATCACGTCGTCGGTGACCGCGGTGGCCCAGAGCGCCACGACCGCACTCATCTACATCGACCTGCGCATGCGCAAAGAGGGACTCGACCTGCAGCTCATGCGGTTCGTCGAGCGACGCGAGCGCGGCCAGGCATCCGATGCCGAGAACCCCTACGACTTCGAGGGCGCCGCGCGTCAGCCTCAGCAGGCGGGCCAGCAGCAGGGCTACCCCGGTGGCGGCCCCGGCAGCAACGCGGGCCCTGGCACCTGGGGCGGTAACGGGGCGTGATCGGGGGCATCGTCGTGGGGGCCGGCAGCGATGCGACGGCAGCACTGACCCGGGTTTCGACCTGGGCTCGGGATGTCGCGCTCGAGGTTCCGGTCGACCCCGACGCGCCCGAAGCCAAACGCCTGCTGCTCGAGGAGCTCTCGAAACCGGGCTATGCCGAGGCCCAGCCGAGCCTCTTCGACCGCATCTCGCAGGGCATCTGGGAGTGGCTGATGTCCCTCTTCACCGGGGGCGGCGGAACCCCAGACGGATTGGTGCCCGCCATCGTCGTGACCATCGTGCTCGTTGCGATCGTCGTGGCGCTGCTCATCTGGGGCGTGCCGCGCCTGAACCGCCGCAGCTCGGCCGAGCCCGGTGTTTTCGCCGCCGAAGATGCCCGGGATGCTCGGCAGATCCGGGCCGACGCCGAACGCGCCGCCCAGGCCGGCGACTGGGGGCTCGCGATCGCCGAGCGGTTCCGGGCGCTGGCCCGGAGCCTATCCGAGCGCACCATCGTGACCGTCACGCCCGGCACCACGGCGCACGAGGTCGCCGCGCGGGCCGCGACATCCTTCCCGGCCTTCTCCGACCAGCTGGCCCACACCGCGCGGTCCTTCGACGAGGTGCGGTACCTCGGCGAACCGGGCACGGCCGAGCGCTATGCGGACATCGCGCGACTCGATGACGATCTGGCGGGCCAGGCGCCCGTCGGGTTCGACGCCGCGCCCGTCGACGCAGCCTCCGTGGCGGGAGGCCTGCGATGACGATGCCGACCAGCTCTTCCTCATCCGTGGCGGCGCCGGGCTCTGGCGCCGATTCCCCGGCCCAAACCCCAACCGTTCGGCAGTTCTTTCGCCGCAACACCTTCTGGATCCTGCTCGGCATCGTGGCACTCGGCGTCGTGCTGCTGTCCGCCGTCCTGCGGGGCGGCGCGACGGGCACCAGCATCCCGCTCGCGGCCGACTCCCCCGCGCCCGACGGCGCCAAGGCCGTGATCGAGGTGCTGAAGAAGCAGGGCGTGACCGTGCACGTGGCCGACACTGCATCCGAGGCCGATGCCGTGCTCGCCGAGAACCCGGGGGCAACGCTCGCCGTCTTCGACGACTCGGGCTACCTCGACGACGACCGGCTCGCCGAGATCGTCTCCGAGGCCGGACGCACCGTGCTGATCGCGCCCGACTTCGGCATGTTGCAGGCTGTCGCGCCGAGCGTGCGGCTGGCCGGTTCCCCGGATGCGGACGACGAGGCGGCCGACACACCCGACGCCTCGTGCACCGTGCCCGCGGCCGAGCGAGCCGGCAGCATGGCATCCGGCCTCTCGTTCGGCATCGACGACGACACGAGCATCGGATGCTTCCCCAACGGCCCGGCCGGCGCCGAAAGCTACCCCCTCATCGTGACGAGCGACGGCATCAGCATCGTGGGTCCCCGTGCCGTTTTCGACAACGAGCACATCGTGCAGCGCGGAAACGCCGCCCTGGCCCTCAACCTGCTGGGCGAGGCCGACGACCTGGTCTGGTATCTGCCGACCCCCGCCGATCTCGAGGCGAACGGCCCGCCCACACTGCAGGCCCTGACCCCCGACTGGTTGGTGCCCGCCACCTCGCTTCTCGCGATCACGGCCCTCGTCGCCGTGTTCTGGCGCGGCCGCCGCTTCGGCCCCCTCGTCGTCGAAGACCTGCCCGTGACCGTGCCCGCCGGGGAGACCCGCGAAGGTCGTGCCCGGCTCTACCAGCGCAGCTCGGCGCGTGGGCGCGCCGTCGACGCGCTCCGCATCGGTACGACCGGTCGCATCGCCGCCCGCCTCAAACTGCCCCGTTCGTCGTCGGCCTTCGAGGTCGCCGATACGGCGGCCGCCACTCTCGGGCGGCATCCATCCGAGATCCGGGCCATCCTGATCGACGCACAACCCGCCTCGGACCGCGACGTCGTCGCGCTATCCGACCGCCTGAACGACCTCGAACGCGACATCCGCCACGCCACCGACCCTCTTGGGAGGAATTCATGACCGACGCCACTTCGCCGTCCCGCCCCACCGACGACGACCTGCGCCAACGCCTGCAGGCCGTTCGCCTCGAGGTCGGAAAGGCCGTCGTGGGCCAGGATGCCGCCGTGACGGGCCTCATCATCGCTCTCCTGGCCCGGGGGCACGTGCTGCTCGAGGGTGTGCCGGGCGTGGCCAAGACGCTGCTCGTGCGCTCGCTGTCGACGGCGCTGCAGCTCGACACGAAGCGCGTGCAGTTCACGCCCGACCTCATGCCGGGCGATGTGACGGGTTCGCTCGTCTACGACGCCAAGACGGGCGAGTTCGAGTTTCGCGAGGGCCCGGTGTTCACCAACATCCTGCTCGCGGACGAGATCAACCGCACGCCCCCGAAGACGCAGTCGGCACTGCTCGAGGCCATGGAGGAGCGACAGGTGTCGGTCGACGGTCTCGCGAAACCCGTGCCGACGCCATTCCTGGTCGCCGCCACACAGAACCCCATCGAATACGAGGGCACCTATACGTTGCCCGAGGCACAGCTCGACCGCTTCCTGCTGAAGCTCGTGCTCGACCTGCCCGAACGCGACACCGAGATCGAGGTGCTGCGCCGCCACGCCGCGGGCTTCAACCCGCGCGACCTCGCGGGTGCGGGCCTGCGCGCCGTGCTCTCGCCCGCCGACCTGGTGGCCGCCCAGTCGGCCGCCGCGGCCACGGGCGTCTCGACCGATGTGCTCGGCTACGTCGTCGACCTCGCGCGCGCCACACGACGCAGCCCCTCGGTGCGGCTCGGCGTGAGCCCCCGCGGAACCACGGCCCTGCTGGCCGCCGCCAAGGCCTGGGCCTGGCTCACGGGCTACCCCTCGCTCACGCCCGACCACGTGCAGGCCATGGTGTTGCCCGTGTGGCGGCACCGCCTGCAGCTGCGCCCCGAGGCCGAACTCGAGGGCGTCGGCACCGACACCATCCTGCGCCAGGTGCTGCAGCAGGTTCAGGTTCCGATCTAAATGGCTATCACCGGCCGCCTCGTCTGGCTCACGGCGCTCGGGCTCGTGCCCGTCGTCGTGCTCGGACAGGCCACGGGCGAACCGGGCCTGCTGCTCGGCGCGTGGCTCGTGCTCGTCGTCGTTCTGCTCGCCATCGACCTGGCCGCCGCGGCATCCCCGCGGAAGACCTCGCTCGAGCGGCGCCTGCCCGAGCGCGTGCGACTCGGTGAGGCCGTCGACACCGAGCTGCTCGTCACGAACACGGGTGGCCGCACGTTGCGCGTGCGCGTGCGGGACGGATGGCAGCCCTCGGCGGGTGCGCCCGGCACCCGGCCGCGCCTCAGCATCCCGGCCGGCGAGCGCCGACAGATCCTCAGCCGGTTGACGCCCACGCGCCGCGGCGAACGACACGTCGAAACCGTGACGCTGCGCAGCTACGGACCCCTCGGCCTGGCCGCGCGCCAGGTGACCCTGCGCGCCCCCGGCACCCTGCGCGTGCTTCCGCCCTTCAACGCGCGCAAACACCTGCCATCGCGGCTGGCCCGCCTGCGCGAACTCGACGGGTCGACGAGCGTCATGGTGCGCGGCGCCGGAACCGAGTTCGACTCCCTGCGCGAGTACGTGCGCGGTGACGATGTGCGCTCGATCGACTGGCGCGCGACCGCCCGCCGGCAGGATGTCGTCGTGCGCACGTGGCGGCCCGAACGCGACCGCCGCATCGTGATCGTCATCGACTCAGGCCGCACCTCGGCCGCGCGCATCGCCGACGAACCGCGCATCGACACGGCCTTCGAATCCTCCCTGCTGCTCGCGGCCCTGGCCTCGAAGGCGGGCGACCGCGTCGACGTGCTGGCCTTCGACCGCCGGGTCAGGGCGCGCATCCAGGGGGCGACGGGCGCGGCCCTGCTCTCGCGCATGGTCGATGCTCTAGCTCCCGTCGACCCCGAGCTGATCGAGACCGACTGGGCGTCCGTCCCCGGTGAGATCCGGCAGATCACCAACCAGCGGGCGCTCGTCGTGCTGCTGACGACGATCGAAGCGCCCGCCGCATCCCGAGGGCTGTTGTCGATGTTGCCTCAGCTGACCCGCCGCCACCGCGTGATCGTCGCCTCGGTCACCGACCCCGAAGCGCTGGATGCCGCAGCCTCCCGCGCCACACTCGACGACGTCTATCGTGCCGCTGCAGCCGAACGCCAGTTGCTCGACATCGAACGCGTGCGCACCGCGCTCACCCAGGTGGGAGCCCAGGTCGTCACGGGATCGCCCGAGGATCTGCCGCCCGCGCTGTCGGACCTGTACCTGCAGCTGAAGGCATCCGGCCAGCTGTAGGACTCGCCTAGGCCGCGTAGATGCGGTCGGCGCCCGCCTCGAAGGCCGACAGGTCACCCGTCTCGCCCGCCCGCACCGCGCGGCGGCCGAGAATCAGCATGTAGGCGAGGAACGCCGCCAGCGCGAGCGCCCCGATGCCGATCTTCACGGGCCACGGCCACGGCTGCGGCGTGACGAACCCCTCGATGATGCCCGACACGAACAGCGACAGCACGAGCCCGATCACGACCGTGAACATGGAACGGGCCTGGCGCGCGAGCGACACCGCGCGAGGCAGGCCTCCGGGCGCCACCCAGGCCCAGAAGATGCGCAGCCCGGCCGCCGCGGCCACGAAGACGCTCGTGAGCTCGAGCAGCCCGTGGGGCGCGATGTAGAGGAAGAACGTGTCGGCCTCGCCCTGGCTGAACAGCACGGCGGATGTCGTGCCGAGGCCCTGGGCGTTCTGCAGGATGATGTAGGGCACCCAGATGCCCGTCACGCCGAAGGCGATGCACTGCGCGGCGATCCAGGCGTTGTTCGTCCATACCTGGCCCGCGAAGGACGCTGCCGGGTTCTCGGAGTAGTAGTTGATGAACTCGTCGTTCGCGATCTTCTGCAGCTGCGCGTCGGTGCCGAAGTTGGCGAGCACCTGCGGGTCGTTGAGCACCCAGAACGACCAGAGCGCCGCGACGGCGACCGTGACGATCGCGACGATGAGCGTGAGCCAACGCAACTGGTAGAGCGCGGCGGGCAGCTGCACGACGAAGAAGCGTGGCAGCTGGCTGAGCACGTTGCTGGATGCCGCGGTGAACCGCATGCGGGCCCGCGACAGCGAGACGCTCAACCGGGCCCCTTGCACGCTCGATCCGGCGACGCTGGCGATCTGCGAGAGCTGCGTGGCCCCGGCCTGGTAGTGCTCGATCAGCTCGTCGGCTTCGGCACCGCTGAAGGACCGCTTCGCGCCGAGGGCGTCGAGTCGGTCCCACTCCTGGCGGTGGGCGGCGGTGTAGGCATCCAGATCCATCTGCTTAGATACTATGCATGTCGGCGTCGAGTTACACCCCCGGGGGCGGGTCCCGCTCGCGCGTCGATCCCGGTTCCGAGCTCATCACGGGCGAGGCCGTCGCCCTCGAGGTGCGGCCGACGGGCTTCATGCTGCGGGCCGTCGGCGATATCGTCGATGTTCTCGTGAGCGGTCTGCTGCTGCTCGGCGGGTTCCTGCTGCTCGGCGCGGCGGGCATGGCCGTCGAGCTCGACCAGGCCGCCGTGGCCGCACTGTCCTCGGTCATCCTCGTCACGTCGACGGTCATCGTGCCCTGCGTCGTCGAGACGGTCACGCACGGTCGCTCGCTCGGGCGCCTCATCGTCGGCGCGCGCATCGTGCGGGATGACGGGGGCGCCGCCTCGTTCCGCCATGCGCTCATCCGAGCCCTTGTCGGGTTCTTCGAGATCTACCTCACGTTCGGCGGTGTCGCCGCGATCACCGGTCTGCTCTCGGAGCGTTCGAAACGCCTCGGCGATCTGCTCGCCGGCACCTACTCGCAGCACGAACGTGTGCCGCGCATCCCCGACCCGGCCCTCGGCCTGCCGCCCCAGCTCGCCGGCTGGGCTCCGCTTGCCGACGTGGGCCGCTTGCCCGATCCCCTCGCCCGCCGCGTGGCGCAATACCTGCGTGAGGCCCATAAGCTGACCCCCGAGTCGCGCGCCCGCCGCGGCTACGAGTTGGCGGCCGAGACCTCGGCCTATGTCTCCCCCGTGCCTCCTGTGGCCCCGGAGATCTTCCTCGCGGGCGTCTCGGCGCTGCGCCGTGACCGCGAGTTCGCCGCCCTGCAGCTCGAGAAGCAACGCCTGGCGCGCCTCGAACCGGCCCTGCGCGGCCTGCCGCACGACTTTCCCGACCGCTGAGCCCCTGAACGACGAACGGGCGCCCGGCTCACAGCCAGACGCCCGTTCCCCTCACGATCGCTTAGTAGCGGTAGTGGTCGACCTTGTACGGCCCCTCGACCGACACGCCAATGTAGGCGGCCTGCTCGGGGCTCAGCTCGGTGAGTTCGACACCCAGCGCGTCGAGGTGCAGGCGCGCGACCTTCTCGTCGAGGTGCTTCGGCAGCACGTAGACGCCGATCGGGTAGTTGTCGTTCGACACCCACAGCTCGATCTGCGCGAGCACCTGGTTGGTGAACGAGTTGCTCATGACGAACGACGGGTGGCCCGTGGCATTGCCGAGGTTCATCAGGCGACCCTCTGACAGCACCAGGATGCTGCGGCCGGTCGGCAGGCGCCACTCGTGCACCTGCGGCTTGATCTCGACCTTCTCGACGCCCTCGATCTTCTCGAGGCCCGTCATATCGATCTCGTTGTCGAAGTGGCCCACGTTGGCGACGATGGCGAGGTGCTTCATCTCGAGCATGTGCTCGGGGCGGATGACGCCCAGGTTGCCCGTGCCGGTCACGAAGATGTCGACCTCGGACACGACCGATTCGAGGCGCGCGACCTGGTAGCCATCCATGGCCGCCTGCAGCGCGCAGATGGGGTCGACCTCGGAGACGATGACGCGCGCACCCTGGCCGCGCAGCGCCTCGGCGGCACCCTTGCCCACGTCGCCGTAACCCACGACGAACGCGACCTTGCCGCCGATGAGCACGTCGGTGGCGCGGTTGAGGCCGTCGGGAAGCGAGTGGCGGATGCCGTACTTGTTGTCGAACTTCGATTTCGTGACCGAGTCGTTGACGTTGATGGCGGGGAAGAGCAGCTCGCCGTTGCGCGCCAGCTCGTAAAGGCGGTGCACACCCGTGGTGGTCTCTTCGGTGACGCCCTGCAGCTCGGCCGCGACCGTGGTCCAGCGGTCGGTCGACGTGGCGAGCGAGCGGCGCAGCAGGCCGAGGATGACCGAGTACTCATGGCTGTCGGCATCCGTCGTCTCGGGCACGGCGCCCGCGAGCTCGAATTCGCGACCCTTGTGCACGAGCAGCGTGGCGTCGCCGCCGTCGTCGAGGATGAGGTTGGGGCCTGTGAAGTCGGCGCCCTGGGCGGAGGCTTCGGCGCTCCAGTCGAAGATGCGGTCGGTGCACCACCAGTACTCGTCGAGCGTCTCGCCCTTCCACGCGAAGACCGGAACACCGGCGGGCTCGGCGGGCGTTCCCGTCGGGCCGACGGCGATGGCCGCGGCGGCCTCGTCTTGCGTCGAGAAGATGTTGCAGCTGGCCCAGCGCACCTGCGCGCCCAGCGCGACGAGGGTCTCGATCAGAACGGCGGTCTGCACGGTCATGTGCAGCGAACCGGCGATGCGGGCGCCGGCGAGGGGCTGCGAGGGGCCGAACTCCTCGCGCAGGGACATCAGGCCCGGCATCTCGTTTTCGGCGAGGCGGATCTGGTGGCGGCCGGACTCGGCCAGCGAGATGTCGGCGACTTTGAATGCGGGGCTCGTGGCCACGTCGGGGGTTGCGATGCTCATTGTCTTATTCTCGCATCGACGCATGGCGTATGACGGACCACCCCTGGGGAACACTCAGGCGGTCGGCGTGCAGCGCGCACAGGTCGTAGCTGTGCGGGTCTGGCGTGAGGCCGAGCGGACCGACGACGACCAGGGAATCGGAATAGTCGTAGGTGAGCGTGGCGACGGCCGGGCGGCGGCATCCCACCTTGGTGCAGAGTCGTTCGGTCACAGTCAGACAGCGTACAAGTTGGCGGCCGGGCTGTGCCTGACAGCGGCCTACACTGGATGCATGGCCAGACGAACCCGGGGAAGCTCCTACCCCGAGCGCAACGCCTCACAGCGCGCGGTGCGACACGACCGACACGGGCGATCGGGCCGCAGTGCCGTCACGGGGCCGCACCTGCCCATGCTGCAGAACCGGCTCGACCTGTTCGATTCGACCGTCGCGTCGACCGCCGAATTCTTGCGCGGCTCCTGGCCCGAAGAGCTGTCGAGCGTGCGCTACGAAGTCGCGCCCATGCCCGCCGAGGCGCCCGAGGGCGGTGGAGTCCCCCGCTGGGCCACCTTCCCGGCGGCCCGACGCATCGTGCTGTACCGGCTGCCCATCCAGCGGCTCAGCCGCCTGCACCGCGATGACGAGCTGCACCAGCGCATGATGATCGAGAGCTGCGTGTTCCGCGCAACGGCCGAGTTGCTCGGCCGCGACCCGTGGGATCTCGGGCCCGAGCGGTTCCGATTCCTCTAAAGAGGCATCCGCTCGAGGCGAGCTCGGATTCAGCGCACGTACACCGTGACGGTGTCGGCGGCCGGGTTGGTCGGCGCGATCGAGAAGCCCGCGATTCCGCGGTCACCCGAGTAGACGACGCGTCCGAACGCTCCGACGGCTCCCGTCAGCGTGTAACCCGAGTTCTCCGTCAGCGGCACGGTCACGGCGGTGCCGGGCATGACGGTCAGCGAGCGGTTCTCGCCCCCGCCATCCAGCGTCGCGTCGAGCGCCGTCGAGCCGGGGTTCGAGAGGTGCAGCACGGGGCTCTGCCCGGCCGGAACGGCGAACGAGGCGGCTGCGCCCAGGGCATCCGATGCCGGCGACCACGCGAAGTCGCTCTTGTCGCCCGCGACGGCGGTCGATCGCCCGGCCGCCACGAGCGGCTGCGTCGACGTGAGAACGATGGTGTAGTTGCCCGGGTCGAGGCTCGCGAGGTTGATCTCGCCGGCCGACTGGTGCGGCACCGTGACGCTGAGCGGCGCCGGCGCGTTCTGGTCGTCGCCCTCGCCGATGAAGTTGAGCGCCACGTCGGCGTCGTCCTCCCCCGGCACGAAGACACGGATGACTGGAGCCTGATCGTCGTAGGCGTCGTCGTTCGCCGTGGCGGGGATATCGCCCGGAACCACGAAGCCCGGAATCGTCACCTCGGTGCGCGGGGCGACGGTCGCGCCCGCCCAGTCGACGCCCGTGGGGGTCAGGCCGCGCACGACCGACTGCTGGATGACGGCGCTCACCTGTCCGCCGCGCGTCGTCACGTGCACGACGGGCATGACCACGTTGGGCGCGAAGGCCGCGAGCGAGAAGACCTTCTGCTGACCGGTCTGCACGATGATGCCCTGCGAACCGGGCGCCTGGATGGGGCCGTCCTCCCCCGAGAACTCGAGGTCGACGACGGCATCCTGGGCGGTGGGGTTCGTGAGCACGAGCAGGCTGGTGCGCCCGACCTCGGTCGAGCCGGCGACGACCCAGCTGTTGGCGGACGGTTCGGCGCAATCGGCGGCCGCGGCCCCGAAGACGTTCTCCTGGTCGGCGAATTGCGATTGCGCGCCCGCGAGGAGAGCCGCGGCATCGGAGCTGTCATCGGTGGGTGCCGTGAGCCGCAGCGGCAGACCCGAGGCATCACCGGACGTGTTGTCGGGCGAGGCCAGGGGCTCCTGCGCGGCGTCGCGGCCCGAGAGCGTGGTGGTGGCGGCCCCGATGGACTGCACGGCGGCGAGGGCCGTGTCGGTCGAGGCGAGCTGCAGCAGAGGCCCGGCGCAGGCGCGCAGCTGACTGGCGCCCTCGGGCGTGACCGAGGTGCGCGGGGCTTCGCGGCCGAGGTCGGGCAATTGCACCGTTCCTGCGGCGAAGATGGCGGCTCCGGCCAGCGCGAGGCCGACGACGCCCGAGACGATGCGGCCGCCAACGGCTGCCGCGCGACGTGTGTTAGCCACGGGTGTGCTCCTCTCGCTCGGCGGTTCGGTCTTCGCCGGAGTGTTGCGTCGTCTTCTCGTCGGTGTCGGGCAGATCCTCTGCGGCGACTTCGATAGGTTCCGGATGCTGCGTTCCCGCGGCCGTCACGCCCACCTCGGTCGCATCCACGGCGGGTTCCTTGGCCCGGCGGCGACGACGCTCGGGCCGGATGCGGTCGCGGCGACCGACCGTGCGGGGCGTCGACTCGGTGGCGCGGCGCGAGGCGGCGGTCGGGATGGAGAGCAGCAGGGCGATGAGGAACACGACGCCCGTGCCGATGAGTACGACGTTCGACCAGAGCGGCGTCGTCTCGGGCGCCGGACCCGTCGAGGCCTCGCCGTCGTTGCGCCACAGCATGCCGCGGCCAGTTTCGCCCACGTGAGCCAGCTGGGCGTTGCCGTCGAGGGCCGAGATCGCGCGCACGCGCAGCTCCTCGGAACGGGTGGTCGCCGATTCACCGCGGTTGGTGGCGGGCGGCGCGACGAGGATGAAGCGGATGCCGTTCTCCTCGAGGCCCGCCTGCAGGTCGTAGCCCGACTGCGACACCAGGTTGCCCGCAAGAGTGGCCAGGCGCAGATCGTCGTCCTCGACCACGGGGTCGGTGCTGACGATCGTGGACTGTCGGTCGAGGGTCTCCCCCGCACCGCGCACGAGCTGGGCGGCGAGCCCGCCGTCGGGCTGGGGCGTGAGGATGAGCGTTCCGGCGCGCGGCTCCTGGGCGGCGGCCGCGGCCACGTAGGCCGGCAGGGTGCGTCCGTCGGTGCGCTGCACGACCGACGTGCCGAGGGCGCCCGCGGCGACCAGCGGCACGGCCACCGCGGCGAGCATGAGCGCCGAGACGACGGCGGGCGCGCGGCCCGCGCGACGCAGGCTGTCGAGGCCCACGACGGCCGCCCCGACGAGGCCGATCCAGTAGAGGCTGAGCGCGGGACCGGCCCACACCGAGGTGTTGAACGACCCGACGAACGTGAGCATGAGGTGCGAGGCGCCGACCGCCGTGACCAGGCCGAGCAGGCCGACGAAGAGGAGAACGGCCGCGCGCACGCTGCCGGGCAGGAAGAGCGCCGCGAGGGCGAGCAGGGCGAGGGGCGCGAGCAGCACGGGCACGAGGATGTGCAGCACCTCGGCGGGGAGCCCGAGGGACTGGCCGAACGCGAGCCATCCGCCCTCGTCACCGGCCGGGAAACCGAGCGCGAGCTGCCATCCGGTGGGCTTCGGACCGACGATGGGCAGGCCCGGGTCGGCCAGCAGACGCAGCCAGTTGCCGCCCACGATGCCCTGCTGCCACACGAGCGGGGCGAACAGGGCGGCGGTCGGGATGATGGTCCACACGACGCGCACGATGGCCTTGCGCGACAGCACGAGCGCGAGAACCCACAGCACGACCATGGCGGGGGCGAGCGAGGGCGCCGCGGCGACGGTGGCCGCGAGCAATAGCGAGGCCGTGCCGGCGGAGGCCCACGAGCGTGCCACGACGGCTCCGACATAGAACAGCCAGGGCAACAGCAGGTGCACGAGCACGGCGGCCGGGCGGCCGTCCGCGAGCGACGAGAGGAACGTGGGCGCGAGCGTCCAGACGATGGCCGCGAAGATGCGGTAGCCGCTGCGCTCGGTGAGGCGCGTCGCCGCGAACCATGCGCCGAGCGTGGCGAGCGGGAAAGCGAGCAGCCACAGCAGCACGAGCGCGTAGGAGGGCTCCCAGAACGTGATCGATCCGAGCACCGCGAGCACGGCCGAGAACGGGTCGGCCGCACCGACGAAGCCGAGGCCGATATCGCGCCAGCCATAGCCGATGTGCTGCCAGAGCTGGGGCACCTGCTCCGACAGTGGCAGGAGGCCGCCACCCTGCAGAGCAGTCGCGGGCAACAAGGAGAAGAACGCGATGACACCGGCGAGAGCGGAGGCGAGCACGACCCACGCCGCTCCCCCGGAGAAGAAGCGCAGCTCGCTGCGTTCGACCGTGTAGACGACCTGGCCGGCCTCGCGGCTGAGGCGTCGACGACGGCGCACCTCGGCGAAGGGCAGGCGGAGCGGTTGCACCGACGACCATCCGACCGTCTTGGAATTCTTCAGGCGTTTGCGAGCCGCGAGGACCTTCGTGCCGCCGAAAGCCGTGACGAACGCGGCCGCGAGCTCGCCGCCGACGAACTCGGGGGTCTTCGAGAGGAGGCGCCAGATGGCGCGCAACACGGCGAGTGGAACGAGGCTCAGCCAGTGCAGCCACACGACGGCGGCGGGCGCGTAGACGAGGCGGCGGTGCAGCTGCGCAGTGCGGGCGGCTCGGGCGCGGCGACGGCGGGCGTGCGCGCGCTTCGAGCGATTCGGGCCCGCGACACCGTCGCCGGCCGTGAGGATGACCGCGTCGGGCACGAGCGCGACGCGGTGCCCGGCGAGGCGCACGCGCGTGGAGAAGTCGAGGCCATCGTCGGTCGTGGGCAGGCCGGGGTCGAAGCCGCCGACCTCGTCCCAGACGCGGTGGCGGACGAGGAGGCCCGCGGGTGCGGCGCCGAGCACATCGCTCGCGGTGTCATGCTGACCCTGGTCGAGTTCGTTCTCGACCAATTCGACCGTCGTGCCAAAGGGGGTCATCGACTGGCCGAAGGAGACGAGCGTCGAGCCGTCGGGCCAGTCCACGTTCTTGGGGGCGGCGACGGCGACCGAGGGCGACACCTCGAGCGATCCGACCAGGCGCGCCAGGGCATCCGGTTCGGGGGCCGTGTCTTGCGCGAGCAGCCAGAGGAAGTCGTCGTCGGAGGCGGGCGGCTCGGCAACGCGCAGCCCCGCGGCGACCGCCTGGCCGAACGACAGACGGTCGTTCGACGTGACGATGCGGTCGGGCACGGCGCGGCGCACGAGCTCGAGTTCGGCCTCGGGGGTGGCGCACGCGACGACGATCACGGTGTCAGGCCGGCGGGTCTGCGCCGCGAGGGCGTCGAGGGTACGCCGAAGGTGCCGCTGGTCGTCGGCGGGGTCGTGTGCACGGGGGGACGCGGTGGGACCTGTTCCGTCGTGGACGACGATGATCGCTGTTACTCGGGGAGACATCGGCTCAACCCTAAGCTCGCGTTCTTGCTGCGCCCGTCAGGCGCGGTGGCGTGGCTCACATTCGGCCACGAGCCGACGTCGGGGTGTTAGCCCGCGCGCTTCTTGAGTTTGCGACGCTCGCGCTCCGAGAGGCCGCCCCAGATGCCGAAGCGCTCATCGTTTTCGAGAGCGTATTCGAGGCACTGCGAGCGCACTTCGCAGCTCGAGCAGATGCGCTTGGCATCGCGTGTGGAGCCGCCCTTTTCGGGGAAGAAGGCTTCGGGGTCGGTCTGCGCGCAGAGCGAGTCCGTCTGCCACGCGAGGGCGTCGTCCTCGACGGGCTTGCGCACCCCGGGAACGCCGAGCTGAACGGGATCGACGAACCAGTCGTCGGGGACGCCAGCGCGATACTCGGGTGCCATGGCTGCCCCTTTCTGGTGAAAATCCCCTATGCACCGACCGGTGCCTCGACATAATTACACCGTTGTCATTACCCTGCCGTCAAGTCGCGGATAGTAAACCCTCAAGTTCGGATGGAGAGTTGTTGAGGGTTTCTCGGCGTGTCGCGGCCCGGATGCCTCTCGCGAGACATCCGAGCACGACTCGTTATTCGGCGGCGGTGTCGGTGGCGGTGGCGGCGGATGCCTTGCGCGCCGACCAGGCCGATTCGACCATCTCGGCCAGCGTGTGGCGCATGGTCCAGTCGAGGTCGCGCGCAGCCTTCTCGCCGGAGGCCACGATGCGGGCCGGGTCGCCGGGGCGGCGCGGCGTGATCTCGGGCTCGAAGTCGATGCCCGTCACCTGGGCCACCGTCGACATGATTTGGCCGACCGAGGCGCCATCGCCCGAACCCAGGTTGTAGACGGGTTCGATGCTCTGCCCGGCGTCGAGGCGCTTCGCGGCGGCAACGTGCGAGGTCGCGAGATCGGCCACATGGATGTAGTCACGCTCGCACGTGCCATCGGCGGTCGGGTAGTCGTTGCCGTTGATCTTCGGCGTGCGGCCCTCGATCAGCGCCTCGAAGACCAGCGGGAATAGGTTGTGGGGGCTCGTGTCGTAGACATCGGGGTAGCCCGAGCCGACGACGTTGAAGTAGCGCAGGCTCGTGTGGGCCAGGCCGCGGGCGACGCCCTGGTCGCGCAGCAGCCACTCGCCGATGAGCTTCGACTCGCCATAGGGCGACTGCGGGTTCTTGGGGGTGTCCTCGGTGACGAGATCGGTGTCGGGCGTGCCATAGACGGCGGCGCTCGACGAGAAGACGATGCTCGAGACATCCGCTTCGTCCATGGCCGCGAGCAAGACCTGCGTGCCCGTGACGTTCTGCTCATAGGTGTGCAGGGGGCGCTGCACCGAAACGCCCGCGTATTTGAAGCCCGCGACGTGCACGACGCCCGAGATGTCGTGCTTCTTCAGGGTGTCGAGCACGAGGGCACCGTCGAGGATGTTGCCCCGCACGAACGGCACATCGGCCGGCACGAAGCGCTCATGGCCCGACGACAGGTCGTCGAGGACGACGACCCCGATGCCCTCCCGTTGGAATGCTCGAACCACATGTGCTCCGATATATCCGGCACCGCCGGTGACCAACCAGGTCATTCGCCCTCCATCGCGTGATGCGACGCCCGAGCGGTGCGGCGCGCGGCCGCTTTCGCCGCGGAGGACGTCGACGTTTTCCTGGCAACCTTATCGCGGGCGCCGAACCGAGATCGGCCGACACCGGCGCGCGACCGACGCTCCGGCTTGCGTTCCGGCTCGTGTTCCGGCGAGCCCTCCGGCGAGCGCTGTGTCGACGGCTTCGACGAACGCTGGGCCGTGCGATCGATCGTGCGGTCGGGTTCCGGCCCGTCGAGGGTGGCGCGGCGGCGGTATCCGTCGCGCAGGAGGTCGACGACCGTGTAGGCCGAGGCGGTGAGGGCGAGGATGCCGAGGCCGGCGAGCAAGAGAAAAGAGGTCATGGCAGTAATCCTTCTCCTTGCGCTTTTCTGCCACGAGTGGCAGAGTTGCCACACTTCGCTTCATTCCTGCCATTCGACGAACGGACCGCCCATGTTGAGAAAAGTCGCCCTCCTCGTGGCTCCCGGCGTCGCCCCGTTCGAGTTCGGCGTCGTGTGCGAGGTCTTCGGCATCGACCGCACCGACGAGGGCGCTCCCCCGTTCGATTTCACCATCGTGACCGCGCATCCGGGCGCCATCCGCACGAGCCTCGGGTTCGACATCACGGTCGAGCACGGGCTCGAGGCCGCCGAGGATGCCGACCTCATCGCCGTGGTCGCGAACATGCACTCGGTGACCGACTCGATCGATGAGGCATCCCTCGACCTGCTGCGCCGTGCCGAAGAGCGGGGCGCATGGGTGCTGAGCGTGTGCACGGGAGCTTTCGTGTTGGCCGAGGCCGGGCTGCTCGACGGCCGCCGCAGCACCACCCACTGGCAGCACAGCGCGCGCCTGGCCGCCCAATTCCCGCTCACGGATGTCGACCCCAACGTGCTCTACATCGAGGACCGCGGCGTCATCACGGGCGCCGGCACCGCGGCCGGAATCGACGCCTGCCTGCACCTCGTGCGCCGCGAGCACGGCCAGGCGGCGGCCAACGTCATCGCGCGTCGCATGGTCGTGCCGCCGCACCGCGACGGGGGTCAGGCTCAGTACATCCCCTTCCCCGTGCCGACGCGCGCGAGCGACTCGCTGGCTGCCGTGACCGATTGGATGCTCGAGAACCTGGCCGAGGACCTGCCCGTCGAGCTGCTGGCGCAGAAGGCGCACATGTCGGAGCGCACCTTCGCGCGCCGGTTCCGCGCCGAGCTCGGGGCGACACCGGCCGCGTGGCTCAACCGCCAGCGGTTGCTGCGCGCCCAGCAGCTGCTCGAGCACGGCGACGAGGGGCTCGAGCGCGTCGCGCAGGAGTCGGGCTTCGGTTCGGCATCCGTCATGCGGCACCACTTCGTGAAGGTGCTGCACACGACCCCGAACGACTATCGCCGCACCTTCGGGCGCGGCCTGCCGAGCGCCGAGGAGCGCATGCGGGAGCTGGCCGGCTGACCCCGTTGGCGGCACCCTACAAAGCGCCCCGGCGGGCTCGCACCCGGTTTCGTCCAAACGCTCAAGCGATTGAGGCGCCGCGCTCCCGCGTGCCTAGGCTGACCGTGACGCTCGTCGACGCGCTGTCGCCTCGACGGGCATCCGATCACGCCTCTCGAGCACTGGAGCACGACATGCCGTTCGACACCCTCGCCAGCGATTTCTACGATTTCGCGTCCACCCTCACCGACGACGAGCGCGAGGCGCTCGGCCGCCTGCGCGAGCACCTCGAGCGCGAGGTGAAACCCGTCGTGAACGAGGCGTGGGAGAAGGCCGAATTCCCGCACGACATCCTTCCGGGGCTCTTCGCCACCGATGCGGCCCGCTACTCGTGGCCCGAGACCGCGCCGTTTACGAACTCGGCCGTTTTTCGCGGCATGCTGGCCCTCGAACTCTCGCGCGTGGATGCCTCGGTCGCCACGTTCCTGGGCGTGCAAGACGGTCTCACCATGGGTTCGATCGGCGTGTGCGGCTCCGAGGAACAGCGCGCCGAATGGCTGCCCAAGCTCGCGTCGGGCGAGGTCATCGGCGCCTTCGGCCTGACCGAACCCCTCTCGGGCAGCGACAGCGCGCAGGGCCTCCGCACGACCGCGACGCGCGACGCCGAGACGGGCGACTGGCTGTTGAACGGTCAGAAGCGCTGGATCGGCAACGCCACCTTCAGCGACATCACGATCATCTGGGCCAAGGATGCCGAGACGGGCAAGGTGCTTGGCTTCATCGTGCCGACCGACACCCCCGGCTATACGGCCACCAAGATCGCGGGCAAGATCAGCCTGCGCGCCGTGCAGAACGCCGACATCACGCTCGAGAACGTGCGCGTGCCCGAGCGCCTGCGCCTGCAGAACGCCAACTCGTTCCGCGACACGGCGGCCGTGTTGCGGCTGACGCGCGCCGGGGTGGCCTGGTCGAGCGTCGGCGTGGCCATCGGCGCCTACGAGGCGGCCGTGCGCTACTCGAAGGAGCGCATCCAGTTCGGCAAGCCCATCGCCGCGCACCAGCTCATCCAGGACCTGCTCTCGAAGTGCCTCGGCAACATCACGGCGTCGCTCGCCATGTGCGTGCGCGTCTCCGAGATGCACGATGCGGGCACGCAGCGAGACGAACACTCGGCCCTGGCCAAGGCGTATTGCACGGCCCGCATGCGCGAGACGGTCGCGTGGGCGCGCGAGATCTTCGGGGGCAACGGCATCGTGCTCGACTACGACGTGGCCCGGTTCTTCGCGGATGCCGAGGCGCTCTACTCCTATGAGGGCACGCGCGAGATGAACGCGCTCATCGTCGGCCGGGCCATCACGGGTGAGGCCGCGTTCGTCTGATCGCCGCACGGCCGTGTGGTCATCACCGGATGTTCATAACGCCCGGGCGGCGGGCCGGCGGATTCCCATGCCCTCCCCCGTCTCCTCACGGCTTCGACGCGCTACCGTAGAACACATGACCCGCACGCGCGTTCTCCCGCCAGCGTCGGAGAGCACCTGGCGACTCCAGGTTCGGGCCGCCGCCGCGTCCGCGCTCTTCGTCGCTTTCGCCGGCGACGCCCTGCGCAACGCCTTCACCATGTGGGGCTTCTGCATCGTCGCCGTGGCCGTCACGGTGTGGCTCGTCGTGCTGTTCGTGAAAGAACGCCCGCGCATCGATTCGACGCGCCTGCCCAAGTCGCTCATCGCCTATCTGCTGCTGGCGTTCGCGTCGCTAGCCTGGTCGGCCTACCCCGGCGCCAGCGCGTTCACGCTGCTGGGCGTCGTCGTGTGCACGTTCGCCGGACTGTTCGTGGCGACCATGCTGAGCTGGCCAGAGGTCCTTCGGGCGCTGGGCGCCGCGGTCAAGTGGGTGCTCGGGCTGTCGATCCTGTTCGAGTTGCTCGTGAGCGTGGTGTTGCGGCATCCGCTGCTTCCCGTCACCCTGATCGGCACCGAGGGCAAGCATCCGGCGCTGTCGTATTGGTCGCGCAACGAGCTCTTCACGGGCGATCGCATCCAGGGCATCGTGGGCAACGCCAACCTGCTGGGCGTCATCGCCCTCATCGGCATCATCGTCTTCTCGCTGCAACTGGCCGGCAAGACCGCCAGGGGCTTCCGAGGCTGGTTCTGGCTGGGCCTCGCGGTGCTCGAGTTCCTGCTCACGCGGTCGAGCACCATGATCGTGGCCGCCGCCATCGCCGCGGTGGCCCTGGCCGCGGCCCTCGGGTTCCGGCACGCAGCATCGGCCGCCGCCCGGCGCGCCCTGAGCCTCGGCGTCGTCGTCGTGGGGGCCGGCCTCGTGCTGGGTGCCACGGTGTTCTCGCGCCCCCTGCTCGGCCTGCTCGGCAAGAGTTCCGACCTCACGGGCCGGCTCGAGATCTGGGACACGGTGCAATCGCTCGCGGCCCAGACCCCCGTCTTCGGCCTCGGCTTCTCGAGCCCGTGGGTGCCGTGGGTCAAACCGTTCGACTCCCTCGTGGTGCGCCACGGCGTGGTGCAGCTGCAGGCACACAACGCGTGGCTCGACGTCTGGTTGCAGCTCGGCATCCTGGGCGTCATCGTCTTCGCGGCCGTCGTGTTCGCCACGCTCTGGCGCGTGTGGTTCCTCGCCGTCGACCGGCCGCGCTTCGACCTGCGCGACGACCGGCCCTACACGGCGCTCAGCCTGCTGCCCCTGCTCGTCATCACCGTGCTCATCGTGCAGAGCTTCGCCGAGAGCCGCATCCTCATCGAATCCGGATGGGTGCTCCTCACGCTCTTCGCCCTCAAATCGAAGCAGCACCCCGTGATCGACTCGGATGCCGCAGCCGCCGACCCCGTGCGCTACGAGGTCGAACCGGCGTGAGTGATCGTCGCGGGCCGCGGGCCGTACGCGAGGTGCCCGAGGCTTTTCAGAGCCCCCACGCCGCGGCCGCCTTCAGCCTGATCACCTTCGGCCTGGCGTTCGCCACGCCCGCCATCCGTTCGATCATCGGCTGGCCCGGGCTCATCGGCGCCCTCGTGGTGCTCGTGGTGCTCGGCATCGGCATTCTCATCGCCCGGCGCGACGCCATCGAGTGGCACGGCCTGCTGCCCATCTCCATCCTGATCTTCATCGGATGGTGTGGGCTCTCGGCGTTCTGGACCGAGTACCAGTGGGTCACGGCGTCGAGCGTGCTCTATCAGGCCGCGTTCGCGTTCCTCGGAATCACGATCGTCCTGACGCGCGACCTGATCCAGATCGTGCGCTCGGTCGGCACGGTGCTGCGGTTCCTGCTCGTGCTGTCGTTCGGCGTCGAGATCCTCTCGGGTCTCATCCTCGACGTGCCGTTCCGTTTCCTCGGGGTCGACGGCGCGCTCGCTCTGGGCGGGCCCATCCAGGGCATCTTCGGCACGCGCAACATGCTCGGTTTCGTGGCTCTCATCGCCATCGTCACGTTCGTGATCGAGTGGCGCACGCGCTCCATCACGCGAGGCCTCTTCATCTTCTCGGCCATCCTCGGCGGGGCGGCCCTGCTCTTCAGCGGCTCCCCCGTCACCTGGTTGGTCGTCACCGTACTGCTGTTCGCCACACTGGCCCTCTACGGGCTGCGCAAGGCCAAACCCGATGTGCGGCTGCGGCTGCAGTGGGCGCTCCTCGGCCTGACGGTCGTCGGGACCGTCGCCACCTATCTCGCGCGCGTGCGCGTCATCAACCTGCTCAACGTGGGCAGCGAGTTCGAGTACCGCTACTCCCTGTGGATCCAGATGTGGCAGCTCATTCCCGTGCACCCGCTCGAGGGCTGGGGGTGGGCCGGCTTCTGGCGCACGGGCATCCCGCCGTTCGCCAATATCGACTTCGCGCTCTCGCGCGGGCACTCGACGGGCCTCAACGCCTTCCTCGACGTCTATCTGCAGGTCGGGCTCGTGGGGCTGCTGGCCTTCGTGGCGCTCGTCGGGTTGGCATTCGTGCGCTCCTGGCTCCTGGCGTCCAACCGCCGCGTCGTCACCTACACGTGGCCGGCGCTCGTGCTCGTGGTCGTCATCGCCACGTCGGCCGCCGAGAGCTTCGCCCTGCTGGATGCCGGCTGGCTGCTGCTCGTGGTGTGCGCCGCCAATGCGTCCCAGGGTCAGAGCTGGCGGCGCCGCCTGCGCTCGAAAGAGACGCTCGTGCCGCAGCCGCCGCTCGAGTAAGGCTGACGCAGCGCTCAGGCGGGCTGGAGAAGGTCGCGCAGGACTTCGGCGCGCCCCTGGCTCGTGTAGCGCTCGTAGTCGCCCGTCTTCGCCTCGCGCAACACGGTGGGCAACCTGAGTAGGCGGTTCTTCGGCAGACCCGCGCGCACGCGTTCGATGCGCAGCTTGCCCTCGGCCGCCTCGAGATGTTCGTGTTCGGCCGGGAAGTCGGCCTCGAGCATGCGTTCGACCAGCGCCTCGGTGCGGCGCACGAGCGCGCGGTTGCGGTCACCGCGCGGTTCGAGCACGCGGGACACCTTTTGCGCGAACCCGGGCTTGCGCATGCCGATCTGGTTGGCGCCGTGCTGGCGGTAGTCGATGAGCGGTTCGTCGATCACGGCCAGGCGGCCGGTCAACGAGGCGATGATGGCCAGCCATTCGTCGTGCACCCAGTCGGCGGGGAAGGGCATGGCGGCGTCGGCCAACCGCCTGCGGAACGCCGCGGTCGCGCCCGTCGCCACGTTGCGGCGCAGCAGCGTGTCGAACGCCGACGGGCACTGCACGTCGCGGCGCTCGTCCGGCCGGAACTCGAGCGCCTCGAAGAGCGTGTACCCCAGGTCGGCGCCATTTGCGTCGACCATCTGCGCGTCGCCGAACACGAAGTCGACGTCGTCTTGCTGCTCGAAGAGGCGCACGCAGCGCTCGACGCGGTCGGCCTTCCAGATGTCGTCCTGATCGCTCAAGACGATGATCTCACCCGCCGTGGCGCGGATGGCGCGTTCGAAGTTACGCGTCACACCGAGCGGTTCGAGCCCCGAGAGCACGCGCACGGGAACGGGCGACGTGGCCGACATCCGCTCGACGATCGTCAGCGTCTCGTCGCGAGAACCGTCGTCGGACACCACGATCTCGTCGGGCATGCGGCTCTGCGCCAGGATGCTCGACAGCTGCTCGCCGATGAACCGCGCACCGTTATAGGTGCACAGCGCAACGGAAACGGTGAGAGTCACGCAGTACTCCACTCGGGTTCGAAAAAAGGGCACACGTGTGCGGGCACGAGTTTACCCGCAGCCCACGTGGGGTTCGCGCTATCGAACCGATACTGTGCGGCAGCCGAGCAGAACATTCTGCCCTGCGCCGACGTTGATCCCGTAGGCGCACACGTTATGCGACCCGGCGCTCACGGTCCGAGATCCGGCAAAGCCGCGATCGGGTCCATACGCTGGATAGACCCGAGCCACATCCGGGCGGGCACTGTCCGCGCGGACCGCGAAACCGACGCCGTCGACGTAGATGTGAACGCTGCCCACCTGCTTGACGTCCGGGTCGAAGGCCCATCCGGTCGCGGTGATGGTACGTCCCGAAACGGAGACGGTGTCCAACGAGCCCAGCGGGTCCCCGCCATAACTCTGGATGGTCTTACACCCCAGGAGGACATTTGAGCCCGGCCCCGCGGTGTTGATCGCATAGACGCACACATTGTGCGTGCCCGTATTTGCGGGGATCGTGGCGGAGAAGCCGTGTGCGGCCCCATACACGGGGTACGCACGCGCGACATCGGCGCGAGCCTGATTCGACTTCAGCGGCACTCCGCGCCCGTCGACGTAGGCGTGCACCTCGATGGACTCGGCTGTATCGGGATCGATCGCCCACCCGGACACGGTGAAGCCACCCGGGAGCGCCGTGATCGAATCGAATGACCCGATGGGTGGCCCGGCGTAGACGGTCACCGTCTTACACCCCATGCTGGCGTTCGTGCCCTTGCCGACGTTGATGCCATACACACAGATCTGATGGGTGCCGTTGCCGGGTTTCAGCGTTACGTCGATACCGTGATTACTGCCGTGCTGCGGGTAGTGCAGGGCGACGTCGGGGCGGCTGGCGTTGGCCGTGATGGGCTGTCCGACACCGTCGACGTACACGTGCGCGGCGATGGGAGCCGTGGTCTCCGGGTCGAGAGTCCAGCCCGTGATCCGAACCGTGCCGGGACCGACGACCGCGGCGTCGAAGGAGCCACGCGGCGAACCGGCGGGAATGTCGACGACCTTGCACCCCAGCTCGGTGCTTGCCGTCGCACTGACAGCGAACGCGCAGACTCGTTTGTCATCCCCTCCGAGTACGGTGACCTGACCGGAATACCCGCGTCCGTCACCGTAGCCCGGGTACGCCGCCCCGACATCCGGCCGACTGCTCCCCGTGTTGAGCACGGCCGTTCCGACGCCGTCGACGTAGATGTGCACGGCAACGGCCGTGGTCGAGGCGGGATCGAGCGCCCACCCGCGCACGGAAATGGTGTCGTAACCGTCAACCGTCACGCCGTCGAGCGCACCCTTCAAAACGGGTTGGCCGCTTGTCGGCGATCCGAACCAATCGGAGAAGAAGCGGAAGAAGTTGCGGTTGCCGTAGGCGGAGCACGAGTCGCCGACGCCGGCACCGGCGCGCAGCGCTGCGGCGTTCGGCTGGTAGGGCGTGTAGTTGTAGAGGTTGGCCGTGGCCTGGTTCTTGATGTTGACGATGGTCGAGCCGCAGGCCGCGTTCGGGTTGAACTGCACGGCGATGTTGCCGGGCTTGTAGCGGAAGTAGTTGGGCGTGAGCGTGTACTGGCGGAACTGCCAGGCCGCCTTGTACATCTGGTATTCGAACCCCATCGAGCTCGAGCCGCACGCGCGCGTATCGGGGCAGTCGAAGCCCATTGCGATGGCGAAACGAGTGGCCGACGGTCGCGTCCCCGTGATGAGGCTCTGCTCTTTCTCGAGCGTCACGATGAGTACCTGCGGGTTGATACCGCAGGCCTTCGCAGCCTTGTAGATGATGGTCGAGGCCAGCTCGTTACTGCCGCCGGGATAGGCGCCACAGTGCCCGGCACCCTGAGCGGGGCGGCTGGGCGAATCGGCGCGGAAGTCCTTGATGCACGGCGCGCTTCCGGCGACGCAGTTGCGGCCCTTGTCCGCCAGGAAGCTTTGGATGGCGGCAGGCGACATCGTGTTGCTGTTGAAGAACACCCCGTCGGAAATGATGTTGTCGGCACGGAAATCGGCGTTGTTCGCGGCCTCGGCGGGGGCGGCCGGAGCCGTCAACGCGAGGCCGGCGACGAGCGCGACAAGAGCCAGCACTGCTGTGAAAATTCTGCGGAGTTGCAAGGCTCTGGCCCTTCGAGGTCACGGTCTATCCATGTGAATGATAACCCGACCTTCAAGCCTGAGTAGAACTTTAGTTTTAGCGCCGCTTGAGCAGGCGCCCCTTGACCTTGCTGAGCAGCATGCGCGGGCCGCCCTGCTTCACGTAGAACCAGACCAGTTGCACGTCGCGCAGCGGCCCGAAGGGGGTGGGCTGACGGCGCACGCGCGCACGGGCCTCGGATGCTCCCGCCCCGATCATGCCCGACGCGACGAGGTCGTTGGCATGCCGCGCCTCGGCCACGAAGGAGGTCAGCGGCTCGAGCACGCGTTCCCACTTGTAGGACTCGCGCACGCGGCGGATGTTGCCCATCGACTCGGCGTGGAACGCGTCGTCGAAGAGCACCTTGTCGAGAGCGGCGGTCAGTGCGTCGACGTCTTCGGCAGGCACCGCGATGCCGAGGCCCTCGGCCTGCACCAGGTCGGCGAAGTGGTCGCCCTCGGTAACGACCATGGGCAGCTCGGCCCACAGGTAGTCGAGGATCCGCGTGCGGAAGGAGAACGTCGTCTCGACGTGCGAGTAGTGCGTCGAAACGCCCGCGTCGGCCTCGGTGAGGAAGTTCTGGCGGGCCGTGTAGTCGACCCACGAGTCGTTGAAGAATACCGACCGGTTCAGCACACCCAGCTCGGTGGCGAGGCGGCGGCACTCCCCCACGATGGCCATCTCGGGCACACCGGGGTGCGGATGCTTGGTGCCCTGGAAGAACAGGCGGATGTTGTCGTGCGTCTCGCTCAGCTGGGCGACGGCGCGGATGAGGGTCTTGGGGTCGAACCAGTTGTAGAGGCCGCCCGACCAGAGCAGCACCTTGTCCTTCTTCTCGATGCCCGCGACGACACCCTTCAGCACGTCGTACTCGTGCACGGGGGGCGTGGCCTCGAGGCCGAAGGGCACGACGCTGATCAGCCCGGTGAGGTCGGGGTCGTCTTTGTAGTTGAGCGGGTTGATGCGGCCGAGAGCGGCGAGCTGGCCCAGGTAGAAGTGGCGCTGGCGCTCGGAGGCGCACAGGAAGAAGTCGCCGCGCTCGAGCTGCTGGTTGAGCACGTTGGTGGCGCTCTCAACCTGCATGGTCCACTGCGCGTCGCCCAGTTCGCGAGCCTGCTCGAGCTGCTCGAGGTGCATGGGGTCGTAGATGTCGGCGACGATGATCTTCGTCGAATCGCGGATGGCGCGGAACATGGTCATGGCCAAGCCCTGGAAGACGATGACATCCGCCCACTCTTCGAGCTTCTTCATGTCTTTCTCGTTGCCCGGGGCCACGTGCACGATGTCGAAGGGCGCGCCGACGGGTGTGATGCCCGACAGGGTCACGAGGCGCACGTCGTTGTCGGCCGACAGGGCCTCGGCCATGTGCCACGCACGGATGGCGGGGCCTGCCATCTTGGGACCGATCGGGTCGCCCGTGATGATCAACACGCGCGTGGAGTCGGGCGCGTCGAGCACGTCGAAGGTCTCGACGATGGTGCTGTAACCGCGCAGGAAGTGGTCGCCGCCGAACGAGGGTGCGTCGGTTTCACCGAACAGGCGCCAGATGACCTGGTCGGACACGACGCGCGTCTCTTGCACGTGCGTGCGCGTCTCGGTGAGGTCGCCCAAGTGCTCGACGAACTGGTCGAGACCGTAGAGCGTGGCAATCGAATCGCGCGGCATCTCGATGTTCTCGTCGCGGTCGCCGCCGACCTTGCGCAGGTCGAACTCGGTGGAGTCGTGGCCGCTGCGGGCGACGGCGCGGCGCACGGCGAGCGCCAGGGTCGCGCTCAGCGTGTTGTTGAGCGCCTCCTGACCGAGGTTCTTGTAGAGGGTGTAGAGCGCGTTGCGCTCGAGGAGGTAGGTCTCCTTGTATTCACCGAAGGACGCCATCGACGCGTGATGCTTGTGGTAGGCCAGCGAGGCGGGCTCGTAGGCGAAGCGGTAGCCGAGCAGGTTGAGGCGCCAGCCGAGGTCGACGTCCTCGAAGAACATGAAGTAGCGCTCGTCGAAACCGCCCAGGCGGTCGAACACCGAGCGGCGCACGAACATGGCCGAACCGGTGCCGAACAGCACGTTCTCGGGCACGTCGTTCTGCTTCTTGGGCAACGGCTGGCCCGTCAGCGGCTTGTAGCCCATGCCGAACCAGGTCATGGCCGAGCCGATGAAGTCGACGCGTTCGCCGTCCCAGTCGAGCACCTGGCTGGCCACGGCACCCACGCGGGGCGACGTGGCGAAGCGGTCGACCGCGGCGCGCACCCAGCCGGCATCCGGTTTGGCGTCGTTGTTGAGAAAGGCGACGAACTCGCCCGTGCTGTGGCTCACACCCAGGTTGCAACCACCCGCGAAACCGAGGTTCTCGTGCGAGACGACGAGCTTCACCTGCGGGGCCTCGCGCGCCAGCACCTCGGCGCTGTCATCGCCCGAGCCGTTTTCGACGACGACGATCTCGAGCTTGTCGGCGGGCCAGTCGAGCGCGTTCAGGTGTCGAATGGCCTCGAGCGTGTCGGGCGTGCCCCGGAAATTGACCAGGATGACCGATACGGTGCCCGATGTCGTCTGAACCATGGTGTGGATGTTCTCCCGTTGACTGAGGTGTCCGTTGTGCTGGCTGGCGGCGCCGCACGTCGATGCACGGCACAATCCCCCGAGTCTTCCAGAGCATTCTGAGAAACTTCGACGATCGTGTTCCGCGCGGCACGACGCCCGGCCTTCGGTATCCGCCAATAATAGAGGCACGGCCGGTGCCCCCGAACCCGGCAAGCCCGCGAAATGCGGCCCCCGACGAGGAACTGAACCCATGAGATTAGCCATGACCCTGATGGTGCGCGACGAAGCGGACATCATCGAAGCGATGATCGAACATCACCTGCAACAGGGTGTCGACATCATCATCGCGACCGACAACGGTTCGGTCGACGGCACCACCGAGATCCTCGAGCGCTACGCCGCCGCCGGAACGGTCGACCTGCGCCACCACCCCGTGCACGACAAGCGGCAGGCCGAGATGGTCACGCGGATGGCGCGCGACGCCAAGACACTGCACGACGCGGACTGGGTGTTGAACGCCGACGCCGACGAATTCTGGGTGCCGAACAACCGGTCACTCACGCTGAAAGAGGCGTTCGAGAACATCCCCGTTGATCTCCACTCGTTCACCGTGCCCGTCATCGACATGATCGGCGCGCCGGCCGCCGAGGGGTCGGGGCTCGACCGCCTGATCTATCGCGATACCCGACCCGTCGAGGAGCTCAACCGTGTGGGTCTGCTCGCGCATTCGACCCATGATGCGGCACATATCGGCGACCCTGAAGTGAACGTAGCGCAGGGCAACCACTACGTCTCTCTCGCGAGTCACGGCGAGCCCGATCCCGCGTTCATGATCGAGGTGCTGCACCTCCCGTGGCGCTCGTGGAAGCAGTACGAGCACAAGGTGCGAAACGCCGGCGCCGCCTACGAGATCTCGGGACTGACACCGAGCCCCAACCACCACGGCATGCGGGACTATCGACGACTGCTCGGCGGCTCTCTACTCTCCTACTACCTTGTGCGGCACCCCTCTGACGAAGAATTCGAGGCGGGTCTCGCCGACGGGCGCTTCACCCTCGACCGCACGGTCGCAGACGCAGGTTTGAGCGGCCGCCCCGATGTGCCCTTCAGCCACGAGGTGGCCCAATTGGGGCGCGCAACCGGCCGCGCTCTCGTCGAACAGGCCGCCCGCATTCAGGATCTCGAGAGCGAACTTGCGAGCGAACGCCAGCGCGCGCGCGACGAAGCCGACGCCCTGCGCGCCGAGGCCGCCGAGATTGAGGCCGAGCTGAGCGCGAGACTCGAACGCGAGAAGAAGGCTGCCGACGAGCACATCCGGTCGCTCGAGGCCCAGGTGCAAGCGTTCCACGACCGCAAGATCGTCAAGGCCGCCGACTGGGCCGGGGCCCGCGCACGCGAGGCGCAGCGCGAGGCCAAAAAGCTTCCGGGCACCCTCAAGAATCTGCGCCGCCGCTAGCGGGACCGGCCGGGCGAACTCGGGGGCCGCTCAGCAACAGGTGGGGTACGCTACCTGAGTCGTAGTGTGCGACGGGCTTTCCCCTGCCCGAAGCGGAACGGAACAAACAGGTATGACAGCTCAGGAACGATTCCAGACGCTCGCCGAACAACCCCTCATCCCCGTCGGTTCGTCCGGCGGCAAGGTGGGCTCGAGCTGGTCGGCGCTGAAAGGTGTTCTGGCGCACCGGCAGATGCTCGGTCTGCTCGTGCGGCGCGACATCAAGTCGCGCTACAAGGACTCCAGCCTCGGCTTCGTGTGGACCCTCGTGCGTCCCCTCACCCAGCTCGCGATCTTCTACTTCGTCATGGGCAAGATCCTCGGCGCCGAGCGCGGTATCCCCGAGTTCGCCATCTACGTCTACACGGGTCTGACGGCCTACGGCCTGTTCAGCGAGATCGTGGGCGGCGGAACGTCGTCCATCATCATGAACGCGGGCTTGATCAAAAAGATCTACCTGCCCCGAGAGGTGTTCCCTCTCGCGAGCGTGGGCTCGGCCGGGTTCAACTTCCTCATCCAGCTCGTCATCCTGCTCGCGGCAACGTTCGCGCTCGGGTCGCCGCCCTTCTCGGCCGAGGCCATCTACTTCATCCCCGCGCTGCTCTTGCTGCTCGTCTGGGGCACGGCCTTCGCCATCCTGCTCTCGGCCGTGAACGTCTATCTGCGCGATGTGCAATACCTCGTCGAGGTCGTCTTGATGCTCGGCATGTGGGCCTCCCCCATCGTCTACTCGTGGGAGATGGTCAAGAACATCACGGCCAGCCACCCGTGGATCCTCGAGGTCTACACCAACAACCCGATCACCCTGGCCGTGCTGGGCTTCCAGCGCGTCTTCTGGACGGCCGGCCACGACAACCCGATGTCCGCCCCGCCCGAGCTCATGCTGCGCATGCTGATCGCGATCGGCGTCGGCCTGATCGTCCTCTTCTTCTCGCAGCGGGTCTTCGCCCGTCTGCAGGGCAACTTCGCACAGGAACTGTAGGTCGACTCCCCTATGACTACCGCAACGGACACCGAAAAAGGTCTGATCCCCGGCCGCCCGACGATCGTCGAGATCGAGGGCGTCGCCAAGCGCTTCACGATTCGCAAGGACAATTCGCTCAAGGAACGGATCGTCACGTTCGGCCGCGCCGGACGCCGCCACAAAGAGGACTTCTGGGCCCTCGACGGCATCGACCTGAAGGTCCAGGCCGGCACGACCGTTGGCCTCATCGGCCACAACGGTTCGGGCAAGAGCACGCTGCTAAAGGTCATCGGCGGCATCCTCGACCCCACGCGCGGAACGGTGGCCCGCCGCGGCCGCGTCGCCGCGCTGCTCGAGCTGGGCGCCGGGTTCCACCCCGACCTCACGGGGCGCGAGAACGTGTTCCTCAACGCATCCATCCTGGGTCTCAGCCGCGAAGAGACCGAGGCAAAGTTCGACGACATCCTCACCTTCTCGGGCATCGGCGACTTCATCGACACGCAGGTCAAGTTCTACTCGTCCGGCATGTACGTGCGCCTCGCCTTCTCGGTGGCCGTGCACACCGACCCCGACCTGCTGCTGGTCGACGAGGTGCTCGCGGTCGGCGACGAGGCGTTCCAGCGCAAATGCCTCGACAAGATCCGGTCGTTCCAGGCGGAGGGTCGCACCATCATCCTCGTCACCCACTCGCTCGGCCAGGTCGTCGAGCTGTGCGACCGCGCCGTGCTGCTCAACAAGGGCAAGATCGTGCTCGACGGCAACCCGCGTGAGGCCGTCGCCGACTTCCGCGACATCCTCGAGGGCCGCCGCCTCGACGAGAAGCGTCAGCGCCCTGTGGTCCCCGCCGAGGAGGGACGCGCTCTCGGCGTCCGCGCCTTCGGCGTTGCCCAGGAGATCGGCGAACCCGTCTCTCCGGGTTCCGACCTCACCATTCAATTGGACTTCGAGCACAAGAGCGGCCTCTCCGAATGGGTCTGCGGAGTTCAGATCGACAACGCGTCTGGACAGGTCGTGTACAGCACGAATTCCACGCGTCTCGGCGTGACCCTTCCGCCGCTCGTCGGCACCCAGACCGTCCAGTTGACACTAGAAGACGTCAATCTCGGCGGCGGCAAGTACTTCGTCAACGCGTCGCTGATGGATACGGCGGGGCGCCACCTCCACGACATCCCCCAGGCCACCTCGTTCGATGTGCCCGATAACGAGTTCGCCGCGGGCACGCTGTACGCCCGACCCGAAATGACGACTCTGCGGTGAATCGATGAGTGACGCGACGACGAAGGTGCGCGGAGCGATCGTGACGGTCACCTACAACTCCAGTGCCGAGATCGACGGTTTCCTGTTGTCGGCGCTGGCTGCATCCGATCAGGCGACCGACGTGGTCGTCGTCGACAACGCGTCGAGAGACGCCGACGACACGCGGGCGATCGTCGAGAAATACGGCGCTCATTTCATCGGGCTGTCGACTAACGACGGTTACGGCAGCGGGATGAACATCGGCGTGCGGGCCGCGCTGGAGGCGAACGATATCGAGTACGTCCTCATATCGAATCCCGACGTCATCCTGTCGCCAGGGAGTCTCGACCGCATGGCGGAGACACTCGAACGCGACGCGGGCGTTGGGGCCGTTGGCCCCCGAATCCTCACTGAATCCGGCGAAACCTACCCGTCGGCTCGCGAATTGCCGTCGCTGAGCAGCGGAGTCGGGCACGCCCTCCTGGGCAAGGTGTGGCCAAAGAATCCGTGGACACGCGCGTACCACAACTCACAGACCCAATCGCGGCAGACTGGCGACGTCGGCTGGCTATCGGGAGCATGTCTCGTGCTCCGGGCGCGTGCGTTCACCCAACTCGGCGGTTTCGACGAACGCTTCTTCATGTACTTTGAGGACGTGGACCTCGGACGCAGATTACGTGAAGCGGGCTGGCAGAACCGGTACCTGTCGTCGGTTGAGGTCGTGCACATGGGAGCCCGTTCGACCTCCCAGGCGGCGTCAGCGATGCTGGCGGCACACCATGCGAGCGCTTACCGCTACCTTTCTGGTCGCTACCCGCGCCCGATTCAGGCGCCCCTCCGCTGGGCTCTGAAACTCGGTCTCTGGATTCGGCTGAAGGTCAGTCTGCTGACGTAGCGGTGACCCTGCGTCGCGTCGCAACCGCTGCTGCCGACCGTATCGGTCTCGGCCAGCCGCTTCGTCGAGCACGTCACCTGCTGCGTCACCGCATCCCTCTCCTCCGAACGATGCGCTGGGCCGTTGCCCGGCTCCTCTATGCGACCCGGGTGCCCCGTCGCCGCCGCCTGCTCGGGCACAGCGGGGTCGGCGATCTCGCTGTCGTGATCTGCCTTTGGAAACGAACCGATCGCGTGCCCCAGATTTTAGACATGCTGGCCGCACAAACGTGCGCCAAACCCCTTCGCGTCATCTTCTGGAACAACGATCGCCGACGCACCGCGCAGTATTGCCGGCAGATCGCGAGCCACGGTTCGACCCCAGATCATCCATTGTCTGTCGAGCTCCACTCGAGTCCCGCCAACGTCGGCGGGATGGGGCGGTTCCTGGCGATGCGGAGCTTGACGGAAGAGGGCTACACCGGTCCTTTCGTCACACTCGACGACGACCAAGACGTCTCGATCACCTTCATCGACGATCTCACCTCCTCTTATGCTCCGTGCACTTTCGCCGGCTCGTGGGCTTTCTGGTATGACCCGATCTACTACGAGCGGCGGGCTCTCTCGACGGGTGAGGCCGCCAACTACGTGGGAACGGGTGGGGCGATATGCGACTCGCGCGTGACGATCTCGCGTCTCTTCTTCACTGCACTGCCCCGGAGGTTCTTTTTCGTCGAAGATCTCTGGCTGTCCGCCTACGTCGCGAGACAGGGATGGGATCTACGAAAGATCCACACCGAGATCGAATTCGTCTTACCGGAGTTCGACCAACATCACGCCATCTTCGACCTGAAGACGGAGTTCTCGGTGTACCTTGCGCAGGCGGTCATCCCCCTCGACCCGAGCCTCTCCGCGCCCTCGGTAAGATAGGCGGATGAGTCCTCGAAGCGTCGACGCAGCCGAACTGCTCTCCAGCCCCGCCCACGCGACCCTCGTGGAAAACGATCGCCGATTGGGCATCGAAGCCCGGCTGAAAGAAACGGAACGCCAGCTGGAGCGGTCACGCCGCGATATGGCCGCGCTCAAGGCATCCAAGTCGTGGAAGGTCGGGAACGCCATCATGTCGACCGCCCTGCGCGCGAAAGTCGTCCCCCGCAAAGCCCGCAGCCTGGTGCGGATCATCGTTTCGAAGGTGCGTTGAGCATGGCCCCCAAATTCTCTGTCGTCACGCCCGTCTACAACCCGCCGCTCGACGTGCTCGGCGAGATGATCGACTCGGTCGTCGGGCAGAGCTTCGGCAACTGGGAGCTCGTGCTCGCCGACGACGCTTCGCCGGACGCCTCGATCGTGCCCTACCTGCGCCAGCGCGAGGCCGAGGACAGCCGCATCCGCGTGGTGCAGCTGCCGGTGAACAAAGGCATCGTGGGCGCCTCGAACGTGGGACTCGCGGCCGCAACGGGCGACTTCGTGGCGCTCGTCGACAACGACGACCTGCTGCACCCCGACGCGCTGCAGAAGGTGTCCGAGGCGATCGACCTGCAGCCCGACGCCGACTACATCTACACCGACGAAGACAAGGTCGGCGAAGACGGCACCCACTACGACACGTTCCTGAAGCCCGAGTGGTCGCCCGAGCGCCTGCGCGGCCACATGTACACCGGCCACCTGTCGGTGCTGCGCCGCTCCATCGTCGACGAGGTCGGCGCGTTCCGCGACGGCTACGACGGCTCGCAAGACCACGACCTCGCGCTGCGCGTCACCGAGAAGGCCCGCCGCATCGTGCACATCCCCGAGGTGCTGTACCACTGGCGCGCCATCCCCGGTTCGGCGGCCACCGATATCGACGCCAAGCCCTACGCCTGGGATTCGGGCGTCAAGGCCGTCGACGACCACGTCAAGCGCGTGGGCATTCTGGGTCACGCCGAGCGGGGTCCGGCGCCCAGCCACTACCGCGTGGTGCGCGACCCCGATCTGACCACGAGCGTGAGCGTCATCATCCCCACGCGCGGTTCGGCCGGCCCCATCAACGGTGTCGAGCGTGTGTTCGTCGTCGACGCCGTGCGCTCGGTGCTGGCCACGAGCGCGCACACCGACGTCGAGATCGTCATCGTCTACGACCCCGAGACACCGGATGCCGTGCTCGACGAGTTGGCCGAGATCGCCGGTGACCGGCTCACCCTCGTGCGCTACGACGAGCCCTTCAACTTCAGCCGCAAGTGCAACGCCGGGTTCCTCGCCTCCCGCGGCGATGTCGTCATCTTCCTGAACGACGACGTCGAGGCCATCAGCGAGGGTGTCATCGAGAACCTCATCGCCCCGCTGCGCGAGAGCGATGTGGGCATGACGGGCGCACGCCTGCTGTTCGAAGATCGCACGCTGCAGCACGGCGGACACCGCTACGGCAACGGGCAGTTCACGCACGCCTATCTCGGAACGCCCGAGATCTACCCCGGCGAGTTCAGCGCGCTGTTCGTCAACCGCGAGGCGTCGGGCCTGACGGGTGCGTGCATCGCCATGCGCCGCGAGACCGTCGAGCAGGTCGGCGGTTTCTCTGAAGAATTCGCCATCAACTACAACGACGTCGACCTGAGCAAGAAGGTTCACGACCTGCTGGGCCTGCGCCTCCTGTGGCTGCGCGACGTCGTTCTCTTCCATTACGAGTCCCGCACGCGCGTGAACACCATCACGGATGCCGAATACACCCTCGTGCACGACCGCTGGGGCGTGCCCGAGCGCGACCCGTACCTGCCGTAGGCCGCCCGGTCGCACGGCCGCGGGCCCGGGCCTGAGAACGACGAAGAGCGCGCCCCGTCGGGGACGCGCTCTTCGTTTTGAGCCCGTTGCTTCGGCCGGACGCCTAGGCGCTCAGGAGGCCCTGCAGGTAGGTGCCGTAGCCGCTCTTGACGAGGGGCGCGGCGAGCTTGGCGAGCTGCTCGTCGTCGATCCAGCCGGCGCGCCAGGCGATCTCCTCGATGCAGCCGACCTTGAAGCCCTGGCGGTCTTCGATCACGCGCACGTATTCGGAGGCCTGCATCATCGACTCGAATGTGCCCGTGTCGAGCCACGCGGTGCCGCGGTCGAGAACCTTGACGCTCAGGTTGCCGGCGTCGAGGTAGCGCTCGTTGACGGTCGAGATTTCGAGCTCGCCGCGCGCGGAGGGCTCGATGGTCTTGGCAATCTCGACGACGTTGTTGTCATAGAAGTATAGGCCGGGAACCGCGTAGTTGCTCTTCGGCTCGGTGGGCTTCTCTTCGATCGAGACGGCCGTGAAGTTCTCATCGAACTCGACGACGCCGTAGGCCTTCGGGTTGGCCACGTGGTAGGCGAAGATCGTGGCTCCCTCGATGTCGCTGTGCGTGCGCAGCGACGAGCCGAGACCCGTTCCATGGAAGATGTTGTCGCCGAGCACGAGCGCGACGCTCTCGTCGCCGATGAACTCCTCGCCGATGATGAACGCCTGGGCGAGGCCGTCAGGCGAGGGCTGCACGGCGTATTCGATGCGCATGCCAAGCTCGGAGCCATCCCCCAGCAACGCCTTGAACTGCTCGTTGTATTCGGGCGTCGTGATGATCAACACCTCGCGGATGTCGGCCATCATGAGCGTCGACAGGGGGTAGTAGATCATGGGCTTGTCGTAGATGGGCATGAGCTGCTTCGAGATGCCCTTGGTGATGGGCCACAGCCGCGTGCCGGAGCCGCCGGCGAGGATGATTCCGCGCATAGTTAGTGTCCCTGTCCCTTGTTCAGCGTTTCGTAGTAGGCGCGAGCGGCCTCCCATGTGGGCAGGAGCCCCTGCGCGGCGGCCTCAGAGAGCCCGGGTGCGTCGGTGTCCTTCGGCGACAGCAGCGGCTCGCCCGCCTCTTCGGGGAAGACGAGACCAATCTCCGGGTCGAGCGGGTTGATGCCGTGCTCGCGCTCGGCGTTGAACGTGGAGGTGACGAGGTAGCTCACGGTGGCGTCGTCGGTGAGGGCGACGAAGGCGTGACCGAGGCCCTCGGCCAGGTAGATGGCGCGGCGGTCGGTGTCGTCGAGCAGGACCGTGTCCCACTCGCCGAAGGTGGGCGACCCCACGCGGATGTCGATGACATAGTCGAGCACGGCACCGTGGGTGGCCGTGACGTATTTGGCCTGGCTCGGCGGCACATCGGCGAAGTGGATGCCGCGCACGACACCCCGCTTCGACACGGAGGTGTTGCCCTGGGCGAGGTTCAGCGAGTGCCCGACGGTCTCTTCGAGCTTGTCGAAGCGGTACCACTCGAGGAACACGCCCCGGTCGTCGCCGAACTGTTTCGGGGTAATCTCATAGCTGTCCGGCACGCGGAGTTCTCGAATCTGCACGTCGGGCAGTCTAGCAACTCGACCCCCGCACGGCCCGTAACCAAGCCGAGACCAGGAAATCATGAGATCCGCGACCTCCTCCGATCCCGAGAACGTCCCTCTCATCTGGCCGGTGAAGACGCCCGGTGCCGCTTCGAGGGGAGGACAGTCGCAGCGCGCAACGCGTCTGTCCGAATATCTCCGGCGCGCTGACCCGTGGGTCGCGGTGGTCATCATCGCGATCGGGACCGTTGTCTCCTACCTGCGGCTCCCCTCGATCGCCCGCGACACGATCTGGGCTGAGGACGGCGCCCTCTTCCTGACCGAGCGCACGGCATACGGACCCTGGACGCGCCTGTTCTCGCCGTACGACGGATACCTGCATCTCGTCCCGCGTTTCGTGATCGAGATAGCCTCGTCGATCGTTCCTCTCGAGCACTTCGCTGTCGCCGTCACGGCCATATGTTCGCTCGTCGTCGGCCTCGTCGCGGGACTCGTCTACTGGCTTGCACGTGATCTGGTGACGTGGTGGCCGGCACGGCTGGCGGTGGCCGGGCTCACATTTCTCGGCCCCACGCTTCCCCAGGAGGTGCTGGGCAATGCCGCGAACCTGCATTGGTTCTTCCTCTGGGCCTCCCTCTGGATCGTGCTCTATCGAGCACGGTCATGGCGGTCGTCCGTCGGCCTCGGGCTCGTCGCCCTCGTGATGGCTCTGTCCGACATCCAGCTGCTGCTCTTCACCCCTCTTCTCCTCCTTCGTGTCAAGGATCGGCGCATGTGGCCGATCGCTGCCGGACTCGCTCTCGGACTCGCGGCGCAGGTCGCCAGTCTCGTTGCAGACCCTCGAGTCCGTCCGGGCGAGTCCGCACCGATCGCATCCATCGTCGAGGGCTTCTTCGCGCAAGGCGTGCTCGGCATATGGACCGGCTCCAACCCGATCGCGGCCCGCCTCCTCGGCGACAATCTCCTCCCGATCGCCGCCCTCGCATCCGTGCCGATCGTGCTTGCGGCCGGCTACACGCTGTGGAGGGGGTCGACGCGGCAACGCATCCTCATCGCGGCACTGCTCCTCGGGGCTGCCGTGAGCTGGACAGCCTCGTTCGCCCTGAACCCGAACCCTGCGTTCTTCTATTCCGAGTTCACGTCCGCACAATGGGCCGGCTTCTTCTTCTTGCGATATGCGGTCGTGCCCGCCATGCTCCTAGCTGCGAGCCTGCCCGTGGCGGCCTCGGTCGCAGCAGGCCGGGGACATCGCGTGATCCCCGTGATCCTCGTCGCGATACTCCTCGTCACGGCCGTCGTGAACCTTCGCCCAGACGGAACGGGACGCTCGAATGGCCCGGCCTGGGATGTAGGCGTGGAAGGCGCAGAGACGACCTGCGAACTCGACTCCGCGCGGGAACGAATCGACATTCCCGTCGCTCCCGGAGCTCTCGTCGCCACTGTCTCCTGCGACACTCTGATCGACCGCTGAACGTAGTACTCTCTCGGAGCGGAGGGGAACAGGGAGCCGCACCTGCCCACCACTCCCCCCACGAACTGAGGAACATCTATGGCGACGCTCACCGCACCACCGAATGGGGCAGCGCTCGCCAGGCGCATCTGCCCGCCGATATTCGTTTCCATCGCTCTTGTCTGGTTGAGCTTTGCCTGGAAGTACGTGGGCTGTGCGAGCGGCGAGCTCGGGCCGGGCGGCAATAGCGCCCTCACTTTCGAGCGCCTGTCGAAGTACGCGTGCTTCACCGACATTCAGGCGCTCTGGGGCAGTAGAGCCCTCGGCGAACACCTGTTCCCGTTCATCTCTGGCGAATTCACGGCCCCGAACGTGCTGTCGGGCGGGATCGTCGAATACCCGGTCCTCGGCGGGTTGTTGATCTGGCTCTTGGCGCTCCCGGCGCAGACCGACGGGGCATTCCTCCTCAGCAACGCGATTTTCTTCAGCGTCGTAGCGGCGGTGACGACCGCAATTCTCGCGATCGTGGCCGAGCGCCGAGTCTGGATGTGGGCCGCCGCTCCGGCGCTGCTGATGTATTCGGTCTATAACTGGGATCTCCCTCCCGTGCTCCTGACCGTGGCTGGCGTCATTGTGGTGGTCGCCGGCCCACCCTCTTGGTCTCCCCGGAGGAAAGCCATTACGGCCGCGATCCTCTTCGGAATCGGCGGCGCCCTCAAGCTCTATCCCTTACTCTTCCTCCTGCCCCTCGTTCTGTGGCTCCTCTACACACACCGCCCGCTCGGCGTCGGCCGGTTCGATCGCGGCAGCCTGGTTTCCGCCATCTGGGTCGCCGTGAGCGCGGGTGCCGTGCTCGCGGTAGTCAACGTGCCGTTCATGCTCATCCACCTCCCCGGGTGGCTCGCGCCCCTCCAGTTCCAGGGAGCACGCCCGATCGACAATAACGGTCTGTCGATCTGGTACTGGACCGCTAGCCTCTTCCGCGACGTGTCCGGGCCCGCCAGCCAACGCGTGCTCACGATTCTGGCCACGGTGTCGACGGCTGGCGCCCTCGGTGCGATCGCCTACGCCGGGTGGAGAAGGGCCAAGCGGGACGGCATGTATCCGTTCCTTGCTGTTTGTGCTGCGCTGCTCTGCGCGTATATGGCCTTCAATAAAGTACATTCACCGCAGTACATCCTGTGGTTGATCCCCTTCTTCGTCTTGCTCAACATCCGAGTGCGTTGGGTTCTCGTGTACTACGCGGTCGATGTCGCTGTCTTCGTCGGCTGGTACAGAGTGATCTACGCCAACGTCGTGCAATCGGGCGAGATGTGGCCGCAGGTAGCGCTGGCGATCGGTGTCTGGGGTCGGTTCGCTGTACTCCTCGCGCTGATCGTCGTTTTCCTCCGGGCAGATCATTCGGCGGGCCTCAGCCGCTTGCGAGCGCGGCGCCGGGTGCCGGCGAACGGCGCGGAGAACGGGTGGACGGCGGCCCTTTCTCAGCGTTTACCGTGAAACGAGGCCCAGACTGGCCCCGCTTTGGTAACCCACCTCGCGATGGAATGTGCCGCACGCGCGGAACGGGTACTGTCGGTGGGTACGTATTTCCCGCCGCCGGCGGATTCAGTTTGAGGTTCGTGTGAAAAAAATCAAGGCAATAGCCCTCCGAGCGTGGAACGGCATGATCCGTTACGCCCTGAAGTTCGGAGTCGTGGGCCTCATCGGCTTCGCCATCGATGTCGGCATCTTCAACCTTCTTCGGCTGGGCGTCTTTGGCGACGGTTTTTGGCAAGAGGCTCTCGGCGCAAAAGTGATCAGCACCAGCGTCGCAATCATCTTCAACTGGATCGGCAACCGGTATTGGACGTTCCGCGAGCACCGAAGGAAGAACTTCGTCCTCGAGGCGATCGAATACATCATCGTCTCGGTCGGCGGCCTTCTGATCAGCCTGGCGTGCCTATACATCAGCCATCACGTTCTCGGCCTGACGTCGCTTCTAGCGGACAATATCGCCACAAACGTCATCGGTCTCGGCTTGGGCACGATCTTCCGCTTCATGCTCTACCGCTACTGGGTCTATGGTCTACATCGTTCCGACGGATTGAACAAGATCGCTCGAGTCGAGGAGGGCCAACGTTCTCTGTTCGAGGAGCCGACCCTGACGGGCGCAACCGATGACACAAACACCGAAGGGGTGAACAAGGCCTGATGGACCGAGACACTGGAGCACGATCGCTCGTCATCATCCCGACGTACAACGAGCGCGAGAACCTGCCGATCATCGTCGGCAAGCTGTTCGCCGCCTGTCCCGAGGCGCACCTGTTGATCGTCGAAGACGGCAGCCCCGACGGCACGGGTGAGGTCGCTGACCAGATGGCCGCCGCCGATCCGCGCATCCAGGTGATGCACCGTTCGGGCAAGCAGGGCCTCGGCTCGGCATACCTGCAGGGTTTCGCGCGCGGCCTCGAGCAGGGCTACGACTACCTCATCGAGATGGACGCGGACGGGTCGCACCCGCCCGAGACACTGCCCGAGATGATCGCTGTGGCCAAGTCGACAGACCTGCGGAACGGTGGGCCGGCTCTCGTCATCGGCTCGCGCTGGGTTCCGGGCGGCCGCGTCGTCAACTGGCCGAAGCGCCGAGAAATCCTCAGCCGCGGGGCCAATATCTACGCGGCGATCGCGCTCGGCGTGAAGACGAAGGACGCCACCGCGGGTTATCGCGTCTACAACGCCGATGCCCTGCGCGCGCTCTCCCTCGAGAACGTCAACTCGCACGGCTACTGCTTCCAGATCGATATGACGCTGCGCGTCGACACCGCGGGCTACCGCATCGAAGAGGTCCCCATCGTCTTCCGCGAGCGCGAGATCGGCGAATCCAAGATGAGCGGCAACATCATCTTCGAGGCCATGGGCAAGGTCACGCTGTGGGGTTTCCAGCGTCGGATGCGGCAGCTCACCGGCCTGTTCAGCCGACGCTAGGGTGGCCCCTCGCTAGACTGGGGTCGCACATTCGGCGGCCATTTCGTCGCCGACTCAGCTGGCGAAGGACACCATGACGCGTTACCTCATCACCGGAGCATCCGGCATGCTCGGCACCGACCTGATCGACGTTCTGCAGGGCCGTGAGGTGACCGCCCTCGGGCGCGCGGACCTCGACGTGACCGATCTCGACGCGGCGCGCCAGGCCGTCGCGGGCCACGACGTTGTGATCAACGCCGCCGCCTACACCAAGGTCGACGACGCCGAGACGAACGAGGATGCCGCCTACGCGGTGAACGCGCTCGGGGCCCAGAACCTGGCGATCGCGGCGCGCGAGGCCGGGGCCAAGCTCATCCAGGTGTCCACCGACTACGTCTTCGACGGCTCGGCGACGACGCCCTATGCCGAGAACACCCCACACGCGCCCATCTCGGCCTACGGCCGCACCAAGGCCGCGGGCGAGAAGCTCGCGCTCGACGAGCACCCCGACGGCACCTACATCGTGCGCACGGCGTGGCTGTACGGCCAGCACGGGCCCAACTTCGCGGCCACCATGATCCGCCTGTCGGCGAGCCACCCGACCGTCAGCGTCGTGACCGACCAGCTGGGCCAGCCCACGTGGACGAAAGACCTCGCGCGCCAGATCGTGGCCCTCGCCGACGCCGACGCCCCCGCGGGTGTCTACCACGGCACCAACGCGGGCCAGGGCTCGTGGTTCGACTTCACGCGCGCCATCTTCACCGAGGTGGGTCTCGACCCCGAGCGCGTGGGCAAGACCGACAGCGCCAGCTTCGTGCGCCCGGCTCCCCGCCCGGCCTACTCGGTGCTCGGCCACGATGGCTGGGCCGCCGCCGGGCTCTCGCCCTTGCGCGATTGGCGCGAGGCCCTGCACGAGGCCGTCGAAACCGGCGCCGTCGCGCGCCCGGCCGACACCGCTGCCCCCGCCGCGAGCCAGGCCTAGGCCCCGGCCGGAGCAGGAGCACTCATGCCCACGACCCTGACCATGGTGGTCGACCAGATGGTCGCGCCCGTTCCCGGCGGCATCGGCCGCTACACCGAAGAGATGACGAAGGCGCTGATCCTCACGGCCCCGCGCAACTGCCAGGTCGAGGGCATCGTGTCGAGCCTGCCGCCCGAGAAGATAGCCGACGTCGAGACGCGCCTGCCCGGCCTGGCCGAGCTGCACAAGACCACGCTGGCCCGGCGCGAGTTGTCGGCCGCCTGGCAGTTGGGCCTCGTGGCGGGTTACGGCGACGGCATGGTGCACTCGCCCACGCTGCTCGCTCCCCTGGTGCGACACAACCGGGCCTACGACCGCAAGCAGACGGTCGTCACGATTCACGACACCCTGGCGTGGACGCATCCGAAGTCGCTGACGCCCACGTCGGTGTCGTTCACGAAGTCGATGGCCAAGCGCGCCAAGAAGCACGCCGACGCCATCGTGGTGCCGACGCACGCCGTGGCCGAGCAGCTCGCTGAGATCATCGATTTCGGCGACCGCGTGCGCGTCATTCCGGGCGCCGTCGGTTCGGGCCTGCAGCTCACAAGTGATGCCGAGTGGCGCGCGGGCAACCTCGAACTTCCGGATGAATACATCCTTACGTTTGGCACCCTCGACCCGCGTCGCGGCCTGCTATCGCTCATCAGCGGCCTCGGTGCGACGGATGCTCCCGACCTGCCCGTGCTCGTGATCGGGCCCGACAGCTGGGGCGACCTCACGTTGGCGTCCGTTGCCGACGAGGCCGGCCTGCCCGAGGGCCGCGTGCGGTCGCTGGGCTTCCTGTCCGACGCCGATCTGGCCGTCGTGCTCGACCGCGCGACCGTGTTCGTCTACCCCAGCATCCGCGAAGGCTTCGGCCTGCCGCTCGTCGAGGCGCTGTCGTTCGGCACGCCCGTCGTGCACTCCGACGACCCCGCGCTCGTCGAGGTCGCCGGCGGCGCCGGGCTCGTCGTCGAACGCGGCGGCAAGAAGGGCTACCCCGAGCGCCTGGCCGAGGCCATCGCCCAGGTGCTCGACGACAGCGACCTGCGCTCGCGCCTCAGCGTGGCCGGCTCCGACCGTGCGCGGGCCTTCAGCTGGCGCGACTCGGCCGAGCGCGTCTGGCAGTTGCACGCCGACCTCTAGGCGCTGGGTCGCACGCCGCATGGCGGTCGCTTCCCCGTAGCCTGCATGGGCATCGCGCTTGTGCGCCTTCGTGCGAGCCACCGGGGGCAAGGGCGGCACACGACATCTTCAGAACACTGAAGGGCCCTCACATCCTCTGTGAGGGCCCTTCAACGTTTCTGTCGACCGCTAGCCGCCGGACGGCGCGGGCGATGCGGGGTGCAGCGCGGCATCCACCATGCTGCGGATCTTGTCGAAGTCGGGCTCTTCCGGCTGTATGCCCGAGGCCGGCGTGAGCTCGATGTTGGTGATCGGCAGCTCTTTGGTCTTGAGCGCCAACTCGACGAAGTAGCCGAGCATGTCCTGCGGGATGTCGGTCTTCACGACCTGCGACCCGGCCTGCGCGATCACCTGGAACTTGCTCAGAACGTTGGCGGGCGTGAACTGCTTGAGGATAGCCGCCTGCAACTGCCGCTGCCGTTCCATGCGCTCGTAGTCGCTCGAACCGTGCCGCGACCGCGCGTACCAGAGCGCGTAGTAGCCGTTCATGTGGTGCTCGCCCACCTCGATCCACTCGGCGACCCCCACGAGGTTCTCGTCGCCGCCGACCGGCACACGCTTCGGCACCGTGATGTCCACGCCGCCGAGCGCGTCGATGAGGTCGCTGAAGCCCTGCATGTCGATGAGCACGTAGTACTGGATTTCGAGGTCGAGCGTGCCCTCGATGGCCTCTTTCGTGGCCTCGATGCCGGGCCGCGAACCGTTCTTGATGGCGTCGGGGTAGAGATCCGGATGCCGCACCTCGGCCTCGGTGTAGACGGAGTTCAGCATGCACGCGCTCACATCGCAGCGGCCGTTGTAGCCGTACCCGTTGGGGTACAGCTTCTTCATGGGCGAGCCGTCGGAGAAGGGCATGTTGTGCAGGTCGCGGGGCAGGCCGATCATGGTCGCGGCCCCCGTCTCGGCATCCACCGACACGACCGACATGCTGTCGGGGCGCAAACCCTCGCGGTCGGGGCCGGCGTCACCGCCCAACAGCAGGATGTTGTAGTGGCCGTCGACGGGCGGCACCGATGCCGCGCCCCCACCGAAGATCGACTGCAGCGTTCCGCGCGTGATGCCCGCGTAGTAGGCGCCAGCACCGGCCCCACCCACCGAGACCACGAGCAGCGCCACCGTGGCGAGCGCGATCCACGCGCGGGACGACGGCCGCGCCCGGATGAGCTTCACGAGCGAGAGCGTGTTGATCGTGAGCACGATCCAGAGGAACGCGTAGGCGACGAGCACGATCTGGGCCAGCAGCAGCGCGTAAGAGTTCGTCGCGAGGTTGTAGATCGTCTGCGGCGTAGCGAGATAGAGCAGCAGTGCCGCCACGACGAGCACCCACATGGTGAGCGTGGCGATGAGGCCGATGCGGCCGATGCGGCGGTTGCCCGCGAGCACCTGGGCCGAGCCCGGGATGAGGAAATTCATGGCGACGAGCCACCACGCACGCCGCGTCATCACCGTGCGCGACTGGGTGTTGGGATGCCGGATCGGCAGCGCGGTGTAGGTGCTCATAGGGTCTTTTTGAGGGCGTCGTTCTTCTCGGCGACCGTGTCGGCGAGCCCCACCTGGTAGGCGGCCATCGCGTCGGCGAGCGCGTCATCCGACGTGCCGAGGATCTGCACGGCCAGCAGACCGGCGTTCTTGGCGCCGCCGATCGACACCGTGGCGACGGGCACGCCGCCCGGCATCTGCACGATCGATAGCAGTGAGTCGAGGCCGTCGAGGCGCGCGAGGGGCACGGGCACACCGATGACGGGCAGAACCGTGACGGCGGCGAGCATGCCGGGCAGGTGCGCGGCTCCCCCGGCTCCGGCGATGATGACGCGGATGCCGCGGCCCCGGGCCTCGCGCCCGTAGTCGATCATCTTCTCGGGCGTGCGGTGGGCCGAGACGACCTCGACCTCGTAGGGCACACCGAACTCCTCGAGCACGTCGCGCGCGTCGCGCATGACGGACCAGTCGGAGTCACTGCCCATGACGACGCCGACGACAGGAGAAACGGAGGAGAGCGGAGACATAGCCTCCATCGTAAGGTTCAGTCCTGGAAGAAAGCGGCTGCGGCACGCGCCTGGTAGGCAACCTCGTCGAGATCCGGCCCCGAAACGTTGAGGTGGCCGACCTTGCGACCCGGGCGCGGCTCCTTGCCGTAGTTGTGCACCTTGACCGTGGGGTGGGCCTCGAGCGCGGCCGCATAGCGATCGGCGAGCGAACCCTCGGTCGGGCCGCCCAGGATGTTGGCCATGACCGTGTAGTCGTCGTGGCATCCGGTGGCGCCGAGCGGCAGGTCGAGCACGGCGCGCAGGTGCTGCTCGAACTGGCTCGTGGTGCAACCATCCTGCGTCCAGTGACCCGAGTTGTGCGGGCGCATGGCGAGCTCGTTGACGAGGATGCGGTCGTCGGTGGTCTCGAAGAGCTCGACGGCGAGCACACCGGTCACGCCGAGGGTCTCGGCGATCGTCAGGGCGATCTGCTCGGCCATCTCGGCGACGCGGCCGGCCGAACGCGGCGCGGGCGCGAAGACCTCGCTGCACACGCCATCCTTCTGCACGGTCTCGACGACGGGCCAGGCCACGATCTGTCCGCTCGGGCGGCGGGCCACGAGCTGCGCGAGCTCGCGGCGGAAGTCGACGAGTTCTTCGACCAGCAGAGCGCCGCCGCGGCCATCTTCGTCGAGGGCGGCGAACCAGTCGGCGGCTTCGTCGGCCGAGCGCACGACGCGCACACCCTTGCCGTCGTAGCCGCCGCGCGGGGTTTTGAGCACCGCAGCGCCACCGTTGTCGGCGAGGAACGCGGCCAGCTCGTCGGCGTCGGTCACGGCCGCCCACTCGGGAACCGGCACGCCGATCTCGGACAGCTTCTCGCGCATGGCGATCTTGTCTTGGGCGAAGTGCAGGGCGTCGGGGCCGGGGTGCACGGGGATGCCGCGGGCCTGCAGTTCGCGCAGGATGGGCGCCGGCACGTGCTCATGATCGAAGGTGATGACGTCAACCGTTTCGGCGAATGCCAGAACCGTGTCGAGGTCGCGGTAGTCGCCGACGGCCGTCGCTGCGAGGGCCGCTGACATGCCGTCCTGCTCCGCGAGGATGCGGATGTCGAGCCCGAGGTTCACCGCCGGGGGGATCATCATCCGTGCCAGCTGTCCGCCGCCGATCACACCGACTGTCACCATCATCGCTCCTCACGTCGCACGGCCTGGGGTCGGCCGTTCCGCCAGGAACCATCCTGCCGCATTTGCGGGGTGCGTGACACGCCGAAGCGGCCGGCAGGGACGGTCACACAGAACTACCCGCGGTCAGGAAAGTGCGGGCCGCGCGCTGTCACGGGGGCGTTCGTCGAGCGCCGGCCGACAGACGCCTCGGGTCAGGCGCCGGGCAGCGGCGGGCGCGGCGGCACGATGGAGCCGGCCGACGAACGGAGCGAGGCGCCGGCGGTCTGGCTGCGCTCGACGAGCTCGTTGAGCGCCTCGGACACCAGGTCGGCGCGCGGCACGTCGGCGAGCACGAGTGGTTTGTCGATACCGGAGGTCAGCACGAGCGTGCCCGAACGGAACATCGACTGCAGCGGCCCGCGACGGAGCGCCGTGGAGTAGCCGCGGCCGTGGAAGATCTCGGTGCGCTCGCGCACGAAGAAGCCACGGCGCGAGATGACGCGCCGCGTGGTGATGATGTAACGGCGGTTGAGCCACAGCGCGTAGGGCAGCAGGACGGCGAAGAGCACCCAGGCGGCAAGAACACCCGCGATGGTCCACAGCTGCCACGTCTCCGTGAACAGGCCGAAAGCGTAGGCGGCGGCTCCCGACCCGAGGATCAGCGCGAGCGCCGGCCAGAGCAGCACCCGTCCGTGCGGACGCAGCCGGGCGACGACACGTTCGGTGGGAACCACGGGTCGCGAGAGCACATCGAACGCAGAAGTCTCCGTGTTCGTCTGCTGCTGGGCCATGTCTCATTTGTACCGCACAGCACATGCCGCGACGGGTGCACGCGCCGGTCAGCCGAGGGTTTCGCCCGAACCGGTCAGCCGCAGGTGGGTGATGTCCCCCGCCGCGACGGCGACCTCGGCGGCTTGGCCCGGCCGTGCGTCACTGCGTCGCACGAGCAGGCGGCCGTCGGGGGCGAGACCCGTCGCGCGCCCCTCGAGCGTGTCACCCCCCGGCAGGTCGGCGCGGATGTCGCGGCCCACCGTTCCGAGCAGGGCGGCGACGCGCGCGTGCACACCGGCCGCGACCGCGTCACCGTGCGCCTGTTGCAGGGCGTGCAGCATCCCGTCGAGCTCGGTGAGGAAGCGGGCGAGCACCGCGTCGACATCGATGTCGCGCACCCCGGCGAGCGCGAGCGACGTCGCGGTGGGCACGGGCAGCTGCTCGGCCGTCATCGTCAGGTTGAGGCCGACTCCGACGACCACAGCGGGGGCGCTCGGCAGCGCGATGAGCTCGGAGAGCACGCCCGCCACCTTGCGGCCCTCGATGAGGACGTCGTTCGGCCATTTGAGCTGCACGCGGCGGGCAGCGGACTTGGCGGCGGACTCGCCCTCGGCATCGGCATTGGCATCGGCGTTGGCGTCGGCATCGGCGTTGGCGTCGGCATCGGCGTTGGCATCGGCGGTGGCGGTGGCGGTGGCAGTGGCAGTGGCAGTGGCAGTCGCGGTGGCGTCAGAATCGCGGGCGATCTCGGATGCTCCGGCCAGCGCCTCTCGCACGGCCACCGTCATAGCGGCCCCCGCGGCCAACGGGATCCAGCCGTAGACGTCGGGCGAGAAGGCGGGTTGCGGGCGCAACAGCACCGAAACGGCCAGGGACGTTCCCGCCTCGGCCATCCACACGCGTCCGAGGCGTCCCCGGCCCGCGCGCTGGTCGTCGGTGACAACGACCGAGAGGTGCGGCCACTCCGACGGTGCCGTGTGGACACGGTCCGTGAGCTCGTCATTCGTCGACAGGGCGTGCGGCAGCGCGACGAGCCGGCCGGCCGCGGCCGACGACCGAGGAAGCAGGGCTGAGGTAAGAGGCATGCGCCCAAGAGTACGGAAGCTTCTGCGAGATAGCGTCCCGCAGCATCGGGATCGCTGCGACATCCGGCATCGCTGCGACATCCGCGCCTCTCACCATCCGCGCCACCGACTTCCCGCACCGCCGGGGCGCTCGACGCGCTCGGAAACGCGATACCGACAAGGCTCGCGCGCGCACCTTGTGGGGTTCCTCCAACGGTTGGGGCCCCTCCGTGCACGGTAGAGTGAAGCCCGTGACGGAGAACCTTGACGTGAACGCCAAAGACGCTGCTCAACCGACCGAGGTCCAGGGCGCCCCTGACACCCCCGACATGATGACGACGGCCGGCAAGCTGGCCGACCTCTCGCGTCGCTATCACGAGGCGGTGACCGCCTCGGGCGAAGCCGCCATCAAGAAGCAGCACGCCAAGGGCAAGATGACGGCGCGTGAGCGCATCGACCTGCTGCTCGACCCGGGCAGCTTCGTCGAGCTCGACGAATTCGTGCGCCACCGCACGCACGCTTTCGGCATGGACAAGTCCCGGCCCTACGGCGACGCCGTCGTCACCGGAACGGGCACCATCCACGGCCGCCAGGTGGCCGTCTACTCGCAGGACTTCACGGTCTTCGGCGGGTCGCTCGGCGAGGTTGCCGGCGAAAAGATCATCAAGGTCATGGACCTCGCGCTGAAGACGGGCGTCCCCATCCTCGGCATCCTCGACTCGGGTGGAGCCCGCATCCAGGAGGGCGTCGTGGCCCTCGGCAAGTACGGCGAGATCTTCCGCCGCAACACGGCCGCCTCCGGGGTCATCCCGCAGATCTCGCTCATCATGGGCCCGGCTGCCGGTGGCGCCGTCTACTCCCCCGCCCTCACCGACTTCGTCATCATGGTCGACAAGACCAGTCAGATGTTCGTCACGGGCCCCGACGTCATCAAGACCGTCACGGGCGAAGACGTCGGCATGGAAGAACTGGGCGGCGCGCTCACCCACAACACGCGTTCGGGTGTGGCGCACTACCTGGCGAGCGACGAACAGGATGCCCTGGACTACGCGCGTTCGCTCGTGAGCTTCCTGCCCGACAACAACCTGGCCGAGCTGCCCGAATTCGACACCGTCGTCGAGCTCGAGACCACCGATGAGGACCGCCGCCTCAACACGCTCATCCCCGACTCCCCCAACCAGCCCTACGACGTGAAGACCGTCATCGAGCACGTCGTCGACCACGGCGATTTCCTCGAGGTGCAGCCGCTGTTCGCGCCCAACATCGTCATCGGGTTCGCCCGGGTCGAGGGTCGCACGGTCGGCGTCATCGCCAACCAGCCTCAGGCCATGGCGGGAACCCTGAACATCGAGGCGGGCGAGAAAGCCTCGCGCTTCGTGCGCTTCTGTGACGCGTTCTCGATCCCCATCCTCACGCTCGTCGACGTGCCCGGCTACCTGCCCGGCACCGACCAGGAGTGGACGGGTGTCATCCGCCGCGGCGCCAAGCTGCTCTACGCCTATGCCGAGGCCACCGTGCCGCTCGTCACCGTCATCCTGCGGAAGGCCTACGGCGGCGCGTACATCGTCATGGGTTCGAAACAGCTGGGTGCCGACATCAACCTGGCATGGCCGACCGCCGAGATCGCCGTCATGGGCGGCCAGGGCGCCGTCAACATCCTCTACCGCGGCGAGATCAAACGCGCCGAAGAGGCCGGTGAAGACGTGCAGGCCGTGCGCACCAAGCTCGCCAACGAGTACACCTACAACGTGGCCAGCCCGTTCCTCGCGGCCGAACGCGGCGAGCTCGACGGCGTCATCGAGCCGGCCGCCACGCGTGTCTCCGTCATCAAGGCGCTGCGGGCCCTGCGCACCAAACGCGCGAGCCTGCCGGCCAAGAAGCACGGGAACATCCCGCTGTGAGTTCTTCCCCGACCGACTCGACGGCGGATGCCGCGGCCACCACGCCTGCGGCATCGCCCGCTTTCCGCGTGGTCTCAGGAGCCCCGAGCGATGTCGAGCTCGCCGCCGTGACCGCCGTGCTGCTCGCCACGCTGCGCGCCCGCGAGGCCGCCGCTGCCGCCACACCGCGCCCGGTGCGCGTGACGGCGTGGCAGCGCAGCCAGCGCGGCTTGCGTCGGCCCCATGTGCCCGGCCCCGGGCACTGGCGCGGCTTCAGCGGCTGATTCGGCCCCGACCTCGCCCCGTGAACACGGGGGTGTCCTCCGAAATGCCGACTGGTACGCTTCGCGGCCGACCGCCAGAATAAGTAGTGCTAGGTGGCTCTCGCAAGAGATTCACCACCAGCCACTCGTGTGAACAAGGGTATGTACGAATGGCTGGGGGCGGGTCGAGCTGGTATTCGGGTTACCGTTCGACCTGGGGTTTGTGAAGGGCCGGTTCCTTTGGAACCGGCCCTTCCGACTGTTAAGCCCCGGTGTGCGAGTCGGCCGTCGCCTTGCGCGGGATCTCGAGCCACAGCTGCACTTCGTCCTCGTCGTCGTCCGGGTCGCCCGACGGGTTGAGCGCCACGACCGTCACGGCCGTCGGCGAATCGACGGGCGCCGTGCGCACGATCATGCGGTGTGCGCTCGTCGACGCGACGGCGTCGGCCACCCGGTCGAGCACGCGCTGGCGATCCTCTTCGGCGATCTCGTCGAGCGTTCCCTCGTCGAGCAACGAGATGACACTTCCGCGGCGGCGGGCCTCGGCCACGCGCGCCCGAACGGCGTCGTTCAGCAACATGCGCCCGCGGATCTCGTCGCGCAGCCCCGCCTCGAGCACCTTGGCCTCTGCCCGCTCTTGCTGGCTGAGCGAACCGCCCGCCAGGATGATGTTGCGCAACGTGGGCAAGGCCACTCGTTCGGCCTGTTTGAGGCGCACGCGGCGCTCCTCGTGGTGCGCGTCCTGCGCGGCCTGCCACTGCGCGGCCTCGCGTTCGGCGATGGCGAGGTTCTGTTCGTCGCGCCCCACGCGCACGAGCGACCGCGTCAGAATGGATGCCAGCGCCACCCAGAGGATGCTGCCGGGGATGCCGATCTGCAGCGCCACGCCCGCGCCGGCCCACAGGATCGACTGCGCGGTCAGGAAGATGATGCCGATCCAGGCGAACGCCTCGCGGCGCCGCACCGCCGTGATGGTCATGAGCGCGCCGATCGACGCGACGTGCCAGGTGGCGTAGCCGTTGTTGACCGAGGGGTCGAGCTGCGATGTGACGAGCAACGGCAGCGCGACAGCCGTGCCGAGGTTGAGGCTCGCGAGCCACAGCGGCATGGCCGTCGGCGACGACGGCCACAGGCTGATGATGGTGACGACGAGGTAGAGCACCATGCCCACGATGCTCGGCCACGGCGATTCGGCCTGCGGCAGCGTGATGACGCCGCGGATGACGTTGTAGATCGAGAACGCGGCGGCCAGGGCCAACAGCGCGTAGCGGTTGAGGGCGATCACGAGGCGGCCCCCTGCTCGGTCAGCTCACCGGGGGCCTCGGGGCGGGGTGCCTGGATGGTCTGGTTGGGCGCCCAGCGGATGACGATGGTCGTGCCCGCCCCGGCCGTGCTGTCGATGGTCACGCTGCCGCCCGACTTCACGACGCGTTCGATGATGGAGACGCGCAGGCCCAGGCGGCTCTCGTCGACGCGCGTGGGGTCGAAGCCGACGCCGTCGTCGTGCACGATGATCTCGACGCGGCCCGCGGTCGTGCGGAGCGTCACGGTGCGGGAGGTCACGCGCGTGCCGGCGTGTTGCGCGCTGTTGACCATGGCCTGTTCGGTGGCGCTCGACAGGATGGCGAGCACGCGGGCCGGCAGGGGGAAGTGCTCGCTGGTCTCGTCGCGCACTTCGAAGGGAACGCGATGGGCTCGGGCCGCGCGCGAGATGGCGGCGACCAGTTCGCCCGTGCCGTAGGTGGGTTCGAGGTCGCCGTCGTCGCGCGCCGATGCCGTGAGCGTGTCGCCGTGCGTGGCCAGGTGTTTGATGGCGTTCTCGGCGAGCGCGACGGCGGCCCGGGACTGCGCAGGCGTCGTAGCGCGTTCGGCGGCCTGCAGCGCGGCCAGGACCATGTCGTGCACGAGCGCGTCGACCTCGATGCGCTGCACCTCGCGCGCGTGCTGATGCACGGCCTCGTCGTACCGGTTGAGGGCCGTGACGCGCGCCTCGTCGACCGCGCGGGCCGCGTGGCGGAACGTGACACCCAGCATGACGATGATGAGCCCGATCATGGCGCCGTAAGAGGCATCCAGCACGCCGATCTCGGCGTTGACGATCTGGCCGCCGGGGCCGATGGTGCGCGCGACGCCGTAGGCCACGGGCGTGACGATGCTGTAGACGATGGCCAGGGTGGTGGGGAAGGCTAGTGCGGCGGTGGCACAGGCCACGGCGCCACACAGGTACCACAACCACGGTTCGGTGTCGGAGGCCGCGTGCGCGCCGCCCGTGAGGAACGGCCAGGCGATGACGGCCACCAGATAGACGATCGCGAAGAGCGTTGCTGTCGGCCGCGCGAAGCGCCCGGCGAAGCCGGCGCCGATGAAGAGCGTGAGCGTGCCGAAGACCAGGATGAGGGTGGCGTTGCCGGCGGGGCCCTCGATGAGGCTGCCATCGCTCAGGACGACCGAGAAGGTCTGCAACCCGAACAACAGCGAGATGGCGGCGACGGAACGGTCATAGAGGCGTTCGACGCGCTCGGTGCTGAACAACCGCTGCCGTGGAGCCACGACCCGGTTGATGTTGTCGGGTATTCCCGTTGTCACCCAGCACCCCCCGTGTGTTTTTGTCTCGCGTGTCTACACTGCGTCGTACGTCAGCCGCGGCTCTACGCGTCGTTCTGGCTCGGACCGAGATCCGGCAGGATGCCGTCTTCGACGGCACGGCGCAATAGATCTACTTTAGTGGGCGCGGGGCGTCCGACATCGACGTACTTGGTGCGGATGCGCGAGAGGTACTCTTTGGCCGTAGACTGCGCGATGCCGAGCTGGGCGGCGACGTCTTTCATGGGCAGGCCGGATGCGTAGAGGTGCAACACGTCGCGCTCGCGCCGGCCCAGCTGCACCTGCGCGAACTCGGAGTCGGCGTCGATCGCGCTGGCCCACTCGAGGTTGTTGAGCACCTGTCCGTTGGCGACCGTGCGAATGGCCGAGACGACCGTTCCCGTGGGCGACGACTTGGGGATGACGGCTGCCGCGCCAGCTGCGAGAGCCTCGCGCACACCGGCCATCCGATCAGCTATGGAGTGGATGAGCACCGCGGAACCCGTGTCGTGCACGCGGCGCACATTGTCGGCGATGCGCGAACCGTCGCCGAGCGAGAGGTCGAGGATGACGACGTCAGCCGAGGGGCCGTGCGTGGCCTGCGAGCGACTCAGGAAGTCGTTGACCGTGGCCACGGATTGCACGACGTCGTAGCCGGACGCCGCACACACGGCGGCCAACCCCAGTCGGACCGATTCATGATCGTCGATAATCGCCACGCGTACCACGTGCTCATCGTAGCCCGACACGGCGGGCCTAACGGTTCGTCGGGCGGAGGAGCGCTACCGATTCGAGGTGGTGCGTGTGCGGGAACAGGTCGAAGGCGCGGAGGCGGTCGAGCTCGTAGCCCGCGTCGCGGAACGAACCGAGGTCGCGCGCGAGGGCGACGGGGTCGCACGCCACGTAGACGATCTGGGCGGGGTGCAGGTCGACGAGGGCCGACACGACGTTCTTGCCGGCGCCCGAGCGGGGCGGGTCGAGCACGACGGTCGCGGCCTGCAGGCGACGGCGCTCGGATGCTCCCACGGAACGCACGAGGCGCTGCAGGTAGCGGTCGACGCGGTCGGTGATGGCCTGAGCACCCACCCACTCGGCCAGGTTCTCGGCGGCCCAGTCGGTGGCCGTGGTCTCGGATTCGACGGTCGTGATGCGCGTGGTGCGGCCGAACTTGTCGCCCAGCGCGGCCGCGAACAGGCCGACGCCGCCATAGAGGTCGAGGTTGAAGGCCTGTGGGTCGAATTCGTCGGCGACCAGGATGTCTTGCACGGCGCGCGTGAGCACATCGGCCGCGTGGCGGTGCACCTGCCAGAAACCCTCTTCGGCCACGTGGAACTCGCGCGTGCCGACGCGTTCGATGAGCGGCTCGCCCGCGCGACGGCGGCCGTCGGGGTCGGTGCCGACGACGCGCGTGGCGCCCACCGACGGCGCGATGACGTCGACGCGTTCGAGGCCCGGCATGGGCGTGCCGAGCGGCGCGGCCTGCTGCACGGCGCTCGTGGCGAGCGGCAGGTCGTCGACGGGCACGACGCGGTGGCTGCGCGCGGCGAACGGACCGACGCGGCCCTCTTCGTCGACGTGCAGGCTGACGCGACTGCGGTAGCCGAGGCCGTTGGCCTCGTCGTCGCCCGGGGCCGCCTCGACCTCGACGTCGCGCTCGATGCCGCCGAAACGCTGCAGGGCGTCGACGAGCACGCGGCGCTTCAGCTCGCGCTGGTGCGGCAACGCGATGTGGCCGAATTCGGCGCCGCCGGCACGCTCGTCGGGTGCGCGGTCGATCGAGGCCGCCGACCAGATGTGCGGCGCGCGCTCGGGCGCCGGCGTGAGTACCTCGAGCGTCTCGGCGCGCCAGAAGCTCTTCTTCGAGTCATCCGTGATGCGCGCGCGCACCGTCTCGCCCGGCATGGTGTCGGGCACGAAGACGACGCGGCCCTCGTGGCGCGCCACGAAGACGCCCCCGTGGGCCACATTGCTAATCTCGAGAACGATGCTGTCGGCGGTGTCACCTGAAATGCTCATCCGTCGAGCATTACACGGATGCCGCGGCACACCAACACTGCCGTGCCCGCGCCCGGCCGCCCCGCCCGACAAGAAGACAGGATCGTCGTGACCCTCTACCTGGCAAGCACCTCCCCCGCCCGGCTCATGCTGCTGCGCCAGGCGGGCGTCGAACCCGTCGTCATCCCCTCCGAGGTCGACGAGGATGCCGCGGTCGCACGCCACGAGGCCGAACACGGCACCCTGTCCCCCGCCGAGATGGTCGCCCTGCTCGGGCGCGTGAAGGCGGAGGCGGTCGTCGAGGCGGCGGCCGAGGCATCCGACGTGCTCGACGGGTTCGTGGTGGGCGGAGATTCGGCCTTCGAGATCGACGGTGTGGCCTACGGCAAACCGCACACGCCCGAGCGGGCGCGCGAACGCTGGCAGCTGCAGCGCGGCGCGACGGGCACGCTGCACTCTGGCCTCTGGGTCATCGACCACCGCGGCGGCCGCGTGAACGGCGCGACGGGCGGCACGACCTCGGCCACCGTGACCTTCGCCGACGACATCACCGACGACGAGATCGACGACTACATCGCGACGGGCGAACCGCTCCAGGTCGCCGGCGCATTCACGATCGACAGCCTCGGGGCCCCGTTCATCCAGCGCATCGAGGGCGACCCGTCGACAGTGGTCGGGATGTCGCTGCCCGCGTTGCGACGCACCGTGAACGCCCTGGGTGGCTCCTGGTCGTCGCTGCGCAACCGCTGAGGCCCGCCTTCGACTTGTCGATGTGCGCCCTGGTTTGCCGGGCATTTTTGTGAGGAATGACCAAAGGGCCTCGCGAAAAGGGCAATAGGCTAAGGGACTGTGCCAGCTATCTCCAAAGTCCTCATTGCCAACCGGGGCGAGATCGCCGTCCGGGTGATCCGCGCCGCGCGCGACAGCAACCTCGGCAGTGTCGCCGTCTACGCCGATCAGGATCGCGACGCCCTGCACGCGAAACTCGCCGACGAGGCCTACGCGCTCGAGGGTGCCACGAGCGCCACCACCTACCTCTCCATCGAGAAGTTGCTCTCGGTGGCCCGACGGTCCGGCGCCGACGCCGTGCACCCGGGCTACGGCTTCCTCGCCGAGAACGCCGACTTCGCGCGCGCCGTCATCGACGCCGGGCTCGTGTGGATCGGGCCGTCCCCCGAGGCCATCGAGCGCCTGGGCGACAAGGTCTCGGCCCGCCACGTGGCCGAGAAGGTGGGCGCACCGCTCGCCCCCGGCACCATCAACCCCGTCTCGGGCGCGCAGGAGGTGCTCGACTTCGTCGACACGCACGGCCTGCCCGTGGCCATCAAGGCCGCTTTCGGCGGCGGCGGGCGCGGCCTCAAGGTGGCCCGCGACCGCGACTCCATCCCCGAGCTGTTCGAATCGGCCACACGCGAGGCCGTCGCCGCCTTCGGCCGGGGAGAATGTTTCGTCGAGAAGTACCTCGACAAGCCGCGCCACGTCGAAACGCAGTGCCTCGCCGACGCCGAGGGCAACGTCGTCGTCGTGTCGACGCGCGACTGCTCGCTGCAGCGCCGCCACCAGAAGCTCGTCGAGGAGGCGCCCGCGCCGTTCCTCACCGAGGCGCAGAACACCGAGCTCTACCGCGCATCCAAGGCCATCCTGAAAGAGGTCGGGTACGTGGGTGCCGGCACGTGCGAATTCTTGATCGGCGGCGACGGAACGGTGTCGTTCCTCGAGGTCAACACGCGCCTGCAGGTCGAGCACCCCGTCTCCGAAGAGGTCACGGGCATCGACCTCGTGCGCGAGCAGTTCCGCATCGCCGCGGGCGGCACGCTCGACTACGGCGACCCGGCCCCCGTCGGGCACTCGTTCGAGTTCCGCATCAACGGCGAAGACCCGGGCCGCGGGTTCCTGCCGCAGCCCGGCCCCATCCATGTGTTCTCCTCGCTCGGCGGCCCCGGCGTGCGCGTCGACTCGGGTGTCACGGCCGGCGACGAGATCTCGGGCGCCTTCGACTCTCTGCTCGGCAAGGTCATCGTCACGGGTGCCACGCGCGAGCAGGCCCTCGAGCGCGCCCGCCGCGCCCTCGACGAGTTCGAGGTCGCCGGCCTGCCCACCGTGCTGCCCTTCCACCGCAAGATCGTGCGCGAGCCCGCCTTCACGGCTACCGACGGCACCTTCGGCGTCTACACGCTGTGGATCGAGAACGAGTTCGAGAACGACATCGAGCCCTGGAACGGCGAGCTCGAGCCATCGTCACCGCAGGGTGGCCGCGACACCGTCGTCGTCGAGGTCGGCGGCAAGCGCATCGCCGTGAGCCTGCCCGAAGGCCTCGGCCAGGTCGGTTCGGCCGGCGCATCGGGCGCGGGCCGTTCGGCCACGCCTCCCGGTCGACGCGGCGGCGGCTCCGGCTCCGTGGTCACCGCCACAGGCGACAGCGTCTCCTCCCCCATGCAGGCCACCATCGTAAAGCTGCAAGTCTCCGAGGGTGAACGCGTCGTCAAGGGCGATCTGCTACTCGTGCTCGAGGCCATGAAGATGGAACAGCCCATCACGGCCCACAAGGACGGCGTCGTCGGCAACGTCAAGGCCGAGGTCGGCACGACCGTGTCGAGCGGCCACCAGCTGCTGACGATCTCGGAGTAAGAGCCACCTCTTCGCCCCGATCACGAGAAGGCCGCCCCGCGACAGCTGGGGCGGCCTTCTGCGTGGGGCCACACTGACTCAAAGCAGGCAGCAGACGAAGAGCCGAGCAGTCGGGCAGCGCGGGCGGTCGGGCAGGGCGGGCAGGGCGGGCGTTGCACCTCGCGCCCCTCGGGCTAGAGCGGGGCGAGGAGCGCCGCGATGACGAGGAGGACCGGGACCGAGGCGATGGTGGTCAGGAGCACGGTGTCGCGGGCGAGGACGACTCCGCGACCGTAGCGGCTCGCGAAGTTGAAGACGTTCTGCGCGCTGGGCAGGGCCGCGAGCACGACGGCCGCGAAGAGCGGCGCCCCCGACATCCCGAAAGCGAAATGTGCGAGGAGGTAGGCCGCCACCGGCATGCCCACCGATTTGAGCAGCGACGACATGAGGACGGCCTTGCGACCCGTGCCCGCCTGGAACGGGCGCTGGCCGTTGAGCGACATGCCGAAGGCCAGCAGGATGAGGGGAACGGCGGCACCGCCCAGCAACTCGAAGGGCGCGTAGACCTCGTCGGGCACGGGCAGCCCCGTCGCGGCCACGATGACGCCGATCACCGACGCAATGATCATGGGGTTGCGGAACGGCTGCGTGGCGATGGTGCGGAACGACGCCGAACCGCGGTCGGCGACATCGAGCACGCCCAAGGCGATGGGCGCGAAAACGATGAGTTGCAGCAGCAGGATGGGCGCCACGTATTGTGCGTCGCCCAGCACGTAGACGGCCACGGGGATGCCGATGTTGTTGGCGTTGACGTAGCCCGAGGCCATGGCGCCGATGGTCGTCTCGGACGCGCCGGACTTGAACCACAGCCGCGCCACGAGCACGTAGACGAGCGCCACCGCGACGGCCGCGATGCCGGCCACGAGGATGAACGACGAGAACACCACGTGCAGGTCGGCGTGCGCCAGAACCGTGAAGAGCAGCGCCGGGTTGGTGACGAAGAACGCGATGCGGTTGAGCGTGTAGCCGGCGTCGGGCCCACCGATCTTCAGCCGCCCGGCGATATACCCCACCAGGATGACGAAGCCGATGATGCCGAAACCGACCAGCACACCGCCCATACGCTAGAGAACGATGTGCATGGCGCGCGCAGCGTCGGCGATCGAGCCCGTGAGCGACGGGTAGACCGCGAAGGCGCGCGCCACCTGGTCGACCGTGAGCCGGTGCTCGACCGCGAGCGCGAGCGGGAAGACGAGTTCGGATGCCTTGGGCGCCACGATCACGCCGCCGATGACGGTGCCGGACCCCGTGCGCGCGAACAGCTTGACGAAGCCATCCTTGATGCCCATCATCTTGGCGCGCGGGTTGGAGGCCAGGGGCAGTTTGTAGATGTCGCCCTGCGCGATGCCCTCTTCGATCTGCTTCTGCGTCCAGCCGACGGTGGCGATCTCGGGCTGCGTGAAGATGTTGGCGGCCACGTTGCGCACCTCGATGGGGCTCACGGCGTCGCCCATGGCGTGGAACATGGCCGTGCGGCCCTGCATCGACGCCACTGAGGCGAGCGGCAGCAGCGTGGTGCAATCGCCGGCCGCATAGATGTTGGGCATGGATGTGCGCGCCACGCGGTTCACGCGGATGTGGCCCGACTCGGTGAGCTGGACGCCCGCCTCTTCGAGTCCGATGCCGGACGTGTTGGGCACCGACCCCACGGCCACGAGGCAGTGGCTGCCCTCGACCGTGCGCCCGTCGGAGAGCGTGGCGACGACGCCGTTCTCGGTGCGCGCCACGCTGTCGGCGCGCGACTTCGAGAGCACCGTCATGCCGTTGCGCTTGAAGACCTTCTCGATCACGGCGGCCGCGTCGGCGTCCTCGCCCGGCAGCACCTGGTCGCGGCTGGAGATGAGCGTGACCTTCGAGCCGAGCGCCGTGTAGGCGCTGGCGAACTCGGCACCCGTGACACCCGAACCCACGACGATGAGGTGCTCGGGAACGCTCTTCAAGTTGTAGAGCTGCGTCCACGTGAGGATGCGTTCGCCATCGGGTTTGGCCGACGGAAGCTGACGCGGGCTCGCGCCCACCGAGATGACGATGGTGTCGGCCTCGACGCCGTCAAAATCGGTCGGTGCATCGCCGCCCGTCGAGACGACCACGTTGTTGCGCCCGTCGAGCCGCCCCTCGCCCTGGATGATGCGCACGCCCTCGCGCACGAGGTTGGTGCGCATGTCTTCGGACTGCTGACGCGCGAGGCCCAGCAGGCGCTTGTTCACGGCCGCGAGGTTGACGGCCACCTCGGGGCGCACGGGCCGGCCCTCGGCGCTGCGGCTGAAGAACTGCACGCCCAGGTCTTCGGCCTCGGAGATGCCGATGGCGGCCTCGGCCGTGGCGATGAGCGACTTCGAGGGCACGACGTCGGTGATGACGGCCGAACCGCCCACGCCCGTGCGCTCGATGAGCGTGACATCCGCCCCGAGTTGAGCGCCCGCGAGGGCCGCCTCGTAACCGCCCGGGCCGCCACCCAGGACGGCGATCCGCTGTTTGCGCTCGAACTCATATGCCATTGCTCCATTCTCGCGGGTGACACGGATGCGCACCAAAACGGATTCGCTCACGCGCGCACGGATGCCGCCACACCGGCTCAGGCGAGCGTCAAGCCCTGGCCCCGCCCGCGCCAGCCAATAGAGTGGATTCATGTCTGAACACTTCTCTCACCCCCTCGACGATCCGGCCACCGATCCCCTCGAGATCGCCCGCAACGCTGCGGCCCAGATCGCCGAGAAGACCGGCGTCGACCGCCACGACATCGCCCTGACCCTCGGCAGCGGCTGGGGCAAGGCCGCCGAGTTGCTCGGCGAGACCACGGCCACCATCCCGGCCGACGAGATCATCGGGTTCTCGAAGCCCGCCCTGGCCGGCCACCCCGGCACGTTGCGCAGCATCCTGTTGCCGAGCGGCAAGCGCGCGCTCGTCATCGGCGCCCGCACCCACTACTACGAGAACCACGGCGTGCGCCGCGTCGTGCACTCCGTGCGCACGGCCGCCGCGACGGGCGCGACCACCATGATCCTCACCAACGGTGCCGGTGGCATCAAAGAACACTGGAAGCCCGGCACGCCCGTGCTGATCAGCGACCACATCAACCTCACGGCCGATTCGCCGCTCGAGGGCGCGACGTTCATCGACCTGACCGACCTCTACTCCAGCCGTCTGCGCCAGCTCGCGCACGAGATCGAGCCGTCGCTCGACGAGGGCGTCTACACGCAGTTCCGCGGCCCGCACTACGAGACCCCGGCCGAGGTGCAGATGGCCAAGGCCATCGGCGGGCACATCGTCGGCATGTCGACGGCGCTCGAGGCCATCGCCGCCCGCCAGGCCGGCATGGAGATCCTGGGCATGTCGCTCATCACCAACCTGGCCGCCGGCATCCAGAAGACGCCGTTGTCGCACGAAGAGGTCATCGAGGCCGGCCGTGAAGCCGAGCCCGTGATCAGCGCCCTGCTCGCCCGCATCGTGGGGGCGCTGTAATGACGCTCGACCGCGACCAGGTGCTGCAGGCCGCGCGCGCCTGGGCGGGGCAAGACCCCGACGACGAGACGCGCACCGAGATCGAACTGCTGCTGAAAGACGCCGAGGCCGGCAACGAGATCGCGCTCGACGAATTGCACGAACGCTTCGACACACGCCTCGAGTTCGGCACGGCCGGTCTGCGCGGGCGCATCGAGGCCGGTTCGGCGCGCATGAACCGCGTGCTCGTGTCGCAGGCCGCCGCGGGTCTCGCCGCCTACCTCATCGAGCGCGCGGCACCCGGCCAGACGGCCAGCGTCGTCATCGGTTACGACGGCCGCAAGAACTCGCGCGTGTTCGCGACCGACACGGCCGAGCTCATGGCCGGGGCCGGGGTGCGCGCCATCCTGCTGCCCCGCCTGCTGCCCACGCCCGTGCTGGCGTTCGCGGTGCGACACCTGAACGCCTCGGCCGGCGTCATGGTCACCGCGAGTCACAACCCGCCCGCCGACAACGGCTACAAGGTCTATCTCGGCGACGAGGACCGCGGCTCGCAGATCGTGTCGCCCGCCGACGCCGATATCGCCGCCCACATCCTGCGCGTCTCCGAAACGAGCAACGTGCTCGAGTTGCCGCGCTCGACGGCGTATGAAACGGCTGGCGAGGATGTCGTCGACGCCTATGTCGCCGCGACCGCCGGGCCCGTCCGCTCCTTCGACTCGCCGTTGCGCGTCGTCTACACGGCTATGCACGGCGTCGGATGGGAGACCTTCTCGCGCGTGATCGACGCCGCCGGGTACCCGCCCGTCGAACCGGTCGTCGAGCAGCGCGACCCCGACCCCGCTTTTCCGACCGTGTCGTTCCCCAACCCCGAAGAACCGGGCGCGCTCGACCTCGCGTTCCAGGCCGCCCGCGACGCACACGCCGACCTGGTGATCGCGAACGATCCCGATGCCGACCGCTTCTCGGTCGCCATCCCCGACACCACGGCGCCCGCCGGGTTCCGCCAGCTGACGGGCAACGAGGTCGGCTGGTTGCTCGGCTGGCACGCCGCGCAGCAGGCCGAACGCGACGGCGTGGACGGCGTGCTCGCCTGCTCGATCGTCTCGTCCCCCGCCCTCGGCGAGGTGGCCAAGGCCCACGGGCTGCGGTTCGCCGAGACGCTCACGGGGTTCAAGTGGGTGTCGCGCGTGCCCGGGCTCGTCTTCGGTTATGAAGAAGCCCTCGGCTATCTCGTGAACCCGAGCGTGGTGCGCGATAAAGACGGCATCTCGGCCGCACTCGCGTTCCTCGACCTGGCGTCGGAGGCGCACACGGCGGGCACCGATGTGGCCGGGCTCCTCGCGCGCTTCGCTGAAACGTTCGGCGTCTACGCGAGCGGTCAGCTGTCGATCCGCGTCACGGACCTGTCCATCATCGGCCGCATCATGGCGGCGCTGCGCGACCAGCCGCCCGCCGAGCTGGGCGGGGTGAAGGTCGAGCAGATCGACGACCTGAGCGACGGTTTCGAGCAGTTGCCGCCCACCGACGCGTTGCGCTTCCACCTCGCCGACGGGTCGCGCGTCATGGCGCGCCCCTCGGGCACCGAGCCGAAGCTGAAGTTCTACCTCGACGCGCGCAGCGAGCAGAGCGAACCCGAGGCCGCGGCGCACCGCATCGAGGCCCTGCGCGCCGATCTGCAGCGCATCGCCGACGAGGTCATCGCGCGCTAGCCGCACGAGCGGGCGCGGCACGATCGCTTCTCGCACACAGGAAAGGCCGCCCGAATCTGATCGGGCGGCCTTTCCTTGTTGCGGCGTGTCGCCTGTCTGCCTGTCAGCCTGCCTTGTCGACCGGGCCCGGTCGAGGCTGCCTCACGACAGGACCTGTTGTGCCGACGGTCGCCTTGCCGCCGGCGTGCGTCGCAGCTCGGCGCGAGGTCGCCTCAGCCCAGCGCGATCTCGAGCTTGCGCGTGAGCTCGTCGAGGTCGAAGTAGTTCTCGATGACGATGATGTCGGCATAGGTCTTGCCGATGCGGTCGACCAGCTCGGGCGAGGTGAGGATGATCTGCGCGTCGGCACCAACCGTCTGCACGCTCGCGACGTCGGTGGCCGAGACATCCGCCTCGAGGTCGAGACGCTCGAGCGCGCGCTCGGCGTTGAGTTTGAGAATTGCGGAGGTGCCGACCCCGGCACCGCAGATGGCGACGATCTTCATCGTGGTCTCTCTTCCTAAAAGACGGTCAGGCTTCGGGATGGCCGGTGGGAGCGATGGTATCGGTCTGAGCGGCCGGTTCGGCCAGGGCGTCGGGTGCCGGAATGCCGAGCACCGAGCGCACCTCGTCGACGCTCTGCGCGTCGGCCAGGGCGGGGATGGCGGCGCTGTCGTTGAACACGTTGGCGAGGCTCGCGACGCTCGTCACGTGGCTGTCGGGCGTCGTCACGGCGAGGCCGAGGATGACGCGCACGGGGTCGTTGTGCGGATGCCCGAACGACACGGGCTCGGCGAGCGTGACCACCGAGAGCGCATCGCTCAGGATGTCGGGACCGGGCCGCGCGTGCGCCAGGGCGAGCCCGGGGGCGATGACGATGTAGCTGCCGAACTCATCGATCACCTGGACCATGCGGTCGGTGTAGCCGTCGAGCGTCGCGCCGGCCGCCACGAGTGCGTCACCCGATGCACGGATGGCTCCTCGCCAGTCGTCGACCGTGACACCCAACCGCACAGCGTTGTCCGGAAGAGGGGGAAGGGTCATGAAATCACACATCCTGTCGCGCTCGGCCCGGGACGGGCCACCCTGTCAGAGTAGCCCGTCCGGGGTCGGCGCGGCTGTTAGGAGAGTGAGTTCTGGGCGTCCTCGAAGCCCTCTTCGATCGCCTCGGAGAGCTCTTCGCGATCTTCGATCGGCAGGAAGGCCGCGGCGGCCGCGTTGAGCTGGAACGTCTCGAGGTCGTCGAGGTCATAGCCGAAGGCGTCGGACAGCAGGCCGAGCTCGCGCGTGAGCGTGGTGCCCGACATGGTGCGGTTGTCGACGTTGACCGTGACCCGGAAACCCAGCTGGTAAAGCAGGTCGATCGGGTGGTCGATCAGGTCTTCGCCCCACTGCTCGACGGCGCCCGTCTGCAGGTTGGACGACGGGCTCGTCTCGAGCGGGATCTCGCGGTCGCGCACCCACTGGGCGATCGGGCCGAGCGAGACGTACTGGTTCTCGTCGTCTGACCGCACGGTGTGGATGTCTTCGGCGATGCGCACACCGTGACCGAGGCGCAGCGCGCGGCCGTCGATGAGGGCACTCTTGATGGAGTCGAGGCCGTCGGCCTCGCCCGCGTGCACCGTGACGGGGAAGAACTCGGACTGCAGGTAGTCGAACGCCGCGCGGTGCTTGGACGCCGGGAAGCCCTTCTCGGCACCCGCGATGTCGAAGCCGACGACACCGTTCTCGCGGTGACGCACGGCCAGCTCGGCGATCTCGAGACCGCGGTCGGCGTGACGCATGGCCGTGATGAGCTGACCGATCTGAATGTCGAAGCCCTCGCGCGAGACATCGTCGATGCCCTGCTCGATGCCTTCTTGCACGGCCTCGACGGTCTCGTCGAGCGACAGCCCCTGCTGCAGGTGCTGCTCGGGCGCCCACCGGATCTCGCCGTAGATGACGCCGTCTTCGGCCAGGTCTTGCACGAACTCGCGGGCCACGCGGGCCAGCCCCTCGCGCGTCTGCATGACCGCGATGGTCAGGTCGAACGTCTTGAGATAGTCGGGCAGGTTGCCGGCGTTGCACTGGTCGAGGAACCACTGCGCGAGCTCGGACGAGGTGCCGGCCGGAACGTCGACGCCGTGGGCGTCGGCGAGCTCGAGGATGGTCTGGGGTCGCAGGCCACCGTCGAGGTGGTCGTGCAGCGAGATCTTGGGCAGCTGGCGCAGGTCGATGCCGCCGGGGAGCAGGAATTCTTCGGTCGTAGTCACGGTCTCAGCGTACTCGTGGACTAGGACACGCGGGAAGCGACGAGGGGCGAGCGGTGCACCACGGTTCCGGGCGCGTGGATCTCGTAGGCACCCTCGAGCGCGTCGAGTGCGCGCGGGAAACGGGCCTCGTCGTCGGCCGACAGCGTGAACAGCGGCTGACCCTTCGTGACGGTGTCGCCGAGCTTGGCGTGCAGGTCGATACCGGATGCGTGCAGCACCGGGTCCTGCTGACGCGCGCGTCCGGCGCCCAGGCGCCAGGCGGCGATGCCGAAGGGCAGCGCCTCCTGCTTGCCGAGCACACCGTCGGCGTCGGCCGTGACCGTGTGGGTGTTGCGCGCGACGGGTAGCGCGGCATCCGGGTCGCCGCCTTGGGCACGGATGGCTCGACGCCACGTGTCCATGGCACGACCGTCGGCCAGAGCGGCCTCGACGTCGGCATCCGGCTGCCCCGCAAGGGTGAGCATCTCTCGGGCCAGGGCGACCGTGAGCTCGACGATGTCGGCCGGTCCCCCGCCCTCCAGGACCTCGACCGATTCGCGCACCTCGTTGGCGTTGCCGATGGCGAGCCCCAGGGGAACGCTCATGTCGGTGAGCAGCGCGGACGTGTTGACGCCCGCATCCTTGCCGAGGTCGACCATGGTCTGCGCCAATTCGAGCGCCTTGTCGTAGTCGGTCATGAACGCGCCGGAGCCGAACTTCACGTCGAGCACGAGCGCGCTGGTGCCCTCGGCGATCTTCTTCGACATGATCGAGGAGGCGATGAGCGGGATAGCCTCGACCGTTCCCGTCGTGTCGCGCAATGCGTAGAGCCGCTTGTCGGCCGGTGCAAGTCCCTTGCCAGCGGCGCAGATGACGCCGCCGACGTCGCGCAGCTGGGCGAACATCTCCTCGTTCGAGATCTCGGCACGCCAGCCGGGAATCGACTCGAGCTTATCGAGCGTTCCGCCCGTGTGGCCGAGGCCGCGGCCCGAGAGCTGCGGCACCGCCACGCCGAACGATGCGACGAGGGGCATGAGGGGAAGCGTGATCTTGTCGCCGACGCCGCCCGTCGAGTGCTTGTCGACCGTGACCTTGCCGAGGTTCGAGAAGTCCATGGTCTCGCCCGAGCGGATCATCGCGAGCGTCATATCGCGGATCTCGCGGCGCGTCATGCCGTTCAAGAGGATCGCCATGGCGAGGGCGGACATCTGCTCGTCGGCCACATAGCGTCGCGTGAAGGCGTCGATGAGCCAGTCGATCTCGGCCGTCGACAGCTCGCCCTTGTCGCGCTTGGTGCGGATGAGGTCGACGGCGTCGAAGGACTCGACGGCGGACGAAGCGGATGCGGCGGGGGTCGTGTTACTCATGGTTCTCTTCTGTGTAGGCGTTGAGGGTGCGGGGGCCGAAAGCATCCGGCAGCACCTCGTCGATGGTTCGGATTCCGCTGAGGGTTTCGAGCAGCATTCCCGGAACGGCGTGTTCGTAGAGAAGCTGACGGCAGCGGCCGCACGGCATGAGCGTGTTGCCCTGGCCGTCGACGCACGTGAAGGCCACGAGCTGGCCGCCGCCCGTGAGGTGCAGCGTGGAGACGAGCGCGCATTCGGCGCACAGCGTCAGGCCGTAGCTGGCGTTCTCCACATTGCAGCCCGCGATGATGCGTCCGTCGGTGGCGATGGCGGCCACGCCGACGGGGAACTTCGAGTAGGGCACGTAAGCCTTCTGCATGGCCTCCATGGCGGCATCCCGCAGCTGACCCCAGTCGATATCGCCCGAGTGCACCTCGTCGCTCGAATGCATGGTTGATTGACTCATCGCGTGGTTCTCCGACCTGTCGCTTGCTAAGACTTGATATACGGTTTGCCGGATGCCGCGGGCCCTCGTACTTGGCCGACGAGGCCGGCGACCGCGAAGATCGTCACGAGGTAGGGCAGCATGAGCAGGAACTCGCTCGGCACGCCCGAGCCGATGGCGCCGAGCGTGTTCTGCAGGTTGGTCGCGAAACCAAAGAGCAGGGCCGCGAGCGTGGCGCGGATGGGGTCCCAGCGGCCGAAGATCACGGCGGCCAGGGCGATGAAGCCCGCACCCGCCGTCATTTCTTTCGTGAACCCGCCGACCGAGCCGAGCGTGAAGTACGCGCCGCCGAGGCCCGCGATGGCGCCCGCGATCGAGACGTTCCAGAAGCGCGTCGAGTTCACGCGGATGCCGACCGTGTCGGCGGCCTGCGGGTGCTCACCGACGGCGCGCAGGCGCAGGCCCCACTTGGTGAAGAACAGGCCGTAGAAGACGAGCGCGATGGCGATGTACATCAGGTAGATGATGATCGTCTGGTCGAACAGCACGCGGCCCAAGATGGGGATGTCGCTCAGCAGCGGGATGGGGATGCGCGGCAGACGCGGCGGCGTGTTGAAGGCCTCGGTGTTCGACGACAGCACGGTCGAGTAGAGGAAGCTCGTGAGCCCCGCCACCAGCACGTTGAGCACGACGCCGACGATGACCTGGTCGACCAGGTACTTGATGGCGAAGGCCGCGAGCACGAAGCTCACGAGCACACCGGCCACGATGGCCGCGAGCAGACCCGCGAACGGGTTGCGCGTGATCGAGGCCACGAACGCCGACAGGAATGCGCCCGCCAGCAGCTGACCCTCGATGGCCACGTTAACCACACCGACGCGCTCGGAGATGACGCCGCCGAGGGCGCCGAAGATGAGCGGCGCGCTGAGGGCGACGCTGCCGAGCAGCAGACCCGTGATGGGGATGGACTTGTCGGCACCGGCCCAGGTGAGGAAGCCGTACATGAAGACGAAGCCGAAGACCGCGGTCAGCCACAGCGGGATGCGCTTGGCCTGATTCGCGAGCCAGAACGCCGCGGCGGTCATGAGCGCGAGCAGGATGACGACCACGATGCCCGTCGGCATGACGGGGGCCTCGATGGAGGGCAGCTGGACGGCGTCGTTCTCGGCCGACAGACGCAGCTCGGTGACGTCGTCGCGGCGGGCAACGAAGAACAGCAGGGCCGAGATGACGACGAAGATGGCGAAGGCGATGGGCGCCTTCCACTTCTTGACGACGGCTTTCTCGAGGCCGTCGTCGACGGGGTCGACCGTTTCGTGCGGGGTGTTGGGTGTGGTGACGCTCATTTCGCGGCCACCTCCTTCGAAACGTTGGGAAGCACTCTGCGGGCGCGGCCGCCGGGCTTCGGAAGGAAGAAGATCGCGCGCACGAGCGGCGGCGCGGCGATGAACAGCACGATGAGCGACTGCACGACCACGACGATGTCGACGGGGACACCCTCGGCGGCCTGCATCGAGAATCCGCCGGCCTTGAACGCACCGAACAGGATGCCGGCGAAGAAGATGCCGATGGGCTTCGAACGGCCGAGCAGCGCCACGGTGATGGCGTCGAAGCCGATGCCCGCGTCGATGCCGCCCGAGAAGCCGCCCGTCACGGTGCCGAGCACCTGCGAGACGCCGGCGAGACCCACGAGACCGCCCGAGAAGAGCATGGCGTAGACGTAGGTGTTCTTCACGTCGATACCCGCGACCTTGGCGGCGTTGGGGTTCTCACCAACGGCGCGGAACCGGAAGCCGAGGCTCGAGCGGTTGAGCAGGTACCACACCAGCGCGGTCGCGATGATGACCAGGATGAACCCGAGGTGCAGGTTGTACTTCGAGCCGAAAAGCGCGGGGAACACGGCCGTCTCGGCCATGGGCGGCGACTTCGGGTTGGGCGATCCGGGGGCCTGCAGCAGGCCGGGGGTGCGCAGCATGTAGCTGATCAGGTAGAACGCCACGTAGTTGAGCATGATGGTCAGGATGACCTCGTGGGCTCCCGTGCGGGCCTTCAAGAAGCCGACGAGACCGCCCCAGATGGCGCCACCCGCGATGCCCGCCAGGACGGCGAGGGTGATGTGCAACGGTGCGGGCAGCTGGAACGAGAAGCCCACCCATCCGGCACACGCGGCCGCGATGAGCATCTGACCGCGGCCACCGATGTTGAAGAGACCCACGCGGAAGGCGAGGCCCACACCCAGACCGGCCGCGATGAGCGGCGTGGCGAAGGTGAGCGTCTCGGTGAGGGGCTTGATGCCGTCGGCGAAGCTGTCGCGGCGGAAGTTGTAGACCGACCCCTGGAAGAGCGCCGAGTAGGCGCCCGAGACGGCCTGCCAGATCGCGCCGAGCGTGTCGCCGGGGCGGCTGAAGAAGTAGCCGGATGCCGTCTGCACGTCTTCGTTGGTGGCGGCGATCAGGATGGCGCCGGCGATGAGCGCCAGCAGCACGGCCAGGATCGAGATGAGGAAGCTGCCGCCGAGGATCTCGTTGAGGATCTTGTTCGAACGGGGGGCCTCGGTGTCGGGCTTCGGCGCGGGCTTGGAGGCCGGCGCCGGGGTGTTCTGCTGGTTGTTGTCGCTCACGCGGCTACTCCCGTTTCTCCGGCCATCATGAGGCCCAGTACGTCTCGCGGGGTATCCCCTGGAACGATGCCGACGATGCTCCCGCGGTACATCACGGCGATGCGATCGGCCAAAGCCACCACCTCGTCCAGTTCGGTGGACACGACGATCACGGGAACCCCCGCGTCGCGCGTCTCGACCATGCGTTTGTGCACGAACTCGATCGAACCCACGTCGATGCCGCGCGTGGGCTGCGACGCCACGAACAGTTTCAGTTCGCGGCTCAGTTCGCGCGCCAGCACGACCTTCTGCTGGTTTCCGCCCGACAGGCGGCCGGCGTGCGTGTTGATCGATTCGGCGCGGATGTCGAACTCGCGCTTCTTCTCCTCGGCGAAATCGTTGAGGGCCTTCAGCTGCAACGTGCCGCCCTTGACGAAGGGCTGCTGGTCGCTGCGGTCGAGCATGAGGTTCTCGGCGATCGTGAACTCGCCCACGAGGCCGTCGTGCGTGCGGTCTTCTGGCACGAAGCCGACGCCAGCGTTGAGCACCTTCTTCACGCTCTGGCCGTTGAGGCGCGTGCCGTTGAGGCTGATCGAGCCGTTGGTGCGCGGCTGGATGCCGAGGATGGCTTCGGTGAGCTCGGTCTGGCCGTTGCCCTGCACGCCGGCGATGGCGAGGATCTCGCCCTCGTGCACCTCGAAGCTGACGTCGTTGACGACCTTGATGCCGTTGGCGTCGATGACGTCGAGGTGTTCGACGACGAGGCTGGCGGCGCCCGGGCGCGCGGGCTCTTTGTGCACCGTGAGCTCGACGTTGCGGCCCACCATGAGGGCGGCGAGCTCGGAATTCGAGGCGGTCGGGGATGCTTCGCCGACGATCTTGCCGAGACGCACGACCGTGATGCGGTCGGCCACCTCGCGCACCTCGCGGAGTTTGTGGGTGATGAAGACGATCGAGGTGCCCTCGCTCTTCAGCTGGCGCATGATCGTCATGAGCTCGTCGGTCTCTTGCGGTGTGAGCACGGCGGTGGGCTCGTCGAACACGAGGACCGAGGCATCCCGAGACAGGGCCTTAATGATCTCGACGCGCTGCTGGATGCCGACGGGCAGGTCGCCGACGAGGGCATCCGGGTCGACGTCGAAGCCGAAGCGGGCCGAGATCTCGCGCACGCGGGCGCGGGCGGCGTCGAGGTTGAGGCGGCCGCCGGCCTTGGTCTCTTCGTGACCGAGCATGACGTTCTCGGCGACCGTGAACACGGGGATGAGCATGAAGTGCTGGTGCACCATGCCGATGCCGGCGCGCATGGCGTCACCGGGGCCCTCGAAGTGTTGCACGCTGTCGTCGAGCAGGATGTCGCCCTCTTCGGCCTGGTAGAGGCCGTAGAGCACGTTCATCAGGGTGGACTTGCCGGCACCGTTCTCGCCGAGCAGGCAGTGGATCTCTCCCGGTTCGACCACCAGGTCGATGTGGTCGTTGGCTACGAGAGATCCGAACCTCTTCGTGATGCCGCGCAGTTCGAGCTTCATGTTGTTGAATCCTACGTCGTAGAGAACGGGTCGGGGGGCCCAGCCTGCGGCTGGGCCCCCCTCGCCTTGGTGCTGTGTGCGGGTGTTACTTGGTGCTCGGCGACGACGGCGACTCGACCGTGATCGAGCCGTCGATGATGCCGGCCTTGATGGTGTCGAGCTCGCCCTGCAGGTCGGCGGGGACCTTGGACTCGTAGTCGTGGAACGGGGCGATTCCCACGCCGTCGTTCTCGAGCGTGCCCACGTACGGCGTGGCGTCGAAGTCGCCCTTACCGGCGGCCTCGACGATGTCGGTGACACCGGACTTCATCTGCTTCAGGATGGAGGTCAGGAACAGGCCGTTGTCGGCGGCAGCCGTCTCGTAGAGGTCGGCGTCGACACCGATCATCGCGATGTCCTTGCCCGAGTCCTTGACGGCCTCGATGGCCGACAGGAAGATCGGGCCACCGACGGGCAGCAGCACGTCGGCGTTCTGGTCGATGAGCGCGTTGGCGAGCTGCTTGGCCGTGTCGTTGGCCTCGAAGCCGCCCGTGAAGGAACCGGTCTGGCCCTTGACGTCCCAGCCGACGACCTTGACGTCCTTGCTCTTCTGCTCGTTGAAGTAGGCGACGCCATCGGCGAAGCCGTCCATGAAGATGGTGACGGTGGGGAACTGGCTGCCACCGAAGGTGCCGACGACGCCGGTCTTCGAGTAGGCGGCGGCCGTGTAGCCGGCGAGGAATGCGGCCTGGGCGGTGTCGTAGACGACGGGCTTGACGTTCTCGAGGTCGATCGAGTTGTCGTCGAGCATGACGAAGTCGACGTCGGTGTTCTCTTCGGCGGCGGCCTTGGTGGCGTCGGCGAGGGCGAATCCGACCGTGACGATCAGGCCGCAGCCCTGGTCGACGAGGTTGGTGATGTTGGGAGCGTAGTCGTCTTCCTTGTCGGACTGGACGTCCTTGGGCTCGACGCCCAGGGTGTCGGCCGCCTCGACCAGGCCCTCGTACGAGGACTGGTTGAAGGACTTGTCGTCGAAGCCACCGGCGTCGGAGACGATGCACGGCAGGAAGTCGGAAGCGGCGGCACCACCGGAGGTGTTGTCCGACGACGGTGCTGATCCGCAGCCGGCCAGAAGTGCCACGAGTCCGACACCGGCGAGGGAGCTCGCTGCTGCCTTACGGAATGTGATTGTCAAGGTTTCCTCCATGAATGCTGCTCCGGAAGATTTCTCGGAGCCATATGGGCATACGTTACCCAATGTTACGGAGGCCACGATGCCGGGTCGGGCTTTGCCGCAGAAGCGTTACAAAGCAGTTCCTCACCGGATATTAGGCCGAAACAATTGGGTGGTGCACGGGTCTGCTCACATGAGCAGCTGACGAAAGTCGCCCGCGCGCCTGCGCACCGCGGTGTTCAGACGAGCGAGAGCACCTCCCCCTCCCAGCGCCGCCGCAGCCACCGGTCGTGGCTCGCCAACACCACGGCGCCCGGGTAGGAATCGAGCGCCTCCTCGAGCTCCGTCGCGAGCGCGAGCGACAGGTGGTTGGTGGGTTCGTCGAGCAGGAACAGGTGCGGCGGCCGCGCGATGATGAGCGCCAGCGCGAGGCGTCGCTGCTGCCCCACCGAGAGCACGCCGACGGGGCGGTCGAGGTCGCGCGGCGCCACGAGGCCGAGCGAGACGAGGGGCTTGCGCTCGGCCCGTTGCTCGCCCAGCGCGCGTTCGTAGAGACGGCGTGGTGAGGCATCCGCGTCGGGAAAGCGCACGTCTTGTTCGAGCAGGCCGATGCGCAGGCCCGGGCGCTGGCGGCGTGTGCCGCGGGCAGAGGGACCGGCGCCGTGAGCAGCCTCGGCCGCCCGTGAGCCTGTGCCCCCGGCATCCGAACGGGCATGCGCGGATGTCAGCGGCAGACGCCCGGCGAGGACGGCGAGCGCGGTCGACTTGCCCGAGCCGTTGGCGCCCGTGATGAGCAGGCGCGTGCGCGGAGCGACGGTCAGGCGGTCGAGCGACAGCCGGCCGGGCACCTCCACGTCGCGCAGGTCGACCAGCGCGCCCTCGTTCGCCGAGACCGTCGTGCCCGCCGGGATTCCTTGAAAGGTGAGCGGCGCCGGCGGTTTGCGCACCTGCTCGGCCTCGAGCCGTTCGAGCCGGCCGGCGGCGTTGCGGATGCGGCGACTGATCTGTTGCACGACACGGTCGCCCCGCATCCCGAATGCCATCTTGTTGTTGTCCGACATTGGAGCGTTGTGCGAGACAGCGCGGGCCGTCTCCTGCGCCTCCCCGCGCAGACGGTTGAGCTCGTCCTGCTCGTCGGCGAAGCGGCGCTCCCAGCGTTCCCTGGCCAACCGCTTCTCCGAGAGATACTCGGAGAAACCGCCCCCGAACTGGGTCACCCCGTCAGCCGAATCGCGCAGGTCGAGATCGACCAGTGTCGTCGCGGCCTCGTCGAGGAAGGCACGATCGTGACTCGCGAAGAGCACGGGCCCCGACCATCCGTGCAGCACGCGCGTGAGGAACGCCGCGGCTTCGTCGTCGAGATGGTTCGTCGGCTCGTCGAGCAGCAGGGCTGTCGGCCGCGACGTCAGCACAGCCGCGAGGGCCAGGCGCGAGCGTTGGCCGCCCGAGACGTCGTCGAGCGAGCGGTGCCGCGGGATCGAGTCGACCCCGAGCGCCTGCACGGCCTCGGCGAGACGCGCGTCGGCCGACCAGACATCCGCGCGTTCGGCCGCGGTCAACGCTCGATCGAAACGGCGGGCGGATGCCTCGGTACCCTCGCCCAGCGCAGCGCCCGCTTCTTCGAGCTCGCGTTCGAGACCGCGCACCTCGGCGAGCGCGCGTTCAAGCAGAGCCCCGACGCTCTCGCCGCGTTCGTAACGGACCTCTTGCGGCAGGTAGCCGGTGCGCACGGGGCGCAGGATGTCTCCCGCATCCGCTTCTGCCTCGCCCGCGATGATGCCGAGCAGGGTCGATTTTCCCGAGCCGTTCTCGCCGACGAGGCCCGCGCGGCTGCCCGCTGCAACGGTGAACGAGACGTCGACGAGCACCCGGCGGTCGCCGAAGCGCCGGTCGATGCGGCTGACCTTGAGGTGGTCGACGAGGGCCGACGTTCCGGTCACGCTCGCAGTGTCGGGCACACCCGTGGGGCTGGTCGCCGCCAGAGGGTCGGTCACCGCCTGGACCTCGGCGGCGGCGCTTGTCAGGGATCGTTTCGTTGCGGCCGCGGTTTGGGCCGAGTGAACCTCGTTCGTTCGCGCCGAGGATGAGTGGGTGTCGTTCTGTGGTCGCATGGAGACCGCCTTTCGTGGGGCGGAGCCGACGAACCCGAGGGGTCATCACGTGCGGGTGCCGGTCGTCACCGTTTCCGGACGGGCGCGTCAGACGCTCGGGGCGCGAGGACGCGCGAACGAGCGACGGCGAGCGGCAGGAGGACACGGCGCCCGAGGCTGGGCACGTGCGTCGGCATCCGGATGTGAAATGCCCGCCGGGTGCTTCGCTCGACCGGCGACCTCGGGAACGAGGACGGGGAGCGCAACCGCGAACGGACCGGATGTGCCGACGTTACAACTTCATGGCACCAACGATAACGGCCGGGGCGGCGCGATGCCAGACCCCGGCCGAAACCGATACGGAAGATTAGAGGACGTCGTCGCGACCGGACAGCTTCAGCGCGTCGACGACGCTCTTCACGCGCTGCGCGTTCTGGCTCGTGGTGACGAGGAGCGCGTCGGGGGTATCGACCACGACGATGTCGGTGACGCCGATGAGGCTGATGACGCGGTTCGACTGGCTGACGACGATTCCGCTCGAGGCATCCGAGAGCACGCGGGCGTTCTCACCCAGGATGGCGAGGTCGGTCTTGCGGCCCGAGGAGTTGAGCTTGGCGAGCGAGGCGAAATCGCCCACGTCGTCCCAGTCGAAGTGCCCGGGGATGACCGCGAGGCGACCCGCGGCGGCGGCGGGCTCGGCGACCGAGTAGTCGATGGCGATCTTCTGCAGGCGCGGCCAGATGTGGTCGACGGCGGGGCCACGAGTGGCCGGATCGTCCCAGGCCTCGGCGAGCTCGAGGACGAGCGCGTGCATCTCGGGCTCGTGCCGCTCGAGTTCGGCGAGCAGCACGTCGGCGCGCGAGATGTACATGCCCGCGTTCCAGAGGTAGTCGCCCGAGTGCAGGTAGCGCTTGGCGGTCTTCAGGTCGGGTTTCTCGACGAACGAGTCGACCTTGGTGGCGAGCTCGGCACCCGGGACGTCGAGCTGCGTGCCCATCTTGATGTAGCCGAAGCCGATGGCCGGTTCGGTGGGCTGGATGCCGATGGTCGTGATGTAACCCGCCTCGGCCGTCTGCACGGCCTGCGTGACGGTGCTGCGGAAGAGACGGTCGCCGCGGATGACGTGGTCGGCGGCGAACGAGCCGATGATGACATCCGGTTCGCGCTTCATGAGGATGGCTGCGGCCAGGGCGATGGCGGCCGTGGAGTCGCGCGGTTCGCTTTCGAGGACGATGTTGTGGTCGTGGAGGTCGGGCAGCTGGCCCTCGACGGCGGCGCGGTGGGCCCGGCCCGTGACGACCATGATGCGGTCGGGACCGGCGAGCGGCTCGAGGCGATCCCAGGTGGCGCGCAACAACGACTGGCCAGACCCCGTGAGGTCGTGCAAGAACTTGGGCGCGTCGGCACGGGACAGGGGCCAGAGGCGGGAACCGATCCCACCGGCGGGGATCACACTGTAGAAGCGTTCGAGGGCAGTCGTCATGCCCTCACCCTAGCGGCGGCGCGTGACGATTCCCCGCATTCGCCCCCCCCCTTCTTAGGCACACCTAACCGGCGCTCCCCAGGTGAACGACATAGACTTGCATTACGCGCCGATTTGACGCGACGGAGGCCATGACGGCCACCGTCAGCCGCAAAAGTCAGGGAGGGTCGTTCGTGTCACTGAAGACGGCAGGGACTCCACCGATAACTCAGTCCGGTCCCAAACGACCCGCAGGTACTCTGTACCGCGGTCGCGAAGGCATGTGGTCGTGGGTGCTTCACCGAATCACGGGTGTCGCCATCTTCTTCTTCCTGCTGGTCCACATCCTCGACACGGCCCTCATCCGGGTCTCCCCCGAGGCCTACAACGCCGTCATCGGCACCTACCAGACGCCCATCATGGGCCTCGGTGAGGTCGCCCTCGTCGGCGCGATCGCGTATCACGCCTACAACGGCCTGCGCATCGTCCTGATCGACTTCTGGTCCAAGGGCTCGAAGTACCAGAAGGTCATGTTCTACGTGGTCATCGGCCTCTGGGTCGTCACCATGCTCGGTTTCGTGCCCCGGCACCTGATCAACGTGTTCTCGCACTAGAAGGGGCCAGATCATGACGACGACAATCGACGCCCCCCGCACCCCCATCCGCCCGGCGCCCAAGAAAGGCGTGAACTGGGAGAAGTGGGGCTGGATCTACATGCGCGCCTCCGGTGTGGTGCTGGTCGTGCTCATCTTCGGCCACCTCTTCGTCAACCTCATGGTGGGCGACGGCGTGAGCGCCATCGACTTCGCGTTCGTGGGCGGCAAGCTCTCGAGCCCGTTCTGGCAGTGGTGGGATGTCGCGATGCTGTGGCTCGCGCTCATCCACGGCTCCAACGGCATGCGCACCCTCGTGAACGACTACTCGCGCAACCAGACGGTCGGCAAGATCCTCAAGGGCGCCATCTTCGTCTCGGCCGTCGTTCTCATCGTGCTCGGCACGCTCGTGGTCTTCACGTTCGACCCGTGCCCCGCCGGCGCCCCCGCCGACCTGGTCGCGTCCTTCTGCCCCACGAGCTAGTTCTTCTGCCCCCACGCGCTAGTTCTTCTGCCCCACACGATCTGGCCCCGCTTCACCACCCACCAGAATTACGGATGTACCTGTGACCTCATCATTCTCGGCCGACACGACCGCTGAATCCACCGTCATCGACGGAGTCCACTACCACCAATTCGACATCGTCATCGTCGGAGCGGGTGGCGCCGGAATGCGCGCCGCCATCGAGGCGGGCCCGGGCGCCAAGACGGCCGTGATCTCGAAGCTCTACCCGACGCGTTCGCACACCGGTGCGGCACAGGGTGGAATGGCGGCGGCCCTCGCCAACGTCGAAGAGGACTCGTGGGAGTGGCACACGTTCGACACCGTCAAGGGTGGCGACTACCTGGTCGACCAGGACGCGGCCGAGATCCTCGCGAAAGAGGCCATCGACGCCGTCATCGACCTCGAGAACATGGGCCTGCCGTTCAACCGCACGCCCGAGGGCAAGATCGACCAGCGCCGCTTCGGCGGGCACACGCGTGACCACGGCAAATCGCCCGTGCGCCGCGCCTGCTACGCCGCCGACCGCACGGGACACATGATCCTGCAGACGCTGTTCCAGAACTGCGTGCGTCTCGGCATCAACTTCTTCAACGAGTACTACGCGCTCGACCTCATCATGACCGAGGTCGACGGCGTCAAGAAGCCGTCGGGTGTCGTGGCCTACGAGCTCGCCACGGGCGACATCCACGTCTTCCAGGCCAAGGCGATCATCTTCGCCACGGGCGGTTTCGGCAAGATCTACAAGACCACCTCCAACGCGCACACCCTCACGGGCGACGGCGTCGGAATCATCTGGCGCAAGGGCCTGCCGCTCGAGGACATGGAGTTCTTCCAGTTCCACCCGACCGGTCTGGCCGGCCTCGGCATCCTGCTCACCGAGGGTGCTCGCGGTGAGGGAGCCATCCTTCGAAACGCCTCGGGTGAGCGCTTCATGGAGCGCTACGCCCCCACCATCAAAGACCTCGCGCCGCGTGACATCGTCGCGCGCTGCATGGTGCAAGAGGTCGCAGAGGGTCGCGGCGCCGGCCCCCACAAGGACTACGTCTACCTCGACTGCACGCACCTCGGTGCCGAGGTGCTCGAGACCAAGCTGCCCGACATCACCGAGTTCGCGCGCACCTACCTGGGCGTCGACCCGGTCGTCGAGCCCGTGCCCGTCATGCCCACGGCGCACTACGCCATGGGCGGCATCCCCACCAATGTGCGCGCCGAGGTGCTGAGCGACAACGACACCGTCGTGCCCGGCCTCTACGCCGCGGGCGAATGCGCCTGCGTGTCCGTGCACGGGTCCAACCGTCTCGGCACCAACTCGCTGCTCGACATCAACGTTTTCGGCAAGCGTGCCGGCAACAACGCCGTCGAATACGTGCAGAACGTCGACTTCACGCCGCTGCCCGAGAACCCGGCCGCGTTCGTGCAGGAGCTCGTCGAGAACGCGCGCAACTCCAACGGAACCGAGCGCCTCTCGACCATCCGTAAAGAGCTGCAAGAGCACATGGACCGCAACGCCCAGGTGTTCCGCACCGACGAGTCGCTCGCCGAGGTCACCGAGACCATCCACAACCTGCGCGACCGCTACCGCAACATCGCCGTGCAGGACAAGGGCCGCCGGTTCAACACCGACCTGCTCGAGGCCATCGAACTCGGCTTCCTGCTCGACCTCGCCGAGGTGGTCGTCTACTCGGCCCGCAACCGCAAGGAAAGCCGCGGCGGCCACATGCGCGACGACTACCCGAAGCGCGACGACGAGAACTACATGAAACACACCATGGCCTACTTGACCGGCGACCCCCTGTCGTCCGACGCGGCAGACCACATCACGCTCGACTGGAAGCCCGTCACGATCACGCGCTACCAGCCGATGGAGAGGAAGTACTAGACATGGCTACCGCCACACTCGACGCTCCCGCCGACGACGCCCTCAAACCCTTCACGGTCACCCTCATCATCCGCCGGTTCAACCCGGAGGTCGACGAAGAGCCCAAGTGGGTCGACTACGACGTCGAGATGTTCGCCACCGACCGCATCCTCGACGCGCTGCACAAGATCAAGTGGGACCAGGACGGTTCGCTCACGTTCCGTCGCTCGTGCGCCCACGGCATCTGCGGCTCCGACGCCATGCGCATCAACGGCCGCAACCGTCTCGCCTGCAAGACCCTGATCAAAGACCTCGACATCTCGAAGCCGATCTACGTCGAGGCCATCAAGGGTCTGCCCCTCGAGAAAGACCTCGTCGTCGACATGGAGCCGTTCTTCGCCTCCTACCGCGAAGTCCAGCCCTTCCTGCAGGCCACGTCGAAGCCCGGCGCCGGCAAGGAGCGCATCCAATCGGTCGCCGACCGCGCGCGCTTCGACGACACCACCAAGTGCATCCTGTGCGCCGCGTGCACGTCGAGCTGCCCCGTGTTCTGGACCGACGGTCAGTACTTCGGCCCCGCCGCGATCGTCAACGCGCACCGGTTCATCTTCGACTCGCGCGACGATGCCTCAAACGTGCGCCTCGACATCCTCAACGACAAGGAAGGCGTGTGGCGCTGCCGCACCACCTTCAACTGCACCGACGCGTGCCCCCGCGGCATCCAGGTAACGCAGGCCATCGCCGAAGTGAAGCAGGCCGTGATGCGCGGTCGCGCCTGACGCGTCAGCCCCGCTGAGAACGCCCGCTCGTGCCGAAAGGTGCGGGCGGGCGTTTTGCGTGGGCGGGCGTTATGCGTGGGCGGGCGTTTTGCGTCGGCGGGCGTTTTGCGCGGGCGGGTTTACGCGGACGGTATTACGCGGGCGGGTTAGCGCGGGCGGGTTAGCGCGGGCGGGTTAGCGCGGGCGGGTTAGCGCGGGCGGCGGAGGGACGTGAGGGCGATGCGGGCGCGGAGGCGTTCGCGTCGCGTGTGTCGTTCGGCGACGCGGCGGCGGAGTTCGTCGACGCCCTGCCAGACCTTGTCGGCGTCGTCGTCGTCGGGGCGGTCGGGTGAGAACGACACCCGATCGGCGACCGAGGCCAGCGTGACGGCCGTCTTGCTGCCGATGCGGGCAGCGGCTTCGCGACGCGTTGCCGAGGCCGGGATGTTTATGCCGTAGTCGACGGCCGTGTCGCGCGCTTCGAGCCAGCCGGCGCGGATGCGGGCGTCGGCACTCCCCCGCCGGCGCCGGGTGCGGCGGCGACGGGCCTTGGCGGCGATGACCGCCAGGAACGGGGCAGCCAGGATCGCTGCGACGAGGAGCGTCCAGCCCGCCACGGTCAGCACGATGCGGACCGCCGCGAGCCACCACGGCTGCTCGGCGGGCGGGTCGGAGACCTCGCTGTCGGGGGCCGCGGGAGTGCTCTCCTCCGGGTCTTCGACGACGGGCGGGGGGACGACCGTCTGCGGCTTCGAGATGGGCGTCGGTTCGTCGGGGGCGCGCTCGGGGATGTCGCGGACGGCGGGCGTGGGATCGATCGTGACCCAGCGGCCCGAGGAGTCCTGAATCTCGACCCAGGCATCGATATCCGCGCCCGTGACGGCGACAGGGCCCGAGGTATCGCCCGCGGCGGCGCCGTCCGGACGGAAACCCAGGACGACGCGGGCCGGGAACCCCAGCTGGCGCGCGATCAAGGCGGCGGCCGTCGCGTACTGTTCCTGATCGCCGACCATGGGTTGTTCGGTGAAGAGCGTCTCGAGGCGGGCGATGCCGTGACCGGAGACGCTGCGCGGGGTGTCGGGGTCGATGCCGTGGCTGACGTAGCCCGTCGAGGCGAGGGCGTCGAGGGCGCGCTGCAGAGACGCGCCGGGGGCGCCGGGATCCGCGCTGGCGGCGGGCTCGTCGCTCGCAGCGGGAGCGGCGGCGTTGCGCGTCAACCACTCGGTGAGGGCATCGGGCACGGCGGCCGGTTCGGGTAGGGGTGCGGTGCCGGGGCGGAGGCTTGCGACATCCACATCGTCTGTGGCGGGCGGGAGGATGGCGGTGAGGCGGTAGGAGTCCCCCGGTCGGAGGCCCGCCGAGACCGCGGCGGTTCCCGTGGCGGCGTTGTAGCTGAAGCTGTCGGTCAGGGCGTCGGCGCGGGGGCCGAGGAAGCGGAGTTGCTCGAGCGCGCCGGCGTCGGGCACCCAGACGTCGCTGAACTGATCGACGCGCACCGTGAGGTCGACGCGGGTTCCGGTGGCGGTCGGCGTGAGGCGGTAGGGGACGCGTGTGAAAATGCCAGAGCCGGACGCGGATGCCGAGCCCGCGGCATCCGCCGAGGAGGACGAACCATCCTCGCCGTCTGCGTCGGTGCCGGATCCAGAGGCGTTTTCGGATTGAGACGCGTTGCCGGATCCAGAGGCGTTTCCGGATTGAGACGCGTTGCCGGATCCGGAGGCGTTGCCGGAGCCGGCCGACGCGTCACCCACCGCGTAGACCACGCCCGTGTAGGTGTCGACGGTCGCAAGACGCAGGCGCGCATTGGCCGGAAGCCCCTCGACCGTCAACAGGGTCTCGTCGCGCGTGGCGGGATCGAGATAGGAGCGGAAGCCGGCGAGCGGGGACGGGTAGTCCTGCGGCACGAACGGCTGCTCGACGTGGGCCCTGATGACATCCCGATCGGAGGCCGGGGCGAGAGTCGTGGCCAAGACGGTGCTGCCCGCGAGGGCGACGGCGAGCACGACGGCGATGGCGGCCACGCGCGTGACGGCGAGACGCACGGAGCGGCTACGGCTCACCGAGTGGCCTATGACGGGTGCCGTTGCCTCACGGCCGGCATTCTGTGGTGCGCGCGATGAACCGGCAAACCCCGGAGCGGTCGACCTCGCGGGCGGAAGGACCGCCCAGACGGCCGACACGAGCACGAGAAGGGCACCGACGGCGATCGTCCAGGCCGGCGCCACCTCGGTCGGCCCGAGGGCGACGGCGGCCGCGAGGAGCAGGAACGGGGGCACGAGGGCCAGACGAGGATGCCGCGAACGCAATGCCAGCGAGGCCGACAGGACAGCCGTGACGAGGCCGAGGAGGAACGCGGGCACGAGGAGGGCCTGGTAGGCGCCGACGGGGGTCACGATGGTGACGAGTTGCCGCCAGGAGAGCGCCGTGGCCTCGAGGAGGTGCAGGAGCGCCGGACCGGTGGGCAGCCATCCCCCCGCGGTCGCTTCGCTGGGGATGGCGAGGGGCACACCCGCGATGAGGACGACGGCGGCCGTGAGCGCCGCGACGAGGAGGGGCGACCAGCGGAAGCGGGCACCCAGCACCGCGAGAGCGCCACCGATGACGACGGTGACGGCGGCCATTCGCACGAACTCGATGGACTGGTAGACGGGCCAGAACGCGGCGAGAGCGACGGCCGTCGCGAGGAGGGGCGCGAGCACGCCGAGGAGAAGCTTGGTCCAGCCCGGGCGTCCGGCGCGCGCACGACGGGTTGATCGCGGGGTCGACCCCGACCTGCCGCCCGCGGCGGGAGCCTGACCCGGCGCGCTCTTCTGCGCGTCAAGGCGGCTCATCGCGCCACCGCCCGATTGAGGGCCGGGCGCAGGTCGTCGAGGTATCCGATCGTCACGACCGTGAGGCCGGCCGACACACGTTGCGCGGGCACGCCCTCCGATTCGCACACGATGGCGACGACGTCCACGCCGAGCGGAAGCTGGCGAGCGGCCTCGCGGATAGCGGCGGGTTCGGTGGCGCTGCCGCACACGAGGAAGGCGAGCGAGATGCCGCCGATCGTATCGGCGGCCGCGCGGGCCGTGGCGGCGAGGTCGAGTGCGCGGTCCTCGAGCTCGACCGCCGCCAGATCGTCGAGCAGGCGCGTGGGCGTGACCGAGGCGAACGCCCGCACCGACCGCACGGTGCGACGCGAGAACTCCGGCGTCACCTCGCCCGTCACGACCGAGACGGTGCGCGTGTCGCGGATGGCACGCACGCCGAGCGATGCCGCGACACTCACCGCCAGCTCGAATTCCTCGTCGCTCGCGTACTCCTCCGCCCGTCCCGATAGCGCCACCATGAGGTGGCTGCGGCGGGTCTCCTCGTACTGGCGCACCATGAAGCGCCCGGTCTTCGCCGTCGACCGCCAGTGGATGCTGCGCCTCTCGTCGCCCGGCGCATACTCCCGCAGCGCGTGGAACGACACGTCGTCGCTCGTGAGGTCGCGCGTCGGACTGCCCTCGAGGTCGCGCACGAAACCCGTGCTGAGGCTCGGCACCGACACCGTGAGCGGATGCACGTACAGGGCGGATGCGTCGGTCCACGCGTGTTCGCGCCGCACGAGTCCGAGGGGGTCGCGACGGGTGGCACGAGCCGGCCCGACGGGAAAAACCCCCCGCCTGGTCGCCGGCACACGGAAGAGTTCTTCGATCTGCTGCCGGGGGGCCAGTGGCGGGACGGGCACGTCGAGGGTCGCCTCGCCCACGGGCACGTCGACCGTGATGGCCGGCAACAGCCGGAGGCCGGGGTTGTCGATCGTGAGCTGGCCGACGGCCGTGGCTCCCACGACGACGCGGTCGTCGGCGAGGTGCAGCGTGACCCGGTGCCGGATGCGGCCGATGAGGAACAGGGCGGCGACCGCGGCCGCGATGACGGCGGCCCAGCCGATGACGACGAACTCGGTCCACCCGAGCGCGTAGCCGGCGCCGAGGCCGGCGATGGCGAGGACGGCGACGGCCCAGCCGAGGGGCGTGACGACCGCCGTGACGGCCGACCAGGCGTGCGCGAGTGCGCGGCGAGCGCGACGGAGCGTGCGGGCCACGCTCAGCCGAGCACTATCGGCCAGCCCCGCATCGTCGGCGGCGTCGGCCCGCAGAGACGTGGACGTCAGGTCGCGCAGACCTGTCGCGCCGCGCGCCGAGGTCCGGGTCGATGCGCGCGCGTTCGTGCGCGCGTGCGTGCGCCCGTTCTCGGTCGCGTTCGTGCGCGCGTTGGTGCGCGAGCGCGAGTCGGCGCTCGCGCGCGTGACGACGGGCACGCCCGCGCGGCCGCTCGTGTTCCGCTCCGTCCCCTCCCCCGTCATCCGTTCTTCAGCCGGCACGGCCAACCCCGTCTCCGGGCGGCGGCGCGTCGATGAGCACCTGCGAGATGACGCTCGAGGGCGTCACCCCGTCGTATTCCGCCTCGGCGTCGAGCACGAGCCGGTGCGCGAGCACGGGTTCGGCGAGCGCCTTCACATCGTCGGGGGTGACGAACGTGCGACCCTGCGACACGGCCCACGTGCGCACCGCGGCGAGCAGGGCCAGGGCCCCGCGCACGCTCGCGCCCAGCCGCACCTCCTCGGCCTGCCTCGTGGCTTCGACGATGCGCACGATGTAGTCGTTGATCGTCGGGTCGACGAAGGTGGTGCGCGCGATGGCCAACATGTCGCGGATGGTCGACGCCGGCACGACGGGCGAGATGGTCGCGGGAGCCGCGGCCCCCTCGAGAATCTGCATCGTGGACTGGTGGTCGGGGTATCCGATCGACGTCTTCAGCAGGAACCGGTCGAGCTGGGCCTCTGGCAGGCGGTAGGTTCCGGCCTGTTCGATGGGGTTCTGCGTGGCGAGCACCATGAACGGCGGATGCACGGGGTGCGTGGTGCCGTCGACCGTCACCGTCAGCTCCTCCATCACCTCGAGCAGCGCCGACTGCGTCTTGGGGCTCGCGCGGTTGATCTCGTCGGCGAGCACGATGTTCGCGAAGATCGGCCCGCGGTGGAATTCGAAGCTGCCGCTGCGCTGGTCATAGATGCTCACACCCGTGATGTCACCGGGCAGCAGGTCTGGGGTGAACTGCACGCGCGAATGCGTGCCGTCGATCGACGCCGCGATAGCGCGCGCGAGCGACGTCTTACCGGTTCCGGGCACGTCCTCGAGCAGCAGGTGGCCGCGGCTCATCAGGGTGGTGAAGGCCAGCCGCACGACGTGGCTCTTGCCGAGCAGCACCTGCTCCACGTTCGCGACGAGAGAGTCGAAGGTGCCGGCGAACCAGCGCGCCTCTTCGGGGGTGAGGGTCACGAGGGATCCTTTCGGGGGTGGGATGCCGGGGCGCGCGTCACGGGGTCACCTGGACCCTCTTGCCGCCGATGGTGATGAACAGCGCGGGGTCGACGGGCGGCGCGGGGAACGTGCATCCGGTTGCCGTGCTGGTGCCCGCGTTCTCGGGGTTGGCCTGGTCGACGCACAGGGCGGTGGCCGGGTAGTCGGGCCCGTTCGCGGGCAGGGCGGTCCAGCTGTATGCGCCGGCAGCGCCGTCGTAGCGCAGGTCGACGGGCCGGAACGCGAGGGATGTCTCGGGCGCGGTCATGACCGCGGGGTCACCGCACACCTCGACGACGGCGTAGACGTTGCAGGCTCGCAGGGCGAACTGCACGCGCTGTCCGGTGGGCAGTTCGAGCACCTCGCGCGGGAACGATCCGGCGGCGAACGACACCCAGGATCCGACCCGGTTGCCGGCCGCGTCGACCGTGGCGATCTGATAGCGGTCGGCCCGCGGCTGCAGGTTGGTGACGCGGTAGTCGTAGGTGGAACGCGCGGTCTCGACCATGACCCCGTCGGCGTGCGGGGCGTCGCCGGGCGTCGGCCGGATGCGCACCTCGGTCACGTTCGAGACGGCGCAGCCCGCGCGGTTGTAGGCCCAGACGGCGAAGTAGTACGTCCTGTTCGCCTCGTCGAGGCCGCTGAAGACGGTGGATGATGCGCCCGCCCCTTCTGAGCGGACCTCGACGACCGATCCCCCGGCGACGGGCGGCGTGACGGTGCCGGGCGCGGGACTCGACACCCGGCAGGCGCCGGAGCCGGTCGGGGTCTGTCCGTTCGCGAGCCGCTCGACGAAGTACCCGGCGATGGGGTCGCCGTTCGAGCCGAAGCCCGACCACGACACCGTCACGGTGCCGCTGCCGGAGTCGCCGTCGGCGCGCACGCCGCCGCCGCTCGGGGCGCCGAAGGGTATGCCCTGACCCGCGGCGCTGTTCCACTTCGAGAGGGCCGGGTACGCGTCGTTACGCGCCGAGATGGTGAGGTCGACTCGGTTGCCGTTGGGCAGGCCCTGCACCTCGGTCGTGCATCGGCCGCCCGAACAGTTTCCGGCGGCGGCGATGCTGCGTTCGCGGCCGCCGACCGTGACCACATAGGTGCGCACGGGGCTCGCGCCGGACGGCATGCCCACGGCATCCCAGCCGATGCGGAGGCCCCCGTCGAGGGGTTCGGCGGAGATGCCGGCGGGCGCGGCCGGAATCACGTCGGACCAGACGCGTTCGGCCAGCCCGGTCGGCGTCGACGCCCCGATGCTGTTCTCGGCCACCACCTCGAGCGTGACGGCGTTGTCGCTGCCGTTGCCCGGGGTCGGCACGCGGCACGTCGTCGCGGCACAGGCCGTCGTCGTTGCGGCCCCGCCACCCGCGGGACGCACGCCGACCCGGAATCCGGTGATGCTCGCGTTGTTGGCGGCGCCCGGCACCCACGTGACGGTGATGCCGCGGTCGTCGAACCCGGTGACGCGCACGGCACTCACCGGGTCGGGCGCGTCTTGAACGCTGATGCGCACGGTGCCCCACGTGTGCCGGGCCGGATCGCCCGTGGCATCCGCAACCTGGTATTGCACGGTGGTGTCGCGTGCGGCCGCATCGCCCGAGACCTGGATGGAGAGCGTCGAGCGGTCGGCCGACGGCGTGATGCTGACCCCCGCCGGCACGTTCTGCCCGTCGGCGCCGCGCACCGCGACGACCGTGAGGGGTTCACCCGGGAAGGGGTTGGTGGCCTGGTCGTTCTGCAGCACGTTGACCGTGGTGGTCTGGCCGCGGGGCGCGATGACCTGATCGGTGGCGGGCTGCGCGAGCGGGCGCGTCGAGGCGACGACGCGCAGGTCGAGACGCCCGTTCTGACCGGGGTTCGCGGCGTCGCGCACGCCGATGAGCGCACTCGATGCCGACCCCTTGGGCGTATCGGCGCGGGCCGTGACCGTCAGGGAGCTGCCCGACAGGGCGACGTCGAAACCGGTGGCGCGCGGGTCGAGCACACTGAATGCGAGCTGGTCCAGGTCGTCGGCGTAGGGATAGCGCGTGAGCTTCGTGAGGTCGATGTCCTTCGACTGCCCGGGTTCGAAGTCGATCTGGCCGCCCGTGAAGACAGGTGGCTGATTCTCGGTGGGAACGACGTCGATGGGCAGGACGAGCGTGGCCGCCTTCGCCGCACCCCCTGCGCCGCCCCCGCCCGAGTCGGTGACCTCGAACGAGATCGATGCCGGCCCGAAGTACCCGTCGGCGCTGCGGAAACGCAGGGTGCGATCATCCACCGTCAGAGCCGAGCCGTCGGCGTGGGTGGCGCGCACCGTGGCGGTATCGGTCAGGCGCACCTCCCGGCCGTCTGGCGCGATCACGTAGTCCGCGAGCCGGATGTCGACGCTCTCGCCGCTGGTCACGCGAATGGGCTTCACACCGGCCTTCAGCTGCGGCACGGCATCCCGCTTGCCCGGCACCCAGATGAACGCCGTGGCCGTGACGTCGGCGTCTTCGGGGTGGGCGACCACGAAGGGGATGATCTGACTCTCGTTCGTCACGGCGACCACGACACGCTTCGATCCGGTGACGCGCGCCGCCTGGGCGAAATCGCCGGGAATCGTGAGGTCGAGCGCGGACACTTCGCCCTCGGCGAAGAACACGTTCTTCAGCGGGTTGACGGTCACCTCGTCGGCGTCCTCGATATCGCTGAGCGAGAGGACGGTGTCGCGGGCGAGGGGTCTGGCAGCCGGAGCATCCGGGTCGGCGACGACCGTGAGGAAGGTGGATGCCGTGCCGCCGCGGCCGTTCTCGATGTCGTACACGAAGCCGTAGCGACCGCGCCCGTCGGGCACAGTCACGCGAACTGTGTTGCCGCGCACCTCGGCCGTGGCCCCCGGCGTGGTCGGCGTGACGCCCGTGATGGTGAGCGTATCGCCATCGGGGTCGGAATCGTTGTCGAGCGGGCGCACCGTGACCGTGCGGCCCGGCCGGGTCGTCACCTCGTCGGAGGTCGCGACGGGGTTGCGGGCACCGTCGCGCGGCGGGCTGATGCCGATGCGCACGGTGCCCGTCGCGGTCTGGCCGAGCGTGTCCACGACCGTGTACGAGAATTCGTCGGTTCCGGTCGAATAGGCGCCCGCTTCGTACTCGAACCAATCGATTCCGGATGCCGTCACCGCACCCTTTTCGGGGTTGCTGGCCTGCCCCGCGAGCTTGACCGAGTCACCGTCGGGGTCGATGCCCTGCAGCGGGATCGGCACGCGGACGGTGTCGCCCGCGAGCACGCGGCTCGTCACGGTCTTGGGCACGGGCGGACGGTTGCCGGCCGCGTCGGCCTCGCGCACCGTGAGCGTGACGTCGGCGTCGGCCCACTGCCCGTCGGGCCCGCGCACGCGATAGGTCGCCGTGTAGTTTCCGGGCTCGCGCGGAGCGAGGTAGCGCAGAACCGTGCCCGAGGCGAAGAGCAGACCCGCGTTGCCCGGAACCTGTCGGCTGAGGGTGGCGTCGAGGGTGAGTGCGTCGCCGTCGGGGTGCCGGTCGTTGGCGAGCACGGGGATGTCGATGGCGTCGCCGACGCGCACCGACGCCGTGTCGGGGTTGGCGATGGGCGCCTGTCGCACGGCGGGCGTCGGCACCTGGATGACCGTGATCGTGCCGTCGCTCTCGGCCGTGCCGTTCGACACGTGGTAGCCGATGGGCGTCGGCGCCTCGAGGGGCCGCGTCAGGGTGATGCGCACGAGCCGCTGTTCGACGACCTCCACGCGGATGCCGCTCTCGGCGGGAGCGTCGTCGACGCCCGTGATGACGAGCACGCCACCGGCCGGGTCGAAGTCCTGCTCGAGGACCGCGACATCCTGACTCGATTGTTCGCGCACGAAAGCCGTGTGCGGAACCGTGACGGGTGCCGCGCCGGTGGGATTCGGCAGCACGTCGATGCGCACCTGGCCGGTCTCGGTGAGCACGCCGTCGGTCACGGTGTATTCGAGCAGGTGGGTGCGCGCCTCGCCGCTCGTGAATCGGAACGTGCCGAGGTCGTAATCGGGCACGACGGTCGACCCGTCGCGGCTCGGAACATTGACGAGACGCAGGGGTGCCGACCCGCCGCGCGCGTGGTCGAGCGGCGCGATGCGCACATCTTCACCCGCGTAGGCGGTGACGGCGAACCCGTCGGCGACGATCGGAACCTGACCCGACGGTTTGATGCTCACCGTCAACACGCCAGCGCCCTCGGCCCGGCCGTCCGATACGAGCAGCGGGATGTCGCGGGCTTCCGCTCCCGTGCCGCCGTCGGTGTAGACGACCTCACCCGCGGGCGTGAACTGCGTCAGGTCGGGTGCGTCGACACTCGCCCGCGTCAGGTAGAGCGGGTCGCCGTCGGGGTCGACCCAGTCGCCGAGAACCTGGGTGCTCACCCGTCCGCCGGCCGCGACGGTCGTGCGCGTCGGCCGTACCTGCGCGGGCGGGCCGTTCTCGTCGTCGCCGCGCACCGTCACTGTGACGTCCGCCGTCGCCGTGCCGCCCCGGCCGTCGCTGATGGAGTAGGCGAAACGGATGTCGCCCCGGGCGTCAGGCGAGAGGGTCAGCTTGATGCTCTGCCCGTCGTTCACGAGGTCGACGCGCCCGGCGTCCGTCGGCACCTCGCCGACACCGTCGATGACGAGTACATCGCCGTTGGGGTCGTAGTCGTTCAGCAGCACGGGCAGCAGCGTCGAGCGCCCGGGCCGCGCCCCGAGGCTATCGGCGACCGCGACCGGGGGCTTCTGTTCCTCGTCGAACTCGGGAGGGGTGTCGTCGGTGTTCTCCTCGACCTGTTCCTCGGTCTCGGTATCGGCCAGCAGGTCGTCCCAGTTGTCGATCGACCGGTTGCCGTCGAGAACCGCCCACGATCCGCCGCCCACCCGGTCGTTCAGCACGACACGGTCTTCGAGCACCCGGAATGCGAGGTCGGCGCCGGGAACCATCCCGCCGACGGTCGATACGCGGGCGTCGGCATCGCTTGATGGCCGGCCGCAGAGGGTCGCGACGGTCCCACTCTGCCAGGCCCCCACGAGGCATTCGCTCACAGCGCCCGCGGCGGGGTTCGGAGCGATGGCGGGGGCCACAGCCGGTCCGAAGGCCCCCGTCGCGAGCACGCGCGCCGTGCCAGAGGGCGGCACATCGACGAGCGAATCGGCGGTTGCGACGAGCACGCCGTCGCGGGCGGCCGAGGGTTGCTGCAGGACGGCGGTGGCAGCATCCAACCCGTCGATCCGGCTCAGGTCGATCTGGCCGGATGGCGTGTGCAGCAGCCCGGCGTCGCGGTCGAGCAGTGCATACCGATCGCCCGTGGCCGTCAGTTGCAGGGCCCCCGGGGAATCGGCCACCGCCGGCGCGCCGTCCGCTCCGCCGTCTTGCGGGGCATCGGTCGCGCCCGTGTCGATCGTCGTCGCGTCGTCGACCCGGTCGCTTCCCGGCCCGAGGTGCGAGAGCCGCCCCGTCTCGGCGCGGTAGACGAAGATGTCTCCCGTCGGCGCCACCGCCGTGAGCGCATCGGTGCCGAGAGACACCGTCGGCTCGTCGTCGGACCGGAAGTCCTCGAGCGAAGCCGTGGGAAGGAGCCAGAGGTCCCCGCCGCGCGCGATCACGATGCGGCCGTGGGCCACGTGCACCTCTGAGGCCCCCGGCGGCAGTGGAATCGGTTCATCGACGGTGGCCGTGACCAGATCGACGCGGCCGACACTCCCGGCCGCGCGGTCGACGAGCAGCACGGTCGACCCGTCTTGCACGACGTCGACGCCCGTTTCGCCGGTGCCCGCGCGTTCGACGGCCAGTGCGGCGTTGAGTTCACCCACGCGCACATTGGCGCGGCCGATCGCCTGCCGGCTCTGGTTGGTGACCCACACCGAGTCGTCGTCGAGGCTCAGTTTGTCGGCCCGATAGCCCGTGCTCACGAGCGAGATCACGGCGATGAGAGCGACCACGAGCACACCGGCCAGCACGGTGGCGAGGGCCGCGCCGCGTCGGGCGAGGAATGCGCGGATCATCCGGTACCCGTGACCGCATCGGGCACCACGCCACAGCTTTCGGGGCTGCGGTCGCCGAGCGAGCCCTCGCGGTTGACGCGCACCGTGATGCAGACCGTGTCACCCGGTTCGCCGGCCACGACGAAGGTCGTGCTGCGCTGGGTGCTCGAGCTGCTGTCGTCGACCTCGATCTCATAGAGATCGTCGTCTCTGATGCCCGGATCGGGCCAGCTGAACGTCAAGGAACCGTCGGCGGATGTCGCGACCACATCTCGAACCGCCGGCACCGCCTCGGCACTCCCCGCGCGCACGACGACATACACGGCCGTCGCGGCCAGGGCGAGCACGAGGACCGCGCACGCCACGATGGCAGCAACGAACCAGCGGCCCGATCGCCACGATGCGGCGGGGGCGGACAAAGCACCGGCGCCCCCGGTCGCCGTTCCGCGTCGGCGAGAGCGCGACTGCGCGTCGGCGGCGGCGACACGCGCCCGGGTTCCCGTCGAACCAGCGGCGTCGCGGCCCGCGGCACGCGCGCCGACGCCCACCGCTCCCGTTGAGAGCGCACCCGTCGCCCCGTGAACCCGGCCCGGCTCGCCGTCGGACTGTGCGCCGCGGGCTCGCCGGCGGCGCGCTACGGGCTGCACATCGCGGATGGGGTTCACACGCGTGCGGTCGTCGGGGTCGTCGGGCGCGACATCCGCCCACTCGTCGACGCTCACATCGGGTTGTGTCTGCGCCAATCCCATCGACGCTTCGACGGCCTGCAATTCGCGGATGAACTCCATGGCCGAGCGCTGGCGGTTCTCGGGTTTTCGGGCCAGCGATTTGCGCAGCACGCGCTCGAGACTCTCGGGCACGTCGTCGCGGCCGATGGGGGTGACGACCCCGCGGTTGATGCGCGACATGAGTTGAGCCGAAGAATTGTCACCGCCTTCGATCTCGAACGGCGACCGCCCGGCGAGCAGCGTGTAGACGGTGGCGCCGAGGGAGAAGACTTCGCTCGCGATGGTGCCGTTGGTGTCGGCGCGCAGCACCTCGGCGGCCGTCCACGGCACGCTCATGCCCACAACCGCGTCATCGTCGATCTCGTCGACCGCACCCGCGATGCCGAAGTCGCTCAGCACCGGATTGCCATATGCCGTCATGAGAATGTTGGACGGTTTGATGTCGCGGTGCAGCACGCCCGTGCGGTGGGCGCTCTCGGCCGCGCCGCCGATCTTGATGCCCACGCGCAACGCCTCGGCAGCAGAGAGGCGGTTGTTGCGATAGCCCGTGCCGAGCGTCTGCGAGCACAGCTCCATCACGAGATAGGGCCGTCCATCACCCGCAACACCCGATTGATAGACGGTGAGGATGGAGGGATGCGCGCTCAGCTGCGCCATCAGGTCGGCCTCGGCCGCGAACATCTGCCGCACGTGGTTGTTCACGTATTCGGCCAGCATCACCTTGACGGCGACCTGCCGCCGCGGGCTGTCCTGCTCATAGAGGAACACGTCGGCGAACCCGCCCGACCCGAGTATGCGCACGAACGAGAAACCGGGCAGCGTCGGCGGCTGTGACGGCAGTCGTCTCCCCACGGTTCTCTTTCCTTAGTCGGGCTCGGGATCGGGCGGTGTGAATTCGGATGCGGGCGGCAGTCACCCGGGCGGGTTGCGCGGGCGGTGGCTCTGGCGGGCAGCCCGGGCGCGGAGAGGCGGTGCGCTCTACTCGCCCCGCCAGGGCGGGAGGATCTCGATCACGTTACCGTCGCCGATGTCGATGAGCGTGCCGGGCACGACCACGATCGATTCTCCCTGACGCAGGCGCTGCCAGTGCTTATGCGGCAGGTTGACGCTCGTGCCGTTGGTCGACTTCAGGTCGGTGGCGACGATCGAGTCACCCACCTGCTTGATCTCGAGGTGCGTGGCCGACACCGATTTGGTCGACGACACGACGGGCACGAGGCGAGACGGGTCGGGCAGCGGGATGCGGGGCTGCCGCGGGTTGCGGCCGAAGTAGTGCACGGCGTCGAGCGGGTAGGCCTGCCCGCCGTTGACGCGGAACCCGTACATGACGGTTTGCGGATCGTCGGGCACGAACGGCACGTGGCGAAAAACGGTCTCGTCTTCGACCGGGCGGGCGATGTCGGGGCGCAGCACGGTCTCGCCGTCGTGCTGCAACAGGCTGTCGTCGGCCAGGCGAGGTACGACGCTGCGGCGCGGTCGGATGACCGTCTCGGTCTCGGCCTCGATGGATGCCGAGACGCCCGGCGCCTTGGTCAGCGGCGCGCCGTCCATTCCACCGGCCTGATCGCTCACGTCGAGCACACGCGGTTCGGCCGCGGGCGCCGGACGGCGCGTCACTATCGTCTCTTCGGAGAACACGTCGTCGTCGGCTCCTCGGCCCTGTTCGAGCGGTTCGATGCGTGTGGTCTCGTCGGGAGCGCCGGTGGGTGCACAAGCCGCCGATTGGGCACGGTCGCCGTCGCCGGCGGGGTCGCCGTCGCCGTTCTCTCTGCCCGGCGTAATCGTGAGCTCGGATTCGGGCTCGGCATCGTTCTCGTCGACGTCGTCGCCCGCCAACGAGATATCAAGACGGTTTGCCACGACGACGCCGGCGTCGAGCGGGAACGACACGCCCACGGCATCCGCGCCCACCTCGTGTGCAAGATCACCCAGGGCGAATTTGCGAGAACCACGGACGACTTCGCGAGCCCACGGCGCGTCGCCGTCAGCCTCGATGCGCTCCCAGCCGCGAATCGACCGACCGGCGCGGTGCGCTTCGGCCGCCGCAAGAGCATCGACGGCCGCCCGGCCGTGCGCGATGACCGTGAAGCTGGGCGCGCCGCCCGCCGAATCAGAGGCCGAGGCAGGCTCGTCGTCACCCACGACCGCGAAGGCCGTGCGCCGCTCGCCCGAGAACTCGGGGATGGCCGCGGCCAGCGCGTCGGCGCGGGACTCACCGCCCCGCATCAAAGCCCACAAACCCTCGACGACATCGGGCTCGGACGGCGCCTTGATGGCGACGGCGCTGCGCTCGGCGACCACGAAGATCCACGGCGAGCCCTGCTCGGCCAGCGTGTAACGAACGGCGCGGGCGTCACCAGCCGGTGCGGTCGGCGACGGCGTCGATGACGATGGTGTGGTGGTGTCGGCGATGCTCAATGTGGTGATCCCTGTGGCCTCTGTCGGTGCGAGCCGCCACCCTCGGCGAGTCGCGGTTCCCCCATTCTGCCAAGAGATCGCCGCCTCTGCCGGGTAATCCGCCGAACGGTTTCGCTACGCTGTGACCGTGCCAGCACCCCGCGACGAGAGTGTTTCGCCCGCCGCATCCGACGGCCCCGGCGTCACACCCCTCGAACGCGCCATCGAGCAGAGCGACAACGCGCTCGTGAAACGCCTCGACCGCCCGGTGAAACAGGCCACGCGCATCACCCGGTGGGTGCAGCGCCAGAAGATCTACCGCGTCGTCATGAACTACAACCTCAACGACGGCAATCTCCTGGCGTCCGGCATGAGCTTCCAGTCCCTCTTCGCCGTCTTCGCGGCTCTCGTCGTCGTCTTCTCCGTCGCCGGCATCTGGCTCACCTCGAATGCGGCCATCTACTCGGCGCTCGTCGACATCATCGACCGCGCCATCCCCGGTCTCATCGGCCCCGGCGGCCTGATCAACACCGACGACCTGTTGGGGCTCGGGCTCTATGGCTGGACGGGCACGGTCGCCCTCGTCGGCCTGCTCTGGACCGCCATCAGCTGGTTGGCCTACACGCGTCAGGCCATCCGCTCGGTGTTCTCGCTCCCCCGCGACAGCCGCCCCTACCTGTTGCAGAAGGTCGTCGACCTGGGGCTCGCCCTCGTCTTCGGTGTGATGCTGTTCGCCTCGGCGGTCTTCTCGGTGCTGAGCACGCAGGCCGTCACGTGGCTCCTCTTCCTCTTCGGCATCGATTCGAACTCGGGCGCGAGCACGGTGGCCGCGGGCGCGATCGGACTGCTCGTCGCCGTCATGGTCAACCTCGTCACCATCGGCTCGATGTACCGCATCCTCAGCCGCATCCCCATTCCCTGGCGTGATCTAGCGGGTGGCGCGCTCATCGGCAGCGTCGCCCTCTCCGCGCTCAGCGTCTTCAGCGGGTGGGTCATCCAGGCGGCGTCGCGCAACCCGCTGCTCGCCACGTTCGCCGTCTTCATCGGTCTGTTGATCTGGTTCAACGCGATCTGCCGCATCATCCTGCTTGCCGCATCATGGATCGCCGTGGGCGTCGAAGACAAGGGCGTGCAATTGCATCGGATGTCGCGCGCCGAGCGTCTCGACGCCGAACGCCGCGCGCGCCTCGTGGTGGCCGAAGCCGAACTGCGCGACGCCCGCGACGAATACGAGCACGCCTCCTGGATGTCGCGCCCCCTCTCGCGTCGCCGCCTCCGACAGGCCCACCGCGAGTGGCAGGCCGCGCGCGATGCCCTGGCCGAGGCCTCCCCGAACGGCTCGCCCGTCGGCACCGCATCCGCCCGTACGACCGGCCGAACGGGTGTCGGAGGGCCCCTATAAGCTGGGTCCATGTCGTCGAAAGCTCCCCTCCGCATTGCCAGTGTCAACGTGAACGGCGTGCGCGCCGCGTTCCGCAAGGGCATGGGCGAGTGGCTCGACGGGCGTGGGGTCGACATCCTCGCGCTGCAAGAGGTGCGCGCCTCGACAGAAGACCTCGAGGGCCTGCTCGGCCCCGACTGGAACATCTTGCACGACCCGGCAACCGCCAAGGGCCGCGCGGGCGTGGCACTCGCCAGCCGTGATCGCGCACACATCCACCGCGTCGAGCTGGGCGCCGCGGAGTTCGACAGCGCGGGCCGCTGGCTCGAGGCCGACTACGAGGTCAACGGCACGGTCGTCACGGTCGTCAGCACCTACGTGCACTCGGGCGAACAAGACACGCCGAAACAAGACGAGAAGTGGAAATTCCTCGACGCCATGTCCGAGCGCTTGCCCGAGCTGGCGAAACACTCCGACTATGCGCTCGTGCTCGGCGACCTCAATGTGGGCCACCAGAAGCTCGACATCAAGAACTGGAAGGGCAACGTGAAGCGCTCGGGGTTCCTGCCGCGCGAGCGTGCCTACTTCGACCGCTTCATGGGCCCCGAGGGCGAGCCGGTCGAGGGCGCCGACGGGTCGACAGGCACGGGCCTCGGCTGGGTCGACGTGGGCCGTCAGGCCGCGGGCGAGGTCGAGGGCCCCTACACCTGGTGGTCGTGGCGCGGTCAGGCCTTCGACAACGACAGCGGATGGCGCATCGACTACCACCTCGCCACCCCGGCCCTCGCGGCCGTCGCCACCAACTACACGGTCGACCGGGCCGAGGCCTATGACAAGCGCTGGTCCGACCACGCCCCCGTCGTCGTCGACTACGCCCTCTAGAGAGAACCAGAACCTCATGACCAAGCCCATCATCTTCTCCGGCATGCAGCCGTCGTCGTCGTCGCTGCACCTCGGCAACTACATCGGCGCGCTCACCCAGTGGGTCGCGCTGCAAGACGAGTTCGACGCCTACTACTGCGTCGTCGACCTGCACGCGCTCACGGTGCCGCAAGACCCCGCCGAGCTGCGCGAGCGCACGCGCACCACGGCCGCGCAATACATCGCGGCGGGCATCGACCCCGCCAAGTCCACACTGTTCGTGCAGTCGCACGTGGCGGCCCACCCCGAGCTGGCGTGGATACTGAACACCATCACGGGCTTCGGCGAGGCCGGGCGCATGACTCAGTTCAAGGACAAGTCGCAGAAGCAGGGTGCCGACCAGGCCTCGGTGGGCCTCTTCACCTACCCCGTGCTCATGGCGGCCGACATCCTGCTCTATCAGACCAACGTCGTGCCGGTGGGCGAAGACCAGCGCCAGCACCTCGAACTCACGCGCGATCTCGCGGGCCGATTCAACCACCGTTTCGGCGAGACGTTCACGGTGCCCGAGCCCTACATTCTGAAGGCCACGGCCAAGATCTACGACCTGCAGAACCCGACGGCCAAGATGTCGAAATCTGCCGACACCGACGCGGGTCTCATCCGCGTGCTCGACGACCCGAAGGTCACGGCCAAGAAGATCATGCGCGCGGTCACCGACACCGATAACGCCATCCGTTTCGACCGGGATGAGAAGCCCGGAGTTTCCAACCTGCTCACGATCTTCTCCGCCCTCTCGGGCACCTCGGTCGAGACGCTCGAGAACGAGTACGCGGGCCGCGGTTACGGCGACCTCAAGAAGGGCGTCGCCGAGGTCGTCACCTCCACGCTCGAGCCCATCCGCGCACGCACCAACGAGCTGCTCGCCGACCCCGCCGAACTCGACCGCCTCCTCGCCGCGGCGGCCGACCGCGCGGCCGAGCACGTCAACACGACCCTGCGCACCGTCTACGACCGGGTCGGGCTCCTCCCCCGCCGCTGAGCGACCAAGCGGCGCGTGTCGGCCGCGAGCGATCGCCGACCAGCGCCGCGCGGACCGTTCAGGACGGCGCTCGACGGCGCTCGACGGCGCTCGACGGCGCGACACTCGCACGACAACGGCTACTTCCGCAACCGGCTCTTTTTATTTAGCTAGAGTCTCTAACTACCTATACTCTGAATGACGTCAGCATTGGCGCACACAGAGAGAGATCACCGACGATGAGCACGACCTTCGCCCCCGCGAGCTGGACCGAGATCGACGACCGACTCACCGTCGGAAACGCGGGCGGCAACTATGCGGGACTCATCGAACATCTCAACGGGCGCTACATCGCGACCGACGCGCGCGGCAACGTCATCGGCACGTTCGACACGCGCCGCGAAGCGCAGGCCAGCCTCGAACCCGGTTCCCTCGAGAAGACGCTCCAGCTCCGCCAGCGCCGCCAGAGCATCCTCGAGGCCGCCGCGGGCATCGCCGCCGTCTCGACCACTCTCATCGCCCTCGCGGGCCTCGCCACCGCCGGCGTCCTCTAGACCGACCGGCTCCGGCGCTCCCCCGCGCCGCACGTCTCAGCACCACGTCTTCGCCCCAGGCGTCTGCGCGCGCGCCTCGCCGTGCGCGCAGTCACCTTGAGCGGCCGCGCCACCGGTCCCGATACGCAATCCCCTCGTTCGGTTCCCGCGCGGCGTCCCCGCACACGAAGGAGCCCCGAGGCATCAGCCTCGGGGCTCCTTCTCTGTCTCAGCGGATCGCAACCGATCCGAGCATCACTGCCTGAGAATTACTGCACGTCCTCGTCGACCCAGTCGAAGGTCTTCGTGACGGCCTTCTTCCAGTTGCGGTAGAGGCGGTCGCGCTCACCCTTGTCCATCGAGGGCTCCCAGCGCTTGTCTTCCTGCCAGTTCTTGGCCAGGTCGTCGAGGTCGCTCCAGAAACCGACGGCGAGGCCTGCCGCGTAGGCGGCACCGAGCGCGGTCGTCTCGGCGACGACGGGGCGCACGACGGGAACGCCGAGGATGTCGGCCTGGAACTGCATGAGCGTGTCGTTGGCCGTCATGCCGCCGTCGACCTTGAGCTCGGTGAGGGGAACGCCGGAGTCGGCGTTGACGGCATCCAGCACCTCGGCGGTCTGGTAGGCCGTCGCCTCGAGGGCGGCACGAGCGATGTGACCCTTGTTCACGTAACGGGTCATACCGACGAGGGCGCCGCGAGCATCCGAACGCCAGTACGGCGCGAAGAGACCCGAGAAGGCGGGCACGAAGTAGGCGCCACCGTTGTCTTCGACGGTCGCGGCGAGCTTCTCGACGTCGGGCGCCGAGTTGATGATGCCCAGGTTGTCGCGCAGCCACTGGATGAGCGAACCGGTGACGGCGATCGAGCCCTCGAGCGCGTAGTGCGGCTTGGCGTCGCCCAGCTTGTAGCCGAGCGTCGTGAGCAGGCCGTTCTCCGAGTGGATGATCTCTTCGCCCGTGTTGAAGATGAGGAAGTTACCGGTGCCGTAGGTGTTCTTGGCCTCGCCCTGCTGGAATGCGGCCTGACCGAACGTGGCGGCCTGCTGGTCGCCCAGGATGCCGGCGATGGGAACCTCGCGCAGCAGGCTGTGGCCCGACGCGTGGCCGTAGACCTCGGAGGAGGACTTGATCTCGGGCAGCATCGACTTCGGCACACCGAAGATCTCGAGGATCTCGTCGTCCCAGCTGAGGGTCTCGAGGTCCATGAAGAGCGTGCGGCTGGCGTTGGTGACGTCGGTCACGTGCACGCCGCCGTCGGTGCCGCCGGTCAGGTTCCAGAGAACCCAGCTGTCGGTCGTGCCGAAGAGCAGGTCGCCGGCCTCGGCCTTTTCGCGCGCACCCTCGACGTTCTCGAGGATCCAGACGATCTTGGTGCCCGAGAAGTAGGTCGCGAGCGGCAGTCCGACCTTGGACTTGAAGCGCTCGAGGCCTTCGTCGCCGGCGAGACGGTCGACGATCGACTGGGTGCGGGTGTCCTGCCAGACGATGGCGTTGTAGACGGGCTCGCCGGTGTTCTTGTCCCACACCACGGCGGTCTCGCGCTGGTTGGTGATACCGATGGCCTGGATGTCGTGACGCGTGATGTTCGCCTTCGACAGCGCGGTACCGATCACCTCACGCGTGTTGTTCCAGATCTCTTTCGGGTCGTGCTCGACCCAACCGGCCTTGGGGAAGATCTGCTCGTGCTCGAGCTGACCGGTCGAGATGATGTTGCCGTTCTTGTCGAAAACGATCGCGCGCGTCGAGGTCGTTCCCTGGTCGATGGCGATGACGTAGTCCGTCATGAGAGTTACTCCTTTGTAGAGGGTTATTCGGGTGGGCGGATGCGCGTCGGGGTTGAGGCGCGCATCCGCACCGGGTCGATCAGGTGAAGAGAAGTGAAATTAGATCAGATCAGGTCAGGACGGGCAGGAGGACCTGCGAGGCCAGACCGGCGATGGCACCACCGACGAGGGGGCCGGCGACCGGAACCCACGCGTAGGACCAGTCGCTCGTGCCCTTGCCCTTGATGGGGAGGAGGGCGTGCACGATGCGCGGCCCGAGGTCACGGGCCGGGTTGATGGCGTAACCGGTGGGACCACCGAGCGAGGCACCGATGGCGATCACGACGAGGGCGACCGGCAGGGCACCCAGCGAGGCGAGACCGGCGGCGTCACCGTTGCGGCCGAAGCCGAGAACGACGAACACGAGCACGAACGTGCCGATGACCTCGGTGAGGAAGTTCCAGCCGTAGCTGCGGATACCGGGGCCCGTCGAGAACACGCCGAGCTTGGCGCCGGCGTCTTCCGTCTCGTCGAAGTGCTTCTTGTAGGCGAGGAACACGAGCACCGCACCGATGATGGCACCGAGCATCTGCGCCGCGAAATAGACGATCGTCGACAGGAAGTCGACGGGGATGCCGGGCACGAACTCTTCGGCGCCCGACGTGATGATGCCGACCGTGACGGCCGGGTTGAGGTGGGCTCCTGAGGCGTAGGAGACGATCACACCGGAGAAGACCGCGAGGCCCCATCCGAAGTTGATCAGCAACCAACCGCCGTCGAAGCCCTTGGACTTAGCGAGTACTACGTTTGCGACTACACCTCCACCGAGCAGGAGCAGCATTGCTGTTCCCACGGTTTCCGAGAGGAATATCGTTCCCAAATTGACGTCCACGTTGACCTTCCTTGCGAGTACTCTCGGGCCGCCCTGGCGGGTGACCCTTCTGGGTTATATATCGACCTATCTGCACGCTAGCGACCGCGCTAGCGTGCAAACAAGACTTCCGCGTGAGAATGCGTTCAATGTTGGTTTGCGGGGAGGCCGCACCCGAGGGCGTCGGGCCTCCCCGCAGACCGACTACTTGCTGAGCGCGTCCTCCTTGGCGCTGGTGCTGCCCACCGCGACGCCGTGCGCCTCACGCAGGATGCGCGCGGCCTCGGCGATCTCGGCGGCGGTCTCGTCGCTCGACCAGCCGAGGACACCGGCCGTGATCGAGCCGAGCTCGGCGAGAAGCGCGTCGGTGGCCTGACCCGTGAAGGCGAGGCTCGTGCGGCGCTGCAGCACGTCGGAGAGGTGCACGACCGATTCGGTGCGCACGAGGTATTCGATCTCCTGCACGCTGTACTCGGCGGCGTTCTCGAGCGGGGTGTCACCCGACTCGGCGAGCTCGTCGATGACGGCGGCGGCGCGCGTTCCGTAACGCTCGAGCAGCATGTCGGCGCGGGCGCGGCTCACCTCGCGGCCGTGGCTCGTGACCCAGACGGTGCGCGCGTCATCCGTGGTCGGGTAGTCGCGGCCGCCACCGATGGGCATGCCGAGCGTCGACACGCTGCGGGTCTGGTGCAGGCGCTCGAGGACCTCGTTGCTGAGGTGCTCGGCCAGGGCGCGGAACGTGGTCCACTTGCCGCCGACGAGGCTGAGCAGAGTGGCGGTGCCGAAGGTCGACGGCACGATGCGGTAGTCGCGGGACACGAAGCCGGGGGCCGTGTCGCCGTGGCCGGGCAGCGGGCGGATGCCGGAGAAGCGGTAGACGATCTGCTCACGGTTGACGTCGATGGTCGGGAAGACGTGCTTCACGAGCCCGAAGAAGTAGTCGACCTCTTCCTCGGTGCAGACGGCGGGTTCGCGCACATCCGCCTCGAGGTCGGTGGTGCCGACCATGACCTTGCCCTTGAGCGGGTAGATCAGCACGATGCGGCCGTCGTTGTTCTCGAAGAAGATCTCGCGACCCTTGGTGGCGGCGAGCAGCTCGGGGTTGTCGAGCACGATGTGCGAACCCTTGGTGCCGCCCATGTAGGCCGTCTTCTCGCCGAGGGCCTCGTTGGTGAGGTCGGTCCAGGGGCCGGACGTGTTGACGACGACATCCGCCTTCACGGTGAATTCTTCGCCCGAGACGACGTCGCGCAGCACGACACCGCCGTCCGAGGCACCGACGGCCTCGACGTAGTTGGCGGCGCGGGCGTGCGGGCCCTGGGCCAGGCCGTCGCGCAGCACGTCGAGGGCCAGACGCTCGGGGTCGTGCACCGAGGCGTCGTAGTAGGTGGCCGTGTACTTGAGGTTGTCGTTGAGCTTCGGCAGATCGGCCATCGACTTCTTGTGGCCGTGGAAGCGGTGGCGGGGAACCGCGCCGCCGTCACGCGAGAAGGAGTCGTACATGGTCAGGCCGATCTTGATGAGCGCAGCCCCGCGCTCCTTCGGCTTGCCGCCCTTGTGGGTGAGGATGCGGCCGGGGGCCGACAGCACGCCCGACACGGTGGTGAAGATGGGGATGGTGGTCTCGAGCGGCTTCACGTAGTGCGGCGCGATCTTGAGCAGACCGTTGCGCTCGGTGACCGACTCCTTGACCAGGCGGAACTCGCCGTTCTCCAGGTAGCGCACGCCACCGTGGATCATGTGCGACGAGGCGGCCGAGGCGCCCGAGCAGTAGTCGCCGCGCTCGACGAGTACGACGTCGACGCCCTGCAGCGCCAGGTCACGGAAGGTTGCGATGCCGTTGATGCCGCCGCCGATGACGAGAACCTGGGCGTGGGGACGCTCGGTCAGGCTCTGGACGCTGGAACGGGTTGCGGATGAAGATGATGCGGCGTTCACGACGGTCACTCCTCTTGTTACGCGCCATTGCTTCAGGGGGTGTGGAGCACGGCACTGTGTCTGTGTCCGTATCAGTGAACGCCCTCGATCACACTCGGTCAAATCTCGTGCACAAACGTGCAAGGATGGCCTCATGGTTCCTTCGCCCACCACGGCACTGACGCCGAAAACGCGTGACGCGCTGACCGCCGCGCAGTTGTATTACATGCAAGACCTCACGATGGAGGCCATTGCCTCCGAGTTGCACACCTCGCGCTCCTCGGTCTCCCGGCTGCTCAGTCACGCCCGCGAAACCGGCCTCGTCGAGATTCAGGTGCGCTCACCCCTCGACATGCCACGGCAGGTGGAAGCAGACATCCGTCGACGGTATGGCGTGGTCGCCCACGTGGTGCCCGTTCCCGAACTCACGAGCGACGTCGACCGGCTTGAACGCGTGGCCATCTCGGCTGCACGGATTCTCGGCAGCTTCTTCGACTCCAACATGACCATGGGCGTGGCCTGGGGCAGCACCATGAGCGCCGTCTCGCGGCACCTCGTGGCCAAGGCCACCCACAACTCGTCGATCGTGCAGCTGAACGGCGCCGCCAACCCGCGCACCACGGGCATCCTCTATGCCAGCGAGATTTTGCAACGCTTCGGCGGGGCATACGGGGCCTACGTGCAGCAGTTCCCCGTGCCCGCGTTCTTCGACGACCCGGGCACCAAGAAGGCGCTGTGGCGTGAGCGCAGCATCCACCGCGTCATCGACATCCAGGCCGGCATGGATGTCGCGGTCTTCGGCCTCGGCTCGCCCTTCGCCGGGGTGCCGAGCCACGTCTACATCGGCGGCTACCTCGACGACGACGACTTCGCATCCCTGGCCGAGGCCAAGGTGGTCGGCGACGTGGCGACGGTCTTCTTCCGCGAGGATGGCTCGGACGACGGCATCGCCCTCAACCAACGCTCCTCGGGCCCCGACCTGCAGGTCTTGCGCCGGGTCTCCCGCCGAGTGTGCATCGTCGCGGGCACCTCGAAGCTCGCGAGCCTGCGCGGGGCCCTCGCCGCGGGCCTCATCACCGACCTCATCCTCGACTCCCGCACGGCGCGCGAACTGGTCGACGGGGCGCCCGCCGACGCGACACAGGCCGAGCGCTGGCGCCGTCACAATTCGTCGGATTAGGCCGCGAAGACGCTTGGAATAACCCCGTGGTCGGTGGCGTTCGGTAGAGTCAGCAACAGAAACGTGCTCCGGGGTCGGTGAGAGTCCGAACCGGCGGTTATAGTCCGCGAACCCGAGAAACGTTCTTGCCGCCCGAGGCTCCGGCCCACGGCGACGAGAACGCGTCGAGGGCTGATCCGGTGGAATTCCGGAACCGACGGTTATGGGTCTGCACCAGCAGGCTCGAGTCCGGATGAGAGGAAGCACGGGTCGTCGACCGATGTCGACGGCCGGCGAGAGCGCGCGCCCAGACGGCGAGCGCTCAGAACGCACCCGGAGTCCGTCTCGACAGAGACCACAAGGACGACATGACCGGGAATCCAGCCCCCACCGAGGCGGAGCTTCGACGCGCTATGCGCCGTGCCATCGACGACGCGGGCAACGGGCCGGCGCGCGGGGTCAACCCGCAGGTCGGTTGCGTCATCCTCGCCGCCCGGCCCGATGCCGCGACGGGTGAATACTCGGTCATCGCCGAGGGCTGGCATCGCGGCGCCGGCACGCCGCACGCCGAGGTCGACGCGCTGTCGCAGCTGCCCGCGGGTGCCGCGGCCGGGGCCACGGCCGTCGTCACGCTCGAGCCCTGCAACCACACGGGGCGCACGGGGCCCTGCTCCGAGGCCCTGCTCGCAGCCGGGGTCGCACGCGTCGTGTACGCCGTCGCCGACCCGGGCCGCCACTCCGGCGGGGGCGCCGAACGGCTGCGCGCCGGCGGCGTCGAGGTCATCGCTGGTCTAGAAGAGGCTGCGGCTACAGCGCTGCTCGGCGACTGGCTCGTCACGGCTCGCCTCGGTCGTCCGCTCGTGACCGTCAAGTGGGCGTCGAGCCTCGACGGGCGCGCCGCAGCAGACGACGGCACCAGCCAGTGGATCACGGGCCCAGAGGCGCGAGCCGATGTGCACCGCCGACGTGCGGCATCCGACGCCATCGCCGTCGGCACGGGCACCATCCTGGCCGACGACGCGTCGCTCACGACGCGCGCCGACGACGGTTCGCTACTCGGCGCTCAGCCCGTTCCCGTGGTGTTCGGCACGCGACCCGTTCCGGCCGACGCCGCCGTGCGCCGGCATCCGCACGAGCTCGTGAGCCTGTCGGGAGGCGACCTTGCGGCCGATCTCGCCGAACTGCGCGCCCGAGGCATCCGCACCCTGTTCGTCGAGGGCGGGCCCACCCTGGCCAGCGCCTTCGTGCGCGCGGGCCTCGTCGACAGCTACCTCATCTATCTCGCGCCGACGCTGCTGGGCGGCGGGCGCCTCGCCACCACCGACCTCGGGGTCGGCACCATCGACGCACAACGACGCCTCGTCATCGACGGGATCGAACGGCTGGGAGACGACCTCGTGGTCACCGCCCGCCCAGAAGGGACGCACTGATGTTCACCGGAATCATCGAAGAAACGGGCACGATCACGGCCATCGAGCACACGGGCGACGCCGCGCGCTTCACCGTGCGCGGGCCACTCGCCGTCACGGGGGCCGCACACGGCGACTCCATTTCGGTCTCGGGCGTCTGCCTGACGGTCGTCGATCAGACCCCCGACTCGTTCACGGCCGACGTCATGGCGCAGACCCTGGCCATGTCGACCCTCTCCGGGGCGGATGTCGGGCGCCGCGTCAACCTGGAACGTGCCGCCCAGGTGGGCGACCGTCTCGGCGGCCACATCGTGCAGGGACACATCGACGGCACGTCGCAGCTGCTCTCGATCACCGACGGCAGCGCCTGGCGTGTGCTGCGCTTCAGCCTCGACGAGAAGCACGCCCCGCTCGTCGTCGACAAGGGCTCCATCGCCATCGACGGCGTCTCGCTGACCGTCTCGGCCGTGAGCGACCCGGCCGAACCCGCGCAGTGGTTCGAGGTGTCGCTGATTCCCGAAACACTCGCGGCCACGACCCTCGGCGAGCGCGTCGTGGGCGACACCGTGAACATCGAGACCGACATCCTGGCCCGCCACATGGAACGCATGCTGGCCATCACCACCCGCAGAACGGAAACCCACTCATGAGCCTGTCGACGATTCCCGAGGCGCTCGAGGCGCTGCGCGCGGGCAAACCCGTGCTCGTGGCCGACGATGAGGGGCGCGAGAACGAGGGCGACGTCATCCTCTCGGCGCAATATGCGACACAGGAGTGGTTGGCGTGGACCATCCGGCACACGAGCGGCTACATCTGCGCGCCCATGTCGAACGAATACGCCGACCGGCTCGAGCTGCCGCCCATGGTGGCGCGCAACGAGGACCTGCGCCAGACGGCCTACACCGTGACGGTGGATGCCGCGACGGGCGTGACGTCGGGCATCTCGGCGTCCGACCGGGCCAAGACCCTGCGCGTGCTGGGCGACCCGCTGTCGACCGCCACGAGCGTCATCCGCCCCGGCCACATCGTGCCTCTGCGCGCACGTGACGGCGGCGTGCGCGAACGCCCCGGCCACACCGAGGCGGCCGTCGACCTGATGCGCCTCGCGGGTCTGACCCCCGTCGGAGCCATCTGCGAGGTCGTCGAAGACACCGGGGAGATGACGCGCCTGCCCGGGCTCATCGCACTCGGCGCCGAGTTCGGCCTGCCCGTCATCACCATCGCCGACCTCATCGCCTACATCGTCGAGCACCCCGACGCCGAGGCCCTGTGCGACGGCACGGCGCCCGGCGAGAACGCAGCGCCCGCCGACCCCGCCGTGCGCTTCGAGGTCGAGACGACCGTGCCCACCACGCACGGCAGCTTCCGCATGCGCGCCTACCACGACCGCCGCACGGGGGCCGATCACGTGGCCATCGTCTCGGGCGACCCGGCCGCCGAGGGCGCGCTCGTGCGCGTGCACAGCGAATGTCTGACGGGCGAGGCCTTCGGGTCGCTGAAATGCGAATGCGGGCCTCAGCTCGACACCGCACTCGACACCATCCAGCGGCACGGCGGCGTCGTCATCTACCTGCGCGGGCAGGAAGGGCGCGGCATCGGCCTGGTCAACAAGCTGCGCGCCTACCGCCTGCAGGAGGACGGGCTCGACACGCTCGACGCCAACATTGCGCTCGGGCTGCCCGCCGACGCCCGCAACTATGAGGCGGCCTCGGCTATCCTCGACGACCTGGGCATGACGTCGGTGCGGCTGTTGACCAACAACCCCGAGAAGGAGCGCCAGCTCACGATGCACGGCGTCACGGTGTCGGAGCGCGTGCCGCTCATCGTGGGGGTCGGCGCGTTCAACGAGGCCTACCTGAACACGAAGCGCGATCGCATGGGACACATCATCGCGCTGCACGACAACTAGACACCCGACATCCGATGCGGTCTGCATCGAACACCGAACACAGAACACCGAACACAGAGAAAGAGGAACACATGAGTGGCGAAGGACAGCCCGACCTGCACGTCGACGGAACCGGCCTGAACGTGGTCGTGATCGCGGGCCAGTGGCACGAGGTCATCACCAACGGGCTCATCGCGGGGGCCGAGAAGGCGCTCGACGAGATGGGTGTCACGCACCGCCTCGTGCGCGTGGCCGGCAGCTTCGAACTGCCCGTCGCCTCGAAAGTGGCCCTCGAGTCCGGGGCCGACGCGGTCGTGGCGCTGGGTGTCATCATCCGTGGCGGCACCCCGCACTTCGAATACGTGTCGGATGCCGCCACCTCGGGTCTCACGCAGGTGACCATCGCGACCGGCAAGCCGGTCGGATTCGGTGTGCTGACGCTCGACGACGAGAAGCAGGGGCTCGACCGTGCCGGCTTGCCCGACTCGAAAGAGGACAAGGGGCGCGAGGCGGCCCAGGCCGCCGTGGCGACCGCCGTTCTCCTGCGCGAGCTGCGGGGCGCGTCGAACGCGTAGACAGATCTCGCCGCATAAGCCGCGGGGCCGTGCAGGACGGGCCCCGCGGCTTTCGCGTGTGCGGGCGAACGGGCGGTGTGCGGTTTGCGGCTCTCACCCGGACTCGAAATCCGCGCCGATTAGCGCGACACGCCGCGCTGGCGTATGGTTTTCAGGTCCGCCACAAGCGGATCTCCCCCTTTTCCGAGGCGGCCCGCGCGAGACCGGCGCACCCGCCCAACGGTGTTTCGTGGTTCCGCAGCCGCTCGCGCGCGAACCTTCACAGCTACGCAGGTAAGCACAGGTCAATGTCCACATCAGTTTCATCATCCGCATCCGCCGCCCCGGCCCCCGTCAATCCGCGTTCGCGCGTCGTCATCGCGAGCCTCGTCGGCACGTCGATCGAGTTCTACGACTTCTACGTCTACGCCACGGCCGCCGTGCTCGTCTTCCCGGCGCTCTTCTTCCCGAACCAAGACCCGGCCACCGCCCTGCTCTCGTCGTTTGCCGCCTTCGGTGCCGCCTTCGTCGCGCGCCCCATCGGCTCCATCCTCTTCGGCCACTTCGGTGACCGCATCGGCCGCAAGGGCACGCTCGTCGCCTCCCTGCTGACCATGGGCATCGCCACCGTCTTGATCGGATGCCTGCCCACCGCCCAGGTCGCCGGCTGGGAGTTCTGGGCCCCGGCCCTCCTCGTCATCATGCGTTTCGCGCAGGGCCTCGGCCTCGGCGGCGAATGGAGCGGCGCAGCCCTCCTCGCCACCGAGAACGCCCCCAAGAACAAGCGCGCCATCTACGGAACGTTCCCGCAGCTGGGCGCCCCCATCGGCTTCATCATCGCCAACCTCATCTTCCTGTGGCTGAGCGTCGGCCTGTCCCCCGAGGCGTTCGCGGCGTGGGGCTGGCGCATCCCGTTCCTGATCTCGGCCGTTCTCGTCATCGTGGGCCTCTACGTGCGCCTCAAGCTCGTCGAGACGCCCGCGTTCCAGAAGGTCGTCGAGAAGGGTGAGGTCGCCAAGCTGCCGCTCGCCCGCGTGTTCAAGACGAGCTGGCGTCAGCTCATCCTCGGAACCTTCATCATGTTGGCCACCTACGTGCTCTTCTACCTGATGACCACGTTCACGCTCACGTTCGGCACGACGGCCTCCACGCTCGAGGCCGCTCAGGCGGGCGCCGAGGCGAAGGGCAAGCCCATGTCGGCCGAGGCGATCGACACGTTCGTGCCCGGGCTCGGCTACGCGCGCAACGACTTCCTCATCATGCTCATCGTCGGCGTCGTGTTCTTCGGAATCTTCACGCTCGTCGCCGGGCCGCTGGCCGAGAAGTTCGGTCGTCGCAAGATGCTCATGACCGTGACCCTCGGCATCCTCGTCTTCGGTCTGCTCTGGGTGCCCCTGTTCGGTGCCGGCTTCGTGGGCGTCATGGCGCTTCTCGTCATCGGCTTCACGCTCATGGGCCTCACCTTCGGCCCGATGGGTGCACAGCTGCCCGAGCTGTTCCCCGGCAACGTGCGTTACACGGGCTCGGCCATCAGCTACAACGTGTCGTCGATCCTCGGTGCGGCCGTCGCCCCGTTCATCGCCGTCTTCCTGTGGCAGCTCGCCGACGGCAGCGTGTTCCTCGTGGGCACCTACCTGAGCGCCGCCGCCGTGCTCACGCTCATCGCGCTCTTCCTGAGCAAAGAGACCAAGGACGTCGACTACGAGAACGACGTCGCCTAGTCAGCGCACCTCCTGACCGCCTCGCGCGGCCGAACGGGGGCGGATGTCGGAGCTTCGGCCCGGCATCCGCCCCCGTTTTCGTCGCCCGCCCGTTCTGCACAGGCGCGACACGCTGAGATGAGCGAAGAATGTAGCGGCGATATGCGACGCGAAACTACCTATTTATCCCCGATCGGACCTGATTTCTCGAACGAGGATTCGTCTGGAATGCGTGTACGCGCCTACCCGTGAGCCGCACAGGGGGCACACTCGTTGTGATGCAGCGTGTGCTGCCGGATCAGGAGGGCAGAATGGGACGACGGAATGCGGCGCGGGCGAGCGCTGCAGTACTCGCGGGGATTATTCTCGGCAGCGGATTCGCGCCGATCGCGACGGAGGACGCGTCGGCGGTGACCTGCTACCAGACGCGTCGCGACGCGTCTTACAACTACAAGTGCTTCGACATTCGACACTGGGTCAAGCACGGGCCCTCGAAGACGATCGTGCGAGGCCCACGAGTAGGCCTTTATGGCACGAGCGCGGTGCCGTCTTATGTCGATTGGCGGTCGTCCGGTACGACGACCTACTGACATGAACGGAGTATGTGAAGCCAGCGGAAGGGGGCCGGCGTCGGCGGGCCACCGCTTCGTCGGAACCGTGGTCATCGTCCTGGCGTGCAGCGTGGGTGCGACCGCATGCTCCACGGCCACGGATTCGGCAGACACAGCTCGGCCTGAAGCGACCGCCTCCAGGAGTGTCAGCTCCAGCCCGACGCCGAGCCTCTTCACGGGACCGTGGGCACGCGAATTCGAAGATGCCCTGTCGAGCGCCGGTGATCCGACGAGCGAGGACATCCTGTCGGACGGTCTGATCACGGCAGATGAGCTCTCTCGTGTCGAGCACGAGTTCGCCGCCTGCGCGCTCGGCCTGGGTTACGAGGTGCGAGCGTTCACCCCCGGTGGCGGGTACACCCAGGACGGCGCCCCAGAATCGTTCGATCCCTCCGACCCGGGGGATGAGTTCCTCGCATGTAGCTCGTCGTATGAGTCGGTGTCGCCGCTGTTCTGGTCGATCGCCAGGAATCCCGCTCATGAACCCGAGAAGAGCATCATGGCCTCCTGCTTGGTCGATCGCGGCTTGGCACCCGATGGCTACTCAAGTAAGGACTTCGACCGCGACAGACGATCGGGCGTCTACCCGTTCAGCAAGAGCGATCCGATCTTCCTCGATTGCGCGGCCGATCCCCTCGACCTTCTACCGAACCCAGCGCGCCCGGGAGGAGGCCCGAGCCTCTGACACCGCCCGGGAAAGGGACGTAGATTAGAGGGGTCGATCACGAACCACGACAGATGAAAGAACAGATGTCATCCTCTGAGACCCCGCGCACGTCCTCCGCCCGCCGCAGCCCCTTCGGGCGCCGCGGCGGCACGCCCGAGGGGCCGCGCGCCACCTTCGGCCAGCTGCTGCCCTATCTCTTCGAGCACAAGAAGGTGCTCTACTTCGTGATCGGCCTGTCGATCCTCGGCGCGGCCGCCTCCCTGGCACAGCCGCTGCTCGTGTCCCAGGTGATCTCGGTCGTGGGCGAGGGCGACGGGCTGGGTGGTCTCGTCTGGGCGCTCATCGCGCTCGTCGTCGTGTCGTCGATCATCTCGGGCTACCAGCACTACCTGCTGCAGCGCACGGGTGAGGGCGTGGTGCTGTCGAGCCGTCGCCGGCTGGTGGCGCGCATGCTGCACCTGCCCATCTCCGAGTTCGACACGCGCCGCACGGGTGACCTCGTCTCGCGTGTCGGCAGCGACACCACGCTCCTGCGCGCCGTGCTCACGCAGGGCCTCGTCGAGGCCATCGGCGGTTCGCTCACCTTCGTCGGCGCGCTCATCGCCATGCTCATCATCGACCCCGTCCTCCTCGGCCTCACCGTGCTGGTGATCGCCGTGTCGGTCGTCGTCGTCACCGTGCTCTCGGGCCGCATCCGCCAGGCCAGCGCCCGAGCGCAGGCCAAGGTCGGCGACCTCGCCGCGGCCGTCGAACGCGCTATCAGCTCGGTGCGCACGGTGCGCGCCTCCAACGCCACCGAGCGCGAGATCGCCAGCGTCGAGAAAGACGCCAAGGGCGCCTTCGACATGGGCATCGACGTGGCCAAGATCTCGGCCCTCGTGGTGCCCGTCGCCGGCGTCGCCATGCAGGTGTCGTTCCTCGTGGTGCTGGGCGTCGGCGGTTTCCGCGTTGCCTCTGGTGCCATCACGGTCGCCAACCTGGTGGCCTTCATCCTGTTCCTCTTCATGATGATCATGCCGCTCGGCCAGGCCTTCGGCGCCATCAGCGCCACCAACCAGGCCCTCGGCGCGCTCGGCCGCATCCAAGAGATCATCGACCTCCCCCTCGAGAACGCCAACGACGAGGCCATCGCGCGCACCGTCGCCGACCCGGGCTCATGGAACCACGACGCGCCCGCCATCGAGTTCGTCGACGTCACGTTCCGCTACTCCCCCGCGGCCATCCCTCCGGGCGCGGATGAGTCGGCGCTGGCCTCCGCCGGTGAGCCCACCTCGGCGGTCGTCGCCGACGCCATCGGCGGCGTCGACACGGTCGCGCGCGACGAGAAGCGTGCGGCCGAACTCGCCGCGGTCGAGGCCCAGCTCGCCGACGCCGAAAACCCGGATGCCGCAGCGATCCCCTCTGCGGTTACGAAGCGCGTCGCGGGCGACCCCATCCTGCGGGGCATCAGCTTCGAGGTTCCGCGCGGCAAGCGCACCGCCCTCGTGGGCCCGTCCGGGGCGGGCAAGTCGACCATCCTGGGCCTCATCGAGCGCTTCTACGACCCCGAGTCCGGCAGTGTGCGCATGGGGGGCGTCGACATCCGCACCCTCGAGCGCACGGCGCTGCGCGGTCAGCTGGGCTATGTCGAACAGGACGCGCCCGTGCTCGCGGGAACGCTGCGCGACAACCTGCTGCTCGCCTCGCCCAACGCCACCGACGAGGCGTGCGTGCACGTGCTGCGCTCGGTGAACCTCGGCGATGTGCTCGACCGCGACCCCGCCGGCCTGAGCGCCCTCGTCGGCGAGGACGGCATCATGCTGTCGGGTGGCGAACGCCAGCGCCTCGCCATCGCCCGCGCACTGCTGTCCGCTCCCCCGATCCTGCTGCTCGACGAGTCGACGTCGTCCCTCGACGGCGCCAACGAGCAGAAGATGCGCGAAGCCATCGACGCCGTGGCCGAAGACCGCACCATGATCGTCATTGCGCACCGCCTCTCCACCGTCGTCGACAGCGACCAGATCGTCGTCATCGACCAGGGCAAGGTCGTCGGCGTGGGCACGCACAGCGAGCTCGTGCAGACCACGCCGCTCTATCGCGACCTCGCGAAGCACCAGCTGCTCGTGTAGCGGCTCGGCTCGGCTGTGCCACGAACGCTGCCGCCAGCACCCCGCGAGAACCAAAACGAAGCCGGACTGCACATGCCCCCAGCGGGCTGCAGTCCGGCTTCGTCGTTCGTGGGGCGCTAGTCCGCCTGGCGGAGGCGGTAGCGCAGCGCGGCCAGTTCGGCGCGCAGGGCAGCGGGCACCCGAGGCCCGAAGGTGTCGAAGAACTCCTCGGTCAGCCGCGCTTCAGCCAGCCAGGACTCGCGGTCGACCGCGAAGAGTTCGGCGAGGGCATCCGGCGCGACGTCGAGGCCGTCCACGTTCAGGTCGCCGGGAGCCGGCACGCGACCGAGGGGTGACTCGACGGCGGGCACGGAGCGTTCGATGCGGCGCACCATCCACTCGAGCACGCGCATGTTCTCGCCGAAGCCGGGCCAGAGGAACGAGCCATCCTCGCCCTTGCGGAACCAGTTGACCTGGAAGATCTTCGGGGTGCCCGACGGCGACAGCGTGCGGCCGACGCGCAGCCAGTGCGCCCAGTAGTCGGCCATGTTGTAGCCGCAGAACGGCAGCATGGCGAACGGATCGCGGCGCAGTTCGCCCACCGTGCCCTCGGCCGCCGCGGTCTTCTCCGACGAGATCGTGGCGCCGAAGAACACGCCGTTCGCCCAGTCGCTCGCCTCCGTGACGAGCGGCACGTTGGTGGCGCGGCGCCCGCCGAACACGATCGCGTCGATGGCGACGGGCTCATCCCATCCCTCGGCGAGGGTCGGGCACTGCGACGCCGACACCGTGAACCGGGAATTGGGATGCGCGGCCGGTCGACCGGCGCCGGGCGTCCAGTCCTCGCCCGTCCAGTCGACGAGGTGGGCGGGCGGGGTCTCGGTGAGGCCCTCCCACCAGACGTCGCCGTCGTCGCGCAGGGCCACGTTCGTGAAGATCGTGTTGCCCCAGAGCGTATCGACGGCCGTGCGGTTCGTGGCCTCCCCGGTTCCCGGCGCCACGCCGAAGAAGCCCGCCTCGGGGTTGATCGCCCACAGACGGCCGTCGGCGCCGGGCTTCATCCACGTGATGTCGTCGCCGAGCGTCTCGACCCGCCATCCGGGGCGCGACGAGCGCAGCATCGCGAGGTTCGTCTTTCCGCACGCCGAGGGGAACGCCGCGGCCACGTGGTAGCGGTTGCCCTCGGGCGACGTGATGCGGATGAGGAGCATGTGCTCGGCCAGCCATCCCTCGTCGCGCCCGATGACCGAAGCGATGCGCAGCGCCACACACTTTTTGGCCAGCAGGGCGTTGCCGCCGTAGCCCGAACCGTAGGAGATGACCTCGCGGCTGTCGGGGAAATGGGCGATGTACTTGTCGTCGTTGCAGGGCCAGGCGACATCGGCCTGGCCGTCCTCGAGCGGCGCACCGAGCGAGTGCAGCGTGCGCACCCAGGGCGTTCCGGCGGCGATCTGGTCGAGCACGCGGTCGCCCGTGCGCGTCATGATGCCCATTGAGAGCACGGCGTAGGGCGAATCGGTCAGCTGCACGCCGATGAGCGAGAGCGGTCCGCCGACGGGGCCGAGCGAGAAGGGGACGACGTAGAGGGTGCGGCCGCGCATGCTGCCCGCCAGAAAGCCCTCGAGCTCGGCGCGCAGGGCGGATGGCTCGCGCCAATTGTTGGTGGGCCCCGCATCCGCCTCGTCGGCCGAACAGATGAACGTGCGGGCCTCGACGCGCGCGACATCCGACGCTGCCGAGCGCGCCAGGTAGCTGTTGGGGCGCCACTCGGGGTTGAGCTGCAAGAGCGAGCCGTCGGCAACGGCCTGGCGCGTGAGCTCGTAGTTCTCGGCGGTCGAACCCGTGCACCAACGGATGCTGTCGGGCGTCGTCAGCGCGGCGACCTCGGCGACCCAGGCGCGCAGGCCGGCCAGGCCTCGGCCCTCGTAGGGGTTGTCGGGAGCGGGGGCGGACCGCTCGGCCCGCGTGGCGCGAGCGACCGTGGCTCGGGTGGCGGTGTCCCCGACACGGCCCCCGGATGAGCCGGTGTGGACACGCCCGGCATACCCGAGGCCGGCGTTCGCGCGCTCGGTCGTGGCACGTTCTTTTCGGTCGGGGGCGATCGTCATGGTCGCGTCTCCTTCTCGGCGTCAGGCCGGTCGTCGGTGATCCGTGACTCCAGCCTGATGCAGCAATCGACACATTTTCGCGATGAAGTGCTGTTAAGAATCGCCGATCTTTCGCTATCGTGAAGAAATGAGCAGCGACGCCACCGACCCGGTCACCCTGGGCCACCGCATCCGCCATCACCGCCTCGAGCGCGGCCTCACCCTCGACGACCTCGGAACCCAAGTCGGCCTCGCGGGCAGCCAGCTCTCGCTTATCGAGAACGGCAAACGCGAACCGAGGCTGTCTCAGCTCGGCGAACTCGCCCAGGCGCTCGGGGTCAGCCTCACCACCCTGCTCGACAGCGCACCCCCGAGCCCGCGCGCCGCCCTCGAGATCGAACTCGACCGCGCGCAACGCAGCCCCCTCTACAGCGGCCTCGCCCTCCCCCGCGTCAAACCGACCAAGGGCATGGCGGATGACGCGCTCACGGCGCTCGTGGGCCTGCACCGCGAACTGCAGCGCCGGGCCTCAGACGCCATCGCCACCCCCGAGGAGGCTCGGCGTGCGAACACCGAACTCCGCGCCTGGATGCGTGCCCGCAACAACTACCTTCCCGACATCGACGCCCTCGCCGAGAAACAGATCAAGGCGGCCGGGCACAGCGTCGGCGCGGTCACCCACCGCACGGTCAGCATCATGGCCGAGCGACTCGGTTTTCAGCTGCTCTACGTGAACGATCTGCCGCATTCCACGCGCAGTGTGACCGACCTGGCGAACGGCCGCATCTACCTGCCGCCCGCCTCCATTCCCGGCGGGCACGGCCTGCGCGCCATGGCTTTGCAGGCCATGGCACACCGGCTGCTCGGCCACGAACGCCCGAGCAGCTATGCCGAGTTTCTGCAGCAGCGCCTCGAGATCAACTACTTCTCGGCCGCCTGTCTCATGCCGCGCACGGCGGCCGTCGAGTTCCTCGCCAAGGCGAAGAAGGATCGCAACCTCGCGGTCGAGGACTTTCGCGACGCCTTCGGTGTGACGCACGAGGCGGCGGCTCTGCGCATGACGAACCTCGCGACATCCACGCTCGATATGCCGTTGCACTTTCTGCGGGTCGACGGGGATGGCGCGATCGCGAAGGCCTATGAGAACGACGGGCTGCCCCTGCCCACCGATGTGACGGGCGCCGTGGAGGGCCAGATCCTGTGCCGGCGGTGGAGCGCACGAGCGGCGTTCGACCGCACGAACCGCACCACCGAGCTCTACCAGTACACCGATACGCCCGCCGGCACGTTCTGGTGTGCCACCCAGACGGGCACGACGAGTGACGGCGAATTCAGCATCTCGGTGGGCGTTCCGTTTGCGCAGGCGAAGTGGTTCCGCGGGCGTGAGACCGTGACGCGGGCCGTGTCGACGTGCCCCGACCCGGCGTGCTGCAAGACCCCGCGGCCCGAGCAGGCCGAGCGCTGGGCGGACCACGCGTGGCCGAGCGCGCGGCTGCACGCGCACGTACTGTCACCGCTGCCGAGCGGCACGTTCCCGGGTGTCGACGACGCCGAGGTGTACGCGTTCCTAGAGCGGCACGAGGGCGAATAGCGGGTCTGCGGTCAGCGGGGCTCGGTCGTGAGCGACGGTTCGACGAGGTCGAGCGTGGGACGACCGACGATCTCCGCCCCCGCGGCCTTCATCTCCTCGAGAGCGGCCACGGTGCTCTTGGGCGCAACACCCGCGACGAGGTCCTCGAAGACCCGCACACGCCGGCCGTGCGCGAGCGCGTCGAGCACGGTCGCGCGCACGCAGTGGTCCGTGGCGATGCCCACCACGTCGATGTCGGTGATCCCGCGCTCCTCCACGAGCGCGGGCACGACGCTGCCATCCTCGGCGACACCCTCGTAAGCCGAATAAGCAGGCTCGCCCTGCCCCTTGCGCACGTGCAGGTCGACCTCGTCGGTGACGAAAGCCGGATGGTAGTCCGCCCCGGGTGTGCCGGCGACGCAGTGCTCGGGCCAGGTGTCGACGAAGTTCGGGTCGGCCTCGACCGCGAAGTGCCCACCGTTGTCGTTGTCGGCGTCGTGCCAGTCGCGCGACGCCACGATCAGCGCATAGTCGTCGGCGTGGTCGGTGAGGTACTCGGTGATCGCGCCCGCCACCTGGATGCCGCCGTCGACCCCCAGAGCGCCACCCTCGGTGAAATCGTTCTGTACGTCGACGATGAAGAGTGCCCGCGACATCCGCTCACTACCCCGCTCTAGTTGTTCGAGAGATTGTTTCCACAATTGTAGAAGCCGGTCGCGAGGGTGTCGATGGCCTGACGGGCGGTTGCCGACACCTTGCCGAGGGCGAAGATCGCGAACACGAGGGTGCTGCCATCTTTGGCCTTGACGATGCCCGAGAGCGTGTAGCCCGTCTTGATCGACCCGGTCTTGGCGAAGATGTGCCCGCGCGCGACGGTGTTGCCGCCGTTGAAGCGGTCGCTGAACGACAGGGTGCCCGAGCGACCCGCGACGGGCAGGCCGTCGTAGATGTTGCCCAGGTTGCCCTCGCGCTTGTTGACCTTGAGCATGAGCTGCGTGAGGTACTTGGGCGGCACGGCGTTGTTGTCACTGAGGCCGGAACCGTCGACCGTGACGATGCCCGACGTGTCGATTCCATAGGCCTGCAACGCCTGAGGTGTGGCCTGGCGGATGGCGTCGAACGTGTTGCCGACGCCCATCTTGATGGCGGTCAGACGCCCGAGCATCTCGGCAACCGAGTTATCCGAGGGCACGAGCGTCTGCTTCACGAGCACCGAGACGGGCTGCGACTGCACCTGTGCCAGTTCGGCCGCTCCGGCCGGAGCCGTGCCGACGACCGTGGGCACGCCGCCGAAGTACGAGGCGAAAGCCGTGCCCGCGCGGGCGACAGGATCGGTGCTGCGCGGCGAATCCTGCAGAACGGGGTTGTCGCGGTCGCCGTCGACCTGCAACGCCGTGATGATCGACATCCAGCCGTTCCAGCGCTCCGAGGTCTCCCAGCTGGGCTGCCAGCCGTCGCCGCCGAAATAGCTAGCATCGAGCACGATCTTCGTGATGGGCACACCCGGGTTGGATGCTTCGTAGACGGCTTTGGCGCGCGCGGCGAGGTCGTCGAGATGCGCGGCCCCCTTGTAGATCGATTCCTGGCCCGTCGGAAGTCGCGTGAGGGTCACGTCTCCGCCGCCGACCAGCACGATCGTGCCCGGCTCGGACCCCTGCACGACGCGTGTCGTCGCGCGGTAGTCGGGGCCGAGAGCGGCGAGGGCGGCCGACGTGGTCAGCACCTTCAAGACGCTGGCGGTGCGGTTGGGCGTGCCGGCGTCGCGGTCGAAGAGCACCTCGCCCGTGTCGGCGTTCAGGGCCTGCGCCTGCATGTTGCCGAAGCGCGGGTCGGTGGTGAGGCCCTGCACCGAGCAGGTGCGCAGTTTCGAGGCCGGCACGGCGTTGGCGGGCACAGGCCGCGGCGGCGGCGTGGTGGCGGTCGGGGTGGGCGAAGGGCTCGCGGATGTCGACGGCGCGACATCCTGCACCTCTGCGGTTTGAGCGCTCGAGGTGACGACGGGCGACGTTGCCGCACCGACGGCCACGGCCCCCGAACCGATGAGCGCGAAGCCCGCCGCGGCGGCTGTGATCAGCCAGGCGGTGCGGTGGCGGCCGAAGAAGGCTCCGACGCCGCGCGGGCTCGACGACGCTTCTGAAGAACGTTCGGTGGTGTCGTCAGAGGTTTCGCGCACCCGAAGATCCTAAACCGGGGTTCACGTTTTCGCCCCATCGAATGTTGAGCCGGTGCGCCGACCGGCACACGGGCACGCCGATGCGCGGGCGCGGTGGGGCGCCGACTCGGCCGTCAGACCGCCGTGTTCCGCTCCCCCGGGTAGACGAGCCCGATCTGGCGCCGGATCTCGTCGAGTACACCCATGATGGCGATCGATTCGCTGGTCGGCAGGATGTCGCCAGACAGGTGCCCCTCGGCGACGAGTCGTTCGAGTTCGAGCGCCTGGTAGTGCATGCCGCGGCCGACGACCGTCGACGTGTATGTCTCCTGCAGCTCACCGTCGGCGTCGTAGCGGCGGAACGTGGTCGGCGAGTACCACACAGCGTTGAGGTCGATGCGGCCGCGCGTGCCGAGCACGGAGGCCACGTTGGTGCCCTTTGCCGTGCTGGTGCTGAAGCTCGTGGCGGTGCGGCCGCCCCCGTAGCCGAACACCGTGGCGACCGTGGAGTCGGCGCCCGTCTCGGCGAAGGCTGCGGACGCCTGGATGGTGTCGGGCAGCCCCAGCACGTCGACTGTGAAGGACACGGGGTAGATGCCGAGGTCGAGGAGAGCGCCACCGCCCAGCTCGAGGTTGTTGATGCGGTGTTCGGGGTTCTGCGGCAGCGACTGCGTGTGGTCGGCGACGACGCCCACGAGGTCACCGAGCAGGCCCTCGGCGAGGATCTCACGCAGGCGCACCATGTGCGGCAGGAAGCGGGTCCACATCGCCTCGAGCACGACGAGTCCGAGCTCGTTGGCGCGCGCGACGACGCGCTCGGCTTCGGGTTGGTTGAGGGTGAAGGGTTTTTCGACGAGGACATGCTTGCCGGCGTTCAGCGCGAGGAGAGCGTTGTCGGCGTGGAACGGATGCGGCGTGGCGATGTAGATGACGTCGACGTCGGGGTCGGCCACGAGGTCTTCGTAACTTCCGTGCGCGTTGGCGATGTCGAATTCGTCGGCGAATTCTTGCGCCTTGATGAGTTGGCGCGAGCCGACGGCCTGAACGATGAGGCCGTTCTGGATGAGGTCTGCGGTGAACGCGTGTGCGATGCCGCCTGGTCCGAGGATGCCCCAGCGGAGCGTGCCGTCTTTAGTCACGGCGCCAGCTTAGTGCGTGGGCCTTGGTTCTTGCGCACCGTCCGCACGAGGGGATGAAGAAGTGGAGCCGCCCAGGGGAATCGAACCCCTGACCTATTCATTACGAGTGAATCGCTCTGCCGACTGAGCTAGGGCGGCGTGTTTGCCGTTCGCTTTCGCGTGTACGGCAACACAAGGAATGATCTTAGCGGTTTCTGGGCCCGAGTGTGAATCGGGCCCAGCCCCGCCGCGGTCATCCGCGTGTCATTTATTTGTTGATCAGGTGCATTTCGGATCGGAGGTCAGCGCGGTGCCGTTGACGAGGTAGTCGTCCACGGCGTCGTCCACGCATTCGGAGCCCTTGTTGTAACCCGTGTGCCCTTCGCCCTGGTAGGTGAGAAGGAATCCGCTCTCGAGCTGGTCGGCGAGCGAGACGGCCCATTCGTAGGGCGTTGCCGGGTCGTTGGTGGTGCCGACGACCATGATGGGCGGGGCGCCGGGGGCGTTGATGGCGGCGCGTTCGGCACCGTCGGTGTAGGGCCAGCTGGCGCATCCGATGTCGCCGTAGGTCATGTAGCTGCCGATGACGGGGGCGGCTTTCTCGATCTCGGCGGCCTGCTCGGCCATGACGGCGGGGTCGGCGTCGTAGGTGTAGTCGAGGCAGTTGTAGGCCGTGAAGGATTCGGTGGAGTTGTCGGCGTAGGTGCCGTCGGGGTTGCGCCCGTTGTAGCCGTCGGCGAGCGTGAAGGCGACGCTGGCCGAGCCCTTCATGACGTCGTCGAACATCTGCGTGAGGTAGCTCCAGCTGGACTGAGAGTACAGCGGGTAAATGATGGCGGTGACGAGCGTGCCCGAACCGAGCATGCGCCCGTCGGAGTTGCGGATGGGCGTCTTGTCGACCGATTCGAGCAGCGCCCGAATCTGGGTCATGGCCTGGTCGACCGACCCGGTGAAGGGGCAGTCGGAACCGCCGAGGCAGCTCTCGAGGTAGGCCTTGAGGGCATTCTCGAACCCGATCGACTGGGTCTTGGTGACCTCGAAGTTGCTGACCGAGGGATCGATGGCACCATCGAGGACGAGGCGGCCGACCTTGTCGGGGAACAGTTCGGCGTAGGTGGCGCCGAGGAAGGTGCCGTAGGAGTAGCCGAGGTAGTAGAGCTTGCTGTCGCCGACGAGTGCGCGCAGCAGGTCCATGTCGTGGGCCGATTGCACGGTGTTCACGTAGTGCAGGAAGTCGCCCGTGTTGTCGGCGCAGGCCTTGCCGAAGTCCGTGGCGCTCTGGGCGCTCTCCTGCTGCCAGGCTTCTGTTCCGCGCGCGTTGGCCGGGATGTCGTAGAGGTAGGCGTCGAGCCCTTCCGGGTCGAAGCAGGTGACGGGTGTCGACCGGCCGACGCCGCGCGGGTCGAAGCCGACGACGTCGAAGGACTCTTGCAGCTTCTGGTCGGTGGCGAAGTCGAGGCTGTCGGCGACGAAGTCGTACCCGGAACCTCCGGGGCCGCCCGGGTTGACGAGCAGCGAACCAACGCGGTCTGAACCGGTTGCGCGGGAGCGCACGGCGGCGATCTCGACAGAACCGGCCGAGGGGTCATCCCAGTTCTCGGGGGTGTCGAAGGTGGTGCATTCGAGTTCGCCGCCTTCGCAGCTCTTCCAGGTGAGGGTTTGTTCATAGAAGGGCTTCAGGTCGGCAGCCACGTCTTCGGCCACGGGTGTGGACGTGCTGCTGCCTCCCCCGTTGCGGTCCCCCGGCAGGAAGGCCGTGACGCAGCCGCTCAGGGCGAGGGCGGCGACCGTGACGGTGGCGACGACGCTGGCGGCGCGGCGGCGCACGGAGCGGCGCGGGCGTCGGCTCGTGACCGAAGCCTCAGCGGAAGCGAGTTCCCACGGCGTGGAGCCCTGCGGGTTGCGGCTGGGGCCTGACGCGTTGTGCTCGGCGTTGTGGCTGTCCGCACTGTGGCCGTCGGCGTTATGCCTGTCGGCGCTGTGCCTGTCGGGTTTGCGCATGTCGTCGTTGCCCATGTCGTCGTTATTCATGTCAGCGTTGTGCCGCGACGAGCATGGCTTCGAGAGCCAGTGCCGGTGCGACGTTCCCCTCTATGCGGTGTCGGGCGGTGGCGATGGCGTCGAGTGTGGCCATGGTGCTGGCCTGGCTCGACGATTGTGCTGATTGTCGCAGGTGCGGCAGCAGCTCGCGGTTGATGATGGTGTCGTCGAGGCCGAATTGGAGCAGCGCGATGTCGCGATAGACCGATTGCAGATCGACGAGGATGCGGTCGATGCCGTCGCGCAGGCTGCGGGTGGCGCGGCGCTTCTGTTCTTCTTCGAGGCCGCGGATCTGCGCGCGCAGGGCGGGCGGAACCGGTTTGCCGGGCTCGATGCCGAGCGAGCGCAGCGCGTGTTCGCGTTCTTCGGCGTCGCGTTGCTCGGTGTAGGCACTCGCGTCGGAGCCCGCGAGCTCGAGCAGCGTGGCGGCCCCCACGACGGCGTCCGAGACGGTGCGCACCGTCAAAGCCACTCGAAGGGTCTCTTCGCGCCGCTGACGTGCGGTCTCGTCGGTGGCGAGCCGGTGGGCCATGCCGATGTGATTTTGGGCGTGCCGGGCAGCGCGCTCGGCCGTCTCGGCGTCGACTCCGTCTCGGCGCTGCAGGAGCGCGGCGACCTCGGTGACGTCGGGCACGCGCAATCGCACGCTGCGGACGCGCGACCGGATGGTGGGAATGAGGTCGGCTTCGCTCGGCGCACACAGGATCCATACGGTGCGCTCGGGCGGCTCTTCGAGGGCCTTGAGGAGCACGTTAGAGGTGCGCTCGGCCATGCGGTCGGCGTCTTCGACGACGAGTACACGGTAGCGGCCGACCGATGGCGCGTAAGACGCACCCGTGACGAGGTGCCGCACTTCGTCGATCGAGATGATGACCTTGCTCGTCGACAGCGATGTCAGATCGGGATGTGTGCGCGCGTCGACCTGCTGGTCGGTCTGCTCGTCGCCGCCCGGCACGCGGCTGAGCAGGGCTTTGGCGAAGGCGTAGGCCAGGTTGGAGCGCCCGGAACCCGGAGGCCCCGTGATGAGCCAGGCGTGCGTCATTGCTTGCGGGTTTTGGCTGGCGTCGGTCAACAGCTCGACGGCGTCCGTCTGCCCGATGATGTCGTCCCAAGCTCCCACGGTTCCACCTTACCGGCGGCTCCCGACAACCGGCGGGCGTCGCCTCAGCGGCCCGGCCCGCAGAGCGGGATGTGCGCGAGCCCGCCCCACGCAGGAACGGGGCGATGCGTGCCGCGGTGCAGGGTGACGGGAGGAGCGGGGAGATGCGTGGGGCGGTGCTGGCCAACGGCAGGAGCGGGGCGATGCCTGCCGCGGTGCAGGGTGACGGGAGGAGCGGGGAGATACGTGTGGCGGTGCGGCCCTACGGGAGGAGCGGGCGGATGCGTGCGGCGATCGTCTCGGCGACGAGCTCGACGGGTTCGGCTGCGTCGATCACGGCGACCCGCTCGGGTTCGTTGTCGGCGATAGCGAGGAACGCCCCGCGCACCCGGCGGTGGAAGTCTTGTTTTTCGGCCTCGAGGCGGTCGAATCGGCGTTCGGTGGCGCCCATCCTGGCGCGCGCGGTTTCTTCGTCGAGATCGAGGAGCAGGGTGACGTCGGGTGCCAGACCGTCGGTCGCCCAGTCGGACAGCGCGCGGATCTCTTCGCCTCCGAGCGTGCGTCCCGCACCCTGATAGGCCACCGACGAGTCGATGTACCGGTCCTGGAGAACGATGTCGCCGCGCTGCAGAGCGGGGCGGACGAGCGTGGCCACGTGCTGCGCGCGGTCGGCGGCGTAGAGAAGCGCTTCGGCGCGCGGCGGGATGTCACCCCGGTGGTGCAGCACGATCTCTCGCAGCAGCAGACCGACCTCGGTGCCACCGGGCTCGCGCGTGCGAACGACGGTGTAGCCCTCGTCGGTCAGCCACTGTTCGAGGAGGGCGGCCTGGGTCGATTTACCCGAGCCGTCCCCTCCCTCGATCGTCACGAAGAGGCCGGGATGCGGTCGCTCGCTCATTTCGTGTCGGCGGCCGGTTTCGTGGCTGCGGGCTTCTTGGCCGGCGCCTTGGCCGCGGTCGACTTGGCAGCGGTCGTCTTCGCTGCGGTCGTCTTCGCAGCAGCCGGCTTGGCGGCGGCCGGCTTCTTGGCGGGTGCCTTCTTCGCCGGGGCCTTCTTCGCCCGAGGCTTCGCCGGTCCCTTTGCGCGCTTGTCGGCGAGCAACTGGACGGCGCGGTCGAACGTGATCTCTTCGACCGATTCGGCCTTGGGGATGGTCGCGTTGGTGACGCCGTCGGTGACGTAGGGCCCGAATCGGCCATCCTTCACCTTGATGGGCTTGCCGCTCTCGGGGTCGGCCTCGAACTCTTTCAGCGCGCTCGAGGCACGCTTCGCGCCGTACTTGGGCTGCGCGTAGAGTTCGACGGCTCCGGGCACGTCGATCGTGAAGATCTCGTCTTCGCTCGTGAGCGAACGCGTGTCGGCGCCCTTCTTCAGGTAGGGACCGTAACGGCCGTTCTGGGCCGTGATCTCTTCGCCGCTCTCGGGGTCGTTGCCGACCACGCGCGGGAGGCTGAGCAACTGCATGGCCGTATCGAAGTCGATCGTCTCGGGCGACATGGACTTGAACAGCGACGCGGTGCGCGGCTTCTCGGCGGCCTTCTTGGCGGGTGCCTTCTTCTTGGCGGGTTTCTTGGCGCCGTCGAGCACTTCGCCGGTGGCCTGGTCGACGGTGGTGGCATCCGCTTCGGAGGCTTCTCCTTCTGCGGGCTCGGGGTCGACCTCGGTGACGTAGGGGCCGAAGCGCCCGTCCTTCGCGACGACCTGCTTGCCGTTCTCGGGATTGACGCCCAAAACGCGGTCACCGATGACGGGCGCGTCGATCAATTCGCGCGCCTTGGCCGGCGTGAGCTCGTCAGGTGCGAGTTCTTCGGGGATGTTGACGCGGCGCGGCGTGCCCTCGGCGTTGTCGGGGTCTGGCACCTCGAGGTAGGGGCCGTACTTGCCGATGCGCAGGGTGATGTCGTCGTCGATGCGCAGGGAGTTGATGTCGCGCGCGTCGATCTCGCCGAGGTTGTCGATGACCTGGCGCAGCCCGGTGTGGTCGTCTCCGCCGTAGTAGAAGTTCTGCAACCAGGCCGTGCGATCTTGGCTGCCATTGGCGATGCGGTCGAGGTCTTCTTCCATCGCGGCGGTGAAGTCGTACTGCACGAGGTCGCCGAAGTGCTGCTCGAGCAGACGCACGACGCTGAACGCGATCCAGCTGGGAATGAGCGCCTGCCCACGCTGCGTGACATATCCGCGATCCATGATCGTCGCGATGGTCTGCGCATAGGTGGAAGGCCGGCCGATGCCGAGCTCTTCGAGCTGTTTGACGAGGCTTGCTTCGGTGTAGCGGGGCGGCGGGCTGGTCTCGTGGCCCTTTGCCTCGACGTCGCGCAAGGCGACCTGCTGGCCTTCGGTCAGCGGCGGGAGCTTCGCTTCCTTAGCGCTGGCATCGGCGTTGCGGTCTTCGTCCTGGCCCTCTTCGTAGGCGTTGAGGAATCCGCGGAACGTGATCACTGTTCCGGATGCGGTGAACTCGGCGACCTTGTCGGCGGTCGCTTCGATGGTGACCGTCGCGGTCTGCCCCTTGGCGTCGGCCATCTGGCTGGCGACGGTGCGCTTCCAGATGAGGTCGTAGAGCTTGAAGTCGTTGCCGTGCAGGGTCGACGCGAGCGACGACGGTGTGCGGAACGTGTCGCCGGAGGGCCGGATGGCCTCGTGCGCCTCTTGCGCATTCTTGGACTTGCCGGCGTATTGACGCGGCTTGTCGGGGATGGTCTCGGCGCCGTAGAGGCTGGTCGCCTGTGCACGGGCCGCGTTGATGGCCTGGCTCGACAGCGATGCCGAGTCGGTTCGCATATAGGTGATGTAACCGTTTTCGTAGAGCGACTGCGCGACGCTCATCGTCTGTCGGGCCGAGAACCGCAGCTTGCGCGCGGCCTCCTGCTGCAGCGTCGACGTCGTGAAGGGGGCCGCCGGGCGGCGCGAGTACGGCTTCGATTCGACTTTGCTCACACGAACAGGCGTGGTGGGGGCGGCGAGAGCGGCGGCCAGGCTGGTGGCGGTGGCCTCGTCGAGAGGAACGGCCTTGCTCTTCAGCGCTCCGGTGTCGTCGTAGTCGCGGCCGGTGGCGACACGTTCGCCGTCGAGTCGCACGAGACGTGCCTCGAACGGCGTGGCGTCGTCGGCGGCGACGTGGGCCGTGAGATCCCAGTAGCTCGCCGCGGTGAAGGCGAGACGCTCGCGCTCACGATCGACGACGAGACGGGTGGCGGCGGACTGAACGCGCCCCGCGGACAGCGCGGGACCGACCTTGCGCCAGAGCACGGGCGAGATCTCGTATCCATAGATGCGGTCAAGGATGCGGCGCGTCTCCTGCGCGTCGACCAAGGCGACGTCGAGTTCACGCGTGTTGTCGGTGGCCGCGAGGATGGCGTCTTTGGTGATCTCGTGGAAGACCATGCGGCGGACGGGAACCTTGGGCTTCAGCACCTGCAGCAGGTGCCACGCGATAGCTTCGCCTTCGCGGTCTTCATCGGTGGCGAGCAGGAGTTCGTCGGCGTCTTTCAGGGCTCGTTTGAGTTCGGCGACAGTTTTCTTCTTGCTGTCGGACACGACGTAGTACGGCTCGAAGCCGTTGTCGACATCGACGGCGAACTTGCCGAGGCCGCCCTTTTTGAGGTCGGCGGGCAGGTTCTTCGGCTCGGCCAGGTCACGAATGTGCCCCACCGAACTCAGGACCTCGTATCCGTCGCCCAGATAGCCGGCAATCGACTTCATCTTGGTGGGCGACTCTACGATGACCAGCTTCTTTGTGCCTGTCACCAGACTCCTCTCGTCAGCCACACCATACACACACCCACTGGGCCTCCACCTAATCGGCTGCCGCGTGATTCCGCCGCGAACAGCCTTGACCCCTTGTGCCCGTTTCGGTTGTGAGGACAATAAGAGGTATGAGTGACACGACGAAGACGACGTACACCGCCAAGCTCACCGATGGGCCCCTCGAAGGTCGCACGGTCGCCACAGGCTTCCTCGAAGACGGCCAGCCGAAGCCCACGGTCGAGATTCCGGCCCCGGGCGGCAAGACCTATGTCTATGCGCGATCTGCCGGGCAGGAGTTCGAGTCCGCGGGTTCGGCGCTGCCGAGCGCTGTCGCCTATCGGTTCCTCACCACGAACTTCTCCTAAACGCCGCGTGACCGCGGGCGACCCGCTCATGCGGCCGCCCCACTCGCTCGAGCACGCGCCGTGAAGGGGATTCCGAGGAAGGCATCGCTCACTTCCACGCACATCGCGTCGTCGCAGGGCTGACACACCGAGACGCGTGTGTCGAACGCCGCAGCGACGATAGCTGCGACGTCACAGGGGTCGGCATCTGAGTAGCCGTTGCGGGCGTCGGCGGCGGCGAGCGCCGATCCGTCGGCGGCGTGCACCAGGTTCTGTCGAGCCAGCACGGCCCCGCCCGACGCCGCGAGCGCCACAGCGATCGACGCACCGCACGCGATCACGGCGACGGACAGGAGGGTGCCCGAACCTCGTGCGCACGAATCGCAGGCGACGGAACCGCTGAGGTCGACGGGCCTGCGCCCAGCCGCCGGGGACCGGGAGGGCGGACGCAGCCGTCCTTCTGTGACGCACCGGCGTGTCGCCACGTTGCGAAGGAGCGAGCTCATTGTCCGCTTCCCAGGGCGCAGGCGTGGGCGGCCAATCGGATGCCGGTTACACGGCCCCCGGGGAGCGCCCAGGCTTTCGCGACTTCGGCGCAGACGAGAACGCCGTCGGTGGAGGTGGAGAGCTCGGAACCGGGCGCCACCCGCGCGGCGAGGGCCTCGGCGGCCGCGGCGGACTCACCGCGACCGAGAGCGCGCGCGGCATCGGCGGCCGCATCCGCGAGCCGCACCTGATGCGCCGCGGCTCCCAAAGCTCCGACGGTCATGGCCAAAACCAGAAGCACGGCCGGCATCGTCACGGCGAACTCTGCGGCTGCCGAACCCCGTTCCTGTTCGGAGACCCGAGCGGGCCTGGGCGCGACATGTCTTTCGTCCACGGTCAACCGACGTTCAGCGCGCGCCGGACGAGGTCGAGGAGAATGCCCTTTACCTCGTCGCTGCGCATGATGACGACCAGCAGACCAGCGAAGGCGACGGCGGCCATGGTCGTGATGACGTATTCCGCAGTGGCTGCTCCGGTTTCGTCGGCGAGCGATCGACCACCTCCGGGCAAGAACGAGGACCTGGGCGGCTGCGGCGACGGCTCGCGCAGTGGTGCGAGTTCGGGCGTGAGCGGTGTGAAGGGATACATGAGGCTCCGAGTGGTGTTGTGGACGGACGGTGTGAGGGCAGCTAGAGCGCGCTGACCGCGCTCGAGAGGATGCCGGCGACGATGGGGACCACGCCGAGGAGTATGAAGGCGGGGAGGATGCACAGCCCGAGCGGGAGAAGTAGTTGGGTGCCGAGCTTCTCGGCGTTGCGGGCGGCGACGGTGCGGGCCGCCCGGCGGTAGGCCTGCGCTTCGGAGGCGAGGAGAAGGGAGGCCGGGATTCCGGCGCGCTTCGAGAGCACGAGGACCGCTTCACGGTCGCGGTGCTCGGCCTCGTCGATCGCCGCCTCGAGCTCGCAATCCGAGACGGCGGTCGTCACGGCTGCAACGGCGGCGAGCGCTGACCGCCCGGACGCGAGCGCGACGATCGTCAGGTCGAGCAGGAGACCGGGCGCACGCCCGCGAGGCGCCACGGCGAGGACGAGGCGATTACTCCACCGGTGCGCGATCAGCACGAGAAGGACGGCGATGGCACCGCAGACGGCTCCCACGACCGAGGTGAACAGGAACTGGAGCGTGTCGAAGCCGAGGAGGGCGCCGAAGACGAGGCCGACGAGGGGAAGCGCGAGCACGAGACGAGACGACGCCGTGGGCCCGGCCAAAGCGATCTGGACGGCCCGCTCAGTTGATCCGATGTCGAGCAGGGATTCGCCGATCGATGAGAGACAGGGCGCGAGCGGCGCACCGGTGACCTCGGAAACCTGCCAGGCGGCGGCGACCGCACGCCAGAGCGGGGCCGCCGGGCCGGTCTTCGGCGCGGCCCCGAGGAGCGCGGGCACGACGCTTCCCCCTGGCCGGAGTTCGCGCACCGCACGGACGACCGGCGCGACGCTGTCTGAAGACACGGCTGCCGAGTCGTCGTCGAGGTAGCGCCATGCCGAACCGGGCGAGACGCCTGCCTCGAGAACGACGGCGAGCCGTTGCACGACCGTCGCGATGTTCTCGGCATGTGGGCGTTCGTCGACGGCCGCGGCATGCATGATCCGTCGAACGACGGGGATGCGACGAGCCGAGAGGCGGTGGACGGTCACGATGAGACCTCCGAAGCGATCGTGAGGCGGCCTCGTTCATCACGTGTGAAGCGCCCGAGTGCCGCGACACGCCGTGTGCCGCGGACCCGCCGCAGGTGAACGATGAGGCCGATGGCACTGACCGCTTGCCGAGCGACTGCCTCTGACGACATGGCGGCCAGGGCCCCGAGCGACTCGAGCCGTGCGGGCACGTCGCTGAGGGAGTTGGCGTGCACGGTGCAGGCACCACCCTCGTGGCCGGTGTTCAGGGCACCGAGCATGTCTCGAATCTCGCTGCCGCGGCATTCTCCGAGAACGAGCCTGTCGGGTCGCATGCGCAGCGACTCGCGGAGGAGGCGGGCGATGTCGATGCCTCCGCTGCCTTCGGCATTGGGTTGACGCGCTTCGAGTGAGACGACATGGGGGTGATCGAGCACGAGTTCGGAGACATCTTCGACACAGATGATGCGCTCGGCCGGATCGGCGTCGGACAACAGGGCGGCGAGCAAAGTGGTCTTCCCTGTTCCGGCACCGCCCGAAATCAGCACGTTGGTGCGCGAGGCTACGGCCTCGCGCAGTCGCTGTGCCAGGGCATCGTCGTGCGGAGCGAACATGCCGCGCGCCTGGAGATTCTCGAGCAGGAGGGGCCGCTGCGCCGGGACCCGAATGCTGAGAGCCGCTCCCCCGACGGACAGAGGCGGCAGCACGGCGTGCACACGGATGCCCCCTGGCAGGCGCACATCGACGAACGGGCTCACCTCGTCGACATGCCTGCCGCCCTCGGCGATGAGGCGAACCGCCAGGGCGTGGACGACGTCGTGGCCCCCGCTCCATTCGCCGATGGGCTCGAAGCCCCGGCCCCGGTCGACCCAGGCGCCGCTCGAACCGGTGATCACGATGTCTGTCACGTCGTCGAGGAGGAGGTAGGGGCCGAGGTCACCGAAGCGTGACGCCGTGTCGATGCGGAGCGGAGCACTGGGCGCCGTCGGGATGACGCTCGATGCCGACGCGCCACCCTCACCACTGCCGCGCTCACCGCTGCCGCGCTCACCACTGCCGCACAAAGCGCGATCGCGATACCGCTCGATGAGCAGCGGCCTCGGAACGGGTCGTGACTGCTCGGCGAGCGGCGCGGAGAGTCTGGGCGGGGGGCGCAGCCCGGAGGCGAAGGCGGCCCGGGCGCGATCCCTGACCTGCTTTTGCTCGAGGAGAAGGTTCATGCCTGTGACGGTATGCGCGTCTGCCACCTCCGGAGGCGGAGACGGCCGAGCTGTGGACAGATCCGGCCAATGCCGCTTGTGGAGAACGAATTGCCGACCCGAACGGGGAACACCCGAATTGGGGCAACCGACATCGGCGGAGAAGGCACACGCGAGCCGCCACGCGCAGAAGCCGAAGGAGATGGACCCCCATGGGACGCGTCGGCAGCGGTGCCGAGCGCCTAAAAAGAAGGGGGCGGCACCCATTGGGGGGAATGGGTGCCGCCAGATGCGACGCGGGATTGGGGGGAATCCGGGCGCCGCATGCACGAATACGAAGATTCGGCCGTGTTCAAGTGTACGCGGAAACACCAGATGCGCAAACCCGCGTGTCCCCCTAAATGCCGACAAGCGTCTGGGAGCTTCCTGAGAACAAACTGGTCGGTTTTTTACCGGCGTGCGGAGACCCCCGCCCGCCGTCGGCAAGCCGTTCGTCGAATCGGAGTACAGTCGTCTGCAGCCAGGACACCGCCGTCCGAACAGCAACGCAAAGGAGCGCCGAGCCGCAATGAGCAACAGGATCGACAACCTCTTACACGAAGACCGCCGGTTCGCGCCGAGCGACGATTTCGCCGCCAACGCGGTCGCGAACGCCGAACTCTATGCCGAAGCATCCGATGATCGTCTCGGGTTCTGGGCGCGGCAGGCACGCGAGCTCGTGACGTGGGAGAAGCCGTTCACGCAGACGCTCGACTGGACCAACCCGCCCTTCGCCAAGTGGTTCGACGACGGCACGCTCAACGTGGCCTACAACTGCCTCGACCGCCACGTCGACGCCGGCAACGGCGACCGCGTGGCCCTGCACTTCGAGGGCGAGCCGGGCGACAGCCGCAGCCTGACCTATGCCGAGCTGACGGCCGAGGTGAAGCGCGCCGCAAACGTGCTGACCGGCCTCGGCATCCGCGCGGGCGACCGCGTGGCCATCTACCTGCCCATGATTCCCGAGGCCGTCATCGCCATGCTCGCGGTCGCGCGCCTCGGCGCCGTGCACTCCGTCGTGTTCGGCGGGTTCAGCGCCGACAGCCTGCGGTCGCGCATCGACGACGCCGCCGCGAAACTCGTCATCACCGCCGACGGCGGCTGGCGCAAGGGCAAAGTCTCGCCGCTCAAACCCGCCGTCGACGCGGCACTCGAGGCGCGCGGCGACCTCGGCCCGCAAGACACCGTCACGAACGTGCTCGTCGTCAAACGCGGCGAGAACACCGTGGACTGGAACCCCGAGCGCGACCGGTGGTGGCACGACGAGCTCGCCGCGGCATCCCCCGATCACACGGCCGAGGCCTTTCCCGCCGAGAACCCGCTGTTCATCCTCTACACCTCGGGAACGACGGGTAAACCGAAGGGAATTCTGCACACCTCGGGCGGATATCTGACCCAGGCGGCCTTCACCCACAAGAACGTCTTCGACCTGCACGCCGACAGCGACGTGTACTGGTGCACGGCCGACATCGGCTGGATCACGGGCCACACCTACGTCACCTACGGCCCGCTCGCCAACGGCGCCACGCAGGTCATCTACGAGGGCACGCCCGACAGCCCGCATCCCGGTCGCTGGTGGGAGATCATCGAGAAATACCAGGTCTCGATCTTCTATACGGCGCCCACCGCCATCCGATCGTTCATGAAGCTCGGCCGCAAGATTCCGAAGCAGTTCGACCTGTCGTCGCTGCGCCTGCTCGGCTCGGTGGGCGAACCCATCAACCCCGAGGCCTGGATGTGGTACCGCAAGGTCATCGGCGGCAAGACGGCTCCCATCGTGGATACGTGGTGGCAGACCGAGACCGGCGCCATCATGATCTCGGCACTGCCGGGTATCACCGAGACGAAGCCGGGAAGCGCGCAGGTGCCCCTGCCCGGAATCGCGATCGACGTGGTCGACGACGACGGCAACCCCGTCGGCGAGGGCAACGGCGGCCTGCTGGTCGTGACCGAACCCTGGCCCAGCATGCTGCGCGGCATCTGGGGCGACCCCGAGCGCTTCAAGGAAACCTATTGGGAAAAGTTCGGCGACAAGTACTTCGCGGGTGACGGCGCGCGCCTCGACGAGGACGGCGATGTGTGGCTGCTCGGCCGCGTCGACGACGTCATGAACGTGTCCGGGCACCGCCTGTCGACGGCCGAGATCGAATCGGCGCTGGTGTCACACCCGTTCACGGCCGAGGCGGCCGTCGTCGGGGCATCCGATGAGACCACCGGCCAGGCTGTCGTAGCCTTCGTCATCATCAAGGAAAGCCAGCTCGAGGAATCGAAGGCCGTCGAAGATATTCAGGCCGTTCTGCGCACGCATGTCGGCGAGCAGATCGGGCCCATCGCCCGGCCCCGCCAGATCTTCGTCGTCAATGAGTTGCCGAAGACGCGATCGGGCAAGATCATGCGGCGACTGCTGCGTGACGTGGCCGAGGGCCGCGAGATCGGCGACACCACCACGCTGGCCGACACGACCGTTATGCAGATCATCACCGAGAAGGTCGGCTGACCGACTCCGGCCGGGCGCCGTGCACACGCGCCCGGCCGGAGTAGCGAGTATCGACGGCCGCCGGCCGGGCAGTGGTGCCGACGACGAGCCAGACCTCCCGCGCCGCACAGGGCGTCGGCGGTGTCGCACCCTGACCGCAAGCGCCCTAACCAAGGGCGGACACCCACTCGGTCCGGCCGTCGTCGAAGGACTGTTCCTTCCAGATCGGCACGCGCTCCTTGACGAGGTCGACGAGCAAACCCGCCGCCTCGAACGCGGGCGCCCGGTGGGCCGAAGCGACCGCGGCGGCCAGGGCGACGTCGCCGATAGCGAGGTCGCCCACGCGGTGCAGAACGGCGAGCGAGACGTCGGGAAAACGGGCGGCGACGTCGCGCGCGACATCCGCGATGACCGAGGCGGCCGTGGGGTGAGCCGTATAGGAAAGCGTGAGGACGCCTCGACCCTCGTCGTGGTTGCGGACGACGCCCGCGAAGGTTACGACGGCCCCGAAACGGTCGTCGGCCACGAGCGTCTCGCATTCAGCGAGAGAGATGGGGCGGTCGACGACATCTGCGAGCGCCACGACACCCACGGCGCTCGGGTCAGGCGTCATGCGTGCCGCCCGACAGCTGGTCGAGCGCGTGTTCGAGGATTTCGCCCAACAGTTGCAGGCCGTCCTCGACCCCGCCCGGCGAACCCGGCAGGTTGACGACGAGCGTGCGCCCGGCGACCCCCGCGACCCCGCGGCTGAGCAGCGCGCGCGACGACACCTGGGCTCCGCGTCGGCGCAGTTCCTCGGCGAAACCGGGGATCGTCCGGTCGAGCACAGCGGATGTCTGCTCGGGCGTGGCATCGGTCGGCGAGATGCCCGTGCCGCCCGTCGTGACGACGATGTCCACGTCTTCCGCGAGCGCCTGACGCAGCGCGTCGCCCACGGCCGAACCGTCCGCGACCACGAGCGGGTCGGGGGTGTCGAACGCGCGTTGCCGCAGCCACGCCTCGATGAGCGGGCCCGTTCGGTCGATGAAGGTGCCCTCGGCGGCGCTCGTGGAGGCGACGATCACCCGCGCGCGCCCCGCAGCGGCGGCCGCGGGGACGCCGTCGACGACCTCGTCTGGGCCGCCAGAACCGGGCATGGACAGATCCTCGAGCGACAACGCGCCCGTGCTCGACACGAACGACGAGTCTCCGCTGTCCGCCGCGCCAGCGCCGGCACCCGTGCCCCCACCGGTCGCGGCGTGCTCGCCCGCTGCACTCGCGGCGTGACCAGAGGGCGTATCGCCTACGTCATCCGATCGTTCGTCGATCATGACCGGCTCCAATCGCCCGAGCGTCCGCCGGACTTCTGTCGCACGAGGATCTCGCCGATGACGGCCTCGCGATCGACGGCCTTGATCATGTCGTAGAGGGTGAGCGCGGTGACGCTGGCGGCCGTGAGCGCCTCCATCTCGACGCCCGTGACACCCGACGTCTTCACCGACGCGAGCACCAGCAGATCGGCCCCCTGCGCTTCGATGTCGATCGTGACCGAGCTGATCGGCAGTGGATGGCACAGCGGGATGAGCGTGGACGTCTGCTTGGCGGCCATGATGCCCGCGATGCGCGCCGTGCCGAGGGCCTCCCCCTTCGGCAGCGTGCCCGACGTCACCTGCGCCACCACGTCGGCCCGTGTGTGCAGCACGGCCTGCGCGGTGGCGATGCGCGTCGTCACCGGCTTGTCGCTGACGTCGACCATGTGGGCCGACCCGTCGGGTCGCAGGTGGGTGAGGGGCTGATCAGTCATCGATCCTCCAGGCTTCGAGAGTGTCGCCGGCCGTGACGGATGCCACACCGGCGGGGATGTGCACGAGCAACGCCGAGGCGGCGTAGGCGTGTAAGAGATGGGATCCGGGGCCGCCGACGAGCTCGACGCGCCCGTCCTCGCGCAGGCGCCCGCGGCGGATCTGGTGTTTGTCGACGGGCGACGTCGCGTCCTCGGCGATGGTCACGCGCAGGCGCTGACGATCGGATGCTCGGGCCCCGGCGAGTTCGAGCAACACCGGTCTGAGGAACACCTCGAAGGAGATGAGCGCGGACACGGGGTTTCCCGGGAACGTGACGACCGGCATCTCCGTGTCGCGCAGGGCGCCCGAGCCCTGCGGACCGCCCGGCTGCATGCGCACGCCCACGAAGTCGACCCCCGCGCCCGCCAGGGTTTCGCGCACCACCTCATAGGCGCCCGCGCTGACGCCGCCCGTGGTCACGAGCAGATCGGTCTCGGCGCCGAGCGACGCGAGCTGCCGCGAGAATGCCTCGGGATCGTCAGAGACAGCCGCCACCGTGCGCACGTCGGCGCCGACCTCGGCGAGCGCGCGAGTCAGGGCCGCGCTGTTGGCGTCGAAGATCTGGCCGGGGCCGAGGGCGTCACCGGGTTGGCGCAATTCGTGGCCCGTCGAGAGCACCGTGACGCGCACGCGGCGACGCACGGGCACGGTCGCGACGCCGGATGCCGCGAGAACACCCCACTGGGCGGCCCCGAGTCGTGTGCCGGCCGCGAGGAGGAGCGTGCCCGCCGCGATATCGCTTCCGCGAGCACGGCGGTAGGTGCCGGGGGCGACGGGGCGGGCGAACCGGGCGCGGGGCGGCACAGCGCCGTGCGCCGCAGCATCCGCATCCGCATCCGCATCGGCATCGGCATCCGCATCCGCATCGACATCGGCGAAGAAAACGGGCGGATCGACCTGTTCGATAGGCACGACGGCATCGGCACCCTCGGGGATCGGCGCGCCCGTCATGATCGGGGCAGCCCACCCGCGCTCAAGCGGTCGACCCGTCGACCCGGCGGGGATGTGCCGCGCCACGCGCAGCTCCACGGGCTGCCCGTCCGATGCATCCGTCAGATCGTCGCTCGAAACGGCATAGCCATCCATCTGCGAGTTGTCGAAGGGCGGCAGATCGATCGGCGCGGCGACGTCGGCGGCCAACACCCGACCGTCGTAATCACGAGGATGCCGCGACATCCGCTCGGCCGACACCGCCAGCTCTTCAGCCCCGAGCCGTGCCGCCAGGGGCGCGAGCAGAACGCGCACGACCTCGCGGTGTTCATCGACCGAACGCACCACCCGAACGGATGTCGGAGCCATCCCGTCACTCATGACCGTCTCGTCTCATAGTCGCCAGGCGGAGGGCCCGCAAGGCTCACCCCGCTCCTCCCCCTATCTTGGCGCGCCCGACGGCCACCCGCATACTTGTTCTGGGCGGTTCGCCGCCCTCCTCGCCCGTGCCACCCCGCGCACGCACACGTCTGGAGCACCGTGACCGACACGACATCCCCCGCCCTGCACGCCGACATCGCCGTCATCGGAGGCTCGGGCCTCTACCGGCTCTTCGCCGAGGGCACCGCCGAAACCGTCGACATCGACACCCCCTACGGCCGGCCCTCGAGCCCCGTCACGGTGGGCGAGATGGGCGGGCGCCGCGTCGCGTTCCTCACCCGGCACGGCTCCGACCACTCGGTGCCGCCGCACCTCATCAACTTCCGCGCCAACATCTGGGCGCTGGCCTCACTCGGCGTGAAGACCATCCTGTCGTCGTCGGCCGTCGGCGGCGTCAGCCCCGAGGTTCCGCCGGGCACGCTCGTCGTCACCGACCAGTACATCGACCGCACGTCGTCGCGCCCCGACACCTTCTACGACCAGGGCGCCGTGCAGCACCTCATGCAGGCCGACCCGTTCTCGCCCGAGCTGCACGCGCTCGCGGTCGAGGCCGTGCGTCAGGATGGCGGGCCCTTCCGCGCCTCGGGCACCTGCGTCGTCATCCAGGGACCGCGTTTCTCCACGCGCGCCGAATCGCTGTGGTTCCGGGCCGCCGGCGCACACACCATCAACATGACGATGTATCCCGAGGTTCCGCTCGCCGGCGAGCTCAACATCGAGACCATCAACCTCTCCTTCGTGACCGACAGCGACGCGGGCCTGGCTCCCGAAGCCGGGGCCGAGAAGGATGAGGATGCGGTGAGCCACCAGCTCGTGCTGCAACGCCTCGCCGACGCCCAGCCGCGCATCGTCGCGGCCCTCGAGGCCATCATCCGCTCGATCCCCGCCGACTTCGTGCCGCGCGACCAGGTGGCCCCCGACGCCGTGGCCGAGGTTCTCTCACGCCCGGTTCGACGCGCGGATGCCGGAGCCCACGCCGCCCCCACCGCCGCACTGTGAGCGACGCGATGTCGCCGTCGCCGTTACCGTCCGACGCTCCCCCGGCAGCATCCCCGTCTCCGTCGTCGCCGGCGTCGTCGCCCGCGTCGCACGGGCGGCTGCTCGTCACCGGCGGCGCCGGCTTCATCGGCAGCGCCATCGTCGGGGCGGCACTCGACGCCGGGTGGCAGGTGCGCATCGCCGACAACCTGCGGGCCGACGTGCACGGCGGCCCGCCCACCATCGACCCGCGCGCCGAATTCATCCACGCCGACGTGACCGACCCGCACGCCATGCCCGCCATTCTCGAGGGCGTCGACGCCGTCTGCCACCAGGCCGCGAAGGTCGGGCTCGGCGTCGACTTCCAGGACGCCCCCGACTATGTGGGCTCGAACGACCTGGGCACGGCCGTGCTGCTCGCCGCGCTGGACACGGCCGGCATCGACAGGCTCGTCGTCGCCTCGTCGATGGTCGTCTACGGCGAGGGGCGCTACCGCTCGGGCGAGCGCTTCGTGCGCCCCGGGCCTCGGCAGGTTTCCGACCTCGATGCCGGGCGCTTCGACCCGCTCGACGAGACCACGGGCGAGCCGCTCGAATCCGTGCTGATCGAGGAGGACGCGCCGCTCGACCCGCGCAACGTCTATGCGATCACGAAGCTGACCCAGGAGTATCTGGCCACGTCGTGGGCGCGCAGCACGGGCGGTCGCGCGATCGCCCTGCGCTACCACAACGTCTACGGTCCCGGAATGCCGCAGAACACGCCCTACGCGGGGGTGGCGTCGCTGTTCCGTTCGGCTCTGGCCCGGGGCGAGGCGCCACGCGTGTTCGAGGACGGTGGCCAGCGCAGGGACTTCGTGCACGTCGACGACATCGCCGGGGCGAACCTCGCGGCACTGGCAGCGACGGCGGATGCGGCATCCGGATCGTTCCGCGCCTATAACGTCGGATCGGGCCACGTGCACACGATCGGCGATATGGCCGAGGCGTTGAGCCGGCACGCGGGCGGACCGGCCCCCGTCGTCACCGGCGAGTACCGCCTGGGCGATGTGCGCCACATCACGGCTTCGTCGGAGCGGCTCGCGACCGAGCTGGGCTATCGGGCCCGCGTGGGGTTCGACGACGGCATGCGGGAGTTCGCGAACGCGCCGCTGCGAGATGCCGTGCAGCGGTAGTTTCTGCTGACACGCCGTCGGCCGCGCAGATTTTCGAGCCGACTTCTCGGCGGCTGCAACTCGCTTCGACGGGGCCGACCCACCCGAACAGGGGCCACCTCCTCGTCATTCTGAAATTAGCCTCACGTTCGCCGTTTTCGAGCGCCCGATACGCCCTCGGGCGGTCGCGCAAGCGGGCTACTTTGGCAGGGCATCGCGGATGAGGGAACCGCCGCCCTGCGCACGTACCGACGGTTCCGGGCGGGGGCGCCATGGCCGATCTCACGATCACGTTTGCGGACATCGACGAGGGGAAGGTGCTCATCGATCGGGCCGTCGCAGCCTACATCACGGGCGTGACGGTGCCTCTGCTCCTGGCGCGTATGCGCACGGCCTCGACCGAGACGATCGGGTCGGCGGTGGTGGCGCGGGCGATGCAGAGCGCGGGGCATGCCGTGCAGATGATGGGCGTCGGTCTCGTCGAATCGGTGGGCCGGATGTCCGAATCGGTGTCCGCTGCTCGTGCGGGTTTGCGAGATGCCGACGACGCTCTCGCCCAGGCGGCCACACCGTGAGGCGCGCGACGCGCGCGGCGACGGGTGACGAACTGTTCACCGAGGACGGCCCGCTCGGCGGGCTTTCAGACCCCGGCAGGGGCGACTTCGCCACGATCCTGCAGAGCGGCGAAGGTTTCGCTTCACAGGCACAGACGTACCGGGCGATGGCCGAGAACATCCGCGGTGCCGGGGCACTTTTCGACGCGAACGTCTCGCGCGTGACGGTGGCGCTCTCGGGCACGGCCTCACTACTGCACGAGCGACTCGGCACGGCCGCGGCCACATTCGACGGCTATCGGGCCACCTACATCGCTTATGCGGTGTCCGTCGAGGCGATTAGCAGCGAATGCTCGCGGCTTCGTGCACGGGCCGCGGCGGAGCTCGCAGACATCCGCTCGCATGCCCGCACGATCAGCCGCGCGCTCGGAAGCGAGGCACTGGGTGACTGGACGTTCCGATGGAACGTGATTCCGGATGCTCCCGCGGCGGTCTCCCCCGGCGAGTCTTCGGGCACATTAGTCATCGGCACCGACGCGGCGGAGGTGGCGACGGTCGAACGTGCCCGGATCGCGTGGCGCGAATGCCTGACCCAGCTGGCCACCATCAGACAGCTCTGGCAGGCGCAAATTGACGCCCGCGCCCACGCCGATGAAACTGCCGTCCAGGGGTTCGATGATCTCCCCATCTTCGACGCCGCGGGGGTGCCGAGAACCGGACGCCGCGGTTCCCGGCTCGACGCTGACACCTCCGACATCGTGAGGGCCTGGGCCACGCTCGACGGCGCCGCGTTCGAGAACGCGTACGGCACCGACGCCGACGGGGCGCTCGCGGCTCTGGGCCGGATGCCGGTCGCGCAGGTCGCCGGCATCTGGGCCGGCCTGAGCCCGGCGTTTCGAAAGCGCCTGGCCGACCGCGACCCCGAGCGGGTAGGAACCCTGGCGGGGGTGTCTCCGCTCGACCGCGACTACGCGAACGTGAAGCGCCTGCGGGGTTTGTATGACGCTGCCGCCGCTCGCTACCTCGAACTCGCCGATCGGGACGGGCCGCGCAGCTATGACGGCGACCCGGGGATGGCGGATGCCGCTGCACGATTGAACGCGTTCCGTGTGCTCCTGAAGCGCTACGGCAACGGCAGGAGACGAAAGCTGGAACCGCCGGAGTATCTGATCACATTGGACGCGCGCAGCGGGCCTCAACCGCTTGTCGCAGTGTCGGTCGGTGACATCGCGCGCGCCACGAATGTGAGTTACCTCGTGCCAGGGATGAACAGTAGCGTGGCCGAGTTGGCCGACTACGCTCGTGCCGCCTCACGCATTCGCAAGAAGGATGTCGACGCGGCGGTGGTCCTGTGGCTGAACTACACGAGCCCCGGCCCGCTCGACGTACCACTCGACGATCGCGCGGGCGAGGGTGCGGTTCGTCTTGCAACGAACATCGCAGAGCAAGCCGCCGTGTTCGGGGCCGCAGGGGCCGCACCACGCACCACCGTGATTGCTCACTCCTACGGGTCCACCCTGGTGTCTCTCGCCCTGGCTAAACAACCCCTCTCTGTCGATTCCGTCGTGTTGGTGGGTTCAGCGGGCATCCCAAACGGTTTGACCGCGGCCGACCTCAACGTCCCCACTGAACGCGTCTTTGTCTCTCAAGCCGACACGGACTGGTTGGCGACCTTTGGTCGGAAAACGGGCGGCCGGGCCGACCCGGAAGACGCCGCCTGGGGCGCCACGACCTTCGGGGTCGATGGCAGCACCTTGCCGGACGGCACGGTTCTCGAACCCGTCAAAGGGCACAATGCGGTCGGCGGAAGTGAAACCGATGATCAGCGAAAGTACTTCGGCCCCCGCACCGAGAGCCTCCGTAATATTCAGAGAATCGTTCGTGGCCAGTCCGTCACGGAGGGAATGCGTAATGATCCGCACCTGCGTCTGGTGTACGACCGATGACGAGGACCAACACAGTTGCAGCAATCTTTCTCGTCTTCGCTCTGTCGGGATGCAGCTCGACAAACGGCTCGATCGAACACAAGCAAGGAAAACCCGAATCCGTGATGACGCCCGAAGAAGCTCGCGCCGAAGTGCACACCCTGCTCGAAAACGCGTCGAACGTCCTCGGGGGCGACTGGTATATCGAGGAGAGCGCACTCCCGGAAACGTGTGACATCGCCGGCGAAGACGACGGCGTGTACTGGACCGGTGGGCGACGGCAAGAAGGCCTCACAGACATCGACGGCCCCACCGAACGGATGCTCCGCTACTGGCAAGCACAAGGATTCGCACTCGAAACCGCCTCCTTCGCGCCCGAGCACCGGGCCATCGGCGCCACCGCTCCGAGCGGCGCGTCGCTGGATTACAGTTTTGATTCCGAAGCCATCGTCATCTCCGTGGAGGGCGCCTGCGTGCCTGGCGACTGGCAAAAGATCGACGAAGAGATCTCCAAAACGCTTCCCGACCCATACGAGGAGTACTACGGCACCCCGACCCCCGACACCACAGCGGACACACACACGGAGAAGTCAGGGTAACCTCGGGGGGCATCGACGGGTCGGTGACGGCCAGCACGCGACTTCCGTTCCCGCTTCCGAGAGCTCCGACACGACGCCGCGCGAGCGATCAGCCCACGTTCACCGTGATGGTGTGGAGGCCCGTGGCGCCGTCGGGCAGGACACCCGCGAGGGCTTCGGTCTGCTGCTGGCCCGCGGCGTCGGTGGAGCGGACCTGCACCTGGTGCTGGCCGGCCGAGGCATCCCATTCGTAGACCCACTGCACCCAGGTGTCGGGGCCGACGGTGTCGGCGAGGCGGGCCGGCTGCCAGGGCTCGTCGTCGATGCGCACGTCGACCGCACGGATGCCCGTGTGCTGCGCCCACGCCACACCCGCGACGGCCGTACGCCCCGGCGGGATCTTGCCCAGCTGACGCGGCGTATCGATGCGCGACGACTGCTTGATGGGGCCGCGCTCGCCCCAGCCGCGATCCGTCCAATAGGCGGTTTCGGCAGCGAACGTCGTCACCGTCAGCTCGACCACCCACTTCGTCGCCGACACATAGCCGTACAACCCCGGCACCACCATGCGCACCGGGAAACCGTGTTCGAGCGGCAGCGGCTCGCCGTTCATGCCGACCGCCAGTATCGCCTCCCGGCCCTCGTCCTGCAGCACCTCGAGCGGGGTGGATGCCGTGAAACCGTCCTCGCTGCGCGACAACACCATGTCGGCCCCCGCCTGCACTCCCGCCTCCGCGAGCAGCTCTCGGATGGGATAGCCCAGCCACACCGCGTTGCCGATGAGGGTTCCACCGACCTCGTTCGAGACGCACGCGAGCGTCGTCGTGTGCTCCACCAGCGGTTTGGCGAGAAGCTCGTCGAAGGTGATCTCGACCTCACGATCGACTAAGCCCGTGACCTTCAGGCTCCAGGCATCCGGGTCGATGTTGGGCACCTGCAGCGCCGTATCGATGCGATAGAACTCCTCGTTCGGGGTGATGTAGGAGACCACGCCGTCGATGTCGAGGTCGGCACCGGCCGGGGCGGGGGCCTCGGTCGTGGCGGCGGCGGGCAGCGTGATCTTGGCCCGCAGGTCGGAGACGTAGGTGACGGCCTGGTTGAAGGCCCGCGCGCCGGCCCCGGCGGCCGCCGCTGCGACGCCCGCGATGAGGGTCAGGCCGAGGAACTTGCGACGGTCCAGCTGGGCGAGCCCGCCCGAACGCGCGACAGCGCCCCGCTCACGGGCCGCCGATTCGCGCCAGTCGGCGAGCGCCCGCACGGCCTGCCGCAGCAGCACGGCGCCCGCGATCATCCCGACGACGGTGGGGATGGCATCCACCCCCGTCGCCTCGGGTCGGGTGGTCACGGCGACCGCGGCGACGACCGAGACCGCGACGAGGATGACAACACCCCACGGCGCGCGCCGATATTGTGCGATACCGGCCGCGGCGGCGAGGAGCAGCACGACAACGGCGAGAACAGAGAGCAGCACGATCTTGTCGGCGGTGCCGAACGCTTGGATGACGGCATCCTTCAGCCAGCCGGGGACGAGGTCGATGACCCACGCGCCGACGGCGAACAGCGGGCTGCCGGCCAGGCCGAGGAACACCGCGATCACCTCGGCGACGGCGAGCACCACGACCGCCGAGACGATGCCGGCGAGAGCGGCCCACCACGTGGCCGGGTCGCGGAAGAGGGGAAGACGTGGGCCAGCGTCGAGTTCACCCGAGCCTGAGTCGCTCCCGACGTCACGCCCCCGGCCCGCGTCACCCGCGGCCAGCGTGTCCCACGTGGTCGCCGGATCGGCCCGCTCGTCGTCTGTGCTCATCGCCTCAGAATAAGTCGCCCCGCTGGGTTTCGACGCCCCTCGAGCGGTTGTCAAGGCCAACTCCCGGTGCACGGATGCCGCACCGCTTGCTTGTACTCTCAGAAAATGGTTCAGCCCCGAGTCGACGTCATCTTCCCCTGTTTGAACGAGGAAGGCTCACTGCCCTGGATCATGTCCCGCCTGCCGGAGGGTTACCGCGCCATCGTCGTCGACAACGGCTCCACCGACCGGTCGGCCGAGGTCGCCCGCGAACACGGAGCCGTCGTCGTCTCGGAAGCGCGCCGGGGCTTCGGCTCGGCGGCCCACACGGGTCTGCTCGCCGCATCCGCGCCCATCGTGGCGTTCTGCGACGCCGACTCCTCGATGGACCCCGCCGATCTGCCGCTCGTCGTCGATCCGGTCGAGCGCGGCGACGTCGACCTGATGCTGGGGCGCCGACGCCCGACATCCGCCCGGTCGTGGCCCCTGCACGCCCGTGCCGCCAACCTCGCGCTGTCGTTCCTCATCCGCCGCCGCGCGCATGTGGACATCCACGACCTTGGTCCCATGCGCGCCGGCCACCGCGAGCGCCTGCTCGCCCTCCACCTGCAGGACCGCCGCAGCGGCTACCCGCTCGAGATGGTGTTGCGCGCGAAAGCCGAGGGATGGCGCATCGCAGAAACCGACACCCCCTACACGGAACGCGTCGGCCGCTCGAAGGTGACCGGAACCCTGAAGGGCACCGTGGTCGCCATCCAAGACATGTCCCGCCTGCTGAGAGAGGTGCGCCGCCCGTGACCACGCTGATCGTCATCGCGAAAGAGACCATTCCCGGCAAGGTGAAGACGCGCCTGCATCCGCCGCTGAGCTACGCAGAGGCCGCCGAGGTCGCCGCCGCCGCCATCCAGGACACGCTCGCCGCGGCCAGCGCCGTCGACGTCGATCGCCGCATCCTCTACTTCGATGGAAACCTTTTCCCGCCCGGCTCCGAAGACTATGAGGTAGTACCTCAAGGAACAGGAGACCTCGACGTGAGGCTGGCGCACATTTTCGATCACTGCACGGGTCCGACCGTGCTGATCGGCATGGACACGCCCCAGCTCGACGCCCAGGTTCTGCGCGACATGTTCGCGCGGTGGGCCGCCGAAGACGACGACGAAGCCACGGATGCCGGCACCACCGACGTCTTCTTCGGCTTCGCCAATGACGGTGGCTTCTGGACACTCGGCATGCGCGAGCCCGACGGCTCGCTCATTCGCGGCGTGCCCATGTCCAAGGACGACACCGGCCGCGTGCAACTCGACCGCCTCGAAGCGGCCGGCCTCAGCGTGAGCCTCGTCCCGGAGCTCGTCGACGTCGACACCATCGACGACGCGCGCACCGTGGCGACCCTCGCCCCGCGCACGCGATTCGCCGAAACCCTGCGCCGCATCGAGGGCACTACCTCCGCCACCGCCGAAGGAGCCCGCCATGAGCACGACCGAAACTGACCGTTCGGATGATTTCGCCACCCCCGCCGTCCCGGCCACTTTCGGTTCGGGCGGCGGCGAGCCCTACGCCCGGGCGCTGCGTCACGACGACGAGGTGCTCTACCTGCGCGAGACGGCGAGCGATTCGCCCCGGCATCCGGCACCGTTCGATGTCTCGAAGTGGAGCGCCGACGCGGATGACACCGACCGAGACGTTTTGACCCGCGCGACCGGCCCCGTGCTCGACATCGGCTGCGGCCCTGGCCGCATGGTCAAGGCCGCCGCCGACGCGGGCTTCGAAGCCTTCGGCATCGACGTGTCCCCCGCGGCCCTCGAGATCGCCGAGGCGGCCGGGCTCGACGTGCTGCGCCGCTCGGTCTTCGACCCGCTGCCGCGCGAGGGCGCGTGGGGCACGGCCCTCCTGCTCGACGGCAACATCGGCATCGGCGGAGACCCGAGCGCCCTGCTCGCGCGTGTCGCCGAGCTGCTGGCGCCGCACGGGCGCGTCGTCGTCGAGACCCACCCCGACGACGACCACGACCGCGCCTTCGAGGGCGCCGTCGTCAACGGCCACGGCCACCAGAGCGACCCGTTCCCCTGGGCCGAGATCGGCCAGCGCGCGCTGACCACCCGCGCCGCCCACGCCGGCCTCGTGCCCGACCAGAACTGGGTCGCCGACGGCCGCACGTTCGTGTCGCTGGCGCTCGGCGCCTCCTAGGCCTTACGCGCGCGGTGGACGCACGTTGCTGTGGCTGCGTCCCCCGCGCCGCGTGCGCCGCACGAGCACGATACTGCCGACGATCACGATCGCGGTGAGGACGGCCCACATGATCACGAGGTTCTGCGCATAGTCCAGCGGCACGACGGTCGCGTTCTTCGGCCCGCGCTGTTGCACGGCGACCTCGGGCAGGAACATGAGCGTGAAGAGGCATCCGATGACGACGGCGCCCTGCACGAGCGCGATCACGGTCCACGGAACCCGGTGACCGGCGCGGCGCATGAGCAGGCCGACACCGACGAGCAGCGGCGACAGGATCGCATCGTGCAACACGATCGCGCCGATGAGCCACACGGCCACGCCGATCAGCTGGTTCGGCCGCGGCTGCAGCATGACGAGCGTGTAGCCGCCGAACCCGATGAGGGCCACGCCCAGGGCGATGAGGATGCCTCGCACTACGGTCACGCCACGCCCCACGCTCTCGGGGGCTTCTGCCACGACTTGGGTCATGAGGTCACTTCCAGTCGGCTCAGCCATTTGGTTTGCAGCACACCGGGGCGACCGGGCGCGATCATGCGCGCCGGGTAGCCGTGGTCGATGTCGAGCGGCTCGCCGTTGAGCTGCACGGCCACCAGGGTCAGAGGATCGTTCACGTATTCGGGGCCCATCGTCATCACGCCGTAGCGCGAATTCGTCTCGAGGCTGGTGGCCTTGAAGGCGTCGGCGGAGGTCGCGCCCACGAGCGCCGCCAACTCGCTCATGCGCACGCCCCTCCAGCTGGCCATCTGGCTCCACCCCTCGACGCACGCGATGGGCAGGTCGACGGCGGTTTGCGGCATGCCCGTCAGGTCGGCGTAAGTGAGGTCGATGCTGCGGTCGCCGTTGGCGATGGTCAGCGTCCAGCCCGGATCGACGGCCGTCTCGGTGACCTTCGCGGCAGCGGCCGTGCGGTTGATGGGCAGCGACTGCGGGCCGATGCCGGCCTTGCGCGGCGCGAAGGCGTTGAGGCGGTCGAGCACGCGGAACGACTGGCCACCCGTGAATGCCACGAGGGCGGCGGCCGCGACGGCGAGCGTGGCGACGAAACCGCGCCGGCTGACGGCCTTGTCCGGAGCGGGGGTCGTGTCGATCCAGTCGAAGACCCTCCCGGTGATCCCGCGAGCGGCGAAGGGTGCACTCGCCGCGCGAGCATCAGCCATCTCTCGACCGATTTCGGCATCCTCACGCCCGCTGGCGAGAACCGGCTCGCCCTCTGGCATGCGCCCCTTGAACCAGTACCGCCTGATCACGGGCAGCTTCACCGCGATGTGAATGGCGAGCGACCCGATGATCACATAGGCGAGCGCGTAGTGCACCTGCCGGAAGCCGAATGGCCAGATGTAGAGCTGAAAAGTGTTCAGCAACCCGATCGTGATCTCGACGAGCGACGCCCCGACGAAGAGCGCGATCGACCCGCGCTCGAGCAGGTCGACGGCGCCGCCCTTCTTCAGGCTGCGCACGGGTGGGGACTGGAACAGGTCGGGGAACACCACGTAGAGCTTGCCGAGCAGCAGCGGGAAGCACAGGATGCCGGCCGTGATGTGGATGCCCTGCGTCACCTGGTAGAGCCACAGGGGGCGCGTGGTGAAGGTCATCCAGGCCAGGGGCTCCTGCAGGAAGTGGCTGTACAGCCCGGTGCCGAAGCAGATCAGGAACGCGAGGCCGAGCAGCCGCCCGGTGACGGTGGCCATGCGCGGGTTGCGCGAGGGCGAGTCGATGCTGCGGCGCAGTCGATAGAGAAGGAATCGCATGCCGGTCCCTTCGTCGAGCGCGTCTGCGCGGTGTGTCTCTGAGCCTAGGCGGGCGGATGCCTGCCGACACGTATTGCTGACCTTTATTCGTCACCGTGGCCATTCGGGATGGGTCTCGGCCGGCTTTTCCTTCAAGATGGGGACGTGCGTATCGCTCTCACCGCCGTTCTCCTGGCGGCATCCACCGTTCTGACGGCTTTCACGGTGCTGAATCTGGGCGTCTACAGCGACGACGACCGCCCGGCCATGGCGTGGGCGACCTACACGCTGTGGGCCCTGTTCGCTCTGTCGATCTGGGCGCTGAAGGGCGTGCGCGGCCGCGCGGTGACGGCCCTCGTGCTCATCGGATGCGCGGTGCTCGGCGCCGCGGCCATGGCGGGTCCGCCCAACACGAGCACCGACTCGGCCCGGTATGCCTGGGACGGAATCGTGCAGAACGCGGGCATCTCCCCCTACAAATACGTGCCCGCCGACCCGGCCCTCGCCGAGCTGCGCACCGACTGGTTGTTCCCGGCGCCGACGGTCGCGGCCGACGGTTCCGAGAGCTGTGACGGCGAGCGCATCTCGAAGACGCGCGAGGTCGGAACGGGCGAGGTGCTGTGCACGGCCATCAACCGGCCGCAGGTGCCGACGATCTATCCGCCGCTCGCCGAGATGCTGTTCGCGGGGGTGCGTTTCTTCGTCGGGCCGTCGGCCGAGTATTGGCCACTCCAAGCCGTCGGGCTGCTCTTCGTGCTGGGCACGGCCGCGTTGCTGCTGCGGGCCCTGCGCCGGCGCGCCCTGCCGGGCTGGCAGGCGGCCCTGTGGGCGTGGTGTCCGCTCGTCTTAGCTGAGGGTGTCACGAACTCGCACGTCGACCTCGTCGGGGCCGTGCTCATCCTCGTCGCCACACTGTCGGTCACGATCGGCCGACGCGCGCTCGGCGGTGTGGCCCTGGGCGGCGCCATAGCCGTCAAACTCATCCCGGTGATCGCGGCCCCCGCCCTCTTGCGCCGCCAAGGCTGGAAGGTCGTCGTCGCGGCCGTCGCCACGTTCGCCGTGCTCTACATCCCCTACATCCTGTCGACCGGCATCGGCGTGCTCGGCTATCTGCCCGGCTATCTCAGCGAAGAGGGTTATGAGGATGGCAGCAGATTCGGTCTCATCTCATTGTTCGCCCCGGGCAGCGCGGCGTTGCCCGTCGCGGCCATGCTGCTCGTGGTCACGGCCGTGGCCGTCATCGTCGCGACCGACCCAGAACGGCCGTGGGTGGCGCAGCTGGTCATGATCGGCGTGACGCTCCTCATCGTGAGCCCGCGCTACCCCTGGTACGCCCTGCTGCTCGTGCCGTTCATCGCCATGAGCGGGCGGTGGGAGTGGTTCGTGATCGGCCTCTCGATCCTCAACCGGCAGATCTTCCCGAGCCTCGCGGTGCAGCGGTGGGGCATCGCGGTGTCGATCGTCGTGCTGGTGGCGGTGTCGTGGTGGCGTCAGGGGCCGGATGCTCCGCAGCAGCTGTGGCGCGGCATCCGTCGTCGGCTTCCGGGGCGTCGAAAGGATGTCGCAACCGGCTCGAGTGGTGCCGCGAGGACGCCCGACGTGGCGGATCGACCCGATGTCGCTTAGCCTCAACCTGTGACCGTCTCTCTCGGATTCCCCGCCGTGCCGGCTGCCGGCGCGCATCGTGGAGCGCCCGAGCAGACTGCCCCCGCATCCCAGACCGCTGCCCCGGCCACCTCGACCGCCTCGCCCGCATCGGTCGTCCCGCCCGCCTCGCGCGCCGCCGCCACCCCGGTGGGTCTCGGGCTCGGCCCGATCGTGCACGCCGGCGCACGGCCCGCGGCATCCGGCCTGGTCGACCGCTGGAACCGCTCGGCCACCGATCTGCGCATCTCGCTCACCGAGCGCTGCAACCTGCGCTGCACCTACTGCATGCCCGCCGAGGGCCTGCCCGCCAAACCCGCCGCGGCGCTCATGCAGGCCGATGAAGTCGTGAGGATGTCTCATATCGCCGTCTCGCTGCTGGGTGTGCGCCAGCTGCGCTTCACGGGCGGCGAGCCGCTGCTGCGCGCCGACCTGGCCTCGATCATCGCGGCGTGCTCCGCCCTCGAACCGCGCCCCGAGGTCTCGCTCACGACCAACGCCATCGGCCTGTCGTCGCGCGCCGCCGGTCTCGCCGCCGCGGGCCTCGACCGCATCAACGTGTCGCTCGACACCGTGCACGCGGCGACTTTTCTCGAGGTCACGCGCCGCCCGTTCCTCGAACGCGTGCTCGACGGCATCGAGAAGGCCGCCGAGGCGGGTCTCGGCCCCATCAAGATCAATGCCGTGCTGCTGCGCGGCGTCAACGACGGCGAGGCGGCCGAGCTGCTGGCTTGGTGTCTCGAACGCGGCTACCAGCTGCGTTTCATCGAGCAGATGCCCCTCGACGCCGATCACACGTGGAGCCGTTCCGATATGGTGACGGCCACCGAGATTCGAGCCCGCCTCACCGAACGCTTCACGCTCACGCCCCACGACGCCCCGCGCGACGGCGCCCCCGCCGAACTCTTCCGCGTGTTCGACCGGTCGGGCGTCGAGCTCGGCACGGTCGGCATCATCGCCTCGGTCTCCGAGCCGTTCTGCGCCGACTGCCGCCGCACGCGCCTCACGGCCGACGGCCGCGTGCGCAGCTGCCTCTTCTCGCACACCGAGACCGATCTGCTCACCCCGATGCGCGCCGGTGCCTCCGACGCCGAGGTCGCCGACCTGTGGCGCGAGGCCATGTGGGGCAAACCCGCCGGGCACGGCCTCGACAACCCCGACTTCGTGCAGCCCGCCCGCAGCATGAGCGCGATCGGCGGCTGACGCGTGACACTGCGAACGGATGCCTCCGCCACAGCCCTGCGCGTCACCCTGCGTTTCTTCGCGGCGGCGCGTGCCGCCGTCAGGCGCGACACCGTCGAGGTCGACCTCGCGGCGGGCTCCACCATCGCGGATGCTCTCGCGGCGGTCGCACGTCAGCTCGCGGCTGCGTCAGCTGCCGACGCTGACGCTGACGCAGCCCTGTCCCCTGCTCCTGCTCCTGCTCCTGCTCCTGCCCCTGCCATTGCGGCGCCCTCGACCTCAACCTCGGCCTCAACCTCGATCGACACCGTCGCTCACGCCGAGGCGGTCTTCCGGCGCTGTTCGTTCCTCGTCGACGGCGTGGCCGTCACTGATCACTCGCGCGTGCTCAGCGGGAATCAGACGATCGACGTCATGCCCCCGTTCGCCGGCGGCTGAGGCCGAAAGACGCGCGCGCCCTCGCCCGCGTTGCCCGGCGCACGGGGAATCGCCCGCACTCAGTAGCGCGGTAACTCGGGTTCGACCTCGTCGACCCAGGCCAGGATGCCGCCCCGCAGCGACCTAGCGTCGATGCCGTGTTCCCGCAGCTCCCGCACGGCGCGGGCCGAGCGCACGCCCGACTTGCACAGCACGACGATGGGCGTTTCGGCATCCACCCCGCGTCGGCGCAGGCCCTCGACGGGCGCCTCGGGGTCGAGCCAGGTCGAGCCCGCGATCGACACGATGTCGCGCTCGAACGGCTGACGCACGTCGACGAGTTCGATACCCGCATCCGCGTCGCGCAGAAGCGCCGCCAACTCGCGCGGCTCGATGAGCGGCACGCTCGCATCGACGGGCGCGCGATCAGCTGACGAGCCCGTCGCCGCGTCACCCCAGCGCTCGCGCCACTCATCGAGCGTGATCGGCCGTCGGTCGTCAGCGCGGCGCAGCTCGAACTCGCGCCAGGTGCCGGCCAGGGCGTCGAAGTTCTGCACCCGCCCGAGCAGCGCGTCGCCGACCCCCGTCACGAGTTTGATCGTCTCGGTCGCCATCATCGAACCGACGAGGCCACACACGGCGCCGAGCACGCCGGCATCCGAACACGAGAGAACGTCGTCGTCGTTCGGCGCGACGGGCAGCAGGTCGCGGTAGTCGAGCGATCGCCCGTCGGGGGCTCCCTGCCAGAACACGCTCACCTGCGCGTCGTAGCGCAGCACCGAGCCCCAGACATACGGTTTGCCGAGCACGGCCGCGGTGTCATTGGCGAGGTAGCGGGTGCAGAAGTTGTCGGTTCCATCGACGATCACGTCGTAACGCGCGAAGAGGTCGAGCGCGTTCTCGGGCATGAGCCGCACGGGGTGCACCTCGACACGAACGTCGGGGTTGATGGCGCACATGGCCTGGGCCGCCGACTCCGCTTTGGGTATGCCGACCGTGGCCGTCGAGTGGATGACCTGACGCTGAAGATTGCTCACATCCACGGTGTCGTCGTCCAGCACTCCCAGGGTTCCGATGCCCGCCGCGGTAAGGTAGTGCAGCACGGGTGAGCCGAGACCCCCGGCCCCCACCACCAGCACACGCGCGTTCGAGAGCCGTCGTTGACCGGTGAGTCCGAGGCCGGGCAAGGCGACATGACGTGAGAAACGTTCGAGTTGGGCAGGGCTGAGCGCCGGCCCGGGTTCCACTAGCGGAGGCAGAGAATTCATGACTGACCTTCCTCGCGCACACTCGGCGCGCGGCAGCGACGACCCCAGCCTAACCGCGGGCGAGAACGCCGCATCTCAGGCGCCCGACCGTCCCGACGAGCCCGACCGCTCCCCCGCCGCATCGTCCCCCGAAGAACTCGACGCCGCCATCACGCGCGCGACCCAGGTGTTCGGCGACCCGGCTGACTCGAACGCCAGCACCAGCGCCAACGCGCGCACGGATGCCTCGGCATCTCCCTCGGCGCACGAGAACCCGGCGAGCGCCCCCTCGCCCGCAGACGACTCTCCGGCGACAGCCGAGACGCCTGCCGCAGCACACCCGGACGGAACCTCCGGCGCGCCGGCCGTCGCGGGTGTGGCGGCTCCGACCGCCGCCGCCGCTCAGAGCGCCCAGCACAACCGCTCAGCAGTCGAGACGACCTCGCCCGAAACAGCCTCACGCAAGACGTCCTCCGTCGGAACACCCGCGGCCGAAACATCCGCGGCTGGAACATCCTCGGCCCAGGCACCCTCGGCCCAGGCACCCTCACGCGAGACATCCTCGGCCGCAACCCCGACGAAGACCCCCCGTCGCCCGTCGAAGCGTTCCCCCGCAGCCCCCGGTCGCGGCCGGCGCCTGCGCGATGCCATCCTCGTGGGCCTCGCGGGCCTCATCGTCTCGGGCGCCTTCCTCTGGGTTCCCTCGGTCTGGTACGACGAGGCCGCCACGGTCACCTCGGCCACGCGCAGCTTCGGCCAGCTTTGGCAGATGGTGCAGACCGTCGACGCCGTGCACGCCGCCTACTACTCGCTCATGCACCTCTGGTTCGACCTGGTCGGCTACAGCCCGCTGACGCTGAGGTTGCCGAGCGCCATCTGCATCGGCCTGTCCTCCGGTTTCATCGTGTGGTTGGGCGGACGCCTCGTGACGCACCGCATCGCCGTGGTGGCGGGCATCCTGTTCTTCCTCATGCCGCGCGTGGCCTGGATGGGAACCGAGGGTCGCTCGTTTGCGCTGACCACGCTCATCGCCATCACGCTCACGCTCGTGCTCGTCTACGCCGTGCGCAGCCGTCGCCGCATCTGGCCCTGGGTCGCCTACGTGGTCCTGGCCGTCGGCGGCGTCGCCATCTTCGCCTACCTCGCCCTCCTGCTCGCGGCTCACGGCGCGACCATGGTGTGGTGGGCGCTCACGCGTCTGCGGGGCAAAGCCCGGGCCGCCAACACCGCGCGCGTCTTCGGATCGTTCCTCGTCGCCGCCGGCATCGCGGCCGCCGGCGCCCTGCCGCTCGTGCTCGCCATCCGCGCCCAGGCCAAACAGGTCAGCTGGATCGCGCCCATCAGCGACGCCACACGCGGCCAGATCTTCACCACCCAGTTCTTCACCGAGAACCCCGTGCTCGCCTGGATCGGCTGGCCCCTCGGCGCGATCGGCGTCGTGATCCTGGCGTGGGGCGGCTGGGTGCGGTTCCGCTCCCCCGCCAAACCGGGTGGCATCGCGGGCGGCGGTCTCACGCTGCTGCAGGTCGCCGTGCCGTGGCTCGTCGTGCCGCTGTCGGGGCTCGTCGTGGCGTCCGAGATCTTCTCGCCGCTCTATTCGCCGCGCTACCTGGCCTTCACCGCTCCCGCGCTCGCCCTGCTCATGGCCGTGCCGATCGTGGCGGTGCTGCGCAAGAAGTGGCAGATCGCGATCGCTGTCACGGTCATTGCGGCGGTGGCCGCGCCATCCATCGTCTCTCAGCGGTTGCCAGAGGCCAAGGACAACTCGGCCTGGTCGCAGGTGGCCGACCTCATCGCGCGCGAACGTGCGGCCGAGACGGTGGGCACCACGGATGCCGTGATCTTCGGCCCCGTCAGACGCCACCCCACGGCCACCTCCCGCGTCATCGAGGTCGCCTATCCCGACGCCTTCGCGGGTATGACCGACATCAACCTCGACACCACCGGCGCCCTGCGCGGCACCCTCTGGGAGAGCATCTACCCGCTCTCTGAGCGCCTCGACGTGGCCAACGAAGCGGATGTCATCTACCTGATCACCAGCAACAAACGCGACTGGCGCGGCGGAGTCGCGGCACGGCTGGCACCCCTCGGCTTCTCGATCACCGAACAGTGGAAACTCACGGGCGTGAACGTCTTGCGTTTCGAGCGCGTTCCCACCGACGACGGGGATGCTCCCACGCGAGGCGCCCCGCCCGAGGACTACGTCGACCCGTCGCTCACGACGCCGCCCACCGATCCGTTCGGGATGCCGACGCCGCTGCCCGGCGAACCGGGGTCGACGTCGGCTCCCACCGTTCCGGTTGCGACGCCCGCGCCCTAGGCGAAGGCGACGATGATCTCGACCTCGACGGGCGAGTCGAGGGGCAGCACGGCGACACCGACGGCCGAGCGCGCGTGCACGCCCAGGTCGCCGAAGATCTCGCCGAGCACCGTTGAGGCGCCGTTGATGACGCCCGGCTGACCCGTGAACTCGGGGGCGGAGGCGACGAAACCCGTCACCTTGACGATCTGGGTGACGCGGTCGAGCGAGCCGATGACGCTCTGCACGGCGGCGAGGGCGTTGAGGGCTGCCGTGCGCGCGAAGTCCTGCGCGTCGGCGGCGGGCACCAGGCCGTGGCCGTCGCCCACCTTGCCCGTGGCGGGCAGCGCGCCCGCGACGAAGGGCAGCTGGCCCGACGTGTAGACCAGGTTGCCCTGCACCACGGCGGGCACGTAGGCGGCGACCGGTGCGGCCACCTCGGGCAGCTCGATGCCGAGTTCGGCGAGCCGCTCGGCGATGACGGGCATCAGGCGCCCGCTCCGGCTTCGGCGACCGGGCGCTTCAGGTAGGCAACGAGGCCGCCTTCCGGTCCGGTAACGATTTGGACGAGCTCCCAGCCGTCGCTGCCCCAGTTGTTGAGGATCGCGGCGGTGTTGTGGATGAGCAGGGGGGTCGTGACGTACTCCCAGCGGGGCATGGTTCTCCTCGTTATTCGGGCACTTTTACAGTTTTGTCGCTTAGGCTCGATCCTATGCCTCAAGAAAAACGTACGGGTAGGGGTGCGCTCGGCGGCCTCCTCGGATTCGTCGGCCTCAGCGTCGCCGCCGGGGTGCTGGTCACCGCCGCTGTCACACCCGCTCTCGCCCTCACCGGCATGACCGCGAACAACGCGATCAGCGTCTTCGACAACCTGCCGAACTACCTCAACGTCGACGCTCCCATGGAGAAGTCGAACATCTACGCCAAGAACGCCGACGGCTCGCCCGTCCTCCTGGCGTCCTTCTTCGACCAGAACCGCGAAGACGTCGCCTGGGAGAACGTGTCCCAGTTCTTGAAAGACGGCGCGGTCTCGGCTGAAGACCCCCGCTTCTACGAGCACGGCGGCATCGACATCATGGGCACGGCCCGTGCCGTCATCAAGACTTACGTGGTCGGTGGCGACACCCAGGGTGGTTCGTCGATCACGCAGCAGTATGTGAAGAACGTCCTCGTGCAGCAGGCCGAGCAGATCGCCGACAAAGACAAGCGCGACGCCGCCTACAAAGAGGCCACCAAGACCACACCCGAGCGCAAGCTGAAAGAGATGCGTCTCGCGGTCGGCGTCGAGAAGAACTACACCAAAGACCAGATCCTTCTGGGCTACCTCAACATCGCCAACTTCGGCGGGCAGAGCTACGGCGTCGAGGCAGCGTCGAAGTACTACTTCGGGGTGTCCTCCAAGGACGTCAACATCCAGCAGGCGGCGACGCTGATCGCCATGCTGAACAATCCCTCGGGGTTGCGCATCGACCGTCCCGACCAGGAGGTCAACGGCGCGGCCGACGGCTACTCGCTGACGAAGGTCCGCCGCGACTACGTCATCGACAAGATGCTCGAAGAGAAGAAGATCACGCAGGAAGAGCATGACGCAGCTCTCGCCTCGGCGGTCGAACCGAACATCGTGCAGCCCTCATCCGGCTGCCAGACCGCCGGCAACGCGGCCTATTTCTGCGACTACGTGACGTGGGTCATCAAGCGCAACCCGGCGTTCGGCGCCACCGACGAAGAGCGCCTGGCGCTCCTGAAGCGCGGCGGGCTCGACGTGTACACCACGCTCGACATCGACCTGCAGAACTCGTCGCAGGCCGCCATCGACGCCTACATCCCCAAGGCCATGGCGCGCGTCGACATCGGCGCCACCGCCGCCACCGTGCAGCCCGGCACCGGCCGCGTGCTCGCCATGGCTCAGAACAAGAACTACACGGCGGGCGATTCGCCCGATCCGAGCTTCACGGCCGTCAACTACAACACCGACCAGGCCTACGGCGGGTCGACAGGCTTCCCCGTCGGATCGTCCTACAAGGTCTACACGCTGCTCGACTGGCTGAAGAACGGCCACTCGCTCAACGAGACGGTCGACGGCAAGCGCCGCACGTTCACGTCCTTCACCAACACGTGTGAGGGCAACTGGCGTGGCGCGTGGAACCCGCAGAACTTCGACGGCTCGAGCCCGGGAGCAATCACGGCCATCGACGCCACCAAGCGAAGCGTCAACTCGGCCTTCGTCGCCATGGCGCAGAAGCTCGACCTGTGCGAGATCCGTCAGACCGCCGAGTCCATGGGCGTGCACCGCGCCGACGGCAAGCAGCTCATCGACTTCCCCGGCTCGATCCTCGGCTCGAACGACATCGCCGGCCTCACCATGGCCGCGTCGTTTGCCGGCATCGCTGCCCAGGGCAAGTACTGCGAGCCCATCGTCATCGACGAGATCGTCAAGCCCGACGGCGAGAAGTTCACGCCGCCGAGCGCCAACTGCAAGCAGGGTGTCACGCCCGAGATCGCCAACACGGCGGCTTATGCCATGCAGACCGTGTTCCAGCCCGGTGGAACGGCGGCGGCCACGACCGTGCGCGGCGCTCCCTTGTTCGGCAAGACGGGAACCGCTGACGACGCCCTGCACTCCTGGATCACGGGTGGCACCACCAAGGCCGTCACCTCGCTCTGGATCGGCAACGTCACGGGCGACGCCAGCATGTACAACGTGCGTGTGCTCGGCGGGCAGACCGGCTTCAGCGCCAAGTTCCGGGTCTGGTCGCAGATCATGAACTCGGCCGTGGGCAAGTTCGGCGGGGACGCGTTCCCGCAGCCGTCGCAGAGCCTCATCCGCGCCAAGCAGGTGGCCGTTCCCGACGTGCGTGGCAAGTCCGTTGCCGACGCCACCACCACGCTTCAGGCCGCCGGCTTCACGGTGGCCACGGGCGAGCCCGTCTCGTCGCAGCTGCAGGAAGGTGTCGTCGCGGCTACCGAGCCCGGTGCCGGCGTGAACGTGTCGGTGGGTTCGACGATCACGCTGCGACCGTCGAGCGGCAAACCCGCCGAGGTCGCCGTGCCCGACGTGGCGAACCAGAACCAACAGAACGCGCAGAAGCTGCTCGAAGACGCCGGCTTCGGCGTGCAATTCATGTGTACCGCTGATCCGGGAGCATCGAATGACGGGCAGGTGACGGGCCAGAACCCGGCGGCAAATACAAACGCCAACCCTGAGAACACCACGGTCACCGTCGCGTTGAAGAAGAAGAACTGCGGTTGAGTAAAACGCTCCGCCGCACCACCGGAGGGGCCGGGGTCGCCGTAGGCGCCCTGGCCCTCTCCGGGCTTCTGGCCTTCGCCTGGGGGTCGCTCATCGAGCGGCGCCTCTTCACATTGCGCCGCGTCGAGGTGCCCGTGCTGCCGCACGGCGCCGAGCCGATCACCATCCTGCACGTCTCCGACCTGCACATGGCGCCCTGGCAGGCCGACAAGCAGCAGTGGGTGCGTGACCTCGCCGAGCTGAAGCCCGACCTGATCGTCGACACGGGCGACAACCTGGGTCACAAAGACGGCATCGCGGGCATCGAGCTCGCCTTCGCGAACTTCGGCGGTGTGCCCGGCGCCTACGTCAACGGCTCCAACGACTACTACGGCCCCGTCAAGAAGAACTGGCTGCGCTACTTCTTCGGCCCGAGTTCCCGCGCCGCCGGCCGCCCCAAGCGTCGCACGCGCGACCTCGACACCGCCCGGCTCGAGCGCTTCTTCACCGACTCGCTCGGGTGGCAGAACCTCAACAACGCCGTCGGCGGCGTGACCCTCAAGGGCACCCGACTCGACTTCTTCGGCGTCGACGACCCGCACATCGGCGTCGACCGCCTCGACCTCCTCACGGGTCTTATCGATGCGCAGCGCGAGGATGAAGACTTCGAGGACGAAGACACGGCCGGCGCTGAGCGCACCACGCGCGACGTCGTCACAATCGGCGTCGCCCACGCGCCCTACCAGCGCGTGCTCAACTCGTTCGTCACGCACGGCGCCGACCTCATCCTCGCCGGGCACACGCACGGCGGGCAGGTCTGCGTTCCGGGCTACGGCGCGCTCGTCACGAACTGCGACATCCCGCGCGCACAGGTGAAGGGCCTGAGCATCTGGCGTCACGCCTGGCGGGCCGCGCACCTGCACGTCTCGGCCGGCCTCGGCACCTCGATCTACGCCCCCGTGCGGTTCGCGTGTCGTCCGGAAGCAACGCTGCTCACGCTCGTTCCGAAGCCATAGACGTCCGTTCGAGTTTCATAACGAAGACCCCCTCACACATTCGTGAGGGGGTCTTCGTTATGCGGCGGGGAGCCGGGTTACCGGGGCAGGTCAGGCCGCGAGGGGCGTGCGGGTCAGGACGACGAGCGTGTGCGCTCCGAGCGTCGGCGTGGCCGTGTAGTCGCCCGAGACGAGGGCTTCCGACCATCCGGTGTAGCGGGCCGCCAGGGCGTCGGGCAGCTCGACGGTGTCGGCTCCGAGGTTGACGAGGATGGCGACATAGGGTCGTTCGATCACGAGCAGCGTCTCGGCGGGGGCGTGCACCGTGACGTCGCGGAACGACGGGTCGGTGATCGACGGGATGCTGCGGCGCAGGTGGATGAGGCGGCGGTAGAGCTCGAGCGTGCGTCCGTGAATGCCGTCGCCCTCGATCTCGCCCCACTGCAACTTCGAGCGCTCGAACGTCTCGGGGTCTTGCGGGTCGGGAACGATGCTCGGGTCCCAGCCCAGCTTCGCGAACTCGGCGATGCGACCCTCGGCCGTCGCGGTGCCCAGCTCGGGCTCGGGGTGCGACGTGAAGAACTGCCACGGCGTGGATGCCGCCCATTCCTCGCCCATGAACAGCATGGGCGTGAAAGGCGACAGCAGCGTGAGGCCCGCGGCGAGTGCCAGCTGGTGCTCGTCGAGCGTGGCCGTCAGGCGGTCGCCGATGGCGCGGTTGCCGATCTGGTCGTGGTTCTGGTTGCACACCACGAGACGCCACGCGGGGGTGCGCAGCGTGTCGATGGGCGCGCCGTGGTGGTGGCCGCGGAACGACGAATACGTGCCGTCGTGGAAGAACCCGCGCGTGAGCACCTTGACGAGGCTCTCGATGCCGGCAAAGTCCGCGTAGTAGCCGTCGTGCTCCCCCGTGACGTTAGCGTGCACGGCGTGGTGGAAGTCGTCGGACCACTGCCCCGCCATGCCGATGCCGCCCGCCTCGAGCGGCGTGATGGTGCGCGGGTCGTTGCGGTCGGATTCGGCGATGAGCGTGAGCGGCCTGTTCAGGCGGGCGCTCACGCGCTCGGTCTGGATGGCCATCTCTTGCAGGATGTGGGTGGCCCGGTCGTCGCGCAGAGCGTGAACGGCGTCGAGGCGCAGGCCGTCGACGTGCATATCGGTGAACCAGGACAGCACGTTGTCGACGATGTAGTCGCGCACCGCATCCGACTCTTCGCCATCGAGGTTGAGCGACGCGCCCCACGTGTTGCTGCTGCCGTCGTGCAGGTAGGGGCCGAACTTCGGCAGGTAGTTGCCCGAGGGGCCGAGGTGGTTGTAGACGACGTCCTGGATGACCGCGAGCCCGCGCTGGTGGCACGCGTCGACGAAGCGCTGGTAGCCCGTCGGGCCGCCGTACTGCTCGTGCACGGCGTACCACAGCACGCCGTCGTAGCCCCAGTTGTAGATGCCGTTGAAGCCGTTGACGGGCAGCACCTCGACGAAGTCGATGCCGAGCTCGACGAGGTGGTCGAGTTTCTCGATGGCGCTGTCGAACGTGCCGCCCGGCGTGAAGGTGCCGATGTGCAGCTCATAGATGACACCGCCGGCGAGCGGGCGGCCCGACCACGCGTCGTCGCCCCAGGCGTAGGCCGAGGCATCCCAGGTGCGCGAGAGCTCGTGCACACCCTTCGGCTGGCGGCGCGAGCGCGGGTCGGGGAACGGGCCTTCGCCGTCGAGCAGGTAGCCGTAGTCGACGTCGCCCGCAGCGGATGCCTGAGCCACCGCGTCGGCGGGGGCGACGAACCAGCCGTCACCGGCCGGTTCGAGCGCTACCGTGCCGCTGCCGAGGACGAGCTCGGCGGTGTCGGCGCGGGGCGCCCAGACGGAGAACGGTTCGTGGCGGGTCATGATGTTCCTTCGGCATCTGGCTGGGCGAACGTGTCAGTCGGGGTGTGGTCGGGGGCGTGCTCGACGTCGGCCTCGACCGAGCCCTCGGCACCGGCACCAGCACCAGCACCGGCACCGGCATCGGCATCGCTGTCACCCTCGTCGCGCACGAGCAGTGCGACGGGCAGCGCCGTGAGGATCTCGGCGGCCGTCACCTCGCCCGACCCGATGGGGCGCCCGCTGAGCGCATCGCGCCAGCGGCCCTCGGGAAGCGCGACCGTGGTGCCCTCCCAGCCGCCGCGCGCGGCGAGGCCGATGGGCAGACGCGTGGCGAGCGTGATCGCTCCTCCGCGGTCGAACGCGATGAGGTGCGCCGCTGCGGGCCCTGACACGGTCACGGGCGCATAGCCGGTGAACAGTTCGGAGCGGTCGCGCGTGAGCGTCAGAGCGCGCTGCGTGACGAGCAGCTTGGCGAGCCCGTCGTCGTCCACGGCCGGCACGGTGCCGGACTCGAGCGCGTCGAGGCGGTCGAGCGTGGCGATATGCGCGTCGTAGTCGATGAGGCGGCGGTTGTCGGGGTCGACGAGGGAGTCCTCCCACAGTTCGGTGCCCTGGTAGACGTCGGGGACGCCCACGGAGGTGATCTGCACGAGCTTGGCGGCGAGCGCGTTGCTGCGCCCGGCGTCGTTCACGCGCGCCACGAACGACGTCACGAGCTCGTTGACGGTCTCGTCGTCGAACGCGGCGTCGACGGCCGCGTGCATGCGCTCTTCGAACGCCTCGTCGGGTGCCGTCCACGTGGTGGAGTTGCCGGCCTCACGTGAGGCCTTCTCGACATACGCGTGGGCGCGTTCGCGGCTGAGCGGCCAGGCGCCCACGATGGCCTGCCACAGCAGGTTGTCGAAGGGGCCGTCACCCGTCGAGCCGTTGGGCGTCGCGCGGATGCCGCGCAGCGTCTCGGCCCACTCGCCCGGAATCTCGGCGATGGTGCTGATGCGGGCGCGCACGTCCTCGCCGCGCTTGGTGTCGTGCGTCGAGAGCGTCGTCATGGCGCGCTCCCACCGCCCGACACGCTCGGCCTGCACCCGGTGGAACTCGGCCGTATCGGTGGCGAAGATGCTCGGGTCGGCGCCCACCTCGGTAAGCGACGTGAGGCGCGTGTAACGGTAGAACGCCGTGTCTTCGACGCCCTTCGCCATGACCATGCCGGAGGTCTGCTGCAGGCGGCGCGCGGCCGGCTCGGAGGGGTCGGCGAGACGCTTGACGAGGGCCGAGATCGTGGGTTCGAGCTCGGGGCGACGCGCCGCCGCATCCCCCGCTGCCACCATGAGAGGAGCACTCGAGCCCTCGGGCAGGTAGCTGCGATAGACGGGGAAGCTCGCCAGGATCTCGCTCAGCGCATCGATGGTGTTGTCGTCGTTGGCCTGGCCGAGCTCCCGCGCCAGGCGCAGGGTCTCGCTGCCGAGGATGCCCGTGGCGATGCCGCGCTTGGTGTCGTGGATGAGGTCGGCCCACGTGGGTGCCTCGCCCATCTCGGTCTGCGCGCGCAGTTCGGCGTCGATGGCGTCGAGCGCCGACTCACCGGCCGGGTCGACGAACAGGCGGTCGATGGTGGCCAGCATGTCGTAACCGGTCGTGCCCGCCGTGCGCCACTCGGTCGGCAGCTGCTCGCCGGGCTCGGTGATCTTCTCGACCAGCAGGTAGGCGTCACCCGTGAGAGCCGAGAGGCCCTCGAGGTAGCCGGACGGGTCGTAGAGGCCGTCTGGGTGGTCGATGCGCAGGCCGTCGGCCAGTCCCTCTTGGAACCAGCTCTCGATCTCGACGTGCGACGCGTTGAACACCGTGGTGTCCTCGACCCGGATGGCGGCCAGCGTGTTGACCGCGAAGAACCGGCGGTAGTTCAGGTCGGTGTCGGCCAGCTTCCAGTGCACCAGGCGGTAGTTCTGACGCTCGTGCACCGACAGGGCATAGTCGGATGCCTCGGCGTCGAGCCCGTCGGTCGTGCCGGGCGCGATGGGGTAGCGGTTCTCGTAGTAGTGCAGCTGGTCGCCGACCACCTCGAGCCCGTCGCCCGATTCGTCGCCGAGCACGGGGATGACGAGCTTGCCGCCGCCCGCCGCCCAGTCGACATCGAAGAAGGATGCGTACTGGGAGGCCTGACCGTGCGTGAGGACATCCCACCACCAGCCGTTGATGTGGGGCGTCGCGACACCCACGTGGTTGGGCACGATGTCGACGAGCACGCCGAAGCCCATCTCGTGGGCCCGCTCGGCGAGGCGCGCGAAGGCCTCGCGGCCCCCGCGCTCGTCGTCGACCTGCGTGTGGTCGACGACGTCGTAGCCGTGGTTCGACCCCGGCTCAGCCTTCAGGATGGGCGACAGGTAGATCCAGTCGACGCCGAGGCGCTTCAGGTAGGGAAGCACCTTCGCCGCGTCGTCGAACGTGAAGTCCTTCTGCAGCTGCAGGCGGTAGGTGTTGGCGGGGATTCTCATCAGACCTCCGGTGATCCCGATTCGATGATGGGGTGGCTGGCCGTCTGCGTGAGGCTTTCGGCGATCGAGTCGTCGGCCGCGATGGGCTTTTCGACGTGTTCGCGCAGCACCACGATGGAGCGGCCGGCGACCGTGAGTTCACTGCCGGCGGGCAGGGCGCTCAGCCCCGCGACTCCCCCGGCGGTGTTGATGACGGTGTCCCACTTCTCGGAGTATTCGGTGGGCGGCAGCGTGAACGGCACATCGGAGTCGGACGCGTTGAACGCCAGGATGAAGTGCTGGTCGGTGACCTCGCGGCCCTGACGGTCGCGCCCGCGGATGCCGTTTCCGTTGAGGAACACGGCGACGGCCTTGGCGTAGCTCGAGTCCCAGTCGCTTTCTTCCATCTCGGCACCGTTGGTGTTGAGCCACACGATGTCGGGCAGCGGGTCTTCGTTGGTGCGCGACACGGGTCGGCCGTCGAAGTAGCGGATGCGGCGGAAGGTGGGGTGTTCGCGGCGCAGACGGATCACGGCCGAGGTGAACTCGATGAGCGATTCGTCGGCGTCGGCCCAGTTGAGCCAGGCGATCTCGGAGTCCTGCGCGTAGGTGTTGTTGTTGCCGTGCTGCGTGCGGCCCAGTTCGTCGCCGTGCAGCACCATCGGCACGCCCTGCGAGAGCAGAAGGGTGGCGAGGATGTTGCGCTGCTGGCGTGTGCGGATGGCGAGCACGGCGGGGTCGTCGGTCTCACCCTCGACGCCCGAGTTCCAGGAACGGTTGTGCGATTCGCCGTCGTTGTTGTCCTCGCCGTTGGCATCGTTGTGCTTCTCGTTGTAGGAGACGAGGTCGCGCAGTGTGAAGCCGTCGTGGGCCGTGACGAAGTTGATAGATGCCACGGGGCGTCGTCCGTCGCGCTCGTAGAGGTCGGCCGAACCCGTGAGGCGGGCCGCGAACTCACCGAGCGTGGAGGGCTCGCCGCGCCAGAAGTCGCGCACCGTGTCGCGGTATTTACCGTTCCACTCGGTCCACTGCGGCGGGAAGTTGCCCACCTGGTAGCCGCCGGGGCCGACATCCCACGGCTCGGCGATGAGCTTGACCTGCGAGACCACCGGGTCCTGCTGCACGAGCTCGAAGAAGGTGGCGAGTTTGTCGACGTCGTAGAACTCGCGCGCCAGCGTGGAGGCGAGGTCGAAGCGGAAGCCGTCGACGTGCATCTCGTTGACCCAATAGCGCAGGCTGTCCATGATCAGCTGCAGGGCGTGCGGGTGGCCCACGTTGAGCGAGTTGCCCGTGCCGGTGTAGTCCATGTAGTACTGCTTGTCGTCGTCGACGAGGCGGTAGTAGGCCTCGTTGTCGATGCCGCGCATGGAGAGGGTGGGGCCGAGGTGGTTTCCTTCGGCCGTGTGGTTGTAGACCACGTCGAGGATGACCTCGATGCCCGCGCGGTGCAGGGCGCGCACCATGGATTTGAACTCCTGCACCTGCTGGCCGGCGTCGCCCGTGGACGAGTAGCCGTTGTGCGGCGCGAAGAAGCCGATGGTGTTGTAGCCCCAGTAGTTGCGCAGGCCCTTCTCCTCGAGCGTGGAGTCGTGCACGAACTGGTGCACGGGCATGAGCTCGATGGCGGTGACGCCCAGGCGCTCGAGGTGCTGGATGACCGAGGGGTGCGCGATTCCCGCATAGGTGCCGCGCTGCTCTTCGGGAATCTCGGGGTGCATCTCGGTGAGGCCCTTGACGTGCGCCTCATAGATGACGGTCTCGTTGTAGGGCGTCTTCAGCAGACGGTCGCCCTCCCAATCGAAGAACGGGTTGATGACGACGCTCTTCGACGCGAAGGGGGCGGAGTCGTCCTCGTTGCGAACGGTGGGGTCGTCGAAGCTGTAGGAGTACATCGCCGGGTTCCAGTCGATCTCGCCCTGGACGGCCTTGGCGTAGGGGTCGAGCAGAAGCTTCGACGGGTCGGAACGCTTTCCGGACTCGGGGTCGTACTCGCCGTGCACGCGGTATCCATAGGACTGCCCGGGGTGCACCTGCGGCAGATAGGCGTGCCAGACATAGGCGTCGACCTCGACGAGGTCCACGCAGTGCTCGGTGCCGTCGGTGTCGAACAGGCAGAGCTCGACGCGATCGGCCGTCTCGCTGAAGATGGCGAAGTTCGTGCCACTGCCGTCGAAGGTCGCTCCGAGCGGGTAGGGGTTTCCGGGCCAGGTTTCCATCAGTATCCATTCGTGCGGGGGTTTCCGTCCGCGGGAAAAGCCCGGGCGGAGAGGTTCAACAAGAGGTCCAACGGTATTCAGCTTCGTACCGATCGTACGGGGAACCACCGACTCCGCTCTCCCCCTTGCGCACAGAGCGGGCGGGGCTAGCGTGGGATGAGGACGGGCTGCTATAGCCGATCCGGCAACGTGCGGCGAAGCATCCGCTCACCGCCCGATGACACGAGAGAAGGAGGGCCACATGGCCACGCAGGAAGAACTCGACAACATCTCGAAGGTTTTGACCAAGGCGCGCATCGCCACCCTGACCACGGTGGCGTCGGACGGCGCGCTGCACAGCCGGCCGCTGGCCCTGCAGGAGCGGGAGTTCGACGGCGACCTCTGGTTCTTCACGCCGAAGCCCACGGAGAAGACCGACGAGATCGCGCAGAACCCGAACGTCAACGTGGCCGTCCACGGCGGCGACGGCTACCTCTCGATCGCGGGCACGGCATCGATCGTCGTCGACGAGGCGAAGATCGACGAGCTGTGGGGGCCGTCAGCCGAGGCCTGGTTCGAGAAGGGCCGTGAAGACCCGCGCATCGCGCTCGTCAAGGTCAGCGCCGACTCGGCCGAGTACTGGGTCAACAACGACCCCAAGATCGTGACGCTGTTCAAGGTGGCCAAGGCCACGACGCAGAAGAAGTCGCCCGATGTGGGCGAGAACGAGGCCGTCGAACTGTGATGCAAGGGGTCCGGAGTGCCGTTCGCTCGGGGCGGAACTCCGGGCCCGCTGTCAGAGGTCACGGCTACGGTTCGAGCATGACTGATGACTCCGCCGGGCCCGACTACTCCGATCTGCGCGACTACGCGGCGATCGGCGACGGGCGCACGGTGGCCCTGATCGGCAGGCGCGGCCAGGTCGACTGGCTGCCCATCCCCAATCTCGACAGCCCGCCCGTCTTCGCCGCGATCCTCGACGCACAGACGGGTGGATGCATTCAGCTCGCGCCCGTCGACGACTTCGACGTCAAGCGCCGCTACGTTCAGGGCACCAACGTGCTGCAGACCACGTTCACCACGGCCAAGGGTTCGGTGCGCGTCACCGACGCGCTCGTCACGGGCATCGCGGGCCGCCTCCCGTGGGCCGAGTTCGCGCGCCGCATCGAGGGCCTCGAGGGTTCGGTCAAGATGGCGTGGAAGGTGCAGCCCGGCACGAAGCTCGGCACCGGCTCGCCGTGGTTGCAGACCACCACCGAGGGCACGATCATCCGCGTCGGTCACACCAACATCGCCGTCACGGGCCTCGACCACGGCGCGTCCAAGCCCCGTGAAGACAACGGCAACAGCGGGTCGATCCAGGGCCAGTTCACCACCCGATCCGATTCGCGGCACCTGCTCGTCATGGTCGCCACCGACAACGAACCCCTGCACTTCCCCGTGCCCGAGAACGTCGACAAGGGCATTGATCGCACCATCGACAACTGGCGCAACTGGTCGCGTGAGTTCCACTACTCGGGGCCCTGGGCGCCGCATGTGCAGCGCAGCGCGCTCGCGCTCAAGCTGCTGATCTACAGCCCCACGGGCGCCATCGCGGCGGCCGCGACGACCTCGCTGCCCGAAAACCCGACGGGCGGCAAAAACTGGGACTACCGCTTCGCGTGGGTGCGCGACCTCGCCTACACGGCCCACGCGCTCGTGCGTTTCGGTCTGCGCGAAGAGACCCAGGCGGCCATCTCGTGGCTGCTGCGCACCATCAAGGAGAACGGCCCTGAACTGGCGATCTTCTACGACCTCGGCGGCAACGTGAGCGACGGCGTCACCACGCACGACGTCCCGGGCTGGCGCGGCGTCGGGCCCGTCGTCTCGGGCAACCCCGCCCACGGCCAGCTGCAGCTCGGCGTATTCGGCGACCTCTTCGACATCTGCCGGCTCTACGTCGACGCGGGCAACGTGCTCGACGTCGAAACCGGCCGGCTGCTCGCATCCATCGCCGACCGCACGTGCGACCTGTGGCGCAACCGCGACGCCGGCATGTGGGAGCTGCCCGAAGAACAGCACTACACCTCGTCGAAGATGGGATGCTGGCAGGCGCTCGACGCGGCCGTGCACCTCGCCGACCTCGGTCAGGTGGCCGGCAGCTCCGAGCGCTGGGCCGCCGAACGCGATCGCATCAAGGCGTGGGTCGAGGAGAACTGCTGGGACGAAGAACTCGGCAGCTATGTCATGTTCCCCGGCACGACCGACCTCGACGCGTCGGTGCTGCTGCACGGCCCGAGCGGGTTCGAGCGCGGCGAGCGCATGTCGCGCAGCATCGACGCCCTGCAGAAAGAGCTCGGGCGCGGCGCTCATATGTATCGCTACTCGGGCGTCGAGCAGGAGGAACACCAGTTCGTGGCGTGCGGCTTCTGGGCGGCATCCGCGCTCGTGTGTGTCGGCCGGCACGACGAGGCGATCGCGCGCATGAACAAGCTCGTCAAGACATCCAACGACGTCGGCATCTTCGCCGAGATGATCTCGGAACACGACGGGTCGTTCTGGGGCAACCTGCCGCAGGGCCTCAGCCACCTGGCCCTCATCAACGCGGCGATCACGATCGAGGAATTGACCGAGAAGTGACAACGCCCACCGCAACCGTCTTTCGCAACACCCGCGCGATTCTCGTCGAGAGCATCTACTGGGATGCCGCGACCGGCGAGTTGCGCTGGGCCGACATCACCGCCGGCACGCTGCACCGCGGCCGCCTCGACGATCCCGCCGACGGGTCGCGCGACTGGGCCACGCGGTTGCCGCCGCCCCTGCCCTCCTTCCAACCCACGGTCGACGGCGGGTTCGTGGCCGCGCTCGGCGACCGCGTCGTGCTGCTCGACGAGCAGGGCGCGATCGTTAAGACGCTCGCCGAGATCGAGCACGCCCACCCCGATATGCGCCTCAACGAGGGCAAATGCGACCCGTTCGGCCGCTTCGTGGTGGGGTCGATGGGCGTGACCCGCGACGACCCCGATGCGGCGATCTATTCGATCGAGCCCGACGGCACGCTGCGCACGCTGCACGGCGGCTTCGGTGTGACGAACGGGTTCGAGTGGTCCGACGACGGCTCGATCATGTACCTCACCGACACCAGCACCTCCACTGTCTACCGCGCCGACTACTTCCCCGACGGCGCCCTCGGCGAACTCGAGCCGTTCCTCGTGGGCCAGCCCTCCGACGGGCTCGCGCTCGACACCGACGGCGCCTTCTGGAACGGCCTCTCCGGCGAGGGCAAGGTCGTGCGGTGGGATGCCGAGGGCGACATCACGCTCGAAATCGAGGTCCCCGTGCCCAACGTCACGAGCGTCGCGTTCGGCGGCCCCGGCCTCGACACCCTGTTCATCGGCACCTCGCGCGACGGTCTCGCCGAAGAAGACCTGCAATCCGCGCCGCTCTCGGGCGGCATTTTCCGCGTCGACGGACTCGCCACCGGCCGCCCCGTCAACCGTTTCGGCAGCGCGCCGAGCGACCCGAGCTAAAGCACAGCAAACGCCCGAGTGCTACCCCTCGCCACGGGGCCGTCCCGGTCGTACGCTTAACACGGGCTACTCGAATGGCTCGTTTGCCACCAACAGATCCCGCCCACGAATAAGGAGTCGCATATGACCACCACACTCGAACGCCACGTCGAAGCACCCGCCGGCGCCGGCGCCAAGACCACCCGCCGCCAGAACGCCGAAAAGGGCTTCAAGGCGTCGAAGACCCTCACCGACAACATGCAGAAAGTGCTCGTCGACCTGATCGAACTGCACCTGCAGGGCAAGCAGGCGCACTGGAACGTCGTGGGCAAGAACTTCCGCGACCTGCACCTGCAGCTCGACGAAATCATCGACGCCGCGCGCGAATTCAGCGACGAGGTCGCCGAGCGCCTGCGCGCCCTGCACGCCGTGCCCGACGGCCGCAGCGACACGGTCGCCGCGACCACCACGCTGCCCGAATACCCGCACGGCGAGATCGACACCGCCGAGACGGTCGACCTCATCACGGTGCGCCTCGAGAACACCGTCGGCACCATGCGTGAGGTCCACGACGAGATCGACGAAGAAGACCCCACGAGCGCCGACATCCTGCACGCCATCATCGCGAAGCTCGAGCAGTACGCATGGATGGTCAGCGCCGAGAACCGCGTCACCTCGCGCACCAAGTAACACGCGCGAAGCACCACCCGAAGCCCCGGCCCGCCTCTTGGCGGCCGGGGCTTCGTCGTGGGCAGCGCGATGAGTGCCGGGCGCACGAAAAAGGTCCGGGACACGACCTCCCCCGAGAGTCGTGTTCCGGACCTTCCGCGACGGCAGCGGCATCCGAGGATGCGCCGCCGGGCGGTCTAGCGAGCCCGCGGGTTAGTGAACCGCGGTGCCACCGGTGACGGCGATGGTCTCGCCGCTCGTGTAGCTGGCTTCCTGAGAGGCGAGGTAGACATACGTGCTCGCCAGCTCGGCCGGCTGGCCGGGGCGACCGTAGGCGGCCTCCGAGCCGAACGACTCGATCTTCTCGTTGGGCACGGCCGACGGCTGCAGCGGGGTCCAGAACGGGCCGGGAGCGACACCGTTCACACGGATGCCCTTCTCGGCGAGCTGGGCCGCGAGGCCACGCGTCACGTTGACGATAGCGGCCTTGGTGCCGGCGTACTCGATGAGGCCGGGCGAGGGGTTGAAGCCCTGGATGGACGACGTGGTGATGATCGCCGCACCGGGCTTGAGGTGCTTGAGCGCGGCATCCGTCAACCAGAAGAGCGAGTACACGTTGGTCTTGAACGTGTGGTCGAGCAGCTCGGTGGTGAAGTCGTCGAAGCTGTCGACGGTCTGCATGTAGCCGCCCACCATGACGAGGAGGTCGAGGCCGCCGAGGGCTTCGACGGTCTTCTCGACGAGCTCGTAGTTGAACTTCTCGTCGGTGAGGTCGCCGGGGATGAGCTCGACCTGGCGGCCGGTCTCTTCGAGCACCTTCTTGGTGTCTTCGGCGTTGGCCTGCTCGTCGGGCAGGTAGTTGAGCACGACATCCGCACCCTCGCGTGCGAACGCGATGGCCACGGCGCGGCCGATGCCCGAGTCGCCACCCGTGATGAGCGCCTTGCGGCCCGCGAGACGGCCGTGGCCGATGTACGACTCTTCGCCGTGGTCGGGCTTCGGGTCCATCTGGAACGTGTCACCCGGGTCGGGCTGCTGCTGCGGCTTGAAGGGAGGCTGCTTGTACTGAGTCAGGGGGTTCTGCGGTTCGTAGATGTTCGACATGATTCAACGCTAGGCGCGTCGTATGCAGGGCGCGCGGGGTTGACCAATGGGCGAAGAAGCCCTAAGCGCGACAGGCAACAAACCCGCAGATCGGATGCCGCAGCCTCCGCGCGGGCAACGCTCGGGTCAGGCGCGCAGCACGCGCAAACAGCGCCGGCGAACGAGCCGTAAGGCCGCCCAGTGCCCGAGTCAGGCGCGCAGCACGCGGACGCCGAGTGCGCCGATGCCCGTGACCGTGGCGTCGCTCAGGCCTGCGTCGCTGACGACGACGTCGACGTCCGCGACATCCAGCGCCTTGTATTTGCCGAACGTGCCGTATTTCGAGCTGGCCGCGACGAGCACGGTCTCGCTCGACACCGAGACGGCGGCCTGCTTCACCTCGACCTTCGACTCGGCGGGCGTCGTGACACCGCGTTTCAGGTCCCACGAGCTGGTCGAGATGAATGCCACGTCGACCACGAGCTCGCGCAACATCATGGCCGCGAGGCGCCCCACCGTGGACTGGTTGTGCGTGTCGACGCGGCCGCCGACGAGCAGCAGTTCGGTCGTCGGGTGATCCATGAGTTCGCGCGCGATGGCGACGTCGTTGGTGACGACCGTGAGGTCGCGGCGGTCGGCCAGATGCGGCACCATGGCGAGCATGGTGGTGCCCGCGTCGAGGTAGATGGTCATGGCATCGCGCACCAGCGTGGCGGCGACGGCGGCCATGGCGGTCTTCTCGGCCGAATCGACGAGCGCCTTCTCGTCGTGGCTGGGCTCGACGTGCAGGCGGCTCGCGATCTTGGCCCCGCCCGGCACCGAGAGCGCGCGGCCCTCTTCTTCGAGCACCGAGATGTCCCGACGGATGGTCATGTGGCTCACGTCGAGCAGGGCCGACAGCTGATTGAAGCTCAGCACCTGTTCGCGGCGCAGGTGTTTCAGGATGAGTTCGCGGCGCTGCTCGGGAATGAGCGGGGCGAGCTCTGCGGCATCCGATCCCATGTCGCCCCCTCCCCGTTCGGTGTGTTGTCGTGCGGCGCTGTGTAGAAGATTACCGCTCGGGCGTGGCCCAGTTCGAGCCGTGCGCTGCGGTGAGCGCGGCGATCTCGTCGGCGGCCAGAAGGCGGCGCGGTTGCCCGGCCGTCACGAGCGCGATGCGGGCGGCCTCTTCGACCTCGATGGCGGCGTCGAGGGCGGCGTCGAGCGTGGCACCGCTCGTGATCTGCCCGTGGTTCTGCAGCAGCGCGGCATGAAAATCGAACGGGATGTCGAGCAGCAGGTCGCCCAGCTCGGGCGAGCCCGGCGCGCGATAGGCGACGAGCGGCGTCTGGCCGGCCCGCATGACAAAGTAGGGCGTGAGCGGCGGCAGCGCGCTGTTCTCGGCCCACGGTTCGAGGCAGGAGGCGGCAACGGCCTGCGCCGAGTGCACGTGCACGACGGCGGTGTGGGTCGGGTTCTTGCGATAGAACGCCAGGTGCAGGGATGCCTCTTTCGAGGGTTTGTCGCCCGCGAGCCAGTCGCCGCCGATCGTCAGCACCGACAGGCGCGCCGCGTCGAGGCGCCCGAGGCTGGAACCGCCGGGGGTGATGAGCACGCGGTCCCCGACGCGCACGCTCACGTTTCCGCTCGAGCCGGGGCTGAGGCCCGCTTCGACGATGCGCACGCCCGCGTCGACGAGGGTCTCGGCGGCCGAGGCGAGCGCGCCGGCATCGGGGTGTGTCGAGACATCCTCGCGCGTGTGGAGGGGTGAGGGGGTCATGGGTGCAGAACCTTCCAGGCGGAGGTGAACATGTCTTCCGAGCCGAAGTTGCCCGATTTGAGTGCGATATCGACGAGCGTGCCGTGGGCCGTGTGACCCTGAGCCCAGCAGACGCCGGGGGCGATCTCGGCGCCAATCACGAGTTCCGAGAGGCCGAGCGCTGTGACGGTCGAACCCGAGGTCTCGCCGCCCGCGACCAGGATGCGGGTCACCCCGCGTTCGGCCACGGTCGCCACCAGCGCGCCCAGGTGCTGCTCGATGAGCTCGGAGGGGTGCGGGCGGTCGGCGGGCGCGAGGCCGTCGGGGTAGCGGTAGGACGCGGAGAGGTCGTCGAGCGAGTCGACGGCGTAGACGAGCGGGGGCCGCGGCGACCCGTCGGCGTTCTGCTCGTGGGCGTGAGAGAGCACCCAGTCGACGGCTCGATCGAGCTCGGCCGGGGCGTCGTCGATGAGCGCCTGCACGTCGATCTTGCGCGCGGGCAGATCCGCACGGCCGTGGGCCACCTGGGCGCGGGTCATCGAGGAGGCGCTGCCCGAGACGACGAGGCTGCCGGCGGGCGGGCGGGCGGTGACATCGGGGGCGTTATCGACGCCTGCGTGCTTCGACGACGGAACAGCCGGGGAGACAGCGGCAGCAGGAGCAGCAGGCCCGGCCAAAGCAGCAGCATCGGCAGCAGACGCCGAGGTTTCCTCGACATCAGCCTGCGGGGGCGTCATGCCGAGCGCCAGACCCGAGCCACCCGAGACGAGCACGTCACCCGCGGTCGCGCGGGCGATGGTGTCGAGCTGGGCGTCGGTTACAGCATCCACCACAACGTAGTGAACGGCGGCACCCGACAACGCCTCGGCGAGCGCCTCACTCCCCCGGTCGACCACGTCGGCGAACACCTCACCCACCGCGGCGGATGTCTGGGGCGCCAGCAGATCGGCCACCCGCGACCGGCGCATGGGCGTGAGCGGGTGGTCTTTCATGGGCGATTCGGCCAGCGGAACGCCGTGCACGCTCAGGATGCCGCCCTCGACCGTGCGGCCGTTGGCGGGGAACGACGGCACGACGACCACGCGGCCGGCATCGAGACGTTCCGAGAGCGCGTCGAGCACGGGGCCGATATTGCCCTCGTCGGTGGAGTCGAACGTGCTGCAGTATTTGAGGTAGAAGCGATCGCAGTCGAGCGATTCGAGCAGGTCGAGCGCGCGCAGCGAGTCGGCGACGGCGGTGGCGACGGGCGCGGTGCGGCTCTTGAGCGCGACGACGACGGCATCAGGTCGGTCGGGCAGGGCGCGCACGCGGGCCTCGGCGGCGTCGAGCGCACCGCCCGGGAGGACCACCACGCGAAAGCCGCGTTTGGCCAGATTGGTGGCGAGGTCGGTGGCCCCGGTGAAGTCGTCGGCGATCGCGCCCAGTCTTCTCACGGATCGAACTCCTTCTATGGGGTGGCAACGGCGGTGGTGGCAGCAGGACTAGTCAAGCACGTTGTTAAGATCTGTGCACATATTTGACAATAGTATAAATCCGTCCTAACTTGTGTGAAACGCTGTGAGGCACGCTCGGTGCCCCGTTCAGAGGAGAACCCGGTACCACGATGACGTACGCCCACACGGCCCCGGCCCCATCCGAACCCATCACCGTCGCCCTCACGGGTGCGAGCGGAGGCTTCGGCCGCACGTTCCTGGCCCAGCTCGCCGTCATCCCGACCATGCGCCCGAGCATCCTCGTGGACCTCAACCTTCCCGCGCTCTCCGCCCTGCTCGACGACCTCGGCTATGACCGCGCCACCTGGCAGATCGTCGACTCGGCCGCCGACGTCGAAAGCGTCGTCGCCGACGGCCGCACGGCCCTGATCTCGGATGCCGCGCTCCTCGTCCCCTCCTCCTACCGCGTTCTCGTCGAGGCCACGGGCAACATGCGAGCCGGATTCGCCTTCGCCCGGCAGGCGCTCGACGCCGAACGTCACGTCGTCATGGTGAGCAAAGAAGTAGAGAGCCTCTCGGGCGTCTTCCTCTCTGAACTCGCCCGCGAGCGCGGCGTCAGCTACCAGCCCGGCATGGGCGACCAGCCCGCCAACCTGCTCGCCCTGCTCTCGTGGGTGCAGGCGGTCGGCCTCGAGGTCGTCGCCGTCGGCAAATCGAGCGAATACGACCTCACCTACGACCCCGCGACCGGCATGGCCCGCCAGCTGGATGTCGACACCCACGCCCCGGCGCTCGGCGACCTGCTCGAGCTCGGCGACGACCTCGCGGCCACGCTCGCCGCCCGCCACGAGGCCACGCGCGCCTTCAAGCGCGCCGCGGCCGCCGACTACTGCGAGATGGCCGTCGTCTCGCAGTACACGGGTTTCACGCCCGACGTCGAGAGCATGCACTACCCGATCGCGCGCCCCGACGAGCTGGCCGACATCTACTCCCTGCGCGAGCACGGAGGGATCCTCGAGAACACGGGCGCCACGGATGTCTTCAGCATGCTGCGTCTGCCGGGCGAGGCCAGCTTCGCGGGCGGCGAGTTCGTCATCGTCAAGACGCACGACGCCGAGACCTGGCGCATGTTGCGCGGCAAGGGCCACGTCGTCAGCCGCGACGGACGCTACGCCGCGATCTTCCACCCCTACCACCTGATGGGAATCGAGACGCCGCTCTCGGTGCTGGGCGCCGTCGACCCGCACCGCGTGGCCGCCGAGCCGCGGCAGCACACCATCCTGTCGGGTCGTGCCGAGATCGACCTCGCCGCCGGCACCGCACTCACCGTTGCGGGGCACCACCACGAGATCGCCGGCGTGGCCCCCGTGCTGCGCGCCACGCCCGAGACCGCGCCCAACGTCGCGCCCTTCTATCTACTCGGTGGCTGCACGCTGTCGCGAAGCGTCGCCGCGGGCGAACTCATCACGATCGACGACCTTGACGGCGTCGACCTCAACCTGTGGGCCGCCTTCCAGGCCGGCCGCGCCCTGTCGGGAGGCACCGAGTGAGCACGCCGCAGCACACTGACCCCGACGCCTCCACCCTCGTGCACCCCAGCGGTGTGCGCGCGGCCGACCTCGCCATCCTCGACGCGCACCACCACTTCTGGGACTTCGAGGGCGACGGCTACTACCCCTGGCTGCAGGGCGAATACAACGACGCCTTCTTCCTCGGCGACTACACGGCCATGCTGCAGACGTTCCTGCCCGAGCAGTACCGCCGCGCGACCGCCGGTTTCCGCGTGGTCGGCACCGTGCACGTCGAGGCCGAGCGCTCGCGCACCGAGCAGGTCGCCGAAAGCCTGTTCCTCGAGGGTCTGCACGAGGCGGATGCGGCGTTCCCCGCTGCGGCCGTCGGACACGTGTCCTTCACCCAACCCGATGTGGCCGAGGTGCTCGACGCACACGCCCGCATCGAGTTGATTCGCGGCATCCGCTCGAAGCCCGTCACGGCCGCCACCGCAGCCCCGGCGGATTCGGTGTTCGGACAGCCCGGCACCCTGCAGGACCCGCAGTTCGTCGCGGGCCTCGCGCTGCTCGAACAGCACGCCTTCTCGTGGGACCTGCGCGTTCCGTTCTGGCATCTCGCCGAGGCGGCCGACGTGCTGGCCGACCTGCCCGGCATTCCCATGGTCGTGAACCACTGCGGGTTGCCGCTCGACCGCTCCGACGAGGGGCTCGCCGCCTGGCGCGCCGGCCTCGAGAAACTCGCCGCCCTGCCGCAGGCGACCGTGAAGGTCTCGGAACTCGGGTTGCCGCGCAACCGCTGGGACCGCGCCTCCAACGAGCGCGTCGTCGCCGACACCGTGGCGATCTTCGGGGCCGACCGCTCCATGTTCGCCTCGAACCTGCCCGTCTCGACGCTCACCGCCCCCACCTTCGGCGAGATCGTCGACACCGTTTTCGCCGCGCTTCCGAGCGCCACGCCCGACGAGCTCGAGAGCATCTTCTCGGGCACGGCCGCGCGCTTCTACCGCGTGCGACTGCCCGGCGACTCCCCCGCCTGAGCCACACCACCCCGAAGCATCCCCGCATCCCCGTTTCCGCAGCACCCCCACACGAGAAGGACCCGACATGGGCGTCAACGACGACAAGCTGTTCCGCAAGATCTATACCCGCATTCTGCCGCTCGTCATGGTCGGCTTCTTCCTCTCCTACCTCGACCGCGTCAACGTCGGGTTCGCCAAACTCGAGATGAGCTCGGACCTCGGCTTCTCGGATGCCGTGTTCGGCCTCGGCGCCGGCGTGTTCTTCATCGGTTACTTCATCTTCGAGATCCCCTCGAACCTGATCCTCTCGAAGGTCGGTGCGCGCGTCTGGATCGCCCGCATCATGATCACGTGGGGCATCATCTCGGGATGCATGTTCCTCGTGAACTCGGAGTGGCTCTTCTACCTGCTGCGCTTCCTCCTCGGTGTCGCCGAGGCCGGTTTCATCCCCGGCGTGCTCTATTACATGTCGCAGTGGTTCCCGGCCAGCCGCCGCGGCCGCGCGTGGGGCATCTTCTACCTGGCGCTCGCGCTGTCGGGTGTCATCGGCGGCCCGCTCTCGGGCATCATCCTGAACAGCACGCACCAGGTGTTCGACCTGGCCGGCTGGCAGTGGCTGTTCATCATCGAGGCCGTGCCCACCGTCATCCTCGGTTTCGTCATTCTCAAGTTCCTCAAGGAGGACTACCGCACGGTGACCTTCTTGACGGATGCCGAGAAGAACCGTCTCGGCGAGATGCTCGATGCCGAGCGACCCGTCGGCGGTCACGCCAAATTGGTGGATGTCTTCAAAAGCCCCCTCATCTGGCTGCTGGCGCTCATCTACTTCTCGTACAACTTCGCGCTCTACGGCATCAGCTTCTGGCTGCCCAGCCTCATTCAGGGACTCGGCATCGAAGGGTCGCTGCAGATCGGTTTCATCTCGGCCATCCCGAGCCTCGCGGCCATGGTCGCCATGGTGCTGTTCGGTTTCAGCTCCGATCGTCACGGCGAGCGCAAGAAGCACATCGCGGCGGCCTTCGCGCTCAGCTGCGCGGGCTTCATCATCTGCGTGGTTGCGGGCCCGAACCCTGTCGTGGGCATCATCGGCCTGAGCCTCGCCAACGCGGGTGCCCTCGCCATCCCGGCCATCTTCTGGAGCTTCCAGACCGCCATGCTCACGGGCACGGCGCTGGCCGGCGGCATCGCGCTCATCAACTCGACGGGCAACCTGGCCGGCTTCGCGGCGCCCTACCTCATCGGCTTCGTGCGCGATGCGACGGGCAGCCCCAACATCGCACTGGTGGTGTCGGCCGGATTCATGGTGCTGGGTGCCGTGCTGGTGTTGTCGGTGCGGGCGGCCAAGAACGCCCGCGTCGAGCGTCCGGCCGATCCGGCACTGACCGGGCGGTCCTAGCGCCTATAGACCGGGCGCGACTACCGTCGTCGCCCTCCCCAGCCGGGCGTGACCCCGGGGGCCCACTCCGGGTCACGCCCTCCCCTCCCCTTCCCCGCATCCCTCGCCTCGAACCATCCTGAGGAGCTTCCCGTGAGTCAGACCCGCACCAGCCCCGACGCCGCGCGGCGTTCGTCGCGCCCCACCAACATCCGGTGGAGCGTCGTCATCATCCTGTTCGTGTTCTACACGGTCAACTCGATCGACCGGTCGGCTCTCGGTGTCGCCCTGCCGTCGATCAGCGAGGACTTCGAGCTGACGGCGACCATGAAGGGCGTCATCCTCAGCGCCTTCTTCTGGACCTACTGCCTGCTGCAGATTCCGGGCGGCCTGGCCGCCGACCGCTTCGGGCCGCGCAAGGTCATCGGCATCGCGTCGGCCATCTGGGGCACGTTCACGGCACTCACGGGCCTGGCGGTCAACGGCTTCATGCTCATCCTCGCCCGCCTGGGTCTCGGCGCGTTCGAGGCGCCCTACATGGCGTCGGCGTCGAAGCTCGTCTCCAACTGGATGCCGCCGAAGCGCCGCGCCTCGGGTGTGACGCTCATCGACTCGGGTGCGCCCCTCGGTGCCGCATTCGGTGGTCTGCTCATCGCGTGGCTGATCACGGCGACGGGTTCGTGGCGCTGGTCGTTCGTCATCGTCGGCATCTCGACGGTGGTCATCGGGTTCCTCGTGTTCCTCTACATTCGCAACCACCCGTTCGAGCACAAGCTCGTGAACGCAGCCGAGGTCGAGCTCGTCAGCGCCGAGGACGAGGCCGAGGGCCCCAAGCCCGGCGTGAGCGCCAAGAACGTCACGGCCATGGTGATCGGCCGCCTCGGCTGGGCCATGGTGTTCTGGGGTCTCGTCACGTGGGGCCCCACCTACCTGAGCCAGGCTCGCGGTCTCGATCTGCAGGCCATGGGCTTCGCAACCTTCCTCATCTTCTTGTGCGGCGCCGTCGGTGAGATCCTCTCGGGTTTCCTGGCCGACAAGCTGCAGAAGCGGTTCTCGCGCAACTTCTCGTTCAAGCTGCTCTTCGGCGGCTCGGGTGCGCTCAGCCTGGCCGCGCTCATCGCCCTGCCCTTCGTATCGGATGCCACGACCGCCGTCGTGCTGCTGTGCGTCGGTGTCTTCTTCAACCTGTTCGGCGGGCTCTACTGGACCATCCCCGCCATGCTCGCCAAGAAGGAGAAGGTCGGCCTCGTGGGCGGCGTCATGAACTTCGCGGGCACCTCGGCCGGCATCATCGTGCCGATCGTCGCCGGTGTGCTGCTCGATGTCACGGGTGATTTCATCGCCGTGCTCGTGTTCCTCGCGGCCGCCGCGGCCGTCTATCTGGTGGCGTCACTGTCGATCAACTTCGAGGGCAACAAGAGCGCCCCCGTGGCCCCGACCCGCACGCCCGAGACGGTCTGACGAGCATGAGCGAGCGCTACGACGGCCCCATCATCGATGCCCACCACCATGTGTGGGATCTCGAGCGCAACAGCTACCCGTGGCTCGAGCCGGGCGCGCGCGTTCCGCACCGCTACGGCGACTACTCGGCGATCAAGCACACGTATCTGCCGGGCGACTACCGCCGCGACATCCAGGGCACGGGCGTGGTCGCGAGCGTCTATATGGAAGCCGAGTGGGACGACACCGACCCGATCGGCGAGACCCGTTATGTGAGCGAGCTGTCGGCATCGTCGGGCGTTCCCGGCGCGATGGCCGCGCAGGCCTGGCTGGATGCCCCCGATGTGGCGCGAGTCCTCGCCGAGCAAGCCTCGTTCCCGCTCGTCAAGAGCGTGCGGCACAAGCCGGGCGAGACGCTCATGCGCGACGAGGCCTGGCGGGCCGGTTATGCGCTCCTGGCCGAGCACGGCCTGCACTTCGAGCTGCAGACCCCGTGGCAGAACCTGGATGCCGCGGCCGACCTCGCACGCGACTTCCCCGACACGCTCCTCATCGTCAACCACTCGGGCGTGCTGCTCGATCGCCGACCCGAGACGGTCGCGGGCTGGCGCGACGTGATGGCGCGCATGGCCGCCCTTCCGAATGTCGTTGTGAAGGCATCCGGCCTGTGTGTCGAGGGCCAGCCCTGGACGACCGATCTCAACCGTGACGTCGTCTTCGAGCTGGTCTCACTCTTCGGCGCAGACCGCCTCATGTTCGGCAGCAACTTTCCCGTCGACGGGCTCTTCGCCCGCTACGACCAGCTGCTCGACAGCTACCTCGACATCACGGCCCCGCTCACGGCCGCCGAAAAGCGAGCCTTCTTCTACGACACGGCCGACCGCGTCTACCAGCCGCTCCCCTTCGAGGCGCCCTAAAACGCCAGCTGGCCCGCCCGCGTGACGTTCAGCCGCGCGGGAGTTGCAGCGTGGGGCCGGCGACGCGGCAGGTGGCCGCGGCGACCGACATCGCGCGTTCGAGGATTTCTTGCCAGTCGTCCTCGTCTTCGGGCACGCCGCCGAGCAGGGCCGCGACCGTCGTGGCCAGGACCGAGTCACCCGCGCCCATGGTGTCGACGATCGGCGCGTCGAGCTGGGCGATGGGCACGCTGACCTCGAGGCCGTCGCCGTAGAGCGTGGCGCCCTGGGCTCCGGCCGTTCCGAGCACGTAGCGGGCGCCGGAGGTGAGCAGGTCCTCGGCCAGTGATTCGAGGTCGAGGTAGCCGAGCAGCGCGGCATCCTCGTCGCTGACCTTGACGAGCAGGCTGACGGCGGCGATGCGGCGCAGGTTCGCGGCGAAGAGCGGAAGGTTGTTCATCATGCCGGGGCGCGGGTTGGGGTCGAGCACGAGGCGCCGTTCGGGGTCGGTCACCACCGTGAGCAGGTCGTCGACCTGGGCGTCGTTGTCGAGCGCCAGGCAGCTGACGGCCACGATGGATGCGGTGCGCACGAGCAGCAGGGCATCGCGATCGAATTCGACCCGCCGTTTCTGGGCGGCCTCGTTGAACACATAGGTGGGCTCACCTCCGACACGCGTCGACACCGCCCGAGCCGTTCCATAGGGTGCGTCGGTGCGCAACAGGGCCACATCGGCCTCGCGCACGTGTCGCGCGATGGCGTCACCGGCCTCGTCATCCCCCACCATGGCGATCAAAGCCGAGCGCCGCTTCAGAATGCGGATGCCGAGGGCCACGTTCAGCGCGGCGCCACCGACGGCTTCGACCGTCTGCCCGTCGTGCTCGAACTCGTCGATGAGAGCATCCCCGATGACGACGACATCTGCCACGGCATCCACCTTTCGTTGTGCGCGTGCGCGCCCTTCTACCCTGTCATGCGCGGCGCCGGCATGCGCGCGTTTCCTGTGCGGCCCCTTCGAACCCCTCGCCGACCGATGGATGCCGGTGCGCAACCCGCCGCGGCGCACCGGGTATCTTGAGGAATCGTGAGTAACCCCTTCGACCAGGTGCCCGTGTTGCCCGTGGTCATCCCCCTCGGCATCGTGCTCTTCGTGGTCCTGGTTGTCGGGTTGCGTGCGCGGCGACTCCTGTCACTTCCCCGGGTCGCCGTCGCTGCAGCCCTCTCCATCTACCTCGTGGGAATCGTGGCGAACACGATCTTCCCGATCTTCCTCGACCCGCCCGCCAGCGACGAACCGTGGAGCCCGTCGGTCGCGCTCGTCCCCTTCGTGGACTACGAGGTCGAGGATGCGCTCATCAACGTCGCCGTATTCGTGCCGCTGGGCGTGCTCATCGCCCTTCTTGTTGCCCGCCCTCGATGGCGGACGGTGCTCGCCATCTCCGCGGGCGCAAGCCTGGCGATCGAACTCCTCCAGCTCGCCGCTCAACGGTTCTTCGGCGGTGGCCACATCGCCGACATCAATGACTTCATCTTCAACGTGACGGGCGCCGCGCTCGGCTACGCGCTCTTCCTGCTCGCGGTTCGCACGCGCAGAGGGGCGGTCGTTGTCGATCGTTTCCGCTGGAGAACGAGCGCCGCGCCGTCGTAACGCCGTGGTGAGGCATGGTGGCAACGAAGAAGCCCGGCCTGACATTTCTGTCTGGCCGGGCTTCTTTGTTGTGCGTGTTGCTGTGTGTGTCGGGGTGGCGGGATTCGAACCCACGACCTCCTCGTCCCGAACGAGGCGCGCTACCAAGCTGCGCCACACCCCGATTGGCCCTAAGGCCTCACTAAGGATAGCCGATATTCTCGGCCCTCGCGTACACGGCCGGCGACCGACACGGGCGACGACAACCGCCAGCAGATCTTGGATGCCTGACGCTCCAACCATTCGGGCGTGTGCTCGGTGGCGGCGAGCACGAGCGACTCGGCGGCGGCCTGCAGTTCGCGCACATCGGCGCGTTCGACGGCCGGTGCGAGCCCGCGCAGGATGACCCCGGCGGTCTCGGCCGACAGCTCGCCCGCGACGACGGCGAGCGCGACGGGTGCGGCCCAGGGCAGCTGCACGGGCTGCGAGCCGAGCGGCGTGTCGCCCTCGGCGCCCGAGCTGAACTCGCCGCCATCCGCGTTCGCGCCACGGGCGGCGCGGGGCTCACCGCCATGCGACGCGTTGCCCGCGTCGATCGAGACATCCACGACCCCACGCTCCCGCCACAGCGGTTGCGCCTCGTCGAACGTGGCGGCCGCATCGATGGCCTGCTCGGTTTCGGCGACGACCGTGCCGACGCGCAGCAAACGCTCGACGGTGTCGCCCGAGGCGCGCGTGAGGCCGCGGATGCGCCGCAGGGTGACGTCGGCACGCCCCTCATCGCGCGTGAGCATTTCTCCGGCGATGACGGCGGACAGCGCCTCGGTGGCGCGCTGCAATTCGCCGAGCTGCCACAGCGCCTGGTTGAGCGCGTCGTCGGGCAGTTGGCGATAGACGGCCGAGGGCGATGTGGCCGACGGCGAGCGAAGACGTTGCGTGCCCACCTTGGCGGCGGCACGGGCGAGATGATCGAACAGAACTTCCATATGGCGAGTGTAGAGAAAAACCCGCACTCGAACAAGTGTTCGAAACATCGAACGGCGTGGCGCGCACATTCACACTACGCGCGTCGGCGGTCGGGGGTAGGCTGGCGCACACGATCGGCGCGGATCCATCCGACGGCCCCCGGGCCACCCTTCCGAGCGCGAGGACCGCATGACCGACATCCGACTTCGACAGATCTCGAGCTGGCTGCTCGCGGTCGTCACGGTCGCGGTGCTCGTCATCGTCTTCTGGCCCACCCCCGTCGACGCGGGCGCCCGCGGCACTATCGCGCGCGTGCTCGACACCCTCTACGGCGTGGGGCTGCCCCGCTTCGTCACCTACGGCGTGGTCGAGTTCGGCGCAAACATCCTCATGTTCCTGCCGCTCGGCCTGCTCGTCGCACTCGCGCTCCCCCGCTGGCTGCTGTGGTTCTCGCCGCTGCTGTGCGCCAGCCTCAGCCTCGGCATCGAGCTCTGCCAGGCGCTCCTGTTGCCGCACCGCTTCGCCAGCATCCTGGATGTCGCAGCAAACACGTCCGGCGCCATCCTCGGCACCCTCATCGCCATCGTCATCGTCAAGCGCGTGCGCCGCCGCGACCGCGAACGCCGGCGGGCCGCCGACCTGGTGCAGATGCAAGCGGCGCGCGAGAGCATCCTGCGCGGTCGGTGACGCCGGGGAGCGGTAGCGCGCATAAACGGCTCGTCGCGGCGCAATAATGCGAATGTGAGCGTTGCGGGTTTCCGCAAACCCGTCTTCTTCGCAACACGCCGGTGTTTTCGACCAAATGTTCAGGTTGTCCACCTTAAGAAGGACGTATGCTGTAGCCACGACCTGCCCAGACAACAGGCCGCGAACGGCTTCTGAGCCCCTCCCCCGAGACTCAGAAGCCGTTCGGCTTTTCTGGCGCCGCTCCCAGGTTTGGGGCATTATCGGGTGATTGCGCATCATGGCGAGCGGCGTGTCGGTCCACCCCGGTGGTTACCGCAGCGGCGGTTACTGCAGCGAGGGCCACCGCGGCCCGCTGATGGGCTGCGTCGCATAACGCCGCGCGCTCTGTCGTCGCCTCAGCACGCTCGTGCCCACCATGGCGCCCGCCAGCACGGTCACCCCGCCCGCCACCCAGGCCACAAGCAGCGGGTCGCGCAGGCCGGTCGAGGGCAGGGCACCGGATGCTCCAGCTCCCGCATCCGCCGGCACCAGGTCGACGCGCGCCGTGCCGATGCTCCCGCTCGACACACCCGTCGCCACCACGTCGTAGCTGCCCACGCCATCCGCGGGCACCCGGAACTCGTAGCGCAATGCCCCATCGGCCCCTGCCACCAGTCGCTCGGTGTGCTCATAGCCGCCGCCACCGGTCACTGTCACGACGACGGCTTCCCCGGGGCCGAACGACCCCGGCGAGAAGTCGATCACGATTACACCGCCCGGCACCCGCTCGCCCGAGACGGTAACCGACGTGCTCGGCACATACCCGGTCACGGCTGCGTTCGCCGCCCCGCCCTCGCCCGCAACGATCGGACCGGCGAGCGCGGCGGCGCTGATGACTACTGCAACAACTACTTTTGTGAACAACGGCGGAGCCCTTCGAATCAGACGATCAACTCCCTCGAAGCTAACATTCTGATACTCAGCGAACCTGGCGGCCGAGATCCCGTCACCGTCCCTGCATCCTCGGCTCCCCCGTTCGGCGACTAGCGTGGTCTTGGGCGTCGACACCGGCAATCGACAGCGCCAACCGTGCGCCGACACGCACACCTCCATACCTGACCGCGCACGTCACACACCCCACACCCCCGATTGGAGCTCCCCCGATGCGAGCAATCGTCTACGACCGTTTCGGCACCACGCCCGAGGTGCGCGAGGTCGAGGCCCCGACCGCACCCGAGGGTGGCGTCGTCATCCGGGTCGCCGCGTCGGGCCTGTGCCGCAGCGACTGGCACGCGTGGGCCGGGCATGACGACACGGTGCACCTGCCGCACGTTCCGGGCCACGAGTTCGTGGGAACCATCGAGCAGGTCGGCGCCGGCGTCAACAACTGGTCGGTCGGCGACCGCGTCACGTCGCCGTTCGTGTGCGGCTGCGGCGTGTGCGAGTGGTGCCTGGGTGGCAACGCGCAGGTGTGCCCGAACCAGACGCAGCCGGGCTTCACGGGCTGGGGCTCACACGCCGAGTTGGTGGCCATCCACGCCGCCGACACCAACCTGGTCGCCGTGCCCGACACGATTTCGGATGATGCGGCCGCCAGTCTCGGCTGCCGTTTCGCCACGGCCTTCCGCGCGGTGCATGCCCGAGCCGACGTGCAGCCGGGCGAGTGGGTGGCCGTCTTCGGCGCCGGAGGCGTTGGCCTCAGCGCCGTCATGATCGCCTCGGCCTTGGGCGCGCGCGTCGTCGCCATCGACCGCAACCCCGATGCCCTGGCCCTCGCCCGCAGCGTGGGCGCCGAGGCCACCGTCGTGGTGCCGAGCTCGTCGCCCGAAGCGACGGCATCCGTCGTCGACCAGGTCATCGACATCACGTATGGCGGAGCCCACGTGGCCCTCGACGCCGTCGGTTCGGCATCCACCAGCACCGACGCGCTCCTGTCTCTGCGCCGCCGCGGCCGCCACGTGCAGATCGGCCTCCTTTCGGCCGACGAGCTGCCGCGCCTGCCCCTCGACCGCGTCATCGGCTGGGAACTCGACCTCCTGGGCAGCCACGGCATGGCCGCCGCGGACTACGCCGCCATGCTCACCCTCGTCGCCGACGGCACGCTGCGCCCCCAAGACCTGGTCGGCGGCGCCGTCACCCTCGCCGAGGGTGCAACGCTGCTGCCCCTCACGGCCACGGCCCCACCCACGGGCATCACGGTCATCCACCCGGCCGAGTAGCCGAGGCACTCAAACGCCCAGACAGCCGGCCCCGGGGCAAGTCAGCGCCCAGCGTTCAGCGTTCAGCGCTCAGCTTTCAGCAACATCGCGTCCAGGCGCTGCAAGCTTCGGAGGGTCGACCCTCAGCGAGGCTCACATCGCTCAGTGCGTGGGGACCTGGTCTTCCCAGCTGTCCGGACTGTACGGGAGTGGCTCGATGAGCGACGACCGGTTGGCGAAATCCGTGGTGGGCGCGGCATCCGACCCGCCGATCACGCACACGACCACGGTGGGAGCGGGGTCGTTGTTCTCGGGGTCTTTGTAAGGAATGTGCAGGAACCACTGACCATCGGCCCGGCGAATGATCGTCGACTCGGCCTCACTGTTCACCGTCACGGCCCCGGGGTTCGACGAACTGATGCTCGCCCACGGCACACACTCGTTGTAGGCGGCCGTCTTGCTGATGGGGGCCAGGGCGGCTCCCCCATCCCCTCCCTCGGCGGGCGGCGCAGTGGGCGTCGCACTTGCCGTCGGTGTCGCGGTGATCGTCGTGGTGGATGTCGGCACCGGCGTCGCGCTCTTGGTCACACTGGCGGTCGGCGACCCGGTGGGTTCGGGCCCGTTCGTGCAGGCACTCAACACCAGCACCCCCGCCACGGCCACCGCACCAACCGCAGCCACCCGCATCGACGCCATCGTTCGCATCTTTCCCCCAAAACCCCTGCGCGACACCCACGCTGCGCCCACGCTATCAAACGCCTTCCCACGGGCCGCGCGTGCGGGCATTCTTTTCGCATCGTCACAATTCGCTCGCTGGACGCTCGAGTCGTTCATCTACTACGGCCTCGGCAAGGGCGGAGCAGCGACCGCAACAGCCATGGCCCCAGCTACGTTAACGTTCTTCGATAACTACGTCGAATACGAGTTCGTTGACGACGGCACCCACCCCGTCATTCTCGCGGTCGGCGACTCCATCACAAAGGGCCAAGGTGCAGGCATCGCACTGAAGTCGTGGCCCGCGCAGATGGGCATGCTCACGGGTGCCAGCGTTATCAACCTCGGCTGTTCCGGTGTGACCACTTCGTACTTCAACTCACCGACCGCGGAGCTGCTCACTAAACACGACGTGCCCACATACGCAGCTGACGAAGCCATCATCACCTTGGGGACTAGGGACTCCCACAACTCGGTGACCCTTGCGACCTTCCAGACGCAGTTGAAGCTGATTGTGGACAACCTGCGCGCGCTCGGCGTCAGGAAGACCCGCGTAGGCAACTTCGCCCCTCGGAACGATATCGTGGACGGCAGCGCGGAAGATCTACTCAGGGCGCCCATGCATGCATGGATGGCGTTTTTGCCGATGGGTGTTCATTCCGAGGTGGACTTCGACACGGCGCTGCGCGATCCTGTGAACCCGATCAAGATGCGCGCCGATTGGACGACGGACAACGTTCACCTGGTGATTGGCGGCTATATCCAGATGGCGCGCGAGGCCTCGAATCTCACCGTTTTGTCGCGCTAGCGGCGAGGCGGCCCATGCCTGGGGAGGGGCTCGGGGCCGCCTCGCCCGACGTGATGTCGGCGCTACGGTTCAAGGCTGCGCCAACGCTGAGCGCGAACAGGATGCCGATGCTTGGCCACGGGAGAGGATCGAGGAAGAACATTGCCATGAGCGGAGCGAAGCCGCCGATCGCGAGGGCTCGACTCCACGAGCCGATCTTCCTCGATCTGACCGCACTGATGAGGGTGAGGGCCAGCAGGATTAAGCCGATAAGTCCGATGAACCCGAAGTCGGCAAACGCAGTAGCGAACTGGTTGTCGAGCGTGCCGAAGCGAACCGAAGGGTCGCCCTGCTGGAACAGGTCACCTACTGATCGCGGGCCACGTCCGATGATCGGGCTTCCCGCTGAAACGTGAGCGGCGACATCGAACGCGCTGAGCCGGACGCTTTGCTCTGCGGAGCTGAGATCTCCGAATCGTTGCGCGAAAGCACCCCCGGGGTCTGCGATGGCGAAGAAGATAGCGGCTCCGGATGCGAGGGCGATCAACACGGAGAAGCCCCGCCGGAACTGCGGGACGTCGCTGTCCATCCGGGCTATCACGACGACGATCAAGCCGACGGCCAAGATGACGATGGCGCTCCGCGACACGCTGGCAGCTGCTCCGATCAAGGGCAGAGCAACTGTCACTAGGCGTTGCTTGAACCACCACGGACCAGAGACGCGTGGTCGGGTTATGTTCATGAATGCGACGGTCAGCATGGAGACGGCAAGAACAAGAGGGTGACCGAAGACCGCGGACGATCGGAATGCGGCCCGCGTGTTCAGACTCGATTGGAACGCGGTGAACTCATAGAGGGGGCGCTGCATTGCGTATTCGACGCAGGCTACCAGGGCGGCCAGAATTCCAATCGCCGTGATCCCCATGACGATCCGTCTGGTCTCAGTCCGGGTGCTGATTCGTCCAACGGCGACGCCGACGCCGAGGAGTCCACCGATGACGCCACCGAAGATGATTCGGACCGGGTCAGGGTTGATGAGGCCCAGGGATACGGCTGACAAGGCAATCGGCACCAAGAGACACCACCAGGCTGCTCCGATCCGTGTGGCGCGACGATGCGCGAGTGAGACGGCGCTGGCGAAGAGCGCGAGGAGAGCGGCGAAATAGGCGATGAATTGCGGCGACCTGGCCTCTTGCAGTCCCGGGATGAGCGGGATCGCGATCATAACGACCACCGCCGTGATTCCGATACGTGCTGCGGAGATGCGGGCGAAGGCGAAGATGACGATGAGTGCGATCGCGCCTACGAGATACGTCATATATTCGGGCATTCTCAGCGTCAAGAACGTGGCGAGAATGACCGATGCTGCGCCGCCCAGAGAAAGCAGGATAGTTGTGCGCTTCTGGTCAGGCCCCATAGGCAGATGATAGCTGCTTTGGTTCAGCTAGTGACGGCGGGCAATGCTCGGGGCTCTTTCTTTTTGCCCGCGAGGCGGTGCCCAACTTTGATCAGCGGCCGCTCGAAGAAACGGAAAAGAAGGTCCGCCAGCAACAGCGTCAGGGCCAACATGAGCACCATATGAACTACTGCCCACGCGCCCTCCAGTGGCTCGGGGACGACCGCTTCAACCACAGACCCGACGAGTGGGTGAAACAGGTAGACCGCGTACGCTCGCTGCCCGATGAACACGAGAGGCTTCCAACGCAGCCAACGCCGCGACCAGTGCGGACCAATCAGGAGGAACGGGAGCAAGGCCGCGAAGGCGAGCCCGAACGGCACCTGGTTGGGCCCGCCATTCGCGGAGAGCAGCAGCACGACCACGGCAACGACTGCCAGCGCAACGCCTGCGAGCGGGGACGCCATACGTCGCACGAATGCGTAGCTTCGGGGCGAGTCCATAGCGATGGCGATGACGCATCCCGCGACTATGGGGGCGTAGATCCCGATGTAGCCAGCGGGCAATACGAGTCCTACTACCGACGTGGCGGCCAGGAGAACGCCTGCCGTCCACGCGCGCCACTTCCACAATGCAGGCACTACGAAGGCTAGAAGCGGCCAGACCAGGTAGAACTTCTCCTCAATTGCGAGCGACCAGCTGTGCCCGAAAGTGCCGGCAGGCGCGAGCTCGTTCATGTAGGTGAGGAAGTAAACGAGCCGAGGCCAATAGCTCTCCGGGTTGGTGCCGAAACCGACGGCGACCGCGGCCGTCGTGAGCCCCAATGCCAGGTAGTAAAGGGGAAGGATCCGGAATGCACGGCGGATGTAGAACCCGCCTATCGCGACCCGCCCGTTCTTGGCGTGTTCGCGGAGAAGGAGCGTCGTGATGAGAAAGCCGCTCAGCACGAAGAAGATCGTTACACCGTTGTACCCGTGGAGGGCGTGGAGAGGGTAGACCTTCGAGTGGATGGTGATCACCAATAGGATGCTGACGGCACGTAACCCATCTAGCTCGCCGAAATATTTCGTCGCCTTGAAAGCGTCGAACATGGTCGTCTGGCCCTGAGAATCCCCCTGCATTCGGGCAGCATATCGCGCCGATGTTTCGCGCTCAGGTCTGTGAGTATAAATCTGCTCGAGCATCAATTTGGGTTGCGATTCGAGCTTCATCGGCTCGCCGGAAGCGTATCGTCTTGTTGGGGGTGGCTAATGTGATCGACCTACGCACGCAATTTTCAGGGTCGATGCACGACATCGAGTCGTTCGTTAGATTCGGACAGACGGAATATCGCATCGTTTCGGGCAGTAAGCATCTACGGAATCCTTTAGTGGAACGCCTCGCGGAGAAGGTGAACGCTTCAGTCCGGCTGCTACTTGAGTTCCGCGTCCACGGGATGATGTGCCGCGGCGCGGCGAAGGGCGTGCTGTACCAGTGGGAACGAGACCACCTCGGTTCTGCGCCATCGGCACCCCCGCGTTCGCTCAAGGAGTTCCTCGAAACGCCGGTGATTATCATCGATGACACGAAATATGACGTTGCAAACGTTATCCGGGCACTGGCTAACGGTCGCGGAGGAGTGCACTGGGAGAAGGTCTTCTCGAAGGCGGACATTCCGTTCGTCATTGCAACCGCTGGATTAACTCATTCCGACGCGACAATGGATGGCTTTTCGACCGAAGCGTCAATTCTCCCTTCAATTGCGACGGCAACTAATGATGGGCTCGAGTCCCTAGTGCGAGGCGTCAAAGCTAGATCGACTCTGTAGCAACCAATCTCCTATCGTCCGCAATTCGCTCAAAATGAGACAAAACGCACGAAGTCGAGGAAGCTCTCAGCGATGGAAGGGCCGCCCGCTCATGAGACGGGCACAAAAAAGATCGGTAACACACCGTCGGCTAGCTTCATTACTTCTCACCCCAACGTAGGGCATCGATACCACCTGTGGATTCCGACCGCCGATAAGGTCAGACTCGATCGCATTGGTTTAGCTAATCCTTCCAGGTGCCGGATTACCTCCGTCTCTCGTCACTCTATAGCCGTCGCAAAGTCAGAGCTGAGCCTGCACTATCCCTCAAAATGGGACTCCATTAACTGCTTCGCCGCCGCCCGCGCCACCGCAAACGGCCGCTCAAACGTCCCCATCCCGCCGGTCACGAGCCCACCCTCGTGCAGCAACATGAGCGTGTCGGCCATCCCTTCGGCGTCGGCGACACCGGCTTCGCGACACAGTTCGGCGAACAGCTCGCGCATCCACTTCTTCTGCCTGATCGCCTCACCCGCGATCGGATGCCCCATCCCCTCGAACTCGGCGCGCGCATTGATCGCCCCGCACCCCTTCGACAGGTTCTCGTGCGCCCAGTCATCGGTGATGTCGAACACAGCCAGCACACGCTCGATCGTCCCCGCCGGCACCTTCTCGAGCCCAGCAGCGAGATATGCCCGCCAACGCTCGTCCCGCCCGCGCAGGTAAGCCACGGCGAGCGCATCCTTCGACCCGAACCGGTCATACAGCGTCTTCTTCGTCACCCCGGCTGCGGCCGCAATGGCGTCGACGCCCACCGCATGAATCCCCTCGCGATAGAACAGGTCGGTCGCCGCCGCCAACACCTTCGTCGCCCCGGATGTCATCACGGGCGCCACCTCGGGCTCGAACTCTTTTCGCATCCCCTAACTATACCGCCCTGTATAGTCGACCCCATGAGTAAACAGATCGGTATACCTCGCCAGTCCTCCTGACCGCGGCGTCGGTGGTCTTTGTCCTGAGCTGGAGCTCCGGTTTCCTCATCGCCAAAGCAGGCACGGCCGAGACGCACCCCATCACGTTCGTCCTCTGGCGCTTCGTGTTGGTCGCCGGACTCCTCGCCGCCGGCGCCCTCTTCCTCGCCGCCCGCCGCCGCCTACGCATGCCGTCGTGGCGCCACATCCGCCCGCACCTACTCATCGGACTCTTCGCCCAATTCGGCTACGTCGTCCCCATCTACCTGGCGGTCGCAGCCGGCGTCTCCTCGGGAACCACTGCCCTCATCGACGCCGTCCAACCTCTCGTGGTCGCAACCCTCGTCGGCCCTCTCCTGGGCCTCCGCGTGCGGGCACTCCAATGGCTAGGCCTCGCGCTCGGCACAGCGGGCGTCGTCATGATCGTCTGGTCGGATGCCGCAGCCGCCGCATCCCCCAACCCCGCCTACCTGCTCCCGCTCGCCGCGCTAGCCTGCCTCGTCACGGCGACGTTCCTCGAGCGCCGCACCTCATCGACCCTCGGAGTCTTCCCCACCCTCGCGGTCCACTCCGCCGTCTCCCTCGTGGCCATCACGATCGTCGCCCTCGCCACGAACACCTGGGCGCCGCCCGCCGAGCCCAGCTTCTGGTTCGCGGCAGCCCTCACGGCCCTCATCCCCAGCCTCCTGGCCTACGCCCTCTACTGGGCGCTCCTCCGCCACCTCGGAATCACAGGCCTCAACGCGCTGCTCTTCCTGGTCGCACCGGCAACGTCCGTCCTCGGAGCCCTCATCTTCGGCGAACCCTTCACCCTCGCCACTGCCGCGGGCCTCCTCCTCGGAGCTGCCGCCATCACACTCGTGCTGCTGCCCCCGCGCCGCCGCTCATCGCCTGAAGACCTTGTGTCTTCTGACGCCGCCGCTGCACCACGCCCCGCACAGCAACCATCACCGCCCAGCCGACAGCGTTCGAACTCATCAGCACAAAGGTGAAGTTGTCCCCGAGCACCCTCACCTCGGGCCCCCACAGCCCCAGCACGACCGCGGGCAGCACGGCCACACCGCTCAACGCCCACACCCACCCTTGAACCCACAGGATGCCGCGCTTCCCCCGCGCCAGCACCGCAAACACCACGGTCATGATCACGTTGAAAACACCCGGCAACGAGATCGGCAGAACGGCCAGAGCCGTATAAGCAATCCACGCAAACAACGCGTACTCATCGCTCGTCCAGTCCCCCGACACGCGCCCCAATGACACCAACTGAGCCAGCATCATCACGGGCACAGCCAACACCGCCCCGACGGCAACGGCCCCTGCCGCCCACGCGATCAACCCCCATACCCGCGGCCGAGCCGGACCAGCCTCCTGCTGGCCCATCTGCTGGACACCTGTGATGCCGCGCTCCTCTGATCCGCTCACATCAAGCCCATACTCGTTCTGCCCACTCATACGCAGTCTCCCCTTAGCCAACACGCCGCCACCGGGCACAACGCCGGCCTCTCTTTCTCCCACGCATCCCCGCGAGAAGAAAGCCCTAACCCCCAATTGGATGCTCGAGCCCCCAGCCGCTATCAAGGCTCCGAGCCGCGCCCCTGCTACGTTTCCGACACCCTCTGCCAAAAACCACCCCGGGAGCCACCGTGGCATTCACCGTCCGCGAAGCCGTCATCATCTCAACGTTCGAACTCATAACGGACGGCCGCAACCAGCACATCCGAGCCCAGGTCCGCTGCACCGACGGCCCGCCAGACGTCTTCCACGTCATGATCCTGAACGACGCGGCGAAACATCTCACGTCGCTCCGCGAAAGCGGCCAGAACCCAACCTTGGTCGTGGCGGGTCATTTGCACCCATGGACAGATGCCAACGGTGAACCACAAATCGAACTAGCGCTAACCAACCTGGGCCTTGGTCTATCGAATGAGTTCATTTGGACGCACGACAGCGAGATGGCAGCAGAGAGCGCACGCGACCAAACCGTCGCGCCTATTACAAGAAAGGCGGGCTCCCACGAATGAGAGCCCGCCTTTCAAACCTTTGCTGGCCCCCTATCGACGGCCCATTCCTGTGTACTTCCAGCCTGCATCGCGCCAGGCTGCGACATCGAGGCAGTTGCGTCCGTCGATCAGGATCTTCGACGTAACCATGTCGCCGACAGTCTTCGGATCCAGCTCTCGGTACTCTTTCCACTCGGTCACGACGACCACAGCGTCCGCATCCTGCAGAGCCTCCTCGGTCGTTCCAAACACGAGCTGCGGGTGCATACGCCGAGAGTTGGCGATGGCCTGAGGATCGCTGGCCACGACGTTTGCTCCGAGGCCGTTTAGGCGTACGGCGACATCGAGGGCAGGCGAATCACGGATGTCGTCACTATCCGGCTTGAAAGCAAGACCAAGCACGGCGACCTTCTTGTTGTAGGCGCTCCCACCCAACGCTTCGACTACCAGCTCGACGACACGATCGCGACGCCGCAAGTTAATGCCGTCCACTTCCTTGAGGAAGTTGAGAGCTTCGCCCTTTCCGAGCTCTTCGGCCCTGGCAGAGAAAGCACGAATGTCTTTCGGAAGACAGCCGCCGCCAAACCCGGCGCCCGCGTTTAGGAAGCGGCGCCCGATACGAGCGTCATACCCGATCGCGTCGGCAAGCTGTGTCACATCAGCTCCTGTGGCTTCGGAAATCTCTGCCATCGCGTTGATGAAAGAGATCTTCGTCGCAAGGAAGGCGTTGGCAGCAACCTTGACGAGCTCGGCGGTCGCGTAGTCGGTCGCAACGAGCGGGGTGTCCGCCGCTAGCGCTTCTGCATACACTTCGTCGAGCAAGGCCTTAGCTCGTGCGGCATCACCGGAGTCAGCCGGGAGGCCATAAACGAGCCGGTCCGGGCTGATGGTGTCCTTCACGGCAAACCCTTCGCGGAGGAACTCCGGGTTCCAGGCAAGGCGCGCACCCGTCGGTTCAACCATCTTGGCTAGACGCTCCGCTGTCCCTACCGGAACAGTGGACTTTCCCACTACAAGATCGCCTTCAGAGAGATAGGGCAGCAGCCCTTGAACTGCAGCATCGACGAAACGGAGATCCGCCGCGTAGCTTCCTGCCTTCTGCGGCGTTCCAACCGCAATGAAGTGAACCTTGCTCCCCTTGGCGGCGGCAGGGTCAGTGCTGAACGTCAGCCGCCCGCTGCCAACTGACTCGACCAACAGTTCAGGGAGTCCCGGCTCGTAGATCGGAGACTGGCCGGCCGCGAGAGCTTCGATCTTGGCGTTGTCCACATCGATGCCCACAACCTCATGGCCGAGCTTCACCATTGAGGCCGCGTGCACGGCGCCGAGGTACCCACATCCGATTACTGACATTTTCATAGTGCTCCAAGCCTATCTGCGCAGGGCAGCCGCCCGGGGGGCGACGTACACGTCGCTTCGTTTACACGAAGAATTTACAAAGCGAGCTCACCACCTCATGAAAGAAGGGCCCCAGTTCCGTGAGGATCTGGGGCCCTTCTCGCAGAGCGGTGAGGCTCTTAGGTTTTGTTAGTCCTGCGCGAGGCGCTGGCGACGAACGACCGTCATGACGGCGATCAGAGCGGCACCGAGGAGGAGCGCACCGGCACCGGCCCAGACGGCCAGCATCGAGACGGACGAACCGGTGTCGGGCAGTGCGCCCGAGCCGTTGGCCGAGTCGGCCGGAACGACCGTGATGGTGTAGGTTCCCACGTTGCCCGAGGTGACACCGGTCGCGGTCAGCGAGTAGGTGCCGGTGGCGCCGGCGGGGAGCTTGACGGAGATGCTGAGCGAGCCGTCAGCAGCTGCCTGCTTGGTGACGGTGATGGTCTCAGCCTTGAATGCACCGACGGTGGCCGAGCCGGCGCCGGTGATGGTGATGGACACGTTTTCGCTGCCGGCGAAGGAGCCCGGAGCGAAGTTGATGATGGTCGTGCCACCGGAGACAACAGTGTTGTCACCCGAGATGCTGGTGCTCGGCACGTAGCCGGCAGCGTTTGCCGCGGCGGGAACCGAGAAGAACGCGAGGACCGCAAGCACGAGGCCCGCGAAAATCTTCTTTGCCATGTGGATGTAACCCCCGAATTGGATTATGAAAGGAGACGTGTGGCCACGCTCTCCTGAGTAGACAGTGTCTACCATAGAGCAGATTCACAGGTCAGTGCCAACTCTGAGGTTTCGTTCATGTTAACAATCGGTGTTAGTTGCAGATCATTCGGAATGACCTCTTCAGTAGAACCTAGGAACGCAAAGGTATATGTGGCACTTTCGCCGGGCGCTAGCTCTGCGGAAATTTGGCTGACAGGTCGACCGCTATCCGACGCACTGTGAGCTTCAAGAGACGCACCATCTCGCGACACGCCAAGGTTGATCATTTCCGGCGAACCATAAGCAGTCAGCAGCGTGCGGATATTCCCGGGTGTCACGCCGTAAGTCCCATCTCCCGTTATGTATGCCGGGAGCGACGTGCCTGCATCCGCTGGCGCGGTGTTGGTAATCGTCACTTGAATCGCAATATTCCTTCGACCATCCTTGCGGCACGTAACCGCGCCGACCGATGTATTCACGTCTAGGTAGTAGTCCATCTTCGAACCAGTGGAATCGTTCAAAAACATTCCAATCCGAGGCGAGTCATCCATCTCGCCGACAAGCTCCCCAGCAAGGGAGGTGCCAGCGAGGATGGCTCGCTCGTCGGCACGATCGTTCCAGACGAGAATCCGCCGCTCATCCCCCGCCTTAGCTAGCCCGGCGATCAGTTTCGTCGGGTCGACGTCTCCCCCTGACACCTTGTCGAATACAGCCTTTGCCGATGCAGCGAAAAATGCGTCTTGTTGAGCCGGCAACGGATATCTGATGTATACCTCGTTGAGAAGGAGCGATATGACGTTTTCCTTAGAGAGCTGGTCGCCTGTCACAGTTCGAACTGGCCCTGTTGCGTCCAGGAGATAACTCAAAGAAACCGGATCTATTGAAATCACACCGTCCACTCGAGTCCCGTAGCGCTCGCTCCACATCTGCTGAGCTATTCGCGCCGAGAGATCGAAGTTCGGTGTCAGGGTGACGTCCTGGATGTATTCGCCAACAATGTCTCCATACAGACCGCGGGTTTCGTCAGGTAGATCGATTACTGGAGCGCCGTAGTGAGGGAAGTCTGAGGACGATGACTGCTGTGCAAGGTCAATTTTCCCGTCCTCGGTGTGGATCAACGCCATAGCTCCCGGAATGCCTCCTGTTGAACGAAGCTCTGCCGGATTCTGGAAGATGAGGAGGTAGTTACGCGGCTCGGCGTCGCCCAGCATCGCCGGCGCCAGATTTACTGCGTTGGAAAGGGCTTCTACCGCCGGGCGCAGTTCGGTGATCTGGGTATGCAATTGTTCGGCCGCGGCAGTGACCGGTGCGATGGTGTGACTGGTGTCGATCCGACTGACTCTCTCATCAGCACGAGCTAGCGATGTGGCAGCATTCTGCACTGCGGGCTGAACGTCTATTAACGGGGAGAGGTCAATGGAGCCATTCACGGGCCTAAAATCGGAGAGTTCGATCGAAGACATCATTCGGGTCAGCGGTCCGACGGCATTGTTCGATAGGTCTGCCACCGCACCAGCCAATTGGCGCGCCGCCGTAAGATTCGACCCTAAAACGGGTACATATTCCATCGCCCGCCAAATCGGGTCAGTAGTCAGCTCATTGGCTCGCGTCGCGTGACTATGTAACGCCGACGCTGCAGCGGATACCGATGCGGGGTCGTTGTTTAGTGCGGCCGACTTGAGCTCATTGGCGAGAGGCACGACCTCTTCAAGTTCGCCTTTTGCAATCACTGCGCGAATGCCTACCCAGGCAACGCCGAAAACGACCAGGGCAAGAATTACAGCGATCGACCACAAGAAGACTCGCGTACGCCGACGGCGACGGCCCCTACGAGCGCGCCTAGGAGCAACGTCTCCAACATTCGTGCGAACGGTTTCTGCGGGAACGTTGATAGCTACAGCTCCAATCTCAGGGTGCACGGAACCAAGCGACTCTCGCGGCGCGGTTGCAATCCAGTCCAATCATCTTGTGGACTACTTCGCATCGAACTACGCACCCCTTCCGGGGCCTCATCTTCGTGGTCCGCAGAACGGCCAATCCACATGACTCTCCAAGCCTATAGATCGCGCACTCGAACGGCAGGGACGCCTGCGTAGACACCGTCCGGTTGACAGTCCTTCGTTACAACGGAACCGGCCGCAATAACGCATCCCGACCCTATTCTCACCCCAGGGAGGATCACGGCCCTGGCTCCAATCCATGTGCCGTCCTCCACCGTCACAGGGGCGACCGAGCTGGGGCCAGCACGACGCGTTGAGTCGCCAAAACCGTGAGTCCCAGTGATAAGCATCGTTTGCATGCCGATATCAACGTTGTTCCCGATATCGATCCGCGCAGCGTTGTCGAAAAAAACTCCATAATTCACGGTCGAACCGCGCCCAATACGAATGTCGCGACCGCCGAACCAGCAGCCGGGCGAAACTGCGCACCATCCTTCAATTTCCATGCCGCAGAGCCGAAGCAGGCGCCACCTCGCCGATCGAGGCAACAGGCTCGACATCACGAATCCATTTATTAGAAGGTCCCTACCGAGACGCCTAACGCCCATAAGGATTTGCCCCTAGTGTTCCCTGTACGAACTGCGCGAAACTCTTGCCTCGCGGCTTGTACTCTCCACCGAACAGAATCTGCGCAAGACGCCATGTCCAATCAATCGCGGTGGCTGCGAATGAGAAGTGCTTACGGGTGTACTGCACGTGCGCGATCGAGCGTTCCGTCACGCTCCAGCGCCGACTTACCCCGGCAGAGCTGGCACCGCCCTCCGAAACCGCTACGTGCGCCAAATCCACAGCTACCTTCCGCTTGGCCGCACGAAGCCGCGTATGCAGGTCAGTCTCTTCGCAAAACATGAAGAAGCTCTCATCGAAGCCGCCCACTTCTTGAAAAGCGTCACGATTCACGACCATGCAGCAGCCGCTAACGGTTTCGACCTCCACCACGTCGTCCGGGCCTCCCGAGGGAGAAGTTTGTGCTGGGCGCCGAGACCAGAGCGGTCGAATCGCACTTCGGAAGGTGTGCTGGTCGGTGCCGTCGGAGCTCCGGAGCAACGGGCCTATACAAGCAATGCCAAGCTTTGCCGCGCGCGACGCCATTTCCAGCAAGGATTGGGCGCCGATTGCTACGTCAGGGTTCACGAAAACGACATAGTCAGACCGTGCTGAGGAAGCACCCAGATTGGAGGCCGTGCCATATCCCACGTTGCCCGATGCTGCGATGAACGTTGCGCCCATCTCCTCGGCGATTTGTTTAGTCTCCCGGTCATCGGTCGACCCGGAGTCAACGACCACGACAGCTACGTCGTCTTCTGCCGATGAGGCCAGATCAATCGACTTGAAGAACTCGCGAAGGACGTGCTCAGAGTTGTGCGTGACTGTGACAACAGTGATCCGAGGATTCATCGAATGGCCCCCGCCAATGCGCGCGCACTTTCCGTCCAATCGGTGAGCCGTATGTTTCGAAGGTTCCACTCACTAGCACGCGACCGGTATGAAGTGTCACCTATCAGTCGTTCAACGGACTCAGCAATGGCCCAATCAGAATGTGGGTCAAACACCGCCCCCTCCAGGCCAGCGAACACCGACCCGGTGTTCCCGTCGGAACTCACAGCGACAGGAACCCCGGCCGCCGCCACATCCATGACCGGTACGCATAGGCCTTCATATAGCGAGGGCTGGATGTAGCCAGTACACGTAGACAGAAGTTCCTGATAGCGGTCATCACTGAGTCCTTGAACCAAGTTGATTGAGCTGGGCTTCCAGTCCCTGAGCTCGTCCTTGATCGCAGCTGTTTCATCACCTTCCTTTGCGCAGATGACCAACCTAACCCCCTCAGTTTTCGCGAGCTTCCAAGCGCGAACCAGGCGCAGGAGGTTCTTGTGCCGAGTTTGGACTCCTACGCAAAGAATGAACGGGTCAATAGAATTAGGGGTCCAGTCGAGCTTGTGCGCGGCGCCAAGCCCTAAGTCCACTATCTGCTGTTTGAAGCCAAAGACCCTCATCTCCGAAGCGGTGAATGCCGATACAGCAGCCGCCACCCGGGAGGTCGAGGCGATTCGAGTGGACACTTGGATTGCCTTGCTCGCCGGATAAAGGTCCGGAACCCGCCAGAACCCAACGTCGTGAATAAGAGGTATGACCGGGACAGGCGACAAGACAGGTCTCGTCTGACGTGGAACGAAGATCGCATCAGCGCCTGCTTTACGCGCCACGTTAGGCAAACCGACATGCATGAATCCTCGAGATGGGATGCGCCTATCTATGCTCAATGAAAGCGACGGTGGCGCGTCACTCCCCACCGTCTCGAAATCGATCAAACCTTCATCGGAAAGTTTGCGGAGCCCCTCGCTCATCCCTACGGCCACGTCGCGGACCCCAGAAGCACGCGATTCCAACAGACGGCCGTCCATGATGATTTTCATGATCCTGCCTTCCTCAAGCGGTGATAGCGCACCGAAGCATATTCAAGACAATCTGCAAGCACGGCTGCGAGATAACCCGAGACACCCAACCATTTGTGGGCATACTTTTTTCTGCTCTCTCGGCTCACTCGCCGCAAGAAGTCGCTCGTGGGCGCCCCGTGCCCCTGATCGTGAATAGCGGTGAGGCCGCCGGCGATCTTTACATCCATACCCATTCGACGAGCGGTTGCGCAAATATCCACGTCTTCGTAGTAGAGGAAATACTCTGCGCCGAAACCACCTACCGCCTCGAATGCCGAGCGTTTCCAAAGCATTAGAGCGCCGCAGAGCCAGTCAGCCTGCACCACCGCTCCCCCATGATCAACTTCCCGTGCCCGTCTTCGGACAATTGACGTTCTAGTGGGGAAATGCCTAGCAGACGATACAGGTTGACCGGAGGTCGTCGTGAGCTGGCAGGTAACTGCTGCGGTTGCGTCGCTCGCCTCGAGCACCTCGAGCAGTCCCATAATCACTTCTCGGGACACATCGACGTCCGGATTCAGAAGCAAGACATATTCTGCTGACCCGAATGCCACACCGACATTCATAGCGGCACCGAAACCCGGATTGTCCAGGCTTTTCTGCGTCATTGGGGCACTCCAAGCTATCCGTCGAGTGACTTCAAGTGTGTCGTCGGTAGATCCGTTGTCGACCATCGTGATCGACTCGACGTCGGTCAACGCGTTGATGGCGTCCGCTAGACGAGGTAAGAATTTCGACGAATTGAATGTGACTGAAACAACATCTAAACCAGGCATCATCTGCTCCTAAGGGTTTGGATAGCTCGTTTGGGGCCGATGAAGACGTACCGGGCTACGGGTTCGCGATTTATGTGCTTCCTCACGAGGTAGATGAGCACGGCGAGGCTCACGAAGTTGCCGATCAAGTTCGCTACTGCGGCCGCAATCGGGCCGTAAAGAGGAAGCAACACAAGGATGGTAACCGCCGTCACAGTCATGGCCGCGAGCTCTCCAACCAGGGGTTTACCCGGAACGCCGGCGCCAATCAGAGACTGCGTCAGAATGACGATGCCTGCGAGCGGGATTTGCGCGAGCACTAACACCGCCATGATCGGCTCGGCTGGCACAAAGCTCTGCCCCAGGAGAAGAGGAATGATCACTGGTATCGCTACCAAGAGCAAGCCGGCAAGTAATACGGTCATGAGCATCGTGGATGCAGCCATCCTAGACACTATCGAGGTGTCACCTCGAGCAACCTTATTCCGGGTGGGCATAGCGAAAGCGTTGGAGACCGCCGTTAGTACGGCTGCCAGGGTAGTCGCGACTGCGTAGTAGCCGACCTCCTCGCTGGTCGCGAGAACAGTCACCATCAGTAAGTCGATGCGCTGGTTTAGCAAGGCGACTGCGCCTGCAGGCCAACCCCTCAAGCCGAAGGATAGAGCGTCGCGTATCCACAGCGGACGCACACGCCCTTTCGGTCGGAACCTGCGTCCCAATATCGGCGACCACATGCCAATCAATCCGGCGAAGATAAGCAGCAGGCCCACGCTCAGTGGCGTGGCATGTCCCGTGACGAACATCACGCACAGTCCAGCGACGCTTAGAAGCCCGGGAACGACCTTGGAGGCAGCGAAGCGGCGCCAACCGCCTGCTCCGACGACGATTCCCGCGACGCACGTTCCGTACACGAGCAGGGGCGTCAGTGCTGCGTAAACAACCAAGAGCCACCACGCATCAGAACCAACAGGAGACTGGAACCGAGCCAAATATACGTAGGGCAGAAACGCAACGGTCCCAATCACGACGCTCAGAAAAAGTGCCTGTGCCGATAATGTTCGAGATGGCATTCCCTGCGCAGCGCGGCGCGCGAAGTAGTCGGGCAAGCCGAGACAAAGCAGAATGGCGAGCAGTGCCCCCGGAACCATTGCGACCGCAATTTCACCACGCCCGGCAGGCCCGAGGAGACGCGCCTGGATCGCAGCAGAGGCTACGCCAAGCATCATCGTGATGCCATTTGCGGCCAATAACGCGAAGCTCGGGTGCCCAACTAATGCGACAAGACGCGCTCTCACTTGGCGTACCGTCCAAACTCAGAACGCAACCACACAAGTCGCACCTGAGAACTGACGATAACGAATCCGGAAGTTGAGGGTAGTCCGTCAGCCGCCAGATCGCTTACCGGATCGTTTAGCTTCCTCATGCACTCGGGCTGTCGTTCCGCAGCCCCACAATGATACGAACCGTTTCTTCGCTCCATACGGTCGAGTCGTGCTCTGCGAGCAGCGGCGTTGCTTGCTCGATGATTTGTTCCTTCGCGGAGTGGCCACGTTTCAACGCCGTTGCGAATGAAATGGGGTCCGGGTCCGCGACAATCCCCCCGCGGGAGTCAAGCCAATCGGAAAGGCCACTGTCGCTTGCAGCGACAACGGGCAGGCCAACCGAGAGGGCTTGGAGTACAGATAGCGGCGCCCCTTCTCGCGCATCCGGCCGACTACCGACGCAGTAGACATCCCCCGCCTGCAGAATGCGCTCTGGATGCGAGGTGAAACCCGTGAAGATGGCCCTAACCCCCAGCTCGCTTGACAGCCTTTTAAGATTCTCGGATTCGCGACCCTCACCAGCAACCAAGACAACGGACGTCTTGGGAAGAAGACTTACTGCCTTCAAGACTCTGTCCACGCCCTTCACTTGCTCAAGCCGCGACAGGGACACATACACAACATCCGAATCGGTAAAGCCAAATTCCTTCCGCGAGGCGATCCTGAGCGCAACGTTTGGCGCAAACTTTACTCGGTCGACAGGATTTAGGACCACTTGCAATACTTCTCTATCGACGGATATGCGGCCTGCCAAATCCGCCTGCACATCCGGTGAAACACAGATTATGGATGAGACGCTTCCAGACGATCGTCTATACATGCGTTTCAACAATGCACCCAGCGGGCCGCCCGGGAAACGACCGTGCTCGGTCCAAACCACCCGGTATTGCTTACCCAGCACGCGGGTCAGAAGAATTTGCTCTCGCTTGAACTGAAAGTGGATAGCGGTGGGCCTCAATGAGGAGATCTTGGCCAGGTACATCTTCTGCTCCCGTCGCCAGGACAAGCCAGATTTGAAGATTGTTCGCGAGGACCACTTTGGACCGAGCGGAAGCTCGTGGACGCTGACCTTCGGATGGACATTGGCCGGGAAACGACCCACGAGGTGCACGTCGTAGCCTTGCCGAACGGCTCCGTCAAGCAGATCTTGCATGTAGCTCTCAGCTCCCCCGTAGGTATCGGTCCCGATGGCAAAAACCAGAGTGGGCCCTTTCTCCTCGGTCGCGGCGTCTCTGCTCACAGCTCCACCGCCGATCTGAAAAGCCCCGTGAGGAGGTCGCGCGCTTCTGTTCCTCGACCGGTCCAGCTGTTGGCCAAAGCGACCCGCAAACGTGCCTCAGTTCGCTCTTCACCGCTTCGCTCAAGCGCGGCCTGCACGAGCGAAGAAAATTCAGCCTCCGTGCGAGCCACATGAACGTCATCGGCTACGGGTATGACAGACGGAATTTTCGTGCTCACCACTTCTAACCCAGCTGCTAGGTACTCGAACGTTTTTAGCGGGCTGACACCACGGGTGTACTCATTAATCTCGTAGGGAATCAATCCTACGGAGCACTCCCAGTAAAGCCTGGAAAGCGACGGGTAGTCGAGAACGCCGTGATAGGTCGCACCCCGAGCAATTAGCTTGTCCAGCTCAATACGTCCGCGCGTACCGTCCTCGCCCACTGGCCCAGCGAGGTGCAAGTCGGCACCTGCTTCCATTACCTCATGTAAGAGTTCAAAATTTATCTTCCCAGGAGTGATGTTCCCTGCGAAGATCGCCGCGTTCTTTTCTCTCGACTTCGCTTTGGTCTGAGCTTCAAGAATCTGATCGACATCCGCGACGTTCGGCCATAACTTTGTCTCCTGAAACCCAGCGCTTTCCAAGTGAGACCTCACTATCGCACTGCTGGCAATCGCTACTTGCGCCGTGCGCGCCAGCTTTTGCTCCTCGCGTGCGATCAAGGACTCGGAGATGCCGGCAACCTTACCCAAGAGATCAACACAGTGATACACGACCAGGTCCGCCTCCTCGGCAAGACCATACGTCAGGGGCGAATAGGCCCAGAGCACCTTGTGCTTCCCCGATTTCCGCCACTGCCGCACCGTGTGCTTCAGCAAGATCGCATTGAGTGGGCGAGCCAACCCTTCGTGAAATGGGAGCACCTTGGGCGACAGTACGCTCACACCTTCTGGTACCGCTCGAGCGGCAGAAGCTGGCCGGGCACCTCGTAAGCGCCGCCAAATTCTGCGGAGGTCGCGAGACGAAAAAGTGGGACGACGAAGTGCGAGTGATTCGACGAAGAAAGTTTCACCCATCCGGCTAATCTCGCGGGTCATATAGTGCTGGTTGGTTGCGATTGACTGGTCCCAGTCTGCCGTTCCAAGAACGAGTACGCAGAGAGCAGGATTAGTCTTTTCGCCAGCCGATATCAAAGTTCCATCCAATCAAGTAGTGACCGTTCAAACGTCTCCCGTCCAAAACACGACGCACGGGTGCGGATGTTCGTCTTTTGCAGACGGGCGGCTCGGTCGATAGCGTCCGCGAGTTGCGTGGTGTCGTTGGGATCAATATGAACGCCGGAGATACCGTCTTCAACGGATTCTGAAGCCCCGCCAACATGGTTCACCAAAACTCGAGCCCCCGCAGCCATGGCCTCGACAGGCATGATTCCGAAGTCCTCAACGGGAGGAAATATATATGCGACAGCAGTTTGGAAAAGGTGTCTCAGGAGCGCCGTCGAGGGAGAAATGACAAAATGAACGGGCACACTTGCAGCTGACGCAACTGCCCTCAACTCGGCCTCTTGAGGTCCCGCGCCACAAATCACTACTGGGACGTCGATTGCTTGGCCTGCCGCAATCACCAGGTCCAAATCTTTATAGGAGACAAATCGAGAAGCGCCGAGGATGAAATCAGACGGCAGCGTCTCGAGAAGCACTTCATCCTCATGAACGAGTTGCGTACGCCAAACTTCTACGGCGCTGATTTCAGTAGTCTCAACGGGGGGATATAAGACTCGCGCATCCATGTTCCAGGACTGCGCAATCCGAGCCCGCACATATTCACTATTGGCGGCAACGTTCTGGTTTCGCTGCGCTGCGCGTCGGTCTACGGGGCGTAGCAGTGATGCCGCGGATCGCACTGCCAGAGAGCCGCCTCGCTTATCGAGCTCCGGCACCCAAATGTAACGGGCCGGAGTGTGCACGTAGACGAATTTCGGCACCCCGCGCCGTCGCGTGCCGAAATCCGCATGATGTGCGAAAAGGTGGCTACTTACGAAGACCCAGTCTGGATCAGGTTCCGAGGAGAACGAATTCCACACCACAGGCATCGTAGGCAGAGCGAGCGCCTTGCGACCGCGAAACGGCCCTCTTGCGAGAGCGCTCTCTTTCACTCGTCCAGCGTCGTAACGCAGGGGAGCGTCGTTCCATAGGCAAGCGATCGGCGCTTCAGGGAACAACTGCGCTACAGCGTCGACTACGTTCTCAGCGCCCCCCGCCTTCTCAAGCCACTCATGGACTATCAAGCCAGCCATCAATAGGCTCCGTCACTGAAGAGAACCGCGCGGAATGTTCGCCACAGGATAACCACATCACCCGTTACCGACCAGTTCTCGACGTAGTAAAGGTCGAGCCGAATGGAATCCTCCCAAGAAAGGTTCGACCTGCCACTTACTTGCCATAGTCCCGTCATCCCCGGCTGGACGATCAAACGGCGTCGAGCAGCGTTGTCGTAGAGCTCGACCTCCGCGTCCCGTTGAGGACGTGGTCCAACCAGGCTCATGTTCCCAATGAGAACGTTGAAGATCTGCGGCAGCTCGTCCAGGGAGTATTTCCTAAGGAACCCTCCGATGCGAGTCAAGCGGGGGTCGTTCTTCACCTTGAACAATGGCTTATCTGAGGACCCCTGAGCGTCAAGCAGAGCCTTCAACTGTTCGTCAGCATTGGCACGCATTGATCGGAACTTCAACATGTCGAACGGTTTTCCGTTTAGCCCAACCCGTTGCTGCCGATAAAACACCGGACCTGGGCTTGTAATCGCGACAGCGACGCCGATAAGCAGGAGCAAAGGAGAAAGGGCGACGCTCAAGAATGCAGCGCCCGTCAAGTCAAAGAGACGCTTCGAAACTCGCTGACGGCCTTCGTATCTGGGGGTTTCTACGTGGATCAAGGGCAAGCCCGCTACGGGGCGCGTATGAATGCGAGGGCCACCGATGTCGGTCAGCGCGGGCGCCACGACGAGGTGTTGGCGGCCGGGCTCGAGGTTCCAGCTGAGCTCGCGCACCTTCTGGGGCGACAGCTCATCGGACGACGTGATCACCAGGGTGTCGGCGCCCGTGGCATCCATGGCTTCCATCACCGAATCGACGTTGCCCGAGACGGGGATGGTGGTGCCGGGCAGGTAGTCGGCGACACGGCCCGACGGGATGCAGGCACCCACCACGCGGTAACCGGCGGCCGGTTGACGCTGCAGTTCGCGGGCGATATGCGACGTGGACTCCTCGCTGCCGACCAACAGCACCTGCGACGAATACGCCCCGCGCGCCCGCTGCACCCCCAGCCACTGCCGCCACATCCAGCGCGAGAACATGAGCACGACCATGCCCACCGGGAAGGCGATGAGGATGTAGCCGCGGGCCAGGTCGATCTTGAACAGGAACGCGATGATGGCCACGAGCCCGAACCAGCGCACGGATGCGTCGGCGATCAGTTTGTACTCGGCGACGCCCACGCCCACCACACGATAGCCGCGGCTGCCGAAAGCGGTGAGCGAGACCATCCAGCCGATGATGATGGCCAACGAGATAGCCGTGTAGCTGACGACCGTGCCGGCCAGGTCGCCCACGAAGTTGGCGTTGGCGGTGTCGTAACCGAAGTAGCCGATCTGCACGCCGAAGACGACCCAGACGAGCACGAGCAGGTCGCTGAAGACGAGGCGGGAGCCATAGGCCGAACGCCAGTTGCGGGCGGCGGCGCGGGCGGCCGAGAGGGTGCCGGGGAGGCCGGACGAAGGGCCGGCGGGAGCGGGGGGAAGCTCGGGGGCACGTGCAGCAGACGCAGCACGGTCGCGTGCTGTCGTCGAAACGTCCTCGATCATGTTGTCCCCGATGTGATGGTGCTGAGTTCGTCAACGTTGACCGGTTTGCCAACCATATCCGGCGCCATGGCTGAAGATATGAGCGTTAATGCACCTTTAATACTTCGGCACGGGCTTGTCATACAACAAGTGTCCAAAGAGGGGACATGCGCGCTCACGACGACCCCCGAAAGGGTCACATGGCGTGCAAACCAGTTTAGTATGTGCACGCGGTGATATTCCGTTTGGAATGACACGTAATGGAATGTATGCACATTCATCGCCCCGAAATGGGGGGAAAGCACCTACCAGGTGGCTCCGCCGTCGGGCGAGACGTAGCTGGCGGCGTTCGACCAGAGCCACAGCGACCCCATCGACTCCGAGATGGCGACCTCGGCGGGCGACGTTTCGGCGGCGAGGCATCCGACCGGGGTCAGGCGTGCGCCCGAGAGGTCGGCGGGCAGCGTGGCGATCGACAGGCCCGCGCAACCCTGCACGCCCGTCGAGACGACCGTGAGACCATCCGACGTGGATGTCGCGGCCAGCGCACCCGGCACCTGCGCGCTCGACCACGCGCCGCCCGACTGCTGCGACAGAAGCTGGTCGGTGCACAGCACGGTGAGGTTCGCGGTGCCCGGAACGACCTGGCGGGGGTTGGGGCACGGCGGCGTGACGGGGCCGGCGGGCGTCTGCACGACCGTGGGCTCGGCGGGGTCGATGTAGGTGGCGGCGGCGAGCTCGGCGGCGTTGGCCGACCACGTGCTGCCGGCCGAGAACGTGCGGAACGCCTCGAGCGTGCAGTCGTCGCCCGTCGTGCCGACCACGGCGGCCGAGGAGGCCCCGAGCGAGGTGAAGCGGAAGATCTGGCGCAGGTCGAGGGATGCCGCGGGCACGTTGACCCAGGTGACGCCGCCGTCCGTCGTGCGCTCGATCACGCCGGGGCCCGTGGGGCACGAGCCCTGCGTGGCCCGCCAGGCGGACGTGCCGTTGTCGGCGGCGAGGAAGCGCGTGGCGGGCAGCGTGTCGTCGACGGCGCCCGGGGCGTTCGTGGCGCCGGCACCAGAACCGGCACCCGGAGCGGCGGGGGTGGCCGGCGTCGCGGGCGTGTCGGTGAACGTGGGGATGGGGCGGGACGTCGACTCGTCGGCCGGAGCGCGGTTCTGCGCCAACGCCAGCGCGATGACGACGACGTCGATGACGAGGAACAGCGCCACGCCGACGATCAGCCAGGTGCGCCACCGCGGCTGATCCGACGAACCGCCGTCGCGGCGCCACAGCGAACGCGGCGCCCCCGAACCCTTACCCCGTGCCATGGGCTACTTCGTCGCTCGCGCGAAAGCGGCCGTGATCGTGGCGACCGCGGAGTCGAGCTCGTCGGCCACCTCGATGTAGACGGCCTCGGACTGGCGGTAGGGGTCGACGACGTCATCGACCGTGAGGTCTTCGGGCGGCAGGGCGAAACCGCGCTGCGCCGCCACCGACATGACGAGATCGGAGAGCGAGCGGATGTCGCGCCACTCCCCCTCGTCGAGCGAATCGACCAGCCGGGCGAACTGGCGGATGGTGAACGTGTAGCGCGACGCCCGCGGCAGAAGCGAGACGACCTCGCTGCGGTGGGCGCGCGTGGCGACCAGCACGAGGTCGGCGGCCGAGACGAGACCCTCGGTGAGCTGGGTCGACCGGTGCGCCTTGGGGGCCACACCGTGGGCGTTCAGCTGCGCGGCCGTCTCGGGCGTGATGTCGTGGCCGACCATGGCCTGCGTGCCCGCGCTCGACACGTGCGCGGCGATGCCCGCCTGCAGAAAAGCCGACTCGAGCATCTGCTCGGCCATCGGTGAGCGGCAGATGTTGCCGGTGCAGACGGTGAGAACGCGCAAAGCAGGAACCTTCACAGTGGGTAGTACACGGATTGCGTCAGACACGAGCGAAAACCTTTCCCGAACTTCATCCCAGGGTAAAACTGCACGTGACACCGCGGGTGAACGGGCTGGCTGGCGGACGCCCGACGCGGTGCGCGGCATCGCGCGAACAAACGTGTGTGAGGGGCTTAGGCGCCCTTGGTGGTCGTCTTCTTGGAGGGTGTGGGCTTGGCGGGGCGCGAACCGTCTTCGGCCACGGCCGACTGGTCGACCGTCGCCTCGTCGCCGTAGCCATACCCGTAGGCATAGCCGTAGCGGCCATAACCGTAGGCATCCGGGCCCTTGGTGGGCAGCATGGTCAGGACGAGACCCGAGATCGGCGCACCCACGTTCTCGAGCGCCGAGACGGCACCCTTGAGCTGGTTCTTGTGCGTGTGCCCCGCGGCGACGACGAGGATCGAGCCGCCGACGCTCTTCGAGAGGATGGCCGCGTCGGTGACGGGCAGAAGCGGCGGCGCGTCGAAGATGACGGCGTCGAACTCGCGGTTGAAGAGCGCGATGAGGTCGGCCATGGCCGACGAGCCCAGCAGCTCGGACGGGTTCGGCGGAATCTTGCCGGCCGGCAGCACGAAGAGCTTCGAGCGGCCCCACGGCTGCACCACGTCGAGCAACTCGGCGCGGCCGATGAGCACATCGGTGATGCCGACGGCGCCCTCGAGGCCCATGTACTCGGCCACCTTCGGGCGGCGCAGGTCGGCGTCGACGAGCAGCACGCGGGCACCCGAGTCGGCCAGCGAGATCGCCAGGTTGGCGGCCGTCGTGCTCTTGCCCTCGGACTGCACCGAGCTCGTGACCACGAAGCTGCGGTCCTCCGAGCCGATGTCGAGGAAGGAGAGGTTGGTGCGCAGCGTGCGGAACGACTCGGCCCGCGGGCTGCGCGGATCGGCCTGCACGATGAGGGGGCGCGTCTTGGCCTTGGGGTCGAACGCGATGCCACCGATGATGGGGGCGTCGGTCAGCTGGGCCACGTCGCGCTCGTTGCGCACGCGGTTGTCGAGCGTTTCGCGCAGCACCGCGATGGCGAGGCCGAGGGCCAGGCCGACGAGCGCGCCGAGGGCGACGTTGAGCGGGACCTTGGGGCTGACCGGAGACTGCGGCACCGGGGCATCCTGAACGCGCGTGAGCTTCACGGGGCTGGTGTTCTCGCTGCCGGCCTCGGGCGCCTCGATGTCTTGCACGACGGCCGTGAGCGACTGCGAGATGGCGTTGGCCAGGTCGGCGGCGAGCACCGGGTCTTCGTTCGAGACGCTGATCTCGATGAGCGTGGTGTCGAGAGGGGCAGAGGCCGAAACGGCCGACGCCAGGTCATCCGACGTCATGTTGAGCTCGAGCGCCGCGATGACGGGCTGCAGCACGATGGGGGTCGTGACCAGGTCGGAGTAGGTCTTCACCCGCTGCACCGTGAACGAGTTGCCCTGCGCCAGATCGGAGACGTTCTGCCCCGACGACGTGCTCACGAAGACCTTCGTGGATGCCGTGTACATGGGTTTCTGCAGCAGAGAGAACGTTGCCGCCGCCGCCACACCCACGAGGGTGAGCAACACGATGAGCAACCAACTCTTGCGCAGGATACGGATGTAGTCGCGAAGCTCCACTCGAGCGTCCTCCCCTGTTGAACGAGCGGGCAGAACGAGAGAATGCCCGGGTTCATGATCCCACACGGCGGGTAGATGCGCGCATTTGGGGGGTTACAAGCAGGTTAACCCCGCCAGCCCCGCCCACAGGAGGGGGCCGAACCCCTACATTGGTGACATGGATGCCGCCACGTCACGACCCCTCGCCACGCCCCGCGTGCCGCGCTGGGGTGCCACCGACGCGGCCATCGGGGTCGGTCTGGCGCTCGTTTTCGCCGCGCTGCTGCCCCTCATCCTCACCTCCGGGTGGACGACGACCATCGGTGTCGCCACCTTCCTCAGCTATCTGGTCGTGTGGGTTCCGCTGCTCGGGGCCGTGCTCGTGGCCTCGTTCCTGCGCGGGCGCCGGTCGCTCACCGCCGACTTCGGGCTGCGCTTTCGGTTCATCGACATCCTGTGGGGCCTCGGCGTGGGGCTGCTCGCGCGCGTCGCCGCCAGCCTCATCGAGATCGCGTTCTACGGGCGCATGAGCATCGGCTATGTCACCATCGGCGACGTCGAATACAACGCGGTCTGGGTGTTCGGCACGCTGCTGGCGCCCATCGTGTTGGCGCCGCTGATCGAAGAGCTGTTCTTCCGCGGGCTGCTGCAGCGCTCCGTCTATAACGGGGCCGTCGCGGCATCGCGAGACGGGCTCACGGATGACGCGGCCGGAGACCTCGCAACGGCCACCGCCCCCGTGGTGCTGGCCGCGACCGGCCCTCAGCCCACCACCGGCTCCGGCCACACCGCCTCGGCGCTCGACCACGCGCACCGGGATGCCTCGCACACCCACCCGCATCCGACCCTCGCCGATGCGGCCGCCCTGGCCGCGGCCCGCCCCGCCGGAGTCTCGCGCGACCGCCGCCGCGCCACCGTGACCGCCTTCATCGCCTCGTCGGTCGTCTTCGCGGTCGTGCACGTGCTGCAGACGCAGTTCGGCGTCGGCATGTGGTCGGTCGGGCTCTCGACCCTCATCCTCGGCCTCGGCACCGGAGCCCTCGCGGCCTACACCGGGCGCCTCGGCGGCGCCATCATCGCGCACGCCACCTTCAACGGCCTCATCATCATCGCGGGGCTCACGGTCGCTTAGACCGCTCGGCCGGCAGGCGCCGAAGCTCGCCGACACGCCGTTTGGGCGCGCTTGATCACCCTCCTGTTTTGGGGCACCAATGCCTGCAAACTCGCGGATAACACCCCGAAGCAAACGAATCACTCCTGAACTGCCAGCGTTCTCGCATGTTGAAATTTGATGTCGGTCTAGTTTCGCTCTAACGGCCCCCGGGCCGGGCGTGAGATTCACGTCACCTCAATGACGAGAGAAACGAGCACACCATGCGAACAACTCCTCGTGGTCGGATAGCGGCCCCACTCCTGAAATCGGCATCGATTGCCGCAGCAGTGCTCATGATGATCTCCGGCGGCGTTTCAGCCGCCCACGCGGATTCGGGCCAGAAGGAGGCGCAAGCGGCTGTTGCGACAACCTCGGGCCCCACCGATCTCCTGCCGTTGCCACGCTCAGAAGCCGCGAAACTCGCGACGAGCGCACTCCCGTTGCCAACGGCTGCGAGCGGAAAGAAGGTGAACCGACTCGACGTTCAGGGCTTCACAGTCGGCTCGGGCCAAACCGCGGTGCGTTTCACGAGCTACGGGCTCGGTAAATCGCACGGGATCCGTTCCTTTGTCGGCGTCTTCGTCGACGCGGTTGGAGCAACTGTGCAGCAGGTCGAGGTGGTTTACTCTGCACACTCCGCTCCTCGAGTGTGGTTGAACGGAATTGCTCAAGCGTCGACCTCAGCGGACGGCCAGGGGCTAGCCGACTCCCCCTCAGTCCGTGCCGGAATCAAACGGACCCCATGTTGGTACCTCTACAAGTACGCGCAGGGCCAGATCGCTTGGGGAACACTTGTCGCCGCGTCGGGAGGCGTCGCAGCCTTGTTCTCCGGTCCAGTCGGCGGAGCGATTGCGGCTGCCGGAGGCGTTCAAGCGGCAACAGGCGGTATGAACGTCTGGGTCGTGTCGCTCTTCTGCCCCGCGTCGCAAGCCTGACGGCCTCCATGTTCCTCAACATAAAAGCCATCAAGATAGCGCTCCTCACCGTGGCGGGGATCTGTGCCGCGATTGCCGTGTCCGGAGCGGTGAGGTGGTGGGTGACCGGCCAACTGGATCTGTGGCTGATCGCACCGTTCGTGCTGAATGCACTCATCTTGAGTTCAATCGCCCTGTTCGGCAAGTTCGACCGCGCGACGCACTAGCCGCCCGCCCTCGGGGTGGCTTCGTTCGGCGACGTCACCCCGAGAACGGTCCGCGTCAGGCGGGGAGCGGGGCGGCGGGCGCGGACGCGGCAGCTGCGGCCGTAGCGCGGGCGCGGTAGGCGGCGACGGCCTCGGCCGTGTCGGCGGCGATGAGGTCGGCGTTGATCTGCGCGGCGGCGAAGTTGCCGGCGGCGACCGCGGTCGAGACCTGGGTGCGCAGCTCCGAGACGTTGCCGATGGCCCAGACGCCCGGGATGCCCGTGGCCCCGGCCCCGGCCTCGTCGACCGCGACGAACGTGCCCATGCCCGTCGGGTGGTCGGTGGCGACGACTCCGAGGGGCGCGAACGGGGCGATGCGGGCCTCGACGCGGGAGCCGACGGCCAGGGCGTCGAGCGAGAAGGCGGCGCCGTCGGCGAGCGTGACGCCCGACATCCGGCCGTCGTCGTTCAGCGTCACCTGGGCGACAGGGCCACGCACGACACGGATGCCGCGGGCCGCCAATTGCTCCCACTGCTCGTCGCTCGGCTCGAAGACGTCGTCGAGGAAGAAGGTGAGGTCGGCGGACCACTGGCGGAACATCCAGGCCTGGTGGAACGACAGCGGGCTCGTCGCGAGCACACCGATGCGGCGGTCGCGCACCTCCCAGCCGTGGCAGTACGGGCAGTGCAACACGTCCTTGCCCCAGAGCGGGGCGAGCCCCGGGATGTCGGGCAGCACGTCGACGAGACCGGTCGCGATGAGCAACCGACGCCCGAGCACCTCGGAACCGTCGTCGAGCGTGGCGACGAAGAGCCCGTCGGGGTCGCGGCGCGTGTGGACGACCTGGCCGTCGCGGATGACACCGCCGTAGTGTTCGACCTCGGCGCGGCCGCGGGCGACGAGCTCGGCGGGCGGGATGCCGTCGCGCGTGAGGTAGCCGTGCACGCCCTCGGCGGGGGCATTGCGCGGCTGACCGCCGTCGACGATGAGCACGCTGCGGCGGGCGCGGCCGAGGACGAGGCCGGCCGAGAGGCCCGCGGCTCCTCCCCCGATGATGAGCACGTCGGCTACGTCGGGGCGGGCGGCGGGAGCAGTGGTGGGCTGTGAAACGAATGTCATGGTGATCTCCTTCTCCCCCATCCTCGAATGGTTGAGCGCGCGGAGCAAGAGACCTTGCTGAATGCGCAAGATCGGCGCGGATTCGCCGTGTGCGCGGGAGAAGCCCGCGGATGGCGGATACTTACGGGTATGGAAACTGAACCTCGGGCCTCAACGGCGACGGCCCACGTTCTCGACGCACTCGTCCACGTCATCGCCCGCGACGGTCTCGAAGCGGCGTCGATCGACGGACTGGCGGCCGAGCTGGATGTGACGGTCGCCGAGCTCACCACACACTTCCCCTCGAAGGACGAACTGCTTCAGGCCGCGATGGATCACATCATCGCGGGCTTCCGGCGCCGATTCGAGGCCATGGAGGCCGCGACCCCCAGCGTGCGTGACCGCTTCGAGCAGATGTGCATGGCGCTCGCCTGCGTGACCGACGACGGGCGCGAGGCGGCCATCGTGTGGCTGTGGTTCGCGGCGAAGTCGACGTCGAACGACCAGTTCGCGAAAAACTATCAGGGCGCGTGGAAGCGGCTCGAGGAGCGGCTCGAGAAGGTCGTCGCCGAGATATACCCCGAACTGCATGCCGGCTCAGAGAGCGCACTCCTGCTCGCCACCCTCGACGGGATCGCGCTGGCCCGGGCGTCCGAACCACCGCGCATGCCGCCGAACCGCGCGGCCTATCTCGTCGAAAACGCGCTGCGCCGGCTCGACGACCGCAGCCTCGGGGCCGAGCGCTACAACGACTGAGCCCCGCCTCAGAGCCCGCTGAACGCCGACTCAGAGCCCGCGGGTCTGACGCGGCGTCATACCGAATTCGTCGCGGTACTGCTCGGAGAACCGGCCGATGTGGGTGAACCCGGCGGCGCGCGCGATGTCGGCGATCGTGCCATCGGCCGGGGTCGCCGCGCGCAGAGACGAATACACGGCATCGAGGCGCACGCGGCGGAGATAGGCCAGCGGCGTCATGTCCATCGACCGGCGGAACGCATTCTGCAGGCCCCGGATGCTGTAGCCCGACGCCTCGGCGATCGACGACACCGTCACCGCACCCGACGCGTTCTCTTCGATGAAGCGCAGGGCCCGGCGCAGGTTGGCGGGAGCCCACAGCTGCTCGCGTGCGTTGGAGCCATCCATCGTGGTGCTCGGAAAGACGCGCAGCATGGTCGAGGCGAGAGCTTCTCGGGCCTCAGCGCGCTGCAACGGGGTCGGAGTGGGGTTGGCGGGGCCGAAGACATCCCGATTCAAATGTTTGACCATGGCCGCCCACTGGGTGCCGAGGGCCGGGGAGATCGGGTTGACGCCCGTGAACGAGTGCCGGCGGGGGTCGGCCCCCATGAGCCGCACGAGGCGATCGACCTCGCTGACGTCGATCGTGACGATGGCCATGCGCAGATCTTGCCACCCGACCGTGCAGATGGTGCGCGGGTAGAGCATGGGCTGCGTGACGTCGACCGAGTCGCGGCCTGTGACGAGGCTCATGCGGCCGGCGAGCAGGTGCCCCACGAAGTAGCGGTCCTCGAGTTGCACGTTGCCCTCGGCCCGCGAGTCGAAGGCGACTCGGCTGACCGCGAGCCTGCTGTCCCCCGAAATCGCGTGATCGACGGCGAAACGCTCGGGCTCTTCGGTCGACAGAGACACCGCTGAATAGTGCCGTGCGAGCACCGGCAGGGCCTCTTCGGGATCGCGCGTGCGGAACCGCGAGGCGGTGAAGTCGTCGTTCATATCTCAAAACTAATTTTGCGCGCAATACCCCCCGGTGGCAAGTATCCAAAATGCGCACAGGGCCTCGGCCTCGGCGCAGACAGAGTCCCCGCGAGCCTGGCGACAAACGATCGGTGCGTCAACGGCCCCCGTCATGGGGGGAAACGCCGCGACACATTCGCGACTGTGTGACAGCGCACAGTTGTCGGCGGGGCGACGCGCCCGGTTACATGAGGCCACCCCGCACCTCGGGGCTCACGCATCCGACGACCTGTGAATGAGGAACCATGACTGCACGACGGCGCATCGCCGCACTGACCCTGGCCACCGCCCTGCTCGCGGGGCTCGGGGCCTGCGCCGCCGAACCCGGTGGCTCCCCCGCCGCCGACGCCACACCCGTCGCGGGCGGCACGCTGCGGGTGGGCGAGAACGCCGACGAGCCCACGCTGCTCGACCCGCACCAACTGTCGACCACCAACACGACCACGCTGCTGCGACCCATCTTCGACACGCTCGTGTGGCAGAACACGGATGGCTCGTTCGCGGGCGGCCTGGCCGACAGCTGGGATGTCTCGCCCGACGGCCTCGAATACACCTTCCACCTGCGAGAGGGCGTCACCTTCCACGACGGTTCGCCCTGGAACGCCGAGGGACTGAAGGCCAACTTCGAGCACATCATCGACCCCGCCACGAAGTCTCCGCTCGCCGCCTCCTACATCGCGCCCTACCGCTCGAGCGAGGTCGTCGACGAATACACGCTGACGGTCACGCTCGCGACGCCGTACTCGTCGTTCATCAACGTGCTCGCCCAGACCTACCTGTCGATCGTGTCGCCGAAACAGATCGCGGAGGCGCCGGAGACGATCGCCGAGCATCCCATCGGCAGCGGCCCCTACAAGTTCGACAAGTGGGTCAAGGGCGAAAGCATCTCGCTCGTGCGCAACGAGGACTACGCCTGGGCGCCGAAGGAAGCCAAGAACCAGGGCGCGCCCTACCTCGACGGCATCACGTTCACCTTCGTGCCCGAGGATGCCGTGCGCTACAACGGGCTGCTCGCCGACGACTTCGACATCATCGAGTGGACGCCGCCGCAGAACGTGGCCCAGATCGAGAAGAAGGAGGGCTTCTCGTTCACGTCGACCGACCGCCCCGGGCATCCGTTCTCGCTGTGGTTGAACAGCGAACGTGCACCCTTCGACGACGTGGCCGTGCGGCAGGCATTCGTGGCCTCGATCGACCGCAAAGACATCGTCGACACCGTGTCGTTCGGGCAGTGGGAGGTGTCGAACGGCTACATCACGCCCGTGACGCCCGACTATGCCGAGAACGCCTCGGCCATCGACTTCGACCCCGACCGCGCCAACGAGCTGCTCGACGAGGCCGGCTGGACGGGCCGCGACGCCGACGGATACCGCACGAAGGACGGCGAGCGCCTGACCGCGTTCCTGCCGCACACGGGCACGGTGGCGCAGACGACGCAGATCATCGAACTCGCTCAGGCGGCCGCCAAAAAGGTGGGCTTCGACGTGCAGATCCAGCTGGTGTCGATGCAAGAGGCGACCGACCGCGCGGCCGTGGGCGACTACGACCTGACCTCGGGCATCTGGACGACGAACACGGCCGATGTGCTGTGGATCCGGTATTCGTCGGACAACATCACGACGCCCGAACGCCGCGGGCAGAACGGGTCCTACACGCGCGACGACGAGCTCGACGGGCTGCTCGACAGCGCCCGCCAGACGACCGACGAAGCCGAGCGCGCCGCGCTGTATGAGCAGGCGCAGGAGCGACTCGTCGAGCTCGCGCCGGCCGTGCCGCTCTATGTGCGACCCGACCTCGTGAGCCACAACGACCGCGTGGGCGGCGTGACCTTCGAGAGCGCGTATGGCGCCCTGTGGTTCCAGGACACCTGGTTGGCCGCCGAGTAATGGCACTCGCGAAGATCGGCGCGCGACTGGCCGCGGGCGTTGGCGTGGCCTGGGGTGCCGCAACCCTCACGTTCCTGGCCGTGCAGATCACGCCGGGTGACCCCGCCTATGCGATCGTGGGCGGTCCGGAGGCCAACCCGTCGCCCGAGGTCATCGCGCAGGTGCGCGCCGAGTATGGTTTCGACCAGCCGTTGCTCGTGCAATACGTGCGCTACCTCGGGCGGCTCGCGGTGGGCGACCTCGGCACGTCGTACCGGCTGCAGACGCCCGTGGCGCAGGTGCTCGGCGAGCAGATCGGCGGCACCGTGCAGCTGGCCGGTGTCGCGGCCCTCGTGGCCGTCGTGCTCGCCGTGGTCGTGGCGGTGTTCACGGCCAAACGCGGGCCCGTCGTGCGGGGTGGCGCGACATCCATCGAATTGTTCCTCGCGTCGTCGCCGTCGTTCTGGCTCGGAATTCTGCTGCTGTCGGTGTTCTCGTATTCGCTGCACTGGCTGCCGTCGGTGGGCAACGCGGATGGCCGGGCGCTCGTGTTGCCCGCCCTGACGCTGGCCCTGCCGATCGCGGCCGTGCTGTCGCAGGTGCTGCGGTCGTCGCTCGAGGAGGTGCTCGAGCAGCCGTTCATCACGACGGCCCGGGCGCGCGGACTGAGCGACGCGGCCGTGCGGGTGCGACACGGGTTGCGGCATTCGCTCATTCCGCTGGCCACCATGACCGGTTTCGTGGTGGGCGGGTTGCTCGGCGGAACCGTCATCGTCGAATCGCTCTTTACGCGGCAGGGGCTCGGGCGCACGCTGCTCGCGGCCGTGAACGCCAAGGACATGCCCGTGGTGCTCGGCGTGGTGCTGCTGTCGGCTGTCGTCTATGTGGTGGTGAACCTCGTGGTCGATCTGCTGTATCCCGTGCTGGATCCGCGTTTGAAGAGCGCTCGGACGGCGTCGACCACGGAGACCAAGGAGGTGGTCGCATGAGTTTGCGCGCACCCGGGGACCGGCTCGCCGCCGCAGCCGAGACGCCCTCGGATCGCGGGCTTGTCGCATTCACCTCGGCGGCCCCCACGCGAACGGCCGGATGGTGGGGGCGGGTTCCGCTCGTCGCGGCGGCCCTGTTCCTCACCGCCCTCGCCGTGGCCGCCGCGTGGCCTTCTTTGTTGGCGCCGTTCGACCCGTATGCGGTCGATACGGCCAATGCGCTCGCGTCGCCCGGTGGGGCACACCCGCTCGGCACCGACGAGAACGGGCGCGACATCCTGAGCCGACTCATCTACGGGGCGCGGGCCTCATTGCTGCTGGGCTTCGGCGCGATCGCCATCGCGGTGGCGGGTGGCGTGGTGTTCGGGCTGGCGGCGGGGCTCGGCAACCGCTTCCTCGACGGCCTGATCATGCGCACCATGGATGTCGGGCTCGCGTTCCCCGAATTGCTGCTCGCCCTGGTCGTCATCTCGATCGTGGGCGGCGGCACGACGAATGCGCTGCTCGCGATCGGGCTCGCGTCCATCCCGAGCTACGCGCGGTTGGTGCGGGCGCAGACCTTTGCTATTCGGCAGGCGCCCTATATCGAGGCGGCGCGTGCTTTGGGGGTGCGCGAGAGCCAGGTGGTCTGGCGGCACGTGCTGCCGAATGCCGTGAAACCCGTCGTCATTCTGGCGACCATCGGCATCGGAACGGCCACCGTCGCGGGAAGTGCGCTCAGCTTCTTGGGGCTGGGCACGGCGCCACCCGAACCCGAGTGGGGCTCGATGTTGTCGTCGGCGCGCAACTTCCTCGACCTGGCCTGGTGGTATGGCGCCTTTCCCGGGCTGGCTATCACGGGCCTCGTGATCAGTACGACCCTGATCGGTCGGTATCTGCAGCAGCGCAGCGAAGGGAGAGGCGCATGAGCCTCGTTTCAGTTGAAAACCTCACGGTCAGCTTCGGCGGACACGAGGCGGTTTCGGATGTTTCGCTCACGATCGACCGGGGCGAGGGTGTCGCGATCGTCGGCGAATCGGGGTCGGGCAAGTCGGTCACGGCGCGCACGCTCATCGGCCTGACGGGCGACGGCGCACGGGTGGCGGCCCGCCGCGCGACGTTCGACGGCATCGACCTGACGCGGTTGCGCGAGAGGCAGTGGCGCGGCATCCGGGGGTCGCGCATCGGCTTCGTCATGCAGGATGCGCTCGTGAGCCTCGACCCGATCCGGCCCGTCGGTCACGAAATCGACGAGGCGCTGCGCCTGAGCACGGCGCTCGGGCGGGCCGAGCGCGACCGCCGCGTGATCGAGTTGCTCGGACGGGTGGGGGTTCCGCATCCCGAGCTGCGGGCGCGGCAACTGCCGTCGCAGCTGTCGGGCGGGTTGCGGCAGCGGGCGCTCATCGCGTCGGCCATCGCGGGCGACCCCGAGCTGTTGATCGCCGACGAGCCGACGACCGCGCTCGATGTGACCGTGCAGGCGCAGATTCTCGACCTGCTCGACGACCTGAAGAACGACGGGCGCGCGCTGCTCGTGATCAGCCACGATCTGGCCGTCGTGTCGCGCGTGGCCGAGCGGTTGCTCGTGGTGCGGCTGGGGCAGGTCGTGGAGGCGGGTGACACGCGGGAGGTGTTTGGCGCGCCGGCGCACGAGTACACACGGGCGTTGTTGGCGGCGATTCCGGCGGAGCATGCGCGCGGGACGCGGTTGGTGCCGGGGGCGGGCGCTGCGACGCTCGTCGGCGAGCGCCGGCCGATCGGCGAGGTCGTCGCCCGAGCCGAGGGTGTTTCGAAAGACTTCGTCGGGCCGGATGGCGTGAGCCGCACGGTCGTCGACGACGTGTCGTTCGAGGTGCGCGCGGGTGAGACGCTCGGCATCGTCGGCGAATCCGGCTCGGGGAAGACGACGACGGGGCGCATCGTCGTCGGGCTCGAGGCGCCGACCCGCGGGAACGTGAGGATCGTCGGGCGCGGCGCCTCTGAGGGTGCCCGAGTCGGCGATTCCTCAGATGTCGCCGTGGAGGCGAGACTTCCGGGTGGCGGACCTGCCGCGGTCGAGCACGATTGGGCGACGGCATCCCGAGCGGACCGCCGCGCCCTGCGCCGTGACGTGCAGATCATCTATCAAGACCCGCTGTCGTCGTTCGACCCGCGCTACACCGTGGGGCGCGTGCTCGCCGAAGCACTGACCGTGAGCGGGCGGGCCACGCGGTCGACGAGCGTGCGGGCGCGCAGCATCGAGTTGCTCGAACAGGTCGGTCTCGGCGAAGAACATCTCGCCCGGCGTCCACTGACGCTCTCGGGCGGGCAGCGGCAGCGTGTGGCCATCGCGCGCGCTCTGGCCACGGAGCCGCGCCTCATCCTGCTCGACGAACCGGTGTCGGCGCTCGACGTGTCGGTGCAGGCCCAGGTGCTCGACCTCCTGGCCGATGTGCAGGCCGCGACCGGTGTGGCCTACCTCTTCATCTCGCACGACCTGGGCGTCATCTCGCATGTCAGCGACCGCGTGCTCGTGCTGAAGGACGGCCGCGTGGTCGAGCAGGGCGACATCGACGACGTGTTCGCGCGACCGCAGCATCCGTATACGCAGCAACTGTTGGCGGCGATCCCGCGCATCGAGCCCGCTGGGGTGTCCGCCCGCTAGGCGGGTTTGTGGGCGTAGGTGTAGCGGTAGTAGTCGGCGAGCGTGAGGTTTGATGCCGCATCCTCGTCGACGATGACCGTGGCACGCCGGTGCAGCTGCAGCGCCGAACCCGGCACGAGAGCCGTCAGCGGACCCTCGACCGCCGCCGCGATGGCCGCCGTCTTGCCCGCGCCCTGCGCCACGAGCACGACCTCGCGCGCTTCGAGGATGGTTCCGAGCCCCTGCGTCAGGCAGTGCGTGGGCACCTGGTCGGGGCTGTCGAAGAAGCGCGCGTTGTCGAGGCGCGTTTGTGGCGCGAGGGTCTTGATGCGCGTGCGGGACGCGAACGATGAGGTGGGCTCGTTGAAGCCGATGTGGCCGTTGGCGCCGATGCCGAGGATCTGCAGGTCGATGCCGCCCGCCGCCGCGATGGTCTCGTCGTAGTCCCGGGCGGCGCGGTCGAGGTCGTCGGCTCGGCCGTCGGGCACGCGCACGTTCGACGGGTCGAAACCGAGCGGCTCGACGACATCCCGCGCGATGACGCTCGCGTAGGACTCGGGATGCTCGAGCGGGAGTCCTACGTATTCGTCGAGCGCGAAACCGCGCACGCCGCTGAACGAGAGGCTGCCCGACTGCACGCGGCGGCGCAGCTCGGCGTAGACACCCTCGGGGCTCGAACCCGTGGCAAGGCCGAGGACGGCGTCGGGTTTGCGCGCGACGAGGTCGGCGATGCGGGCGGCGGCGAGCTCGCCGACATCCTGGGCGGTCGGGACGATGATGACTTCCACGGGATTCTCCTGAACAGGCCCGGTGCGGGCGCATGAATGTGGTTCGGCCAGGCGTTTCTGGCGACGGGCGACGGCCGCCGGGCTAGATCGAGCGCTCGGAGGGCGAGGTCGCGAGCGCGACGGCCCGCCGCACATTGCCGTCGGCCAGCGCGAGCAGCGCCGCGGCCTGGTCTGCGTCACGGTCGGCCAGCAGCATGACGACAGCCGTCTTGGCGTGGTCCCCCGCGGCCTCGAGCGCCCGGTCGGCGCGGTCGCGGTCGACGTGCGCCGCCTCGGCAACGATGCGCTGCGCGCGGTCGACGAGCTTGGCGTTGGTGGGCAGCAGGTCGACCATGAGGTTTCCGTAGGCCTTGCCCGTGCGCACCATGCTGGCGGTCGTGAGCATGTTGCACACGAGTTTCTGCGCGGTGCCGGCCTTCAGGCGCGTGGAGCCCGTGAGCACTTCGGGGCCCGTGAGCACTTCGATCGCGACATCCGCTTCGGCGCTGATGCGGGCGCCGGGGTTGCACGAGATAGCCACCGTTGCGGCACCCTGTTCGCGCGCATAGCGCAGTCCGCCGATCACATAGGGCGTGCGACCGCTCGCGGCCAGGCCGACGACGACATCGGATGGCCCGACGTGCGCAGCCTCTAGCTCGGTGACGGCGAGCGCCGGATCGTCTTCGGCCCCCTCGACGGCGCGCACGAAGGCGTTCTCGCCGCCCGCGATGAGCCCGAGCACCTCGGACGGGTCGGTGCCGAACGTGGGCGGGCATTCGACGGCGTCGAGCAGGCCGAGGCGACCGCTCGTGCCGGCGCCGATGTAGATGAGCCGGCCGCCCGCGCGACGTGCCGCCGCGATGAGGTCGACGGCCTGCGCGATCTCGGGCAGCACGCGGCGCACGGCCGGCGCGACCAGCTGGTCTTCGTCGTTCATGACCTCGAGCACCCGCAGGGTGTCGAAGGTGTCGAGGTCGGTCGTTTTCGCGTTCGGCCCCTCGGTGTAGAGCGAGGCGAGGGAGTCGAGTTCTTCTGAGGACATCTGTGTTCCTTGGTTCACGTTCGGCGAGGTGGGGCCTGGGCAGCCGGTCGGTTGGTCAGCGCTCGAAGCGCAGGGCGCGGGGCGGCCCGGTGAGCACGCGCTCGGGCAGCGACTCCCCCGGCACGATGGCACCCAGCACGCTCGCGTGACGCGCGCCGGTGCACGACGGCAGCGTTCCGGCTTGTCCGTTGACCGTCAGGAAGCCCAGCACGGCGAAGGCGAGCGCCTCCTTGGCGGCCGACGGCAGGCCCAGCGTGTCGCTCGTGACCACCTCGGCGTGCGGCAACTCGGCGCGCAACATGCCCATCAGCACGGGATTGAGGGTTCCGCCGCCCGCGACGATCACGCGGTCGGCTCCGCGCACGGCATCGGCCACCGTTCGCGCCGTCACAGCGGTCAGCGTGGCGACCAGATCGTGGATGCCGGGAGTCTCGTGGCCCGCAAGGAAAGGCCCGAGATAGCCCAGGTGGAAGAGCTCCTTGCCCGTGGACTTGGGGGCCGGAAGCGCGTAGTAGTCCTCATCGAGCAGGCGTTCGAGCAGCGCCTTGTCGACCGTGCCGGCGGCGGCGAGCGCCCCGTCGGCGTCGAAGCGCTCGGCGCCCAGGGTGTGTTCGGTGACGACGGCGTCGATGAGGGCGTTGGCCGGGCCGGTGTCGAAGGCGATGGGGTCAGCCGTCGGCGACACGAGCGTGGCGTTGGCGATACCGCCCAGGTTGACGGCCGCGGCCGAACCGCCGGCCAGCCACAGCGCGTCGATGATGCTCACGAGCGGCGCACCTTGCCCGCCGGCCGCGACGTCGCGCGAACGCAGGTCGGCGACCACGGTGAGGCCCGTCTTCTCGGCGATCCACGCGGGTTGGCCGAGCTGCAGCGTGCCCTCGACGCGGCCGTCCTCGACCCAGTGGTAGAGCGTCTGGCCGTGCGAGACGATGAGGTCGGCGCGGCCGTCGCAGAGTTCTTCGAGGGCCCGGGCGGCGACATCCGCGAACGCCTGGCCGATGCGCGTGTCGAGCCGGCAGACCTCGTCGACAGAGGTGCGCGCGGGCGGCAGCGCGGCCGAGATGGCTGACCGCAGCTCGGGGGCGTAGGGCACGCTGATCAGTCCGAGCGGCGTGACCACGAGCGTGTCCCCCTCGACGCGGATGTCGGCTGCCGCGGCGTCGATGGCGTCGTGCGACGTGCCCGACATGAGGCCGATCACACGCGTGGATGCAGAAGTCATTTGCGCAGCTCCTTGCGGTGGGCGTCGCCCTTCAACGTGGCGATCGCGATGGCGCTCACGAAGCACGTGGCCATAACGTAGTAGGCCGGCACATCGATGTTGCCCGTGGCCGCGATGAGCGACGTGATGATGAGGCCCGCGCTGCCCGAGAAGACGGCGTTCGAGATGGAGTAGGCGAGGCCGAGACCCGTGTAACGCACCGTGGTGGGGAACATCTCGGCGAGCATGGCCGGCCCGGGGCCCGCGATGAGGCCGACGGCGAAGCCCGCGACGATGACGGCGAATGAGCGAACCTCGACAGTGGAGTTCGGGTCCTGCAGCAGGTTGAGCAGGGGCAGGGCCAGCACCAGGATGGCGAGCGAGCCCGTGAGCATGACCCAGCGCCGGCCGATGCGGTCGGAGAGCCATCCGGCCGGGAGGATCGCGGCGGCGAAACCGAGGTTGGCGAACACCGTGGCGAGCAGCGCCTGCTGGAACGAGGCGTTGAGCGTGCTCTGCAGATAGGACGGGATGACGACGAGGAACGTGTAGCCCGCCGCCGACCAGCCCATGAGGCGCGCGATGCCCACGAAGATGGCTTTGGCGGTCTCGGCGGCGCCGGCGCGGATGACGGGGGCGTCGGCCAGAGCGGCCGAGTCTGCTCGAGCGGCGGCATCGGCCCCGGCGGGTGCACCGGCCGCCTTCGCCTGCTCAACCTTCTGGAAGGCGGGCGTCTCTTCGAGGTTCAGGCGCAAGAGGAGCGCCACGGCACCGAGGGGAAGCGCCACGAGGAAGGCGATGCGCCATCCCCAGGCCGCGAGATCGGCTTCGCTCAACAGGGTCGCAAGCAGGGCGCTCGTGCCGGCACCCGCGAGCAGGCCGAGGGCGACCGTGAACGACTGCCACGCGCCGTAGATGCCGCGTTTGCCGGCGGGCGCGAACTCGGTCATGACCGACACGGCGCCGCCGAATTCGCCACCGGCCGAGAGGCCCTGCAGAATGCGCACGAGCGTCAGCAGGATGGGCGCGGCGATGCCGATCGAGGCGTAGGTGGGCAGCACGCCGATGAGGGCCGTGGCCACCGACATCATGATGAGCACGATGATGAGCGTGGGTTTGCGGCCGATGCGGTCACCGATGCGCCCGAAGAGCGCGGCGCCGACGGGGCGGAAGAAGAAGCTGATGGCGAAGGAGGCGTAGGTGGCGATGAGGGCCTCGACCCCCGATTGCTGGCCGCCGCTGAAGAACTGGCTGGCGATGATGGTGGCGAAGAATCCGTAGATGCCGAATTCGTACCATTCGATGAAGTTTCCGACACTGCCGGCGACGATGGCGCGGCGACGTGCTTTCGGGCTCACGGTGGGAGCGGTGGCGATAGACACGGGGTACCTCCTTTGGTTCCGGCGGGGATGTCACCAACCCTAGGTCATAAAGTTACCTCAGTTTGTTACTGGCGTGTAACTTTTGTTCCTGACGGCCGAACACGGGACAATGACAGCATGAACCCACGCAAGGGGCGGCCCGGATCGCGCACGGTGTTGATCGAGGTCCGCGCGCTGCTGCCCACGCTGCGGCCGGCCGAGCGGCGCATCGCCGAGGCACTGCTGGCCGACCCCGAGGCCTTTGCCGGGCGTTCGATCGGCGAGGTCGCCGAACAGTCCGAGACGTCGACGACCACGGTCGTGCGGTTCACGCGGCGCATGGGCTATGAGAAATACCGCGACCTGCGGCAGGACCTGACCGAGCAGAACCTGCGCGAACGGATGGCGACCTCCGAGTCGTCGGTACCGGCATCCGATATCTCGCCCGACGATTCGCTCGCCGATGTGGTGGCCAAAATCGCCGCCACCGAGGCCCTCTCGATCGCCGATACGGCCGAGATTCTCGACATCGACAACCTGGAGCGCGCCGTCGCGGCGATCACGGGTGCGCGCCGCGTGGATATCTACGGCGTGGGCGCCAGCGCGATCGTGGCCATGGACCTGCAGCGCAAGCTGTCGCGCATCGGGCGCGTGGCACTCGAGTGGTCGGAGGCGCACACCGCCTGGACGGCGGCCGCCGTGCTCGACGCCGATGCCGTGGCCGTGGCGATCTCGCATTCCGGGGCGACCACCGACACCTATGAGTTCTTGCGGCTCGCGAAGGAATCCGGCGCAGCGACCATCGCCATCACGAACGACGAGAACTCGCCGCTCGCGACGCTGGCCGACACCGTTTTGCGCACGGCCGCGCGCGAGAGCCCACTGCGGTCGGGGGCGCTCGGCAGCCGCATCGCGCAGCTGCTCGTCGTGGACTGTCTGTTCACGGGGGTGGCGCAGGCGAACTACGAGGCGTCGACGTCGGCCTTGCAGCGCACATATCGGGCGGTCGCGCGCAGCTGAGCTCAGAGCCCGAGGCGGCCGGCCAGCTCGTCGATGACGATCTCGAACCAGCGGTCGGCGTCACCCGTCGTGTTATTGAGGTGCCCGAACAGCTCGAACGACACCGCGCCGAAGAGATTCGTGAACGCGAAGATGACGACCATGACGAGTTCGCCCGCCGCATCGATCTCGAAATAGCGCTTGAGGGGTTCGACCAGATCGGCCGACGCCGTCATCGCCGGGGTCACGACCGGCAGATGCCCGGCCGCGACGGCATCCTGAAAAACGCTCGCGATGAGCAACGAGACCATGGATGCCGGGGCCACCGTGTCTTGCGGTGCCGCGTAACCCGGCACGGGCGAGCCGTAGATGAGCGCGTAGCGGTGGCGATTCTCGAGCGCCCAGCCGCGCACCGCGTGGGCGAGCGCCGCGAACCGCGCGCGGTAGTCGTCGCGCGGGGCGGCGGCCTCGGCGCGCGTGGCCGTCTCGCCGAGGTCGGTGTAGGCGTCGACGATGAGGGCCGTGAGAAGGGCGTCGCGGCTCGGAAAGTAGCGGTAGATCGCCGACGAGACCATGCCGAGCTCGCGGGCCACGGCGCGCACCGAGAGGGCGGCGGCGCCGACATCGGCGAGTTGGCGCGCAGCGATGTCGAGGGCTTCGCTGCGCACGCGTTCGCGGGCGCGCTCCCGGGCGCGGGGGCGCGGGGGTTCGGCGGCGTGAGCAGCTTCGACGCGATCGATATCAGACATCCCCCCAGTGTCACGTAACGGAGCCCCGCTCGCAAACGAGAGCACCGCTCTTGACAACGTGCGAGAATCGGGCCTACTCTCAACTCGAGAGCACTGCTCTCCTTTGCACTGCTTCTCGATCACCGCCCCTCGCGACTCGCACGCCGAGCCCGCTCCACGCTTTCCCTTCCCGCACCACCCTCACGAAGGACATCCCATGACCCGCTCACTCATCCTCGGCGCCGGCCCCATCGGCACACACGTGGCCGACGCGCTCCTGCGCGATGGCGAAGACGTCACGCTCGCCACACGCTCGGGCACCACGCATCCGGGCACCACGGCCGTCAAGGCCGACGCACTCGACGCCGCGTCGCTCATTCCCCACCTCGACGGCGCGCAGACCCTCTATGTGTGCACCAACCCGCCCTACCCCGAGTGGGCGACGATCTGGCCGGCGATCACCGACGCCATCCTCGAGGCCGCGCGCGCGACGGGCGCCGACATCGTCATGACGGGCAATCTCTACGGTTACGGGCCGATGACCAGCCGCATGACCGAGGACGCACCGCTCGCCTCGACTGAGATGAAGGGTCGCGTTCGCGCCGAGATGTGGCACCGCCTGAAGGAGGCCACCGATCGCGGCGATGTGCGGGCCACCGAGGTGCGCGGCAGCGACTACTTCGGCGCCGCCCCGACGGCCTCGGCCCACATCGGTGCGCGTTTCTTCGACCCGCTCCTGGCCGGCAAGACCGCGTGGCAGGTCGGGCGCACGCGTCAGCCGCACAGCTGGACCTACCTGCCCGACTTCGCCGAAACCCTCGTGACGGCGGCGCGATCGGATGTCGCGTGGGGCCGTCCCTGGCTCGCCCCCAACTCCTCCGAGCTGCCCCGCACCGAACTTGCCGCGCGCATCAACGCCATCGCCGGTTCGATGGGTCGCACGCGCGACATCCCGCCCATCGGGCTGGCCCTCGCCGCTGCCACCAACCCGTTCATGAGGGAACTTCGCAAGATGGCCTACCAGTTCAACGAGCCGTTCCTCGTCGACTCGACCGTCACCGAGCGCACGCTGGGCGTTGCGGCGACGCCCGAGAAAGAGGCTCTCGAAGCGGCCGTCGCGTTCGCGCAGCAGCGGGCGCGCGAGACCGCGGCTGCCGCCTAAGGCGACAAGCACACCGGCAAGAGAGCCGGCACGCAGCAGGATCGCCCGGTCAGAGACGGCTGTGCCGTGGGCCGGTCGTGCCGCTCGACCGATCGGTCAGCGACCGAGCCGCTACGCCGTCGCCGTCGAGGCGCCGCGCCGCGCGGGCAGGCCGACCTGGGCCCGCCACCACGGCGTCTCGACAAAACCGCGCTTCAGGAACAGCAGCTCCATGGCCGCATTCCAACCGAGCACACCCTCGAGCGTCGACAGCGACGACGTGATGAAGCTGTAGAGATCTTCGGTCGACGGCGTGATGACCTCGCAGAACAGCGAGTTCTGGTCGAGCGTCGCCGCGAGATAGCGCACGGCGGGATAGGCGCGCAGGGCCTGCGCCACGGCCTCGAGCTGACCGGGCGCCACATTCACGGTGAGCAGCGTCTCGGCGCCCATGCCGAGGGCCGAGGCGGGCACGAGCGTGAGGGTGTCCATGCATCCGAGCTGCCGCATGCGTTCGAAACGGCGACGCACGCTCGACTCGTTCATGCCCAGGCCGTCGGCCACCGACTTGAACGTGAGACGGCCGTCGTCGCGCAGTGCGGTGAGGATGGCTCGGTCCTGGTCGTCGAAGTGGCTCGGGTCGCACACCCCGGCGTCGACCTGCGCCAGCGATTCGGCGGCCGACTCGGGCAGCTTCATGGTGCTGGCGAACAGCTGCCGGCTCCAGTCGTAGCTCACCTTGTAGACGTGCATGATGAGGTCGCTGCGCCACCGCTCCACGCCACGGATCGATTGCAATTGCTGGATGATCTGGGGGTAGTGCGTCGACCCACCGTGCACCACGAGCTCGGCGATCAGGTCGTAGCCGCCCGTCACGAGCGTGATGAAGCGCACATCCGGATGCCCGACCAACTCTTCGGCCACCTGCAGCTGCGTGCCCGGCGCGCAGTTGATGCGCACGAGGAACGCGTCGACAGGACCCTCTGAACCGAGCGCCGGCAGCACCGCGATGCGCGCCACGCCCGAGCTGAGCAGCTGCTGCCCGCGCCGGGTGACGGTGGCGACCGTGCCGCCCACCATCTCGGCGATGGCACGCCAGCTGGCCCGGCCGTCGTGCTGCAACGCCACGATGATGCGGCGATCGAGTTCGGTCAGCTCGTCGAGCATCTTCACCGACACGTTCGGCTGCCCTACGGCGCCGTCGGGGTCGGGTTCGGCGTGTCGCTCGGGTCGCTCGCCGGGCTGGTCGCCGTCGTGGGCGGGTAGACCCGGTGCAGGAACGTGCGCACCTCGTCGGTCCATGCTTCCGCCTCCTCGATCTGGGGTGAATGGCCCGACTTCTCGAAGATTCTCAACGTGCTGTCGGGAATCAGCCGATCGATCGTCTCACTGCACGATACGGGCGTGATCCAGTCGGTACGCCCCACCGTGATGAGAGTCGGCGCTGTCACCCCCGGCAGCGCCTCTTTCAGATCGTAGTGCGGAAGGTTGTGCGAGAAGGCGTAATTGTGCGCTTCGTATCGATACGGGGTGGCCTCGACCTTGCGCTCGACGGCCGCGGGGTCGTATTCGAAGTCGTACAGGGGCAGAATCTCGCGCCAGCAGTCGCGCAGATCGTCGTTGTCGCGCACGCGGCCCTCGTCGATGCGGTCGAACTTCTCCATGTCCACCGTGACCCGGTCGCTCGCGAGCGCATTGGCGCGCGACAGCTCGGAGTGGCTGTTGTCGGCGGCCGTGTCACGCAGCACCATGGCGGCGACGCGGTGCGGATAGCGGATGGCGTACTCCATCGACATGAAGCCGCCGTAGGAGCCGCCCGCCATGACGACCTGCTCGACGCCCGCCCATTCGCGCAGCGCGTCGAGGTCGGCCGCCCACTGCTCGTGCGAGAACTCGCCGTTGCCCTCGCTCTGGCCCGAGCCGCGCGCGTCGAACACGATGACGCGGTATTCGTCGGCCAGGCGCCCGAAGCTCGCACGCGGTTCGGCCCGCGAGCCGAGGCCCGGCGCTCCGTGGTGGGTGAGGATGACGGGCGCACCCTCTGGCCCCAGCACCTCGACGGCCAGACGGTTGCCGTTGATCTCGACCATCTGGGCCTCGCTCGTGGCGCGGGCGAATTCGGGGGAAACGGTTTCGGATGTCATCGCTGACCTTTCTGTCGACGTTCGGTGCGTTCGGTGCGTTCGGTGTCCATCACAGCTCGATGAGGCAATCGTCGAGCCGCCGCGGGAAGGAGGTGAGGGGTTCGGCACCCTCGGCCGTGACGAGCATGCTGTCCGAGATGCGGTAGCCCGCGTGCCCCGTGACATAGATGCCCGGTTCGTTCGAGACGACCATGCCGGCCTCGAGCACCGTGGCATCGCCCGCCTCGAGCCAGGGCGGCTCGTGCATGCCGAGCCCGATGCCGTGACCCTGCCGGTGCAGGATGTACTCGCCGAGCCCCGCACCCCGGATCACGTCGAGGCACAGCTCGTTGGCCTCGCGGCACTCGAGCCCGGCCCGGATGGTCTCGCGGCCCCGCTTCTGCGCCTCGTAGATGGCGTCGTGATAGCGGATCTGGGATGCCGTGGGCTCGCCCATCACGAACGTGCGCTCCCCCTCGACGAAACGCCCGCCCACGGCGCAGCCGAGCGACAACATGAAGGTGTCTCCGGGTCGCAGGCGATAACTCGAGGGCAGCCCGTGAGGTTTCGAACTGTTGGCGCCCGAATAGACGAGGCCACCTGCCAGGAACGAGCCCACCACGACATCCGCGTGCTCGTCGTACATGATGCCCGTGCCGATGCGACCGACGTGTGCCGCAAGCTCGGCCTCGCTCGGCATCTGGCCGCCCGCCACGACGGCGTCGCGCACGAGCCGCACGCCCGCGTCGAGCATGCGGTCGGTGATGCGCGCGGCCTCGCGGTGCAGCTCGACCTCGCCGGGCTGCTTGATGAAACGCGAGCGCAGGATCACATCTGTGGGCTCGAGCGTCGCGAAGGAGAAGGCTCGCGTGGCCGCGACGAGCCGCTCATAGGAGATGGTGGTCGAGTGGCCGACCCGCAACCGGGCGCTCGCGGAGGACGACGACGCGGCAGCGCCAGGGGTCGACGCCGACGACGAGACCGACGAGAAGCCGGCGACGGCGGCCGGTCGCACCCGCTCGGCCAAGACATCCCACGGGCTGACGACGCCCGGAAACTCGGGGTAGTCGACGAGCTCGGCGTGCGCCGACTGGCTCTCGGCGTGCTCGCGCTCGAGCGCCGGCAGCAGCAGAACGCACCGACCGGATGCCTCGAGCCACACGACCAAGGGCCGCTCGCCCGGGTGGTGGAAGAAGCCCGTGAGGTAGGCCACATCCTCGGGGTCGGCCGTGACGACCGCGTCGAGCCCGGCCTCTCGCAGGCGTTCGATGACGCCCCGCTGCACGGTCTCGAAGAAGTCAGAGCCGAGGCGTTGTGTGAAAACCATGTCTACCTCCGGCGGGACTTGGGGTTGCGCGCGTCGTTGTAGGCGATCGACAGGAGCGTGGCCGACAGCACGAGGGCGAGGATGGCGAGCGAGGGGAACAGCGTCAGCCACCAGGCACTCGACATGGCGCCCGACTGCTGCGCCTCATAGAGGATGCGGCCCCACGACCACGTGTTCGGGTCGCCGAGGCCGAGGAACGCGAGCCCGGCCGCCGAGAGCACGGCGCGCGAGGCGGTGACGACGACCGACACGACGATAACGGGCGTCACGGCCGGGATGATGTGTTTGGTGATGATCCAGGCCGGGGATGTCGTCATCAAACGCGCCGCGTCCACATAAGGCAGGCCCACCACCGTCAGCGCCTGCGAGCGCACGATGCGGGTCACCTCGGGCCACGAGAACGCGGCGACGACGAGGATGATCGTGGTGGTCGACGGCCCGACGAGCGCCGCGATGAGGATCATGAGGGGCAGGACGGGCAGCGACAACATGAGGTCGACGAGCACCGAGATGGGGCCGTCGAGCTTGCGGAAGTAGGCGCCGACGACGGCGACGAGCGTGCCGACGGCGATGGCGATGAGGCTCGCGAGCACGGCCACGAGCAGACTCTGCTGCGTGCCCCAGATGACCTCGCCGAAGACATCCCGGCCGAGCGAATCGGTGCCGAACCAGTGCGCGCCGGTCGGGCCCTCGAGCACGGTGTCGCCGTAGCTGCCCGGGTAGGGGGCGAGGAGAGGCGCGGCGACGGCCACGAAGACGAGGACCGCCATGACGGCGAGCGCGAGGAGGCCGAGGGGTTCCTTGCGGAACGCGCGCCAGGTCGCGGCGCTGGCGCGCAGGCTCTCCGTCGCGACGGGTTCGGCGCCCGTGGAGGCGACGGCCGCGCGATCGCGCTCCGCGTTCTCACTCGCGTCGGGGCCGGCGCCCGTATCGGTCGAAGAGTCGGTGGGAGAAGACATCCGCTCGCCTTTCATCGCGCTCATGAGGTTTTCACCCGGGGGTCGAGGAGTCCGTAGACGAGGTCGGTGAGCATGTTGATGACCACGACGGTGAGCGCCAACATGAGGAACGCTCCCTGCAGGACGGGGAAGTCGAGCTGCGTGACGGCCTCGAAGATGCCGCGTCCGATGCCCGGGTAGGCGAAGACGGTCTCGGTGAGTACGGCGCCGCCCACGAGGAATCCGAGCTGCAGGCCGATGAGTGTCGTGGTGGGCAGGAGGGCGTTCCGCAGAGCGTGCTTCCACAGCACGCGGCGGGGCGGCATGCCGTTGGCGTGGGCCAGGGTCGTGTAGTCCTCGCCCAGGGCGTCGATCAGGGTCGAGCGCATGGTCAAGACATACGACCCGAGCTGGATCAAGACGAGGGATGTCGCGGGCAACACCAGGTGCTGAATGACGCTCAGGTACCACTCGCCGCCGTAGGTGCCGTTCGTGTAGGCGCCGCCGATGGGGAACCATCCGAGCGTGAGCCCGAATGTGAAGAGCAGCAGCACACCGACGCTCGGAACGAAGAGCGACTGGCCCGTGACGCCGACGATCTGCACGAGGCGGTCCCAGCCGGTTCCGCGGCGGGCGGCGGCCAGGACACCGAGCGGCACGCCCACGAGAACCGTGAAGACGAGGGCCGTTCCGGTGAGGAGGAGCGTCCAGGGCAGGCGCTGCATGAGCACGTCGAGCACGGGGATCGACTGTGTGAACGAGACGCCGAGGTTGCCCTGCACGAGCTGCCAGAGGTAGAGGCCGTACTGCACGATGAGGGGCTGGTTGAGGCCGTATTGCGTGAGCAGGGCCTCGCGGGCCTCGTCGGTCATGTTCGGGCTGGCGACGGCGAGCGCCGGGTCGCCGGGCAGCAGGCGCAGCAGCAGGAACGTCACGGTCACGGCGAACCAGATCGTGAGGATTCCTCGGCCGAAGCGGCGGAGGACGAATGACCACAGAGACACGAGGCGCGGCCCTTTCCAGAGAAGAGGTGGAGCGTGAGAAAACGCGTGGAGGCGGCATCCGCCCGGTTGGGGGCTCGGGCGGATGCCGCTCTGCTCGTTACTTCAGGTGAGCGGATGCCACGCTGATCGGGTTGACGATCGACAGAAGCTCACTCGGCTTCGAGACGAACCCGGTCCACTTGTCGCTGTGCGCGAAGTAGAGGTTCTGCGTGTACATGATGTTGTCGTACACGTTCTCGTTGACGATGGCGGCGGCCTCTTGCATGAGCTTGATCTTCTCGTCCTTATCGGTGGTGGCCGATGCGGTCGTGATGAGTTCGTTCAGCTCGGGGTCGTCGACGTAGCTGTAGTTGATCGCGCCGTCGGGCAGGTAGGCGAGCGTCATGTTGGTGACCGGGTCGTCCATGATGGCGAAGTTGCCCGCATAGATGTCGAAGTCGCCGGCGTTCGTCTGTGCCAGATAGGTGTTGCGCTCGGTGCCCTGCAGCTCGATCGTGATGCCGGCCTTCGCGGCCGAATCCTTCACGAGGGTGGCCCACTGGCTCGTCACCGAGTCCTGCAGCGAGTAGATCAGGCGGAACGACACGGGGAACATGCCCGAACCGTCGGCCGTGTAGCCGGCCTTCTCCATGAGCTCACGCGACAAGTCGGTGTCGAACTTATACTCCTTGATCGACTTGTCGTAGTAGTCGGCCAGCACGGGCATGAGCGGGCTCGAACCCGTCGACACGGCCTGGTCCTGCAGCACGACCTTGCGAATCGCGTCGTAGTCCACGGCGTGCGCGAGGGCCTGGCGCACCTCGACCTTGGCCAGGTCGGGCTTCGTCATGTTGTAGGTCATGTGGGCATAACCGAGACCCACCGACTCCTCCACCTCGATGCCGGGCGTGTTCTGCAGCGTCTTCACCTGCGCCGGGGGCAGCGCGTTGGCGATGACATCCACCTCACCCGACTGCAACGCGAGGATCTCGGTGTTGATGTCGGGGAACACGCGGTAGACGACCTTGGCGGATGACGGGGTGCCACCCTCGATGAGCGGGTAGTCGTCGACGCGGTCCATCGAATAGCTCTGGCCGACCTGCACGTCGGTGAGCACGTAGGGACCGGCCGAGACCCAGCCGCCGTCGCTGCCGTCGTTCGGGAAGTTCGCGACCGAGTCGGCCTTCTCGAAGACGTGCTGCGGCACGACGTTGCCCCAGAAGCCGATCTCCTCGACGATCGAGGAGTCGGGCTGGGTGAGCTTGATCTCGACGCGCGTGTCCGAGACGGCCTCGGCCGACTCGAAGTTGGCGAGCTGGCCGTAGAACGTGCCGGAGGGCTGATCCTGCTTGACCGCGTTCATGGTCCAGGCCACGTCTTCGGCCGTCAGCTTCTCGCCGTCCGACCACGACAGGTCGTCGCGGATCTCGTAGTAACCGGTGGTCTCGTCGACATAACCCCACTTGGTCGCCACCTGGGCTTCCTTCGAACCGTCGTCGGCGATCGACAACAGGTGGGGGTACATCAGGTTGGTGATCCAGTAGTCGCTGCGGCTGTTGCCGATGAGCGGGTTGTAGTTCACGACGTCGGTGGTGGTGGCGATGGTGAGCGTCTCACTCGACGCCGTCGCCTCTCCCCCGCCGGCTTCGGGCGGAGCGCTCGGGGCGCACGCGCTGAGTGCGAGTGCCGATGCGGCCAGGGCGGCCACCGCGGCGATTCGCGTAGTTTTTTTCATTTAGACCCAAACCTCCTTCAGTACCCGCAGAGTGTTTCCACCGACGACGGCGCGGATTTCGTCATCGGAATAACCGTGTTTGACCAACCAGCCGATGATGTTGAAGAACTCTTCGGCCGGGTTCTCGAGACCGTCGACATAGGCGACCTTCTCGTATTCGACAGCGCCGTGGGCCTGCCCGAGGGACAGGTTGGAGCTGAAGGCATCGTGCAGTCCGACGTGGTCGCCGAACAGCGTGTCGGGCCCGAAGCTCACGTGCTCGAGGCCGACGAGGTCGACGCAGTACTCGAAGTGATCCATGACCGACTCGATCGAGTGGCGGGGATGCTTCGGAGACAGCGTCGTGTGGGGTGCGGCCTCGAGGCCGATCACGCCGCCACGCTTGGCGCATTCGACGATGGTCTCGTCGGTCTTCATGCGGTTGGTGGGCCAGACGGCGCGGGCGCCGGCGTGCGTGATGAAGACGGGCTTCTTCGAGGCCTTGATGGCGTCGACGGCCGTGACGTCGCCCGAGTGGGACACGTCGATGGCGATGCCGAGCTTGTTCATGCGCTCGACGGCGCGCTCGCCGAAATAGGTCAGGCCGCCGTCGCCACGTTCCTTCAGGCCCGAGCCGAGCGTGTTGGCCTCGGAGTAGGCGATGCCCATCTGGCGCACGCCGAAACCGTAGAGCACGTCGAGCCGGTCGACCTCGTTCTCGATCATGGTGGATGCCTCGAGCGCGAACACGTGGGCGATGCGCCCGGTCGCGGCGGCGTACTCGATGTCCTTGATGGTCTCGCCCTTGATGACGAAGTCCTGGTGCGCGAGGTCGGCCATGCGCACGCCGAGGTCGAAGAGCACGTCCTGGTACTTCCAGCCGGCGTCGCTCGAGATGCAGCACGTGCCGTCCATGCCGTTGTCGAAGACGGCCGTGATGCCCGAGCGCGAGAGGCCCTCGTAGCCCGTGGGTTCGCGGCCCTGGCGGATGTGGTCGCGCAGCTGCGTCATGTCTTCGGGGAACACCTGCACGTGGTCGTGCAGCGAGATGACGGTCTCTTCGCGCAACAGCTTCGTCGTGCGTTCCTTCTCGGCGTCGGACAGGTCGAGGCCGGTGTATTCGGGCACACGCCCGATCTGCTTGGCGTAATCGAAGTGGCGGTAGTCCTTGCCGGCTTCGAGGTAGTCGTAGGCGGTGTAGCCGGTGTAGCGCTCAGAGGGTTCAAGCACGCGTGGTTCTCCTAACGATTGCGATGCCGCAAGCGGCGTGGTGCACCGACTGTTCTCGGCGTGGTAGACCCCACTGTCGGTTACGACCGGCGCTGGTGTCAACAAAATCGAAGATATCCGGCGCAGTGTTTACCAATTTGAAACATTTCGGCGCTTTTCCCGTGACATTATGAATTTGTGGACATCTCAGAGAACAACGCATCAACGGCTCGGGCGACGCTCGCCCCACCCGTCGTCCTGCGCGTCGACGGCCTGAGCGTCAGTTTCACGGGCGGCCCCGACGACATTCCGGCCGTGCGCGACGTGGGCCTCGACATCCGCCGCGGTGAGGTCGTGGCCCTGCTCGGCGAATCGGGTTCGGGCAAATCGGTCACGGCGCGCGCCATCATGGGCCTCGTCGACGAGCACACGCGCGTCAGTGCCGACACGTTGACCCTCGGCGACACCGACCTGCTCGCCATCACGCCCGAGCAACGGCGCCGGTTGCGGGGCGAGCGCATGAGCCTCGTGCTGCAGGACGCGCTCTCGGCCCTCAACCCCGTGCTCTCGATCGGCGACCAGATCGGCGAGCTCTTCCGCGTCCACCGCGGCGCCACGCGCAAACAGGCCAAGGCGTCGGCGGTCGAACTGCTCGGGCTCGTGGGCATCCCGGCGCCCCAACAGCGCGTGGATGACTACCCCCACCAGTTCTCGGGCGGCATGCGTCAGCGCATCCTCATCGCCATGGCGATCGCCCTCGAACCCGAACTGCTCATCGCCGACGAGCCCACCACGGCCCTCGACGTCACGGTGCAGGCGCAGATCCTCGACCTGCTCGACCGGTTGCGCTCGGAGCTCGGCATGGGCATTTTGCTGATCACGCATGACCTGGGCGTCGTCACCGAGGTCGCCGACCGCCTGGCCGTCATGTATGCCGGGCGCGTCGTCGAACGCGGCGACGCCGACACCGTGCTGGCCCGGCCCGCCCACCCCTACACCGAGGCCCTGCTGCGTTCGGTGCCGCAGGCAAGCCTGCGCGGCGGGCGTTTGCTCACTATTCCCGGGTCGCCGCCGAGCCCCGGTCAGGTGCCGACCGGATGCTCGTTCCACACGCGTTGCCTCTTCGCGGTCGACGTGTGCCGCACCACCCGACCCCCGCTCGCCGACGTGGCACCGGGCCGTGCGGCCGCCTGCCACCGAAGCGACGAACTGCTGACGGGAGCCCTGTCATGAGCGACACCTCATCACCCCTCATCGAGCTCGGACCGACGCGCACCGAGCCAGAAGTCGTGCTCGAGGCATCCGATCTGGTGCGCACCTTCTCGGGCGGCAGCCGCCTGAAACCGCGGCACGTCTCGGCCGTGGATGGCGTGAGCCTGACGTTGCGGGCCGGGGAAACGCTCGGCATCGTGGGCGAATCGGGCTGCGGCAAGTCCACGCTCGCGCGCATGCTCGTGGGCCTCGAGAAACCGGATGGCGGCACGCTGCGCTACCACGGCGACGACGTGACGGCGGGGCGCGTGCGCGACCGGCGGCTGCTGCGGCGCGGCGTGCAGATGATCTTCCAAGACCCCTACACGTCGCTCGACCCGCGCATGACCGTGGCCGACCTGATCGCCGAGCCCCTCGCCGCCACCCGCACGGGCACGGCCGCCTCGCGCCGCGAACGCGTGGCCGAACTGCTCGAACTCGTGGGGCTCGCGCCCAGCATGATGAGCCGTTTTCCGCACCAATTCTCGGGCGGGCAGCGGCAGCGCATCGGCATCGCCCGGGCGCTCGCGCTCGACCCCGACGTGCTCGTGTGCGACGAACCCGTTTCGGCGCTCGACGTGTCGGTGCAGGCGCAGGTGATCAACCTGCTGGGCGATCTGCAGACGCGCCTCGGTGTCTCGATCCTGTTCATCGCGCACGACCTCTCGGTGGTGCGCCACATCGCCGACCGCGTGGCCGTCATGTATCTCGGGCGCATCGCCGAAGAGGGTGACACGGCCACGATCTACGACCAGCCCTCGCATCCTTACACGCAGGCCCTACTGTCGGCCTCGCCCACGCTCGACCGTGCCGACCGGGGTCGCCTGGCCCGCCGCCGCGTGTTGCAGGGCGAGCCGCCGTCGCCCGTGAACCCGCCGACGGGATGCCGCTTCAACCCCCGGTGTTGGCTGGCGACCGACGAATGCCGCACCGACGTGCCGCTGCGGCGCGAGTTCCCCGAGGGCGCCGCGCGCACGGTCGCGTGCCATCACGCCGAGCGGGCGGTCGCGGAGATGTCGGCGGCCGGCTGAGCCTGCGCCGCTCCGGCTCCGGCTCCGGCTCCGGCTGCAATTTGAACGCGAGAAGAGCGCCGGATGATTCCATCCGACGCCCTTCTGTCACGGGGTCATGCCCCGTTCGTGCCTATGCGCGGTTGGCGCGGCGGCGGCGGAACGCGGCGGTTCCGACGAACGCGAGACCGGCCAGGAGCGCCGAGCCGGCGATGATCGGCAACACGGATACCTCGGCCCCCGTGTTGGCCAGGCCCGAGCCCGCGGGCTTGGCGCCGGCAGGCTTACCAGGGACGACGGCCGCTGGGGTCGTCGTGGGCGTCACCGACGCCGACGGCACCGGGGCGACCGGCGTCGGGCCGGTCGTCGGGGTGGCGGGAGTCGTCGGCGTGACCACGGGGGTCGCGGGCGTCGTCGGCTGCGGAGCCGTCGGGGTCGGCGTGGGCGTGGGGGTCGGCTTCGGCACGGTCGTTCCCGACACCGAGATGATGGTGTTGTCGTTGCTGTCGCTCGCGATGGGCGAGACGGTGCGCAGGGCCACGTCGAACTCGAGCCGCGTGATGGGCGTCGGCGACGAGACGATGAGCGACCCGCATCCGGCGCCCGGGGTCTCGGTGCACGGGCTGTTCAGGCCCCACACCGCGCCCGACGCATCGGTCGTGAAGGAGGCACCCGAGGATGGCGTGACGGTGGCGCCCGCCGGCTGCGACGACACCAGCCGGTAGGCGTCGCTGAAGAAGGCCGTCGGCTGCCCGGTGATGATGGGCCCGCGAGATCCGAGATCGGACAGGTGCACCTTCACGTCGGTCATGGGCTCGCTCAGCTCGATGACGAGGCGGCCGGGCGCGCACGTCGTGGTGTCACCGGGGCAGTCGGTCACGGTCTGCACCTTGGCGCCGAGCGCCGAGGCGAAGGGACCGTCGAGGGAGTATTGCGGGGCCGTGCCGAGATAGGTGAACTGGTCCTGCGGAGCCGCGGTCATGAAGTAGCGGTCGGCCGAACCCGAGAAGGTGAGCGTGGCAGAGGCGCCCGACGACAACCCGAGGGTTGCCGACGTGGCGGATGCGATCGTGACGGATGTCGCGTCCTCAGCGAAGGCCGCGGGTGCTCCCATCACGGCGAAGGCGACACCGGCCGCGACCGCGGCAGACAGGAGGCCGGCCGAACGCCGGCGCGAGTGCGCGGGGCGAGCGGCTGGGGTGGACGAGTGAGACAGCTGCATAGTGCATCCCTTGATCGTTGATTGGAATTCCAGAATGGCAAATTCCACGATCGAGCGGCTGCCCTCGGGGTGCGCTAAATCGACGATGCTTCGCGTCACACCTCGGCGAAGAGGCGCTGCGCGGCGCTAGGACGGCCCTCAGACGAGGGGCACCCGCGCGAGTGACAGAAACAAATGACTCACATCGCGTGGCCGAAATCGGCGTGTCGCGGGCATCCGGGGAGAAATGCCGCGGCATCCGAGTGTGGAGAACGATCCGCTCTAGCGGCCGCGACCGCCTCGGCCGCTTCGGCGGCTTCGGCGGCGCTGCAGAACCGCGGCCATACCCACCCAGAGCGCGGTCAGGACGAGATAGAGCACGCCCGTTCCCGCATCCCCGCCGGTGAACGCGAGAGCCGCGAGGCTCGCGAAGATCACCGCGGCGACCCCGCACAGGATCGTGCCGATGACAGGCCGGCGACCCGAGCCGCTCACGCGCCCGACCCGTCGGCGCCCGCGGGCGTGCCGTCGCCCCGTCCCGTGCCGAGCACCCCGCCCGACTCCTGCAGATAACAGACACCGCACAACGACTCGTAGGCGACCTCTTCGCCGTCGATCGCCACCTGGTCGCCGTCGAACGTGAAGCGGTCGCCGATGAGGCGCCCGTTGAAGATGGCTTTGCGCCCGCAGCGGCAGATGGTCTTCAGCTCTTCGAGGCTGTGCGCCACCTCGAGCAACCGCCGACTGCCGGGGAAGGCCACGGTCAGAAAATCGGTGCGGATGCCGTAGGCCAGAACGGGGATGCCCTCGAGCAGCGCGATGCGCAACAACCCGTCCACCTGGGCATCCGTCAGAAACTGTGCCTCGTCGACGAGCAGGCAGCTGACGTCGAGCTTGTCGGCCGCGAGCCGCTCGGCGCGATGGCGCTGGAAGAGCTCATACGAGTCGTCGGCACCCGTTATGACGTAGTCCACCTCGCGCGCGACACCCAAACGGCTCTGGATGTGGCGGTCACCCTTTGTGTCGACGGCCGGCTTGGCGAGCAGCACGCTGTGCCCGCGCTCCTCATAGTTGTAGGCCGCCTGCAGCAGCGCGGTCGACTTGCCCGAGTTCATCGCGCCGTAGCGGAAGTAGAGTTTTGCCACGCCGAAAGCCTAGTCGGCCCGGCACCTGGCGCACGAAGGCCCGGATGATATGCATCATCCGGGCCCGGTCCACGCACCGAGTCCTCACGCGCCGGGGTGTCCCGACGCGATCAGACCCTGTGGCCTAGCGACCGTGTCGAACGCGGCGCCGAGAAGCGAACGCGACACCGAACAGCGAGACACCGACCCCCGCGAGCAACGCACCGCCCGCCACCAGTACCGGCACATCACCGGGACCCGTCGAGGGCAGCACCGGCGCGGCGGGCGCCGGATTCTCGGGGGCGGGGACGACGACCGCTGGGGTCGGCTCGGGCGTCGGGGCCGGGGGCACGGTCGGCGTGGGCGTGGGCGTGGGTGTGGGAGTCGGGGTAGGTGTGGGAGTCGGGGTCGGGGTCGGGGTCGGGGTCGGAGTGGGAGTCGGAGTCGGGGTAGGTGTGGGAGTCGGCGTAGGCGTAGGCGTAGGCGTAGGCGTCGGCGTCGGCGTCGGCGTCGGCGTCGGCGTAGGCGTCGGAGTCGGCGTCGGAGTCGGCGTCGGCGTCGGAGTCGGCGTCGGCGTCGGCGTCGGCGTAGGCGTAGGCGTCGGAGTCGGAGTAGGAGTCGGCGCGACCTCGGCCGTCAGCGAGATGCCATACCCATCCTGTGCGCTATCAGCCAGGGGGCGCGTGCCGATGATTCGAGCATCGAACGTCAGTTGTGTCACCGGCCGGGCGCTCGTCACGACGAGAGATCCGCAACCGCCACTGTCGGACGAGCATCCGTTGCTTTGTCCCCGCCAATAGCCGTCTCCGCCGTTCGTGAACGTCGATCCGGCCGACGTCGACAGGGCTGCCCCGGCCGGCACCGAACTGGCCAGGCGGTAACCGTCGGACCCGCCGGACCCGCCGAACTCGGAGATGTGAAGCGCGACCTTCGTCACGGGCGCACTGAACGTCACCACGAGGGAGCCCTCACGGCAGAACTGGCCGGAGGGGCACTTGGTCGGCACCATGATCCGCACCCCGGGCATCGCGTCCGGCGAAATCTGGGGGTCGTACATGCCAGCGGCGGATGCGCCGATGTTGAAGGTGCCCGCACGGAATTCGCGTTCGGGAGAACCGGCTGTCTTCAGCGTCGCTTCGACGCCACCCGGAAGCGTGAACCGCGCTTCGGATGTCGAGACGACGGTCGCGCTCGACGGTTCCGCGGCGAAAGCCGCTCCAACGGCCGGTCCGCAGATGACCGCGCCCAAGAGCACGGCCACCGCCCCTACTCGTGCCGCGGTTCGCCGCTTGGTGGTTGTCATCGCCATCTCATCCCTCTCGATTCGTACACTGATATTTCAATGTAGCAGTTCTAGAGGTCGTGCAACACAGAACGGCACCTCTCGAAAGAGGTGCCGTTCGCAGCCGCGGGCCCGCCGACAGGCGGACGGACATGGTCAGTCCGCGATCTTGAGTGCCTGCGCCGTGTCGGCCATGACCGCACGCGCCTTCTCGGGGTCGCCGTTCAGCGTCTCGCCGTAGGTGGGAATCATTTCGCGGATGCGGGGCCGCCAGGACTCGAGCTCGTCGGGGAAGCAGCGTTTCAGGACATCCAACATGATGGGAACGGCCGTCGAGGCGCCGGGCGAGGCGCCCAGGAGTCCGGCGATCGAACCGTCGGCCGCCGCGATGACCTCGGTGCCGAACTGCAGCACGCCGCCCTTCTTCGGGTCTTTCTTCATGACCTGGGCGCGCTGGCCGGCCGTGATGAGGTACCAATCCTCTTCGCGTGCCGTCGGCATGAACTCGCGCAGCGCGTCGAACTTCTTGGCGCGCGACGCCAGCAGCTCGCCGATGAGGTATTTCAGCAGCGACGGGTTGTCTTTCGCGACCGCCAGCATGGGCACCAGGTTGTGCGGGCGCACCTGCGTGACGAGGTCGGTGATCGAACCATTTTTCAAGAATTTGGGGCTGAACCCGGCATAGGGGCCGAACAGCAGGCTGGCCTGGCCGTCGACTACGCGCGTGTCGAGGTGCGGCACCGACATGGGCGGCGCGCCCACGGCGGCCTGGCTGTAGACCTTGGCGGTGTGCTCGGCGACGACTTTGGGGTTGTCGGTGCGCAGGAATTGGCCCGAGATGGGGAAGACGCCGTAGCCCTTGACCTCGGGGATGCCCGACTTCTGCAGCAGCTTGAGCGCCCAGCCGCCCGCGCCCACGAAAACAAAGCGCGCGTTGACGGTTCCGGGGGTGCGGCCCACGAGGTCGCGGAAGCGGATGCCCCACGTGCCGTCTTTGTGCTTCTTGAGCCCGCGCACCTCGAAGTTGAGGTTGAGGCCGACGCCGCCATCGGCCACGGCCGCGTCGAAGAGTTTGTGCGTGAGCGCGCCGAAGTCGACGTCGGTGCCCGTGTGCACGCGCGTGGCCGCGAAGGGCTCGCCCGCGCGGCGCTTCTTCATGAGCAGCGGCGCCCATTTGTTGATGACGCGGCTGTCTTCGGAGTATTCGATGTCGCCGAAGAGCGGCTGGTCCTTCAGGGACTCGTAGCGCTTCTTCAGGTATTCGACGTCGCGTTCGCCGCGCACGAAGGTCATGTGCGGGGCCGTGTTGATGAACGACGACGGGTCGCCGAGCTGGCCCTCGCGCACAAGATGTGCCCAGAACTGGCGGCTGAGCTGGAACTGCTCGTTGATGCTGATGGCCTTGCCCGGATCGACTTCGCCGTCGGCGCCCTGGGGCATGTAGTTCAGCTCGCACAGGGCCGCGTGGCCCGTTCCCGCGTTGTTCCACGGGTTGGATGATTCGAGGGCGACGTCGCCCAGTCGCTCGAAGACCTCGATGGTCCAATCGGGCTGCAATTGCTTGAGCAGAACGGCGAGGGTGGCACTCATGATGCCGCCGCCGATGAGGACGACGTCAACCGGCTTATTATCGGTCATTCCCCTAGCTTATGCCGAGTTTCGCGAGCTCTTCACGCATGCGATCGGCCATCTCGGCGTAGCCCTCGTCGTTGGGGTGCAGCCCGTCGCCCGCCATCCATTCGGGGTGGCCCTCGATCCAGTGCGAGGCGCCCGGAATGTAGTCGGCATCGGCCTCTTTCGCGGCATCCTTCACCCAGCCGCTGATCACGCCGAGCGATTCGGGCCGGTCGTCGGTGTACCAGAACGGCTCGACCACGATGAGGCGCGCGTCGGGCAGTGCGCCGTGCAACGCGTCGATATCCCGGTCGATGGCCGCATGGATGTCATCCGCCCGGCTGTCATAGGAGAAATTGTCGTTCAAACCCATCGTCACGAACACGATGTCGGGGTCGGCGTCGATGACCTGCTCGACGAGGTCGACGTCGGGCGTGCGGTTGTTGACGAAGCCGAGGCCGTTGACGCTCGGGTTCACCTCGCGCCAGCCGTTCTCGCGGCTGATGACGGTCGACCAGCGGTTGGCGGCATCCGTGGCGCCCGTGCCGAGCGTGTAGGAGTCGCCGTAGAACGCGACGACCGGGGCGTCGGCCGGCAGGTCGGGGGCGGGCACGGTGGATGTCGGGCCCGCGGCATCCCCGCCACCCGGTGTGCATGCGGCGAGCGCGAGCGGCACGGCGACGACGGCCGCGAGCAGGGCGCCCCACCGGCGGAGGCGGCTGCGCGCGGAGTGAGGCTTCGTCATATCCCTTGTTCGGCGCAGACGGCATGCCGGATTGCGCACGGCACAAACTGGGGACACGATCTCGCTCAATACGCCTCGTTCTGCGGGATAGAGTTATCCACACTTCAGGCCCCGAAAGAATCGCGAGGACACCGTGGGCGCTGCCCCGAAACGCCGACGCCTCACGGCGACGCTGGCGATCATCTTCGCGCCGCTGCTCGCCATTGGGAGTGTGTTCGCCATCGTGTTCCTCGCGCCGCCGCCCGATCGCAACCCGTTCACCGACGTGAGCCTGTATGCCGACCCCGACTCACTCGCGGCCAACGCCGCCCAGGACGCGACGCGTGCGGGCCAGGCCGTCAACGCTGCCCTCTACCAGCGCCTGGCCGACACCCCCGCGGCCATCTGGCTGACGCCCGAGGAGTACCCGCGCGGCGAGGTCGGCACCTACGTGCGCCAGGTCACCGACGACGCGTTCCGCACGGGCCGCCTGCCCGTCTTCGTGGTCTACGGCGTGCCCAACCGCGACTGCGGCAACGAGTCATCCGGCGGCCTGTCGAGCACCGAGGACTACTACGCCTGGGTCGGCGAGATCGCGACAGCGGGCCAGGAGAGCTCGGCCGAATCCGAGCGATCCCCCATCTACATCGTCGAACCGGATGCCCTCGCCCTCGCCCAGCAGTGCAATAACGAAGCTCAGCGCGTGGGCGAAGTGCGGTCGGCCGTCGACATCCTGCACGAGGCCGAGGCCACCATCTACCTCGACGGCGGGCACTCCACGTGGCGCAGCGCCGAAGACATGGCGCGACTGCTGAACGACGCGGGCATCGGCGAGGCACGCGGTTTCGCCAGCAATGTCTCGAACTACAACGCGGATGGCATCGAACACGACTATGCCGAGAAGCTCTCGCAGCTCACGGGCGACAGCCATTACGTGATCGACACGTCGCGCAACGGCAACGGATCGAACGGCGATTGGTGCAACCCGAGCGGCCGTGCCCTCGGAGTCGCCCCGGGCATCGTCACCGACGGCAGCCACCACGACGCCAACCTCTGGATCAAGGCGCCGGGCGAAAGCGACGGGCAGTGCAACGGCGGACCGGTCGCGGGAGCCTGGTGGCCGACGTCGGCGCTCGAGCTCACGCGCAACGCCGGCTGGTAGCCACGTCACCCAGCCGGGGGACAAAATGACACCGTTTATCTCTTGAACCGAGGAATTATGCGTTTTAGCACTTCTCCATTGGTAGCATCGGCCTGATGATGACTCAGGGGGAACGGCGCGTCGCCGTCATAATCGAAGACGACCCGGACATCCGGCACCTGCTCGAGACCGTGCTCACGCAAGCCGGGTTCGAGACCGTATCGACCGGCAACGGGCTGGATGGCGTCCAGGCCGTGCGCGCCTACGACCCCATCGTCACCACGCTCGACGTGAGCCTGCCCGGCATCGACGGTTTCGAGGCCGCCCGCCGCATCCGCGCCTTCTCGTCGACCTACATCGTCATGCTCACGGCCATGAACGAAGAGATCGACACGCTGCAGGGGCTCGAGGCCGGCGCCGACGACTACCTCACCAAACCCTTCCGCCCGCGCGAACTGCGCGCCCGCATCGAGGCCATGCTGCGCCGTCCGCGCGCCGCCGGCTCCCCCCTCGGCAGCGCCGACGCCGTGGCCGTGCAGCCCTTCGGCTCCGAGGCGAGCGCTCCCGCGGCGCCGGGTGTCATCACGCCCGTGAGCGCCCCGCCCGAGCAGACGACGTACACGCCCGCCGCCCCGGCGCCCGTCAGCTACTCCCCCGCCGAGCCCGCTGCGTCGGCGCCTGCCCCGTTCACGCCGGCAGACCCGGCCGCCGGGCTGGCCGGCTCCGCGCCCGCCGCAACACCCACCGACGGTGTGCCCGCCGCACCCGGAGCGACCGACGGCGCGGCCGCTCCCGCATCCGCCGCTCATCAGCAGACCGAGGGATGGCTGACCCACAACGGGCTGCGCCTGCACCCCGAGATGCGCATCGTCGAGCTCGACGGAAAAGAAGTGGACCTCACGCGTAGCGAGTTCGACCTCATCCACGCGCTCATGGAATCGAACCGGCGCGTGCGCTCGAAGGCCGACCTGGCGCTGCTGCTGCGCGGCGAGAGCTACGTCACGGCGTATTACATCAACGAGGCCGACAAGCGCGTCGTCGAGGTGCACATGGGAAACCTGCGGCGCAAGCTCGGCGACAGCATCACGTCGCCGCGCTGGATCGAGACCGTGCGCGGTGTCGGTTACCGCTTGGCGGCGATCGAGGCCTGATCGCCCGACGACGCACACGATGAAGCCCCGCTCATGGCGGGGCTTTTTTGTGCCCGGCAAACGGCTGGCGTGCAGCGAGGGAGCGGTCGGGGCGCTCGGGCCCGGGACACGCGGGGACGAGAAGCGGCGTGGTGGCGGGTCGGGAGGGTACGACGAATACTGCTCGGCGGGAGCGGCGGCGAATCTGGCGGAGTCGCGAGGGGCGAACGGGAGGAGCGGGGAGATGAGTGAGGCGGTTCCGCGGCGGCGGCTGAGGCCATCCGGGGCGGATGTGGTGCGGTGCTGCGGTGAAGTGGGCGGTGCGGTGCTGAGGTGCTGCGGTGCTGCGGTGCGCTTAGGAGGCGCTCGTGCCGGCGGGCTCTGGATGCTCGAGGATCCAGAGCAGCTCGGCGCAGGTCAGGCCGCCGAGTTCGTGCAGGCGGGCCAGGTGCTTCTCGGCCCCGGCCACGTCGCGGCGTTTCACGGCCGAGTGGATGAGTCCGGCCGCGGCCTCGAGCATCATCGCGCCGATCATTGTGGAGGAGGAGCGGATGGAGAGGAGCACGACATCCGCGTCTTGCAGGTTGTTGGTGGCGAGGGCCTGTTGCAGGCGTTCGGTGCGCGGCGTCCACAGACTCACGAAGTCGAGGACGAAGCGCCGCTGACTCGCGGCATCCCCCGACAGGTGGTCGAGGAGCCGCGAGTAGCGGTGGTGTTCGATGTATCGGGTCTGGATCAAACCTTGTAGCCTCGCTGACGACGGATCAATTTGGTGAACATGCTGAGGGTCTGCAGCACGGTGATGACGCCCAGGATAGGCCAGCCGATCCACAGCACGGTGGACTGCACGACCACTGAGAGCTGGAACCAGGTGAAGACCAGTACCGCGAAGATCGCGACGGCGACGACGAGGGGCACGAGGTAGGCCTGTCCGGCACCGCGTTCGGCTTTGGCCTGGGCGGCCCAGTTGTCGACCTGCTTGCGGCTGGCGAACTTGGTCCAGGCGCGGACGAAGTGTCCGAGGCGCACGATCATGTAGATCTCGGCCGGGAAGAACAGCACCGCGAACAGGATGTCCTTGGCGTTCCGGTTCTTCATCGACAGGGCCACGCGCAGGTTGAGCGCCATGGCCGTGATCGGCGGGATGAGCCAGATGGGGCTGAAGACGAAGGCGCTGATCGAGAGCGACGCGACGAGCAGCGTGATGAAGAGCAGGCGGCTGAACATGTTGATCAGCATGGAGAAGTGCTCGAACCAGCGCAGGCGCAGGTTGGGGTGGAACGGCTGGCCCTTGGTGTCGCCGCGCTGCCCGGGCCACATGAGCTCGATGGCGCCGAAGTTCCATTTCACCTGCTGGGCGTCGAGGCCGCGCAGGGTGGTCATGCCGCCGACGTTGGCGCGGGACTGGGCGCTGATCTTGGTGAGGTAGCCGGCGCTCTTGATCTGCAGCGAGAGGAGCGAGTCCTCGACCTCTGAATCCTTGACCCACGGGGTGGCCTGGTGGTTGTCGACCATGACCTCGCGCAGCGTCTTGACCGAGAAGATCGAGAACTGGCCGCCGAGCACGGCCATGTTGCGGCCCTTCAGCATGTTCTGCATGTTGAAGGCCGCGAACTGGGCGCGCTGGCCGGCGATCAGGAACGAGGGGATGACGCCCTTCATGTCGCTGTCGTCGATCGAGTAGATCGCCGAGATGCCACCGATGCGGCTGTCCGAGGCGATCTCGGCTTCGAGCTGCTCAACGGCGATGGGTTCGGCCGTGGTGTCGCCGTCGACACCGAGCAGGTAGTCGCAGCCCTCGACGAGCGAGAAGCCGTAGTTCAGGGCGCCGACCTTCTTGTCCTTGTTCTCGCCGATGTCGTGAACGTAGATCTCGGTGGACTGCATGCCCTCGCCCTGGCCGCGGGTGTGCGGACCGGCGTAGTGGCTGGCGATCTCGACGGTGTCGTCGGTCGTGTTGTTGACGATCACGTGGATGACGTCGGGGATGCGCGTCTGGTTCAGCAGCGAATCCAGCACCGACGCGATCGACTCGGCCTCGTTGTAGGCCGGGATGATGCATCCGATGGTCGGCTTGTAGGTGGGCAGCGCTTCGACCGACTCCATGAAGTCGGCGGCGTAGGCCTCGAGGTCGGGGTCGATTTCGACGCGGGAAGAGACGTAGGGGTTCTCGTTCGTTGCCATGATGGGCTCTGGCAATGCCTTCTCGGGTGTCGGGTTGGACATTGCCTACTCCATTCGTTGTGAGGGTTGGATAGATGCTGAGCGGGTCGAGCTGAAGTCTGGGGTTCGTGCTGGTGTTTCCGTGGCACTTCGGGGTGCTGATTAGAGTCTCCACGGCCCACCACAGGGTTTGCGCTGGGATCAGCTAGGATCGCGTCAAGACTTGCTCAAGATTTGCTCAGCTCCGGTCGGGGCCCGAAACCCGAGACCAGCTCATACCTCCCGGGGGGACCCCATGCCGTTGCGCCGACGACTCGTCAGCACCGCACTCGCCGCCGTCGTGGTGGCGTCGCTGACCGCGTGCGGCACGCCGCCGTGGATGACGGGGCGCACCCCCTCGGCATCGCCCTCGGCCACGCCCACCGCCATTGCCATCCCCACGCCCACGCCCGTTCCGACGATCGAGACGATCCAGAACGACCTCGCGGCGGGCAGCACCAAGCGCAACCTCACGGCCGGCAACATCAACATCACGGTCGACTACTTCTCGACGCTCATGATGAACGAGTGGACGGCCGGGGCCAACAAGCCCATCAGCTTCTCGCTCACGGGCGCGCTCGCCACCGACGACGATGGCCAGGACATCTTCCTCTCGCGCGTGAGCGTCACGACGTCCGTGCAGGGCAAGGGTGGCGTGTCGCTTCCCGCGCCGGGTGCGCTGAGCGATCAGGCATCCGTGGCGCCGGGGTATCTCGTGAAGTCGCCCTACAGCTACAGCCAGACGTTCGTGCTGCCGGCCGTGGATGCCGCGGCCACCGAGGTCACGCTGTCGTTCACGTATGAGCTGCTGTTGCAGACCACGCCCACGTCGACCGCCTACGCGAAGCAGACGGCGACCGACACGCTGACGATCGCTATCGCGCCGTAGGTCGGTTCGCGTAGCGCAGCTCGCTCAGCGCAGCGTCGCGCAGCGCAGCGCAGCGCAGGGTCGCTCAACGTAGCGTCGCGCAGTGTGGGCTCGCTCAGCGCAGCGCGGCGAAGGACTGCGACCGGTTGCCGCCGGCCGCCCGCGCCGCGCGCAGAGCGGTCTGCACCTGTTCGCTGAGCGTCGCGTAGTCGGCGGGGCCGCGCGTCGTCGTGGCGACGCCGAAGCTGGCCGAGATGCGGATGCCCGTCACGCGGTCGAGCGGCTGGTCGACGAGCGCCGTCTGCACGCGCTCGATGAGGGGCTGCACCTCGCGCTCGTGGTTGATGATCGCGAGGATCGTGAAACGCCCGCCGCCGTTGTGGCCGATGATGGCCGAGAGCGGCGCCTGTTCGCGCAGCGCGGCCGCGAAGCGCGCGATGGCCTGGTCGCCGAGCGAACGGCTGAACGCGTTGTTGAGGTCGGTGAGGTTGTCGACCTCGGCACCGATCATGGCGATGGGCTGCTTCTGCAGGCGCGCGCGTTCGACCCGGTCCTCGGCCCCGCGGGCGAAGGCCCCGTCGCTCAGCACACCCATCGAGAACTGCGCTTCGCCCGCCGTTCCGCGACCGCGGCCCCAGGCGTCGCCCGGGCGCTGCGCCGACCATTCGGTGCGCAGGATCGACATCGAGAGTGCCGCCGACAGCGTGAGTAGTGTGGCGATAAACGTCGAGATGAGGGTGTTGAAGTAGGTCTGGAAGACGTCGCTCAGCGGGCCGAGCGTGACGAAGACGAGCAGGCGCGCCCCGAAGAAGACGGCTACCGTCCAGAGCACGGCCGAGAGGATGCGGGCATTGATCTTGTCGTTCAGGCGACCGCGCAGCGTCTCGATGCCCGCGAGGGCCGCGAAGAGGGCCACTCCCCCGAGCTGCGCCTCGCCCCCGGCCCAGTCGCCGCCGTTCGGACCGTAGACGACCACGTTGGCGGCGACGAGAATGGCGGCGATTCCGACGATGAAGAACCAGGAGCGGCGGCCGTTGAAGATACGTGCACCCGACCACATGGCACCGAGCGAGGTGACGAACGCCGCATTGCCGATGGCCACGGCCCACCAGGCATCCGGAACCGTGCCCCAGACGGCATAGCTGAGCGCTGTGAGCATGCCCATGACGAAAGCGATGGACCACAGGCGGCCGACGGGGTCGTTGCGGCGCAGGGCCGTGTTGAGCACGAACGAGACACCGCACAGCACCACGACGAGACCGTTGACGATCAGCAGCGTGTTGAGGTCGAGATTCATGAGGGCCTTTCGCGCTCAGGCGCCCAGGTCAGCCTGGCGGGGCAGCGTGACGATGATGGTCGTGCCCTCTCCCGGGATGCTTTCGACCTGGACCTGGCCGTTGTGTTGTTCGATGATGTTGCGGGTGATGTTGAGCCCGAGGCCCGTGCCGTGCACGCTCGACTGGCGCACCGAGTCGGCGCGATAGAACTTCTCGAACAGACCCTTCTGCTCCTCGGCCGACATGCCGATGCCGGTGTCGGCGACGCGCAACGTGACGGTGTCGTCGGTTTCCGAGATGCTCACCATGACGATGCCGTTCTCGGTGTTGTATTTGATGGCGTTCGAGACCAGGTTGTCGATCACCTGGCGCAGGCGGAAGCCGTCGGCCTGCAGCACGATGCCCGGGTCGGCGACCGTTTCGAGGGTGATGCCGCGCTCGGATGCGGCGGGGCGCAGGCCCTCGAGGGACTGCTCGACGACCTGATTCAGGTCGGTGCGGCTGAACGTGAGCAGGTAGAGGTGTTCGGAGTCGGCGGCCGTGGTGAGCAGGTCGGCCACGAGAGCGAGCATGCGATCGGCGTTGTTGAGAGCGACCTCGATCATGGCGCGCGAGTCTTCGTCGACGCTCTCGGAGTCGAGCACCAATTCGAGATAGCCCAGGATGGAGGTGAGCGGCGTTCGCAGTTCGTGCGATACCGAGGCGACCAAGTCGTCACGGGCCTTGATGGCCTTCAGCTCGGTCGTCACATCACGCGAAACGATGACCGAGCCGTCGCGTTCGCCCTTCTCGGTGACGAGCTGGCGGCCCGAGAACGAGTGCGCGGTCGAGGGGCTGTCGGCGGATGCCATCCAGACCGTGACGTTGTCGAAGGTCTCGCCGCGCATGGCCCTGGTCGACGGGCGCTGGTCGGCCGTGAGCGGCGTGGTGCGGTCCTCGTCGTAGAGGTTGGAGATGAACGAGGTTCCCTCGAGGGCACCGTACTGGTCGAGCAGGCGGCGGTAGGGCTCGTTCGAAATGGTGACGCGGCCCACGTCGTCGAAACCCACGACACCGAAGTTGACGGCGTTGAGCACTTCGTCGAGCGTGCGCTTGTCGCGGCGGGCGCGGGAGAGGGCATCCTCGAGCAGGAGCGCCTGTTGGCGCAGGAGGGTGCGTTGGGCGCGCGAGCGTTTGGCCGTGAGGTAGGCCGTCGTCGACACGAAGAAGAAGGTGATGGGCAGCACCAGCAGGCGCGGGAGGTCGTCGACCTCGAGGTCCCCGGGGCTGAGGGCGGCCGACATCCAGAGATAGATGGAGGCGGCCAGGGGCCCGAGCGCGGCCGCGAGGAAACCGAAGTAGGTCGACATCCAGATGATCGGGAAGACCATGAAGAGCGAGGCGCCGAGCGCGGGTTCGCCCTCGCGCAGGAAGGCGAGGGCGATCAGGTCGAGCAGCGGCAGAATGATGACGGATGCTCGGGGCACGACGCCCCAGGGGATGACCGCCGAGAGCACGGTGGACACGAAGACGATGCCCGCGCCGATGAGGAACAGCGGCGACGACGCCGTCTGCGGGTTGAGGACGATGACGACGCAGACGAGGATCAGCACCGCCACCGACAGCAGCAGCTGCGTCAGGAAGACGTTTCTCTCGAGCCTTTCGCGTTGCCCGGCCAACTCCTCGACGGGCTCGGCGGAAGTGGTCATTGCATGAGACTAGCTCAGACGGCGGCGACGCGTGCGGCGATGAGTTCGGCGATCTGGACGGCGTTCAGGGCGGCACCCTTGCGCAGGTTGTCGTTGCTGATGAACAGCGCCAGGCCGCGGCCCTTCGGGGCACTCTGGTCGGCTCGGATGCGGCCGACGAACGACGGGTCCTGACCGGCTGCCTCGAGCGGCGTTGGCACATCGCTGAGCTGCACGCCCGGGGCATCCGACAGCAATTCGGTGGCGCGCTCGGGCGTGAGCTCGCGCTCGAACTCGACGTTGATCGACAGCGAGTGGCCCGTGAAGACGGGGACGCGCACGCACGTGCCCGAGACGAGCAGCTCGGGCAGCTCGAGGATCTTGCGGCTCTCGTTGCGCAGCTTCTTCTCTTCGTCGGTCTCGTTCTCGCCGTCGTCGACCAGGTTGCCGGCGAACGGGATAACGTCGAAGGCGATGGGGCGCACGTACTTCACGGGTTCGGGCAGCTCGACCGCGCGGCCGTCATGCACGAGACCCAACAGGTTGGGGGATGCCGTAGCCACACGGATCTGGGTGGCCAATTCTTCGGCGCCCGCCAGCCCCGAGCCGGACACCGCCTGGTACGTGGAGACGATGAGGCGCTGCAGGCCGGCCTCGGCGTCGAGCACCTTCAGCACGGGCATGGCGGCCATGGTGGTGCAGTTCGGGTTGGCGATGATGCCCTTGACCGCCTGATCGATGGCGTGCGGGTTGACCTCGCTGACGACGAGGGGAACCTCGGGGTCCATGCGCCAGGCGCTCGAGTTGTCGATGACGGTGGCGCCGGCCTCGGCGAAGCGGGGGGCGTGCGCGCGCGAACCGGTGGCGCCGGCCGAGAACAGGGCGATGTCGAGGCCCGACGGGTCGGCCGTGGCGACGTCTTCGACGACGATGTCTTCGCCCGCGAAGCGGATGGTGCTGCCGGCCGAGCGCGAGGTGGCGAAGAAGCGGATGCTGGCGAGCGGGAAGTTGCGCTCCTCGAGCAGTTCGCGCATGACGCGTCCGACCTGTCCGGTGGCGCCGATGATGCCGACGTGTACTCCTGTTGCCATGGCGGGGACCTCGCTTGTTCGGGGAGTGGGGTGCTCCGGGTGGTGCGCGTGCGGTGGTGCGGGCGGTGCGGGCTCGTGCGGGCTTGTGCTGCGAGCGGTGCTGGGCTGTGCTGCGGGCCGAGCTGTCTAGCGGCCGGTGCCCGCGTAGACGATGGCTTCTTCGTCGGCGTCGAGGTCGAAGGCTGCGTGCAAGACGCGAGCGGCGTCGTTGACGCTGTCGGCGCGCGTGACGACGCTGATGCGGATCTCGGAGGTCGAGATCATCTCGATGTTGATGGAGGCGAGGTGCAGGGCTTCGAAGAGCTTGGCCGAAACGCCCGTGTTGGTGCGCATGCCAGCGCCGACGAGGGCGAGCTTGCCGATCTGGTCGTCGTGCTGCAGGCCCGTGAAGCCCACCTCGGACTGTTCGGCCTGCAGGGCCTTGAGCACGGACTGCGCCTCGGACTTGGGCAGGGTGAACGAGATGTCGGTGAGCCCGGTCGCGGCGGCGGACACGTTCTGCACGATCATGTCGACGTTGGCGTTGGTCTTGGCGACGATCTTGAAGATCTGGGCGGCTTTGCCGGGCACGTCGGGAACGCCGACGACGGTGATCTTGGCTTCGGAGAGGTCGGTCGCGATGCCGGTGACGATGGGCTGTTCCACCTGTTCGCCTTCTTTCGGGTTGATGACGAGGGTTCCCTCGTTGTTGTTGAACGACGACCGCACGTGCAGGGTGACACCGTGGCGTCGAGCGTACTCCACGGCGCGGATGTAGAGCACTTTGGCGCCGGCCGCTGCGAGTTCGAGCATCTCTTCGCTCGTGATGGTCTCGATCTTGCGGGCGCGTGGCACGACGCGCGGGTCCATGGTGAAGATGCCGTCGACGTCGGTGTAGATCTCGCAGACGTCGGCCCCGAGGGCGGCGGCGAGGGCGACGGCCGTGGTGTCGGAGCCGCCGCGGCCGAGGGTGGTGATGTCCCGCGTGTCGCGGTTGAAGCCCTGGAACCCGGCGACGATGACGATGGAGCCTTCGTCGAGGGCTTCGCGCAGGCGCACGGGTGTGACGTCGACGATGCGGGCGGCGCCGTGTTGCGCGTCGGTGATCATGCCGGCCTGGCTGCCGGTGAAGGAACGCGCGTCGTAGCCCATGCTCTTGATGGCCATGGCGAGCAGGGCCATGCTGATGCGTTCGCCGCTCGAGAGCAGCATGTCGAGTTCGCGGGGTTCGGGCATCGGCGTCACCTGGTGGGCGAGGTCGAGCAGTTCGTCGGTGGTGTCTCCCATGGCCGATACGGCGACGACGACGTCGTTCCCGGCGCGGCGTGTTTCGACGATCCGCTTGGCGACGCGTTTGATGCTTTCGGCGTCGGCGACGGATGATCCGCCGAACTTCTGCACGATGAGGCTCACGTGGTTCTCCTGTGGGGGCGTGGGGCCGGGGCCCGAACCACCATTGTAGGGGCGGCACCATGCCGCTTCGTCAATGTGTCGGTGACCCTCACGCCCCGGCCGCATTCCCTCACGCGAACCTCACGGCATCCGTCGTGTCAGTGCTTTCGCCGGCGTACCCGTGCGATGTGTGTCGTTCCGATCCCGGCGAGCAGGGCGGCCGCCGCCATCACGGACACAGGGCCGATCGGATGCTCGGGGCCCGTCGACGGCAGCGTGGCGGGCGCCGCGGGCGGGTCCTGGGTGGACACGACGAGTGGGGTGGGTGTGGCGGTCGGCGATGGGCTCGGGACGGGGGTCGGCGTGGGGGTCGGGGTGGATGTCGGTGTCGGCGTGGGCGTGGGCGAGGGCGTGGGCGTCGGTGTCGGGGTCGGGGTCGGCGTTGGCGTCGGTGTCGGTGTCGGTGTCGGCGTGGGTGTCGGCGTGGGCGTGGGCAGCGCCTGGAATTCGATGGCCGCGGGTGCAGGCGGGTTGAGACCGACGAGCGTCACGTTGCCCGGGCCGTTCGTGTAGGTGCCGGCCCGCTCCGACGAGACACTCACGGTAATGGTGCAGCTGTGCTCTCCGGCGGCGAGGTCACCGCCGGCCCGCACCGTGCGTCCGCCGATGGGAGCGTCCAGCGTTCCCGTCGTGCACGTGGTTCGCGCGGTGCCGGCGACGACGGTGAGGCCTTCCGGCAGCGTGTCGTCGACGCTCCACGCGCGTTTGGCGACCAGGTCTGCGGTGTTGGTGACGGTGAGGGTGAGGAGACCCGTTCCGCCGACCGGAAGGCGGCCCGGGGTGAAGGCTTTGTCGAGCTGTGGTGTGGCGTCGAGCACCGCGATGTCGTCGATGGCGTGATCGTTGCCGGAGCCTCCGGGGCTTGTTCCCGAGTTGCGCAGCAGCAGTCCGACACCGTCGGCGGCGGAGAAGTAGGCCTCGCTTGTGGCGAAGGAGCCGCCACGGATCGGTCCGGTGTGGATGTCGGTGGTGGCCGCGAGTTCGCGGCTGCGCGGGTCGGTGCAGGGATTGATCGGCGCGCCCAAGGGTGTCTCGGTGCCCGCGACGACGGTGTAGAAGCCGAGAACGGGCTGGCCCTGCTGACAGCTGGTGGCCGCGGCGTTGACCGAGAAGAGGAGGTAGCGACCGGAGGAGGCCTGGGGCAGGCTCGCCGTGGTGCGGAACTCAACGGCGTTTGCCGGGTTGGCGCGGTTGGCGAGGGCGGAGAGCGCCGCGTTGCTCGTCGGGTCGGCGGTGCCGTTGACGGTGCCGAGCGCGGTGGCCATCTGGCGCACGGTGTTCTGAAAGCTGCCCCGTTGCGCCGCTGATGCGGTGCCGCTCTGGACGCGGGTGCAGTCGGAGTCGGCGTGGGGTGTCTGTTCGTCGATGATCAGGCCGTTGCATTCGCTCGCGTCGAGCCAATAGGCGTCGGCCGTGTAGGTCAGGCCACTGGCGCTCGAATAGTTCGCCAGCGTGGAGCGGCTGCCGTTGGGCGCGGTGTCGAAATCCTCGGTGAAGTGCACGACTGCGGGTTGCGGTTTTCCGGGCGTTCCGGGTGCGGCCTGAGCCGGATGCACGAGCGCTGCCCCTCCTCCGATGAGCGCGAGGGTCAGACCGACGGCAGAGATGCGCGCAACGCGAACACGCGAACGAGGGAGGCGTCGGACTCTGTCGTGGTCGTTCGGCATCGGTGCCGGCGGGGATGCCGGCGTCGGAGCCGCGCTTGCGGCTGGCGTCGGACGGCCAGTCTTTTCGGGTGCCATGAACTCTCCAATGGATGGTGTCGCGAAGACACCAACATATCAGAGCTTCAAGATTACGTTGGGGCTATTTGACGACCGTTCGGCCTTCGAAGGCGCGGCCGAGGGTGACTTCGTCGGCGTATTCGAGGTCGCCGCCGACGGGCAGGCCCGAGGCGAGGCGTGTGATGCGCATACCGAGGGGGCTGAGCAGTCGGGAGAGGTAGGTGGCGGTTGCTTCGCCTTCGAGGTTGGGGTCGGTGGCGATGATGACCTCGGTGACCGTGTCGTCGGCGAGGCGCTGCATGAGTTGGCGGATGCGGAGGTCGTCGGGGCCGATGCCGTCGATGGGGCTGATGGCTCCGCCGAGCACGTGGTAGCGGCCACGGAATTCGCGGGTGCGCTCGATGGCGACGACGTCTTTGGCTTCTTCGACGACGCAGATGAGGCTGAGGTCGCGGCGGGGGTCGCGGCAGATGGAGCAGGTCTCTTGTTCGGCGACGTTTCCGCAGATGACGCAGAAGTGCACTTTGTCGCGCACGATCGTGAGGAGTTCTGCCAGGTGCGCCACGTCGAACGTTTCGGTCTGCACGATGTGGAACGCGATGCGTTGTGCCGATTTCGGGCCGATGCCGGGCAGACGGCCGAATTCGTCGATGAGTTCTTGGACGATTCCTTCGTACATTGCTTACTGCCCTCGATTGAATCGTGTGGCGGGAACGTGTGGCTGCTCTTCGAGGAACGTGGCCCCGAGGAGTTCGCGCACGACCGCCTCGCCGTAGCGGGTGGAGGCGGCGGGGTGGCTTTGGTGCCCGGCGGTGGGGCCCGGGTCGACTTTCGGCTCGGCAGCGCGCTTCTTGGCGCGCGCGACGGCGGGTGCCGGCACATCGGGGGCGGCGGCTGCGGGCGCCACAGCCGGGCGGGCGCGCGGCGCGACGGGCGGCGGCCCGACCGGCGGGATGATGGCGGGGCCGGACGACGGCGTGGCCCAGGGCGAGGCCTCGGCGGGCGCGCTCGAACCGAAACCGGGGTCGGGGAACGGCGCCTCGTCGTCTTCGGGCGGAGGCATGTCGTCGTAGGGCGGCTCGTCGTCGACGGGCGGCGCCTCAGCGTCGGATGTCGCGGGGGCGGCGGCAGCCGCAGGTGTTGCAGATGCCGTGCCCGGCTCTGGTGCGCCCGTGGTCTCGGCGGCGACACGTTCGGAGGCAGCGGCGACTCCCGCGTCGCCACCGGTCGCCCCGGAGGTCCGGCGGGAATCCGCGGCCGACGCCGCGGCGCTGTTGTCGTCGTCGGACGAAACGTCGGATTGCGGGATGGCGACGACGTGCCAGCCCGAGCCGTCGACATTCGCGGCGGATGCGCTCGGAGCGGCAGCGGCGCGTTTCGCGGGACGCCCCGCGGACGCGTCGCGTGCTGAGGCCGGGGAGGAAGAAGACGCGGTCGGGTCCGCACCGCCGGAGGCGTCCGCGCGGGTGTCGTCGGCCTGCGGACCGGCGGCGGGTGCCGGTGTCGCACGAGGCGCGTTCGCGGGGGCGCCGGGTTCTCCGTCGCGTGGCCCGGCGGCGGGGCCGCGCGTGCCACCCGATCCGGGACCGGGGTCGACGCGGGCGATGTATTTCACCCGGATGCCGAGGACGTCGACGATCGCGCGGCGCAGCCATTCGCTCGGACCCTCGCCGGCGTCGGCGCGTTTGAAGCCTTCGACGTCGTTGTGGCTCGGGAAGGTGAGCGTGAGGATGTCGCCCTGCAGCGCCCGCACGGTTGCCGTCGCGGCGACGAGCCACGCCGGGCGGCTCGTGTCGGCGACGCGTTCGAGGATCTCGGGCCAGGCGTCTTTGAGCTGCTGCAGCGACACGGGGGCCGCGGCGGTGCCGGACGCCGGGGACGCCAGGTCGGCGGCGGGAACGGCGGGAGCGGCCGCGAGGTCGGGTGCCTTCTCGGCAGCGCCCGGTGCGGAGGCCGCGGCCGGATGCGTGTCGGCGGCGACCGGAGCATCGACCTGATCGGCGCCCGGCGACGCGGTGTCGGCTGCATCGACGAGGGGCTGATCGGCCAGCGGCTCGTTGGCAGGCTCACGCGACGCATCCGAAGAAGCCCCGTCCTGGTTCGACGGATTCTCGTCGGCTGCATCGCGAGCCAATTCGGCGGGCGTGGACTCGGCCAGGGAGGGCTCGACAGGGGCAGGCTCAGCCGAGGGTGGCGCGGGGGTCGATCGAGCAGGGGTGGGTTCAGTCGAGGTTTCTGCGACCTCAATGCCCCAGGACGCTGCCGCAGCCTTCGCCAGCGCTTCGCCGGTTGCCGCGGTCGTTGCAGCGTCGCTCGAGGGAGCTGCAACGACATCCGCGGCCGGAGCCGCAGCGCCGGTCGGCGCATCCGCGCCTCGAGCCTGAGCGCGCGCGGGAGCCTGTTCGCTCGACGTAGCCGGGGCACGTGTCGGAGCCGGGGTTTGGGTCGATGCCGAAGCACGTGCGGGTGCAGGAGCTTGCTCCGGAGCAGCGGCACGCGCCGGAGCACCAGCCGCTCCCCCACCGGAGCGAGCCGCGTCGTCGCGCGACGCCTGCCCAGCGTTGGTTCCGCCGTTGTTTCCGCCCGAGCCGTCGACGCCCACGCGCCGCTCGAGCCGCTCGACACGCGCCAGGGCGCCGCGCGAGCTGTCATCCATCGACGGCACCAGAATGCGCGCCGTCATGAGTTCGAGGTGCAGCTTGGGCGAGGTGGCGCCCGTCATCTCGCTGAGGGCCGCGTTGACGATGTCGGCCGTGCGGCTCAGCTCGGCCTGGCCGAAGCTGTCGGCCTGAACGGCCATGCGATCGAGCTCATCTTGCGGGATGCCGCGCAGCACCGCCTGGGCACCGGCCGCACCGGTCGCGCCCACGACGATCAGGTCGCGCAGGCGCTCGAGGAGGTCGTCGACGAAGCGGCGAGGGTCTTGACCGGTCTGGATGACCCGGTCGACCGCGTTGAAAGCCGCCGCAGCGTCTCGCGAACCGAGCGCCTCGACGGCGTCGTCGAGCAGGGTGGCGTGGGTGTAACCCAGCAGTGCGACGGCGCGCTCGTAGTCGACGCTCGTGCCATCGGACCCGGCCATCAGCTGGTCGAGCAGCGACAGCGTGTCACGGGCCGAACCGCCGCCGGCGCGCACCACCAAGGGCAACACGCCGGGCTCGACCGTGACGCCCTCGAGATCGCACATGTGCTGCACGTATTCGAGCATCTGGGCCGACGGGATGAGCCGGAACGGGTAGTGGTGGGTGCGCGAGCGGATGGTGCCGATGACCTTGTCGGGCTCGGTCGTGGCGAAGATGAACTTGATGTGCTCGGGCGGCTCTTCGACGATCTTGAGCAGCGCGTTGAAGCCCTGCGGCGTGACCATGTGGGCCTCGTCGAGGATGAAGATCTTGTAACGGTCGCGCGCGGGGGCGAAGACGGCGCGCTCGCGCAGGTCGCGCGCGTCGTCGACACCGTTGTGGCTCGCCGCGTCGATCTCGACGACATCGAGCGAACCGCCGCCGTCGCGGCCCAGTTCGACACAGCTAGGGCACACGCCGCAGGGGGTGTCGGTCGGGCCCTCGGCACAGTTGAGGCAGCGCGCCAAGATGCGGGCCGACGTCGTCTTGCCGCAACCGCGCGGGCCGCTGAAGAGGTAGGCATGATTGACACGGTTGGTTCGCAGCGCCGTCATGAGCGGATCGGTCACCTGCGACTGACCGATCATTTCGGCGAAATTCTCTGGCCGATAACGGCGATATAAGGCGGTGACCACGAACCCAATGGTAGCCGCCACCACCGACATTCGCCGGGGTGGCAGACTCAAGGCATGAGCACACAGGGAACCGCCGCCCGCGTCGTCGCCGTGAGCCGCGACGACGCCCACAATTTCAGCAAACCGACCGCCCCCGACATCCGCCTGGTCGAGGGCCGCGGGGTCGAGGGCGACGCCCACTTCGGCGAGACCGTGCAGCACGTGCACCGCCTGAAGAGAGACCCCGAATCACCCAACCTGCGGCAGGTGCACCTCATGCACAGCGAGCTGTTCGACGAACTCGGCGAGCGCGGCTTCGAGGTCGCGCCGGGCGAGCTGGGCGAGAACGTGACGACCGAGGGCATCGACCTGCTGGGGCTGCCAGAGGGCACGCGGCTGCGGCTCGGCTCCGACGCGCTCATCGAGATCACGGGGTTGCGCAACCCGTGCACCCAGATCAACGGCAAAGAGCGCGGGCTCATGAAAGCCGTGCTGGGCAAGGATGCCGAGGGCAATGTCATCCGCAAAGCCGGCATCATGAGCATCGTCGTCACGGGCGGCATCGTGCGCGCGGGCGACCCCATCGAGATCGAGCTGCCCGCCGAACCGCACCGCCCGCTCGGCGTCGTCTAGCCCGCAGGAAGCCGTCACGCGCCTCCGCTAGCATCGACGAAGAACCGACCGACGCGAAAGGCACGACATGGATGGTCACACCGCTGTCGGTCTGATCAGTGAGGTCTTCACGTGGTTCGGGTTGGGTCTCGGCATCGTGTTGCTCGGCATCGGGCTCATCCTCGGCAGCGTGCGCAAACGGTGGATCCAGGTGGACGGCGTCATCGCGACGGGCCCCAAGGGCAACATCGTGCGCTGGCTCGACGACGACCACGACGTGCACGAGGCCCCCGCCTCTACGGCCGAGGCGTTGCGCGCACAGGTGGGCGACGACATCCCCCTGTGGTTCAACCACCGCGCCCCGTGGATCTGCCGCACGCGCGAACCCGAGATCGACGGCCGCACCTTTCGGCTGATCGGGTGGCTGCTGCTCGGCATCGGCATCGTGGCCGCAATCGTGGGCATCGCCATCCAGTTCATCGAATTCGGCTGACTCCGGTGCCGGACACATCTCTTGCTGCTTATGCGCCTGCGCGCGTCTCACGCGAGATCTCGGCGCGCCTCACCGCGGGCGAAGAAGCTCTGGCCTTGCGCCTTCTCACGTTTGCCGTGCGCGAAGCACGCGACAGGTCGATGGGGCTCGACGAGTTGGCCGCTCCCCGCTGCCTCTGCCGCGCTTCGAGTGGACCGAGTTTCTCAAGGCCCTCTACCGGCGCGAGCTGGGGGCCGCCGCACCCTCTTGGGCTCGCCCTCTTGCACTTCCACACCCCACCTATCTACTCAGCGATCCCTACTTCCAGCAGCGCGCAGACAGAGAAACACCCACAGATCTCCGAAAGCTGAATTTGCTGATCGACGAACGCAGCTTCCAGCGCGCCTAACCGCTATAGCGATCTCAATCTGACCCCCGGTCCATACCGAAGGAACCCGCGGAAGCGCAGCGAAGCCCTCTCCAGGACGGAGAGGGCTTCAGGTGCTGCGGCGCTGGAACTACGGCTTCTTGCCGGCGGCCTCGTCGTCCTGCTCTTCGAGGCGTTCGCGGAAGATCGCTTCGGCGTCGGTCTCTTGGCCCGGCAGGTCGTCGCCCACCGGGGTGCGTGCGTCGTCGGGGAAGTCGGCGGCTGCGAAGCCGTTGATGTCGCTCATGCTGTCTCCTTCGGTTGCTACGACGCTACGCCGCAACAGGTGCGGATGAAACCCGTTGACGTCGAATCTTCAACCATCATCGATTGGCCTCAAAGGTCCGGGTCAGTCGAATCAGCGCGGCGAAAATGATGCACGCGAGCCCGAACGCAACCCAGCGCACCCAGCCGATCTGGCTGACAGCAAGGCACACCCCGAGGAATGTCCCTGCCCCGACGACGGACAAAGTGAGACCGATCCATGTGGGAAGCCACTTCGCTCGATTCAGAGCAACCATGCTGACACGCATCCAAACGCCCCCGCAGCGATCAAGCGAGCAGCCAGCACCCGAGCCTCACCCTTCGTGATGTAGTTATCGGCCAGCATGGCCCCCATCGCCAGGCCCGCACCTGCATAGCACTTCAACTCACCGGGGCTCGGCCGGTGAGCCCGTGCTCGCTCGGCAACGCAGTCTTTGTAGTTTTTGCCGCTCTTGTTTAGACCGGAACAGAGATCCGACAGGCTGTCGAACCGCGTCTGCCGCTCCTGAGCCGGGCCGGCATATTCACTCGAAGCAGCATCGGCCCGTTCGGATACCCACGGCACTGTCGAGCCCCCGAAGGCCAGGAGCAGGACCAATGCCCCGGTCTTGACGGCGCTAGCGAATGAGTGCGTTGAACTTCTCATGAGATCTCCCTTGATCGTTGCAGCGGGCGCTTCGCCCTTGAAATCACCGTACCGATTCTGAAATATCGAAAAAGCGGCTCCTATGAGCAACCAGGGCGGAATCGCCGTAACGTCGGCCACCATGGCCGGATCCCGCTTGAGATTCATCCCCATTCATCGGCCCACCAACGGCGTGTCGGAGCCATACCGCAGCCGAGAGTTCGACACACCGACATCCACCCCTCTTTCAGGGGACAAGCGGCTCGCTGTCGGGATGCTTCGTCAAGCTGTTTTCGCGGAGGCCGGCCACCGATGTCCCCCGCCCGTCACTCGTTCCACGTCAGGAGACACATGTTCCAGCGCACCTCGACCTCTGCCGGCCTTCTGCTGCTGCGCCTCGCCGTCGGCGGCATCTTCATCGCCCACGGCGCCCAGAAACTGTTCGTCATCGGGCTGCCCGGTGTGCAGCAGATGTTCGAGGGCATGGGGCTTCCCGCCCCCGCCATCCTCGCCCCCGTCGTAGCGCTCGTCGAACTGCTCGGAGGCCTGCTGCTCGTGCTGGGTTTCGGCACCCGCATCGCCGGCATCGCCCTCGCCGTCGTGTCGGTGGGCGCGCTCGTCACCGCACATCTGCCGGCCGGCTTCTTCGCCCAGGACGGCGGCATCGAGTTCACGCTGCTGCTCGCCGTCGCATCCCTAGTGACCGGCCTCACGGGTGCCGGTGCCTTCAGCGTCGACGCCGTCATCACCTCCCGCCGCGGGCAGACCTCGCGTGCGCCCCGCGCAGCGACGGCCTAGACGTTCGCTGCGGCGGCTCGGAAGAGCAACGTCTTGCCACCGGCATCATCTGTTCCCATAAGCGGAGAGGGGGTGGGACGCACATCGTGTCCCACCCCCCTCTTTTTGTCGCAGAGCGCGCTAGCGCTGGACGATCATGATCCAGCTGAGTTGCACGTCGGTGCCGTCGCCCGAGCCCACGGGGGTGAGCGTCAGGTCGAGGGCGCCGTCGGCCGCCACGGCCCGGTTCGTGAGCGATGCGACCGTGTTCTGGCCCGTGATGGGCTGGGCCGCGACGACCTGCTCGCCGTTGACCGCGATGCATGCGCGGCGGTTCTTCGCCCACTGCGACCACGGGTCGTAGAGGCCCACGTAGACGTCGTAGCTGCCGGCATCCAGACCCTCGAAGCGGTAGCCGAGGCGCTTGTCAGGCGCGGTGGCCGAGACGTAGCGCAGCGACTCGAACAGCGAGCCCGTCGTGGTGCCCGTGGCCGGGTTGGTGCTGCCCCAGCGGAGACCCGTGGCCGGGTCGGCGGCGAGTTGCTGATCGAACGTCGAGTTCAGCAGGGGCGCCTGGTCGGCGACGGCGGCTCGGATGGCGTCGTATTCGGGTGATGCGGCGCCCCCGGCATCCACCAGGTAGCGCAGGCCCTTCGGCACGACGATCGTCTGACGCGTGATCGGTTTGGCGACGCCCTCGACGGATGCCGTGAGCGTGACGGGGCCGGGAACGTCGAGGGTCGCGGCCGCCCAGGTGACGGTGCGCGTGGACGTGACGCCCGAGGACGTGACGGTGGCGGAGGTCGGCAGGCTGGCCGCATCCCCCAGTGTCACGGTCGCCGGCAGCTCGAGGTCGACGCTCACCGAACCCTTGCCCTCGAGGTCGTCGAGCGTCCACTCGTCGTACCAGTTGAGCGACAGCTGGCCCTGCTCGCCGAATTCGAGCGGCAGCCAGACGGCCGGCGCGTTCTTCAGGTCGTTGGGCGTCCAGCGGTCGCCCATGTAGATGAACTTGCCCGCGGCCGGGTCGATCGGAATGACCGACGTCGACTGGCTGCCGTGCGTCGTGGATGCCGTGGGGCCCGTCGCCGGGTTGCCCTTGTCGGTCCACTCCCCCAGCATGCTCGTCGCCGTGGCGTATTTCGCCGGGTTCGGGTTCCAGCCGGTGGCCCCCGACGTGATCAGGTAGTACGTGCCCTGGTAGAGGAACACGGCCGGGGCCTCACGTTGCCCGCCGATGTAGGCGCGGGTGAAGTCGACACCCTTTTCGGCTTTCTCCACGGATGTCGAGCGGAACATGTAGTTCGAGCTCAGTTTCGAGACGAACAGCGTGAGGTTCTCTTCGCTGGCGTAGATGATGTAACCGGTCTTGTCGGTGTCGACGAACAGGTTCATGTCGCGCGCCATCCCGGGGCTGTCGGGCTGGTAGTTCGGCTCACCTTCTGGCGCCACGTTCAGCCGGTAGCTGTCGACGTAGCGGAACGGGCCCGTTGGCGAATCCGACACCGCGACACCCGCGGTGGCCTTGGCGTATTGCGCGTTGGAGGTCGCGCTCGGGCCGTCGGCGTGCACCCACAGCACCCACTGGTCGGTGCTCTCGTTGTAGATCACCTTGGGGCGTTCGAGGATGGCGGCGTTCACGTTCGGGTCGGTCTGCACCGTTCCGAGGTCGCGGTAGACGGCGGCCTTCTGCTCGACCGTGTAGTCGGCGTAGTGCTCGGCGAAGTACGCGTCGTCCTCGAATTGACCGGGCGCCGACATGGCCTGCAGGGCGAGACCCTCGTCGTGCCAGTTGTAGAGGTCGTACGACGAGTAGACGTGCACGCCGCGACTGGCCGAGTAGCCGTTCCAGCGGTCCTCGCCGTACCAGTAGTACAGCGTGCGGCCGTCGGCGTCCTTCGACGGCACGACCTGGCCGCCGTGAGCCTGGATCGGGTTTCCGTTGTCGTCGACCCACGCCTGTCCCGGGCGGAACGAGTCGTAGGTGACGAGCGGGCGGAGCGCCAGGAATGCCGAGCCGAGGGCGTCATACGAGGCCCGGATGGCGGCGGTGTCGGTCGAGCCGTCGGTCACGAGCTTCTGCGCGCGGACGATCTCGGCGTCGAGGACGGCGAGCGAGTCATCCGCATAACCCTCGCGCTGAGCGGCGCCCAGGGTGACGGTGCGGATCTTCTCGGCCAGCAGCTCGGCGCCGTAGGTCTTCGGCGCGCGCACGATCAGGTAGTTGACGGCCGGATCGGTGTAGGCGTTGGTGCGGCCGGCGGGGCTGTGCACCTCGAGGTCGAGCGTGCCGTCGGTGACCTCGACCGTGTAGGTGCGCTCGAGCAGGCTTCCGGATGGCGCGTTGACCTGTTCGAGGCTGCGGCCCTCTGCCCGCAGGTCGACGTCGCGGTTCGTCCAGCCCGAGGGCAGCTGGAAACCGAAGCTCACGTCATACGAACCCTCGGGAAGGTCGAAGGCGTAGTCGACGGAACGGGTGTCGAGCTTGGCGCCGGTCGGCGGCTTGTCGTAGCGCAGCGAGGCCGTCTTGTCGGTGCCCGACGAGTCGTTGGCGGTCGGCGTGCTGTTGGCATCGGACACGAAGCCCCAGCTGCCGCCCGTGGTCTGGTCGACGCCATAAGGCTGGTCGGTCTTCTTCTGGAAGAGGCCGATGTGGTCGCCCGGCGACACGGCGCCGGGGTTGGCGGTTCCCGCGTTGGCGAAGTAGAGCACGAAGTCGTTGTCGACGAGCTGCTGCAGGGTGGGGCTCGGGTAGGTCGGCGCGAGCGCGGCGGCGTCGGCCGCTGTGGGCGGCTGGGCGGCGAGCGAACCCGTGACCGCGAGGCCGAGGGCCGTGGTGAGGGCGGCTCCGCGGCCGAGGGTGCGGCGCAGCTCGGGGTTGCGAGAGCGGCGGGGTTCGGATGCGGCGGCTGCCGTCTCGGCGTCTGCTGACGTGGCTGCGGCCGGCGCTGAGGGGGCAGCGGCTGGATCCTCGTCGAGGAACGACGCTGCACTTGCCGACGAAACTGCGTGGCGCGAACGGCGGACGGCGACGAGCAGACCGGTCGCGGCACCGAGGATGGCGACCGCGAGCGCGAGCATCGTGGCGAGGTCGACGCCCGAGAGCGCGAGGCCTCCGGGGGCCGAGCCGTTCGTTCCCGAACCGGTGGTCGTTCCGGCGCCCGTGCCGGCGTCCGTTCCGGACCCGGAGCCGGAGCCCGAGCCGGTGCCGGGCTGCGTGCCGGGCTGGCCGGGTTCGGTGGGCGTCGTCGGCTCGCCGGGGAGGGACTCGGGCGTGTTGCCCGCGCCACCCGGTGCCACACCGAGAGCAGGCGCCGCGCCGGCGAGAGCCGTCGCACCCGTTTCGGTGGCCGCGATCGCGGCGAGGGGTCCGTCCGGCAGGTCGGCCGCGCGGGCATCCGGTTTGCCCCACACGATCGCGTCACCGTCGGCGGTCAGTGCCGCCGAGAAGTACGGGCCCGCGGCGAGGGCCGCGATGTCGGATCCGGGCGCAGTGACGGTGGCCGGCGCATCCGCCTGGCCGAAGGCGTCGCCGCCCCAGGCGAAGACGCGGCCGTCGTCGGTGAGCGCGAGCGCCTGGTCGGTGCCGGCCGCGACCTGCACGACCTCTTCGTCGGCGAGGGCCTCGGGAACCTCGAGCTGGCCCACATCCGAGCGACCCCAGGCCACGACATCACCGTCGGCCGTGGCGGCGAGCGTGAAGCCCGAGCCGATGGCCGCACTCGTGACGGTTTCGCCGTCGAGCGCGGCGGGGACGTCGTTCTGGCCGAAGCCGTTGTCGCCCCACGCCACAAGGGAGCCGTTTTCGAGCACGGCGAGCGAGTTGGAGCCACCCGCGGCGATCTGCAGCACGCGCGTGGCGGCGGATGGCACGTCGGTCTGGTCGTCGCCGTCGCGGCCCCACGCCACGACATCCCCCTCGGCCGTGAGAGCGAGGGAGTGGTTTGCGCCGGCCGCAATCTGCGTCACGGTGCGGTCGGCGAGCGCGGCGGGCACGGATGTTTGACCGAAACCGTTCGCGCCCCAGGCCGCCACGCCACCGTCGGCGGCGAGGAAGAGGGTGTGGTCGAGGCCGGTGGCGAGGCCCGCGCCCGGTGCCGAGGCGAGCTCGGTGGGAACGGCCGATGAACCCCAGCCCACGGGAGTGGTTGCGGGGTCGCCGGCAGCAGGAGCCGGAGCCGGGGCGGCCGCGGCGAGCGCCGCCGAGACCGGGCCCGTCGCCAGGAGGAGACCCCCGGCGAGGGCGAGGGCGGCCGCGCACGGCCGCTTGAAGGAACGAGAGGTCATTGAATCGCTTTCACGTCGGTGTGGAAGGAGAAGAGAGGTGCAGAGGAAAGAGGAAAGAGGAAAGAGGAAGGCGGAACGAACGACGAGCGTTGCGTGAGCGGAAAGCGGGTGCGGGCCGACGAACGACCCGCACCCGTCTCAGCTACTCCGCGCTTGTCGAACCTGCGCTGGTCGAACCTGCGCTGGTCGAACCCGCACGGCGGCGACGCACGACGACGAGGGCCGCACCGACCGCGAGCAGCAGCGCGCCGAGGGCCGCGAAGCCGCCCACCTGCGCACCCGAGTTCGCGAGCCAGTCGGAACCGTTGGCCGTGCCGGCCCCGGAACCCGAGCCAGCGCCCGAACCAGCGCCCGAGCCGTTCCCCGCACCGGGCGTACCGGTTCCGGGCGTGCCGCCGCCGGCGCCCGGGTCGGTCGGGTCGACCGGCTCGACGGCGTCGGCCACGAAACGCACCGTGTAGGTCGACGACGCCTCACCGTTCTCGGCGGCAACCGTCACGGTTCCGACGGGTTCGGCCGCAGCCGCATCGGGCTGCGCGATCGTCACGGTGGCGTACGGGTCGGCCGATCGAGCACCCAGCACGGAAGCCTCGGCGGCAACCGCGCGAGCGGCCGGAGCGGCATCGGCTGCCGCATCCGCGCCCTCGGTCAAGGCCGCGATCGGCACCCGGTACTCGAGCGTCTCGGCATCGAACCCGGCAACGGCCTCACCGTTCACGGTCAGCTGATCCAGCGTCGCATCGGTTCCGATGCCGGGCGCGCCGGGCGCCCACACCTCGAACTCCGACAGCGCGATGCACGCGTTGGCACGGGCCGTCATTGTGGCGCGCAGCTTCGACGTCGTCACCGGGGTGGCGAGCTCGAAGACATCCTCGGTCACCGTGGTGGGCTGGGCGTTGACGGGCACCCAGGCCGAGGCCGCGGCATCCCACCAGCTCAGCTGCACGGTGTCGGCCGGCAGGGTTCCGCCGTTGTCGTTGTAGAAGCGCAGCGTGACGTGGTCGATGGTGGTCTCGGTCGCGAGATCCATCTGCACCCAGTCGCTCGGGCGCCACTGACCCGACACCCAGTTCGTCCAGCGGTTCGAGTCGACCACGCCGTCGTTCACGTTGGTCACCTTGTCCCACTGTCCGCTGAAGGATGCCGTGGGCGTGCCGTTCGGCGCGAGGGCCACGTTCACGAGCGACGGGTTCGTCACCTGCACGCGCACGGTCGCGGGCACCGAGCCCGCGGTCGTCGCGCCCGAAACGGTCACGGTTCCGACGGTGTCCCAGGCGTCGGCGGCGACCTCGTCGAGATCCCAGGTGACGGCCACGTCGACTTGTTCGCCGCCCTCGGTCACCGCGGTGACGGTCGCGGGCAGCTCGGGTTCGTGTCCGAGCCAGGTCTTTGCTCGCGCGGGCAGCGTCGAGGCGAGCGTTCCGACGACCACCTCGGCGGTCACGTCGCGCGTGTCCCCCGCGGGTCCCGTCGCGACGCCCGTCACGGTGACGACGCCGGCGGCCGAGAAGTCGACCCCGTCGGTCGTCCAGGTGACGGGCACCTGCGCCGTGGCCCCGGAGGCCTGCGTGGCCGAAACCGTCTCGGGCAGCGCGGGCGTCACGCCGGGTGCGGTGAAGACGCGCACGGTGGCGACATCCGACAGCGACAGGTCAGACACGACGAAGCGCTGGTTGTCGGCCGACGATCCCGTCCACAGACCCACGGATGCTCCGGCCGCCGTCGACTGACCGCCCACGTCGAGCAGCGTGCCATAGGCCTTGTTCACGAACGTGTAGCTGCCGTCACCCGTCGTCGACAGGATCCAGCGCGAGGCGGCGGGCTGCGCGCCCGCGTTTCCGGAAGCAGCCGCGGTGGTCAGCGCCGTGCGCGACGACGCCGACAGGGCCTGCCCGCTCGCCACGTTGAGCACGCGGTACTCCTCGCGGTTCGAGACGCCGTCGGTCAGCTTCTCGACACGCCAGTGCTGCGCGCCCTTCGTCTGGTCGACGTTCTCCTGCGTGACCTTCCCGGCGGTGGCCGAGAGAGCCTTCGAGGCGTGGGCGCTCGTCAGCTGGTAGACACCCCGGTCGGTGAAGACACTCGCGTCGTCGGCAACACCCGAGACACCGTCGACCACGAGGGTCGTGACGGAGGCGGCGGGCAGCGTGACGATGGCCGATCCGTCGGTCACGGGGATGGCGGGCTGCGCCACGAGCGCGCCCGACGCGTCGGTCACGATGGGCGTCACGGTGGCGCCCGCGGTCGAGGCGAACTTCGTCAGGTCGATCGCCACGGTCTTGGCGGCCGTCGCGTCGTTGATGGAGACGAGCGTCGCGCCCGAACCATCCCCGTCGATCGCGGCCGTCGTCTTGGTGTCGTTGACGCCGACGATGCGGTCGCCCGGCTCGATGTAATGCGTGTAGTTCCGCACGGTGTTGTATTTGGTGTTCGTGCGAATCGTGTAGTCGCCGGTCTCGTTGCCGTTGAAGGGCAGCTGGATGCTTCCCCAGTTGGCGTTCTCGGCGGCGGGCGTCATGTTGTCGTAGTCCTCGACGGGCTGCCAGAACACCCACGCCGAGGGCTCGAGTTCGCGCAGGTCGTCGGTGATGCGACCGGCCATGCCGAGGCCCGGGGCCATCGACTCGAAGTTCTGACCGTTGCCCCACGAGCCCTCGACCTCGCTCATCCAGAGCGGTTTGTCGGCGGCCTTCGCAATATCGCGCACGCTCGTGCGCTGGCCCGTGCCGTAGGTGTGCACGTTGAGCTGCTCGATCAAGTTCTTGGTGGCGTCGGCGTAGCCGTTCCACGTGCTGGCGAACCGGCCCGGGTTGGTCTCGTCCATGCCCGAGATCTTCGAGTCGCTGCCGTACTTCGCCTGGGCCTTCGCCAGCGCGGCGAAGATCTTCTCCTGCGTGGCGGGCGGGATGTTCGCGCCCTCCTGTCGCCCGTAAGCGGTCCAGTACCCATTCCAGGGCTCGTTCAGCGGGTCGATCGTATCGACCGTGATGCCCTCGGCGTCTTCGAGGTGCTCGGTGGCGCGGGCCATGTAGGCCGCGAAGTCGTCGATGTCGGCCGCCCGCATCTGGTCGGCGTTCTTGTCGACGGCGCCCGAGACCACGCCGCTGTTGGTCATGAAGTAGGGCGGCGAGTTGGAGAACGTCTCCCATTTGTCGACGCCGCGGGCCTTGGCGGCCTGCACCCACCAGCGCTGCGTGGGGTCGGCGTCGAAGTTCCACATGCTGTCGTCGTCGGGGTTCCACCAGTCGCGCGCGTTCTGGTCGAGGCCGGCCGGGCGCTTCCACCAGCCCTCGACGTCGCCGCCCGGGCGCAGGTAGGAGCGCGTCTCGGGCGCGTCGCCGCCGCCCACGTTGTAGCGCGCGATGTTGAGGTTGAGGCCGTCTTTTCCGAAGACCATGTCGGCGAGCTTGTTGCGCACCTCGTCGGGGTAGTCGCCCGTGGCGTTGGCGAACCACACGAGGCTCGTACCCCAGCCCTCGAATTCGGGCTGCTGGTAGGACGGATCCGGCGTGATCGTCTGCGTGGCGGATCCCGCGGCCACGGCAGCCTGGGAGGTGACGGCCTGGGCCGGCGCCGTCGCCGCGGGCGCTGCGTGCGCCCCCGCTCCGGCGAGGGCGACACCGGAGGCGGCGAGCGCGCCCGTCAGTGCCATCGAGACGGTGCGCCGGAGTCGGCGCGCCCGGGGTGTTCGTGCTGTCATAGGACGTTCCCTTTCGCTTCATTGCGTGTGATGAGGGTGCATCGGGTCATGCGGGTGGTGCGGTGGTGCGGATGTGCTGGTGCTGCGGGTATGTCGTACTTCGGGGTTGGACCCGCGGGCCGACCGTGGCCGGCCCGCGGAGATCTAGAACTCGGTGTGTCCGAGGTCGGCCGCGCTCACGAACGTGAGGGTCGCGTCGGGGATGGCGTGCAGTTCGAAGAGCACGATCTCGTTGGCGCCGGGCTTCAGGGTCGAGGCGGGCACGTAGAGCGTGTTCTGCGGGCCCCGGCGCCAATAGCGGCCCAGGTTGAAACCGTTCACCCAGGCCACGCCCTTGCCGAGCGTGGTCGTGTCGAGGAACAGATCGGTGGGGGCGTCGAGCTCGACGGTGGCGCGCACGAACGCGGGGCCGGCGATGGCGGATGCGTCGGGGTCGGGTGCCGCGGCCCGCGCGAACGCCTCGGACACGGGCGACAGGTCGTCGAGCCCGAGCGGCTGCAACTCCCAGCGCTCGTGCGCGTGACCGTCGATCGTGACGGGCCCGATGAGGCCCTTGTCCTCGCCGATGCGGTGCCCGTAGTTCACGCGACCCTGGTCTTCGACGAGGATCTCGAGCGTGCCCGAGGCCTCGAACGGCAGGCCGATGGCGCGGTCGTGGTTGTCGCGAGACAGCACGCCGACGGGCTGGCGGTTCAGGTAGACGAGCGCGCGGTCGCGCACCTCGCCGATGGTCAGGACGGGCGCGCGCCCCGTGCCGCGGAAGTCGATCTCGGTGCAGTAGACGCCGAAGCCCGTGTAGTGCTCCACCTGGTCGAAGGTCGGGATGCTGCGGTGCGGAACGCTCTCGCCGAGCGCCGACGCGACCTGCCAGAAGGGGACGACGGCGTCGACGGGGGCTCGGAACGCCGGAGCGGGGCTCGCGGCATCCGGAACCTCGTCGGGAACCGGCGCGTACTTCGCGATCACGTCGCGGAACGCCCAGAACTTGGGGCCCGGGTTGCCGGCCTCGTCGAGCGGGGCGTCGTAGTCGTAGCTCGTGACGGTGGGCTGATAGACGCCCTTGTCGTTGGCGCCGTTCGTGAAGCCGAAGTTGGTGCCGCCGTGGAACATGTACAGGTTGACGGATGCCCCAGAGGCGAGCAGTTCGTCGAGCTCGCGCGCGGCCTCGGCGGCCGGCGTGGTGTGGTGGTGCGAGCCCCAGAAGTCGAACCAGCCGTTCCAGAACTCGGCGCACATGAGGGGGCCGCTGGGTTGATGGCGGCGCAGCGTGGCGAGACGCTCGGTGGCGCGCGATCCGAACGAACCGGTCTTGTGCAGGCCCGGCAGGCTGCCGTTGGCGAGCATCTCGTCGGTGGGCTGGTCGATGGTCGTCAGCGGAACCGTGATGCCGTGGGCGCGGTTGAGGGCGACGAGCGCCTCGAGGTACTGCTTGTCGTCGCCGTAGGCGCCGTATTCGTTCTCGATCTGCACGAGGATGACGGGGCCGCCGTTCGAGATCTGCGCGCGTTCGACGATGGGCAGCACGCGGTCGAAGTAGCGCTCCACCTCGGCCATGTAGAGGGGCTCGAAGCGGCGCACACCCACGGCCTCGTCGCGGAACAGCCAGGCGGGCAGGCCGCCGTTGTCCCACTCGGCGCAGATGTAGGGGCCCGGGCGCACGATGGCGTACATGCCCGCGTCGGCGATGAGCTGCAGGAAGCGCTCGAGGTCGAGGCGGCCCGTCAGCTCGAAGTGGCCGGGGTTCGGCTCGTGCAGGTTCCACGGCACGTAGGTCTCGATGGTGTTGAGGCCCATGAGCTTGGCCTTGTGGATGCGGTCGGCCCACTGTTCGGGGTGCACGCGGAAGTAGTGCAGCGCGCCGGCGAGCACGCGGAACGGCTGACCGTCGAGCTCGAAGTCGGTCTCGCCGATGCGGAAGTCAGGCACGGGTGTCCCCCAGGGAAGATGTCGTCGCGTCCGAGGTGTCGGACGAAGAAGAGGCGGATGGAGCGGCAGCGGATGTCGCGGCCAGGCGGATGATCGACCACGAGAGTGCCGGCAGGGTGGCCGATACGGCTGCCGAAGAAACGGTTGCCGGAGAAACCTCGACGCCCGCGAGCGGCACGAGCCCCACGCGAGTGGGTTCCGCCTCCGTGTTCGAGGCGTGCCGGTCGAGCCCGGCCGGCACGGTCAACGTCTCGGCGTCGACGAGTGCGAGCCCCGCGACATCCGGAATCTCGACACTCAGGGCGAGCTCGTCGGTGGTCGACCGGTTCACGAGGAACAGCACCACCTCGTCGCCGTCGCGCGTCGCCGCGGCATCGACGACGGGAACGGCGCCGTACTTCTGCGTCTCGACGACGGGCGCGCCCGAGACATCCACCGCGAGGATCTCACCGCGCGCGAACCGGGCCGTGCGCTCGAACGGGTGGAACGTGGTCTGCCGCCACGCGGGCCCGGCGGGCTCGGAACGGATGGGCGCGATCACGTTGACGAGCTGCGCGAGGTTGGCCATCGACACGCGGTCGCCGTGGCGCAGCAGCGAGTTCAGCAGCGAGCCGACGACCACGGCGTCGGTCACGCCGTACTCGTCCTCGATCAGCCGCGGCGCCTCGTTCCACTCCCCCGTCAGCAGGGGTTCCTTGTCGACCTCGTTGAAACGCGTCTGATACCAGACGTTCCACTCGTCGACGCTGATGCCGATGGGCCGCTCGATGCCGGCCTCGGAGCGCACCTCGTCGATGATCTGGGCGACCTCGTCGAGGTAGCGGTCGAGCCCCACGGCCGAGGCCAGGAAGCTGTCGGCGTCACCATCCAGTTCCTCGTAATAGGCGTGCACCGAGATGTGGTCGACGAGCCCGGCCGTGTGCGTGAGCACCGTGCGCTCCCAGCTGCCGAACGTGGGCATCTCGGCGTTCGACGAACCCGCCGCCACCAATTCGATGCGCGGGTCGACGAAGCGCATGAGGCGCGCGGTCTCTGCGGCCAGGCGGCCATACTCGTCGGCCGTTTTGTGGCCGATCTGCCAGGGCCCGTCCATCTCGTTGCCGAGGCACCAGACGCGGATGTCGAAGGGCTCGTCGGCCCCGTTGGCCCGGCGGGCATCGCTCAACGCGGTGCCGCGCGGAATGTTGCAGTACTCGAGCAGTTCTGCGGCTTCGGCGACGCCGCGGGTGCCGAGGTTCACGGCCTGCATGACCTCGACTCCCGCCGATGCGGCCCAGGCGGCGAACTCGTGGATGCCGACGCGATTCGTCTCGATCGAGTGCCACGCGGCATCCAATCGCACGGGTCGTTCGTCGACCGGTCCCACGCTGTCTTCCCATGTGAAACCCGAGACGAAGTTGCCGCCCGGGTAGCGCACGATGCTGACGCCGAGCTCGCGCACGAGGTCGGCGACGTCGGAACGGAAGCCCCGAGCATCCGCCGTGTCGTGGCCGGGTTCGAAGATGCCCGTGTAGACCGCGCGGCCCATGTGCTCGACGAACGAGCCGAAGAGCCGCGGGTTGACGGGAGCGACGGGGGTGCGGGTGTTCAGGCGCAGCGAGGCGGTGAGCACGGGGAACCTTTCGAGGGGGAAGGAGATGGCGGGCGGAGGGGGATCCGCCCGCCATCTGGTCGTTCTGGCTAGGAGCTGATTACTTCTCGGAGACCGTGAAGCCCTGCTCGGAGCCGTAGCTGGCCGAAGCCTTCTGCCAGTCGGTCAGACCCTCGTTGAGGTCGGACTTGTTGGCGTAGGCCTGGCCCACGGTGTCGTTGTAGATGCTGTTGGCGTAGACCTGGAAGGGCAGGTACTGCCATCCCTTGACGACGTTCTTGGCCGAGTCGGCGAAGACCTCGTTGATCTTCTGGCCGCCGAAGTACTCGCTCTCGTAGCCGAGGAATTCGTCGGATTCGAGGTCGGCGTTGGTCGACGGGAAGCCGCCCTTGTCGATCGAGATCTGCGTGCCCTCTTCGGCGTTCATGTACTTCAGGAAGGCCGCGGCGACGAGCTTGTTCTTCGACTGCTCGAGCACGGCGTCTCCACCGCCACCGTTCTCGGCCGTCGCGGTTCCGCCGGCCTCGTACTGGGGCATGGGGGCGACGCGCCACTGGCCGGAGCCGTCGGGGGCCTGGCCTTCGAGGTTGCCGGGCATCCACGAGCCGATGATGAGCGTGGCGATCGAACCGTCCGACAGGCCGCGGAACCATTCGTCGCTCCACGAGGAGGTCTGGGCCACGTAGCCGCCCTCGACCAGCTGGTTCCACTTATCGGCCCACTTCTTCGAGCCCTCGTCCTGCAGGTTGATGCCCACGTTCTCGCCGTCGACCGTGTACGGCTTGCCGCCGGCCTGCCAGATCATGCTCGTGGTGAAGCCCGCGTCGCCCGTGTCGTTGGTGATGTAGGCGTTGGGGTCGGCGTCGTGGATGGTCTTCGCGGCCGCGATGTACTGGTCCCAGGTCTCGGGCACGGCGATGCCGTACTTGTCGAAGACGTCCTTGCGATAGAACATCGCCATGGGGCCGGAGTCCTGCGGCAGCGGGTAGAGCTTGTCGTTCAGGTTGACCGAGTTCCACGTCGATGCCGTGAACTTGTCTTCCAGGTCGTCGAATCCGAACTTCGACAGGTCGGCGAGCGAGTTGCCGAGCGCGAACTGCGGCAGCGCGTAGTACTCGATCTGGGCCACGTCGGGGGCGCCCGAGCCGGCCTTGATCGCGTTCTGCAGCTTGGTGTACTGGTCGTTGCCCGTGCCGACGTTCTCCACGTTGACCGTGATCTTCGGGTACTTCTCCTCGAAGGCCTTGGCGATGTCCTCGACCGCGGGGGCCCAGGCCCACACGGTGATGGATGATTCGGTCTGCAGGGCCTTCTCGAGGTCCTCTGCCGAGCCGGAGTCGGCCGAGCCGCCGGGGCCCGACGAGCAGGCCACGAGGGAGGCGCCGGCGGCGATGCCGACAGTTGCCGTGGCGAGCGTGCGCCAGACGGTCTTCTTGAAACGACTGTTCATCGTTTTCCTTTCACGTCGTTGTAAACGGTGTTCGGGTTCTGGTGTGGTTGCGGAGCTGTGTGTTGCGGGTGGTGCGGTGATGCCGTGATGCGGTGAAGTGATGCTGAGGTGCTGCGGGTGAGACATCCGCTGGGCGTTGTTACTGCTTGACGCTGCCCGCGGCGAGCCCCGACTGCCAGTAGCGCTGCATGAAGAGGAACGCGATGACGATCGGGATGATGGTGAGGAACGAGCCCGTGATGACGAGGTTGTAGATGGCCTCGCCGCCGGCCGTCGAGGCCTGGTTGTTCCACTGGTTGAGGCCCACCGTGAGGGGGTACCACGTCGACTCCGACAGCATGATGAGCGGCAGGAAGTAGTTGTTCCAGGTGGCGACCATGGTGAAGAGCAGCACCGTGATGAGACCAGGGCTCAGCAACTTGAGCGAGATGGTGAAGAAGGTTCGGAATTCGCCCGCCCCATCCATCCGCGCCGCCTCGAGCAACTCGGTGGGCACCGAATCGATGGCGTAGGTCCAGATGAGGTAGAGGCCGAAGGGGCTGATGAGCGAGGGCAGGATGATGGCCCACGGCGTGTTGGTCAGACCCAGCTGGCTGAACATGAGGAACGTGGGAACGGCCAGGGCGGTTCCGGGCACGGCCACGGCGCCGAGGACGACCGCGAAGACGCCCTTCTTGCCGGGGAAGTCGTACTTGGCCAGGCCGTAGCCCGCGAGCGTGGCGAGGAAGGTGGCCCCGCCGGCGCCGACGACCACGTAGAGCACGGTGTTGCCGAACCAGCGGATGAATTCGCCGTCGTGATAGGCCAGCGTCTCGCCGATGTTCGCGAACAACGAGAAGTCGCCCGAGAACCACAGGCCGAACGAGTTGAAGAGCACGTCCTGCGTCTTGGTCGAGTTGACGAAGAGCCAGAACAGCGGAAGCAGCGCGTAGACGAGCATGACGGCCATGACGACGGTCAGCCAGACGGAACGCTTCTTGCGGAAGCCGCCCTCCTGAGGTGTGGCGAAACGCGGGCGGCGCTGGCCGGTCGACGAACGCCGGGCCGGGCGCACGCGGCCGGTCGTGGCGTCGATCTTGTCGGTGGGCTGGTTCGAGGGGGCGGGCGCTGCGCCCTGTTGCACGCTGGTCATGGCGTCACTTCTCCTTGCGCGAACCGGAGTTCTGCACGATGTAGGCGATCACGGCGGTGACGACGCCCATGATGATGGCGATGGCGGCCGAGTAGTTGTACTGCTGGCCCGAGAACGACAGGTTGTAGGCGTACATGTTCGGCGTGAAGAACGTCGAGATCGTGTTGGGCGCCAGCGATTGCAGGATGTTCGGCTCGTTGAACAGTTGGAAGCTGCCGATGACCGAGAAGATGCCGGCGATCACGATGGCACCGCGGATGGCGGGCAGCTTGATGCTGCGGATGATGCGCCACTGGCTGGCACCGTCGAGTTCGGCTGCCTCATAGAGGTCCGTCGAGATGACGCGCAGGGCGGCATAGAAGATGAGCATGTTGTAGCCCACGAACTCCCACGTGACGATGTTGCCGATCGAGAGCAACACCCAGTTGTTCGACAGCGGGTCGGGCAGCTGGATGCCGAAGAAGTCGTTGACGTTTCCGACGAGGCCGAAGCGGTTGCCGTACATGAAGCCCCACATGAGCGTCGCGACGACGGCGGGAACGGCGTAGGGCAGGAAGATCGAGATGCGGAAGAACGACGACAGGTAGAGGCGCGCCGAGTCGATGGCGAGCGCCGCGAAGAGGGCGAGGCCCAGCATGATGGGCACCTGCACGCAGAGGAACAGGGCGACGCGGCCGAGCGAGTCCCAGAACTTGGGGTCGGAGAGGGCCTGCGTGTAGTTCGAGATGCCGACGAACGCGTTGCCGCCGATCAGCTGCTCCTTGAAGAGGCTGAGGTAGATCGCATAGATCACGGGGGCGACGAGCACGAGCGCGAAGACGACGAGGAACGGGGCCACGAAGGCCCATCCCGTCCATCTGCGCTTGTCTCGCCGGAGAGCGGCCGGCCGCGGGGTGGCGGGGGCGTCTGCTGACAGCGTCGTCATGGGAAATCCGGTTCGTTGGGAGCGAGTTTCGGTGTGGTGCGATGTTTGCGTAAACATCTGCGTTCTGATGGTAGCGTGTTTACGTAAACATGGGGTGTGGGTTACACCTTTACACGACAACAGCGTCGCGTCAAGTGCGGCGAGAAGGGGGTCTCGAGTGCCTGTCGACGACGCCACCTCCCCCGTTCCGCTCGCCGCAGAGCCGCTGGCGAGCGACGTCTCGCCCGATGCTCAGCCGCTCGGTGCAGACGTGCCCTTGGGCGATGGGGCCGACTCGTCGCAGCCCTCGCGGGAGCCGCTGCCGACAGTTTCCTTGACGCCATCCGGGCCTCTGGGTGCAGCCTCTTCGCGCGTGCGTGGCCCCTCGATGGCCGATGTGGCGAAGCGCGCGGGCGTCTCGTCGCAGACCGTGTCGCGCGTTTCAAACGGCCACCAGAACGTCGACGCCGACACCCGCGACCGCGTGCTGGCCGCCATGGCCGCCGTCGGCTACCGCCCCAACAGCGCCGCGCGGGCGCTCAAGACCGGCCGCTTCCGCACGATCGGCGTCATCATGTTCACGCTCTCGACGTTCGGCAATATGCGCACGCTCGACGCCATCGCGACGGCCACGGCCGAGGCGGGGTACTCGATCACGCTCATGCCGCTCAGCCATCCGACCCAGGGCGAGGTCGCGGGCGCCTTCACGCGTTTGAGCGAACAGGCGGTCGACGGCATCCTCATCATCATCGAGGCGCATATCCTCGACCGCGCCGATATCTCGTTGCCGGCCGGCATCCCCGTCGTCATCGTCGATTCGGATGCCGCAGACCCCTACACCGTGGTCGACACCGACCAGCGCCAGGGCGCCCGGCTCGCCACCGAGCACCTTCTGGCGCTCGGACACCCGACCGTGCACCATGTGGCCGGCCCGCCGACCTCGTTCTCGTCGGCGCGACGCACCGAGGCGTGGCGCGCGTCACTCGAGGCGGTCGGCGCGCCCGTCGACGAACCGCTCGTCGGCGATTGGTCGGCCGAGTCGGGCTACCGGATCGGCGCGCAGCTCGCGCAGAACCCGTCCGTCACGGCGATCTTCGCGGCCAACGACCAGATGGCGCTCGGCGTCTTACGCGCCCTGCACGAGGCCGGGCGTCCCGTGCCAGACGATGTGAGCGTCGTGGGCTTCGACGACACCGAAGAATCCTCGTCTTACTGGCCGCCGCTCACGACCGTGCACCAGGACTTCTCGGCCGTCGGTCGCATCTGCGTGCAGCGCCTCCTCGCCGAGATCGAGCAGAATGCGGCCGCGGCGGGCACCACCATCGTCCCGGTCCGCCTGGTCGAGCGCGCGTCGACGGCTCCCTACGCCCGAACATAACGTGGCAACCCCTCACATTTCACGGGCCGATGTGATCGGATGGTGATGGGCGATCAGCGCGGACCGCCCGACGAATCATCCGCACACGAAGGGCTGAAACATGGGCACGATCGCAGCGAACATCGTCGACACACTCAAGGCGTCGGGGGTGAAACGCGTCTACGGTCTGCCGGGCGACTCGCTCAACGGCTTCACCGATGCGTTGCGCGCCGACGGCGACCTGCAGTGGGTGCACGTGCGCCACGAGGAGGGCGCCGCGTTCGCCGCCTCGGCCGAGGCCGCCCTCACGGGTGAGCTGACCGTGTGCGCGGCCAGCTGCGGGCCCGGCAACACGCACCTCGTCAACGGGCTCTACGACGCGAACCGCTCGCGGGTGCCCGTGCTGGCCATCGCCGCCCACATCCCGAGTGCCGAGATCGGCTCGAACTATTTCCAGGAGACGCACCCGCAGGAGCTGTTCCGCGAGTGCAGCGTCTATTGCGAGCTCGTCTCCGATCCCGCGCAGATGCCGCGCGTGCTCGAGATCGCCATGCGCACGGCCATCGAGAAGAAGGGTGTCGCGGTCATCGTGATCCCGGGCGACATCCTGTTGAAGAAGGCCGATAGCCCGCGCACGGTGTCGATCCGCCCGACCCAGAGCTCGGTGCTGCCGTCGGCCGAGGGTCTCGCCGAGGCCGCCGCCCTCTTGAACAAGGGCGAGAAGGTCACGATTCTGGCCGGAGCGGGAGCCGCGGGTGCGCACGACGAGCTGTTGGCCCTGGCCGACACGCTGGGCGCGCCGATCGTGCACGCGCTGCGCGGCAAGGAACACGTCGAATACGACAACCCCTTCGACGTCGGCATGACGGGTCTGCTCGGTTTCGCGTCGGGCTACCGCGCCATGGAGACCTGCGACACGCTCCTCGTGCTCGGATCCGATTTCCCCTACCAACAGTTCTTTCCCGAGAAGGCCGTCAAAATCCAGGTGGATGTCCGCGGCGAACAGCTCGGCCGCCGCACCCCGCTCACGCTGGGCCTCGTCGGAACCGTCAAGGACACCGCGGCGGCCCTCACCAACCTCGTCGAGCGCAAGAAGAAGCGTTCCCACCTCGAGGATGCCCTCAAGCACTACAAGAAGTCGCGCAAGGGCCTCGACGACCTGGCCGACAACGACCACAACCGCTCGCCCATCCACCCGCAATACCTGACGCGCCTGATCGACGAGCTGGCCTCTGACGATGCCGTCTTCATTCCGGATGTCGGCTCCCCCGTCACCTGGGCGGCGCGCTACCTGCACATGAACGGCAAGCGCCGACTCATCGGATCGTTCAGCCACGGCACCATGGCGAACGCCGTGTCGCAGGGGCTGGGCGCTCAGGCATCCCACCCCGATCGTCAGGTCATCGCGCTGGCGGGCGACGGCGGCCTCACCATGCTCATGGGCGAGTTGTTGTCGCTCGTGCAGAACAAGCTGCCGGTCAAGATCGTCGTCTTCAACAACTCGTCGCTCAACTTCGTCGAGGTCGAGATGAAGGCCGCCGGCATCGTCAACTACGGCACCGACCTGGTCAACCCGAACTTCGCCGAGGTGGCGAAGGCCATGGGCATCCATGGCGTCCGCGTCGAGAAGCCCGACGACCTGTCAGAGGCGCTGCGCGAAGCGTTCGAACACGATGGCCCGGCGCTCATCGACGTCGTCACGGCTCGCCAGGAGCTGTCCATCCCGCCGACCATCACGGCCGAGCAGGCGGGCGGCTTCACGCTCTACGCGCTCCGCACGGTCATGTCCGGCCGTGGCGACGAGCTCCTCGACCTCGCCAACACCAACGTCCTGCGCCGCATCTTCGACTGACCAGCGTCGGGCAGGCGAAAGGGGTGTGGGGTGCACAAGCGCCCCACACCCCTTTCGCTAGGTGCCGCTAGTTCTTTTCGACGCCGGAGGTGTCGTTCTCGTGGCCCGGGTCGTCGGCCGTGCCGTCGGTGTCGCCGTGGGTGACCTCGTCGCGCGACGGCTCGTCGGCTGAGGCCTTGGCGGCGGACTCGTCGGGCTGCTGCGGGTCTTCGGCGGTCGAGACATCCGATTCGTGCGCGCCCGACTGGATGTCGGGGGCCGCGAGACGGATACGGTCGGCCGACTCGTCGTCGGGCTGCTCCTGCGAGGCGCGCTCGGCTTCCACCCGCTTGAGGTAGTTGTCGATCTCGCGCTGCGTGCGCTCGTCGTCCCAGCCGAGCGCCTCCTGCATGAGCTTGGCCGCGACGGGCGCCGCCGATACACCGCGGTCCCAAGCCTCGATCGAGATGCGCGTGCGGCGGGCGAGGACATCCTCGAGGTGCAAAGCCCCCTCGTGCGTGGCCGCATAGACGACCTCCGCCTGCAGATAGTCGTCCGCCCCGGGCAACGGCTCTTTCAGCTCGGGGCGTTCGCGGATGAGATCGAGCACCTCATCCGACAAGACGCCGAAGCGGTTGAGCAGGTGTTCGACGCGCGTGGGGTGCACATCGAAGGCCTTCGCGATCTTCGCCCGCTTGTTCCACGCCGCCTGATAGCCCTCGGCCCCCAGCAGCGCAACGTTCTCGGTCACGCTCTCGGGGATCTTGCCGTCGAGAGCGGATGCCGCAGCATCCACAGCGTCCTTGGCCATGATTCGATACGTCGTCCACTTGCCGCCGGCGATCACGACGAGGCCCGGCACCGAATGCGCCACCAGGTGTTCGCGCGACAGCTTGGACGTCTGGTCGCTCTCGCCCGCGAGCAGAGGACGCAGACCCGCGTAGACACCCTCGACATCGTCGCGCGTCAGCGGCACCGCGAGCACCGAGTTGACGTGTTCGAGGATGTAGTCGATGTCGGCGGCTGTCGCGGCCGGGTGCGCCTTGTCGAGATGCCAATCCGTGTCCGTCGTGCCAATCAGCCAGTGGCGACCCCACGGAATCACGAATAGCACACTCTTCTCGGTGCGCAACAACAGACCCATGTTCGACTGAAAGCGGTCGCGCGGCACCACGAGGTGCACACCCTTCGACGCGCGCACCTTGAACTGCCCGCGCTCCCCCACCATCGACTGGGTGTCGTCGGTCCAGACACCCGTCGCGTTCACGACCTGCTTCGCGCGCACCTCGAATCGCTCGCCCGTCTCCAGGTCGTGCGCCTTGACGCCGACGACCCGCTGGCCGACCTTGAGGAATCCTTCGACCCGCACGCGGCTCGCGGCGTGCGCGCCATAGTAGGCGGCCGTGCGCACGACGGAGGCGCCATAGCGGGCGTCGTCGACTTGGGCGTCGTAATAGGTGAGCCCGCCGACGAAAGCGTCCGAGGCGAGCGACGGCAGAGCCCGCTGAACGCCGCGCTTCGACAGGTGGCGGTGGTGCGGCACACCGGGCGGGCGTCCGCCGGTGTAGGAGAACAGGTCATAGAGCAACATGCCCGCGCCGATGTAGAAACGCTCATAGAACCGCTTCTTCAGCGGGTAGAGGAATCGCACGGGCTTCACGAGGTGCGGCGCGATGCGCTGCAGGAGCAGGCCGCGCTCGGTCAGGGCCTCGCGCACCAGGCGGAAGTCGAGCTGCTCGAGATAGCGGATGCCGCCGTGCACCAGTTTCGACGACCGGCTCGACGTGCCCGACGACCAGTCCCTGGCCTCGAGGATTCCGGTCGACAGGCCGCGTGTCACGGCGTCGAGCGCACTACCCGCGCCCACGATTCCGCCGCCCACGACCAGGATGTCGAGCTCTTTCTCTTTCAGGGCGGCGATCGCCTGGGCGCGTTCCTCCGGCCCGAGCTTCGTCGTTCTGCCGTCGTCGTTTCGGCCGTGATTCGGATGCGCCATCGGAGTCCTCCTGGGTAACCGCCTGCCGCTTCCGCCGGATCGGTGACCGCCACGACAGGCGATGTCGGCCACGTTCCCGACGCTAATACGCCCGAGACATGCGAACAAGCGCTTGTGCCGCACATTCGCTCACAGTATGAGCATCGCTCGCACCTCGCACCTCGCACCTCCCACCCCGAGCCCGTGAGCGCACTCCGGCACGGAGGCACGCCGGCATGGAGGAACGCCGGCACGCGCGCTTGTCGCCGGACACACGTGATGCCGACCCCCGAAGGGACCGGCATCACGGAAAGGTGCAGAGTGCGAGAGGTCAGCTCACGCGGTAGGGCGCAACGACCACGTCGATGCGCTGGAACTCTTTCAAGTCGGAGTAACCCGTCGTCGCCATCGAGCGTCGCAGGGCGCCGACCAGGTTGGCCGTGCCATCCGCAGACGTCGCGGGCCCGTACAGGACCTCTTCGAGCGTGCCGATCTGCTCGACGGGAACACGGTTGCCGCGCGGAAGCTTCGAGTGGTGCGCCTCGGCACCCCAGTGGTAGCCCTGCCCGGGCGCATCGGTCGAGCGAGCGAGCGCGCTGCCCAGCATGACCGCGTCGGCGCCGCAGGCGATGGCCTTGACGATATCGCCCGACGTGCCGAGGCCACCGTCGGCGATGACGTGCACGTAGCGGCCGCCCGATTCGTCCATGTAGTCGCGGCGAGCGCCGGCCACATCGGCGACGGCGGTTGCCATGGGGGCGTGGATGCCGAGAGTGGCGCGCGTGGTCGACGCCGCTCCCCCGCCGAAGCCGACGAGCACGCCGGCCGCGCCCGTGCGCATGAGGTGCAGCGCCGCAGTGTAGGTGGATGCCCCACCCACGATGACGGGAACGTCGAGCTCGTAGATGAACTTCTTCAGGTTGAGCGGCTCTTGGTTCTTCGAGACATGCTCGGCCGACACCGTGGTGCCGCGGATGACGAACAGGTCGACACCGGCCGCGACGACCGTCTCGTAGAGCTCTTGTGTGCGCTGCGGCGACAGGGCTGCGGCCACAGTCACACCCGCCGCGCGGATCTCGGCCAGTCGCGCCGTGACGAGCTCGGGCTTGATCGGCTCGGAGTAGATTTCCTGCATGCGAGCCGTTGCCTGAGCCGCACTCAGCTGCGCGATCTCGGCCAGGTAGGGCTCAGGGTTCTCGTACCGCGTCCACAGACCCTCGAGGTCGAGCACGCCGAGTCCGCCCAGCTGCCCCATCATGATGGCCGTCGACGGCGACACCACGGAGTCCATGGGCGCCGCGAGGAAGGGGATACCGAACTGGTAGGCGTCGATCGACCACGACACCGACACGTCTTCGGGATCGCGCGTTCGGCGCGAGGGAACGACCGCGATGTCATCGAAGGCATAGGCACGTCGGGCGCGTTTGGACACGCCGATCTCGTTTTCGTAGCTCACCCCCCTACCTTATCGTCGCCCACGCCCGGCCCCTCTCGCGGCCTCGGCTTCCAATCTGCGGCGAGGCCCACGCACGCCGCCGACAAACGTCCGGCCACTCCCTTACGGCCCCGGCAGGACGAAACCCCCGCCTCGCAGTCGAGACGGGGGTTTCGGTGAAGCGGGGCGCGTCCTAGCGGTAGTTCGGGGCCTCGACCACGATCTGCACGTCGTGCGGGTGCGATTCCTTGAGGCCGGCCGGCGTGATGCGCACGAACTTGCCCTTCATCTTCAGCTCCTCGATCGAGCGAGCGCCCACGTAGAACATCGACTGACGCAGGCCACCGATGAGCTGGTACGAGACCGCCGAGACCGGCCCGCGGTAGGGAACCTGACCCTCGATGCCCTCGGGGATCAACTTGTCGTCGGAGGGGACATCCGACTGGAAGTAGCGGTCCTTCGAGTAGGACGTCTTGGTGCCGCGCGTCTGCAGAGCGCCGAGCGAACCCATGCCGCGGTAGCTCTTGAACTGCTTGCCGCCCTGGAAGATCAGGTCGCCGGGGCTCTCGTCGGTGCCCGCGAGCAGCGAGCCCAGCATGACGGTGTCGGCGCCGGCGACGAGCGCCTTGGCGATGTCACCCGAGTACTGCAGGCCGCCGTCGGCGATCACGGGCGTTCCCGATTCGCGGGCCGCGAGGGATGCCTCATATACGGCGGTCACCTGGGGCACACCCACACCGGCCACGACGCGCGTGGTGCAGATGGAGCCCGGCCCGACGCCCACCTTGATGGCGTCAGCACCGGCGTCGATGATCGCCTGAGCGCCCGAACGCGTCGCCACGTTGCCGCCGATGATGTCCACGCCCGCGAATGCCGGGTCTTTCTTCAACTTGCGGATGACATCGAGCACGCCGGCCGAGTCACCGTTGGCCGTGTCGACCACGAGCACGTCGACGCCCGCCTCGAGCAGGGCACCGGCACGCTGCCACGCGTCGCCGAAGAAGCCGATGGCGGCACCGACGCGCAGGCGGCCCTCGTCATCCTTGGTCGACAGCGGGTACTGCTCGGTCTTCACGAAGTCCTTGACCGTGATGAGGCCCTTGAGCTTGCGGCGCTCGTCGACGAGGGGAAGCTTCTCGATGCGGTGCTGCGCCAGCAGGGCCATGGCCTCGTCGGAGGAGACACCGACGGGCGCCGTGACGAGGTTCTCGCTCGTCATGACGTCGCGCACGAGCGTGGTGGCCTTTTCGAACGGCGAGACGAAGCGCATGTCACGGTTGGTGACGATGCCCACGAGCACGCCCTCGCCATCGACGACGGGCAGACCCGAGACGCGGAATTGTCCGCAGAGCGCATCGACTTCGGCCACCGTGGCGGTGGGCGTGGTCGTGACGGGGTTGGTGATCATGCCCGATTCGCTGCGCTTGACGCGGTCGACCTGGTCGGCCTGGTCTTGGATCGACAGGTTGCGGTGCAGGATGCCGATGCCACCCTCGCGGGCCATGGCGATGGCCATGCGCGCCTCGGTGACGGTGTCCATGGCGCTCGAGAGCAAGGGGGTATTCAACCGGATGCGCTTGGTGAGACGCGATGACGTCTCGGCTTCACTGGGGATGACGTCGGTGTGCCCGGGCAGAAGCAGCACATCGTCGTAGGTGAGACCGACAAAACCGAAGGGATCCGGCTGATCCATCATTTCTCTTTTCCATGTTCGAGGCCGAGCAGAAGGCGGATTCACACCTCTGGGGATCCGGTACTTAATACTAAACGAGCTGTACCCCCTTGTATTCCTCGGCTCCAGGCCCCACTATCGGGCAGTGGCCGTCAAAGTGGACGGGGTGAAAAAAACGAGTGCTGTGCCGGAAACATATTCGACACATACCCGCTGTAGCGTCGGCCACCAGTCAGCGCACGAAGACGGAAACTGGGGGCGACCGCCCTCCCGTCTCACACAATGGAGGTGCAGCTTGGGCCGTTCACGACCACACGCGATGGTGGGTCGCCTCGCCCTGGTATTTGCCAGTGTCTTATTCGTCTGTTTCGCTCTCGTCGTCAGTATCGGGATGCCGGCCGCCAGCGCCTCTGCGGCCGCCCCGGCATCCGTCGACACCGTGCACCTGTCGGCGACCCCGGCACCCAGCCCGGAACCCACGAGCGACTTCACCAGCACCTTCACGGTGTCGGGAATCATCAAGTCCGGAGACGAGGGTGTCGCGGATGTCGATGTCGCCGTCTCGGGCAACGGATTCGACGAAACCGTCAGCACCAACGACCAGGGCCGCTGGACGGTGAACGTTCCCGAATCGGGCACGTACACGGTCGAGCTCGACGAGTCGACGCTGCCCGACGGCGTCGCCCTGCGCGACGGCACCGAGGCCAGCAAGGAGATCACGCTCGCCCAGACCAACTCGGTCAGCGTGCTGTTCCCCACGGGTGAGGACACCCGGCAGACCACCGGGTTCGGCGAACAGCTGCTCATCCGCATCGTCGCCGGCCTCAACTTCGGCCTCCTGCTCGCCCTCGCGGCCATCGGCATCACGCTGATCTTCGGCACGACGGGCCTCAACAACTTCGCCCAGGGCGAGATGGTCACGTTCGGCGCCATCATGTCATGGGTGTTCGGCGTGCTGCTCGGCCTCAACATCGTCGTGGCGACCATCGTCGCCGTGCTGCTGGGCGCCGTCTTCGGCTATCTGAACGACGCCGTGCTGTGGAAACCCTTGAGGCGCAGGGGGGTGAGACTCGTGCAGGCCATGGTGGTGTCCATCGGCCTGTCGATCGTGCTGCGCTACGTCTACCTCTTCAACATCGGCGGGCAGACGAAGACCATGAACGTGGGGCTCTCGACACCCGTCATCATCGGCCCGCTGCGTTTGACCGTCGCGACGCTCATCAGCATGGGCCTCAGCGTCGTCGTGCTGCTGGCGGTCGGATACTTCCTCACCCGCACGCGCATCGGTAAGGCCACGCGCGCCGTGTCGGACAATGCGTCGCTCGCCGCCGCATCCGGCATCAACGTCGACCGCATCATCCGCATCGTGTGGATCCTGGCCGGCGCCCTGTCGGCCCTGGCCGGTGTGATGTTCGCGCTGTACCGCCAGGTCTCGTGGGACATGGGGTTCCAGATCCTGCTGATGATGTTCGCCGCCGTCACGCTCGGCGGGCTCGGAACGGCCTTCGGGGCGCTCATCGGCTCGATCGTCGTCGGCCTGTTCGTCGAACTCTCGACGCTCGTGCTGCCGCCCGACCTGAAGTACGCCTCGGCTCTCGTCGTTCTCATTCTCGTTTTGCTCGTTCGCCCGCAGGGCATACTCGGCCGCCGCGAGCGGATCGGTTAGGGAGATACTCATGGACTGGGGAAATATTCTCGGCAATGCGGCGGGCGAGCTGATCAGCCCGACCACCGCCGCCTACGCCCTTGCGGCCATCGGCCTCAACATCCACTTCGGCTACACGGGTCTGCTCAACTTCGGTCAGGCAGCCTTCATGCTCGTCGGAGCATATGCGTTCGCCATCTCGGTTCTCACGTTCGGTGCGCCGCTGTGGGTGGCCGTGCTGGCCGCGATCGTGGCATCCGTTCTATTCGCCTTCGTGCTCGGTATTCCAACGCTGAGGTTGCGGGCCGACTATCTGGCCATCGTGACCATCGCGTCGGCCGAGATCATGCGCTTCGTGGTCACCACCACGGGCCTCACGGATGTCACGGGCGCCGCCAACGGCCTCAGCAACTTCTCGAGCGGCTTCTACGCCATCAACCCGCTGCCGGACGGCCGCTACGGCTTCGGCCCGTTCGTCTACTCGGCGGACCAGTGGTGGGTGCGCCTCGTCGGCTGGGGCGTCGTGCTCATCGCCACGCTGCTCGTGTTCCTCTTGATGCGCAGCCCCTGGGGCCGCGTCGTCAAGGCCGTGCGCGAAGACGAGGATGCCGTGCGCGCCCTCGGCAAGAACGTCTACTCCTACAAGATGCAGGCCCTCGTCCTCGGCGGCGTCTTCGGCTCGCTGGCCGGCGTGATCTTCATCCTGCCGCGTGCCGTTCAGCCCGCGAACTATGGAACGGCGCTCACGTTCTTCATCTGGACGATCATGCTCCTCGGTGGGGCAGCGACCCTCTTCGGCCCGATCGTCGGCGCCATGATCTTCTGGGTCGTGCTGTCGCTCACGCAGGGCATCCTCTATGGACTCATCGATGTCGGCATCCTGTCGTTCATCTCGACCAGCCAGGCCGGCCAGATCCGATTCATCCTCGTGGGCCTCGCGCTCATGCTGCTGGTGATATTCAGGCCACAAGGCATTTTCGGTAACAAGAAGGAGCTGTCGTTCAGTGTCTGATCACTCGTCTTCTGCAGCAACGCCCACGGGCACGGCGACCTCCGTGCTCGAACATCCGCTCGTCGACGGCCCCGTCGGCCCCGGATGCCGCAAGACCGACCCCATCGTGATCGCCGACGGCGTGACGCGGCAGTTCGGGGGCCTGACGGCCGTCGACGTCGAGCACGTCGAGATCCCGCGCGGCCAGATCACGGCCCTCATCGGACCGAACGGCGCCGGCAAGACCACGCTCTTCAACCTGCTCACCGGTTTCGACAAGCCCAACACGGGTACGTGGCAGTTCGACGGCAAGTCGCTCGCGGGCGTCTCGGCCTACAAAGTGTCGCGCTCGGGCATGGTGCGCACGTTCCAGCTGACCAAGTCCCTCGGCCGCCTCACCGTGCTGCAGAACATGCTGCTCGGTGCGCAGAAGCAGAAGGGCGAGAACCTGTTCCGCGCCCTGTTCCGCGCGCTGTGGAAGGGTGAAGAGGCCGAGATCACGACCAAGGCCGAGGAACTGCTCGCGCGCTTCAAGCTCGACGAGAAGTCCGAGGACTACGCGGCATCCCTGTCTGGCGGTCAGCGCAAGCTGCTCGAGATGGCACGCGCCCTCATGACCAACCCGCGCCTCGTCATGCTCGACGAGCCCATGGCCGGCGTCAACCCGGCGCTCACGCAATCGCTCCTCGGTCACATCAAGGACCTGAAGAGCGAGGGCATGAGCGTGCTCTTCGTCGAGCACGATATGCACATGGTTCGCCACATCTCGGACTGGGTCATCGTCATGGCCGAGGGCAAGATCGTGGCCGAGGGGCCGCCCGAGAAGGTCATGGAGGACCCGGCCGTGATCGACGCCTACCTGGGCGCGCACCACGACACCGACCTCGGCGACATCGACGGGCCCAACCCGGTCGAAGAGGCCGAGAAGGCCGCGGCCGCGCGTCACGCCGACGACCACGCCGGACACGCTGGCGCCGAACACAAGCACGGGAAGGACGAGGCATGAGCCACGCAGCCGAGCCGGAAACATCCGGAACCCCCACGACGGCGGGCGCCCCGACAACGGGCACCTCGACCGCCGGCACCGCGACGGCCGACCGCGCCGTCATCCGCACCGATGTGCTCGTCGCCGGCTACCTGCCGGGCGTCAACATCTTGAACGGATGCAGCATCGAGGCCATGCCCGGTGAGCTGATCGGCATCATCGGCCCCAACGGCGCCGGCAAGTCGACGCTGCTGAAGGCCATCTTCGGGCAGGTGAACGTGCGCTCCGGCACCGTGCACCTGAACGGCGAAGACATCACGGGGCTCAAGGCCGACAAGCTCGTGGCCAAGGGTGTCGGCATGGTTCCGCAGAACAACAACGTGTTCCCCGGCCTGACGATCGAAGAGAACCTCGAGATGGGCATCTTCCAGAAGCCCAAGTTGCTGAACGAGCGCATCGACTTCGTCACGACGCTGTTCCCCGAGCTCGGCAAGCGCCGCAAGCAGCGCGCCGGGTCGTTGTCGGGCGGCGAGCGCCAGATGGTCGCCATGGGACGGGCGCTCATGATGGAGCCGAGCGTCCTACTGCTCGACGAGCCGTCAGCCGGCCTCTCCCCCGTGCGCCAGGACGAGACGTTCCTGCGCGTCAAGCAGATCAACAAGACGGGCGTCTCGGTCATCATGGTCGAGCAGAACGCGCGCCGCTGCCTGCAGATCTGCGACCGCGGCTACGTGCTCGACCAGGGCCGCGACGCCTACACGGGCACCGGCCGCGACCTCATGAAGGACCCCAAGGTGATCGAGCTGTACCTCGGCACCCTGGCCGCCGACCAGGATGCGGCGCGGGGGATCTAGCCCCGAGCATCCCCCACGCGTTGCGCGACCCGCGACGCAGGAAGCCCCGACCGCGTGCACGGTCGGGGCTTCTTTGTGTGCGCCGGGCAGAGGCGCCCGCGCTGCGCTCTCCCGCGCCACGATGTCAGCCCTCTTCGTTGACATACTGTGTGGCACACACTAACGTGTGGCACATGCAAGACAAGGATGCGACGTACTTCCAGGAGCTCAGGCGCGGCACGGCCGTGCTCGCCTGCCTCCTGGCCCTGCGCGCGCCCAACTACGGCTACGCCCTGCTCGAGCACCTCGAGGCCGCGGGCATCGAGGTCGAGGGCAACACGCTCTATCCACTGCTCCGCCGCCTCGAGGCCCAGGGGCTGCTCACGAGCGAGTGGAACACCGACGAGGCCCGCCCGCGCAAGTTCTACCGCACGAGCCAGGAGGGCGTCGACCTCGCCCACCGCCTGGCCGACGATTGGGAGCGGCTCACCGACTCGCTCCGGCACCTGACCGAAGGGACCGCACGATGAACGCCTCCGCCTCCGCTTCCACCCCCGCCGGCGGCACCGGCACCGCTGCCGCATCCGGCGCGACCCTCACCGACCGTTACGTCTGGGCCGTCGTGCGCGCACTCCCCGAATCGCAGCGCGCCGACGTCGATCGCGAACTGCGCGCCAGCATCACGGACGCCCTCGAGGCGCGCCTAGAGGGCGGTGAGGACGCCTCCCAAGCCGAGCGCGACATCCTGGCCGATCTCGGCGAACCCGCCCGCCTGGCGGCCCGCTACGCCGATCGGCCGCTGCACCTCATCGGCCCCGAATATTACCTGGCGTGGAAGCAGCTGCTCATCTTGCTGCTGGCGATCGTCGTGCCGATCGCGGCCGTCGCCTCGGCCACCATCCAGGCGCTCACGGGCGCGACCTTCGGCGGCGTCATCGGGTCGGCCATCGGGCTCGCGATCTCGGCCGGCGTGCACGTCGCGTTCTGGACCACTCTCGCCTTCGTCATCGTCGAGCGCACGCGCACCGAGAGGTCGCCCCTCGTGCCGTTCTCGCTCGACGCCCTGCCTCAGCCCCCGCGTGCCGGGCAGCCGGGCCTCGCGGGCTTCGTCTGCACGACCGTGCTGTTGGCGGCCTGGATCGCGGCGCTCGTCGGGCAACAGTTCTGGCCGTTCGTGACCGACGCGTCGGGCGAGACCATCCCGGTTCTCGCACCCGCGCTGTGGCCGCTGTGGGTGGGCGTCTTCGTCCTGCTCGCGCTTCTCGAGATCGTCTGGGCATATGCGCTGTGGTCGACGGGCCGATACACCCGGATGCTGTTCCTCACCAGCGCAGCGCTGTCCGTCGCCTTCGCGGTCATCGCCTCGATCCTGCTCACCCAGGATGTGATCAACCCCGAGTTCGCGCGTGCCGTCGGCATCGCCGAGTGGACGGGCCGCGGCAAAGTGGTCAACATCGTCGCGGCCATCGCGGTCGGCGCCCTCGCGGCGTGGAACATCGTGGATGTCTGGATGAGGTATTCGGCGTCGCGCACACAGGGCTGACGGCCAGTGGCGTCGCTCACCTCTGTGCGCCACGCTGTCTTGTTCGCGGCACCTCACTGGGGTGCCGCGCGAACGGGCCGGGCCTCCGTGAGGAGACCCGGCCCGAGACCGTTGCAGTTGTGCCTTACTTGAGCGAGCCGAACTCGACGTTCAGCGGGGCGTAGGTGTTGTCCTTGCCGTACTGGTAGATGCCCATGTACGCCTCGGTGGGGTCACCGTTGTCGTCGAACGTGATCGGACCGGAGATGCCGTCGTAGTCGATGTCGGTGCCGGCTGCGAGCAGGTCGGCGCACTCTTCGAAGGCCGTGCACTTGGTGCCGCCCTCCGAAACATCCTTGAGCTTCGACTGGATGGCCGGGCCCGTGGTGTCACCGGCGGCGATCGCGGCGAGACCCATGAGGATCACGGCGTCGTACGACTCGGCGGAGTAGCTGTAGTCGGCCAGGTCGGGGTCGACACCCAGCAGCTTCGACTTGAAGTCATCCTCGGCGAACACACCGGGCAGGGTGCCCTTGGCGCAGTTGAGGAGGCCCTTGTCGAAGTCCTTCGAGTAGTCGGACAGGTTGCCGTCGACGAAGTACGTCTGGCCGCCGGAGAAGCCCTTGGTGCCGACGAGCTCGGGCATGATGACCTTCGTCTGGTCGAAGGCGATCACGGCGATGGCGTCGGGGTCTTCGGCCAGGACGGCGTCGATCTGGGCGCTGAACTGGCTGTCACCCTCGTTGAAGGCCTCGGATGCGACAACCTTGCCGCCGGCTGCCTCAATAGCCTGCGTCACGTTCTCGGTCAGTCCGGTGCCGTAGGCATCGTTCAGGTAGATGATGCCGACGTTCTCGTTGCCGTCGCCCACGATGGTGTTGCCGAGCACGCGGCCCTGCAGCACATCGGAGGGGGCGGTGCGGAAGTAGTAGCCGCCGTCGGGGTAGGTGCTGAACTCGGGGGCCGTGTTGGCCGGCGAGATCTGCACGACCTGAGCCTGCGTCACCTGGTCGATGAACGTCTTGGTGACACCCGAGGATGCCGCGCCGACGATGCCGGAAACGCCCTGGCTGAGCAGGTCGGTGGCCGACTGGGTGGCGATATCGGTGGTGGTGTCACCGGAGTCGCGGTTGATGATCTCGACGTTGCCGCCGAGGACGCCGTCCTTCGACGCGTTGATGTCGTCGGCGGCGAGCTGCACACCGGCGATCTCGGGCGGGCCGAGGAAGGCGAGGCTACCGGTCGTCGGCAGGATGGTGCCGATCTTGAGTTTGGTGTCACGAGCAACGGCCGCCGCGGGTTCTGCGGGGCTGAGGTTCGGAGTCGAGGTGGCCGCGTCGGGCCCGCACGATTCGGCCGAGGCGGAAGAGGTCGTCTCCTCGCCGGACCCACCGCTCGAACACGCGGTCAGCACGAGAGCTGACACGGTGAAGGCGGCGATACCCGCTGCGTAGCGCAGCGGCTTCTTGCGAATGGAACTAAGTGGCGCTGTGTTGCTCATGGTGCTCCTTATGACGTCGCTGATGTAAGGGCACGACAACTGCGAAGGTGCCGTTAGGTCACGTTAAAGGCGGGAAGGTTCCGCCACGTTCCGGTCATGTTACGCGCGTGTAACGCTCTGGGGGAAGGTTTATTTGCGCTGGCGTTTTGTGGCCACTATCGCGTCGACGCTGAGAATGACCAGCGCGACCCAGACCAGACCGAATCCGACCCACCGCTCGAGGGGCATGGCCTCGTGCAGAATCGCGACGCCGACGGCGAACTGGATGATGGGCGCCACGTATTGGATGAACCCCATCCAGACGAGCGGCAACCGACGGGCGGCCGAGGCGAAGAACAGCAGCGGAACGGCCGTGATGACACCGGATGCGATGAGCAGCAGCGTGTGCCAGATGCTCACGTTTCCGAACGTGATGCCCGTCGTGAGCCCCACGATGACGAGCTGCACGATGGCGACGGGTGCGAGCCATACGGTCTCGAGAGCGAGGCCGGACACGGCATCCACCGACCCGCCGACACGCTTCTTGATCAGGCCGTAGAAGCCGAACGAGAAGGCGAGCACGAGCGAGATCCAGGGCAGCCGGCCATAACCGATCGTGAGCACGACGACGGCGAGAATGCTGATGCCGACGGCCAGCCATTGCGACACGCGCAGGCGCTCTTTGAGCAGCAACACTCCGAGGAAGATCGTGACGATGGGGTTGATGAAGTAGCCGAGTGCGGCCTCGACCACGTGCCCCGTGAGGGTCGCGATGACGTAGGTCTGCCAGTTGGCATAGATGAAGAGGCCCGCGAGCCCCATCGTGAAGAGGATGCGCGGCTGTTTGACCACGGCCACGAAGGGTTTCCACGCGCGCGTGACGGCGATGAGGATGGCGCAGAAGACGAGCGAGAACAGGATGCGGAGGGCGACGACCTCCCACGGGCCGGCGGGTACCAGCGTGAGGAAGTAGAGCGGCAGCACACCCCAGAGGCCGTAGGCGGAGACGGCGTAGATGAGGCCGGCGCGGCGGTTCGAGGCGTCGGTCAGGGCGGGGGCCGTGGCTTTCTCGGCCGGGCCGCCGGATGACTGGGGCGCGGCGCTCGAGGCGGCGTTCGAGGCGGCTCCGGGCGCGGCGGCGGGGGTGTTCGAGAGGTTCACGTCGAGGTCGACCTCTGACGGGTCCGAGGGGTTCTGCACTCTCTCGATGTTAGACCCGCGTTCGGGCCAGGTCGCGCGTCGGAACGGTCACGCATGCGCACGTTCCTGCCAGCGCGATAGGGCCCCGGCTCGCGACTGTCCCCCGCACGCGACAACGCCCCGGTGCCGAAGCATCCGGGGCGTTGCGGTGGTTCTGGTGCGCGGCGGTGATGCCGCGCTGGGGGTCGTCGTTATCGGACGATGACCGCGAGCACGTCGCGAGCCGAGAGCACGAGGTAGTCGTTGCCGTCGAACTTCACTTCGGTTCCGCCGTACTTGGAGTAGATGACGCGGTCGCCGGTGGCGACGTCGAGAGGAACGCGGTTGCCGTTGTCGTCGATGCGGCCGGGGCCGACGGCGACGACTTCGCCCTCCTGGGGCTTTTCTTTGGCGGTGTCGGGGATGACGAGACCGGAAGCAGTGGTCTGCTCGGCTTCGACCTGCTTGATGACGATGCGATCCTCGAGCGGCTTGATGGAGACCGACACGGTTGACCTCTTTCTGAACAACGTACGAAATGGACTGGTGGCCCGATGGACGCGAGGCCCGGCGGGCGTTAGCACCCTCACTGCGAGAGTGCTAATGCCAGTGTAGGCAACCGGCTGGCACTCGTGCAACGTGAGTGCCAATTATTGCGGTGATTCGGGCCCGGTCGTCTGACCTCGGCCCGGGAAGGTTGACGGTAGGTTGACGTGGTGGAGAAAACCGAGCTCGTCGAACTTCTGACCCCCGCAGGCCTCACGCTACTCGACTCGATCGACGTCGATGCGTTGGCGTCCGATCCGGTGTCGACCGTCGCCCGGTTGCGCGAGGCGGGCCATGCGCCGGCGCTCGTGCAGGCCGTGCTCACGCAGGCGCGCCTGCGGCGCAAGGCCGTCACCAAGTTCGGTGATTTCGCGAGCCGCATGTTGTTCACCGAGGCGGGGCTCGAGCAGGCCACCCGGTTGCGCGTCGCGGCGTTGCACGCGGGGCGGTTCCAGGCGGCCGGCATCCGTTCGGTCGCCGATCTGGGTTGCGGCAACGGGGGCGACGCGATGGCTCTGGCCGCGCTCGATCTCCAGGTCACCGCTGTCGATTCCGACGAGGTGACGGCGGTCGTGGCGAGCTACAACCTGGCGCCGTTCCCTTCGGCGCGGGCCGAGCACGGCGATGCGGCGGCTTTCGATGTGGATGCCGTCGACGCGGTGTTCTTCGACCCGGCCCGGCGCACGGCGGGGCACCAGAACACGTCGCGGTTGACGAAGCCGTCGGACTATTCGCCGTCGCTCGATCTGGTCTTCGATGTCGCTTCACGCATGCCGACGGGTGTGAAGCTCGGCCCCGGGTTCGATCGCGATCTGATTCCGGCCGAGGCCGAGGCGCAGTGGGTGAGCGTCGACGGCCAGGTGGTGGAGATGGGTTTGTGGTTCGGCTCGTTGGCTCGGCCGGGTGTGCGTCGCGCGGCCCTGGTGTTGTCGGCGTCGGGCAGCGACGAGTTGGTGGCGGATGCCGACAGCGCCGACGTCGATGTGCGAGAGCTCGGCGAGTTCGTCTACGAACCGGATGGCGCGGTCATCCGTGCGCGTCTGATCGGCCAGCTGGCGTCGCGAGTCGGTGCCGGCATGGTGAGCGACGGGATCGCCTATCTGACGGGTGACGAGGCCGTGCAGTCGCCTTTCGCGTCGGTGTTCCGGGTGCTCGAGCGGTGGCCGCTCGACGAGAAGCGCATCAAGCGTGAGCTGAAGGAGCGCGGCGTGGGCACCGTCGAGATCAAGAAACGCGGTGTGGATGTCGACCCCGCCGCGTTCCGCAAACGCTTGGCCCCGAAGGGCCGCGGCTCGGCGACCCTCATCTTGACCCGGGTCGCCGGCCGCCACACGGCGCTTCTCGTGGAGCGCGTTACTGCAGATAGTCGATGATCGTCACGATGCTGTAGGCCAACCAGGCGAGCGACAGCACCGTTCCCACGCCGCCAGTCACCACCGCGGCGAGCGCCATGCCCGATGCGTGCGGTTCTTTGCGGCGGGCGCGCAGGCCGAGCACGAGGGCGACGATAGCCACCGGCAACGTCCACCCGAAGATGATGCCGCCGATCACGCCGATGACGCCCAGCACGACACCCGTCGTGGCGAGCGGATGCCCGGGCTTCGACGGCTTCGAGGGGATTGCGTTGGCCGCGGCGATGCCCTGGCCATAGCCGGGATAGGCGCCGTAGCCGGCCAAAGCTTGAGTGGGCGCGCCGTAGACCGCCTGGCCGCTGGTTTGAGGCTGACCGTACTGCTGCGGCTGGCCCGGGTACTGCGCCGGGCCGGGGTTCTGCGTCTGGCCGTACTGCTGCGGTTGAGTCGGGTATTGCGCGTAGCCGGGGTTCTGCGGCTGTCGCGTGGTCTGCTGACCCGAAGGCTGAGCAGTCGCCGAGGCCTGGCCGTACTGCTGCGGTTGTCCATACTGCTGCGGCTGGCCATACTGTTGCGGCTGACCATAAGCCGGCACGTTTCCGCCGGGCTGCCCCGATGCGGCCGACTGTTCGCGCGGCTGCGGCTGCGGCTGCGGCTGCGGCTGGCCATATTGCTGAGCAGGCTGCCCGTACACCGGCGACGACCCCGATGCCTGGTCTCGCTGCTCGGCTGACTGCGGCTGAGCACTCTGCGACGGCTGCTGGCCGTAGCCCTGTGACTGCCCATACTGCTGCGGCTGACCATACGGCTGGCCAGACGACTGCGACGGGCCGTTTTGCTGCGGTTGCCCATACGGCTGCGATTGCCCGTAAGGCGGCTGCGGCGCCCCGCCCTGCTGCCACGTTGGCGCCGGCTGCCCCGGAGCCTGGCCGTTCGTGCCAGGAGCCTGCCCGTTTGCACCAGGAGCCTGCCCGTTCGTGCCGGGAACCTGGCCGTTCACCGCGGGGGCCTGCCAGCCCTGCTGCGGCTGCGGCTGTGGCTGCGGCGGCACGGGCGGCTCGCCCTGGGGACGTTGTTCGTCGGTCATGAGGTCTCCTTAGCCGGGCGTCTGCCGCCGGGTCTAGCGTATTGAGTTCCCGACCCAGACTCCACCGACGGAGCCGCCTGTGGATAACTTCGAGCGCACCGTCCGCGCGGCGCCTCGCCTCAGCGCACCTGGATCTCGGTCACGGGCAGCGACGAGTCGGCCGCGAAGTCGAGCGTCGACGGGGCGTGCCCGTTCATGATCAGCTGCGCCCCGAGCTCGGCGATCATGGCCCCGTTGTCGGTGCACAGCGACAGCGGCGGAATCCTCAGCTGCACCCCGGCGGCCTGCGCGCGCTCCGCGGCCAGCTCGCGCACGCGTGCATTCGCGACGACGCCTCCGCCCAGCAGCAGACGAGGCACGTCGTAGTCGTGGCACGCCGCGATGGCCTTGGTCAGCAGAACATCCGCCACGGCCTCACGAAAACTCGCCGCGACATCCGCAACCGGCACTTCTTCGCCGTCGTCGCGTTTCTTCTCGACCCACCGCGCCACGGCCGTCTTCAGCCCCGAGAACGAGAAGTCGTAGCGATGCTTCTCGAGGTCCTTCGGCAGCGTCAACCCGCGCGGAAAACGAATCGCTTTCGGGTCTCCGGATGCCGCCACGCGGTCGATCTGCGGCCCGCCCGGGTAGGGCAGCCCGAGCACACGGGCAACCTTGTCGAAGGCCTCCCCGGCCGCGTCGTCGATCGTCTCACCCAGCAGCTCGACGTCGCTCACGAGGTCGCGCACGAGCAGCAGCGACGTGTGCCCGCCCGATACCAGCAGCGCCACCGTCGGGTACTCGAACGCATCGCCCGCGGGGTCGAGGATGTCGGCGCCCACGTGTCCGACGAGGTGGTTCACGGCGTAGAGCGGCTTGTCGAGCGACACGGCGAGCGCCTTGGCCGCGCCGATACCGACCATGAGCGCCCCCGACAGCCCGGGGCCGGACGTCACGGCGATCGCGTCGAGGTCGTGCAGGCTGATGCCCGCCTCGGCGACGGCCTCGTGAATCGCGGGAACGATGGCTTCGAGGTGCGCCCGCGCGGCGACCTCGGGCACGACGCCGCCATACCGCGCGTGTTCCTCCATGGACGACGCGATGGTGTTGCTCAGCAGTTCGCGCCCGCGCACGATGCCGATGCCGGTCTCGTCGCACGACGTCTCGATGCCGAGGACGAGCGGGTTGTCGGTGTTCACGCGGGGGCCTCCGTGGCGGTGATCTCGTGGCCGACCGCCAGGCCGGGTTGCGGCTCGGGGACGGTGAGTTTCATGACGACGGCGGCGACGTCATCCGGTTGGTAGTAGTGAGGTCGCACCGCGATGGGCACGAAACCGAGGCTGTCGTAGAGGCCCTGCGCGACCGGGTTGTCTTCGCGCACCTCGAGAAAGACCTCCGAGACGCGACGGCGTCGGGCCTCGCCCAGCAGAGCACCCATGAGCACGCGGCCAAGTCCCCGGCGTCGCGCGTGTTCGGCGACGGCGATGGTCTGCACGTCGCCGTCGCGCGATCCGGCAGGGGCGAGGAAGCCGGCGTAGCCGTCGATCGCGTCGGGCGTTTCGGGATGGAAGGCGACCACGTAATAGGTGTGCGGCGACGCGACATCCGCCCGCATCATCTCGTCGCTCCACGCATCGGTCTCGAACACGCTCGTCTCGATGGCCATGATGGCCGCAACGTCGTCGACCGTGGCGCGGCGCAGCTGCCAGGTCACGCCGTCACCCGCTTGGGGCCCGCCGACAGCGTCACATCGGGCGAGCGCAGGTAGAGCGGTTCGTCGGCGGGGAAGGGCAGCCCGGCCGCATAACGTCGTTCGGCCACCATTCCGAGGGCGCCGGCCGACACGAATGTCGCATCCACGCGGTTGGCGGCCTCGGGCAGGTCGTCGGGCTTCGCCAGGGCCGGCCCCTGCACGCGCGTATCGGCGTCGCTGTAGGTGGAGTAGTACCGCTCGCGGCGGCGCGCATCGGTCACGACGAGCAGCTCGCCCGTTCCCCCCGCCTCGTACCAGTCGGCCGCGATGGCGTCGTGGCTGACCATGGGCACGAGCGGTTTGCCGGCGCCGAGTGCGAACACCCGGGCCGCGGCGATGCCGATGCGCAGGCCCGTGAAGGGGCCGGGGCCCATTCCCGCGACGACACCCGACAGCTCGTCGATCGAAACATCCGCCTCGGCCAGCACATCGCGGATGAGTGCGCCCACGACCTCGGCGTGGCGCATGGTGTCGTCCTCGCCGCGTTCGGCGATCACGCCGCGTTCGAGGTCGACGACGGCGACACTCGTTCCGATGGAGGAATCCAGGACCAATAGCACTCCCCCAGCCTACCTTCGGGGCGCGCACCAGACTCGGCCTAGGCCACCCGCCGCTCGATGCGCACGCGGCGCACGTCGGTGGGGCGCTCGATGCGCACCTCGTACCAGGCGTCGGCCACGCCATCCAGCATGCCGCTGCCCCACTCGACCACCACGACCGAGCGCTCGAAGTCGATGTCGAGGTCGTCGAGTTCGAGCGCGCTGCCCAGGCGGTAGGCGTCGACGTGCACGAGCGGCGGTCCGCCGACGAGCGAGGGGTGGGTGCGCGCGAGCACGAACGTGGGGCTGGTCACGGGCCCGCGGATGCCGAGGCCCTCGCCGATGCCGCGACTCAACGTGGTCTTACCCGCACCGAGGGGGCCGTCGAGCACCACCAGGTCGCCTGCCCGCAACAGCCCCGCGAAGCGGATGCCGAGCTCGTGCATGTCATCGGCCGTCGGCACCTCGGCGTCGAACGGCAGCACGAGCGCTTTGGCCCCGCTCACGAGCGGTACTCCTTCCGCACCCGCGGCCCGATCCGCGTCACGATCTCGTAGTTGATGGTGTCGGCCGCTTCGGCCCAGTCATCCGCGGTCGGTTCGCCGTCTCGCCCGGCGCCGAAGAGAACGACCTCGTCGCCTACCGCCACCTCGTCCGACCCCACGTCGACGACGAACTGGTCCATCGCCACGCGCCCGGCCACGGTGTAGCGGCGGCCGTTGATCCAGACGGGTCCCCGGTTCGAGGCGTGCCGCGGGATGCCGTCGGCGTAGCCCAACGGCACGAGCGCCAGCCGTGTGGGCGCTTCGGTGCGATACGTGTAGTTATAGGAGACGCCGGCTCCGGCATCCACGGTTCTGACCGCGGCCACGCGCGCCGACAGTCGCATCACGGGCGCGAGGCCGAGGTCCGCCGAGGTGCGGTCGTCGAAGGGGCTCAGGCCGTAGAGCCCGACGCCCAGCCGAATCATGTCGTAGCGCGACTCGGGCAGATCGATCGCCGCCGCCGTCGCCGCCGCGTGCAGCAGAACGGGTCGCAGACCGGCCTGAGCGGCCAAACGGATGCCGCGCTCGAAGCAGGCCAGGGCAGCGCGATCTTCCTCGGGCGACGTGTTCGACACGTGCGTGAACAGCCCGTGCACGCGCAACAGCCCGTCCGATTCGAGCGCCTGCGCCCGCGCGAACAGGGCGTCCCACTCGTTCTCGGAGGCGCCGTTTCGACTCAAACCCGTCTCGAGCTTCAGCTGCACGACGGCCGGTCGCTCGCGGGATGCCGCGGCCGCCACGCGCTCCAACTGCGACGCCGACGACACACCGATCTCGATGCCCGCATCCAACGCCTCGTCGAAGGCGACATCGGGCCCGTGCAGCCAGCAGAGGATCGGCGCCTCGATGCCCGCCGCCCGCAGCACCAGCGCCTCGTCGAGGTCGGCCGTGCCCAGGTAGTCGGCCCCCGCCGCAACCGCCGTGCGCGCCACCTCGACGGCACCGTGGCCGTAGGCATCCGCCTTCACGACCGTCAGCACCTTGACATCGCCGACGATCTCGCGCACGCGGCGCAGGTTGGCGCCGACCGCGGCAAGGTCGATGATGGCGCTTCGGAAGTCGGTCATGCTGCTATTTTGCCTCAGCTATTGGGGCCCGCTCGGCGGGCGAGTGACGCTCGGCCACGACGAACGCCATCGCGGCGCCGCCGTCGTGGCTCATCGAGAGGTGCACGGCGTCGATTCCGCGCGCGGCGACACGTTCGGCCGTGCCGCCCGTGAAGCGGAACGTCGGGTCACCCTCTGGGCCGTTCGACACCTCGATCTCGAGCCAGCGGATGCCGTCCGACGAGCCGAGCGCCTTGATCAGGGCTTCCTTCGCGGCGAACCGTCCGGCCAGAGACCGCAACGGTTTCTCCCGCTCGGCCGCCGTGAACAGGCGTTCCTTCAGCCGCGGCGTGCGCGACACCGAGCGCTCGAAACGCGCCAGGTCGACGAGGTCGACGCCGATTCCGACGATCATCGCGCACCTCCGGGAGCGGCTACTGACGTGACGGCCGACGACGGGAGGTCGCCGACACGAGACCGGCGACCCACATCCATGTCGGTTATTCGACGGTGACGGACTTGGCCAGGTTGCGCGGCTGGTCGACGTCGAGACCCTTGGCCGTCGACAGTTCCATCGCGAAGATCTGCATCGGGATGACAGCCAGCAGCGGTTCGAACAGCGGCGCGGCGAGCGGAATGCGCAGCACCTCGTCGGCGAACGGCAGCACCGCGGCGTCGCCCTCTTCGGCGATCGCGATGATGCGCGCGCCACGGGCCCGGATCTCCTGGATGTTCGAGACGACCTTGGCGTGCAGCATGGCCGAACCGCGGGGGCTCGGCACGATGACGAAAACGGGCTGGCCGGGCTCGATCAGGGCGATCGGTCCGTGCTTCAACTCGCCAGCCGCGAAGCCCTCGGCGTGGATGTAGGCCAGCTCCTTGAGCTTGAGCGCACCCTCGAGCGCGATCGGGTAGCCCACGTGACGGCCGAGGAACAGCACGGCGCGGCTGTCGGACATCCAGTGCGCGAGCTCGCCGATGACCTTCTTCTCGTCGAGCACGAAGCGGATCTTCTCGGGGATCGAGCGCAGCTCCTCCACCTGCTCGGCGAGGAACTCGGGGGTCTGCGTGCCGCGGATGCGCGCGAGGTGCAGCGCGAAGAGGTAGAGGGCCGTGATCTGGGCGACGAACGCCTTGGTCGACGCGACGGCGACCTCGGGCCCCGCGTGCGTGTAGACGACGGCATCCGATTCGCGCGGGATCGTGGCGCCCTGCGTGTTGCACACGGACAGCGTCTTGGCGCCCGACTCGCGCGCGAACTTGACGGCCATGAGCGTGTCCATGGTCTCACCGGACTGGCTGATCGAGACCACCAGGGTGCGCGGCGTGATGACGGGTTCGCGGTAGCGGAACTCGTGGCTGAGCTCCACGTCGACGGGGATGCCGGCCCACTTCTCGAGCGCGTACTTGCCCACCATGCCGGCGTAGGCGGCCGTGCCGCAGGCGATCACGACGATGCGGTCGATGTCGCTGAAGAGCTGGTCGAGGTCGGCGAGTTCGGGGATCACGATCTGCCCGTCCTCGATGCGACCGCGCAGGGTGTTGGCCACCGCGTCGGGCTCTTCGTCGATCTCCTTGGCCATGAAGCTCGGCCATCCGCCCTTCTCGGCGGCCGCGGCATCCCACTGCACCTCGAAGGCTTCGACCTCGACGGGGGCGCCGTCGAAGTCCGTGACGGTGACCGACTCGGGTGTGATGGTGACGATCTGGTCCTGGCCGATGGCGAGGGCCCGGCGCGTGAAGGCGACGAAGGCCGCGACATCCGAACCGAGGAAGTTTTCGCCGTCGCCCAGGCCGATGACGAGAGGCGAGTTGCGGCGGGCACCGACGACCACGCCGGGCGAGTCTTGGTGCACGGCGAGGAGCGTGAAGGCGCCCTCGAGGCGCGAGACGACCGAGCGGAACGCCTCTTCGAGGTTGCCGACGCGGCGGTATTCGCGGCCGATCATGACGGCGGCGACCTCGGTGTCGGTCTCGCTCTCGAACGTGAAGCCCTCGGCCAGCAGCTCGGTCTTCAGCGTGTTGAAGTTCTCGATGATGCCGTTGTGGATGAGGGCCAGGCGGCCGTCGTCACCCAGGTGCGGGTGCGCGTTGCCGTCGGTGGGGCCGCCGTGTGTGGCCCAGCGCGTGTGCCCGATGCCGGTGTGCCCGGCGGGCAGGGGGTCGGCCTGGATGTCGTCGACCAGAACCTTGAGCTTGCCGGCACGTTTGCGCGTGTGCATGGCCCCGTCGTCGTCGATCACAGCCACGCCCGCGGAGTCGTATCCGCGGTATTCGAGGCGGCCGAGACCGGTGAGCAAGACATCAAGTGAGTCGCCGTTTCCGACGTATCCAACGATTCCACACATGTTCGACAGCCTACCCGGAATAGACTGTGTCCCTATGTCAGGAGCCCCTCGAGCCGACCCGTCGGCCACGCCCCACTCCCCCGCGACGGGCCAGGTCACGACCGCCTCCGAGTCGACGCCCTTCGTCGAGATCCTCCGCTCCGACTGGGCGCGCCTGGCCCCCACGACATCCTCGCCGCTGACGGATGCCGAGATCGTGCAGCTGCGGGGCATCGGCGATCGTCTCGACATGGGCGAGGTCGCCGAGGTCTACCTGCCACTCAGCCGCCTGCTCAGCCTCTACGTCGCCAACGCGAAGAAGCTTCACGACGACACGACGGCCTTCCTCGGCGGCAGCACCGCTCGCACACCCTTCGTCATCGGCGTGGCGGGTTCCGTCGCGGTCGGCAAGTCGACCGTCGCCCGGCTCCTGCGCGAGCTCATGGCCCGCTGGCCCGACACCCCGCGCGTCGAGCTCGTCACCACCGACGGATTCCTCTACCCCAACGCCGAACTCGAGCGCCGCGGCATCATGGCGCGCAAAGGCTTTCCCGAGTCCTACGACCGGCGGGCACTGCTGCGCTTCATCACCGAGGTCAAGAGCGGCCGCTCCGAGGTGCGCACACCCGTCTACTCGCACATGAAGTACGACATCGTCGAGGACGCGCATGTCGTGGTGCGCCGACCGGATGTCCTGATCGTCGAGGGTCTCAACGTGCTGCAGCCGGCCCCCAACGGTCGCAGCCTCGCGGTGAGCGACCTCTTCGACTTCAGCATCTACGTCGACGCCCGAACCTCGGATATCGCGCAGTGGTATGAGGACCGCTTCATGCAGTTGCAGCAGGGCGCCTTCGCCAACCCCAACTCCTACTTCAACGTCTTCACCGACCTCACAGCCGAGGAGGCGCGCAAGCGTGCCCGCCTCTACTGGACCGAGATCAACGAGCCCAACCTGGTCGACAACATCCGCCCCACCAAGGCGCGCGCCAAACTCGTCCTGCGCAAGGACTCGAACCACTCGGTCAGCTCGGTCCTGCTGCGCAAGGTCTAGCGGTCCCCGCTCGGGAACGCGTCAGACCCCCGGGCGTTCGAAGAACGCGTCAGACACCCAGGCGTTCAGAGAACGCATCAGACACTCAGGCGTTCAGAGAACGCATCAAATACGCAGGCGTTCGCGCACGACATCCGCGAGTCGGTGCGCCAGGCGGTCGGCCGTGGGCTGATCGGCGGCCTCGACCATGACGCGCACGAGCGGCTCGGTGCCACTCGGCCGCAGCAGAACGCGTCCGGTCTCGCCCAGCTCGGCCTCGGCCTCGGCCAGCGCGACAGCGAGGGGCTCGTCGGTGTGCAGCGCGGCACGGTCGACCCCGCTCACGTTGACGAGGATCTGCGGGTAGACAGACATGACGCCGGCCAGTTCGGCGAGGCTCTTGCCGGTGCGCGCCATCTCGCTGACGAGGTGCAGACCGGTGAGGATGCCGTCACCCGTCGTGGCGAAATCGCTCATGATCACGTGGCCAGACTGTTCGCCGCCCAGCGAGAATCCGCCCTCGTTCATGGCTTCGAGCACGTAGCGGTCGCCGACGCGCGTCTGCAGCATGGTGATGCCGTTGTCGGCCATGGCCATGCGCAGGCCGAGGTTGGACATGACGGTGGCGACGAGCGTGTCGTCGCGCAGGCGCCCGCGCTCTTTCATCGAGACCGCGAGGATGGCCATGATCTGGTCGCCATCGATGATGTTGCCGTCGGCGTCGACGGCCAGGCAGCGGTCGGCGTCGCCGTCGTGCGCGATTCCCACCTGGGCGCCGTGGGCGAGGACGGCTTCGGCCAAGAGGTCGAGGTGGGTCGAGCCCACGCCATCGTTGATGTTCATGCCGTCGGGATCGTTGCCGATCACGGTGACCTGGGCTCCCGCATCGCGGAAGGCCTCGGGTGAGACGCCGGCGGCGGCGCCGTGGGCGCAGTCGAGAACGACGTGGATGCCGGCGAGCGGATGCGGCAGCGTGCTGAGCAGGTGCACGACGTAGCGGTCTTCGGCGTCGGCGAACCGACGGATGCGCCCCACATCGGCTCCGATGGGTGCGAGTTTCGGCTCGGCGAGTGCGTCTTCGATGCGGTCTTCGACCTCATCGGCAAGTTTGCGGCCCCCGCGGGCGAAGAATTTGATGCCGTTGTCGGGGGCGGGATTGTGCGATGCCGAGATCATGACGCCGAAGTCGGCGCCGATGTCGGCGATCAGGTAGGCGGCTGCCGGGGTGGGCAGCACGCCCGCTTCCAGCACGTCCACGCCGGCCGAGGCGAGCCCGGCGGCGACGGCGGCGGAAATGAACTCGCCCGAGACACGAGGGTCTCGGGCGAGCACTGCAACCGGACGGCGTCCGGCGTCGCGAGCTTCCTCACCGAGCACGCGCGCGGCGGCCTGGGCCAGACCGAGCGCGAGCTCGACGGTGAGGTGTTGGTTCGCGACGCCACGGACGCCGTCGGTTCCGAAAAGACGGGGCATAAAGCTTGAGTCTAGGTTCGGCGAGCGATTAACGCTTGGAGAACTGCGGAGCCTTACGAGCCTTCTTGAGACCAGCCTTCTTGCGCTCCTTGACGCGAGCGTCGCGCGAGAGGAAGCCGGCCTTCTTGAGGGTGGCGCGGTTGTTCTCTTCGTCGATCTCGTTCAGGGCACGAGCGATGCCGAGGCGCAGGGCGCCGGCCTGGCCGGAGGGGCCACCACCCGAGATGCGGGCGATGACGTCGTAGCCACCCGCGAGGTCGAGAACCGTGAACGGGTCGTTGATCAGCTGCTGGTGCAGCTTGTTGGGGAAGTACTCGTCGAGCGCACGGCCGTTGACCGTGATGGTGCCCGAGCCGGGGATCAAACGCACGCGGGCAATAGCCTGCTTGCGACGACCGACGGCTGCGCCGGGAACGCTGAGGGGTGCGCGCGGGGTCGACGGTGCGGCCTCGACGGGCGTCTCGGTGGAGAACGTCTCCGGGGTTTCGATGGAATCTGCGATCTTCGCCACTGTGGGAATCCTTAAAGTCTGTCTACTCGGCGCTTACTGGGCGACCTGGTCGAGGGTGTAGGTCTTCGGCTGCTGAGCAGCGTGAGGGTGCTCGCTGCCCGTGTAGACCTTCAGCTTGCGCAGCTGGGCGCGGCCGATGGAGTTCTTGGGGAGCATGCCGCGGACGGCCTTCTCGACGGCGCGGGCCGGGTTCTTCTCCAGCAGTTCGGAGTAGGTGACAGCCTTGAGGCCGCCCGGGTAACCGGAGTGGCGGTAAGCCTTCTTCTGGTCGGCCTTCGAGCCGGTCAGGGCCACCTTGTCGGCGTTGATGATGATGACGAAGTCGCCCATGTCCATGTGGGGAGCGAACGTCGGCTTGTGCTTGCCGCGGAGGAGAACGGCGGCGTGGCTGGCCAGGCGGCCGAGAACCACGTCTTCGGCGTCGATGATGACCCAGTCACGCTGGATCTCACTGGCCTTCGGGGTGTAAGTGCGCGTCACAGTAGTGCTGCTTTCTTGTCGTAAGTTGGTCGTTCGTGAATCCCACTCCGTGCGGCGTGTTCTCACGAGAAGATTCTCGGGAACGCGCCAGGTGGAGGGCTCAACTACGGGTGCCTGACAGCATGCGCAGACACCAAGGGTCAACATTACCCCACGGGCATTGCGACGGTCAATTCAGGCGGACGCCGCCCGGGCCGACGGCGCGGCTACTCGTCATCGTCGTCGTCGTCCACGAGGCCGCTGAGGGTGCGGCGCTGACGCGTGAGTTGCGCGCGCTCGGCGAGCTCGGCGTCGTCAGGATAACCGACCTCGACGAAGGTGAGGCCGCGGGCCGGCATGACGGGGAAGAGCGCCGCGCGGTTCTGCTGGTCGAAGAGCGGGAGGAGATCGGACACCCGGATGCGGCCGAGCCCCACGGCCACACATCCGCCCACGAGCGCGCGCACCATGCTGTGGCAGAAGGCGTCGGCCTGCAGGTGGGCCCGCAGTTCGCCGTGCTCGTCGCGACGCCAGCGGAACTCCTGCAACGTGCGGATGGTCGTGGCGCCCTCGCGCGGTTTGCAGAAGGCCGCAAAGTCGTGCAGCCCGACGAGCGCATCGGCGGCCCGCTGCATGGCGTCGACGTCGAGCGTCTCGTTGAGCCAGAGCACCGGGTTGCGGTCGAGGGGGTTTCGCACCGACACGCTGTCGGCAATGCGGTACTCGTAGCGGCGCCAGAGGGCCGAGAACCGCGCGTCGAAACCGTCGGGAACGATGCGGGCGCCGCGGATGAGGACATCCGCGTAGGTGCCGATCGCGCCGTTGGCCCGACGCAGAAGCATGTGACCGGGGTCGTGCGTGACCGACGGGTCGTTCTGCGAGGTGGAGAAGCGCGTGAGCTGCCAGTCGTCGAGGTCGACGTGCGCCACCTGACCGGTCGCGTGCACCCCTGCGTCGGTGCGGCCCGCGACCGTCAACACGATGGGGCGGCCGCGATTGCCGAGCACGCGCGAGATCGCCTCTTCGAGCACGCCCTGCACGGTGCGCAGACCCGGCTGTTTGGCCCAGCCCGCGAACGCCGTGCCGTCGTAGGCGATGTCGAGGCGCAGGCGCGTGGTCGCGCCATCCGATCGGCCGTCGACTGACGTCGAGACAGTCGAAAACGAGACGGCTTCACCCACCCGGCTATCGTACCGGCCGGGCGCACCGGGCGTGTCTGGGAGGGGGCAGGATGAATGGCCGCCCCGCCGGCGCAGCCGCAACCTAGTCTGATCGCCATGACACGTGCACGCACCTCGACCCGGCCGCTCGCCGGGGTGCGCTTCGCGGGGCTCGACGGGCTGCGTGCGATCGCCGTGGCCCTGGTGGTCATCTACCATCTGTTCCCCGGCGCCGTGCCGGGCGGGTTCATCGGCGTCGACGTCTTCTTCGTCATCAGCGGCTTCCTGATCACAGCTTTGCTGATCACCGAGTGGCGCGGCACGGGCCGCATCGACATCCGCGTCTTCTGGGTGCGTCGGGCACGCCGGCTGCTTCCCGCCGTCGCGGTGCTCGTGTTGGTCACGGCGAGCGCCGCCCTGGTCGTCGGCGGCGATGTGCTGGTGGACCTCGGCGCGCAGGTGTTCGGCGCCCTGACGTTCAGTTTCAACTGGGTGTCGCTGGCCGTCGGCAGCGCGTACTTCGCGGCCGACACGCCGGGGCTCTACCGAAATCTGTGGTCTCTCTCCGTCGAGGAACAGTTCTACCTCGTCTGGCCGGTTTTGGTTATAGGGCTGCTCATGATCCGGGCGACGGCCGTGCGCGGTTCGCTCGTGGCCGTGGCGGGCCTGGCATCGGCGGCCTGGATGTCGGTGGCCGCCGCATCCGGCCTCGATGCGAGTCGTGTCTACTTCGGCACCGACACGCATGCGTTCGGACTGCTGTTCGGGGCCTCGCTGGCCATTTTCCTGTCCGCGACGAAACCGTTCGACATCTACGTCGGCGAGACGCGCTTTCAGTCCATCACGCGACGGTGGTCGCCCCTCGCCGGCCGTGTGGCGCTCGTCGGCATCCTGCTTCTCGCGGCGTTCCCCACGAATGGCTCGGATGCCGCGTTCCGAGGCGGTCTCGCCGCAGCCGGGCTTCTCACGGTGGTGGTCATCTGGGCCGCGGCCACTCCGCGCTCCTCGCTCGGGCGGCAGCTCGACGTGCTGCCACTGCGTTCGATCGGCAGGCGCTCCTACGGCATCTATCTCTGGCACTGGCCGGTGTATGTGCTGGTGAGCGCCGCCGGCGGGTCGGTGGCGGATGCGGCGGGCCAGGCGCTGTGGGTGGGATGCGTCAGTCTCGCCCTCACGGTCGTCGCCGCGTGGGCCTCGTTTCGGTTCGTCGAAGAGCCGATCCGTCTTGTCGGGTTCCGCGGGGCGTGGGCCAGCCTCGTCGCCGCGCTCCGTCGGGGGCGTGACAGCCGACGGCCCCTGGCCCGCACCCTGGCCGTCACGGCGGCGAGCCTCGTTCTCGTTCTCGTGGCGGGCGCCGCGACCGCCGTGGTGGTCGCACCCTCGGAGTCGACGGCCGAGCGGGTCGTGCGCGAGGGCGCCGAGGCCATTGCGGCCCCGCCTGGCACACCGTCGGTGATCGCGCCAACCCCCTCGTCGGCGGCGAGCGCCGACGAGGAGCTTTCCGCCAATCCGTCCACACCGACTCCCCCGGCGCCACGGTCTCCGGCGGAGTCGGCTCCCGGGCCGGAATCCGCTCCCGCTCCCGCTCCCGCGCCCGAGCCGGCGCCAGACCCGGTCACGGCTCCGCCTGCCCCAGCGCCGACAGACGGGTCCCGCATCACCGCCGTCGGCGACTCGGTCCTGCTGGCCGCGAGTCCCTCGCTGCAGCGCGCATATCCGGGAATTGCGATCGACGCTGCCGTTTCACGCCAGATGAACGAGGCCCCCGACTTGATCGAGAGCCTCTCGGCATCCGGTCGGCTGCGAGGCGTCGTCATCGTCGCGCTCGGCACCAACGGACCCTTCAATCAGTCCGTGCTCGAGCGCACCCTCGCGGCGGCCGGGCCCGATCGTCGCGTCATCATCGTCGACACTTTCGCGCCTCGGCACTGGACGGATGGCGTGAACCAGACGATCAAGCGGGTGGCGACCGGCCGGCCGAACGTCGTCGTCGCGTCCTGGCATGACGCGATTTCACCCCACGCCGGCCCGTTCCTCGCCGCGGACCAGATTCACCCACGCACCGCCGGCGGCGCCGTCTACGCGAGCGTCATCGCCGATGCTCTGGCCCACCTGGCTCCGCAATAGACACCTGAAGCGCGTGCTCAACCGATTCGAGCCCACGGCCCGCCGACCGCGCCGAGCCGTGGCCCCCGAACGTGAGGCGCGGCATCTCGATCGGTAACGCGCGAGAAACACCACCGATCCGGGGCGGCAATACGCCGTGGATACAGTGAGGCACCCTGCACCACTCCCCGACGGTTTCTCTCTCCGCGGCCTCGTCTTCCCCGCCGCTCGAGCCGTTCTTCGTGAAAGAAAGTAGGACTGCGTCCTGATGCATAACTCTGCCCTGCGTCGCCCACCACTCCGATCGGTTCTCGCCGTCGGCACCCTCGCCCTCGGCCTCACCGCTCTGTCGGCCGGCCCGGCTCTCGCCGCCTCGGCGCCCGGCTCGGTCACCCTCACCGCCACCCCGGCGACCGTCACCGTCGGCGACACCGTCGATCTCACGGTCGGACTCATCGGCACCGCGGATGTCTTCACCTACACCGTGACCCTCGCCTACGACCCGGCCGTCTTCGACTACGTCGACGACAGCATCACGGGCCCGGATGGCGGCTTCGACACCGTCGACGAGAACACCGGCAGCCTGACGATCGTGCACACGCGCCTCGGCACCTCCCCCACCGTGTCGGGCGACCTGACGGCGGGCCTCGAATTCGCCACGATCGGTGCCGGCGACACGAGCATCGAGGTTTCTTCGGTCACCATCGTCGATTCGGCCAACACGACGGCGACGGTCGCGGATGCCGCAGCCGCCGATGTCGTCGTCGAACCCGTCGCGACCCCCACGCCCACCGCGTCGCCCGAACCCACCTCATCGGCCACCGCCGCTCCGGCCCCCGCGGCCTCCTCGACGGCCACACCGCTGCCCGCCGCAGACCGCCCGACCAGCCCGCTCGCCTCGACGGGTGTCGGGTTCGGCGTTGCCGGTCTCGCCGCCGCAGCCGTCGCCGCCATGGGCGCCGGTCTCGTCGTCGCCCGACGCCGCAAGGCGGGTACCCGCTGATGCGCTCCTTCCGCTCCTCCCCCACCGCTAGCGGGGTCGACCGACCCCTCGTCTCCCAGAGGAACCGCTCCGTGCCCACAACCTCCGCATTCTCCCGGCGCTCGCGCCTCACGGTCACGGCCGCAACGGGCCTCGCCTCCGTGCTGGCCCTCGGCACGCTCGCCGTGGTGCCCACCGCCACGGCCGCGACGCCCGTGGCCGAGCCGTCGGCCGCCGCCCTGCTCGCGCCGTACTACACCGACCTCGACCTCACGGGCGACCGCCAGGTCACCACGGCCGATCTCGAACTGCTCGCCTCGCACCTGGGTGACACCAGCGCATCCGCCGAGTGGTCGACGGTCGCCGCGGCCGACACCGACGGCGACAAGACCATCACCGCTACGGACATCGCCGCACTCTCGCAGCGCATGATCTATGACGACGGCGACTTCGAGCTGATCGAGGCCTCGACCATCGACATGCAGGCCGCCATGAACGCGGGCGTGCTGACGTCCGTCGAACTCACGCAGGACTACATCGACCGCATCGCCGCCTACGACAAGGCCACGCCGGATGCCTCGGCCGTGGGTCGCGCGCTCAACTCCATCATCACGGTCAACAAGCAGGCCCTGACGGCAGCAGCGGCGGCGGACGCCGAACGCGCGTCGAAGGGCATGACGAGCATGTTGCTCGGCATCCCGATCGCGGTCAAGGACAACTACGACACCAAGGACATGCCCACGACGGGCGGCTGCGGCTGCTGGAACGACAACCAGACCACGACGGATGCCGCCATGGTGGCGGGTCTGCGCAACGCGGGCGCCGTCATCCTCGCCAAGGCCAGCCTCGACGAGTTCGCGTTCGGATTCGCCTCCGAGTTCTCGTCCTACCAGCCGGCCGGCACCTCGACGCTCGTCGCGAGCCCCTACAACCTGTCGCGCACGGCGGGCGGTTCGTCGGGCGGAACCGGCGCGTCCATTGCGGCCAACCTCGCGGGCATCGGCTTCGGCACCGACACGGGCGGCTCGATCCGCATCCCGTCGACCTACAACCAGTTGGTCGGCATCCGCCCCACCGTGGGTCTCGCCAGCCGCGACGGCATCATCCCCCTCGCCCTCAGCCAGGACACGGGTGGCCCCATCGCCCGCAGCGTGACGGATGCCGCTGTGGCCCTCGACGCGGTCACGGGCGTGGATGCCGCCGACCCCGTCACATCCGAGCAGACCGGCAAAGTGCCCGAGTCCTACACGGCGTCGCTCGACCCCGAGGCGCTGAAGGGTAAGCGCATCGGCTACGTGACGATCATGATCGGCACGAACCCCACCAACGTGCGTCTGTGGAACCAGGCGAAGGCCACGCTCGAGGCGCAGGGTGCGACCGTGGTGCCCGTCGAGCAGACGCCGGCCTTCAAGCGCGTCCTCGACGAGGGCAGCGGCTCGACCAACGAGTTCAAGCACGACCTCAACGAGTACATCGCCAAGCACCTCGCCCCGAACGTGGCCGCCCGCTCCCTGCAGGGCATCGTCGACTCGGGCACCTATGTGCCCAGCCGCAAGTCCACCTACACGAGCCGCGACGCCATCACCGAGGCGCAGTACCAGGCGTGGGCCGGTCCCGCGGGAACCCACACCACCCAGATCGCCACGGGCCAGGCACTCGTCACCAAGATGATGGATGACCTCGCCCTCGACTCGCTCGTCTACCCGTCTGGCACGCCCTACAACACCCAGTCGACCAACATGCGCCTCAGCCCCAACACGGGTATGCCGGCCATCTCGGTCCCCATGGGACAGGCCATCGCGGCCGACAACACCATCACGGGCGCGGGCGTCAACCTCGAATTCCTCGGCCGCGACTACGCCGAGGGCACCATCATCGGGCTCGCCTACGCGTTCGAGCAGGCCACCCACTACCGCACCACCCCGGCGCTCTACGGCCCCCTCGGCTAACCGCGCCCCGCACCACACGCACAACGCACCACACGCACGAGACGCAAGAGCGGTCGGGATGTCCTCACATCCCGACCGCTCTTCTGCATCCTGCCCGCCTGCGCTGTTCTAGTAGGCGGCCACCAGCGCGACCTCGCGCGTATCGGGCCGGAACCCCAGATTCGTGTACAGCGTGTCGGCACCGGTCGGGCTCTCCGAGTCGACGTCGAGGATGGCGCGTTCGTACCCCACGGTCCGCAGCGCCGCGAGCGTCGCCGCGATGGTCGCGGGCGCGAGCCCCTGCCGGCGAAAGTCTCTGACCACACCGACAAGCTCGATGTATCCGCTCGTGAATCCCTGCGCCGCCCAGTCCGCCTCGTTCACGGTCACGAGGCAGAACGCGACGACGCGACCCGTCGCCACCTCGACGGCCACGCGCGACAGCTCGTTGCGGAAGTTCGGGGCCCCGGTGAAGTGTCCCCACCGCTCCGGCGCGGTCGGCTGACTCCCCCAGTGATCGCGAAATGCGTCGTTGCGCGCCAGCCGCGTCTCTTCGGCCACATCAGCGCCGAAGGCCCTGATCTCGACCCCCTCGGGCGGCACCAGCTCGGGAATCGGTTCGCCCACCTCTCGCACCATCGTCGTGAAGTACCGAGCGACCTTCAGCCCCGTGCGTTTTGCCACCGAAACGGCATCCGCGTTCCCCTCGTCCTCATAGGCCATCACCCACCCCGGCAGTGTCGCGGATGTCGCGGCCAGTTGCTGCTGAGCACGGGCATGCTGCCACGCGAATAAGAGCCGTCCGATCCCGCGCTCCCGGTACGCCGGATGCACGCCGCCCATCAGGTACACCTGCACGCGCGTGTCATGCAGCGGATGCAGCACCACGGCTCCGTAGGCCACGACGACGCCCGCCGCGTCGAATCCCACGATCGTATCCGCGGCGTTGTCGACGGCCGACGACGCCAACTGCTCGGCGATCCACTCCCGCGTGGTCGCATGCGTGGGGTGATCGGCCGCATCGATGGCCTGTTGCGCCTCGACGAGTGCGTCCAGGTCCTCTTCGGTGGCCGGTCGCCACACCGCGACATCGGGATGCTCGAGCCCCGGCAGTTCGAGGGGCGCATCGACTCGTTCGTCCAGGGGTGTCAGGCTCTCGGTCATCCATCCACCCTACTGAGGCCCTCTCGAAGGCGTCACCCCACCCCGATGGATCTCCCCTCTGCGCCCGGGAACGACGAAACCCCCGCCGCCTCGAGGGCGCGGGGGTTTCGTTCGTGATGAAGAGGTCGACTACTTGGCGTCGTCGGCCTTCTCGTCGGCGGCAGCCTCGTCGGTGGCGGCACCGGAGGTGTCAGCCTCGGCAGCGTCATCGGCGACGACGGTCTCGTCAGCAGCGGTCTCTTCGACGGGCGCTTCGTCGGCCGGAGCCTCGGTGGCGACCGGCTGAGCGGCTGCGGACTTCTTGGCCGACTTCACCTTGGGCGTGACGGGCTCGAGAACGAGCTCGATCACGGCCATGGGGGCGTTGTCGCCCTTGCGGTAACCGGTCTTGATGATGCGGGTGTAGCCGCCTTCGCGCTCGGCCACGAGGGGCGCGATCTCGGTGAAGAGCTCGTGCACGACGGACTTGTCGCTGATGATTCCCATGACGCGACGGCGCGCGTGCAGGTCGCCACGCTTCGCGAACGTCACGAGACGCTCGGCGACGGGACGCAGGCGCTTGGCCTTGGTCTCGGTGGTGGTGATGCGCTTGTGGGTGAACAGCGCGGCGGCGAGGTTCGCCAGCATGAGGCGCTCGTGTGCAGGACCGCCTCCGAGGCGGGGGCCCTTAGTTGGCTTAGGCATTCTTGTCGTTCTCCAGAGTTATGTGGTGAAAAGTGTCTCGAGGACGAGACTTAGATGGTCTCTTCTTCGTAGCCGCTGTAGAAGTGGGCGCCATCGAAACCGGGCACCGAATCCTTCAGCGACAGACCCATTTCGGTGAGCTTGTCGCGAACCTCGTCGACCGACTTCTGACCGAAGTTGCGGATGTTCATCAGCTGGGTCTCGCTCAGAGCGACGAGCTCGGAGACCGTGTTGATGCCTTCGCGCTTCAGGCAGTTGTAGGAGCGAACCGAGAGGTCGAGATCTTCGATCGGGATCGAGAGCTCGTTCGAGAGAACGGCGTCGACGGGTGCCGGGCCAATCTCGATGCCCTCAGCCTGGTTGTTCAGCTCGCGGGCGAGACCGAACAGCTCGGTGAGGGTGCGTCCTGCCGACGCGATGGCGTCGCGCGGGGTGATCGCGTTCTTGGTTTCGACGTCGACCACGAGGCGGTCGAAGTCGGTGCGCTCACCGGCACGAGTTGCCTCGACGCGGTAGGTGACCTTGAGAACGGGCGAGTAGATCGAGTCGACCGGAATCTGGCCGGCTTCGCTGAACTCGTTGCGGTTCTGGGCGGACGACACATAGCCGCGGCCACGCTCGATGGTCAGTTCGAGCTCGAACTTGGCCTTCTCGTTGAGCGTCGCGATGACGAGGTCGGGGTTGTGCACCTCGACACCCGCGGGAGCGGAGATGTCGGCGGCAGTGACCTGGCCGGCACCCGTCTTGCGCAGGTAAGCGGTGATGGGCTCGTCGTGCTCGGAGGAGACGACGAGGCCCTTGATGTTGAGGATGATCTCGGTGACGTCTTCACGCACACCGGGGATCGTCGAGAACTCGTGCAGAACACCATCGATGCGGATGCTGGTGACAGCAGCGCCGGGGATCGAGGAGAGCAGCGTGCGGCGGAGGGAGTTACCGAGGGTGTAACCGAAGCCGGGCTCGAGGGGCTCGATGACGAACCGGCTGCGGAACTCGGAGATGTTCTCTTCGGTGAGCGTTGGGCGCTGTGCAATAAGCACTATGTGGTCCTTTCGGCTAAGTGTCCGCTATATGACACTTGCGTTGGCGAGGTTGTGAGGTGCGCGCTGGAGCTCTGGTATCGCGTCGCGACCCTGAGACGCCAGCGCCGGCGGAGCCTGGGGCTCCGCCGGACTGACATCTAAAGGATTAGACGCGACGACGCTTGGGCGGGCGGCAACCGTTGTGCGCCTGCGGGGTGACGTCGTTGATCGAACCGACCTCGAGACCAGCGGCCTGAAGCGAACGGATCGCGGTCTCACGACCTGAACCCGGTCCCTTGACGAAGACGTCGACCTTCTTCATGCCGTGCTCCTGAGCCTGGCGCGCGGCCGACTCGGCAGCGAGCTGCGCGGCGAACGGGGTCGACTTACGCGAACCCTTGAAGCCGACGCCACCCGAGGAGGCCCAGCTGATGACCGCACCGGTGGTGTCGGTGATCGAGACGATGGTGTTGTTGAAGGTCGACTTGATGTGGGCCTGGCCCACGGCGACGTTCTTCTTTTCTTTCTTACGCGGCTTGCGGATAGCCGACTTGGGTGCTGCCATGATTACTCCTGAATCCTGAGGCGGGCTGCGCTGGCCGAGGGCCTAGCGAGCCTTCTTCTTGCCGGCTACGGTGCGCTTCGGGCCCTTGCGGGTACGAGCGTTGGTCTTGGTGCGCTGTCCGCGGACGGGCAGGCCGCGACGGTGGCGGATGCCCTCGTAGCTTCCGATCTCGACCTTGCGGCGGATGTCGGCGGCAACCTCACGGCGAAGGTCACCCTCAACCTTGTAGTTGCCCTCGATGTAGTCGCGGAGGAGAACGAGCTGATCGTCGCTCAGATCCTTCACGCGGATGTTTCCATCGATGGAGGTGTCGGCGAGGGTCTTGAGGGCCCTCGTGCGGCCAACACCATAGATGTACGTCAGTGCAACTTCCACGCGCTTATCGCGGGGAATGTCTACTCCGGCGAGACGTGCCATTGTGGCTTCTCCTGTTATTTGAAGTGGAGGTCTGCAGCAGATCCGGTGCCCGGGCCTCCAACCCGGGGTGTCCCCCGCCGACTCACGTCGACGAGATCTGGACCTGCCTCAATACATATTCAGTTGTGGTGGATGTCTCCACCATTCCGCGTAGCGGCGGTGCCGGCCTTTCGGCCGGCCCTCGGGACTTAGCCCTGGCGCTGCTTGTGACGCGGGTTCTCGCAGATCACCATGACGCGGCCGTTGCGACGAATGACTTTGCATTTTTCGCAGATGCGCTTGACGCTGGGGTTGACCTTCATTGTTCTTTTCCTTTGTGTCGCTGTCCTCGTGCCGGATGCTGTCTTCAGCAGGGAGCGGAGCGAACTCCGCGACCTTCCCGGCCGTTACTTACAGCACACCTTTCCGATCGACACGCCCGATTGCTCGCGCGTGCCCGTGTGAAAGATGAGTGTCTACTTGTAGCGGTAGACGATCCGGCCGCGGGTCAGGTCGTAGGGGCTCAGCTCGACGATCACGCGGTCCTCGGGGAGGATGCGGATGTAGTGCTGGCGCATTTTGCCCGAGATGTGGGCAAGCACCTTGTGGCCGTTGGTCAGCTCAACGCGGAACATCGCGTTGGGCAGAGCCTCAACCACTGAGCCTTCAATTTCGATGACGCCGTCTTTTTTGGCCATAGCCTCACTGTCGCAATAGGTAGGGTGTGCTGGTCATGCGTTGCATGCGGTGCCGGACACGCCAAAAGCGTGCCTAAAGCACCAAAGAACGATCTTATGCGATGTCCTTGCTATTTACCAGTCCGTCTCTATAATTCCTGCGCACGCGCCGCGACGACGTCGAACAGGGATGCATAGAGGGGGTGCTCGGGCGCTAACCCGAGGTGTTCTTCGATGAATTGCTCGGTCGTGAGCGTGGAAAGGGCCGTCTTCATCAGAACGCTCTGCTCGTCATCCGCGGCGTCGAAGCGCAGTGCAGCACCGATGGCGGCGACGAGGGCCACGGGGTCGGTGCCACGCTCGGCCAGCTGGGCGGCGGGCGAGACGAAACGCTCGTTGCGCGACAGCTTGCGCAGGGGCTGGCGGCCCACGCGCGACACCGTGTCGGGCAGGTGCGGGTTCGCGAAGCGCTGCAGGATGGTGGCGCGGTACGCGTCCTGCTCGGACACGTCGAGGCCGTGCTTCTCGACGAGGAGGGCCGAGGTCTCTTCGAGCGTGGCTCGGACCTTGGCCGCGACATCCGCATCGCCGATGGCGTCGGCGATGGCGTCGTGCCCCGCGAGGGCGCCGAAGTAGGCGGTCGTGGCGTGGCCCGTGTTGACGGTGAAGAGCTTGCGCTCGATGTAGGGCTCGAGGTCGGGCACGAAGTGGGCGCCCGGGATGCGGGGGGCGTTTCCACCGAAGGGCGGCTCCTCGATGGCCCACTCCGAGAACGTCTCGACCGTGACGTCGATGCCGTCGGGGCCCGTGGGCTCCTGCGCGGGGACGATGCGGTCGACCGCGGTGTTGGCGAAGACGGCCTTCGCGGCCAGCTTCTCCCAGGCGGCGTCGCCGACGGCGGCACGCACCTCGGCCTGCAAGATGTCGGTGGCGTTGACCGCGTTCTCGCACGCCATGACGGCGAGTGGCGCGGCATCCGCCGGGCGCTGGTCGATGCCGCGCGCGATGGCGGGCGCGACGAAACGCAGGATGTTGGGGCCTACGGCGGTGGTGACGATATCGGCCGACGCGATCTCGGCGACCAGCTCGTCTTCGTGAGAGCGGCTGTCGATGGCGCGCACGTTGTCGACGACGTGATCGGTGCCGCCTTCGCCGACTTCGTGCACCGTGAAGTGGCCGACGCGGTCGATGCGATCGGTCAGCTCGCCGTTGACGTCGGCGAAGACGAGGTCGTAGCCGGCCTCGTGCAGGAGGACTCCGATGAACCCACGCCCGATGTTGCCGGCGCCGAAGTGGACGGCCTTCATTCGGCGTTCACATCCCCGAGCAGGGCGAAGATCTCGTCGGTGGTGGAGGCATCCGCGAGCTTCGCGACCTCGTCCTCGTCGGAGAAGATGATGGCGATGCGCGACAGGATGTCGAGGTGCCCGTTGTTGACGCCCGCGATGCCGACGACGAAACGCACTTCTTCGCCCGCCCAGTCGATGGGCTGCTCGTAGCGCGTGAACGACAGGGCCGACCGCGTGATGGTGTCTTTCGCGTCGTTGGTGCCGTGCGGGATCGCCAGGAAGTTGCCCATGTAGGTGCTGACGGTCTCTTCGCGCTGCAGCATGGCGGCGTAGTAGCCGTCTGACACGGCTCCGACGCGCTCGAGGATGTCGGCGGCCCGGCGGATCGCCTGCTCTTTCGTCACGGCATCCGACACGATCTCGATCTGATCGGCGGCAAGAATCTGTTCGCTCATGGTCCTGTTTCTTCCTTACGTTCGGTTCGCCGGTGGACGAACCCAGTCTGGCAAACACGACCGGGCGGGTGGCTGTGAGTTGCCGCCACCCGCCCGGCCCTGTCATCCGGTTATTTCTTGTGCTCAGTGCCCTTCGGCGCGGAGCAGTTCGACGACCTCGTCGTACTTGGGGCTGTTCATGAAGTTGTCCACCGACAGGTGGGTGGCTTCAGGGGTCTTGCCCTTGGCACGGTCGGTGAGCTCGCGCTGCGTGATCACGAGATCCTCCGAGCCGTCGAGGTTGGCGATCGACTTGTTGGTCACGTCGACACCGTCGATGCCGGCCTTCTTGATCTTGTTGCGCAGCACCGATGCACCCATGGCGCTCGAACCCATGCCCGCGTCGCAGGCGAAGACGATCTTGTTGATCGGCTTGCGCTCGAGCGTGGCCACGAGGCCCTCGTCGGTCGCGGTGGCACCGGCGGCGGCACCGTCGTGCTGGATGTTGCCGAGCACGCTGGACTTCTTGCCCTTGTTGGCTTCGGTCTGCGCGATGGCGGCGCTCAGGTCACCGGCGTTGCCCGCGGCGATGTCGCGCTTGCGCGTGGCCCGCAGGATGACGGCCGAGATGATGAACGACACGGCGGCGGCCAGGATGACCGACAGGATGACGCCCACATAGCTGCCCTTCTCCGTGACCGCAAGGATCGCGAAGATGCTGCCGGGCGACGCGGGGCTCACGAGACCCGAGTTGAAGGCCACGTTGGTGGCGATACCGGCGGCGCCACCGGCGATGACCGAGAGCAGCAGGATGGGCTTGGCGAGGATGTAGGGGAAGTAGATCTCGTGGATTCCACCGAGGAACTGGATCACGATCGCGCCGGGGGCGGTGGCGCGTGCGCTGCCGAGACCGAAGAACGCGAAGGCGAGCAGCAGACCGAGGCCGGGGCCGGGGTTCGCCTCGAGCAGGAACAGCACGCTCTTGCCGGCATCCTGTGCCTGCGCGGTGCCGATGGGGGTGAGCACACCGTGGTTGATGGCGTTGTTCAGGAACAGCACCTTGCCGGGCTCGATGAAGATCGAGGCGAGGGGCAGCAGCTGCGCGGCGACCAGCCAGTCGACGGCACCCTCGAGCCAGTCGGTGATGGCGCTGATGACCGGGCCGACGGCGAAGAACGCACCGATGGCGAGGATGGCACCGAGGATGCCGGCCGAGAAGTTGTTGACCAGCATCTCGAAGCCGGCCTTGATCTTGCCGTCCCAGAGCTTGTCGACCTGCTTCATGATCCAGGCGGCGAGGGGGCCGACGATCATGGCGCCGAGGAACATGGGGGTTCCGCCGTCGAACACGGGGGTTCCCATGGTCGAGGCGATGACGCCCATGGTCGCGATGGTCGCGACGACGCCACCACGGGTGTCGTAGATCATCCGACCACCGGTGTTGGCGATGAGGAGCGGCAGCAGGAAGAACAGCGTCGGGTTGACCAGGGTCGCGATCTGCTCGTTTGGCAGCCAGCCGGTGGGGATGAACAGGGCCGTGATGAGGCCCCACGCGATGAAGGCGGCGATGTTGGGCATCACCATGCCCGAGAGGAAGGTGCCGAAGCGCTGCACCCCGACCCGGAATCCACCCTTTTGGGTGGGCGTTGACGTCGTCGTCATGATCAGTTCTCTTTCGTTGTGATTCGGGTTGCCGCGGCGAGCGCTGCGGTCTTGGCGTCGGCTGCCTCGTCGGCGGCCAGGGCGGACTCGGCAATGGTGCGTGCCTCGTCGAGGGTGACGGTGAGAAGGGAGGCGCGCACGTCTGCGAGCGCCGCCGGGGACATGGACAGGGAGGTGACACCGAGGCCCGCGAGAACGATCGCGAGCAGGGGGTCTGCGGCAGCCTCGCCGCACACGCCGACGGGTTTGCCCGTCGACTCGCCCGCACGCGCGACCTCTTGGATGAGCCGCAGCACCGCGGGGTGCCAGGGGCTCTGGAAGGCGGCCACCGAGCCGAGCTGACGGTCGGCGGCGAGCGTGTACTGGGTGAGGTCGTTGGTGCCGATCGACGCGAAGGCGGCGTGCGGCAGAATACGGTCGGCGAGCAGAGCAGCCGAGGGCACCTCGACCATGACGCCGGCCGTGCGGATGCCGTATTCGGCGGCCATGGTGACGAAGTAGACCGTCTCTTCGACCGTCGACACCATGGGCGCCATGACCCACAAATCGGCGGATGTCGCGGCGTCTGCTTCGGCGAGCGCGGTGAGCTGGTCGCGCAGCAGGTTCTCGCTGGCGCGCAGGGCACGCAGGCCGCGTAGGCCCATCGCGGGGTTCTCTTCGTGCGCGTCGTTGAGGAACGGCAGGGGCTTGTCGGCTCCGGCGTCGAGCAAACGCACGACGACCTTCTTGCCGGCGAAGGCTTCGAGCAGCGCCGTGTAGGAGGCGCGCTGGTCGGCGACCGTGGGGGCCGTCGTCGAGTCGAGGAAAAGGAACTCGGTGCGGAAGAGGCCGACGCCTTCTGCGCCGCGTTCGACGGCGGGGGCCGCGCCCGCCACGTCGCCGAGGTTGGCGAGGAGGGGCATGGGCGTGCCGTCGGCGAGGCGTCCGGGCTCTGCGGGCAGTTCGGCCTGAGCGGCGCGTGCCCGGATGCGCTCGGTCGTGGCCTCGACGAGGTCCGCGTCGGGGTTGAGCGTCACCTGGCCGGTGGCCGCGTCGACCACGACCACGTCGCCGTCGTTCAGGCCCTCGGAAGTCTGGGTGCCGACGATCGCGACGATCGACTTCTCCCGGGCGAGGATCGCCGTGTGCGAGGTGGGCCCGCCATCCGTCGTGACGAGGGCCAGGACGCGATCGAGGTCGAGCACGGCCGTGTCGGCCGGGGCCAGGTCGCGCGCGATGAGGATGAACGGTTCGTCGCGCTCGGGAACGCCGGGGGCCGCGACACCGCTCAGGTCGGCGATCACGCGCTGCGACACGTCGTCGAGGTCGGCGGCACGCTCGGCGAGATAGCCGCCGAGGGCCTCGAGCTGGGCGCGGAACGAGGAGAACGCTTCGAAGACGGCGCGCTCGGCGGTGCCGCCCGCTGCGATCTTCTGGTCGATGAGTTCGGTGAGGGCCGGGTCCTCGGCCATCATGGCCTGGGCTTCGAGCACTTCCTGTGCTGCGCCGCCCGCCTTCTGGCCGCGCGCGTCGAGTTCCTGCGAGACGACGGCGACCGAGGTGCGCACGCGGGCGGTCTCCTCGTCGACAGAACGTGTGGAGGCGACATCCTTCGGCTCGGGAAGGGCGGGGGCCATGAAGGCGATGGGGCCGACCGCGGCGCCCGTGCCGATGCCGACGCCTGTCAGCGTGGTGAGCGTGGTGATCTCGGGTGCCTGGCCCTGCGAGGTGGTGGCGCTAGGCATTGTCGTGGTCCGTGGCCAGCAGCTCGGTCAGGGTGTCGAGAACCTGCTCGGCGTCGTCGCCGGTGCCGTCGGCCGTGACGGTCACCGTGTCGCCGTGTTCGATGCCGAGCGAGATGACGCCCAGGATGCTTGCCGCGTTGACAGCCTTGCCGCCGTCTTTCTGGATCGTGACGGGGATGCCGGCGCCCGACGCCGCCTGCGCGAACAGCTTCGCGGGGCGCGCGTGCAGCCCGTTGGCCGAGCCGATGCTGACAGTGCGTTCAATCATGGGGTTCCTTACGGGGTGGTGATGGGTGCGGCCAGTGCCAGGTCGAGGGCCCGGTCGCCGGATGCGTCGGTGAAGATGTCGCTGGGCAGCAGAACGGCCCGGCCGCCGGAACGCTCGATGCGCTCGTTCAGCCCGACGAACTGGTCCGCCAGGTGCGGGCCGATGAGCACGACGTCAGCACGGTTGGCGGATGCCTCGGCGGGGCGCAACTCGCCACCCAGCTTTTCGTTCGCCTCGGGGATGCGCTCGATCGACCCTGCTTCGACGACATGGTCGAGGCCGCGGGATGCGATGGTGCGGCGAACGCGCAGTGCGACGAATGTGCTGGACGCGCCCGCGCCACACACAATGAGGATCCTCATTGACTGCCTCCGCTTTACAACCGTTGCTTCGGCAGGATGCTGCCGACCGTGCCATATTCGTCCCGCTCGAGCATCCGTGCCACTAGATCCCTTTCCGCCACCCCGGAAAGGCGCGTGCGCTGACCTCTCATACGGGTTCGAGATGGTTAACTCGAATAACGCGGGAAGGAGGTTCGGTGATCCGCGACAAACACGAACGGCTCCTCACCTACCTCGCGCGGGACGGCGGCTGGGTGACGGCCGGCGAATTGAGCGATGTCCTGGGCGTGACCCCGCGCAGCGTGCGCAGTTATGTCACCCAGATCAAGGATGAGGCGGCACCGCTCGCGCCCATCCGCTCGGGTGGCGACGGTTATCGCATCGATCGTGAGGCCTACACGCAGTTCGTGCACGCCGTCGGCGCAGAATCCGAAACGCCCCGCGACCGTCTTTATGCCATCGTGCGGCGCCTCATCGACAGCCCCGACGGGCTCGACGTGTACGACCTCGCGGCCACCCTGCACGTGAGCGACTCGACCATCGAGGCCGACCTCGGGCGGGTGCGACAGCTGCTATCCGGCGAAACCCTGCGACTCGGGCGCGCCGGCAGCGTCGTCACGCTGACCGGAACGGAGACCGCAAGGCGGCGCCTGCTCAGCAGGATGTTCCGCGAAGAGACCGAGCGCGGCATGGTCGAGCTCGTCGCCATCCAACGCGAATTCTCGGCACAGACCCTCGGCGCCTTCAAGACCGATCTGGTGCAGGCGCTCACCGCGCGCGGCTACTACGTCAACGAATATGGCATTGCGGATGTCCTCCTCCACATCGCCATCGCCGTCGACAGGGTCTCGAAGCACCGCGACATCGAGACCAGCGCACCCCAGGCCGATCTGCCGCCCGAAGGCGTCGGCCAGGACCTGCACTCCCTCATCCAGACGCATTTCGAGGTCGACCTCGGAGTTGCCGAGATCGACTACTTGGCGCACCTCTTGGGCACGCGCGTCATCACGCCGGGGGCCGAACCCGCCCACGCACACGCGCACGAGGGCGACGACTACCTCGACCGCGACATCCTCGAGACCATGCGCGACATCACGCAGGCCGCGAGCGAGCAGTATGTCGTCGACCTCTCGGACGAAGACTTCCTCGTGCGCCTGTCGATGCACGTGCAGAACCTGGTGCGGCGTGCCAAGGACCGCTCCTATTCGCGCAACCCGCTCACCAAGAGCATCAAGAGTTCGTTCCCGATGATCTACGAGTTGGCCGTCTACATCGCCAGCCGTCTGCAGGAGCGTGCCGCCATCACCGTCAACGACGACGAGATCGCCTACATCGCCATGCACGTGGGCGCGCAGCTCGAAAGGCAGATGTATGGCGACGACCTGGTCACCTGCACCATCGTGTGCCCCAACTATTACGACCTGCACAGCCTGCTGCTGCAGCGCGTCGAAGGGTCGCTCGGCACCGAGCTGCGCGTGCGCCAGGTGGTGACGCGCAGCGACGTCGACTGGTCGACCATCGACACCGATCTGGTGTTGTCGACGATCGAACCGCCCGTCCCCTCCCCCGGCGTCGTCGTCATCCAGCCGTTCCTCACGGCGGGCGACATCGACCGGGCGCGGCGCGAGATCGCCGAGATCAAGCGCATGCGGCGGCGTGAGCGCATCAAGGGTCAGCTGCTGAAGTACTTCCGGGAGGATCTCTTCTTCCGCAACCTCACGGTCTCGGACAGCGATGCCATGATCCGCACCCTCGGCGAGCGGATGGTCGAGGCCTCCGTCGTCGACCAGGGCTACGTCGAGGGGGCCCTGCAACGCGAGCGCATGTCATCCACGGCCTTCACCGAGGCGCTGGCCGTGCCGCACGCCATGACCATGACGGCGACGCGCACCGCCATCGCGATCTCGGTCAACGAAACGCCTCTCCCCTGGGGTGAATACCGCGTCAATGTGGTCGCGTTCATCGCGTTCTCGGCGGTCGACCGCGGCAGCTTCCAGAGCGTCTTCGACCAGTTCGTCGAGGTGTTCTCGAATCGCGCCGACGTCCAACGCATCGTGCGCAACGCCGTCGATTTCCCGAGCTTCATCGACGAGCTCGTCCACGTCATCGACGCGTAGGTCTCGCGGGCGGCCGGTCACGGCCGGCCCGGGCCACGCGTTACGCTAGGCCACTCGCGACCGGCCCAGCCGCCGGCTTGCTTGCCCCTGTCCTGCCCTCTGACTGTGAGTATCGGCGACTCAGCGCGCCATCTCGCCATCGCGCCATCTCGCCATCGCGCCATCGCGCCATCGCGCCTGCGGGTCTCCGGGTCACCGGGTAACCGGGTCACCGACTTGGCGGGCCGGCATTCCCAGGGTCAGTGACCGAGCGCCGCGCGCCTCAGCGGATCAGCGGATCAGCGGATCAGCGACCGAGTAGCGCGTCGTTGATCCGCGCCGTGAGCTCGACGTCGACCTCGAGGCGCTGCCCGTCGAGCGATCGCAGCGGTGCGGCCAGACGCACACTCGACAGCAGCCAGGCGGCGTCGGCACGGCGCACCTCGTCGATGGTGAGGAGTCGGTAGGCCGTTCGCTCGCCCCGGCCCTCGAGTATCTCGAACAGGTCGCCCTGCGTGGTTCCAGCGAGAATGCCGTTAACGGGCGGCGTCGTCACGAACTCGCCGTCGAGCTTCACGACCAGGTTCGAGGTCGGGGCTTCGAGCGCATAGCCGTCCGTCGACACGAAGAGCGCCTCGTCGGCACCGCGCCGTTTCGCTTCCCGCAAGGCAGCCATGTTCACGGCGTAGGACAGAGTCTTGGCGCCGGCGAGGAGCCACGGTGCCCGCTCGGCCACATCACTCGGGTACCCCCGCTCGAGCACGACCACGTCGATGCCGTCACGTCGTTGGTTCGCAAAAGTCTCAGCGGGGATCGCGCTCACGACCATCCATCCGGTCGGGATGCCCGTGCCCTCCACCCCGCGCGTCAGTACGAGCTTGATCGAAGACTGCCCCGGAGCGCCGATCTCTTGCGCCGCGCGGCGGACGACAGCGTCCAACTGCTCGACGTTCGGCTCGGGCAGGTCGAGCGAGTGGGCCGACCTGCCGAGTCGAGCGAGATGCGAGTCGAGCGCGTGCACACGTCCGCCCATCGTGCCGAACGTCTCGAAGATCCCGTCTCCTCGAGAAGCGCCGAGATCGCGCGCGTCGAGCAGCGCTTCGCCCGACCCCACCTGCGTGACGCTCCCCCACCATCCGTCTGCGGGCGGCTGCTCGTGGGCGGCGGCGAGTGCGATGCGGTAGACGTTCTCGGTCATCGGGCGGCCTTTCAGGCGATGGGCGTCGGCGTCACGCCGAATTCGGCCAGTTTAGAGGCTCCGCCGTCGGGAGCGGTCAGCACCCAGATGCCGTCTTTGTGCACCGCGATGCTGTGCTCCCAGTGGGCCGCGTCGAGGCCGTCTTCGGTGGCGACCGTCCAGTCGTCCTCGCGCACGTAGGTGTCGATAGAGCCGGCGACCACCATGGGCTCGATGGCGACGACCAGCCCGGGCTTCACCTCGGGGCCCTTCTGCGAGACCCGGTAGTTGAAGACGGGCGGCGCCTCGTGCATGGAGCGTCCGATGCCGTGACCGATGTAGTCGGTCAGGATGCCGTAGTCCCCGCGCGCCTCGACATAGCTCTGCACGGCGTCGCCGACCTCGTTGAGGTGCTTGGCGCGCGCCAGGCGGGCGATGCCGGCCCAGAGCGAGCCTTCGGTGACGTCGGACAGCTTCTGCCGCGCTGCCACGAGGTCGGGGCGCGTCGGGTCGGGGATGACGACGGTGATCGCCGCGTCTCCGTTCCAGCCGTCGAGGATGGCGCCGCTATCGATCGAGACGATGTCACCGGGTTCGAGCGGTCGACCATTGGGGATGCCGTGCACCACGTCGTCGTTCACCGACGCGCAAATGGTGTGGTTGTAGCCGGGTTCGAGCACGAAGTTGGGCTGGCCGCCGAGTGCGACGATTGCCGCTTCGGCCGCAGCGTTCACGTCGAGGGTGGTGGCTCCCACGCGGATCGCGGATCGCGCGGCCTCAAGCGACGCTGCCGTAGCAGCACCTGGGGCCATCATGAGGCGCAGCTGCGCCGGCGACTTATAGATAGATCTGCGCAGCATTCGCTACTCCTCCCGGGGCGCTCGCGCCCACGACTGACTTTTCTCACCACGACCGACTGTGCGGACCTGCTCTGCTGAGATTTCACGAACCTTCGGCGTGTCGACCTGCGATGCGAACGCGGAAATTACGAGCACCAGCTTGCTCGGGGTGAACACCGTAGCTAGGCGTGAGAGCCGTAGCTAAGCGTGAGAGCCGTAGCTAGGCGTGAGAGCCGTAGCTAGGCGTGAGAGCCGTAGCTAGGCGTGAGAGCCGTAGCTAGGCGAGAGCCGTAGCTAGGCGTCAGAGCCGCAGCTACGCGTGGACACCGAGCCCGCGGGCGGCGAGGCCGTCGCGAACACGTGCTGCCACGTCATCGACGGTTCCGAGTCCATCGACCTCGACGACGACGCCGCGTTCGGCGTAGATGGCGATGACGGGCTCGGTCTGCTCGCGGTAGAGATCTTGACGGTGACGAATCACGTCTTCGGTGTCGTCGACGCGGCCCTGTTCGAGCGCGCGCTTCGTGAGGCGCTTGACAACCTCGTCGGTGTCGGCCTGCAGCTGAATGACGGCGTCCAGTTCGGCGCCGCTCTCGGCGAGGATGCGGTCGAGCTCGTGCACCTGCTCGGTCGTGCGCGGGTAACCGTCAAGCAGGAACCCGCCCTGAGCGTCATCCTGCTTCAACCGGTCGGCCACGATCGAGTTCGTGAGCTCGTCGGGGACGAATCCGCCCGAAGCCATGATCTCTTGGACCTGTTTGCCCAATTCGGTGCCCTGCTCGATATTCGCGCGGAAGATGTCGCCCGTCGAGATGGCGGGGATGCCGTAAGCCTCAGCGACCGCCGAAGCCTGCGTACCCTTGCCAGCCCCGGGGGGCCCGACGATGAGCAAGCGGATGCCTCGGTCGCCGCTCAACGCAGGAGTCCTTCGTAGTGACGCTGTTGCAGCTGCGAGTCGATCTGCTTCACGGTCTCGAGTCCCACACCAACGATGATCAGGATCGACGCGCCACCGAACGGGAAGTTCTGGTTAGCGCCGACCAGGGCCAAAGCGATCAGCGGAATGAGTGCGATCAAACCGAGGTAGATCGATCCGGGAAGGGTCACGCGGGTGAGAACGTAGTCGAGATACTCGGCGGTGGGGCGACCGGCACGGATGCCGGGGATGAACCCGCCGTACTTCTTCATGTTGTCGGCCACTTCTTCGGGGTTGAAGGTGATCGCCACGTAGAAGTAGGTGAAGCCCACGATGAGCAGGAAGTACAGGAGCATGTAGAGCGGGTGATCGCCCTTGGTCAGGTAGTTCGTGACCCAGGTGACCCACGCGGCCGGCTCTTGTCCAGCGGCGGGCTGGTTGAACTGCGCGATCAGAGCAGGCAGGTAGAGCAGCGACGAGGCGAAGATGACGGGCACGACGCCGGCCATGTTGACCTTGATCGGGATGTAGGTGTTGTTGCCGCCATAGGTGCGGCGACCCACCATGCGCTTGGCGTACTGAACCGGGATGCGACGCTGCGACTGTTCGACGAAGACCACGAGTCCGACGATCAACAGGCCGACCGCGAGAACGAGGAGGAAGGTCTCGACGCCACGCGACTGCCAGATGGCCCACAGCGAGGCGGGGAACGTGGCGGAGATCGACGTGAAGATCAGCAGCGACATGCCGTTGCCGACACCGCGTTCGGTGATGAGCTCGCCCATCCACATGATGAGGCCGGTGCCGGCGGTCATGGTGATGACCATGAGCAGGATGGCGTACCACGCGTCGTTGGTGAGCAACTGCGAGCACTCGCCGCCGGAGTTCGTGCCGAAGAGGGCACCCGATCGGGCGACGGTGATGAGGGTGGTCGATTGCAGAACACCCAGGAAGATGGTGAGGTAACGCGTGTACTGCGTCAGCTTGCCCTGGCCCGCCTGACCCTCTTTGTGCAGGGTTTCGAAGTGCGGGATGACCACGCGCAAGAGCTGCACGATGATCGACGCGGTGATGTAGGGCATGATTCCCAGCGCGAAGATCGACAGCTGGAGAAGCGCACCACCGGAGAAGAGGTTGACGAGTTCGTACAGACCGGAGGTTCCCTGGTTCTGTGCGAGACACGCCTGCACGTTGCCGAAGTCGACAAACGGTGCCGGGATGAAGGACCCCAAGCGGTAGAGGGCGATGATGCCCAGAGTGAAACCGATCTTCCGACGCAAGTCGGGTGTGCGGAAGATCCGCGCTACGGCGCTAAACAAGGGGGTGCCTCCTGAGGGTTAAGCGGGGTCGGCCCGGGTGGCCGCTTTCACGACCACCCGGGTGAGTTCCTGACACGGAACAGCCCGAAAGCTACTTTACAGAGCCCCCGGCTGCCACGATCTTCTGCTCGGCAGAGTCAGAGACCTTGTCAACCGCTACGTTCAGCTTAACTGAAATGTCACCGTTGCCGAGAACCTTGACCTTCTCGTTCTTGCGAACGGCGCCCTTGAGCACGAGGTCCTGGATGGTGACGTCGCCACCGGCCGGGTAGAGCTCGGCCAGCTTCTCCAGGTTGACGACCTGGTATTCGACGCGGAACGGGTTCTTGAACCCGCGCAGCTTCGGCGCACGCATGTGCAGCGGCAGCTGACCACCGGCGAAACCGGGACGAACGGAGTAGCGAGCCTTCGTGCCCTTGGTTCCACGACCCGCGGTCTTACCCTTGGATCCTTCACCACGGCCGACGCGCGTGCGTTCCTTCTTGGAGCCGGCGGCGGGACGAAGGTGGTGCACCTTCAGAACCTGCACGCGGGCCTCGACCTCTTCTGCTGCCTTCTTGGCCGGAGCCTTCTTGGCGACAGGAGCCGACTCGACGGAAGCGGCGTCAGCCGAAGCTGCAGCCTTCTTCGCGGGAGCCTTCTTGGCCGGAGCCTTGGCGGCGGGAGCCTTGTCGGCAGCAGCCTTGGGCGCTGCCTTCTTGGCGGGAGCCTTCTTGGGGGTCTCCTCGGTGACGTCTTTCTTCTCGTCAGCCATTAGTCGATCTCCTCAACTTTTACGAGGTGAGCAACAGTGTTGACGTAGCCGCGGTTCTGCGAGTCATCCGGGCGGATGACCGTCGAGCCGATGCGCTTCAGTCCCAGGCTGCGCAGAGTGTCGCGCTGGTACTGCTTCTCACTAACTTTGGACTTGATCTGCGTGACCTTCAGGCGACCGGCCATTAGGCACCTACCTTCGCGGCAGCCGCAGCAGCGACAGCCTCAGCTTCGGCGCGCACGAGGCGGGCAGGAGCGACCTGGTCGAATTCCAGACCGCGACGGGCGGCAACGGCACGAGGTTCTTCGAGCTGCTGCAGAGCCGCCACCGTGGCGTGCACGATGTTGATCGTGTTGGACGAACCGAGCGACTTGCTCAGCACGTCGTGGATGCCAGCGCACTCGAGCACGGCGCGGACGGGACCACCGGCGATAACACCGGTACCACCCGAGGCGGGGCGCAGGAGGACGACGCCGGCAGCGGCTTCGCCCTGGACGGGGTGCGGGATGGTCGAGCCGGTGCGAGGAACGCGGAAGAAGTTCTTCTTCGCCTCTTCGACACCCTTCGAAATGGCGAGGGGAACTTCCTTCGCCTTTCCGTAGCCGACGCCCACAAGGCCGTTGCCATCGCCGACGACGACGAGAGCGGTGAAGCTGAACCGACGTCCACCCTTCACGACCTTCGACACGCGGTTGATGGTGACGACGCGCTCCAGGAACTGGCTCTTGTCGGCATCACGGCTGTTGCGGTCGCGGCCCTGGCCACGTTCGCCACGGCCGCCACCACGGCGCTCACCGCGCGCGTCGGTGCGACCCGCGTTGTCGGTGCCAGCGGCGGTCTCGACCGGCTTCTCAGCGGCAGTCTGGTCAGTCGCCACTTCCTGCTCCTTCTTAGCTTCGTTGTCGCTCACAGGTTCAACCCGCCTTCGCGTGCGCCTTCGGCTATCGCAGCGACGCGTCCGGCGTAGCGGTTACCGCCACGGTCGAATACGACGTCTTCGATGCCGGCGCTCTTGGCACGTTCGGCGACGAGTTCGCCGACGCGCTTGGCCTTGGCGGTCTTGTCACCGTCGAACGACCGCAGGTCGCTCTCGAGCGTTGAGGCGGAAACGAGGGTGTGGCCCTTGCTGTCGTCGACGACCTGCACGAAAACGTGGCGGGACGAACGGTTCACGACGAGACGGGGACGAACCTCGGTGCCTTCGATCTTCTTGCGCAGCCGGGCGTGACGACGGTCACGCGCAGCAGACTTGGTCTTAACGGCCATGGTTACTTACCCGACTTTCCGGCCTTGCGGCGAACGTTCTCGCCGGCGTAACGGACACCCTTGCCCTTGTAGGGCTCCGGCTTACGAATCTTGCGGATGTTGGCAGCAGCCTCACCGACGGCCTGCTTGTCGATGCCCGAGATCGTGAGCTTGTTGTTGCCCTCGACCGTGAGCGTGATGCCAGCGGGCGGTTCGATCATGACGGGGTGCGAGAAGCCGAGTGCGAACTCGACATTGGCGCCACGCTGCTGAACGCGGTAACCGGTTCCAACGACCTCGAGGCCCTTGGTGTAACCCTCGGTGACACCGATGATCTGGTTGGCGATGAGCGTGCGCGTGAGGCCGTGCAGCGAACGGGAGTCGCGCTCGTCGTCGGGACGGGTGACGAGCACCTGACCCTCTTCGATAGCAACTTCGATGGGCTGGGCGACGGTGAGCGCGAGCTCACCCTTCGGGCCCTTCACGGCAACCTGACGGCCGTCAACCGAAACGGTGACGCCGGCAGGAATCTGAATGGGGAGTCTTCCAATACGAGACATGAATGGCTACCACACGTAGGCGAGTACTTCTCCGCCTACGCCCTTCTTCTCAGCCTGACGGTCGGTGAGCAGACCGGAGGAGGTGGACAGGATGGCTACGCCGAGCCCGCCGAGAACACGGGGAATCTCGGTCGACTTCGCGTAGACGCGGAGGCCGGGCTTCGAGACACGCTTGATGCCGGCGATGGAGCGTTCGCGGTTCGGACCGAACTTGAGGTTCAGCGTGAGCGTCTGTCCGACGCGGGCGTCGGCAACTTCCCAGCCCGAGATGTAACCTTCGGCCTTGAGGATGTCGGCGATGTGCCCTTTGAGCTTGGAGTGCGGCATCGACACGGTGTCGTGGTGCGCCGAGTTCGCGTTGCGCAGTCTGGTCAGCATGTCTGCGACCGGATCTGTCATTGTCATATGATTTTTCCTTTTGTCACCAGGTTTCGGCGCCCGTTACACGAACGACGACCTGTGGTGGTACGGGCCCGGGAAAACCCCGGGCCCGTTGTCCAACACGAGACGAATCAGATGATTCGAAAGTTAGTTGGAAGTTTCGGAGCTACGGAACGGGAAACCGAGCGACTTCAACAGTGCGCGGCCCTCTTCGTCCGTCTTCGCGGTGGTGACGACAGTGATGTCGAAACCGCGAACCCGGTCGATCTTATCCTGATCGATCTCGTGGAACACACTCTGCTCCTGAAGACCGAACGTGTAGTTGCCGTTTCCGTCGAACTGCTGGTCGCTCAGACCGCGGAAGTCGCGGATGCGGGGCAGTGCGAGCGAGAGCAGACGGTCCAGGAATTCCCAGGCGCGGTCGCCACGAAGCGTGACGTGTGCACCAATGGGCTGGCCTTCGCGCAGCTTGAACTGAGCGATCGACTTGCGGGCCTTGGTGACCTGCGGCTTCTGGCCCGTGATCTTGGTGAGGTCCGAAACAGCGCCGTCGATGATCTTGCCATCGCGAGCTGCCTCACCCACACCCGTGTTCACGACGACCTTGACGAGGCCGGGAACCTGGTGCACGTTGCCGAAGCCGAACTGGTCCTTGAGGGCCGGAACGATTTCGCTGCGGTACTTCTGCTTGAGGCGCGGCTGGATCTTGCCAGCCGGCGCAGCAGTTGCGGTGTCGGTCATTACAGGTCCTTACCAGACGTCTTGGCGTAACGAACGCGGACCGTCTTCTCGACGCCGTTCTTCGTTACGGTTTCGTTGCGGTGACCGACGCGAGTCGGCTTCTTGGTCTCCGGGTCGACGAGCGCGACGTTGGAGATGTGGATCGGCGCTTCGTGCGTCTCGATGCCACCAGTCTTCGATCCGCGCTGGGTCTGACCCTGGCGGACGTGCTTGGTGACGTAGTTGACGCCTTCGACGATCACGCGGTTCTTCTCGACGAGCACCTCGATGACTTTGCCCTGCTTGCCGCGGTCTCCGCCGCGGGCCTGGGTTGCGCCCGAGATGACCTGAACGAGGTCGCCCTTTTTGATCTTTGCCATGACTTAGATAACCTCCGGTGCCAACGAGACGATCTTCATGAACTTCTTGTCGCGGAGTTCGCGACCGACCGGTCCGAAGATACGGGTACCGCGGGGGTCACCGTCGTTCTTCAAGATCACTGCGGCGTTCTCGTCGAACTTGATGTACGAACCGTCCGGGCGGCGGACTTCCTTCTTCGTGCGGACGATGACCGCCTTGACGACGTCACCCTTCTTCACGTTTCCACCGGGGATGGCGTCTTTGACCGTTGCCACGATCGTGTCACCCAATCCGGCGTAACGGCGGCCGGAGCCTCCGAGAACGCGGATGGTGAGCAGCTCCTTGGCGCCGGTGTTGTCGGCCACCTTGAGCCGGGATTCCTGCTGAATCACTTGATACTCCTTCTACGAAGCAAGCCCGCGGGGGCTTACTTGGCCTTCTCGAGAATCTCGACCAGGCGCCAGCGCTTCGAAGCGCTCAGGGGACGGGTCTCGCTGATGAGAACGAGGTCGCCGATGCCGGCGGTGTTGAGCTCGTCGTGAGCCTTCACCTTGGACGTGCGGCGGATGACCTTGCCGTACAGCGGGTGCTTCACGCGGTCTTCGACCTCGACGACGATGGTCTTGTCCATCTTGTCGCTGACGACGTAGCCACGACGAGTCTTTCGGTAGCCGCGGACAACAGCCTCGGCGACCTTCTCTTCGGTCTGAGCCATAGTTACTTGGCCTCCTCAGTCTCGGTCTCGGCTGCCGCGGGCGCAGCATCCTTCTTCTTGGTCTTCTTCTCCGCCTTGGCAGGTGCTGCCTCGACGACGGGGGTGGCACGAATGCCCAGCTCGCGCTCACGGATAACCGTGTAGATGCGGGCAATATCGCGCTTCACGGCACGCAGGCGGCCGTGGGTCTCGAGCTGGCCGGTAGCGGCCTGGAAGCGCAGGTTGAAGAGTTCTTCCTTCGCCTTACGCAGCTCTTCGACGAGACGCTCGTCTTCGAAAGTGTCGAGCTCAGTCGAGGTGAGCTCCTTGGAACCGATCGCCATTATGCGTCGCCCTCCTCGCGCTTGATGATGCGTGCCTTGAGGGGCAGCTTGTGAATTGCACGGGTCAGTGCTTCCTTGGCCAGCTCTTCGCTGACACCGGCGACCTCGAAGAGGACGCGACCCGGCTTGACGTTGGCGACCCACCACTCGGGCGAACCCTTACCGGAACCCATGCGGGTTTCAGCAGGCTTCTTGGTGAGCGGACGGTCGGGGTAGATGTTGATCCAGACCTTTCCACCACGCTTGATGTGACGCGTCATGGCGATACGAGCGGACTCGATCTGACGGTTGGTCACGTAGGCGGGAGTGAGAGCCTGGATGCCGTACTCGCCGAAGCTGACCTGGGTTCCACCAGTGGCCTGGCCGGTACGGTGCGGACGGTGCTGCTTACGGTGCTTTACACGACGGGGAATCAGCATTATGCCGTTGCTCCTTCTGCAACCGGAGCCTCCGTGCGCGGGGCACGGCGGGGACGGTCGTTGCGCTCGCGGCTCGGCGACTTCGCGTTAGCCTGCTCGCGAGCGAGTTCCTTGTTGGTGATGTCGCCCTTGTAGATCCAGACCTTCACGCCGATGCGGCCGAAGGTGGTCTTGGCCTCGTAGAAGCCGTAGTCGATGTTCGCGCGCAGGGTGTGCAGGGGCACACGGCCTTCGCGGTAGAACTCCGAGCGGCTCATCTCGGCGCCGCCGAGGCGGCCGGAGACCTGGATACGGACACCCTTGGCGCCAGCGCGCTGAGCGCCCTGCAGGCCCTTACGCATCGCGCGGCGGAAAGCCACACGAGCGGAGAGCTGCTCGGCGATGCCCTGGGCAACCAGCTGAGCGTCGGCCTCGGGGTTCTTGACCTCGAGGATGTTCAGCTGGATCTGCTTGCCGGTGAGCTTCTCGAGATCTCCACGGATGCGCTCGGCCTCGGCGCCGCGGCGGCCGATGACGATTCCGGGACGAGCCGTGTGGATGTCCACGCGGACACGGTCGCGGGTGCGCTCGATTTCGATGCGGGAGACGCCGGCACGGTCGAGCGAGGTGCTCAGCAGTGCACGGATCTTGACGTCTTCAGCGAGGTAGTCGCTGTAACGCTGACCCTTCTTCGTGCTGTCGGAGAACCAACGCGACACGTGGTCGGTGGTGATTCCCAGACGGAAGCCGTACGGGTTTACTTTCTGGCCCATTACTTGCTCACCTTCTTCTTCGTGCCAGCGGCAGCAACGGTCTCATCCGGCGTGGCGAGCACGACGGTGATGTGGCTGGTGCGCTTGTTGATGCGGAAAGCACGACCCTGGGCACGGGGCTGGAAACGCTTGAGGGTCGTGCCCTCATCAACGAATACACGGGCCACGTAGAGGTCCTGCTCGTCCAGGTAGGTGTTCGAGGCATCGGCCTTGACGCGAGCGTTCGCGATAGCCGAAGCGACCAACTTGTACACGGGCTCCGAAGCGCCCTGGGGGGCGAACTTCAGGATGGCCAGTGCTTCCTGCGCCTGGCGGCCACGGATCAGGTTGATGACGCGACGAGCCTTTTGGGGGGTGACGCGGATGTGTCGCACACGTGCGATTGACTCCACCATTTCTCTTCCTCCTTCACACCACCGCTTAGCGGCGGCGGCCCTTCTTGTCGTCCTTCACGTGTCCACGGAAGGTGCGGGTGGGGGCAAACTCGCCGAGCTTGTGGCCCACCATGCTCTCGGTGACGAACACCGGGATGTGCTTGCGACCGTCGTGCACGGCGATGGTGTGTCCCAGCATGGCGGGGATGATCATCGAGCGGCGCGACCAGGTCTTGATCACGTTCTTGTTGTTGGCTTCGTTCGCCGTAACTACCTTGCGGAGCAGGTGGTCATCAACGAAGGGGCCCTTCTTGAGACTGCGTGGCATCTTCTACAACTCCTACTAGCGCTTCTTGCCGACGTTACGGCGACGAACGATGAGCTTGTCGCTTTCCTTGTTGGGGTGGCGGGTGCGACCCTCTTTTTGGCCCCAGGGGCTGACCGGGTGACGTCCACCGGAGGTCTTACCCTCACCACCACCGTGGGGGTGGTCGACCGGGTTCATGGCGACACCACGCACGGTCGGGCGGATGCCCTTCCAGCGGTTACGGCCGGCCTTACCCCAGTTGATGTTGGACTGCTCGGCGTTGCCGACCTCACCGATGGTGGCGCGGCAGCGTGCGTCGACGTTGCGGATTTCACCCGACGGCAGACGGAGCTGCGCGTAAGGGCCATCCTTGGCAACGAGACGGACCGAGGCACCGGCGGAACGAGCCATCTTGGCGCCGCCGCCCGGCTTCAGCTCGATGGCGTGAATCACGGTACCGGTGGGGATGTTCTTCAAGGGCAGGTTGTTACCCGGCTTGATGTCAGCACCCGAGCCGGACTCGATGATGTCGCCCTGCTTGAGCTTGTTGGGCGCAAGGATGTAACGCTTGGTGCCGTCCACGAAGTGGAGGAGCGCGATACGAGCCGTGCGGTTGGGGTCGTACTCGATGTGAGCAACCTTGGCGTTCACGCCGTCTTTGTCATTGCGACGGAAGTCGATGACGCGGTACTGGCGCTTGTGGCCACCACCGATGTGACGGGTCGTGATGCGGCCCTGGTTGTTGCGGCCACCGGTCTTGGAGAGCGGACGCAGAAGCGACTTCTCCGGGGTCGAGCGCGTGATTTCTGCGAAATCGGAAACGCTCGATCCACGACGACCGGGGGTCGTGGGCTTGTACTTACGAATAGCCATGTCTAATTTCCTCTAATCCCGGTCGTCTTAGCCGACTGCCGTGAAGATGTCGATGGAACCGGACTTCAGCGTGACGATCGCACGCTTCGTGTCCTTGCGCTTGCCGAGACCGAATTTGGTACGGCGGGTCTTGCCCTGACGGTTCAGGGTGTTGATGGACGCAACCTCGACCTTGAAGATCTTCTCGATGGCGAGCTTGATCTCGGTCTTGTTCGAGCGGGGGTCAACCACGAAGGTGTACTTTCCCTCGTCGATCAGGCCGTAGCTCTTCTCGGAGATGACCGGGGCGATGATGATGTCGCGGGGGTCTTTGTTGATCGCGGTCATGCCGAGACCTCCTCAGTAACGTCAGCCGACGAAGCCGATGCGGTGACGGACTTGCCTGCAACAGGACCGGCGACGAAAGCGTCGTAAGCAGCCTTGGTGAAGACGATGTCGTCGGACACGAGCACGTCGTAGGCGTTCAGCTGGTCGTATTCCAGAACGTGAACGGTGGGGATGTTGCGGACGGCGAGCAGGCTCGCCTCGTCGCCGCGCTCGATGACGATGAGCACGTGCTTCGAGGAGGCGATGGTCGCCAGGTACTCGGCTGCAGCCTTGGTAACACGCTCGGTCGACACCGCGAGGGTCTCGACGACGTGCAGGCGGCCACCGCGGGCCCGGTCGGAGAGCGCTCCGCGCAGGGCGGCGGCGATCATCTTCTTGGGGGTGCGCTGCGAGTAGTTGCGCGGGGTCGGTCCGTGGACGATGCCACCACCGGTCATCTGAGGGGCACGGATCGAGCCCTGACGAGCGCGACCGGTTCCCTTCTGCTTGAACGGCTTGCGGCCGGCGCCGGAAACCTCTCCACGGTTCTTGGTCTTGTGCGTTCCCTGACGGGCGGCAGCGAGCTGCGCGACAACGACCTGGTGGATGAGGGGGATGTTGGTCTGAACGTCGAACACCTCGTCGGGAAGGTCGACCGAACCGGTCTTCTTACCCTTGGTGTCGATAACGTCGAGTGAGGTAGACATGGAGGCTACGCTCCCTTCACTGCGTTGCGGACGAAAACGATGCGGCCGCGAGCGCCGGGAACGGCACCCTTGACCAGCAGCAGGCCCTTCTCGGCGTCGACCGAGTGAACGCGGAGGTTGAGCACGGTCACGCGCTCACCACCCATGCGTCCGGCCATGCGCATGCCCTTGAAGACACGGCTGGGGGTCGACGAAGCACCGATGGAACCGGGCTTACGGTGGTTGCGGTGGGCACCGTGCGAAGCGGAGACACCCTTGAAGTTGTGACGCTTCATGACACCGGCGAAACCCTTACCCTTGGACGTTCCGACGACGTCGACCTTCTGGCCGGCTTCGAACGTGGCGTCGACGGTGAGTTCCTGGCCGAGCGAGTAGTCGCCGGCATCCGCGGTGCGGACCTCGGTGACATGGCGGCGAGGCGTGACGCCTGCCTTGTCGAAGTGACCGGCGTCGGGCTTGTTGACCTTGCGCGGGTCGATCTGGCCGTAGGCGATCTGAACGGCGTCGTAACCATCGACCTCGGGGGTGCGAACCTGGGTGACGACGTTCGGGGTGATTTCGATGACGGTCACGGGAACGAGCTTGTTGTTCTCGTCCCAAACCTGAGTCATGCCGAGCTTCTTGCCGAGCAGACCCTTGGTGGTCTTGTTAGTCGTAGACATAGTTTCCCTTGTCCTCGCCGGCTCAGAGCTTGATCTCGATGTTGACGTCCGCGGGGAGGTCGAGTCGCATGAGCGAGTCGACGGCCTTGGGCGTCGGGTCGATGATGTCGATGAGGCGCTTGTGTGTGCGCATCTCGAAGTGCTCGCGGCTGTCTTTGTACTTGTGCGGCGAACGGATGACACACACCACGTTCTTCTCCGTCGGAAGCGGCACGGGGCCGACGACGGTTGCACCTGCACGGGTTACCGTGTCGACGATCTTTCGCGCCGAGGTGTCGATGACCTCGTGGTCATACGACTTAAGTCGAATGCGGATCTTTTGTCCCGCCATGTGTGACTCACTCTCTTTTAAGCGTCATACGTTTTATCGCATTGGACGCGCTTCGTGGCGTAGTAATACGCCGGGCACTCCTGGTGTCGCACCACTGTTCATCTGTCAAGTCTTGCCCTGCACCTCTTCACCCGATCTGTGCCGCATTCCGCACCAGCGGACGCATCACACAGAAAGGCGCGAATGAACGCGACCGAGAAGGGGATTCGTTTAAGTGTGTGTTGTGCTGCCTGCGGCCTAGACGAGGTCTATGCACAGCCTGGCAGTGATTCCGAAGCTCTCGGGCGAATGAACGCACACGGGTAGCCGGAAGTTCTCAACTAGAAGAGTCTGACAGATGTTTGGCATCGATGCAACCCGGGCGTGTCGCGCATCCGGCCCTCCCCCGCCCGGGTTCGCGGGCCGCCCGAAACCGAAGCTCAGAGCATCCGCCCGGCATGAAAAAAGCGCTGCCCGGATCCGAAGACCCGGGCAGCGCCGGTGAAGCAATGCAGCTGAGCTGCGAGGAACTACTTCAGGATGTTCGTGACGGTACCGGCACCAACTGTGCGGCCACCCTCACGGATCGCGAAGCCGAGGCCCTCTTCCATGGCGATGGGCTGAATCAGCTCAACGGTCATTTCGGTGGTGTCGCCAGGCATGACCATCTCGGTGCCCTCGGGCAGCGTGATGACGCCGGTGACGTCGGTGGTGCGGAAGTAGAACTGCGGACGGTAGTTCGCGTAGAACGGGTTGTGACGCCCACCCTCATCCTTGGACAGGATGTATGCGGTGCCCTCGAACTGGGTGTGCGGCGTGACCGAACCCGGCTTGACGACGACCTGGCCGCGCTCAACGTCTTCGCGCTTGGTGCCGCGAAGCAGGAGACCACAGTTCTCGCCAGCCCATGCCTCGTCGAGCTGCTTGTGGAACATCTCGATACCCGTGACGATGGTCTTCTGCGTCGGGCGGATGCCGACGATCTCGACCTCGGAGTTGATCGCGAGGGTTCCACGCTCGGCGCGGCCCGTAACGACGGTTCCACGACCGGTGATCGTGAAGACGTCCTCGATGGGCATCAAGAACGGCTTGTCCTTGTCGCGCACCGGGTCCGGGATGGACTCGTCGACAGCGTTCATGAGCTCGACGATTGCGTCGACCCACTTCTCGTCGCCTTCGAGAGCCTTGAGGCCCGAGACGCGAACGACGGGGGCGTTGTCGCCATCGAAGTCCTGGCTCGAGAGGAGCTCGCGAACCTCGAGCTCGACGAGCTCGAGGATCTCTTCGTCGTCGACCATGTCGGACTTGTTCAGCGCGACGAGCAGGTAGGGAACGCCGACCTGCTTGGCGAGCAGAACGTGCTCACGGGTCTGAGCCATCGGGCCGTCGGTGGCGGCGACGACGAGGATCGCGCCATCCATCTGAGCAGCACCGGTGATCATGTTCTTGATGTAGTCAGCGTGACCCGGGGCGTCAACGTGCGCGTAGTGGCGCTTCTCGGTCTCGTACTCGACGTGCGAGATGTTGATCGTGATACCGCGCTGGCGCTCTTCGGGAGCGGAGTCGATCGACGCGAAGTCGCGCTGAACGTTGGTCGCGGACGGGAACTTGTCGGCGAGCACCTTCGAGATAGCTGCGGTGAGGGTGGTCTTGCCGTGGTCGACGTGACCGATCGTTCCGATGTTGACGTGCGGCTTGGTCCGCTCGAACTTGGCCTTAGCCACTATGGTCCTCCCTAGGACATTGGTGTAAATAACCCGGGCGCTGGAATGCGCTCGGTTCTCTACGGGATTTGTGTACTTATGTTACTTGATCGTGACTGGGCCCGATACACCGGCGGCGACCGGGCCCGTCAACGATTGGGGCTGTGAGGCTATTCGCCCTTGCCCTTTTGCACGATCTCCTCGGCGACGGCCTTGGGGACCTCAGCGTAGCTCTCGAAGGTCATCGAGAACACCGCACGACCCGACGTCTTGGAACGCAGGTCACCGATGTAACCGAACATTTCCGACAGCGGAACGTTTGCACGAACGACCTTCACACCGGAGGCATCTTCCATCGACTGGATCATGCCACGGCGGGAGTTGAGGTCGCCGATCACGTCGCCCATGTACTCCTCGGGGGTGCGCACCTCGACAGCCATCAACGGTTCGAGAAGAACCGGGCTGGCCTTGCGTGCGGCCTCTTTGAAGCCCATGGAACCGGCGATCTTGAAGGCCATTTCGGAGGAGTCGACGTCGTGCGCCGCACCATCGAGAAGAATGGCCTTCACGCCGACCATCGGGTAACCAGCGAGGATACCCACGTTGAGGGCATCCTGGAAACCGGCGTCGATGGAAGGGATGTATTCACGCGGGATGCGTCCACCGGTGACCTTGTTCTCGAACACGTAAGTCTCTTCGGGAGTGACTTCCATGGGCTCGAGAGCGAACTGGATCTTGGCGAACTGACCGGAACCACCGGTCTGCTTCTTGTGCGTGTAGTCGTGACGCTCGACCGACTTGCGGATGGTCTCGCGGTAGGCGACCTGAGGCTTTCCGACGTTGGCCTCGACCTTGAATTCGCGCTTCATGCGGTCGACGAGGATGTCGAGGTGCAGCTCGCCCATGCCCTTGATGACCGTCTGACCGGTCTCGGGGTTGAGCTCGACGCGGAAGGTCGGGTCTTCTTCGGCCAGCTTCTGGATGGCCGTGGAGAGCTTCTCCTGGTCAGCCTTGGTCTTGGGCTCGATCGCGACCTCGATAACCGGGGCCGGGAACGTCATCGACTCGAGGACGACCTGGTCGTTGGGGTCGCACAGGGTGTCACCCGTGGTGGTGTCCTTCAGACCGATGACCGCGTAGATGTGGCCGGCGGTGACCGAGGGAACCGGGTTCTCCTTGTTGGCGTGCATCTGGAAGATCTTTCCGATGCGCTCCTTCTTGCCCTTGGTGCTGTTGGCGACAGCGGCACCCGAGTCGAGGTGACCGGAGTACACGCGCACGTAGGTGAGACGACCGAAGAACGGGTGCACCGCGACCTTGAACGCGAGGGCCGCGAACGGCTCGGTGGAGTCGGGGTGACGGAGGACGATCTTCTCTTCGTCGCGGACGTCGTGGCCCTCGACGGCCGGCACGTCGAGCGGCGACGGCAGGTAGTCGATGACGGCGTCGAGCATCGGCTGCACACCGCGGTTCTTGAACGCCGAGCCACAGAGGACCGGGTAGATCTCGCTGTTGACGGTGAGCTTGCGGATGGCGGCCTTGATCTCGGGGACCGTGATCTCTTCACCGGCGAAGAAACGCTCCATGAGCGCGTCGTCGGTCTCGGCGACGACCTCGAGCAGCGCGTTGCGGTACTCGGCGGCCTTGTCGGCGAGGTCGGCGGGGATCTCTTCGATGGCGTACTTTGCGCCCATCTCGACGTCACCCTTGGAGTCGCCGCGCCACGTGAGCGCGCGCATCTCGACTAGGTCGACGACACCCTCGAACTCGCTCTCGGAGCCGATCGGCAGCTGGAGAACCAGCGGCTTGGCCTTCAGGCGGTTGATGATCGTGTCGACGGTGAAGTAGAAGTCGGCACCCAGCTTGTCCATCTTGTTGACGAAGCAAATGCGGGGGACGTCGTACTTGTCGGCCTGACGCCAGACGGTCTCGGACTGGGGCTCGACGCCCTCCTTGCCGTCGAAGACGGCGACGGCGCCATCGAGCACGCGGAGCGAACGCTCCACCTCGACGGTGAAGTCGACGTGACCGGGGGTGTCGATGATGTTGATCTGGTTCTTGTCCCAGTAGCACGTCGTCGCGGCGGACGTGATGGTGATGCCGCGCTCCTGCTCCTGCTCCATCCAGTCCATGGTCGAGGCACCGTCGTGGGTCTCACCAATTTTGTGGTTGACGCCCGTGTAGAACAGGATGCGCTCGGTCGTCGTGGTCTTGCCGGCATCGATGTGGGCCATGATGCCGATGTTGCGGACCTTGTTCAGGTCGGTGAGCACGTCAAGTGCCACTGGGTTCCTCCAGGAAGTTGTTGTGTGTGCCGCGAGTGCTACTCACGGATTCCCGCGCGGTGTTGCCCGCGAGGGTCCGGGGCCCGATGAGGGCCCCGGCACCGGCATCGCGACCAGACCGATGATGGCCTGGATGCGGGATGCCAGCGTGCGGTAAACCGGGGTTTACCAGCGGTAGTGCGCGAAGGCCTTGTTGGACTCGGCCATCTTGTGAGTGTCTTCACGACGCTTCACAGCGGCACCGAGGCCGTTGGAGGCGTCGAGGATCTCGTTGGTCAGACGCTCGGTCATGGTCTTCTCACGACGACCCTTCGCGTAGCTGACGAGCCAACGGAGGGCCAGCGTGTTGGCGCGGTGAGGCTTGACCTCGACCGGCACCTGGTAGGTGGAGCCACCGACACGACGCGAGCGGACCTCGAGCGTGGGGCGGACGTTGTCGAGCGCCTTCTTCAAGGTGACGACGGCGTCCTGGCCGTTCTTGGTGGAGACACCGGAGAGCGCGTCGTAGACGATGCGCTCGGCGAGGCCCTTCTTGCCGTCAACGAGGATCTTGTTGACGAGCTGGGAGACGATCGGCGCGCCGTAGACGGGATCTGCGACGACGGGGCGCTTCGGAGCGGGACCCTTACGAGGCATTACTTCTTCTCCATCTTCGCGCCGTAACGGCTGCGAGCCTGCTTGCGGTTCTTGACGGCCTGCGTGTCGAGGGCGCCGCGAACGATCTTGTAACGGACACCGGGGAGGTCTTTCACACGACCACCGCGGACGAGCACCATGGAGTGCTCCTGCAGGTTGTGGCCCTCACCGGGAATGTAGGCGGTGACCTCGGTGCCGTTAGAGAGCTTCACACGAGCGACCTTGCGCATCGCCGAGTTCGGCTTCTTGGGGGTGGTGGTGTACACACGGGTGCATACGCCACGCTGCTGCGGGTTTGCCTTCAGGGCGGGAGCCTTGGTCTTGGAGACCTTCGGCGTGCGACCCTTCCGGACCAACTGCTGAATAGTTGGCACTACTTCTCCTTGTTTGTGCTGCACGGTGACAGCGAATGTGCTTTTAGCATTCGACGCGCCGATTGCTCGGAGCATTGAGTTCGATTGGATCCGCCAGGATGAGCAGAAGGCTCAGCCAGTAGGCGACGGATATGCCGTGGGGGCTGGTCGATGGTCGACCCGACCCGATGTGTGAGAGATGTGAACCCGAGCAGACCCTTTCGGGCACGGTTCATGGCACGACAAAGCGCACACCCCTGCAATGTTACGCGGCCGGAGTCGGACGGTCAAGCCGGAGCGGCAACCCTCCGGGCCCCGCTCAGCCGCGAGAAATCGACGAGACGAAGGTGGCTCCGTCGGCCGTGATCTCGGTGATGTCGCCGTTCACGAACACGGGGATCGGGCCCGCCGTGGCCGTGCCGGTCGCACCCGACGCGTTGTCGCGAATATCGGCCTTCAGGTTGGCCTGGCCCGTCGCACCGGTCGACACGCGGTATCCCGTGCCATTCCACTCGCCGATGGTGAACGTCGGCCGCGGGTCGAGGGTCCACGTCGTGTTCGTGTAGGTGTAGGCGGGGTTCTTGCCCGTGGCGTAGAACGAGCAGCCGGCCGGGTCGAACTCGGTGGATGCCTGGCAGGCATCCAGCCAGGCGTTGACCGCGTCGTTGGCCTTCTGCGTTCCCGCATCCGTCAGTGCGACCGTGAGATCGGCGGAAGGCGCTGCGGCCGAGCCCGTGAAGCCCTCGACCGTGACCTGCTGGGCCTCGACGGAGTAGAACTCGTTGTCCTCGGCCAGGCCGACCTCGTAGGTGCCCGGGAGTGCGCGCAGGGACTCGGCTCCTTCGGGGATCGCGATGCCGCCGACAGCGGGGGCAACCGCTGACGGGCCCGTCATGCCGACAGTGATCGTGCCGAGCGGCACTTCCTCGAGCGCCCACTTGTCGAAGAAGATCGCATCCTTGCCATCTTTCTGCAGCGTGAATTCTTCGGTGAGTTCGGCGTCGCCCTGCGTGATGGTCGCTGTGACGGTGGCGGTGTCGCCGGATGTCGTCGTGCGGCCGATCTCATAGGCGGACGGGCGGTCGGCAACCTCGGCGTAGGCCTTGTTGGTGAGGAGGACATCCGCGTCGGCGTCGACCTCCGTTCCGGCCAGCTTCAGGGCCTCGGCGGCATCACCGTCGACGAGGGCATCGAGGTAGGCCGTGACCTGGTTCTCAGGCGCGTGCGCCGCGGTTCCCACGGAGTACCCGACGATGCCGCCGGCGATGAGCAGGATGAGGACGACGACGGAGGAGATGATGGCGATGATGGGGCCGCGGCGGCGCTTCTTGCGAGGGGTGTCGGTGCCCGCTTGCCCGGACGGGCCGGAGCCGGTCGGCGGGATGGCGCCGGTGTAGGGCGTTCCCTGCTGCGGGGCGGCGGCGGACCGCTGAGCGGCGGGGCGGGACTGAGCGTTCGGGTATTGCTGAGGAGTCGTCGGTTGCTGCGCGCCGTAGTTCTGCGGCGGCTGCTGGCCGGAGCGCTGCTGAGAAGTTTGCGCCGGGTACTGCTTGGTCGGCTGGGCAGGGTACTGCTGCGTCGGCTGCTGCGGGCTGGGCTGTTGCGCGGGGTACTGCTGGGCCGGCTGGGCGGGCCACTGCGGCGTCGGCTGCTGTTGGCCCTGCTGCTGTTGGCGCTGCTGCGGCTGGCCCGACTGCTGGGCAGGGTACTGCTGCTGGCCGGGCTGCGGCCCGGGGTACTGCGGGGCCGACTGGGCGGGGTGCTGCTGCGTCGGCTGCTGGGGAGTCGGCTGCGGCTGGGCAGGGTACTGCTGGGCCGGCTGCGCGGGGAAGGGCTGGCCGGGACGCTGTTCGGCGGGGTTCTGCTGCTGCGGGTGCTGTGCCGAGGGTGCGGAGTGCTGAGCCGGGGCGGATGCGGCGGGAGCACCGTTCGCGGGCATCGGGGGGACGGGCGGGAGCGGCGGGCGCTCGGGGCGGTTGTCGTCGTCGGTCGGCTGCGTCATGGTGTCCCCCGGGATGTGGAATGAGTTGTTGCTGGAAGTTTAGTGACGCCTGGGTGTGGCTCGAGCATCCATCACCACTGGGACGGCGGGGCGTCGAGCTCGAGGCTGAGGTCGGAGAGGAGCGCGGCGACCTGCGGTTCGACGTAGATCGCGACCGCGCGCTTGATGCGGCCACGGTGCTCGGCCATGGCGATGCAGACCAGTTTGCCGGCGTGGATGGCACACTCGTCGGCCAACCGGATCTCGGTGCGCAGGGCGACCTTCTCCTCGTCGGAGAGCGGTGGGGGCGGAGGCGGGGGCGCTGCGGCCTGCGGCGTGTCGAGGTCGGCGAGGCCCGCCAGGGTGAAGAGGTAGGGGGCCGAGGGGTCGGGCTCGGGGTCGAGTGGGAGGCCGTCGTATTCGGGCTCGAGACCGTGTTCGGGACGGTAGGTGGCCGCCTTGCGCCGCTCCGCCTCGGTGAGCTCGTGGCGGAGGAGCGGCAGGTTCTTGTTGGTGTAGTCGTCGACGATGTCATCGACGATGGCCTTCACGCGCGTGGAGAGACCGTGCTGCACGGCGTGCGGGACATCGTGGTCGAGGCCCGCGGCCACCATGACGGGGGAACCGAAGCAGCGGCGGCACACCCGCGTGCGGCCCGTGTGCGTGGACGGGTGCCAGCGGGGCAACCACCTCAGCCACGCGTCCACCGCCTGGCTGACACGCGTCTCGAGCGACCGGTCCATGACCATACGTTACCCGCGATCCCGTTCCCACGGCCAGAGCGGGCGGCGCGGATGTTCGCCACCCACGATCACGAGGATCGCGAAGACCAGCGCGACGACGAATGCGGACACACCCGCGGCGAGGGCGAAGGGGCCGAGGAACGTGTCGCGGGCGAAGATGACACCCGCGAGGATGCTGCCCGTCGTGGCCGCATAGAGGACGGCGCCCGAGAGGGCGTAGACGAGGTAGGTCGCCAAGCCCGTCAAGACGGCCCAGCCGACCGGGACGCGGAAGGGGTCGGAGGCGTGTGGGCGCGGGACTGCTGGAGAAGGGCTCGAGGGAGAAGGGGGCGGCGCGTCGAAGGAGCGGGCGTCGGGAGCCGAGGACGGTTGCGCGCCGTTAGTCGGGTGGGCACGGAGGGCGGCCGCGCGGCGGAGGAGCGAGAGGAGGACGGCGGCCAGGGCGACGGCGACCATGGATGGGCCGACGAGGGGGCCGGCATCCGGTTCGTCGATGACCTCGAGGTCGGTGAAGAGGCTGATGAAACCGAAAGCGCAGACGACGAGGGCGAAGAAGGTGATGCCCGCGAAGACTGCGAGGACGATGGGGTAGCGGTTGGGCTCGCCGGACGGGGTCGACATGGCTGCGCGTCAGCGACGGCGGATGTGGACGGGGTACTCGCCGAAGCGCAGGGACTCGTCGTCGGCGATGGGGGTCTTGACGCCCGGGTCGACGAAACGCTCGGCGCCCGTGGCGGAGACGAGAGATGTTCCGTTTGTCGACTCGAGATCGATGACCCAGAGGCCCGAGGAGTCGAGGCCGACGGCAGCGTGGGTTTTCGAGACGCTGCGCTGCGTGTCGTAGAGGCGGGCCCTGGCCGTGATGTCGAGGTGGGATTGCGGCTGCGGGTCGCGGCCCAGCAGGATGCCCGTGACGAGGGGCACGACCTGACCGTCGGGGAGTTCGAGTTCGATGGCGGAGGCCGACGTGACGCCGCGGGCCGGGGTCGGGGTCGGCGGGGCAGGTGCACGGTGTTCGGCTGCGTCGAGGTCCGCGATCGTTCGGGAGGCGGCGGCCGGTGTGGCGGGAGCCGGAGGGGTGACGGGCGCCGGGGCCGCGCCCGCAGGAGACGACAGTGGCGGCGCAGCGGCCGGCGCTGAGGCTGCGCCTGCGGGAGGAGACTGAGGCGGCGCGGCGGGCGTTGATGACGCCGGAGCGGCCGTCGAGGGAGCGAGGGTGGGTGCGGCGGCCGAGCCGATGGGAGCCGGGATCGGGAGCGCCGAGCCGACCGCGTCGGCCGCACCGGGCTGACGGGCAGATGCTAGCTGCGCGGGTGTCTGCGGGAGAGATGCGTCCGGTTCGAAAGGCTGCTGTGCGGAAAGCTGCTGTGCGGAAGGCTGCGGTGCGGATGTCTGCGGTTCAGAATCGTGCGCCGACACGTGCTGCGCGGGCGGGGCTTGGGCGGGCGTCACCGAGGATGAGGTATCCGTGGGCTGAGCGGGAGCCGCGGGCGTCGCGGGAGTCGACGGGACCGCCGGAGGAGCGGCCGGTGCGTCGTTGGCGGGCGTCGGAAGAGGGGCCGCGCCGATGGTGCCCGGGTTGCGGGAACCGGGGGCGACCGGGATGGTGCCGCCCGTGATGCCGAATTCCGGCTTCAGAACGGGGATGGGATCGCGCGAGAAAGCGGTCTGATCGGTTCGGGGGGCCGCGACGCCCGGGGGCAGGCCGATCTTGCGCGCCGACGGCTGCTCGGACTGTCGCTGATCCGAGGACGGTGACGACGGCTGCTGCTGCTGCTGCGCTGGCGCCGGTTGTCCGCCGCGATGCGAGACGGGAGGGAGGGGCGGCGCGGGCGGAAGCGGAGGGGGCGGCGGAAGGGGCGCGCCGGGAGGGGTCGGTTCGGAACCTGCGGCACCGGGCACGGGCGGGAGTGGCGGGCGGGGCGGGATGGCAGCATCCCAGCGGTCACGGTCGGTCACTGCTACTCCCCCTTCTGCTCGGGCTGGTTCGGCGTTGCTCGGTTGCGTCGCAGGCGGTTCGGCTTCGACGCGGGCTGCTGCGTGGCCGGAGTGGCACCCGGGTTCGAGTTCGGGTTGGGGTTCGGCCGCGTGGATGCTGCAGAACCCGAGTTTTTCTTCGACGCGCGTCCTACGCTACGCCGCGCGGGAGTGGGCGCGCCACCCGTCGTCGATTCGGCGCCGGCCGAGCGGGCCGAACGCTTGGGCTTGTGGCCGGGAGCGGTCAGGCGGTCGCTGACGCGGCGTTTCGAGTTGACGCGGAAGCGGCTGCGCTGGCGACGCCACCAGCCGACGGCCGAACCGGTCGAACGGATGCGGCGCTCGGTCTCGCTCCAGATGGCGTCGACCTCGGCCGCGGGGACGTCGACGCCCGCGAAGACGGCGCGGTCGGCATCCCGGGCGACGGCGGCGAACGAATCGCTCGCGGACGACGCGGCGGTCGACGACGAAACCGGGAGGCGACCGTCAGGCGAACTCGTGGGGCGCTGCCCGGCTGCAGGGGCGCTCGACGCCAGGATCGACGGGGTACCGAAAGCGGGGGCGGCCGAACCGGACGGGGACGCGAACGATCCGGGCTGCGACCCCGAAACGGATGGCGCCGCCTGAGCCGCCAATACACCCGAAGAGTTCGATGCATCCGATGATGTCGACGCCGAGGACGACGGCACGGCGGCGGCCAACGCGGCGGCCGTCGCGCGACGCGTCATACCCTGCGGCACCTCGACGCCATACTCAGCGTGGCGGTCGAGCAGCTCGTCCCACGCACCCGCGGCCTGACGGTCGGGAGTGGGCGCGTTGCGACGACGCTTCACGCGGCGGCGCTTGATGGCCATGACGATGAGGAACGGGATGAGGTAGGCGAGGATCGGCACGGCCAGCGCGGCGGCGAGACCGTACATCCAGGTGGGGACGACGATCTGGTCGTCCTTCTTCTCGTCGTTGCTGTCGTCGATCTCGACGTTGGTTAGCAGATCCTCGTCGCGCTTGTCGACGCGCGGGGGCTGACGCACCTGCGGCTGCGGTTCGGTCTTGGGCTTCGGGTTCTGGTCCTGCGGGATCTCGGTCTCGTCCGGGGTCGGATCGAACTGCACCCAGCCAACGCCCTCGAAAGGTACCTCGACCCAGGCCGTGACGTCGTTGCCCGTGACCTTGGTGGCACCGTCTTCGGAGACGTTCTCGGGCGCGAAACCCATCACGACGCGCGCGGGGTAGCCGAGCTGACGGGCCATGAGCGCGAACGCCGAGGCGTACTGCTCCTGATCACCGATCAGCTGGTTGCGCGTGAACAGTTCCTCCATGCGGTCGGCACCGTGGCCGGCGCGCGAGGTGGCCGTGTCGCTCGCGAGACCGTGGCTCAGATATCCGCTCGTCTTGAGGTTGTTCTCGATAGCGCGCAACTTGCCGATCGGGCTCGTGGCATCGCCGACGAACTCGTTGGTCTTGGCCTTGACGATGCTGGGCACGCGCTGCACGGCCGGCAGGGTGACCGAGGCGACGGGCACATCGGCGAGGGCGTCGTCGGAGGGCTGCGTCTGCAGCACGGACTGCAGGTCGTAGGTGAACTTGGGCCCGATGCCCGAGGTGACGACGGCCGTGGCCGTGTCGGCGTTGAAGCGCAGGTCTTGCGACTTGTCTGGCGTCTCGGGCAGTTCGAGACCGGTCGGGTAGCCGACGACGGGCAGCCACGGGCCCTGATAACCCGTGACGGCGACGTCGATGTTGCGCGAACCCTTGGCCGTCAACAGCTCGGGCGCGGGCAGCTGGCGCGAGACGAGCTGGAACGATCCCGAACCGTCGGTCTGCACGTCGGCGGGCGCGAGCTTCCAGAGCTCGCCGTCGTAGGTGTCCATGGTGGCGAGGCGCAACCGGTCGCCCTTTTCGAGGCCCGTGACCTCGAACAGGTCGGTCTCGGCGAGGGTCTTCGTGTACTGCCGGAAACCGCTCAGCGGGCTCGGGTACTCCTCGGGGTCGAAGGGTGGCTGCACGTGTTCGCGCACGACGACACGATCGGCGGATGGCGGGGTGAGGAAGCCTGCGCCCAGCCCGGCAACGAGGGCGGCGGCCAGGACGACGGCGCCGGTTCCGAGGAGTTTGGTGCGGACGAGACCCGAGCGGTCCTGCAGGCTCACGTTCTCGGCCGAGCTGCGGCGCCAGCTCAGCCACACGAGCGCGATGGCCGCGAAGACGATTCCGCGCGCGGCGGCGAAGAAGGGGCGCTCGGTGCCGATAATGACGCTGAAGATGTAGAGCGCGGCCGGGCCGGAGAGCAGCACGGCGAGGCGGCCGGGCGTGCGGTCGCGGCGCGGCATCCAGCGCAGGGTGAGGATGGCCGTGACGAGGCCCACGAGCCACGCGGCGACGTAGGGCAGCACGTTGATGTACTCGGGGGCGCCGACGGGCGGGGCAAGGGTGAGGATGTCTCGCCACCCGAAGACCGCGCCCAGGGCGAGGGAACGCAGCGTGACGAGCGTGGGCAGGACGCCCGCGATGGCATCCGCCGTGACCGCGAAGGCGCTGCCGAAGACGAAGTAACCGACGAGCGCGAGGAGGGCCGTGAGGAGAGCGTTGAGGCGCCAGCGGTGGGAGAGGTAGCCCGCGGCCGTGCCGACGAGGAGACCGCCGAAAGCCGCGAGGAGGTACCAGTTGTCGCTGAAGGCGGGAGCGAAACCCCAGAGGCCGATGAGGCTGAGGAAGGAGACGACGCCGAGGTCGCGCCAGGCGAGCGGCGTGACCGTGCCGCGCGGGAGGGGCGGGCGAGGGGCGGCGGGTTGGCGAGGCGCGCGGGGTGAGCGCGGCGGGCGTCCACCACCGGATGCGGATGCCGCGGCCCGGTTTTCGGCGCGCTCGGCACGAGACCGGCGGCCGGCGCGTTCGGCGCGGGATCCGCGCGCAGGACGGTCGGCGCGGTCGGCGCGGCCGGTGCCCTCGGCGCGCCCAGCGCGACCCGCTCGGCCGCGACGTGAGGGCTTTTCAGAGCCAGCGGAGGGCGCGCCTGCGGCGTCTCCGGAAGCGCCCGCGGCGGGAGCACCAGCGGCCGGCGGCGGGGTGATGCGCGAACCATCCCGGTTCGGCTGGGGGAATACGCCGCTCATACGGCCCTCGCCATCACGCGCGGAAGGTCGGTGAGAGCGCCGATCGAGATGACGCTGAGGCCCGCGACATCCGTGAGCCGTGCCTTTTGGCCGAGCGCCACCGCGATCGCGATGACGTTGGTGTCGCCGCCGAAGAGGCGCTGCACGGAACGGTAGTCCGAGGCATCCATCAGGGAGCCGGCGACGATGACGACGACGCTGGGCGGGGGCAGGCGTTTGGTGGCCTCGCGGGCGAAGGTGCGCGCGTTGCCCGTCTCGCCCTCGAGGGGTTCGATGCGGCACGAGTCATCGAGGATCGACACGACCGAGTGCGTGCGCAGCTGCAGACCCTCGGTGACGACGCTGATCTGGGTGCCGTCGCGGATGACCTGCGAGGCGATCGACGCCGTCGCCGACACGGCCAGCTCGAACTCGTCATCGGAGGCGTAGTAGCGGCGGTCGCGCGAGTGCACGATGGTCAACTGGCTGCGTCGAGACTCCTCGAATTGGCGCACCATGAGCTGGCCCGTGCGCGCCGACGAACGCCAGTGCACGTAGCGCACATCGTCGCCCGTCACGTAGTCGCGCAGGGCGTGGAAGGAGATGTCGTTGTTGGTGATCTTCTTGGTGATCTGGCCCTCGAGGTCGCGCACGAGGCCCGCGGCCGTCGGATGCAGGCGCGTGGTCACGGGGTGCACGAAGAGTTCGATGGGCTCGGTCCACTTCACGACGCGTCGGAACAGGCCGAGCTGGTCGCCACGCACCGAGACGGCGGGGCCGGCGTGGATGACCGCGCGGCGGTTCGTGGGAACGGCGAACAGTTCCTCCGTGTCGGCGTTTGCAGCCAGACCCGGGATCGCGAACTCGGCGAGGCCGCGCCCGACGGGCAGCTCGAGCGTCGTCGCGGTGGAGCGCTTGTCGCCGATGTTGGTGACGAGCACGCGCCCGATGGCCCGCTCCCCCACCGTCACGCGGCGCGGGTTGAGCTCGATCTCGACGCGGAAACGTGAGCGTCCGAAGAGGAAACAGGCGGCGACGATGCAGGCGGCGGCCAGCGTCGCACCGACGATGAGCAGTTCGGCCCAGCCGAAGACGGCACCCACGACGAGCGCGGTGGCCGCAGACGCGAGCACGAGCCATCCGAGGGGCGAGACGACCGCGAGAACCGGTTGCACGTAGCGCCAGGCCCAGAGCACCCACGACGACACGACACGCCGCAGCGGTTCGGTTCGGCGGGCGACGACGGCCGAGGACCGGCCGAATGCCCGCGCGACAGAGCCCCCGGCCTGGCGGAGGCCGTCCAACGGCACGCTCAGGCGGGTTTTCGTCGGGCGGACGGTTTCGCTCATGCGGCGCGGTAGGCCGGGGCGGGCAGGTCGACGACGATGCCCGCGATGATGTCTTCGGCCTTCACGCCGGCGAACTCGGATTCGGAGTCGACGATGAGACGGTGCGCCAGGACGGGCACGGCGAGTTCGGCGACATCGTCGGGCGTTGCGTAGGTGCGGCCCTGCGACAGCGCCCACGTCTTGACCATGCGGGCGAGCGAGAGGCTGCCGCGCATGCTGACGCCCAACGCGATGTCCTTGTGGTCGCGCGTGGCTCCGACGATGTCGGTGATGTACTCCATGACGCTGCGGTCGACGTGCACGTCGGTGGCGAGCTCGGCCATGGCGATGAGGGCGTCGGGGCCGATGATGGGCGTGATCTTCGAGGCACGCGAGCGGTTGGCGGCATCCATCAGAAGGTCGACGGCGATGGAGCGGTCGGGGTAGCCGAGCGTGGTCTTGACGATGAAACGGTCGAGCTGGGCTTCAGGCAGCTTGTAGGTTCCGGCCTGCTCGACGGGGTTCTGCGTGGCGATGACCATGAAGGGGCGGCCGACCGGGTAGCTCTCGCCGTCGACCGTGACCTTGCCCTCTTCCATGACCTCGAGCAGCGCGCTCTGCGTTTTCGGCGACGCGCGGTTGATCTCGTCGGCCAGCACCACGGAGGCGAAGATCGGTCCCTTGTGGAACTCGAACTGGTTGAGCGACTGGTTGTAGATGGTGACGCCCGTGACGTCGGAGGGCAGCAGGTCGGGCGTGAACTGGATGCGCGAGTTGGTGCCCTCGAGCGTGTTGGCCAGCGCCTTGGCGAGCACCGTCTTACCCGTGCCCGGGAAGTCTTCGAGCAGCACGTGACCCTCGGACAGCAGCGACGCGATGATGAGCTTGATCACGCCCTCCTTGCCCAGGATGGCGCCGCCGACGTTCGTGACCAACGAATCGAACGCCCCGGCGAACCACGTCGCCTGTTCCTGACTAACGCTCACGTTTTGCTCTCTCTTCTCGGGTTAGAAATGCTGCGGGTGCTGACAACCGAACGGATGCTTGCTACCAGACGACCTTGTTCGACTCGACGCCGTTCACGCTCACCCAGTGGTCACCGTGGTTGCCGTTGTAGCAACCGGTCTGGGTGGTGAGGTTTCCGTTGCCGTCGGTGATGTACGGCGGCGAACCGGGTCGCGGACCGCTCGACGGGTAGTTCCAGTCGGAGCTGGAACCATCCACGCCGCGGCAGCGCACCTCGACCGTCGTGTTCGGCGGGAAGTTCTTCGCCGTGAAGGCGAAGTGGTAACCCGTGCCGGAGCCAGCGACGGCCTTGGGGCCACCCTGCGACATGGTCACAGAGGGCTTGGGGGGTGGGGGCGGCGGCTCTTCCTCGACATTGGCGCCCTCACTTTGCTGAGACCAGTCACTACAACCAGCCTGAGCGTTGCACGCCTGAACACGGAGGGTGTAGCTGCCGACGTCGACTGTTCCCGACTTGGCAGTGAGCCCGGTCGTCTTGCCTTCTGTGCCGTTTGAGAACTGGTACGTGTACGTCACCGCAGCTCCACCGGTGTCAGTCGTCGCCGGCCACTTGCCCGAGATCGTCGTCTTCGCGTACCGAGCATCACGCGTTGCCGTCGGACGACCCGGCGTCGCCGGCTTGTCGTAGGACGTCTCGCTGACGGGCGGTGAAGCCTCGCTTCGGCCAACGCCATTCGTCGCGGTAACCGTGAACGTGTACTTCTGGCCGTTCTCGCCCGCGAACTTCAGCGTGCAGGGCGCGGCGGTCGGGCAGCTCTGTTGCGTGCCGCCCGGGGTGCGGGTGACCGTGTAGTCGGTGATCGCGGACCCGTTGCTCGACGGCGAGGGGTTCACCTTGACCGTGATGTTGCGGGGCGTGGCCGTCAGCGTTGCCGCGCGAGGCGCATCCGGCTCGCTCATGACCGTCACCGACACACGCCCCTGCGCGCGCCTCGACGGGTCCTTGGTCGCATCCTCGATCGTATAGAGCACGCTGATCGTCTGCGCCTTGTCGGGGCCCGGCGTCACGGTGATGTTCTCGCCCTTGATGGCCGCCTGCGCGTTGCCCGTCTCGACGGCCGCGTCGACGATCGTGAGGGGTTTGCCGTCGTTGCCGAAGGGGTTGAAGTCGTTCTTCAGCACGTTGAGCGTGACGGGCTTCGACGGACGGCCGTTGCCCTCCGAGTCCTGCACGGCGGACGGCAGGGGACGCGTCGACTTCACGACGCGCACCGTAACGGTTCCGGGCACCGTGAACTGCTTGAACTTCACGTTGAACGTCAGCGTGGTGGATGTGCCCGGCTGCACGCCGAAGGGCGCGCTCACCGAGATCGTCGAACCGCTGAGGGTCGGTTCGATGCCGCCGCTCGCGCCGCCGAGACCGTCATACGTCATCTGCGGGATGAGCGCGGGGTTCGGGTGGTTCGTGGCGGCGCGCAGGTCGACGGTCTGCGGCGCCTCGCCGGCCTCGACCGAGATCTCCTGCGCCACGAAGGTCGGAGGAACGTCCTCTTGCTCGGGGTCTCCCACCGTGATGGGCAGCGTGAGCACCTGGTGCCCGGTGGACGTGCCGTCGGTCGCCTCGAACGTGATCGATGCGGGCCCGCGGTAGTCGCGGCGCGGCGTGTAGGTCAGGGTCTTGTTGTCGGGCGCGTTCTTGCTGCCGTCGCTGTTGGTCGAGGTGACCGAGCCCAGCTCCTTGATGCTGATCTCTTTGCCACCGGGCGAATAGGCCACATCGGAGAGACGCCACGTGCGCGACTCGTTCATGGGCACGATCTGCTCGGGCAGGTTGGGGCGCAGCTCGGGCGGCATGCCGTCGGAGAAGGGCGGCACGACGATGAAGGCGGCCGTCGACAGGTTGTCGGTCTCGTTCGTCAGGCGGTAGGCGATGGCCGTGCGGGCGTCGCCGAGCGTGACGCGCACCTGGCCGTTCGAGAGGATCTCGGCCTGGCCTGCGTTCGGGCCCTCGACGTCGACCTTGAGCTCGTCGTTCGTTCCACCGGGGTTGCTCGCGCCCTGCTTGACGTCGACGTCGACGGTCTTCTTGTTGACGACATCCTTCGCCTCGACGATGTGGTCTTGCACGATGGGTGGCTGCAGGCGCGCGGCCGTTGTCACGCGCACCTGGATGAACGCGTTGTCCGTGCCGCCGTGGCCGTTGTTCATGGCGTATTGCACGCCGAACGTGCGCTCCTCGTCGGGAGCCTGGATCTCGACGTTGGCGCCGGACACCTTCGCCTCGATCTCTGCGGGCACCTCGACGAGCTTCTTCTCGAGCTTCAGCTCGTAGCCGTTGGGGTCGGAGTCGTTCGCGAGCACGGGCACCGTGACGACGCGACCCGGCTGCACCTCGACGATGTCGTCGACGGCCTTGGGCGGCGCTGCCTCGGCGGGGCGCGCGATGACACCGATGTTGATGGTTCCCGTGGCTGTCGCGCCGTAGGTGTCGCGCACGCTGTATTCGAAGGCATCCGTGCCGCTCGTTCCCTCGAAGGAACGGTAGGTGATGCTCGTCGACGTGCTGTCGATGATGGTGCCGAGCGACGGCGGGCGCACGAGGCCGTCATAGACGACCGAGTCGCCGTCGGGGTCGAGGCCGTCAAGCGGGATGTTGACCGTGACCGTCGCGCCCGAGAACACGCGGGCGTTGAGGGCGCGCGGCGTGGGCGTCTGGTTGTTCTTCTCGTCGGCGGCGACGACGTTGAATGTGACGGTCGCGACGGCGGTCTGCTCGAACTCGTCGGTCACCTTGTATTGCGCCGTGTAGGTGCCGGCCTCACGCGGAGCCTGGTAGCGCACCTCGTTGTCGGCCACGAAGGCGAGCCCCGCGCTCGGCGCCTGCTGCAGATCGGGCGCGACCTTCATGATGGTGTTGTCGGGGTGCACGTCGTTGTCGAGCACGGGAACCGAGACGATATCGCCCGCGCGCACCGTGATCTGGTCGTCGGCGGGGATGGGCGCCTGGTGCTTCTGGAGCGGCGGGATGGGCACCACGGTGACGGTCGTGACGGCGTCTTGCGTGCCATCCGACACCGTGTAGCTGAACTGCAGCTGACCCGTGACGGCGGCCGAGGTGGTGACGCGGATGACCTGCAGGTTCAGCACCTCGACGGACAGCTGCGCGGCGACCTCGTCGGGAACGTCGACCGACCGCACGGCCAGCACGTTGCCCGAGGCCGAGACGTCGTTCGTGAGCACGTTGATCGAGGTGGGCTCATTCGGCCGCAGGTAGCCGATGTCGCGCACGGCGATGGGCTTCTGCGCCTGGGCCGGCTTCTCGTTGACCTGCACGCGGATGATTCCGGGGCTCGACTTGCCGGCCGCGCCGACCGTGTACTTGATGTAGAAGGCACCCGGGGCGCCCGAGAGAACGCGGATGCTGTCGTCATCCGGGTTGACCGAGGTCTGCAGGCCGGCCGTGATCGACTCGGCCGCGAGCAGGTCGAGCTTCTCACCCGAGGGCGAGACGTCGTTCTCGAGCGGGAACACGTCGGCGGGCTCGCCCACGAAGGTTTCGATGTAGTCGGGCGTGCCGACGGGGTTGAGCGAGTTCGGCGGCTTGACGTCGAGCACGAACTTGCCTTCGGCGCTGGCCGTGCCGTCGCTCACGACGAACTTGATGTCGCGCGTGCCGAGCTCGCCCGAGGTGTGGGTGACCGTGATGTAGCCGTCGGGCGAGAAACGCACCTGGTCGCCGGCATCCGAGGCCGCCTGCTGCAGGTAGATGTCGTCGCCGTCGGGGTCGCGCCAGTCGGTAAGCGCGTTGTAGGTGACGCTCTTGCCCGATTCGACGGTCGTCGCGGCCTCGCGGTTGGTGATGGGCGCGGCATTCTGGTCGGCCGCGACGAGCTTCACGTTGACGTTCGCCTCGGCGACACCGCCCGGCCGGCCGTCGGAGACCGAGTAGCGGAAGGATGCCGTCGCCCCGGCGCCCGCGCTCGGGTTGGGGGTGAACTGCAGCGCGCGGCCGCCGTCGATGGTGTCGAGCGTGCCCGTCTCGGGCGGGATGGGGTCGTAGTTGTTGATGACGAGCACGTCGCCGTCGGGGTCGGTGTCGTTGTCGAGCACACCCAGAACGGTCGACTTGCCGGGGCGCGCACCGAACTCGTCGTCGCGCGCGAGGGGCGGCCGGTTCTGCTCGGTGCGGTCGGCTATGGTGTCCTCGAACGACTGCGTGGATGCCTTCTCGTCACCCTCTTCGCCCTCGTCCTCTTCGGGCGGGGTGACCTCTTCCCAGTTCTTGACGAGGCGCATGTTCGAGTCGACGAGCCAGACGTCGCCCGACTGGATGTTGTTGAGCGCGATGACGTTGCGGTTGACGCGGAAGACGAGGCTGGCTCCCTTGGAGAGCGGCTCGACATCCTGAACGTCTGTCACCTTCGCGTCACACGCGGCGATGTAGCGGCTCGCGCCGGCCCAGGCCCCGTGGATGCATCCGTTGAGATTGACGGGCGCCGAGACACCCTTGGGGTCGCTCACGGGCGTGGTGATGCGGGCCTTGATGGTGCGGGTGTCGCCGCCGTCGAGGGGCACGTCGATGAGCGTCGAGCCGGTGGCGACGATGACGTTGCCGGCCGTGGCACTCGGCTGCTGCACCTTGAGGGCCGTGTCGGGCAGCTTGAGTGACTTGCCCTCGCCCGTGATGATGCGGTTCTTGTCGGTGTCGAGGAGCACGGCCTCTTCGCCGGCGGCCGTGAGCTGGAAATCCTTGACCGCGGGGATGGTGGTGACGACGGGGTCTCCACCGTCGGCCTTGTAGGTGTAGAGCTTCTTCTTCGAGGGCGAGACCGCGAAGACCGTGCCCTCTGAAGAGACCGTGGCCTGGGCGTCCCGGCCGAGCTTGGCGATCGACTTGGTGTCGGTGATCGAGAAGTTCAGGCCGTTCTGGATGTCGGTGATCCAGAGTTCGCCGTTCGACGGGTCGAGCACCGAGAGGCGCGTGTCACCGAGGGCGATGGATGCGGCCGGCGGCAGTTCGGCGCGTTCGACGAGCGTGACGTTGGCCGGGTCGATGCGCTCGACGGTGGAACCCGAGCGGTCGTGCATGAGCACGTTGTCGCCGTTCTGCAGCACGTCGATATCGTTCGACACCGTGGCGACCGAGGCATCCAGCTCTTCGATCTGGCGGTTGAGGCGGCCCGCGAGCAGCTTCTGACCATTGGTCACCCACACGTCTTTGGCCTGCAGCTCGACATCGGTGACGGGGAAACCCTGGTGGATGATCGCGGCGGCGACGGGTACGCCGACGAGGACCGAAACGGCAACGATCGACGCGGTGACCTTACGGCCGCGCAGCCACGTTTTCATGCCCATATTCGTTCGCCCCGCCCAAGGAGATGTTCACTCGCGTATCGAATCATGTGTGCCCAATGTGATGACACCCGAAAAGGCCACATCAGCTCACTTAAGTTAGCACGCACTTCTGTGGCCCCCGCATCAGGGGTTGTCCTGCTGTGGTCGGTCGAGTAACACGAGGTCTTCGGTGTCGACCAGGCGGCTCGAAACCGCGTACTCGACGAGGCGCGCGCGGCGGCCCGTGGCCAGTTTTCCGCGGCCCCCGCGCAGCCCGCGTACGCCGATGCGGTCGAGCTTGTCGCACACGTTGTCGAGCTTGCGATTGAACGCGGTCTGCGTCCATCCGAGTCGCGCCGCCGCCTCTGACGACGCCGGGATCTCGCCACGACCCGGGGAAGTCTGCCGCAGCACGTTCTCGGCCAGCGCCACGATCAGCAGCCGCTGCGAGGTGGTCAGGTGCACCGGACCGACCGTCGTCGTGCCGGCCTGCATGGTGGTCAGCGATGACGTGCCGAAGAACTCGGCCTCGGAGTGGATGGTGAACTCATATGTGGTCGACCCGGCGCTGAACATGACCATGAGCTGCGGGAACACGATCGGCAGGCGGGCGCCGGGGGCCAACCACGCCTGCACCTGCCCGGTGGTGTCGGTGACGGTGGCCGAGAGCAGGTTGCCCACGTTCGAGAGCCACCACAGGCCGTTCTCGCTCGAGATCGACAGGAACCGGCGGTGCAGGAACGGGTTCTCGTCGATGATCAGGTCGGATTCGCGGCCGACGAAGAAGGGCTGGTCGGGCGTGAGGTCGTACCACTCCCCCACGAATTCGATACGCGGCGGCTTCATCAGCTACACATCTCCGTGGGTTCGAGCGACAGTTTTCCGCCGCGGTTGATGCTGACCTCGATGCACACCGTCTGGCCGGGCTGGACGCCCTCGATGACGGCCTCGGTGTTGGGCGTCGAGATGGGGTCGGTGGCGGGGCCGTCGGTGCGCTGCCAGACGTAGCGGTCGCCCTCTTCGCCGTCGGGGTTCGACCAGGTGAAGGTGAGGGCCGTGGCGTCGCCGTTTGGCGTGATCGCGCCCGCGACGGGGCTCGGGATGCCGACCGTGTCGATATCGCTCGAGGCCTCGGGCGTGGGCTTCGCCGGGCCCTGGGCCGGCGGGGCGAGGACGATGGCGGCCGTGACGGCGGCGGCGAGCACGACCGCTGTACCGGCGGCGGCCCAGATGGGCCAGCGCTTGCGCGGGGCGCGGGTCGCGTCGGGGTCGGCGCCGCCTGTGCCGCCTGCGGCCTGGCCGGAATCGGCGTCGGAGGCCGCGCCGGGCTCGGCGATGACGCGCGGGCGCAGGACGGTGTTCTCGCCGAGCGGTCGTGCGGGCGCTCCGGGGGTTCCCGCTCCCGGCGTGCCGGGTGCGGGGGCCGCGGGCATGTCGCCGGGCGTGATGCGCGGGCGCTTCGGCTCGGCGGTGCGCGATCCCGGTGCCCGACCGGCGGCGGGGGTCGCCTCAGCGGGCTGCGCGTCGACCGGCGTGACGCCGCGGATGACCGTGGGGTCGGCGGCGGGGGTGGGGGTCGGCGCCGCGGGAGCCGCCGGTGCCGCCGATGCGGGGGTCCGCGGGCGGTCCTCGGGCTGCGCCTCGATGGTCGACACCTGGCGGATGCGTGTGGCATCGCCGTTCTCCTGCTGCGAGTCATCCGGCCGCTGTTCGACGATCAGGTTGGGAACGTCGATGGGCGTCGGCGAGTAGGACAGCTCCATCTCGACCCGCTGCAGGGCGCGCGCGAAGTCGACGGCCGTGGCGTAGCGGTTCGACCGGTCGACGGCCATGCCCTTGTTGAGCACGGCGACGAGCGAACGCGGAACGTCGGTGCGGTTGAGCGGCGTGATCGTGCCGCGCTCGATGCGCCCGATCAGGTCGACCGTGCCGTTGGGTTTGCCGGGCACCTCGAAGGGGGTGTGGCCGGCGAGCAGCGTGTAGATCGTGGCGGCGAGCGAGAACACATCGCTGCGGACATCCGGCTGCGGGCGTTCTTCGAAGAGCTCGGGCGGGCACCACGGGATGCTCATGCCCACCGTGCCCGTCGACGTGGCGCCCTGCGGTGCATTCACGGCATCGGCGGCCTCGTGGGCGGGCAACTCGGTGTCGACGGCCGAGGAGATGCCGAAGTCGGCGAGCGCGGGCCATCCGTATGCATTCGTGAGCACGTTGGCCGGCTTGATGTCGCGGTGCAGGATGCCGGCGGCGTGGGCGGTTGCGACGGCGCTCGACACGCGCACCCCCGTGCGGAGAGCGTCGACGACGCTGAACTTCGCTCGTTTGTATTGTTCGGCGAGCGACGGGCCCGCGCAGTACTCCATGACGAAGTAGGGGCGGCCGTCGTCGGTCACGGCGGCGTTGTAGATCGTGACGATGTAGGGGTGCGCCGAGAGCTGCGCCATCAGGTTGGCCTCGGCCACGAACGCGCGACGGGACTCGTCGGTCGTTTCCTCGGCCGCCAGAACCTTCACGGCCACGAGGCGGCGGGGCAGCTCCTGCTGATAGAGGTAGACGTCGCTGAAACCGCCGGAACCGAGCACGCGGTCATAGACCAGGCCGGTGAGCCGCGGCGGGGCGGCGACGGGACGCTGCGGCACTATGCCTCCGCAATCGTCAGGGTGATGCCGCTGCCGAGATCGACGACCGTGCCCACGATGACGGGCGTCGGTTCGCCGCCGCGCAACGACAGCGGGGGCTTGCCCGGCTGGATCACCTGGGTGCCGTTCGACGACAGCAGGTCGGTGACGACGACGGTGCCGCCCTCCACCGCGATGCGCACGTGGTTGCGCGAGATGTCGTCGGCGCTCAGCGTGATCAGGTGCGGAAGCACCGACGCGGGAACGTTGGAGACGCTCGGCGCGCGGCCGATGATGACGGGCGCGTTGAGTTCTTGCGAGCGGCCGTCGGGCAGCACGAGCACGTAGCCGCCGAAGCGGTGCGCGTCGGCGTTGTCGCCCGGGGTAGGCGCGGAGGCGGAGGCGGATGCTGCGGATGCGCCCGCCTGGTCACCGCCGGCGCGGGCGCGGCTCTCCTCGCGGGCCTGACGGATGTCGGTCGAGAACACCGTGCTGCCGTCATGGTCGCCGGACGCGACCGTTGGCGTGGCGGCGGTCGCCGTCGAGGATGCGGGGACGCTCGCTGCGGCGGGAGACCCCGTGGCTTCGCCGTCCTCCTCGTCCTCCTCGGCGACGGCGGCCTGACCGACCGGGCGGAAGATGGTGGCGCCGAAGAGGTAGTCGTAGCTGTCCGCGTCGGAGGCGGGGGCGGCAGGGCCGGCGGCGCTGGCGGCCGAGCTCGCCGTCGTCGTGTGGAAGACGCGGGTCTCCTCGACCGGGGTCGCCGGGGGCGCCGAGGCCGCGGAAGTCCCGGAGGCCTCCGACGTCTCCGAGCTCGCCGAGCTCGCCGAGCTCGCCGGCATATCGTCGTCGGCACTCTCGTCCGGGCTTGCGGCACTCTCCTCGGCTGAGGTCGACGAGGTCGATGAGGTCGACGAGGTCGATGAGGTCGACGCCGTCGCCGGGCTCGCCTCGGGCGCGGCGTTCGCCGCCGCCTGCTCGCGGCGACGCGCGCGCGTCGGCACGATGACGGTCGCACCGTCGATGGCGTCGTCGACTTCGGAGAGCTGAGCTACGGCCTGAGCGGCGGCTTCGGCCCCGCGAGCGCCCGAGAGCGCGGAGGCTGCCGCATCCGTTGCCACCGAGGTCGCCCAGACGGCTCCCCCCGTGAACGGCAGATCGAGCGGGGATGCCGAGGCGTCACTCGCAGCGTCGGACGAACCAGTGGATGCGGCGCCCGTCTCGACGGTGAACCCCGTCGCGCCGTCGACCAACTGCTCGCTCCAGGTCATGAAGCCGCCGGCCACGACGCGCACGTCACCTCCGGCGCTGTGCACCGTGACCTCGGGCGTGCCACGGACGATCACGCCGAGGCCCTTGTCACCCATCTCACCGTCGACCCAGAACAGCAGCGCGAACGGCCCCGTCGACTCGAGGCCCTGCGACGACAGGATGTCGACGAGGTTCGACACCGAGGTGCCCGCGTCGAGCACAGCCAAGCAGCGTTCCGCGCGCGCGGCGTCGCCGTCGATGCGCGCCAACAGCAGTCGCCCGGTCGCCGCGACGACCAACCAGTCGCCCGCCGATCCAGGCGTGTAGAGATACCCCGTCATCGTGTCCCCTAAAGCCTCGGAAGGGTCTTCTCGAGATAACCGAGTGACCGATTTTCATGATATCCCGGCCCCGGGGGCGTGGGGTCGAGCGTCGTCGCTCGCACCACCAGCACGGTCACGTTGTCGCGGGCACCGTTCTCGATCGCCAGGCGCAGCAATTCGCCCGCCGGATCGTCGGCATTGGTGGCGAGCACGGAGCGGATCTTGTCGTCGGAAACCTCGCGCGTGAGGCCGTCTGAACAGATGAGGAACGTTTGTTGACCCGACGTGGGCAGCAGCCAGACGTCGGCATCGGCATCCGCGTCGACACCCACGGCGCGCGTGACGACGTTGCGTTCGGGATGCCGCTCAGCCTCATCGGAGGTGATGCGACCCTGATCGAGCAGCTCTTGCACGGCCGAATGGTCGACCGTGATCTGCTCGAACTCGCCGTCGTCGAGCAGGTATACCCGGGAATCGCCGATGTTGAAGGCCATCCAGTGCAGGTCGGTTTGCGCCGAGAGGGTGACGAGGGCGAGCCCGGCGACGGTCGTGCCGGCAATGCCGACCTCTTCGGACCACGACGCGATCTGGGCGTTGGCGGCCGTCAGCGCGGTGAAAACGGCTTCGGGGCTGGTGGCGACACCGGGGCGGATGCTGTGAGCCAACGATTCGACGACGGCCCGGCTCGCGAGGTCTCCTCGCGTATGCCCGCCCATGCCATCAGCGACCGCGAAGATCGGGGCTTGAGCGAAAAAGCTGTCTTCGTTGATCTCGCGCACGCAGCCCGTGTCGCTGACACCGGTCACCGTCACGGTGACGATGCGCTTCGCTGAGGCGATCGTGGATTCTCGGGCCATCACCCCCTCAGCCTAGGGGTTTGGCCGGTCGACGCGATGGGGACTTCTCTCCATGCGCCTCACGAAGACCCCCGTCAGCGGACGACGGCGTAGTCGGCGCTCGTGCCCATCCCGGTGAGGAACGGCGCGGCCGACGCCGCGAAAGCTCGGACGGTCGCATCGTCGGTCGCCACCAGATGCCGGGCGAATGCCGCATAGCGCAGGGTGTTGTGGGCGCCCGCGATACCGGGGGCCGCGGTCTCGCCGTCGAGCCGGGGTGCGGCACCCTCGAGCGTCGACCACGTTGCGCGGCTGGGGTTCGAGCGGCCGTCGAGTTTGGGCACGGCATCCTGCGTCAATTCGAGCGAGAGCACCGAGACCGTCTCGGGAATGGCGAAGCTCGCGATCGGCGCCCCCGCCGTGAGGATGTGGGTGACGGTGAAGGGGAAGTCGGGGTCGGAGACGAGCTGCGCCGCCGTGATACCGCCGAGGCTGAAGCCCACCATCATCACGTGATCGGTGGCCGTGATCCCCGCCTCGGTCATGGCCGCCGTGACCGCGCGGCCGAGCGTCGTCTGCGCACCCGACATGGCCACGACATCGGCGACGACGTCATTGGGATGGCTCGCGGCCATGGGGTCGATGAAGCTGCCCTGGGTGGAGGGGATCTGCACGGTCCACGCCCCAGAATCGAGCTTCGTGATGCGGATGTCGGCAAACGAGGTGCCGCCGCGCAGATCGATCTCCTGCTGCACCGCGAAGAGCGCCGCGACATCGGATGCGGGTTGCGGCGTCGCCACGCCCGGCGTGAGCGCTGCGGCGGCCGGCGTGACAGCGGCGGAGGCAGAGCCGGCGAGTCCCACGATGCCGGGGAACACGCCCGCGAGGTTGGCCTCGACGACGGCACGATCGAGAACGGGAAGCAGGGCGACCGACGGCGCCACATGCCCGGCTGCGGGCCCGGCGTCACCGAACGCCCCGAGCAGGGAACCGATCGACACCATGGCCGCCGCGATGCGGGTCGCGCCGAATGCCGTTGCGCTGTTCACGCCACCGTCGGCGGCGACCGGTTGAGTGATGCTGGCGCCGATGAGGGCGAGGCCGGCCGGCCCGAACAGACCCGCGGCGGACGAGCTCAGCAGGGCGCCCCCGTTTGCAGCGACCCAGGCGAACGCTCCGGCGCCTTCGCCCGCGAGGACGTTGACATCGTCGAGCAGTGACGCGGCGATCTCCTGTCCGGCCACGGCGATCGCATCGGCCCGAGAAACGCCGACTCCGGCACCGAGACTGGCTACCGCGATCAGAGTGGGGATGGCGACCGTGCGGGGATGACGTAGCACGCGCACGATGCCCCGGCGGGTCGCGCCGGCCGCGGCCGTGATGACGGTAGCGAGGGTGCCGCACACGCCGTCGAGGGTGAGCTCAGGGGCGCCGAGAGCGGGTAGCGCGAGGCGCAGGGTCGACCGTGGCAGTCCCCTCGATTCGCCCGCGTGCGACACGTGGCACTCTCTCCCCTGGGCCCGGTGGTGCGTTCGGGCGTATCTGACGGTGTCCCCGGCTGGTCGCAGACACGGATGTCGGCACGATTATCGCGCGCCTTCGCCCGGGATGCTCGTGTCGCTCGACCACTTCACTGCACCCAGCCTTCTCCGTCAGATAACCACATTCCCGCGCGCGAACGGCAGGGAGGATTACCCCCAATTAGGGTACGTTTTCCGCGTTTACGGCGTGTCTGTCCTCCAAAAGGAGGACTCCCGACCCCCTGAACGGGGGCCGGGAGTCCGGAAGTAGAGCTTGCCTCGCGGCGAGGAGGGGTGTTAGCCCTTGATGGCGTTGGCCAGCTCCTGGTCGGTGTTCTGCAGAGCGTCAGCAGCCTTGTTCAGGTAGTCGGACAGACCCTGGATGCCGGAAACAGCCTGCGTGGCACCGGTCGTGAACTGCGTGTAGGAGTCGTGGAAAGCACCCGACGCCGCGTCGGTCACGAAGCCCGACGACACCAGGTCGCCGACCAGACGCTGCAGCTCGTTGAGCTTGTCCTCGAGGGCGCCCTTACCGGTCGACAGCTGGCCGGCAGCGGTCTTCAGGTCACCGTAGGTTACGTTCAGGTTTGCCATGATGTGTCCAATCGGTCTCGGCCATCCCCACTGGATCGACCTTACGCATTCAAACTAACAAGGCCACCACCGGAAGGCGATGGGTACCCCTCCCCATGTGGACAACTTTCGCCGGTCGCACCTGGGGAGAACGATCGGGAGGGAGAGCCGGCCTCAGTTCGCAGTCGGGGCAATGCCGCCCACGAGCGACTCGGCCGCCGTGAGTTTGCGGCCCGAGCGCCACGAGTTCGCCGCGATGACGAGCGCCACGACCAGGGCGAGAGCCGCGCCGATCATGAGCGGCGGCACATAACTCGGGACGCCGTCGGGATCGGCGAAGGCATAAGGCAGCAGACCGAACGTGCCGACCGCGAGGAACGCGAACACGAGTTCGAGCCTGGCCTGGTATGACAGCAGAGCGAAGAGCGCCTCACCGCGGGCCGGCTGAACCGGAAGCCCCTTGCGTGGGCCCTTCTTCGCGACGTCGAGGCGCCCGAGACGGGCCGCGCGGTCATAGAACAACGCTTTGACGAACGACGCGACCATGACCCCGAACGCGCCCGCGGCGAGCACGGCGTTCGCGCCGATGACGTACCACATGCTCTCGGGCGAGCCATATTCGGGTGTCTCGTACGGGTCACCCGTCGCAGACGCCCAGAGGGGCACGAAGACGATCGCGGCCCAGGAGAGGAGCGGCACCAGCATCCACAGGACACGCGAGACGTAGCTGCGCCGCGAGACATCGACACGGTTCGTGCCGAACCCCAGCGGGCCGCCCGATTCGGTCTTGATGCCCTGCCGCGAGAACTCGGCCATGAGGATGGCTGCCGTGCCGAGAACGAGGAACAAGAACTCGAGGCCGATGATGCTGTTCTGGGTCCAGAAGCTGCCGCCGGGGAGGTCGTAGACGGAGCCTTCGTTCCACCACGTCGTCGTGGTCCAGAGGAAGAGGCCGACCGTCAGGAGCGCGAAGAACGCGCCGACGGCATAGGCGATGGCGACACCCCGTGTCACAGAGCGGCCGTTTCTGCCGTTTCGGCCGCCGCGGACGTCTGCACCGAAGGGGCCGACGTCTCCGCCGACGTCAGGCGCACCGAGTCGATGACGAGATCGAACAGGTCGACGTAGTTCTCGGTGCGATCCACGGTGGGCAGATCGACGAGGAAACGCAGCATGCGCTGGGCTCCCGGGTCGGGCACGATATACGTGATCTTGAGGTGCGGAATCTCGTTCTCGCCCGCGCGCACCGACGTGACATAGGCCGTGCGCGCCGTGGGGCCGGGGCCGGCGTCGAGCACGGTGGCCTCGGGGAACACGCGCCCGAGGAACAGGGCGAGTTCCTCATTGTCGGTGGGCAGCACACTCTCCTCGCTGTCATCCGGACGCTCGACCACGTCGACGGTCAGCGAGCCGGGGAAAGGCATTCCCGGCACGAGCTCGAGCCACAGCGAAAGGCCCAGGATGTTGGTGGCGGACGCGTTCTCGGCCAACTCCATGAGCTGGTTCTTGGCGTCGCGACGAACCCGGGCGAACCGGTCGTCCCGGCCAACCTGCTTCTTGACCAGGGCCCGCACGGAGCGCTCGGTCTCGGCCGGATCATGCAGCGGGATGTTGGCCCACGTGCCCGGAAGCACGATCGTGAACTTCGCCGACTCCGAGCCGAATGCCTGCGTCATGCGTTCTCCTTCAATTCGACCGACACCGTGGAAGCGATACTCCACGTCTCGGACGGCATGTCCTCGAATGTGCCGAAGTCGGCAGTCGTGAACGTGAATTGGACGAGTTGCCGAGTGCCTTCGACGAAGACGGCATAGACCGCGCGCTCCTCGACCCACGCATCTGCTTCACCGGGTTCGCGGGCCGACAGCACGTGCACCACTCCGACGGCGGGCCCGGCGGCGCATTCGAGTTGCCACGACTGCACGGCCAGGTTCTGCTGACCCGGTTGGCCCGCAGCGAGGGCTTGGCGAGCGAACTGCTCGTAGGACTCGGGGGTGTCGCCCTCGTCGAGGTCGCGCACGGCGTGCACCACGAGCGCCCCCACTCGGAGGCCGCCTTCGGTGCGCACGAGCACGGCAGCCGAGGTCAGGCCGTCGCTCTCCTGACGCAGGCGCTCGACGAGGCCCGTGACGTCATCGCGAAACAACGGCACGTTGACATCGTCGGCGTGGCCCACGTCATCCAGGATGTCCTGGGCGACCTGTCGTGGCGAAACGGCTTCGGTGAGGTCGAGCGCGTACCACTCCGACGGTACGTCGAAGCGGTAGGTCTCGATCTCGGTGAACCCGCTCATCGAGAGGGCACCAGCACGGGCGCCTCACCCTTGGACGCCTGCTGCAGGATCGACTCAGGCTTGAGTGTCACCTTCTGGTCGTTAGGGTCGAAGGGGTTGTTCGTCAGCGTTTCGAACTTGCCGGCGAGGCCGCGGTATTCCATAACCGCCAACGATACCGTCAGCGTTTTGGGAATGGCACCGCCGTTGCGCACCATGTCCGCGTAGATGTCGGGCGACTTGAGGCCGAGCGGGTTCGCAGCGTACTCGGCGAAGTTGGTCTTGGCCTGCGAGGCGAAGCCCGACGGGGTGAAGTGCGACTTCGAGAGCGGTTTGAACGTGCTCGTGAAGGCATCCTTCCACGTGATGTTCTGCTGACGGGCCAGCTTCGCCGCGCTCGACTTCGAGACCCCCGTGAGGCCCTTGAACTTCGACTTGCTGATCGTCGCGAGCGGCTTAGCGAGGTTGGAGGCCTTCATCGCCTTGCCGAGGATCTTCATGATGCCGGGGGCGACGACCGCGAGCACGAGGCCGACGACCGCGAATGCGAGGTCACCCCAGGTTCCGGTGCCGTTGACGAGGTTCATGATCGCGTCGATCACGGCGACGAGCGACGAGATGATAGCGATGGCCACGAGGATCTGGCCGAGGATCGGCACCCAGGAGAGGAAGATGGCGAGCACACCGGCGATCTCACCGATGGTCTTGACCACGTCGACGAAGTTGTCCCAACCCGAGTTGTTGAGCTTGCTCTCTTCGATGGCCGTGTCGATCTTCGACCGAGCGGCCTCGGCGGCGGCCTTCCAGTTCTCATAGGCCGTGTCGTAGGCGGCCTGGGCGCTGGCGGCGCTGGCGTCCTTCGTTTCGGCCTGGTCTCGGAAGAAGTCGGCCCACTTCTGGTCGCTGGCCTGGTCGGGCCCGGGCGTCGCCGCCTTCTGGGCATACTCGTCTTGGCGCGCGCGCTGGTTCTCGGCCGCTTCGGCAGCGCCGGCGGCATCGAGGATGGCCTTGTCGGCGTCGGCCTGGTACTGGCGCAGCAGCGGGGCATACTCGGCGAGCGCGTCGGCGGTGCCGCGGTAACGCACTTCCGCGTTGTCGATGGACTCCGCAACCTTCGAGGCGTCCTCCCGCACGGCGTCGATGGCCTTCGACGTCACATCGGAGAGGCTGGCCACGCGGGTGAGCTTCTCGTTGGCCGTCTTGATGGCGTCGGCCACACCACGGTAGGTCGCGGCGCGCGCCTCGATCACGTCGGGGTCGCCGGGGATCGGCTTCAGGTCTCTACTCATGATCTTCTCTCAACCGCGTTCAGTATGCCGTGGGGCCGTGGGGGGTCGGTGCGGGCGCGTTCTCGGGCGGGGCGTCGAGGGCCTTGGCCAGCTCGGCATCCGCCTCGGTGAAGGCATCGTTGATGGCTTTGAGGGTGTCGCGCAGGGTGGTCGCCGAGGCGATCATCTCCTCGCGCTTCTTGTTCCACTTGTTGCCGAAGTTCTCGACGGTTTCGCGCAGCTTGTCGTCGCCGACCGATTCGGCGAGATCCGACGCGAACGATTCCGAATCTTCGAAAGCCGTGATGGCGGTCGACATGCTCGATACCGCGTCATCCAGTGTGTCCGAACGAATTTTCAAATCCGCCATGATGTGTCCTTCGATGTGGTGGCGACGACTGTGGGTGAACAGAGGTATGGCGGGGCGCGGGCTCTGTCACCCGCACCCCGCCGAGGGTGTTAGCCCTTGATGGCGTTGGCCAGCTCCTGGTCGGTGTTCTGCAGAGCGTCAGCAGCCTTGTTCAGGTAGTCGGACAGACCCTGGATGCCCGAGACAGCCTGCGTGGCACCGGTCGTGAACTGCGTGTAGGAATCGTGGAAAGCACCCGACGCCGCGTCGGTCACGAAGCCCGACGACACCAGGTCGCCGACGAGACGCTGCAGCTCGTTGAGCTTGTCCTCGAGGGCGCCCTTACCGGTCGTCAGCTGGCCGGCAGCGGTCTTGAGGTCACCGTAGGTTACGTTGAGGTTTGCCATGATGTTGCTCCTTTTGTGAGTGAAAACGGGGTGGTACTGATGTCAAGTTATGGATGCCGGTGGGTTCTGCGTCACCGTCTAGAAGAAACCTAACGAATGGATTCGGCGGCGTCGATGGGGAGCACTCCCCATGCGACTCCCCCTCCGGGCTCCCCTCTAGGCCAGGGGCATCTGCACGCGCTGGAACTTGCCCGACGCCACCATCACGCCGCGGCCCTCGGGGAACTCGGCGCGCGTCATCCGGGGCAGGGATGTCTTGACGATGACCTCGCCGTCCATGGTCTCGGGCTGCAGCAGCAGGCCCCGGCGCGCGTTCTTGAATTCGCCGAGCAGCGGCCACGAGCTGGTCCACGAGCTCGACTCCGCCTCGCCGATGACGAGGTGGTCGCTGCGTTTGGCCGTGCGGATCATGTCGACGAGCGGGTTGTCGGCCGAGGTCTGCAGGAAGTCGGCGAGCTGCTCGATGATCACGACGATGCGCCCCTCGGTGTCCTCGTCGGACATGGCCGCGCTCAGGTCCTTCGCCAGCTCTGCGGCCTGCTCGATGGTGGTCGCCGTGGCCACGAACGCGGGGTCGCTGGCGAGCGGCGAGCGCTTGTTGCCGACGTAGTAGAGGCGGGTGTCGTCGCTCGCGCGTCGCAGCGTGGCGGCGAGCGCGCGCAGGGCATTCGACCGGCCGGATGCGGGCGGGCCCGACACGAGGAACGTTCCGGCCGCTTCGAGCCCCACCGGTCCGAGGTTCTCGTCGCCGATGCCGACGACGGGCAGGCCGTTGACGGTGGCCGGCAGGTCGTCGACGGGGTATTCGCGCGGCAGCGATCGCACCGGCGGCACGGGTTTGACGCCCGCGCGGGTCATGGCGGCGGCGAGTGCGGCGGTGGCCTGCGACTGTTCGGCGAGCACGGGGGTTCCGCCGAGCACCGCGATCTGGGTCTCCTCGCCCTCGACGATGGCTCGACCGGCCGGTGACGCGGCGCTCAGGATGTCGTTGGGCACGTCGAGCAGGCCGTAGCCTCCGTCATCCGCGAGTCTCAAGACGACGCGACCCTGCACGCTCGACGACACCGAGCCGGGGACCGAACCCGGGCGGTCGGCCGTGAAGGCCACGTGGATGCCGAGCTGGCGCCCGTCGGCGATGATGTCCTGGAACACCCCGTACCACTGCGTGCGACCCGAGGGCACCTCGTAATCGGCCCGGAACGCGGGGAACCCGTCGATGAGCAGCAGGATGCGCGGCTCCTCAGGTTTGTTCGCCAACCGCCGGTAGTCGACGATCGACGCCGCGTTGGCCTCGGCGAAGCGGGGTGCCCGCGATTCGAGCTGCTGTTTGAGGTAGCGCATGAGCCGCACGACGCGTTCGTTGTCGTCGCCGTTGATGATCGAGCCCACGTGGGGCAGCGTCTCGAGCATGCGCAGGCTGCCGGCGCCGAAGTCGAGGCCGTAGACCTCGACGGGTCCGCCGCGCGGCGTGATGGCCGCGGCCGTGGCGATCGTGCGCAGAACCGTGCTCTTGCCCGTTCCACCCGTGCCATAGACGACGAGGTGGCCGTCGAGGTCGGGGCGGAAGTAGGCGGGCTTCTGCTGCTGCGAGTCGGGCAGGTCGGTCACGCCGAGGAGTAGTTCGGCGTCGCTGCGCTGCCGCAGCTTGCCGAGGTCGTACACCTTGGCGAGTTCGTCGAGCCACGGGCGGCGGGGCGCGGGGATGGCCGCGGATGACGACGCCTGGATGATCGAGGTGACGAGCCGTTGCTGGTCGGTGGGCCCGAGGTCGCGGTTCTCGTCGACGTCGGTGCGACGCGCCTCTTCCCAGCGGTTCTCGGCGCCGAAGCGCAGCTCGGAGACCTCGATGCCCGGGCGCTCGGGTTCGCGCGCCGTCCATCCGCCGGCGTAACCGGACTGGAAGGTGCGCAGGCGGCCGGGGCCCGTTTTGGCGAGGCCGCGGCCCGGGATGGCCGGGTCGAAGTGCGCGGCATCCTTCACGCCCACGACGTCTTGGCTGTCACTCTCATCGGCCATGCGCAAGGCGACGCGCAGGTTGGTGTTGGCGCGCAGGTTGTCCTTGATGACGCCGGCGGGTCGCTGCGTGGCCATGATGAGGTGGATGCCGAGCGAACGTCCGCGCTGGGCGATATCGACGACACCGTCGACGAACTCGGGCACCTCGCCCACGAGGGCGGCGAACTCGTCGATGACGAGCACGAGCGCCGGCGGGCTGTCGGGGTCGCCGCGCTTCTCCAATTCGAGAAGGTCTTTGGCCTTCTTGCGGTTGAGGAGGTGCTCGCGGAAGTGCAGCTCGGCGCGCAGGCTGGTCAGGGCGCGGCGCACGAGGTGCGGGCTCAGATCGGTCACGAGACCCACGCAGTGCGGCAGCGTGACGCAATCGGCGAAGGCCGAACCGCCCTTGTAGTCGACGAAGAGGAACGTGACGCGGTCGGGGCTGTACTCGGCGGCCATTCCGAGCACCCACGCCTGCAGGAACTCGCTCTTGCCGGCACCCGTCGTGCCACCCACGAGGGCGTGCGGGCCCTGCGTGCGCAGGTCGAGGTGCATGGCTTCGACACCGGCCGATCCGACCGTCGCGCGCAGCTTGCCGGCGCGGCGCTTCTTCGGCTCGACGCCGGGGCGCCGGTCGTGGATCGAGTTGTTCTGGCGCCACCGGTCGATGACGGCCTCGCTCTGTTCGACGAGTTCGTGGCCGAGCAGGCTCACCATCGACACCGAGCGCGGCAGGTCGCTCGAGTCGGCCGCGATGGCGCCCGCATCGATGACGGATGCGAGGCGCTTGGCGTAGTCGAGCGCGACCGTCTCGTCGATCAGCTCGGTCACGGCGTCGTCGACGGTCTCGCCCAGGCGCACGAGGCCCACGACGGCGTTTTCGTCGCCGTTCGGCAGGGACAGGTAGGTGCGGCAGACGGCGGGCAGCGCGGGCACGTCGTCGGCCACCCAGATCGGGTAGATGCCGACATCCGCGGCCTGTTCGGCGAGCTGCACGAGGCGTGCACGGTCGACAGACACGTCGTCCGAGATGATGACGACGACGGCGGGCAAGGGCGCGTCGACGCCGTCGTCCTGGCCCTCGCCGACATCCGCACCGCGTTCGATGGCGGCGCGGTCGATGCGCAGGGCGCCGCGTTTCGCGGCCTTGCGTTTGTCCGCCGCGCGCTGCTGCACGAGACCCTCGAGCTCCGAGAGCAGGGCAGCGGCGCTCGAGGCGCCGTCGGCGAGGTGGATGCCCTCGATGGGGCTCTGCGGCGACGAGGTGTGCGGCATCCACTTCAGCCAGGTCAGGCGCTCGGACCAGGCGGGGCTCACGAGGGCAGCGACCGCCATCTCGCCGGGCGAGTGCAGGGCCGTCAGCTGCACGAGGATGCTGTTGAGCGCACCGGCCGCGGCGGCCCCCTTGCCGGCGACGCCGAGCGCGCCGGAATCGTAGAGGTTGTCGATGAGGGGAACGCCCGGCACGAATGCGGTCTTCTCGATCAGGGCGTCGAGGCGTTCCTGGAATTTGGGCAGCAGGTCGCCGCGTTCGCTCGTCTTGATCGAGTTGCGCGAACGCATCGAACCGACGCCGAGGCGCACGTTGAGGAACGCCCAGTGTTCGGGGCGGCGCGTCCAGAGGGCGGGCCCGCGGCGCATGGCCTGCTCGAGCGCTTCGCCCGTCGAGGGAGCCTCGGCGAGTCGCACCTCGCGTTCGATGATGGCCTCGCGCTGCAACCTCTCGTCGAGGTCTTCGAGGTGCGTGTCGAACTGCGCGATGGCCTTCTTCAGGCGGCGCTTGTCGCGTGTGCGCGTGGTGAGGTAGTTGCCGATGAGCATCATGGGCGTCATGGCCACGAAGAGCAGCGAGATGGGGTTCTTCGTGATGAGGAACATGGCCCCGCCGAGCAGCATGGGCGTGAGCATGGCGAGCAGGGGGAACGGCTGGTTCTCCTTCTCGGCCGGCACCTCGGGGGCTGCGAACTCCTGGCCGGCGTAGCGGCGCTCGACGCGGGGCGACCGGTTGAAGAAGATCGGCCCGGCCTTGGGTGCGCCGGCACCCGCCACGCTCTCGTGCACGCGGATGCGCAGTTCGGTCTCGCCGAGCAGGATGGTGTCGACGTCGCGCACGTGCAGACGCGTGACGATGCCGCCATCCACCTCGACGCCGTTGGCCGAGCCCAGGTCGATCACGTCGACGCCGTCGCCCACCTCGAGCCGCACGTGCTTCTTCGAGACCATGCGGTCGTCGAGCACGATGTCGCACACGTCTTCGCGGCCGATCGTCACACTGCCCTCGCTGAGCGACAGGGTGCGGCCTTTTTCCGATCCCGTCAGGATCTCGAGCGTGGCGAGCGTGGGTGCGTTGCCCGTCTTGGCGGGCGAAAAGTAGCGGCCGGCCTCGGTCAGCGCGACCGTAGCGCCCGAGCCGATCCAGGCTTCACCCACGGGGGCATCGGGCGGCAGCGTGAGCCACTCGCTGTGCCCGGGCAGCGCTGCCTGCAGAGTGAGATCGGGCAGCACGTCACCCGAGACACCGGATGCGGGAGCCCCGGCACCAGCGCTCGGGCCGGCGTTGCCGTCCGCCTGGAACGGCGACGCCGGGTCGACGCGGGCGATCGTCGCCGCCACCTCGGCGATGGTGGCGGCGGCATCGGTCGTGACGACGATGTCTTCAGTGCTGCCCGAGGATCGCGCAAGAGTGAGCTTCAGTCGCATGGGGTGTCGTACCTTTCACCGGGCAGGCCCGGCGGCATGTCTCACCCCGGGACGGTCTTACCCTACCCGTGAGCGGTCGCTCTGCGCCGCCAACTCGTCGTCGTAGACGCGGCGCGCCTCGGCGTGCTGTTCGCGCAGCTTGCGTCCGCGGCGACCCACCCAGGCTCCGAACCAGATCGGCAGCTCGCGGGCGACGATGAAGGCCAGCAGCGCGCGCGAGTCGATGAGCGAGCGGAAGACGAAGTCCGTGAAGTCCTCGGGGCGCGATTCGGCGAGCGATGCCGTGACCGACAGAACGGCCACGACGCTGGCATAGGCGAGGACACCGACGATCAGGCCGAAGAGCACGTGCAGCCATCCGCCGGCCCGGTTCACGATGAGAACCCACAGGATGCAAGCCACCAGGTAGACGAGCACGGGGACCCAGAAGACCGGGGTGCCGAGGGCCTGGAGGACACCCTGGGTGCCGTCGTCGACGGACGGGTCGAGGAAGAAGAAGGTGACGAGGTAGATGATCGCGCCATAGATGGCCGCGAAGACGAGGCTCGAGAGCAGCATGACGCCGATGCCGAAGCCGCGGTTGCTGCGCTTCACGGGCGTGGTCGGGGCCTGCACCTGGATCGAGCGGCGCTCTTCGTCGTTGACCGTGTGCGCGGTCGTCGTCGCGGTGCCGCGCTCGTCGCGGATGGCGGCACGCTCGCGGTCGGTGAGGTCGCCGTCGGTGTGCCCGGCGGTCGCGGTGTTGTCGCTGTAGGCGGCGGTCGCGGTGTTGTCGGTATTCGCGGCGCGCTCGGCGTCGCTTGTGCGATCGGCGCGCGAGTCGTTGTCGTGACGCGTGTCGTCGTGGCGCGCTGCGGCGACGGATGCGGCACCCGCGGTTCCGGCAGCGCCCGCGGCGGCCGGGGCGAACGTGTGGTCGCGCGTGTCTTCGTCGCGAACGCGCGCATCTGAGGCGCGGTCGGCGTCGAGCGTGCCGTCGTGTCCCGTGCGCGAAGCCGCGGCGTGATCGGATGCGCTCAGGTTGTCGGTCGCGTCCGCCTGCGTCGCCCGGGGCGATTCGTGAGTTTCGTGCGACTCGTGCGACTCAACGGGCACGACAGGTGCGGCCGGGCTCGAGTCGGCGTGCGTGTCATGCGCATCGCCCGACCGCGCGCCGTCGGCGGTGCGCGGCGCTGCGGCCTGCTCGTCGAGCACGGGGTCGTACATCTCGGTCTCGCGCACGGTGCGGTCCTCTTCGGCGGGCACGGCGTCGTAGTCGACGACGTACTGTTCGCCCGGCTCCGGCTGCGTCACGGGGGGCTGCTGCTCACCGTTCACGTCGTGGTTGCCGCGGTCGTTGCGTGCGTCGCGCTCGTCGTGCTCGTTCGTCGCCATGTCGTGCTCCTCGCTGTTCCGGGCCGGGCCCGCGTGGCGCCCACTCTACTGCGGGGCGCGGGCGGGTCGCACGAGGTGGCGCCGCGAGGCGATTTATGCGTCGGCGGCCGAGTCGTCGCTGCCGAAGGGGTGCAGGATGCGGCGCAGGAACTGCTTGGTGCGCTCTTCGCGCGGCGACTGGAACACCTGTTTCGGCGCCCCGCGCTCGACGATCACACCGCCGTCGAGGAACACGACCTCGTCGGCGACCTCGCGCGCGAACGCGAGTTCGTGCGTGACGACGACCATGGTCCAGCCCTCGGAGGCGAGCTCGGCGATGACGGCGAGCACCTCGCCCACGAGTTCGGGGTCGAGCGCCGAGGTGGGCTCGTCGAAGAGCAGCAGATCGGGTTTCATGGCGAGGGCTCGCACGATTCCGACGCGCTGCTGTTGGCCGCCCGAGAGTTCGAACGGGTAGGAGTCGCGTTTGTCCGCCAGGCCCACGCGCTCGAGCAGCACGAGCGCTTCGGCCGTCGCCTGTTGCTTCGGCATCCGCTGCACCTGCACGGGGCCCTCGATCACGTTCTCGAGCACCGTGCGGTGGGGGAAGAGGTTGTAGTGCTGGAAGACCATGGACGTGCGGTTGCGCGCGGCCAGCACACCCTGACGGATGTCTCGGTCGGCGAAGTCCACGCGCACGTCGGACCCGATCTCGAGCACACCCGCTTCGGGGCGTTCGAGGCCGTTGAGCGATCGCAGCAGCGTCGTCTTACCCGAGCCCGACGGACCGATGAGCGCCAGCACCTGGCCACGCGCGACATCCAGATCGACACCGCGCAGCACACGGTTGTCGCCGAAACGCTTCTCGAGACCCGAGACCCGCAGCAGAGGTTGGCTCGCCTGCCCGGGGCGCCGGGTCGGCTCAGTGTGCGACATAGCGGTCCAACCTCTTCTCGAGAATGTTTTGGCCGGTCGACAGGGCCATGCAGATGATCCAGTAGACGAGGGCCGCTTCGAGGTAGAGCAGCATGAATTCCTGGCTGAACGCGGCGATGCGCTGGGCCTGCCGGAACAGCTCGGTCACGAGGATCAGCGAGGCCAGGGAGGTGTCCTTGACCAGGCTGATAAACGTGTTCGACAGCGGCGGCACCGACACGCGCGCGGCCTGCGGCAGGATCACGCGGCGCAGCGTCTTGGCGGGCGACATGCCGAGCATGTACCCGGCCTCCCACTGCCCCTTCGGCACCGACAGGATGGCCGCGCGGATGACTTCGGCCGCATAGCCGCCCACGTTGAGCGAGAACGCGATGATGGCGCTCGGCCACGGGTCGAGCTTGATGCCGAGGGACGGCAGGCCGTAGAAGATCACGAAGAGCTGCACAAGCAGGGGCGTGCCGCGGATGATCGAGATGTAGACGCGGGCGATGCCCGAGAGCAGGCGGTTCTTCGACAGCCGCATGAGTGCAACGCCGAGAGCCAGCACGAGGCCCACGACGAACGACACGAGCGCGAGCGGGATGGTGCCCATGATGGCGCCCGAGACGATCGGCCAGAGCGACGTCCAGAAGAGTTCGAGATTGTCCATCGGATGCCTCGCCTCTCTTCTTTCGCTCGTTCATCACCCGGGGCTCAGTGCCCCGATCGGTCTATCCTGGCAGCCCCGGCTGCACGTCGCACCGGGCTTGCGCTCGGGATGACTCTTCGCCCGCCGCGACGTCGCTCTGAAAGAGCGCGCCTCTCTGGGAGTGAACAGTCTGCCCTCTGCGCCGTGTCCGGCGGCCCGGCCCAGCCGAGCGCTGCGTGGCAGGAGCGCCCGGCCAGGCCGAGCGCTCCATTCGTGCTTACTGGCTGACGTCGCTGCCGAAGTACTTCTCAGAGATCTCGGCGAGCGTGCCGTCGGCGCGCAGGTCGTCGAGCGCCTTGTTGATGGCGTCGGCCAGGTCGTCGCTGCCCTTCTTCAGGGCAAAGGCGTTGCGCGACACATCGTCGAGCTCGGCGGCGACCTTGATGCCGGCATCCGGCTGCTGCTTCAGGTAGTCGAGGTAGGTGAGCTTGTCGTTGACGGTGGCGTCGACGCGGCCCTGCTGCAGCAGCTCGACGGCCTGAGCCCATCCCTCGACGTCTTCGACGTTGGCGCCGGCCGTGCTGGCCACATCGTGCCAGTTGCTCGTGAGCGACTGAGCCGTGGTCTTGCCGGACAGGTCGTCGAGCGACGAGATGTCGTTGTTGTCCTTGGCGACGATGACCACACCGGGCGAGATCGTGTAGGGCTCGGTCATGGTGTACTTCTCTTCGCGCTCGTCGTTGATCGACACCTGGTTCGCGATGATGTCGAAGCGGCCAGCCTCGAGGCCGGCGAAGATGCCGTCCCACTGGGTCTCTTCGAACTTCACGTCGACGCCCAGCTTGTCGGCAACGGCGGTCACGACCTCGACGTCGTAGCCCGTGAGGTCGCCAGCGCCGCCCTCGTGGTAGCTGAACGGGCGGTAGGTGCCCTCGGTTCCGACGACGATCGAGCCGGCATCCTTGATCTGCTCGAGGCTCGTGGGCTCCGTGCTGCCCGAACCCGACTCGGCTCCGCCCGACGAGCACGCGCTCAGCCCGAGGGCGAGCGCACCGGCGGCCACTGCGGCGAAAATACGACGTGACGACATGGGGATGTTTCCTCTCGTTCGCACCCGCGACGACCAGCGGATGCCTCAGCACAAGTTACGTGGCCCGAACCGCCCCCGCGACTCGATGTCGCGGTGTTACGGCAGCCCCCGCCGTGTCGTCGCACCAGGCCTCGGCACGACCGGCTCGGAAAGCTCGACCCCGTGCTGCAACGCGCGCGCTCCCCCGCCCATTCCTTGGCGGCGCGACTTTTTTCGCCGCTCCTTCGTTGCGCTAGCGCAGCGTCGTCATCGTCATCGTCATCACCAGAGCGTGGCGACCATGTCGTTCGTGTAGCCCGGCTGCGGCCAGTTCTGCCAGAACGTCGACAGCCAGATGTTGCCCCGCAGGAAGTGCGATTCGCCGGCCGGCCCGATGCCGTCTACGTCTTTCACGCAACGCGTACCCTGCGCCTCGGCATAGCAGGAGTACTTCTCAGCCTTGAGTGCAGCGACTGCTGCGGCCGACTGCTCGGGCGTGACCTGCAACACATCGGTGAAGATGAATGTTTGGCCCGTGCCCCAGTCGCAATTCAGAGCGGGAAGGCCCTTCATCAGAGCGAGTATGGCCGGCGAAGTCGACGCATCCATCGGCGTGGGAGACGCGGGCGGTGTCTCGGTGCCGTCCTGGAGGATCTTCAGCATGCGCGGGCTGTAGAGCTGATCGCAACTCTGCGGGTTCGGTCCGGTGATCACGGGCGCCGCGGCGGCCGGCTCGCTGGGCTGCGGCCGGGCCGTCTCGCTCGAACCACCCGAACCGGCGCCCGAACTGCCCGCTCCCCCATCCGACCCGCCGGCGTTGGCACCGCCGAGACCCTGCACACCGACCAGTACACCGGCCACGAGCACGACGATCAACACGACGCCCGCGGCGATGGCGAGCGTGATGTTGCGGCGGCGCACGCGGTGGTTCGGCGTCGGGGCGGAACTGTCTGCGGTCACGGTCGATCTCCTCGTTTCACGATGCCTTCACCTTACCCAGCCGAGCTGCGTCCCGACCCGCGGGTCGTTCCGCCCGGGTCACGCCGCTCGTTACGAGAACAACGTCTCGACGATGCCCTCGCTGTAGTTCTCCGGCGCCACGTTGACCCAGTGGGTCGCGATCCAGAGGTTTCCCCGCAACACGTGCGAGTAGCCCGCGACCCCCGTGCCGTCTTCGTCGTCGGCGAACTCCTGCACGCATCGAATGCCGCCCAGCTGTTCGCCGCACTCAGCGCCGTTGGCCTCGAGGGCGCGTACCGCCTCGGCACTCTCCTCGGGCGTCACCTCGACCACCCACGTCTGGATTCCGTACTCACTCGGCCCGCCCCATGAGCACGCGAGCATGTCATGTGCTTCAAGGAGCGCGTTCACATCGTCGTACATCGTCAGGCGTTCGTTCGACACCACTCCCGGGTGGTTGAACGGCAGGTCGGTCGCATTCGACAGCTCACTCCACTGCTGCGGCGTGTAGATGGCCTCGCAGTCGGTCGGCAAAGTCACCTGGTCCACGGCACCGCTCGCGTCGTCGGTCGGCTGAGCGGATGCGGTCGGCCCGGGTGTCTGCGACGTAACGGGCGTCTGGGCGGTCTGCGTGGCGACCGCGCTCGGCGCGCCCGTTCCGGCGGCTTCCCCGCCGCTGTTCCCCATGCCGAACAGCGAGGCGGCGACGATCCCGCCGACCACGACGACCGCTGCGAGCACCCCGCCGACGACCCAGCCGGTGCGGCTCTTTCGAGGCGCGGTCAGGCGGTCGGCCGTGCCGTCCTCGCCCCCGCTGCGACCGTCATCGAACTGCTCGGTTCGGCCGTCATCGTTGCTCACATCTGCTCCCCTGGCACATCACGCTCGCTTCGTGTCCCCACATCATGTCAGCCGACATATCCGCGCAGGAGCATGCCGCCATAACGGTCCCGTAACGCACGAAAAGAGGGCCCCGGCAGATGCCGGGGCCCTCTTCACACACTCAGCCGAAGCCGGGCGTTGGATGCTGCTTAGTTGTAGGTGCCGGGAGTGAAGTCGTCGCTCGAGAAGGTGTCGAAGTCGACGAATCCGAGGTCCGCTTCATCGAACGCGCCATCGGACGCGAAGATGCGGTTCGGGTAACGCTCCGCCTTCGCCTCTTCCGTCGCCTCGACGGTGACGTCGCGGTACTTCGCGAGTCCCGTTCCGGCGGGGATGAGCTTACCGATGATGACGTTCTCCTTGAGGCCGACCAGCGGGTCGGACTTGCCTTCCATGGCGGCCTGCGTGAGAACACGCGTGGTCTCCTGGAAGGAAGCCGCGCTCAACCACGATTCGGTGGCCAGCGACGCCTTGGTGATTCCCATGACTTCCTGACGGGCCGAGGCCGTGCGCTTGCCCTCGGTGAGAGCGGCACGGTTCAGCTCGTTGTACTTCATGCGGTCGACGAGTTCACCGGGCAGCAGATCGGTGTCACCGTGGTCGACGACAGTCACCTTGCGGAGCATCTGTCGAACGATGACCTCGATGTGCTTGTCGTGGATGGGGACACCCTGCGAGCGGTAGACACCCTGCACGCCACCGACGAGGTGCTTCTGCACTTCGCGGACGCCCTGCACGCGCAGGACTTCCTTCGGGTCGACGGCACCGATGTGCAGCGGCTGACCGAGCTCCACGTGCTGGCCGTCCTCGACGAGGAGGGTTGCACGCTTCAGGACGGGGTAGATCACTGCTTCATCGCCGTTGTCGGGCGTCAGGATGACCTTGCGGCTCTTGTCCGTCTCCTCGATGGTGATGCGTCCCGGCGCCTCGGCGATCGGGGTCGCACCCTTCGGGGTACGGGCTTCGAACAGCTCCTGCACGCGGGGAAGACCCTGCGTGATGTCGTCTGCCGACGCGGAACCACCGGTGTGGAAGGTACGCATCGTGAGCTGCGTTCCGGGCTCACCGATCGACTGGGCCGCGATGATACCGACGGCCTCACCGATGTCGACGAGCTTGCCGGTGGCCAGCGAACGGCCGTAGCAGGCGGCGCAGACACCGACGCTGGACTCACAGGTCAGCACGGAGCGGACCTTGATCGTCTCGACGCCAGCGGCAACCAGCTTGTCGATGAGAACGTCTCCGACGTCGTCTCCGGCTTCGGCCACCACGGTGCCCTGGGGGTCGACGGCCTCGGCGGCGAGCGAACGAGCGAACACGGAGTTCTCGACGTTGGCGTCGCGCACCAGGGTGCCGTCGGCATCCTTGGCTGCGATGGTGAGGGTGAGGCCCTTGGTGGTGCCACAGTCCTCGTCGCGGATGATGACGTCCTGCGAGACGTCGACGAGTCGACGCGTCAGGTAACCCGAGTCGGCGGTACGAAGCGCCGTGTCGGCCAGACCCTTACGGGCACCGTGCGTGGCGATGAAGTACTCGGCCACGGACAGGCCCTCGCGGTAGGACGAGATGATCGGGCGAGGGATGATCTCACCCTTCGGGTTGTTCACCAGGCCTCGCATACCGGCGATGTTGCGGATCTGCAGCCAGTTACCACGTGCACCCGACGACACCATGCGGTTGATGGTGTTGTCTTCGGGGAAGTTCGCACGCATGGCCTCGGCGACCTTGTCGGTTGCCTCGGTCCAGATCTGGATGAGTTCCTGACGACGCTCGGAGTCGGTGATCAGACCCTTCTCGAACTGCGACTGCACCTTGGCGGCCTGCTTCTCGTAGGCACCCACGATCTCGCGCTTGTTCGGCGGAGTGAGGATGTCGGAGAGAGCGACCGTGACACCACTTCGGGTCGCCCAGTGGAAACCGGCGTCCTTGATGTTGTCGAGGGTGGCAGCGACGACCGTCTTGGGGTAACGCTCGGCGAGGTCGTTAACCAGCGTCGAGAGTCGGCCCTTGTCGGCGACGTCTTCGATGTAGGGGTAGTCGTAGGGCAGGGCCTCGTTGAAGAGCGCGCGACCGAGCGTCGTCTCGAGCAGGTACGGCTTGCTCTCGTCGAAGTCTTCGGGCGTCTGTCCTTCGGCGAAGTGCACGCCTTCGAGACGGATGCGCACCTTGGCGTTGAGGTCGAGCGAGCCCTGGTCCTTCGCGAGAATTGCTTCTGCGACGGAGGAGAACGCGCGGCCTTCGCCCTCGACACCCGACTTGAGGGTGGTGAGGTGGTGCAGACCGATGATCATGTCCTGCGAGGGCAGGGTGACCGGGCGGCCGTCGGAGGGCTTCAGGATGTTGTTCGAGGCGAGCATCAGGATGCGCGCTTCGGCCTGAGCCTCGACCGACAGCGGGAGGTGGACAGCCATCTGGTCGCCGTCGAAGTCTGCGTTGAACGCAGCACACACGAGCGGGTGCAGCTGGATGGCCTTACCCTCGACGAGCTGAGGCTCGAACGCCTGGATGCCGAGACGGTGCAGCGTGGGCGCGCGGTTCAGCAGCACGGGGCGTTCGCGGATGATCTCTTCCAAGACATCCCACACCTCGGCGCGCGAACGCTCGACCATGCGCTTTGCCGCCTTGATGTTCTGAGCGTGGCTCAGGTCGATCAGGCGCTTGATGACGAACGGCTTGAAGAGCTCCAGGGCCATCTGCTTGGGCAGACCACACTGGTGCAGCTTCAGCTGCGGGCCGACGATGATGACCGAACGACCCGAGTAGTCGACACGCTTGCCCAGCAGGTTCTGGCGGAAACGACCCTGCTTACCCTTCAGCATGTCGCTGAGGGACTTGAGGGCACGGTTGCCAGTGCCGGTGACGGGGCGACCACGACGACCGTTGTCGAACAGCGCGTCAACAGCCTCTTGAAGCATGCGCTTCTCGTTGTTGACGATGATCTCGGGGGCACCGAGGTCGAGCAGACGACGCAGACGGTTGTTGCGGTTGATCACACGACGGTAGAGGTCGTTGAGGTCGGACGTGGCGAAGCGGCCACCGTCGAGCTGGACCATGGGGCGCAGCTCGGGCGGGATCACGGGGACCACGTCGAGCACCATGGCGGCCGGCGAGTTGCCGGTCTGCACGAACGAGTTGACGACGCGCAGGCGCTTGATGGCGCGGATCTTCTTCTGACCCTTGCCCTCGGCGATCTGCAGGTGCAGCAGCTCGGCCTCGGCCACGAGGTCGAACGAGAGGAGGCGCTTCTTGATGGCCTCGGCGCCCATGTAGGCGTCGAAGTACAGGCCGAAGCGGTCCTGCAGCTCGTGGAACACGGCGTCTTCCGGCTTCAGGTCGCCGACCTTCAGGTTGCGGAAGTCGTCCCAGACGCGCTCGAGGTGAGCGATCTGCTCGTCGTACGACTTGCGGGTCTGGCTCATCTCCTTCTCGGCGGCGTCCTTCGTGCGACGCTTCTGGTCGCTCTTAGCGCCTTCGGCCTCGAGGGCCGCCAGGTCGTCTTCGAGCTTCTTCAGACGGTCGGCGATGCGGCTGTCGCGCTGGTCACCCAGGGTCTTGATCTCGAGACGGAGCTCGTTCTCCAGACCGGGCATGTCAGCGTGGCGGGCCTCGTCGTCGACGTCGATCACCATGTAGGCGGCGAAGTAGATGACCTTTTCGAGGTCCTTCGGCGCCATGTCGAGCAGGTAACCGAGGCGAGACGGGACGCCCTTGAAGTACCAGATGTGAGTGACGGGGGCGGCGAGTTCGATGTGGCCCATGCGCTCACGGCGCACAGACGACTTCGTGACCTCGACACCGCAACGCTCACAGACGATGCCCTTGAAGCGGACACGCTTGTACTTGCCACAGGAGCATTCCCAGTCACGCGACGGTCCGAAGATCTGTTCGCCGAACAGACCGTCCTTCTCGGGCTTCAGGGTGCGGTAGTTGATGGTTTCGGGCTTCTTGACCTCACCGTACGACCAACGACGGATGTCGTCAGCGGTAGCCAGGCCAATGCGAAGCTCGTCAAAAGTGGTTACGTCGAGCAATTTCTCTCCTACTTAGGAAAACTCGTGAGTTCTTTACAGGGGCCTGGTTTAGATCTCGTCGATGGACGAGGACTCGAACCGGGAGGAAATGTTGATGCCGAGCTCTTCGGCGGCGCGGAATGCGTCGTCGTCGGTGTCGCGCAGGCTGACCGCGGTGCCGTCGGCCGAGAGGACCTCGACGTTCAAGCACAGCGACTGCATTTCCTTGATGAGCACCTTGAAGGATTCGGGGATACCCGGCTCCTGGATGTTCTCACCCTTGACGATGGCTTCGTACACCTTCACGCGGCCGAGGATGTCGTCCGACTTGATGGTCAGGAGCTCCTGCAGGGCGTAGGCAGCACCGTATGCTTCGAGCGCCCACACCTCCATCTCACCGAATCGCTGTCCACCGAACTGCGCCTTACCACCCAGCGGCTGCTGCGTGATCATGGAGTACGGGCCAGTGGAACGGGCGTGGATCTTGTCGTCCACCAGGTGGTGGAGCTTCAAGATGTACATGTAGCCGACCGAGATCGGGGCGGGGAAGGGCTCTCCGGAGCGGCCGTCGAACAGACGCGTCTTTCCGGTCGAGTCGATCAGGCGCTCACCATCGCGGGTGAGGGTCGTCGAGTCGAGCAGACCGGCGATCTCCTCCTCGAAGGCACCGTCGAACACGGGGGTCGCAACCTTGGTGCCGGGGGCCGCGCTGTGCGCTTCCTTCGGCAACTTCTTCGCCCAGGCGGGCGAACCCTCGACATCCCAACCCTGCTTGGCGACCCAACCGAGGTGGGTCTCGAGCACCTGGCCGAAGTTCATTCGACCGGGGATACCCAGCGGGTTCAGGATGATGTCGACAGGAGTTCCGTCGGCGAGGAACGGCATGTCCTCGACCGGCAGGATCTTGGCGATGACACCCTTGTTGCCGTGACGACCGGCGAGCTTGTCACCCTCGGTGATCTTGCGCTTCTGGGCGATGTAGACGACCACGCGGCGGTTGACGCCCGAACCCAGCTCGTCGTCGCCGTCTTCGGAGTTGAACTCCTTGACCGCGATGATCGTGCCGCGCTCACCGTGGGGAACCTTGAGGCTCGTGTCGCGAACTTCGCGGCTCTTCTCGTTGAAGATCGCGCGCAGCAGTCGCTCTTCGGCGCTCAGCTCGGTCTCACCCTTGGGCGTGACCTTGCCGACCAGGATGTCGCCGGGGCGAACCTCGGCGCCGATGCGGATGATGCCGCGCTCGTCGAGGTCCTTCAGCAGGTCCGGGCTCACGTTCGGAAGGTCACGCGTGATCTCTTCCTTGCCGAGCTTCGTGTCGCGGGCGTCGACCTCGTACTCCTCGATGTGGATCGAGGAGAGCACGTCGTCCTTCACCAGGTTCTGGCTCAGGATGATCGCGTCTTCGAAGTTGTGACCTTCCCACGTCATGAAGGCGACGAGGAGGTTCTTTCCGAGGGCCAGTTCACCGTTCTCGGTGGCGGGGCCGTCGGCGATGACCTCGCCGGCCTCGATGCGGTCACCCTCGGTGACGACAACGCGGTTGTTGTAGCTGGTGCCCTGGTTGGAGCGGTCGAACTTGCGCAGGTAGTACTCCTGCGTTCCACCCTCGTCGAGCTGCACGGTGACGACATCGGCAGAAACCTCGGACACGACGCCCGACTTCTGCGCGGTGACCACGTCTCCGGCGTCGACGGCGGCGTAGCCCTCCATACCCGTTCCGACGAGCGGCGACTCGCTGCGCAGCAGCGGGACGGCCTGGCGCTGCATGTTGGCACCCATGAGGGCGCGGTTCGCATCGTCGTGCTCGAGGAAGGGGATGAGCGAGGTCGCGACCGACACCATCTGGCGCGGCGAGACATCCATGTAGCCGATTTCTTCGGCGGGAACGAGGTCGACCTCGCCACCCTTCTTACGAGCCAGGACGCGGTCTTCGGCGAAGCGCGCGTCGGCCGTCAGAGGAGCGTTGGCCTGGGCGACGATGAAGTCGTCCTCTTCGCTCGCCGTGAGGTAATCGATGTTGGTGGTGACTTCGCCGTCGACGACGCGTCGGTACGGGGTCTCGATGAACCCGAACGCGTTGATGCGTGCGAAGGAGGCGAGCGAACCGATCAGACCGATGTTGGGGCCTTCAGGGGTCTCGATGGGGCACATGCGGCCGTAGTGGGACGGGTGAACGTCTCGCACCTCGACGCCGGCGCGCTCACGGGACAGACCACCGGGGCCCAGCGCGGAGAGACGACGCTTGTGCGTCAGACCGGCGAGCGGGTTGTTCTGGTCCATGAACTGCGACAGCTGCGACGTTCCGAAGAACTCCTTGATCGCGGCGACGACGGGGCGCACGTTGATCAGGGTCTGCGGCGTGATCGCCTCGATGTCCTGCGTGGTCATACGCTCGCGGACGACGCGCTCCATGCGGCTGAGGCCGGTGCGCACCTGGTTCTGGATGAGCTCACCCACGGCGCGGATGCGACGGTTGCCGAAGTGGTCGATGTCGTCGACGTCGAGACGGATGTCGACGCCCTTGCCATCGCGCACACCGGAGTAGGTGGTCTCGTTGCTGTGCAGGCGCACCAGGTACTTGATCGTCGCGACGATGTCTTCGACGGTCAGGACCGAGTCGCTGAGCGGCGCATCGATGCCGAGCTTGCGGTTGATCTTGTAGCGACCCACCTTGGCCAGGTCATAGCGCTTCGGGTTGAAGTAGAAGTTGTCGAGCAGCGCGCGCGCAGCCTCGGCAGCGACCTGCTCGCCCGGACGGAGCTTGCGGTAGATGTCGCGGAGGGCATCTTCCTTGGTGAGGATCGTGTCCTTCTCGAGGGTGAGCTCGATGGACTCGAAGCCCTTGAACTCCTCCATGATCTCTTCGGTCGTCAGACCGAGAGCCTTGAGGAACACCGTGACCGACTGCTTGCGCTTGCGGTCGATGCGGACGCCGACCTGGTCGCGCTTGTCGATCTCGAATTCGAGCCAAGCACCACGGCTCGGGATGACGCGAGCCGAGTAGATGTCCTTGTCGGACGTCTTCTCCTGCTGACGCTCGAAGTACACACCCGGCGAGCGGACGAGCTGCGAGACGACGACGCGCTCGGTGCCGTTGATGATGAACGTGCCGCGCTCGGTCATGAGCGGGAAGTCGCCCATGAAGACCGTCTGAGTCTTGATCTCACCCGTGAGGTGGTTCATGAACTCGGCCTCGACATAGAGAGGAGCGGCGTAGGTCTTGCCGCGCTCCTTGCACTCGTCGATCGAGTACTTCTCGGGCTCGAGGTAGGGGTTGGCGAACGACAGCTGCATGGTCTCGCCGAGGTCTTCGATCGGAGAGATCTCTTCAAAGATCTCTTCGAGACCCGAGTGGCTCGCGAGGTCGGTGCGACCCTGCGCGGTGGCTTCTTCGACGCGTGCCTTCCACACGTCGTTGCCCACCAGCCAGTCGAACGACTCGGTCTGCAAAGCGAGCAGATCCGGAACCGTCAGCGTGTCGGTGATTTTAGCGAACGACAGACGGGAAGCCCCGCGGCCGTTCTTGGGTGAGTTGGTGGATGCGTTGCGCGCAGCAGCCAAGGAAATAACCTCCGTGGACCCCGTCGGGTCAAGTTACTGTTAGTAATGGAGAACTCGTAGACCCCGCGATAAAGCCGACCGGACATGATGTCCGAGCCCGAAAGCCGACCGCAATATGAAGGCAGAGGGATGTCTAAGAGCGCAAAGGTCAAGTGTATGCCTTCCGACGCGCCGTGTCCAGTTACTTCCTTGACCCGATTTCATTTCTCCTGTATATGGGCTGACCGAGGGTCCGACCGCAGCCAGGCGCGACGCAGCCCCTGCGACATATGGCGCCACGTGACATCCCGAATGAAGATGGAGTCGATGGCGATCATGGCGAGGGAGAACCAGGGCAGTCCCATCAGAACGGAGATGCCGATGTGGAAGCTGAGCATGACGACGAGCGCGAAGATGCGAGTGCCGCGCCGCAGTAAGAGGAGCGGGAACGAGACCTGCACGAGCAGGGTCAGGATGGTGGCGAACGCCACGCCCGGCGCCCAGGTCGTCACGAGCGACGACAGCTCGGGCCACGTGCCGAACTGAGCGACGTGGATCGGGTCGTAGATCGCCCAACCGCCCGACCACGGCTCGCCGCCCGCCTTGTAGAGTCCGCCCGAGACATAGATGAAGGACACCTGGCACGCGAGCACGATGATGGCCAGGTTGTGCGACAGGTTCGTCGACCATTCCGGGAGGACCCGCTGGAAGCGCCAGAGCCTGAGTGGCCAGATGCCGGCGCGTCCGGCATTGCGACGTCGGCGGCGAGCATCCATCGACCATCGTTCCGCCGGCGAGGCGAAGAAGATCGCAATGAGAGCCATCCGCGTGAGATTGTCACTCTGGTCGCTGACGTACTCGTTGATCTCGACGAAACCCACCCACAGGATGAATAGAGGGATCATCACGATGCGTGTGCGATAGCCGATGGTGAAGAGGACCGCGCAGACGCCGAGCAGGAGATAGAGCTCGGTGAATGCGAAGTCGTTCGCCGCGATGCTGGGGAAGATGTTGAAGGGCCAGAGCCGCGCGAACTCGCTGGTCGGATAGTCGAGCTGCCCCGTCCAGGCGGCGCCCCCGCCGAACGTATAGAGACGGGTAGTGAAGTTCGAGACGAGCGTGCCGAGAATGGTCAGGCCGAGCAGCATCCGGGTGATTGCGAGACCGTAGGAGGCCCGCTTGCGATCGAGGAGCCAGTCCTCGCCGAGGCCGAAGAGCCGGCTGACCAGTGCGCCGAACCCGCGGATGCCGTCGTGGAGCAGCGAGCGGAACGTGCGCCACGCCTGCCTCAGGGGAAGACGGCGGCGGGCGCCTGCGTTGACCTGCGCGGGCGTTGCAGGTGACGGTGCGGAGGCAGGTGCAGGCGCGGTCTCGGACACGGGCGAGGGCGAGGGGCGAGTCTCGGCTGCGGAGTCGGACCCGGCGGACTCGATGGTCCCGTCGGATCCGTCGGACACGTCGGACACGTCGGACGGCGCTTCTGGCGCGCCTGCGCCCCGGTCGGTCGTGGTCATTTTTCGAGCCTCTCGTATCCGGCACGGAACACATCGGCGAAGGCGTCACCGGACTGGCCGGGCATCGTGATGAGGCCCCGCCATCCGGTCGGGGCGATCTGTTCGCCGGGTCTCTGCGCGTCCGGGTTGTTGCGCTCGGAGAACGGGATGATGTTCTGGCGACTGGATTGGTATTGCACCCGGACGACGGAGTCGCCCCAGATCGCACGCGCTACCTGCGTTGCATAGGCATCCGCATATCGCTCTTGGACGATGTAGCGGACGACGATGCTGTCGTCGGTGCCCTGAGTGTTCATCGCCTCCTGCATGCGGCCGAGCCAGGCGTCGCCGTCGAAGAAGTTCAGGGCGGCCGTTGCGCGCTGCTCGGGCGTCAGCAGGTCGTAGGCGCCCTTGAGGAGCGAGGACTGGTGCGTTCCGAGCCCCGCCGCGCGGGGTGGAAGCAGGTTATGGCGAGACATGGCGAGCTCGACATCGGTCGCACTCACCCACTCCGTCTCGCGCTGCTCGCCGTTCTCGTCCACCACGAGGGCGCGCACTCTGAGGTTGTAGTCGCCGTTGATCGGTTCGGGGGCGAACACACTCCAGCTCTGGCCGTACCACGGGATCATGTAGCTCGTTAGGACGGTGCCGGGGATGAGTTCGCGCAGCGGCGTGACGGGCCCGATCCACAGGAAACTGGCGAAGACGTGCCAGACGGTGAAGAGCACCCCCAGGCTCAGGACGCCACGCACCAGCGGGCCCCTCGGTCGGGTAGTGGAGCGGGTCATCTGAATCTCCTGACGCAACGGTCGACTTGCATAAATGTAAGTATATATATTTCAGTGTATTTTGCGAGGGTCTTCACACAGAAGCGGGGCACACACGTTGAGAACGTGAGCGCCCCGCTCCCTCGGAATGGCGAGGAACTAGTTCTGTGACGCCCGAGCGGCCGCGCGGCGACGCTTCGAGGCCGCGACGAGACCGAAGAGGCCACCCGCGGTGATCAGCGACAGGGCGGTGATCGTGAAGCCGTTCACATCGTCCGCACCGGTCGCGGAGAGCGAGCTGTAGTTCAGGCCGGTTGCCGTAGCAGATCCCTTCGACGAGGCCGAGGCCGAGCCGGTCGTTTTCACGTCGGAGTTCGATGAACTGGACGAGTTCGACGAGCTCGAGGAATTCGCAGTCGGCGTGGCGTTCGAGGCGCCTGATGCATCGGCCGAGGAGTTCGCGATCGATGCGGCCTTCGACGCCGACGAGTTGTCGCCGTTCGCGGCAGCCGACGCCTTGGCGTTCGTGCTCGAGGAGTTGTCAGCGTTCGCCGACGTCTTCGACGCCGAGATCGATGCAGCGTTCGCGTTGGTCTTCGACGTGCTGGATGCATCACGTGACGCGTCCGTGGTCGACGCCGACTGCGCAGCGATGCTCGCATCCGGGTTCGCCGCCGCAGAAGCCTGCGTGGTGGCGTCCGCCTGCGCTGCAGCCTTGGAGGCCGCGTTCGCCTTCGAGTCAGCCGATGCCGACGCGGCAGCGTTCTTGTTCACGTCACCCTTGGACGTGCTGGACGCGTTCGAGGTCGAGTCCGGTGTCGCGTCCGCCTTCGGCGAGGCGTTCGAGTTCGAGTTCGCGTTGGAGTTGGTCGATGCATCCGTCGAGGAGTTCGCGATCGATGCGGCCTTCGATGCCGACGAGTTGTCGCCGTTCGCGGCAGCGGACGCCTTGGCGTTCGTGCTCGAGGAGTTGTCAGCGTTCGCGGACGTCTTCGATGCCGAGATCGATGCAGCGTTCGCGTTGGTCTTCGACGTGCTGGATGCATCACGCGACGCATCCGTCGTCGACGCCGACTGCGCAGCGATGCTCGCATCCGGGTTCGCCGCCGCAGAAGCCTGCGTCGTCGCGTCCGCCTGCGCTGCAGCCTTGGAGGCCGCGTTCGCCTTCGAGTCAGCCGACGCCGACGCGGCAGCGTTCTTGTTCACGTCGCCCTTGGACGTGCTGGACGCGTTCGAGTCCGGCGTCGCATTCGAGTTCGAGGTCGAATCCGGTGTCGCATCCGCCTTCGGCGACGCGTTCGAGTTCGAGTTCGCGTTGGAGTTGATCGACGCATCCGTCGACGAGTTCGCGATCGAAGCGGCCTTCGACGCCGACGAGTTGTCGCCGTTCGCGGCAGCCGACGCCTTGGCGTTCGTGCTCGAGGAGTTGTCAGCGTTCGCCGACGTCTTCGACGCCGAGATCGACGCAGCATTCGTGTCGGTCTTCGACGTGCTGGATGCATCACGTGACGCGTCCGTGGTCGACGCCGACTGCGCAGCGATGCTCGCATCCGGGTTCGCCGCCGCAGAAGCCTGCGTGGTGGCGTCCGCCTGCGCTGCAGCCTTGGAGGCCGCGTTCGCCTTCGAGTCAGCCGATGCCGACGCGGCAGCGTTCTTGTTCACGTCGCCCTGCGACGTGCTGGACGCGTTCGAGTCCGGCGTCGCATTCGAGTTCGAGGTCGAATCCGGTGTCGCATCCGCCTTCGGCGACGCGTTCGAGTTCGAGTTCGCGTTGGAGTTGGTCGATGCATCCGTCGAGGAGTTCGCGATCGATGCGGCCTTCGATGCCGACGAGTTGTCGCCGTTCGCGGCAGCGGACGCCTTGGCGTTCGT